>Ga0070682_100000028_pt1 | contig 185177 bp, 186 predicted proteins | sample KBSC63LmetaG_FD_64668 | JGI IMG/M metagenome (GOLD analysis project Ga0070682, IMG submission 64668) | Corn rhizosphere microbial communities from Kellogg Biological Station, Michigan, USA - KBS C6-3L metaG | ecosystem: Host-associated > Plants > Roots > Rhizosphere | place: USA: Michigan...
AGCCGGTCGAGTCGCGACCGTCGCCGTCCCAGTCGCCGACGACCGGGACCGACCCTGCGCTTCCACGGGCGAAGATGTAGTCCGAAGAGCCAGGGGCCAGGGAGTTGCTGAGGTGCCAGCCGGCTGGGCCGGGCTCATAGAAGCCGGTCGAATCACCGTGGCCGGGCGTGGCCACGGGGGTCGATTTTGCTTTCGGCTTTGCTTTCGGCTTGGGTTTTGGCTTGGCAGGAACCGATCCAAGCCGCCAGATCTTGACTATCCCACCGCCGTATTTTCTCGCCATCGAGTACGGATTGAATTCGTGGCGCAGAACCTTCTCGTCGAACCTGTAGTTCGAGTCGATGACCGCAAAATTTCCTCTCTTCAGGTTCTGGCGGACAATCGCAGTGTGCAGGGGCAAATGCTCGGGTCCCTTCCACGCATCGGTAGTGCCTGACGGCGTGACCTGGATGATGTCCCCCTTTATCGCGGAATTGGGGTCTTTGACCAGCGTGCCGCCCTTGGCCTTGAACGTGCCCTGATAGCCGTACGTGTAGGCCGACGTGCGGATGCGGCTCCCGCTGACCGTCCGCAGCGTTTCCCGTACGAAGGCCATGCATTGCCCACCGGGAGCTCCGTTCTTCGACCGTTCCGCGACAACCGCGATCGCGGAATTGGTGAAGTAAGTGTTGGCCGCTACCGCTACCGCAGGCGCAACCGAAAAGGCAACGGCAAACACAGAAACCATCACCCAGGCGCTGCGGTGGGTACGGCCAGTCGGACTGTTTCTTTTCACCGCTTCATGCCCCTCTCGGGGGCGACAAATTAACAAGCGTGCCCTTTGCCGGACTCTCGATCAGCTGGCGCGGTAGTGGTCGTACTTCAGCTCGCGGATCTCCCAGTCAGCGTCGTCGGGCACCGGGAAGAGGTGGCGGACGCGCGGGGTGTCGATCCGCTCGCGATGCTGGAGGTCGCCCTCGATCGCAGGGAAGTCGAGAGTGCTCTCAGGGGCCTCGACCTCGTCGAGCCAGGGCGTGGCGGTGATGCGAATCTCCCCCTCGTCCGGGATCGGCTCGAGGATGCGTGTGTCCTGATCCATGTGGTGCTCCTCCTCTGGCTCGAAGTGTTGGGTGGCGACCTCGTCGATGCGATCGGCCTCCCGCGAGACCGCGATTTCCTCGGCGGCGGGGACCTCGGGCACGACGACCTCGGCGGGGGATGCGATCTCCTCCGACACCGCAATCTCGGTATCGCCGGCGCCGAGGCCGGTAGCGATCAAGGTCTCGTCAGCGGCGGTGGTGAGGTCGGCGCTGAGCTCGCCGAGGGCGGTGGCGCGCAGGATGCGGCGCACTCCTTCCTCGATCCAGCCGGCAATCGCCAGCCCGGGCAACGAAGGGGCTCCGTTCATCAGGGAGCGCTCCAGCTCCAGCGCGCTCTCGATCCGCTCGCGCGCCTCAATCCGGTCGAAGCGTTCGTCAGCGATCAGCGCCGAAGCGCGCATCGGTAGCGAAGCGCCGACCGGGCCGTGACCGTCGAGGACCGCACGCAGTGCAAGCAGGTGATCGCTGAGACCCTCGAGCGCGGAGTCCCGTCCGCAGCCCAGCTCGAAGCGGCCGACGGCCCAGGCGAGGGCGCCATCGGGATCCGGGCGCGCCTCCAGGTTGGCGGCGAACTCGGCGAGCTGGATCGCCTCCTCCTCGCTCAGCTCATATGAGCCGGGACGAGTCGAGGGAGCTCCGGTGGCAAGGCGTGCCCAGCGATCCTCACCGGTGGGAGCGAAGGCATAGGGGCCGAGGCCGACGCTGCCGGCCTTGAAGAGGTGCATGACGCTGACCAGCTCGCCGAGTTGGGCGAGGGCGTCGGCGGCGCTCTCGGGACCATCGCCCTGCTCGGCGAGGGCGAGGAACTGGGGCTGCCAGGCGGCGCGGCCCATGCCCTCGCTGCGCATCGCCTCGATCGGCGCCTCGATCGTGTCGGCGCGGACGATCTGGACTCCATGGGGAAGCTGCAGGCGCGGCATCGGCATCCGCAGGCCGACCAGCGGCGCGATCAAGACGTCGCCCTCCTCAGCGCCGCGGGTCTCGGCTTCGAGCACGGCAAGCGCGTTCTTGAGTCGCTCGTGGTCAAGGGAAAGTTCGCTGCTGCCGTCCCAGAGCGAAGCGAGGAAAACCGTCAGCATCTGGGCCGCACGCTCACCGGGGTCACCGGGGACCTGCTCGCCGCGCGCTTCCAGATAGGCAGTGGCGATGCCGGCGGCGGCGACCGTGTCGCGGGCCGGGCCGAAGGCGTCGAGGCCACGCAGCTCGCTCTCGCGTTCGCGCACGTAGAGCGAGGTCAGCGGCCGGTAGCTGTAGAAGAGCGAGTCGTCGCCGTTCTCGGCGTCGACGTCGAAGGGGATCTGGTCGCCGCCGGCGACCAAGGCGCTGAGCTTGATCGCCGCCTCGGAGGCAAGGCGGGTCAGCGACTCGTTGAGCAGGCGATCACGCACGCCCGGAGCTTCCCGCCCGTGCCTGGCCCTCCTGCGCCTGCACGCTCCATTGCAGGAAGCAGTCGCGAATCTGCATTTGGGGGTCCTATAAGCGCCCCAGTACAGATTCGCGCGCTCAGACGACCGCGGTCTCGACCGCCGGGGCGTCTTCGAAGAGCCAGCGGGCGCCGTAGCGGCGCATGTCCTCGACCAGAGGCACCAGGGCCTCGCCCTTCTCGGTCAGCGCGTACTCGACCCGCGGCGGCACCTCGGGAAAGGTGTGACGCTCGACGATCCCCTCCTCTTCCAGCGCCCGCAGGCGCAGCGAGAGGGTGCGGGGACTGATCCCCTCCAACGAGCGCTCCAGCTCGCAAAAGCGACTCGACCCCTCAGCGAGGTCGCGAATGACCAGAAGGGTCCACTTGCCGCAGACGATCTCGGCGGTGCGGCAGACGGGACAGCTTGCGTTGGATGCGGCACTCATATTGAGACGAGGCGGGAGGATGGACTGCCTCGCTTCAGCAAGTGTAGCGACGTTGCTTCACTTACTGAAGTTTTGGCCGCTAAGGAGCTGGGGCGCGACCGGTGACCACCGGCTTCACCTTCAGCACGTTGATCTTGTAACGCGTGTTACCCGGCCCGAAGACAAAGGTCTCGGGCATACCCGGTTCGAGTTCGATCAGCTCGCAGGTACCGAGCCCCGAGATGCATTTGCCTTCTCCGAAGACGCCGCTGACGCCTTCGGAGACGAGGAAAAAGGGCATCTTCGTGGTCGGGCTGATCCCCATGTAGGTGATCACTGGGGCCTTCTCCCCCGGCAATGGGGCCGGCGGGAGCACTTCATGCTTAACCTGAGGTTGCTCCTGATCCTTCTTTTCGGCAGGGTCGCTGCCGGAAGGGCTGCTGGTGGTCTTGGTGATCTCGACGTCGATCGCGAAGGCGAAGAGGGTGATGCCCGAGCCGGACTCACCATTCGTTTCGGTGGTGACTTCGGTGCTCGACGAGCCGTCCGAGCTTGTCGTCTTTGTCACCTTGGTCGTGCTGGTCGAAGTCGTGGAGGTGGACGACGAACTTCCTTCGCCGCCGCCGAGCTTGGCCCCTTTCAAATCGGGCGAGGTGAAGCGCTGCTTGAAGGGATCCGTGGGGCTGTCATGGCGCAGGCGCTTGCGATAGTCGCGCAGGCCGGGCTTCGCCTCGACCACGGTCAGCTTCGATCCGATCGGTTCCGGGCTCGGGGCCGCGCTCGCGCCGGCCAGCGGCGCAGGCGGCGGCGCCTGCTTGGAGCCACCGCCGAGCAGGAAGGGCACGGCCACGATCGCGACGACTACCAGAGCCACAAGCGGCAGCAGGCGTCGATCGCGCAGGTCCCAGTAAAGGTCGACCAGGAAGTCCGGCACCTTCAGCTCGGGCATCTTCAGCTCGGGGCCGCCTTTCAACCGTTTCATGGCGCACCTCCGGTCGTCGTCGACGCAGGAACGGCGGCTGGCGTTTCGGCCGGCCCTTCCGGCGAGGCGCCGGCGGTGGACCCCTGGCTCGGCGGCGTGAGGTAGGTCGTCACGCTGAAGCTCGCTTCCAGTGCCGGGAATTTCGCTTCCGATTCTTCGCCCAGCGAGAAGCCGTTGATCGTGATCAGCCGTCCGTCGACCCCGACCTTTTCATTGGTCGTCTTGACCAGGGAGTCGAGACCCTCAATGAAGTCGGCGATCTTGAAGAAGTCGCCGGTGAAGGTGAGCTGGTAGGGCATAACCGCGAGGCCCGCCGGGCCGACGGAGCTGCCGAGCGGCAGCAATGAAGCGCTTGCCTCCGTTGCCGAAACCGGTTCTCCGCCCCCGGTCGGGAGCGAGGACGCTTCCGCTTCGGATTCCGAGCTCCCGGCTTCCAGGGTCAGGGTCTGGAAGCGGACGCCCGCCTTGTCGGCGATGCGGTTGAGCTGCACCAGCAGCGACGGGGTTTCGTCGTCGCTGGGCACCGCCTTGCCGAGCACGACCAGATGCTCATAGTCAGCTGGGAAATGACGCCGGGCCTCTTCGGAGGTAGCGATTTCGGCTTCGTGCTGGGAGAGCGAGGTTTCCAGCTGCTTGACCTGCGCATCAAGCTTGCTCGCTTCGTCGCGCTTGGGGCTCAGCGCCAAGATCCAGAAGGCGGTGGCAAATGCGGCGACGAGCAGCATCGCGCCGATCACGAGGTTGGTCGTCTTGCCTTTGGCTTTGCTCATTCTTCCGCCCCTTCTTCTTCGGAGCCTTCGGAAGATTCGCTCGCGGTCGTTTCAGCGACCGCGGTGGCACCGACCGCTTCGCCTTCTTCAGGCGGAACAGGGGCCGCGTCGAAGGCGATCACGAGGCTGAACTGCGCGATCGAAGAACGGGTACGGCAATCGCTGCCGCCGCCTTCGCCGCTGCCCGCCTCGTTGCCCTTGCTCCCCAGTTCGGACGACTGCACGCCGACCCGGGTAACGCCGTCGATGTCTTCGAGGGCGGTGACGAAGCCTGCCACCCCTTCCTGGCCGGTGGCGCAGCCGGTAAGTTCGAGCGCCGGTCCGGCGGTCCCGCCGCGCAGGCCGGAGGCGCCGCCTTCACCGCCGCTGACAGCGCTGCTCGGCGTCGCCGAAGCGGTGAGGCTGGTCAGCCAGACATTGCTCGGCAGCACGAGCGACAGCTCGCGCATCACCCGTTCCCAGTCGAAGCGGCTGTCGGCGAGGCTGCGCACGGTCTCGATCCGCTGTTCGGCAAGCGCCTGGAACTGCGAGTAAGCGGCAAGCCGGGTCGCCTTGGCTCGTGCGACAGCGTCTTCGCGCTTCAGCGTCGCTACTTCGGCCTTGCCATCAGAGATGCGGTTTTCGGTCGTGACCAGCAGCGCCACGCCGATGAGGACCAAGGCAAGGGCACCGATGACGATGTACATCAGCGGCCCGGTGCGCAGCTGCGCCTGCTCGCCGCGGCGCTGCTCGGGGGGGATCAGGTTGACCGGCCGCACCGATCAGCCCTCCAGCGCCAGGCCGTAGGAAAGGGTCAACCGCGCCGCGGCGGCCTCGTCGAACTCGGCAAGCCCGTTCGGGCGGCAGACCGCGATCGGCCGGCCGAGGTTCTCCTCCATGCGGTGCGAAAGGCCTGTAATGGCGCCCCCAGCCCCGCTGAGCACGATGCGCCCGACCGGGAGGGCGCCTTCCTGCGCACCGTAGTAGTCCAGCGAGAGGCGCAGCTCGTCGAGCAGCCCCGCGACGCCCTCCTCGAGCGCAGCGCGCGCCTCAGCGACGACCTCAGGGTCACCGTCGAGCTGTTCGAGCGGATGTTCGAGGCCGACATAGGCGAGCCACTGGGTCGCATGCTCGACGCTGAGCCCGCGGGCGGCGGCAAGACGCTCGGCCATCGCCTCGAGCCCGGCATGGGAGACGCGGGTGAAGAGGCAAGAGCGGCCGCGGGCGACGGCGAGGTTGGTGACGTCGCCGACGTTGCAGTAGAGGACGGCCTCGTCCGGCCGCTGTCCGGGCTCCCCTTCCCCCTGGGCGGTCGAAGCATCGGCGAGGGCGCGAATCATCGCGAAGGCCGAGAGGTCGACGCCAACCGGCTGCAGGCCCGCCCGCCGGATCGGCTCGATGAAGGAGGAGACCATGTCGCGCCGGGCCGCCACGACGACCACGTCGACCTGCGGAGAAGCTCCCTCCTCGGCGGGCACGCCGCCGACGATCTGGTGCTCCAGTACCGCCTGATCGAGCGGCATCGGAATCTGCTCCTGGGCCTGGAAGCGGACCGCCGCATCCATCTCCTTCGGATCCTCGATCGCCGGCAGGCGCAGGGTGCGGACGACGACCCTCTGGTTGCCGACCCCGAGTCGCACTTTCTTCGAGAGCTTGTGCTCGGAGAAGAGTGTTTTCAGCGCTGCCGCGAGGCGATCCGGGTCGAGCACCTCGCCCTCATGGAAGGTGCCGGGGTCGAGCGGCTGAATCGCCGAGGCGGTAACCCGGGTCGAGCCATTGCTGCCGCTGATCTCGGTCGCGGCGATGCTGCCCGCCTCGATGTCGAGGCCGGCGATCCCACCGCTCTTCTTCTTGCGGGACAGCTGCAGTTGCAGGTTGGGTCTGGCGAAGCTGGTTCGCATTTGCCCTTTCGCATCGACAAAAAGGCCGCAGACCTTTTGCCCTGCAACTACTTATTTCTAGGAGAACCTGGCGGAGCTACTGGAAAGTGCCCAGGTACCAGTCGACTATTTGGTCGCCGGCGAGCAGGCCGACGACGCCGCCGAGAGCCAGGAAGGGGCCGAAGGGGATCGCCCGCTTGCGCGCCGCGGCCCCGTCGCGCCCGATCATCATCAGACCGACGAGTGAGCCGGCGAGCAGGGCGACGACGATTGCCGGAGCCACGTTGCGGCCGAGGAACAGGCCCATCGTGGCCACCAACTTGACATCGCCGAGGCCCATGCCGCGGGGATAGGCGAGGGCGACGAGGAAGAGGAGGCCACCACCCGCCGCGGCGGCGGCGATTCGCTCGGGCAGGCTGCCGGGGTCCGTGACGGCGGCGAGAACAGCGCCGAGCACGGCCGCGACGAGGAGGATCTTGTTGGGGATGAGCCGATGCTCGAGGTCGGTCAGCGTCACCGCGAGCAGGGTGGTGACGAAGACGAGGCCGAGCGCCACCTCCCCCCCATCTCCCCAGAGGACGAGCACCGTGGCGGCGTAGAGCGCGCCCAGGGTCAGCTCGGTAAGCGGGTAGCGCGGCGAGATCGCGATTCCGCAACAGCGGGCCCGGCCTCGCAGCAGCATCCACGAAACCACCGGGAGGTTGTCGTAGGCGGCGATTTGCGCACCACAGCCCGGGCAGCGCGAGCGCGGGCCGACGATCGATTCCCCGCGCGGCACGCGGTGCGCGACCACGGTGATGAAGCTGCCGACGATCAGCCCTCCGAGGAAGGCGATCGCCACGGCGGCGGCCACCCGCTAGCCGCCTTCGGTCGGCGTCGTCGTGTTGACCTCGATCCGGGTCGGGAAGTTGGGGTGGTCATACATGACCGGAATGGCTTCGGCGTCGGTGTTGCCGGGATCGACGCTGAGCCCGATGCCAAGCCGGTCGTTGGCCGAGATTTCATCCGGCGTGAATTCCATCGTCAGCCGCACCTTGGTCCATGCGTTTCGGGGCCAGAAGCCGTTTCCCTGCGGCGTGTAGGCCCAGTAGGTGAAGCCGGTTTCTTTGCTGGCGAGGAACGTGTCGGTCGCTTTGGTCGATTCGCCCGAGCCGATCTCGTGACGTTTGAAGAGATAGACGCAGAGCGTGCCGTGGTAGAGGGCGTCGTTGAGCGTGCGGGTATAGAACTCGAGCGTCACTTTGCCGCTCACTTTGAAGGTGGCGGCGAAGGGGTCGGTCACCCAGCGGTGGACCTGGGACTCTGGATGGACGGTGCCAGTCGGGTCGTAGTGGCAGCCGCTGGTGTCGTCGCGCTTAATCTGCACGCCCTTGTCGGTGTCGGGTGTCGGCTCCAGATAGCCGTCGTTGGAGTAGTCGTAGAAGGAGGGGTTGGTTTCGTCTTCGGGGTCGGGGTCGGGCGGAGCGCCGAGCAGCAGGGCGTCCGGGGCGCCGAGCGTCGTGCCGGTCTGCAGGCCGCTGGCGCAGGTGCCTAGCGTGTTGTGGAGCAGGTGGTCGCCGCTGATCTCTTCGCGCATCGTGCTGCCGCTGGCCGCGCAGGACGTGTCGGTGAGGAAGAACTGCTGTGCGGTGACAGCGGTGCCCGTGCCGGCCGATCCTCCGCCGCCTTCGGTCCCACCCCCTTCCGTTCCACCGCCTCCGGTTCCACCGGTCCCGCCGGTTCCCCCGGTCCCGCTTTTAATGGGAGCTCCGACGGCTTCGGGATCAAGCGCCGCGGACTGCACTTCGATGTAGTTGCGTTCGCGCGATTCGCTTTGGGTGCTGTCGAGCTTCACCGCGACGATCAGCTGCTTGTAGTCCCGGGGGCCGGGACAGAGTTCCTCGGGGCAACTCGGGTCATTGCGCCAGACGATGTAGCGATACAAGTGACCCTTGACTTCGCCATCTTCGAATTTGAGCGGTCCCGGCCTCACCACTCCTTTATCCAGATCGACGACCATCGGTACGAATTGTTCCTGGGGTTCGCGCTTCAGCGCGAAAGTGCCATTGGTGCTGTTCACGCGGTTGTTGGGATTAAGCGGGTTGGTGGAAGACGTAGGCGCCGTCTTCAGCGACAGTTCTTCGAAGCTGAGGCTGTGCAGCTTCTCCATTTCCCGCTGAGCGCGGTCGAGCGCGATCTGGGTCGACTTGGCGCGGGTGCCGTTCTTGGTCGCCGCCGCCAGCACCCCGAACAGCGCCGCCGAGGCGAGGGTGAGAACGAGTGCGGCAACGAGGACCTCGATGATCGTGAAGCCGCTGTCCTCGCGAAGCCTCGCTGTTATACGGGCATGCCGCTTCATGAGGCGAGGGTGGCGCTGCGCAGGCTGGCGCCGTCGGTGATCGTGAGGCTGCCGGGGCCGCTGGGGTTGGGAACGTGGAGAGTGACGCCGATGTAGGTCGGCGAGGTGCCGGCTTTGGCGGCGGCGCATTCGGTCGGATCGGTGTTGGCGCTGGGAACGAAGCAGAAGACTTCGGACGAGTTGATCCCGGTGACGATCGCCGTCGGCGTGCCTCCGGTGGTCTCTCCGACTTTGCGCTCGGTCCTGGTGCAGGAGCTCGTCGTGCAGCTGTAGACGACCTGGCACTGGATCGCCGGCGTCGTCGCGCTGGTCGACACTTCTCCACCGCATTCTTTGCGCCGCACCTGGGCGACGAACGAGACCCCGCTGGAGCTGGCCGTGGTGACGCTAACGCCGTTACGGATCTCCCGCGTCATTCGCTCCAGCTGGTAGCGGGCAGTGTTGATGCTCTGCGCCTGCTCCTGCTGCTTCGGCTGGGCGCGGACGGCGCTGATCAACATCGTGGTTGCGCCGCCGACGACGATGACGCCCATGATGATCGCGACGAGCAGCTCGATCAGGGTCATGCCTGCCTCCGCACCCGCTCCTGCCAGGCGCCGCCGGATCCAGCCTCTCATCGCGGCACCACCCTGAACCTGCGCGTGGCGGGTCTCGGCTCTGGCGCGCCAGCCGCGTTGACGGCTTTGATCTCGAGCAGGTGAGGGCCTCGACCGAGGCGCTTCAGCCGCAGCGGTGAGCTGCAGCGCTTCCAGGCGCTCCGATCCAGCTTGCAGCTGAAGCTGGTGCCGACCTGTTCGGTCAGGTCGACGAAGCGGAAGACCGGATTGCGCTTGCGAGTCTTCGCCGCCGGCGCAAAGGTGATCCGCGTGTGCGGCCTCAGATAGCTGGGCGTCGCAGGGGGTGGTCGCAAGGTGCTGACCTTCTTTGTCGCCCCGGAAGCCGGCGGCGTTCCCCCGCTGCCGGTGTCGCCTCCGCCGCCTTCATTGCCACCCCCGCCCGAGGACGGATCCTGCTGCGTGTAGGAGATCGGGCTCGAACAGAGCGAGACGAAGCCTTCGGCTTCCGCGGTGGCCCAGAATTTCACCGTTTGCCCCGCTCCAACCGTCACGCCGATTCCGGGCGAGGCGAGCTGGGAGGCCGAGCCGTGGGCGACCGGCTCACCGGAGCAGTTGGAGGTGGTGTAGATCTTCACCGTCGCACCGACGGCCGCCGTGCCGATGATCTTGGGGGCGGTCGAAGCGCCGGGAGATGCCGGGTTCGTGCTTTCCAGTTTCGGCGCCGGCGGGCCGAGTTCGAGATCGGGCGAGTTGCCGGTCGAGACCAGCCTCGTTACGTCATCCTCCGGGTCGGACGCAAGAAATCGTTCGTAGACGTCGACTTCGTTGTCGCCGTCGTCGAGCGTGAAGCGCTCGACCGTGGTGAAGAAGACGCGGTCGCCGCCTGTCGAAGCATCGACGAAGGTCGCGCCGCAGTTGCCTTTTTTCAGCGGACAGAAGCTCGGCGACGTGGTCACGAGGCTCGTCGCTTCCGTCGTGACGTCGCGGGCGTAGATGTCGTCTTCGGCATCGCCGTCTTCGACGGATAGAACCTCGGTGCTGGTGAAGACGACGTGCGAAGCATCGGCTGAGGCGCGGTCGAAGCGAGCGTCGAAGGCGCCATTGCCGCAGGGACCGCATCCGCTGCCGCGAGAGACCAATAGTGGCGCGCCGCCCCCGACCTGCTGCGAGTAGATGTCGACGCTGCTGTCCGTGTCTTCGACGTCGAGCCGCCCGGCGGTGCTGAAGAGGACCGTGCCGGCGTCGGAGCTGACCGCGGCGAAGGTCGCGCCGCACGCACTCGCGCAATCGGCCGAGGTGACGAGCGTGAGGGTGCCACCAATCCACTCGTAGACGTCGTTGGCGGTGTCTTCGTCTTCACCGAGAAGCGGCTCTGCCGTGGTGAAGAAGACATCGGAGCCATCGCCGCTGACGGCGGCGAAGCTCGCCGTCTGGGTCGAGGAGGTCCCGCCCGAGATCAGCCTCGTCGGACCAGCGGGCAGGTCGCGCGCGTAGATGTCCGTCGCCGAGTCCTGGTCGGCGCCGACCAGGGGCTCGTCGGTCGAGAAGAAGACGCGGGAGCCGTCCTGGGAGCTGTTCTGGAAGACCGGCACCTCCGGTCCGTTGCCGCAGGCCGGCGCGCAGCCGCTGCCCCCTTGGGAGGCGAGCGTCGTTGCTTTACCGGCTAGGTCGCCCGAGTAGATATCGACGACGGAGTCGGTGTCGGCGCTGGTGAGTGACTCCGCCGTGGTGAAGTAGACGTGAGATCCATCAGCAGAGATGCCGCGCAGGGCAACGTCGAAGGCGCCGTTCCCGCAGGCGGGCGAGCACGACGAGCCGCCCGCTGACACCAGCGCGGTCGTTTCGTCATTCAGGTCGCGGACGTAGATGTCAGCGAAGCTGTCGGTATCAGCAGCAGCCAGCCGTTCTTCGCTGACGAAGAAGACCCTGGTCCCGGCGGAGTTCGCGCCAGCGAAGCCGGCATCCACCGCCCCATTGCCGCAGGCCGGTGAGCATGCCGCTTCGCCGATCGAGACAAGCGTGGTCGTGCCCGTCGCCATGTTCCGCATGTAGACGTCGCTGCGCCGATCCGCATCGGCCTCGACCAGCGCCTCGTCGGTGGAGAAGAAGATCACCGTGCCGACGGCGCTCGCCCTCTCGAAGGTCGCGTTGAAGGCGTCGTTCCCCCCCGCCGGCCCGAGCGATATCTCTCGCGTCACATAGCTTTCGATTCCCGGACCCGCGTCGTAGTAGCGCTCGTAGACGTCGCGCTTCGCATCGGTATCGCCGGGAACGAGCTGCTCGTCGGTTTCGAAGAAAACGACTTTGCCGTCGCTCGAGGAGCCCTTGTAGGCGGGCGCAGCGCTCGCGGATGCCGTCAGCGTCAGCGCTGCGACGAGCATGAGAAGGAGGGGGATCGGGCGGAGCATCACTGTTCTATCGGCCAGGGTTGGAAGTTGGCTTAGCCCTCGGGCATAACTGGGCAAACAAGCGAGGGGCGGGCCAACGGCCCGCCCCTCGGCACTTCATGCTTGGCCAGACCAGAGGGTTGGTCCGATTCCAGCTAGTTGTTCCATTTACCGCCCGTCGGACAGCCACCGTTGCCTCCAGTGGTGCACGTGTAAGTCAGGGCGCCTTTGTTGTTTTCGACCGAGAAGGTATTGCCACTAGCCGATTCCGACTTCACGGTGATCTTGTAACCGGCGTCTTTACCTTCCGCGCCAGCTTTGTCGACGATCGTGATTTCAGGCTTTTCCGTTGCCAAGTTGGGGAGCGACGGCTCGATCTTGTGCAGTTCTTCATTGTTGGCGCCCGCATATGCGCCGTTGTGTTCGGTCGCGTAAGTCTCGATTGCGACCTGAGCGGTGTGCACGGTCTCCTTGGCCTTGGCGTCACCGGCCTTTTCGCGCTGGTTGAAGAACGCGGGCAGGGCGATCGCCGCCAGGATGCCGAGGATGAGCATGACGACGAGAAGCTCGATCAGCGTGAAACCGGCCTCGCTGTCGCCGTTGAGCCGGGCACCAACCTTGGCCCGGAGATTCTGGAGAAACATCAGGGACCTCCTAGGTTCCTATCGATTTCGCCAGAGCCCCGTCGCGTTTCAGCCACGTGGTGTCTGTCGACCCCGGTGGTAGCCCGGCCGACTCCAAAGGAGTCCCGACAGCTTTGCGCCCCCGCCTCACAGCGAGTTTGCCTTTGGCACCGAAGCACTGGCAGATTCATCACCCTCCCCTCATCGGCCGAGCCCGAGATCCCTTGATCCTCGAAACTAGGACTTCATCTCCCTAAAAATCGCGAGCCGCTGCGTCGCCCGTGAATCCCCAAGAGCGCAACGCAGCAGGGCCCGACTCAGAGAGTCAATGCGTCGCTGATATCGCTACGGCCGGGATATCGGTGACCCGTTTGGATCAACTTGGCTTCGTCGTAGAAGCGTGAGGCCCACCAGGAGTCCGCTCGCGCAAGTCGCGTCGCCGCAAGGATGGACGGGATCCCAAAGAGGAGGAACAGTCCAACGATGCTGAGCACATAGCGACCCTTCAGGCAGCCGACGAGCGCAAAGGGAGACATGATGATGGCGACCGTGAGAAGAGGAGACATGAGCCGGCTCAGCCGATCTTTTCGTAGAGGCTGAGCAGTGGCAGGTACATCGCGATCACGATGAAGCCGACCATGCCGCCGACGAAGACGATCATCAGGGGCTCGATCAGGGCGGTGAGTGCCTTGACCTTGGCATCGACCTCGGCCTCGTAGAAATCGGCGATCTTGGACATCATGTTCTCGAGCTGGCCGGTTTCCTCGCCGACCGCGACCATGTGACCGACCATCGGCGGGAATATCGGGTTCTGCTCGATCGGCCCGGCCAGCGAGCCGCCGCGCTTGACCGAGGCGTAGACGTCCTCCATCGCCTGCTCGAGGACGATATTTCCAGCCGTTTCGCCGGTGAGCTTGATCGCCTGCAGCATCGGCACGCCCGCCGACACCGATCCCGAGAAGGTGCGCGACCACCGTGCCAGCGCCACCTTCTGGATCACGTCGCCGATCTTGAAGGGAATGCGCAGGGTGAAGCGATCCCAGGTTTCTTTGCCCCGTTCGGTTCGCTTCCAGCGAAAGAAGGCGACGAGCGACAGGACCAGCGCCGGGATGATCACGAACCAGTAGCCGGTCAGGGCGTTGGAGACGCTGACGCAAAGTTGGGTCGGGGCCGGCAGCGAAGAGCTTTCGCCCGGGTTTTCGGCGGCGATTTCTTTGAAGACGTTTACGAAGACGGGGATGACGAAGACGACGATCGCGACGAGGACGACGACGGCGAAGCCGAATACCAGCGCCGGGTACATCAACGCCGATTTGACCTGGCGCCTCAGCGCGTCGGTTTTCTCGACCTGGAACGCGATCCGGTCGAGCACGTCTTCAAGTCGCCCGGACTGCTCACCCGAGCGCACCATCGCGCGGAAGAGCCGGTCGAAGACCTTGGGATGGCGGCCCATCGCCTGCTCGAGCGTGCTGCCAGCCTCGACGTCGGAGCGGATGCCCGCCGTCGCCTCGCGAATCTCGTCGTCCTGGGTCTGCTCCTCGAGCGAGTGCAGGGTGCGCAGCATCGGCATGCCCGAGGCGACCAGGGTCGCGAACTGGCGCGAGAAGACGGCCAGCTCCCGCATGTCGACGCCCTTCCACTGGCGAAAGAGGTCCTCGATCTTGAACGGATTGCTCTTTTCACTGACGTCGAGGACGATCAGCCCGCGCTGGCGCAGCTGCTCGGTGACCTGGGACTTGGACTCGGCCTCGACCTCCCCGGTCGTCGCGGCGCCCGCGAGGTCCATAGCCCGCCAGGCGAAGGTGGTCGCGTCGGCCATCGCCTCAGCCCTCCTGGGTGTAGGCAGGCGGCGCCATTGAGGCGGGCTGGGGCTGGGCGAAGCCATTGTCGGTGAGGGCGGCTGGCGCCTCCATCAGCGCGCCGCCGAGCAGCCGTTTGAGCTCCTCGGGCACCGAGGCGCGCTGCTCGGCCAGGGAGCGGGTGATCTTCCCCGCCCGCACGAGGCGCACCAGGTCAGCGTCCATCGTCTGCATGCCCACGGCGCCGGAGGTCTGTACGGCGGCGTAGATCTGGTGGGTCTTTCCCTCGCGGATCAGGTTGCGGATCGCGGGGGTCGGCACCAGCACCTCGGTGGCGACCGTGCGGCCCATGCCGTCGGCGGTCGGCAGCAGCTGCTGGGTGACGATCCCTTGCAGGGCGATCGAGAGCTGGGTCCGCACCTGGCCCTGCTGCTGGGGCGGGAAGACGTCGATGATGCGGTCGACGGTCTGGGCGGTCGACTGGGTGTGCAGGGTGGCAAAGACGAGGTGGCCGGTCTCGGCCGCGGTCAACGCGGTGGAGATCGTCTCCAGGTCGCGCATCTCGCCGACGAGGATGACGTCGGGATCCTCTCGCAGGGCGGCGCGCAGGCCGAGAGAGAAGTCCTCGGCGTCGGAGCCGACCTCACGCTGGTTGACGATCGAGCGCTTGTGCTGGTGCAGGAACTCGATCGGGTCCTCGATCGTGAGGATGTGGTCCTGCCGCTCGGAGTTGATCACGTCGATCATCGCCGCCAGGGTCGTGCTCTTGCCCGAGCCGGTCGGGCCGGTGACGAGGACGAAGCCGCGCGGTTTCGCCGCCAGCTCGCGCAGCACCTGCGGCACACCCAAGGAGTCGAGTGCCGGGATGTCCTGCGGTACGAGCCGGAAGGCGGCGCTGACCGCGCCGCGCTGGAAGAAGCAGTTGACGCGGAAGCGGGCGACGCCGGGGATCGCGTAGGCGAAATCGAGCTGCTTGTGGTTCTCGAAGCGCTTGCGCTGGTCGTCGTTGAGGATGCTGTAGACGACCTCGCGCGTCTCCTGCCCGGTCAGCACCGGGAAGCCCTGCATCGGCTCGATCCTGCCCTTTTCGCGGATCGCAGGCGGGAACCCCGGCGTGAGATGAACGTCTGAGGCTTTCACCTCGACCATACGGCCGAGGACCTCGGAGAAATCGAAGTCCATAGAGCCTAGATCGTCCGTTTCTGCCTAAACCTGGATACCTGGAATCGATTATGCGGTGACACGAACGATCTCCTCCAGGCTGGTGAGGCCGCTGCGAACCTTGGCCAGGCCGTCCTCGCGCAGGGTGAGCATGCCCTCGTCGCGCGCGGTCGCGGCGATTTCGGCCTCCGGCGCCTGGGCGACGATCATCTCCTTGATCCGGTCGCTCAGCCGCATCACCGAGTAGATCCCGGCGCGGCCGCGATAGCCGCTCTGGTTGCAGCGGCTGCAGCCCGTCGGCTCGTAGGCCTCTAGCTCACCGCCGACCCGGATGTCAGCCTGGGCCAGCGCCTCGGGCCGCACAATCGTGCGCTGCTTGCAATGCGAGCAGAGCTTGCGAGCCAGCCGCTGGGCGACGACGCAGTCGACCGCCGAGGAGATGAGGAAGGCCTCGATCCCCATCTTGGTCAGGCGCGTGATCGCGCCGGGGGCGTCGTTGGTGTGCAGCGTGGTCAGCATCAGGTGCCCGGTCAGCGCTGCCTCGATCGCGATTCGCGCCGTCTCGCCGTCGCGGATCTCGCCGACCATCACCACGTCTGGATCGGCGCGCAGGATCGAGCGCAGGCCGGTGGCGAAGTCGAGGCCCGCCTTGCGGTTGACGTTGATCTGGTTGATCCCGTTGAGCCGGTACTCGACGGGATCCTCGATCGTGATGATGTTCTTCTCGACGTCGTTGATCTCCTGCAGGGCGGCGTAGAGCGTCGTGCTCTTGCCCGAGCCGGTGGGTCCAGTTACGAGCACCGCGCCATAAGCCTGGTGGAATGCGCCCGCGAAGCGCTCGCGAGCGTCGCCGTCCATGCCGAGGTCGTCGAGCGAGCGCTGGGCGTTGTCCTTGTCGAGGATGCGGATCGTCGCCCCCTCGCCGCGCTGGGTGGGCAGGGTGGTGATGCGGAGATCGACGCGACGGTCGTCGACCACGATGCTGACACGGCCGTCCTGAGGCACGCGCTTCTCGGCGATGTTGAGGTCGCTCATGATCTTCACCCGCGAGACGACCGCGTTGACCATGCGCTTGGGCACGTGAGCTGCCTCGCGCAGGACGCCGTCGACGCGGAAGCGAACCCTCATCTCGTCCTCGGCCGCCTCGAAGTGAACATCGGACGCTCCCTCTCCCACCGCCTGGCCGAGGATGCTGTAGACGAGCTTGACCACCGGCGCGTCTTCGGCGCTGACCTCGATGTCGCTGACCTCGGCAAGCTCGTCGTGCTCCGCCTCGCCCTCGCTGACCGCCTCGGTGACGGCGCTCTGCAGGGTGTTGAGACGGCCGATCAGCGCCTCGATGTCCTCCTCGGCGGCGACGGCGACGCGGCAATCGAGCGCCGTCGCGATCTGGATGTCGTCGACGGCGAGAACGTTGGTGGGATCGGCCATCGCCACCAGGAGCGTCGCTTTGTCGACGAAACCAACCGGCAGTGCCCGGTAGCGACGGGCGGTGTTGACTGGGATCAGGTTCGCCGCCGCCATATCCACTTGATAAGCCGCTAGATCGACGTGGTCCAGGCCATACCGCTCGGCAACGGCGCGCGAGAGCTGGTCCGCGTCGATCGCCCCCTGGTCGAGCAGCAGCTGCTCCGGCGTGCGCCCGGCCGTGCGGGCTTCTTCGATCGCCTGGCGAGCGCGATCTTCGTGAACGAAGTTGAGGTCGACGAGGGCATCGGTGACGAAGCCGCTCGAATGGCCACGCGAAAGCGGCGGGGTGAGGCCGAGCGTTCCCGACTCGGGCGCTAGCGCCGGCGCGGTCGAATCGCCAGATTCGGGAACCGGCCGCAGGTGGCTTGGAAACTCCCGTGAGTCCATGCTCACGGGTGGTAGTCGAGCGTGGGCCCCTTGTAGCCAGCGTCGATCACGGCTTGCACGATGCTCTGGCCGCTCTGGAAGCCGTAGCTGACCGAGGCCGTCGGAATGGTCTGGTGAACGTGCTTTGGTCGGACGACCACCAGCGCCGGCACCCGGTTGACGCCCACCCCCTCGGTGACGGCGGCGTAGCGGGAGATCTTGCTCGCCGGGACGACGAAGACCTCCGCCGCCGGCAGCGAGCTCAGCCTCTCGGTCGCGTCCTTCACCAGCCTGTCGTCGATGCCGCCGTCGTGGACGAAGAGCAGCACCACCGTCCTGTTGTCGTTCCAGGCCGCGAGCACGTCGGGCGGCAGGGGTCTGGCCGCAGAGGCTGAGGCCTGGCTGACCATCGCCAACGCCGCCTCGAGGCCAGCCGGTGGTTCGGTCGCGCCTTCGGCGGTCGCGCTCACCGGCGCCGATTCGGTTTCTTCTTCGCCGCCGCCTTTGCCCATCGAGGACATGAAGAAGACACCGGCGAGGACCAGCAGCACACCGATCAAGGCGACCTGCATCAGGGGGTTTTCGTTGAGCTTCTCCCTCATACGATCGCTTACTAGATCGACAGGATCGGCCCCGGGCTTGAGCGCCGGGCGAGCGCCCTCATGCGGAAGCCGCTAGCAGGAAGCGTTGGGGGCGGCGCCGGCCGCCGGCAGCCCGGTGCACTCGACGTAGAACTGTGGCGAGTAGTAGCGAGCCGTGGTGATCGTTTCTTTCGTCGTTGTGCCGGTCGTCGTTTTTTCTTCGCTGCTCGATTTGGTTTCGGTGACCGGGGCGATTTCAGCCGGCGGTTTGTAGGAGGAGCTGTTTTCGATGTGCCCGTTGCCGGAAACGACCACTTTCTTGCCCGCTATCACGCCCTTATAGGTGCCGTTGCCGAAGATGTTGACCGTGGTGTCCGGGCCGTAGATGACGAATTCATCTTCGGTGCTGCCGTTGCCGCCAACGTTGACGTTGGTGGCGATCGAGGTCGACCCAAGCAAGTAGAAGGCCGGCATCACGGTTTTATTGGTCGAAGCGATGCGACCGTTTCCGGTGAGCGAGATCTGCGCAGCGCCGGAGGAGAGCCCGCAATGCTCGGGCGTGTCGAAGAAGAAGCGGACCTGGGCGCTCGCAGCCATGATCAGCTGGGAGTTGCCGGCGAGGTTGAGTGAGCAGATCCAGTAGTCGCCGCCGCTCACCGTCAACGTGTCGTTGGCGTCAACCGTAATCGCGCGAGTAGCTGGATTCCACGGCGTGGTCGACTTCCTCTTGCCGCTGAAGGAGTCGGATTCGCAGCCCGTGGGAACTTTGGTCGGTGTCGTTTGCGTGCACGTGACCAGGCGGTAGTTCGAGTTGACCGTAGCGATGTTGCTGGGCATGAAGCTGGTCACCGGCGGCAAGGTCTTGTTGCCTTCCGTGATCACGTGTTTTTCGCATTGTTTGGCGTTGCCCGTGGGAATCCATTTTTTGCCAACGCCGTGGCGAATGTCGCCGCAGACGACGGTGTTGCCGTTGCCGGTGATGTTGCCATTCGTGCCGACGTTCACGTGGATCTCGGCGTTGCCGGTTAGTTCGATTGCATCCCGTCCGATGATTCCTTCGAAGCCGGTGGAGCCACTCGTCCCGGTGGTCCCGGTGGTCTCGGTACCGCCGCCCTCGGTGCCGGTCGTTTTATTTTCGATCGTTTCGGTGACCGCGGATTCGTCGTAGGCCACCTCGATCCGCCGGCTGACTTCGCCGACGGTGCCGGTGGCGACGACGCAGAGGTGGTACGCGCCGCAGGTCGAGCCCGCCGGACTGACCCGGTAGGCGTATTTGCCGTCACCGACGGTGCCTTCGACCGTGGGGCACCAGCCGTCTGCTTCTTTCGTCGTGCCTTCCAGTACCCCGCTGGGGCTGAGCTTGAGGCATTCTTTCGTCGCCAGCACACCCGCGTAGCGATCGATCCTCGCGCGGGCTATGTTGGCGCCGGCATCGGCAACGGCGATGGCGCTCTTGGTCGAGGCGTCGCGGTGCGAGCCCTGCTGGACGTTGACGGTGGAAACGACCGCGGCGCTTGCCAGCGCCATGCCGGCGATCATTCCGAAGAGGGCTACCGGCAGCGCCATGCCTCGCTCGCTGCGAGCGAGCAGACGGAGGCGTCGGCGCAGAGCGGGAATCAAGGCCATCGCCGGCTTGATCGGCCACCGGTGCATTCTGCTTGAGCCATGAAGGGCCGCAGACCCCGCGGCCGGACGTGCGTACTACTCAGTTGTCTGCCCGGCGAGCTGCTCGATGCCGCTCGCACGCTGCCCGCCCGCCGCCAGCATCAGCTTGAAGTCGTGCGGGCTGGAGGCGTAGTCGAGGGCCACCTGCTCGGAGACCTTGCCCTCCATCACGTAGCCGAGGAGAGACTGGTCGAAGGTCCGCATGCCGTAGTACTCCCCTTCCGAGATCACCTCGGTGATCTTGCCTGTCTCCTCCGGGTTCATGATCAGGTCCTGGACGCGGCCGGTGACGATCATCACCTCGGAGGCGGGGACGCGGCCTTCGCCTGTGATGTCGGGGACCAGGCGCTGGGCGATCGCGCCCTTCAGCGTCGCCGCCAGCATCACCCGCGCCTGGTGCTGGAGGTGCGGGGGGAAGAAGTCGACGATGCGATTGATCGTCTCGGTCGCGTCCAGCGTGTGGACCGTTGAGAGGACGAGGTGCCCGGTCTCGGCGGCGGAGAGCGCCGTGCGCACCGTCTCCTCGTCGCGCATCTCGCCGATCAGGATCACGTCGGGGTCCTGGCGCAGCACCCGGCGCATCGCCCGACCGAAGCTCTCGGTGTCCGACCCCACTTCGCGCTGATTGACGATCGAACGCTTGTCTTCGTGCAGGTACTCGATCGGGTCCTCGAGAGTGATGATGTGGTGGTCGCGCGTGCGGTTGATGTGGTCGATCATCGCCGCCAGCGTCGTGCTCTTGCCCGAGCCTGTGGTGCCGGTGACGAGGATGATCCCGCGCTGCTCCTCGGCCAGCTTGGTGACCACCGACGGCAGGCCCAGCTCCTCGACTGAGCGGATGTCGAAGGGGATCGCCCGGCAGACGATCGAGGTCGAGCCGCGCTGCTTGAAGGTGTTGACGCGGAAGCGTGAGAGCCCGGGGATCGAGTACGAGAAGTCCGCCTCGCCCGCCTCCTCGAACTCCGTTTGCGAGCGCACCTCGGCGATGTCGTGGAAGGCTTTCTCGGTGTCCTCGCCGCTGAGCGGGCCGTAGCCCTCCAGATGGACGAGCTCGCCATGCTGGCGGATCGTCGGCGGCGTGCCGACCTTGATGTGCAGGTCGGAGCCCTCTCGCTCGATCAGCGAGCGCAGCGCTTTGTCGATCTCGAACATCCCGGCCTGTATCGGCCGGGATGCCCGTACTCCTTAGCCCTCGAGAATCAGGTGACCTCTCGGAGCTTCTGAGCTTCTCCGAGTTGCTGCAGCTTCTTCAGGCTCTGGTTCTCGATCTGGCGGATGCGCTCGCGAGTGACGTTGAAGGTCCGCCCGACCTCGTCGAGCGTGCGCGGGTGCTCGCCGCCGAGGCCGTAGCGCAGCTCAAGCACGCGGCGCTCGCGGTAGGAGAGGTTCTCCAGCGCCTCCTTCAGTGCCTCTTTGGTCAGCAGGTCCGCAGCCCGGTCGAAGGGGGACTCGGCCTTCTCGTCGGCGATGAACTGGCCGAACTCCGACTCCTCCTCGTCACCGACCGGCTTCTCCAGCGAGACCGGTGCCTGGGCGGAGCGCTTGATCGAGTCGACCTCCTCGGGATCGATCCCCGTCACCTCGGCGATCTCCTCCGGGGTGGGCTCGCGGCCCAGCTCGGTGACCAGCTTGCGCTCGGCGCGGCCGATCTTGTTCAGCTTCTCGACCACGTGCACCGGGATGCGGATCGTGCGTGCCTTATCGGCGAGCGCGCGGGCGATCGCCTGGCGAATCCACCAAGTGGCGTAGGTCGAGAACTTGAATCCCTTGCGGTAGTCGAACTTCTCCGCCGCGCGGACCAGGCCCAGCGTGCCCTCCTGGATCAGGTCGAGGAAGGGCAGCCCCTGGTTGCGGTAGTTCTTGGCGATCGAGACGACCAGGCGCAGGTTCGACTCGACCATTTTCTGCTTGGCGTCGAGGTCGCCGCGCTCGATCCGCTTGGCGAGTTCGACCTCCTCCGCGGCGGTCAGCAGGCGGACCTTGCCGATGTCCTTGAGGAACAGCTGCAGGCTGTCCGTGGTCATGTCCGGTTTCAGGTCGAGCGCGGCTTTCTGGCGGCGCCGGCCTTTTTTCCCGGTGTCGATCGGCAGGGCTTCCGCGGCTGCTTTCTGGGCCGGGTCCATGTCCTCGACAAGCTCGATGCCCGACTTCTCGAGGTGCCCGTAAAGGTCCTCGACGTCGGACTCGTCCAGATCCACCTCCGAAACTGCGGAGGCGACATCGCCGAAGGTCAGCACGCCAAGCTGCTGCCCACGGGTAATGAGGCCTTTGACCTCCTCCAACTCCTGAAGCTCTGCTACCAGCATCCTGTCTGACTCGTTTCTTTGGAAAGGTGGTTAAGTCCTGCGACTAGAACGCCGCCTGTGGCGGAGAGTCGCGAAAAAATGGACCGGCTATCCGGTCCGAGAAGCTGAATATCCTGCGCTGGCCTTGAGGCCTGGGACGGGCGATCTGGATTCGCTCAAACGTCTGTTCGCATATTAGTCGCTTCAGTTTCTGAAGTCAATGCCGAAATCTATGCGCCAATCCCACCCCTGGCTGCGTGCCTTCTGGAATCGCGCCTACCGCGAGAACGTCACCGGTCTCTCGGCGATGGTCGCCTACAACCTGATGCTGGCGGTCTTCCCCTTCGCCCTGCTAGTGCTCTTCGTCGGCGGCCAGGTGCTGAAGATCAAAGGCGTCGAGGCGAGCGTGCTCGACGACCTCCAGCGGCTCTTCCCCAACGTCGAGCAGAACACCCTCGCCGACGCGCTCGACCGGATCGAGGAAAACTCGACCACGATCGGCATCGCCGCCTTCTTCGGCTCACTCTGGATCGGCGCCTCCTTTTGGGGCGCGATGGACACCGCCTTCTGTCGCATCTACCACGTCGAGTGCCGCGGCTGGGTCGAGCAGAAGCGCTTCTCCTTCGCGATGCTCGCCGTGGTCCTGCTTTTCATCGCCGCCAGCATCTTCCTGCCCGCGATGGAGAGCACGCTGGTCTCCAGCACGGACCGGTTGCCCTTTGGGCTCTCGAGCATCAAGTTGATCGACACGGCGCTGCTGCTCGGCGCCGCGATCCTGATCACCTTCCTGATCTGTTGCGTGATCTTCTGGGCCGTGCCCAAGGGCCACATGCCCTGGCGCGCCGTCTGGCCGGGGTCGGCTTTCGTCACCGCCAGCGCCGGCATCGCCAACTGGCTCTTCCCCTTCTACCTCTCCAACGTCTCCAGCCTCTCGCGCTTCGGCTCCACCGTGGGCTTCATCCTGATCGGCCTGCTCTGGTTCTACCTTCTCAGCCTGGCGCTGCTGGCGGGCGCGGTGATCAACTCGCTGCGCCACGAGCTACATGAGACCGGCGAGATGCCCTATGCGACGGTTGAGTCCGAAAAAGATGGTGATTGCGGCTGTAATGACACAAAAAAGCCAAAGTTGTAATAACACGAAACGAGACGAGGCTTTTTACACAGTCGGATGCAAGTACGTAGAAGTCCCCATTAAAAACAAGGGGATTCTATGGTAGAAAATTTGGTTAACAAGTCCGGCGCCACTGGAAATGCGGCGTTTCTCAAGGTACGCCGACAGATCCGGGCGCTGATCTGAAGGGCAGCTGGTCGCGTGGATTTTCTTCACGGCCGGTAGCCGTTCATTTGCTTGTGACGTTTGAGTGCGTAGTGCACTGAACGAGTGTCAAGTCTCGACCGTTCGAAAAAGCAGGCGCAAAATGGCGCACCAAAAGCGCGAGAGCCGGGAGTTGGGGAGATGACCTTGGAGCCCAAATCTCTTCGAGAGGGCGGCGGCATCCTTACGCCAAGCATTCCCTGGGACATCGCCATGCGCAACCAGCGCGAGCGCATCCTGCTCGCGCTGGCAGAGAATTGTGCCGAAAAGACCTTCGTCGGCACGACGATTGCGGACATAGTCGGCACCGCGAGCGTCTCCCGTGCCACCTTCTATAAACACTTTGCCAATAAGACGATCTGCTTCCGAGCAGCGGCCGACGACTTCCTCGCGGAGTTGCAGCACACCGTCAAGGAGGCGAGGGCAAACGCGGATAGCTCGGAGTCCGATCGAATCCGCAGCGTGGCGGCGGCCCTGCTGGATCAATTGGCTGCCAAACCCGACTGGACAAAGCTGCTCTTGGTCGAGCTGCCGAGCGTGGACCCAGAGATAGTCCCCCGCTACCGACGTCTCATCATCGATGCCCTGGAGAGGGAGCTCGACGTGGCCGCATCCTCTGACTCCGCGGTCGCCGATCCAGAGATCGCCTTTGGTCGCTTCAAGGTTCTCCTCACCGGCTACGTCGCCGCGGGCGAAGTCGAGCGCCTCCCGGCCCTACTACCCGAGCTCGTCTATATCGCCCTGCTGCCCTACATGGGCCAGGACAGCGCGTTGGAGCAAGCCCAGTTGACGATATGACCGAGCTGAGCGACCAAAACGACACCTTCCCACTCGGCGCACCCGATGGTGACTTCGCCCAGGACCTTCATCTGTGGAAGCTGCCGCGCGGCCGCCACGGTCTTCCCCGTGAGCTAGTCGAGCAATCCCAGCGTGAGCGACTCTTGGCAGCCGTCATCAGGGTGACTGCAGCCAAGGGATACCAAGCAAGCTCGGTCGCCGACATCCTCAACAAGGCGGGCGTCGGACGGGAGACGTTCTACCAACACTTCAAGAACAAGGAAAAATGCTTTATGGCGGCCAACGACGCACTGATAGCCGACCTCGAAGTCCGGGCCGCCGAGGCTTATGCGCAGCCGGGGAGCTGGCCGGAGCGGGTCCGCCATGGGCTGGCTGAGACATTGCGCTGGTTCGCTGAGAACTCGCAAGTTGCCCGGGTGATGATGATCGAGACGGGAACAGTCGGGACTGCCGCCGGGGACTACTTCCATCGGACCTTTCGCCGTTTTACAGCCCTACTCGATGAAGGACAGGACAACCCCACCCTTCCCAACCTCGCCAGCATCGCGGCAGGGGGCATCTTTGCCCGCGTCTACGAGGAGGTGACGCTGGGTAACGGGGCCAAGCTGCCGAGCATGCTTCCCCAGTTGACCTTCGAGTTGCTGCTGCCATATCTCGGCGAGGAGGGCGCCGCGGCAGAGCGTGATGCGGCTATGAGCGAGCAAGCCGCAGGCGAACCGACCGCCGAGCGCACGCCTTCAATCTCCAACTGACCAGGCGTGACCTGGCTGTCACGCTGCTCAGCCGTAGCGCTCGCCCGTGACCGCTCTCAGCTTGGCGCGGTCGTGACGAGCCTGAACGCGGCGCACGGTGCCTGAGCGCGAGCGCATGACCAGCGATTCCGTGGTTGCGCCGTTTCCGCGGTAGCGGACGCCCTGCAGCACGTCGCCGTCGGTGACGCCGGTGGCGGAGAAGAAGACGTCCTCGCCCGAGCAGAGATCGTTGGCGGTGAGCACTCGGTCAAGGTCGTAACCGGCGTCGACGGCTGCGCTGCGCTCTTCGTCGTTGCGCGGCCAGAGGCGACCGAGCAACTCTCCCCCCATCGACTTCAGCGCCGCGGCCGAAAGCACGCCCTCGGGCGTGCCGCCGATGCCCCAGAGCAGATCGACCGGCGAGCGTTCGCTGACCGCGAGCAGGGCAGCGGAGACATCGCCGTCGCTGATCAGGCGCAGGCGCGCGCCGGCCTCGCGCACTTCGCCCATCGCCTCCTCGTGACGGGGGCGGTCGAGCATGACCACGATCACGTCGCCGACGCTCTCGCCCTTGCGCTCGGCGATCAGGTTCAAGGTCTCGGGCAGGGGACGGTCGAGGTCGAGCAGATCGGCGATCTCCTCGCCGCCGGCCATCTTCTCCATGTAGACGCAGGGGCCAGGGTCGAACATCGAGCCGCGCTCGGCCAGGGCGATCACGGCCAGGGCGCTGGGCATGCCGCGGGCGCAGAGCGTGGTGCCCTCGAGCGGGTCGACGGCGATGTCGACCACGGGCGGGCTGCCATCGCCGATCTGCTCGCCGTTGAAGAGCATCGGCGCCTCGTCCTTCTCCCCCTCGCCGATCACGACGACGCCATCCATCGCGACCGTGTCGAGCACAAAGCGCATCGCGTCGACGGCGGCACCGTCGGCGGCGAGCTTGTCGCCGCGGCCGACCCAGCGGGCGGCGGCGAGCGCCGCGGCCTCGGTGACCCGGACGAGCTCCAGAGCGAGGTTGCGGTCGGGCTTGGTTGGAGAGTTCTCCCCCATGCGCGCCGCAGGCTATAGGGTCGGCCGGTGGCTCAGCGTTGGGGACTCACACTGCCTTTGCCCGGGCTCTCGCTCGCGGCTCACGAGGAGCTGGTCAAGCAGGCCGAGACGGTCGGCTACACGGACTTTTGGAGCGGCGAGACGAACGGGCCCGACGGCTTCACGCCGCTGGCGCTGAGCGCGGCCTGGACCGAGCGGGCGCGTCTGGGCACCGGCATCGTCGGCGTCTTTCAGCGCGGCCCGGCGCTGCTGGCTCAAGAGGCCGCCGCCCTCGCCAGCGCTTCGGACGGGCGCTTCGTGCTCGGTATCGGCTCCTCCTCGGACCGGATCGTCGAAGGCTGGAACGGCATCCCCTTCGAGCGCCCCTTGGCCAAGGTGCGCGAGACGCTCGACTTCCTCGATGTGGCCCTGGCGGGCGAGCGCACGACCAGCGGCTTCAAGCTCGAGAGCGCGCCGGCGCAGCCGATACCGGTCGTGCTCGCTGCCCTGCGCGGCAAGATGCTCGAGTTGGCGGTCGAGCGCGCCAGCGGTGCCTTCACCAACTTCCTGCCGCTGGGCGGCCTGCCGAAGGTGGCGGCGCAACTAGACGGGGCGCCCGAGGGCTTCGAGTTGCTCTGCCGCTTCTTCTGCCTGCCCGGGGAACGCGAGGCGGTAGAGCCGCTGGCCCGCTTCATGTTCTCCTCCTACATCACCGTCCCCGTCTACGCCGCCTTCTACCGCTGGCTCGGCTACAGCGAGCAGATTGAGCCGATGATCGCCGCCTGGGAGGCCGGCGATCGCCAAGCTGCCGCGGCAGCCGCTCCCTGGGATCTGATCGAGGAGATGTTCATCTTCGGCTCGCCCGACGAGATGGTGGAGCGGATCGGCGCCTTCGTCGAGGGTGGGATCACCCTGCCGATCCTCACCCCGATCACCACGCCGGACAAACTCGGCGAGCTGATCGAGGCACTGGCTCCCTAAACGAACTCGGCGCTACTGGGCGGGGCCGGCGAGGCTCAGCGCGTAATCGCAATTCGCGTCGGTAAACCAGCCGCTGATCGCCAATCCCGCCTCCTCGTAGACACGGGCGAGCTTCTCGTAGGTGAACTTCGTCGAGATCTCGGTTCGCATCTCCTCCCCAGCCGCGAACTCGACCTCCATCTCGAGCCCCTCGAGGCTGACCGTCTGCGCGGCGAGCGAGCGCAGGCGGATGTCCATGCGCGCCTCGACCTCGTCGTAGCGGGCGACGTGCTCGAAGGCGTCGAGGTCGAAATCGGCCCCCAGCTCGCGGTTCAGCACCGCCAGCACGTTCTTGTTGAACTCGGCGGTGACGCCGCCGGCGTCGTCGTAGGCGGCCTCGAGGCGATCGCTGCCCTTGACCAGGTCGGTGCCGAGCAGCAGCCGGTCCTCCGGCCCCATCAGGCCCCTGAGGCGAACGAGGAAGTCGTGGCGGGCCGGCGGGTAGAGGTTGCCGATCGTGCCGCCGAGGAAGGCGACGAGGCGGCCCCCCTCGCCGTCGGGGATGCGCTCGAGGTGCTGCTCGAAGTCGCAGACCAGGCCGCGGACCGCGAGCCCCGGGTACTCCTCGACCAGCAGGCCGGCGGTTTCGTGGGTGATCTCCTCCGAGATGTCGACCGGGACGTAGGTCTGCAGGCAACCGGCATCGCGCATCGCGTCGAGCAGGTGCCGGGTCTTGGCGGCGGAGCCGGAGCCGAGCTCGACCAGGGAGCGAGGAGATCCCGCCGCGGCGACGATCTCAGCGGAGCGCTCGGCCAGGATCGAGCGCTCGGCGCGCGTCGGGTAGTACTCGTCCAGCTCGGTGATCTGCTCGAAAAGCTGCGAGCCGCGCTCATCGTAGAAGTACTTCGGTGCCAGCTCCTTCGGATCGGCAAGGAGGCCGTCGCGAACGTCGCGCGCCATCGTCGCCGCCGTGTCGGCGTCGAGGTGGACCTCGATCGCGATCATGCGTCTGCCGCCAGGCGGACGCCGGAGAAGATCTGGCGACGCTCAGGCAGGTCCCAGTTGCGGAAGCTGGGCCGCATCACCTCGCGGCGAGTCGCCCAGGAACCGCCGCGCAGGACCTCGTAGGTATCGCCGAAGAAGACCTGGGAGTACTCGGGGTAGGGGAAGGCCTCAAACCCGGGGTAGGCGAGGAAGTCCGACGAGGTCCATTCCCAGGCCTGTCCAGCACCCTCGAGCCGCGCGCTCGCCGCCTCCCACTCGAACTCGCTGGGCAGGCGCTTGCCGGCCCAGCGAGCGAGAGCGTCGGCCTCGTGCCAGGAGACATGGAGGACGGGATGGGCCGGGTTGATCGGGTCGCGACCCCCCATATTCGTCAGCACCCACCCCCCGCCGCCATCGCGCTCCCAGTACAGCGGGGGCTCGGCGTCGGTCTCCTCCATGAACTGGATGTACGCAGCGTTGTCCACTGGGGTTCGATCGATCTCGAAAGAAGCAAGCTCGATCGTCTGCCGGGGGCGCTCGTTGTCGTAGGCGAAGCCGCGGGACGGCGCGCCGATCTCGTACTCGCCGCCGGGAATCGAGATCGTCTCCGCGCCCGGCCCGGGCACCTGGAGAGCGCCGAGCTCGGGATCAACGGGCTCGTAGCCGTCGACCATCTGCAGCAACTGCAGCATCGTCTCGTTGTGCTGCTGCTCGTGCGCCAGCAACATCTCGTAAACGAAACCTTCGCGCAGCAAGGGGTCCTCAGCGTCAGCGCCGATCTCGACTTCGGCCAAGACCTCGAGCGTGCGCTCGCGCACGTCGGCGAGGTAGGCGCGCAACTCGGCGTCGCGCAGGATCGGCAGCTCGCCGCGGGCCTTGCGTGGATTCTCGATCGCGTCATAGAAGCGGCCGAGCTCGCCGTGCAGCGGCTCGCGCTCGCCGATCGTCTGCACCAACCAGAGCTCCTCGAAGTTGGCGATGTGCCCGAGGTCCCAGGCCAGCGGGCTGAGTAGCGGCGAGTAGACGCGGTTGAGCTGCTCGTCGTCGAGCGGTTGGAGCAACTCCAATGTGAACCGTCGCGCCTCTGCAAGGCGCTCCGCGATCGCTTCCTTGGAGCTTGGCGTCACCTCGGTGGCGATTGGGAAACCCTAGCGACCTCTGGTTGCCAGGGTGTGAAGACGGGCTGCAACGCCTTCTTCGCCTTATGGACGGAGAAAACGTTGCACCCGAAGGGGGGCGATAGGGTGCGCGCCGTGGAGGCCGCGGGCAAGAGTGCACTGGTTGCAGGCGGAGCGTCGGGGCTTGGTGAGGCGACCGTCCGCACGCTCACCGCTGCCGGCGTGGCGGTGACCATCGCCGACCTCAACACCGAGAAGGGCGAGGCGCTGGCCGCTGAGCTGGGACCCGGCGCCACCTTCGTGCAGGCAGACGTCACCGACGAGGCGGCCGTCTCCGCCGCGGTCGAGCGGGCGGCGTCGCACGGCGACGGGCTGCGGATCTCGGTCTGCTGCGCCGGCATCGGCTGGGCCGAGCGCGTCGCCCACAAGGGCGGCCCCCACAACCTCGAATTCTTCTCCAACGTGGTCAAGGTCAACTTGATCGGGACCTTCAACGTGCTGCGCTTCGCCGCCGCCGCAATGAGCGAGAACGAACCCGACGCCGAGGGCGAGCGTGGCGTCTGCATCAACACCGCCTCGATCGCCGCCTACGACGGCCAGATCGGCCAGATCGCCTACTCGGCGTCGAAGGGCGGCATCGTCGGCATGACCCTGCCTGCGGCCCGCGACATGGCCTCGCGCGGCGTCCGCGTCGTCACCATCGCCCCCGGCCTCTTCGACACGCCGCTGCTGGCGGCCCTGCCCGAGGATGCCCGCACCGCGCTCGGCGCAGGCATCCCCTTCCCCTCCCGCCTCGGCCGGCCCGAGGAGTACGGGCGCCTCGTCACACAGATCGTCGCCAACCCGATGCTCAACGGCGAGACGATCCGCCTCGACGGCGCCCTGCGGATGCCGCCGAAGTAACTGCCCCTTCACCACCTCACAGGTAGTCAAGGGAGGGCGCGTGGCGGCCCAGACCTGTCACCCCGACTCAATCCGTGCCCTCGGCCTCGGGGTCGTGCCAGACGTGCTTGCGCCAGGGAGGGCTGACCGCGAAACGCGTCGTGCTGGTTGCCGCGATTGGCTCGAGAGGAATCAGGTGGACACGGTTGCGCGGGGTGAGGCGTTCGATGTGCGGGATGCCGGCCGTGTTGCCGGCATGACTGCCACCGGAGACGATCAGCAGGTGAGTCTCGGGGCCCCAGCCGTTCTCGGCGCGTAGACCGAGTGCTTCGGTCGCGTGCTTGACGGAATCGATGCCGGCGTCCGAGGCCCAGCCGGCGACCGGCCCGGGACGCTGGTTGTAGCCATTGTGGGACGAGGCGCGCTCGTCGACCGTGCCGTCGGGGCGGATGCGGATCTGAACTCCCTCCCAATCGTCCCGGTGATAGCCCGCCTCGCCCGCGACCGGGACGCCGCGCAGCGTGGCCGAATCGGCGTAGTAGGTCCAGTACTGGATGTAGAGGTTGCCGGCCCGCGAGCCCGAGCAATCGGCGCCAGCGGCTTCGGAGCCCTCAGCGGCGTCGACGCGGCAGTCGACGACGTGGACGAAGGCCGAGACCGGCAGTCCGGTCTCGGTGCGGCGGACGTAGCCACGCCCGGCCCCGTCGCCACAGACCGTCTCGCGGCACTCCCGAAAATCGACAGGCACGGCCATCGATCCCCGCTCGAAGAGCAACGAGGGCATGTGCCGCCGCACCAGCTGCCCCACTTCTGTTCCGTAGGCTGCGATCAGGGTCGGTTCGTCGCCGCAGCGATCGGCGATCGCTGCGGCGCAGAGAACTCGTGAGGCAATCGCCCGCGCCAGCACGCCGGCGGGTGCGCTGACCCCAGCGGCGAAGAGGCACGCCAGCGCCAGTGCCGCAAGGCAGATCAGCCCAACGTACTCAACGGCCCCCTGTCCCCGCTCGGACTCCACGCGGCGAGGCTAGGAGCGCGGCTACTACGTGTGTGTGGCAAACGCGCTGAATGCCGCGCGGGAGGCTGTCGTCTCAGTCCGGCCTGGTCAACAGCTGGTCCGCAGGTGCGTAGTCGTCGCGCAGGGGATCAGTATCGCCGGTCAACCATTCGACCGATGGAAGGTTGTAGGTGGTGGCGCCTTCAGCGTTGGAGCGGGCGTCCCTGGGCAACGGCCGATCCGAAGCGAACAGCACCGCGTTGCCGCCCGAGGGGCGGCCGTCTTCGCCGATGAAAGTGACGAGCCGAACGTCGGCGAAGGCGTCGAGCAGCGTCGCGGCCTCCGCTTTCAGCAATTCCAGGGGCGGGAAATCGATCACGTTGATCGCGTAGAGGCCATCCGGCTTGAGCACGCGCTTGACTTCAGCGGTCCACTCAGCCGTGGTGAGCTGCCAGGGGACGGAGTGGTTGTTGTACGCATCGCCGATCACGAAATCGGCGCTGTCGCTCGGTACGTCGAGCATCGTGATGCGGGCGTCGCCGACGACGACGCGGAATTCGGGTGGTGGCGGCAGATCGAGGCGATCCTCCAGAAAGCTGACCATGCCGCCGTCGAGCTCGAGCACCAGGGAACGCGAGCCCGGATGCGTCGCATCAATCCATCGTGGGACGGTGAAGCCGCCGCCGCCTATGGTGATCGAGTTGAGCGGCGCTTTTTGGCCCTTCGTGGCATTGACCACATCGGCAACCCACTTTGAGTAGACGTACTCGAGCCTGGTCGGATCGCCGGGGTCGACGAAGGACTGATAGCCGTCATCGAGCAGCAGGTTGTAGCCGCCGGGGTTGGCCTTTTCGGTGACGATTCCCACGCAGTGATAGTCGGTCTCGGTGACGCAGGGCGAACTTTGGGAGGCAGAGAAGGCGCTGAGCGCGACGAGGAGGATCGCTGCACCGGCAACGGCGGCCGGCGCCAGCAATCTGGAGGTTGCCCCGAGCCCCACGCCGATGAGCACCAGCATCGCGCCGATCAACAGCACCGCCGTGCTCACCGGCATCAAGGGTACGAGCAGGAAGCCGGTGCCGAAGGTGCCGATCAGGGCACCGGCCGTCGCCCATGCGGAGAGCCGCCCGACTACCGTGCCGCTGGCGCGCAGGTCATGCAGCTGAAGATGCGCGACTGCCGGCGAAATCGCACTGAGCACGGCTGCCGCCGGCACCAGCGCGAGAAAGGTGATGCCGAGCGCGGGGAGCGTCCCGTCGCCGCGTGCGCCCGGCCCCAGCCAGCGCACGACGGGGACGGTCAGCAGCGCCAGCGACCCGCCGGCGATCAGCAAGATCACGATCAGCCGGCGCGTATCGGTGCGATCCGCCAGGTACCCACCGACCGCTGCGCCGACGGCAATGCCGCCCAGGGCCGCGCCGATGATCGACGTCGTCGTTTCCAGCGTCGTCCCCGTGTACGGCGCCAGCAGGCGGATGGCAAGGATCTCCAGCACCAGTACCGAGCCCGCTGCGAGGAAGACGAGGGCGGCCGCCGCCGCCGGAGGAAGGGCGCTGGGCAGGTCGGCGGCTACCTCTACCGCAGGGGCCTTTTTCTCTCTGCCCTTGGCGTTTCTCCGCCTCCCCCTCGTGGCAGCCTTCGAAGCCATCGCCGCATCTTACTCAAGATTTTCTATTTATAGGAACAACTATCAAGCATGGGCGCGCATATCATCGCCATGGACTCGCCAGCCGGGACAAGCGGCTAAAGGTTTTGAATCTCAGCCGCGATGTCCGCCGCTGCCTGCTTGGCATCGGCGAAAAGCATCGAGGTATTCGCTTCGTAGAAGAGATCGTTATCGATGCCGGCAAAGCCGGGGCTGAGGGAGCGCTTGATCACGATCACCTGCTGGGCCTGATCAACTTCGATGATCGGCATGCCGGCGATCGGACTATCGGGGTCGTTCTTCGCCGCCGGGTTGGTGACGTCGTTGGCGCCGACGATGACCGCGACGTCGGTGCGCGGCATCTCCGGGTTGATCTCCTCCATCTCCTTCAGCTGCTCGTAGGGCACGTCGGCCTCGGCCAGGAGAACGTTCATGTGGCCGGGCATGCGGCCAGCGACAGGATGGATCGCGTAGTTGACGGTGACGCCGCGCTTCTCGAGCTCGTCGGCGACCTCCTTGATCGCGTGCTGGGCCTGGGCGACGGCGAGGCCATAGCCGGGAACGATCACGACGCTGTCGGCATAGGCGAGCTTGATCGCCGCGTCCTGGGCGCCGATCGAGACGTGCGGGCGTTCCTCTCCCCCGCCCGCGGCCCCGCCCGCGGGCGCACCGCCAAAGCCCGCGAAGAGAACGTTGGCGACCGAGCGGTTCATCGCCGTCGCCATCTCCATCGTCAGGATCGTTCCCGAGGAGCCGACCAGGGTGCCGGCGACGATCAAGGCGACGTTGTCGAGGGCAAAGCCGGCGGCGGCAGCGGAAAGGCCGGTGAAGGCGTTGAGCAGCGAGATCACGACCGGCATGTCGGCGCCGCCGATCGGCAGCACGACGAGATTGCCCAGCAGGCCGGCGGCGAGCAGGATCGCGATGAAGATCGCCTGGTTGGGATCGTCGTTGTTGACCGCGATGTTGACGCAGGCTGCGACGATTCCGATCAGCAGGACGACGTTGATCACCTGCTGCCCAGGCACGGCCAGGGGCCGGGTCGGGATCAGGTCCTGCAGCTTGGCGAAGGCGATGTTCGAGCCCCAAAAGGAGACCGAACCAACGACAGCGGCAAAGAGGATTGGGATCAGCTCGTCGAGCGGAATGTCCTCGCCGAGCGAGATGCCGTGGCGGATCTCAGACCAGGCGATCAGTGCAACCGCGCCGCCGCCGACGCCGTTGTAGAGGGCGACCATCTGCGGCATCTCGGTCATCTGCACGCGGACCGAGGCGATCACGCCGACCGCGGTGCCGATGCCGAGGCCGAGCGCGATCAAGCCCCAGTTGCCGATGCCGTCGAGCATCAGGGTGGTGACGACGGCGAGCGCCATGCCGACGGCGGCGACCAGGTTGCCCTGCTTGGCCGTGGTCGGGTGGGTGCCGCGGCGCACGCCGATGATGAAGAGCGAGAAGGCGACGATGTAGAGCGCAGTGGCGGCGTCGCCCCCGGGCTCGAAGACCGCGAACAGACTCATTTGCCGCTCCCGGGTTTCGTCTCTGCGTCGGCCTTGGGTTTCGGCTTTTTCGAGAACATGCCGAGCATCCGGTCGGTGACCATGAAGCCACCGACGATGTTGATCGCGCCGAAGGCGATCGCGATCGTGCCGATGACGTACTCGAGCGGGTCGTTGGCGTAGCCGACGACGATCAGGCCACCGAGCATGACGATGCCGTGGATCGCGTTAGTCTGCGACATCAGCGGCGTGTGCAGGGTGGTCGGCACCTTCGAGATCACCTCGAAGCCGACGAAGGCGGCGAGCACGAAGATCGTGATCTCGGTCATCAGGCTCATTTCGCGGCCCTCTCGTTCTTGATCTCGCCGCCGTGGGTGATGCAGGCGGCGGCAACGATGTCGTCCTCGAAGTCGAGCGTCAGCTCGCCCTCCTCGGAGACCAGCAGGCCGAGCAGGTTCTCGAGGTTCTTGGCATAGAGCTGGGAGGCGGGCCGGGGCATCTCGCTGGCGAGGTTGCGCGGGCCGATCACCTTGACCCCGTTTTCGACCGCGGTCTGGCCGGCCTCGGTCAGCTCGCAGTTGCCGCCGGTCTCGGCGGCGAGGTCGACGATCACCGAGCCGGGCTGCATGCCGCGCACTGCGTCGGCGGTGATCAGCAGCGGCGCCGGGCGGCCCGGGATCGCAGCCGTTGTGACGATCACGTCCTGCTTGCCGGCGTTCTCGCCGAGCGCGTCGCGCACCTGAGCATTCTCCTCGTCGGTGAGCGGGCGGGCGTAGCCACCCTCGCCCTCGGCGTCGGGAATGAAGTCGAGTTCCAGCGGGCGACCACCGAGCGAGGCGATCTGCTCCCAGGCAGCGCGGCGGATGTCGAAGCCGGTGACGATCGCGCCGAGGCGCTTGGCCGTGGCGACGGCCTGCAGGCCGGCGACGCCGGCGCCGAGCACGAGCACCTTGGCCGGCGGGACGGTGCCGGCGGCGGTGGTCATCATGCCGAAGAAGCGGCCCGACTCACGGGCGGCGATCAGGGTAGCGGCGTAGCCGGCTGCGGCGGCCTGAGAAGAGAGAGCGTCCATCGCCTGGGCGCGGGTCGTGCGCGGGATCGCCTCCATCGCAAAGCTGGTGACGCCGGCGCTCGCCAAAGCCTGGTTGGTCTCGGAGGCAGTCCAGGGCGAGAGGTGGCCGATCAGGACCTGGTTGGAGTTGAGGCGACCGATCTCAGTGGCGGAAGGGGCGGCGACGCGAAGGACGACGTCGGCGCCCCACGTAACCTCGCCCCCGACGACTTCGGCGCCGGCTTCGCTGTACTGCGAGTCCGGGTGGCCGGCGGCCTCGCCGGCGCCGCTCTCAACCAACACCGCAATTTTCTCGCTGGCGGCGAGAGATTTAACGACGTCAGGGACCAGCGCGACCCGGCGCTCTCCCTCGGCGGTCTCTTTCGGTACTCCGATCTTCATTGGACGCGGCGGCGGAGACTACGCGATGAGCGCCGCAAGGCGCTCCAAGGTATGTAGTTGCTGGCTCTTCTCGGCATGAACAGGCGAGACGATCAGGCGGTCGATGCCGGCACCGCGGAAGCGCTCGACCCGCTCCGCCACTTCCGCCTCGGTGCCGACCAGCGAGGTCGCCTCGACGATCTCGTCGGGCACGGCCTCGAAGGCGCCGGCGCGATCGCCATCCTGAAAGCGCTGCTGGACCTCGTCGGCGACCTCGCCGAAGCCGAAGCGATGGGCGAGGTCGACGTAGAAGTTGGTCTTGCGACTGCCCATGCCGCCGAAGTAGAGGACGAGGCCGGCCTTGACCACGGCCTTGGCGGCGTCGAGGTCGCCGTCGATCGCCACCTGCAGCGATGGCGAGACCTCGAGGTCGGAGCGCTGGCGGCCGCCCTTGGCGAAGCCCGCCTCCAGGTGCTCCCCCCAAGTCTGCTCGAAAGCATCGACGCTGAAGAAGATCGGGATCCAGCCGTCGCAGATCTCCGCCGCCATCTCGACCGACTTGCGGCCGATCGCGCCGACGAAGACCGGGATCTCGTTGCGCTCGGGGTGGAAGTTGAGCTTCAGCGGCTTTCCCTCGCCATCGGGTAGAGGCAGCTGGTAATGCTGCCCCTGGTGATTGACCGGCCCCTCGCGGGCGATGATCTCGCGCACGATCTCGATGTACTCGCGGGTGCGGCCCCAGGGCTTGGCGTAAGGCACGCCGTACCAGCCCTCGGAGACCTGCGGCCCCGAGGGACCGAAGCCGAAGAGGAAGCGGCCGCCGGAGAGCTTGTCGATCGTCGCCCCGGCCATCGCCGCGGCAGCGGGCGGGCGGGCGGGCACCTGCATGATCGCGGCGCCGAGCTTGATCGTCCTCGTCTGCGGCACCAGCCAGGCCAACACGCTGACCACGTCGGAGCCGTAGGACTCGGCCACCCAGACCGACTCGAAGCCTGCGCCCTCGGCCGCCTGGACGACCTCGAGGGCGTCCTCGCCGGCCGGGCCGATGCCCCAGTAGCCAAGGTTGAGTCCGAGCTTCAAAGCCATCCGGGGCTCACCCTATTGAATAGGCGACGATGACGGACACGGCGATCGAGCGAGGCCTCTCCGGCGCCACCGCGGCGAAGCGGCTGCGCGAGCTCGGCCCGCCGCCGGAGAACTCCTCGCGCTCGACCTCCAGCATCGTCGCCGGCAACGTCTTCACCCTCTTCAACGCGATCATCGGCGCCTTCTTCGTGCTCGACCTCGGCCTCGGGCTCTACGCCGACTCGATCTTCGGCCTGATTGCGGTGATCAACTCCTACATCGGCATCCGCCAGGAGCTGAAGGCGAAGCGCACCCTGGACGAGCTGGCGGTCCTGGTCGCGCCCCACGCCAAGGCGATCCGCGATGGCGCCACCGCGAGCCTGCTCGCCGAGGAGATCGTGCCCGGTGACGTGATCGAGGTCGCGCCCGGTGACCAGCTCGTCGCCGACGGCGAGGTGATCAACACCCGCGGGATGACGCTCGACGAGTCGATGCTGACCGGCGAGGCCGACGGGGTGCGCAAGGAGGCCGGCGACCGCGCCCTCTCCGGCTCCTTCTGCATCAGCGGCTCCGGCCAGTATGAGGTCGACGCCGTGCGCGAGGAGAGCTACGCCGGCAAGCTCGCCGGCGAGGCGCGCGCCTTTCGCCACCCGCCCTCGCCGCTGCAGAGCGAGGTCAACCGGGTGATCGTCGCCTGCGTCTACGCGATGGTGCCGCTGGCGGTACTGCTGATCCTCACCCTGAAGCTGCGCAACACCGGCCTCGAGGAGGCGGCCCAGACCGCCACCGCAGGACTGGTGACCCTGATCCCCGAGGGCTTGGTGCTGTTGATGAGCGTCACCTTCGCCGTCGCCGCCGTGCGCCTGGCCAAAAAAGACACGCTGGTGCAGCAGATGAGCGCCACCGAGAGCCTCGCCGCAGTCGACACGATCTGCGTCGACAAGACCGGCACCCTGACCGACGGCGAGCTGCGCCTGCTCGGCGCCGAGGTAGCGGAGGGCCTCGACGAGAAAGCGGCCCACGCCGCGCTCGGGCGCTTCGCCGCCAGCGCCGGCGACCGCAATCGCACCCTCGAGGCGATCGGCGAACGCTTTCCCGGCGAGGCGAGTCGCGTCTCCGGCGAAGTCCCCTTCTCCTCGGAGTGGAAGTGGAGCGGGCTGCGGATCGACTCGGCCAGCTACGTGCTCGGCGCGCCCGACGTGCTGAGCGAAGCGGGCGTGCTCACCCTGCCGCCCGGCCTCACCCGCGTGCTCGAGCGCGAGACCGCCGCCGGGCGCCGCGTCGTCGCCTTCAGCGAAACGAGCGAGCCGCTGCCAAAGAATCCCAGTGAGCAGCCGCCGCCGCGCCTGGCGCCCGTCGCCCTGATCGTGCTCGAGGAGACGCTGCGGCCCGACGCGGCTGAAACGGTCGCCTTGATGCGTGAGGAAGACGTCGACCTGAAGCTGATCTCGGGCGACGCCAGGGCAACCGTGACCGCCGTCGCCAACGCGGTCGGGGTACCCCAGGACGCCGGCGTGATCGAGGGGCACGAACTGCCCCAAGACCCGGAGCAGCTCGCCGCCGCCGTCCAGCGCAACACGGTCTTCTGCCGGATCAAGCCCGAGCAGAAGCGCGATCTCCTCGCCGCCCTCGCCGCCTGCGGGCGCTACGCGGCGATGATCGGCGACGGCGTCAACGACGTGCCGGCGCTGAAGCGGGCGCGGATGGCGGTGGCGATGGGCTCGGGCGCCCAGGTGACCAAGGGCGTGGCCGACGTCGTCCTGCTCGAGGACGAGTTCGCGCGATTGCCGCAGGCCGTCGCCGAGGGGCGGCAGATCGCCCGCAACATCCACCGGCTCGGCCGCCTCTACCTGACCAAGACGGTCTACGCGGCGGCGCTGATTCTGCTCGTCGCGATCCCGGGCTTCGCCTTCCCCTTCCTCCCCCGCCACCTCACCCTCGCCGCCTTCCTGACGATCGGCGTGCCCTCCTTCGTGCTCGCGCTGATGCCCTCGGATGGCCCCCTCTACCGCGGACGGCTGCTGCGCGCCCTGGGGGCCTTCGCGGTGCCGGCGGGCCTCGCCACGGCGCTCGGCTCGATCCTCTCCTTCTTCCTCGTCGACACCGTCTTCGGCGGCAGCCTCGAGGCAGGCCGCACCGCGGCAACGACGACGCTGGTCGTACTCGGCCTCAGCTTCGTGCTGCTGCTCGAGCGCGGGCCCGGCCGCGAGCACATCGCGATCCAGAGCAACATGCTGGTGCTCGTGCTCAGCCTGGGCGGACTCTTCGCCGGAATCCTGGCGCTCCCACCGTTGCGCGATTTCTTCGAGATGGAGGTACTCAGCTCCGCGCAGTGGTTCCTGGCACTGCTCTCGGCTGCAGCGGGGCTGGCGATCGCCAGCCTGCTCTGGCGCTTGCCCCAGATCGAAGCCTGGGGAGCGCCGCTCAGTCCCGAGGCGGAAGCACGAACTGACTGACGATCAGGTTTGCCGCGAGCTTCGGCTCGCCGCCGTCCCTGATCCGCTCGATCTTGACCTCGATCACGACGGTGCTCTTGCCGGCGTGCAGGGGCGTGGCGGTGGCGACTATCTCGTCGCCGAGCAGGCCGGCGGCGAAGACGTTGAGCTTGAGCTCGATCGTGGTGAAGTTGTGCCGCGGCGGGATGTTGCGGAAGGTGGCCCAGGCGGCGACGGTGTCACCGAGCGCGGTCCAGACGCCGCCATGGACGTAGCCGCCGGGGTGCAGGTGGCGCTGGTCGACGACGATGCGGCCGCTGGCGAAGGAGTCCTCGATCTCGATCGGCTCGATCCCCAGGTCGCCGGGGAAGCTGCCGCCGATGAAGGCGCGCACGCTCTCCGGCGTGATCGGCGAGCGCTCCTCGCTCGTTCGCTGCTCGCTCACCGCGGACCCACCAGCTCGTAGGCACCCGGCGCCAACTCCCGCGTGCGGCGCCGATAAGCGCTCCATACCCACGGCCAGTTATTGGGGTCGTTGCCGTTCTCGTCGACGTACCAGTTGCTGCAGCCGCTCTGCCAGACGGTCTTGGCCAGGGCAGCGCGCAGTTCGCGATCGAACTCCGTGGCCGCGGCGCGGGAGACCTCGATCCGGCTCGCCTCGGCCCGCTCCATCTCGTCCAAGGCGGCAAGCACGTGGCCGATGCCGCACTCCAGCGTGTTGACCACCGAGCCGCTGCCGCCGTTGGTGTTGGGCCCGTAGAGCAAGAACAGGTTGGGGAAGCCGGGCACGCTGAGGCCGAGGTAGGCGCGAGCCACCTCGTCCCAAGCGCTCTCCAGGGTGAGGCCATCGCTGCCCGTGATCTCCATCGGTGCGATGAAATCGTGGCTGGCGAAACCGGTGGCGAGGACGATCGCGTCGGCGGCTCGCTCGACCCCGGTCGCGTCGCGGATGCCGTCTGGCGTCACCCGATCGATTCCCTCCGCGACGAGCTCAACGTTGTCCCGGGTCAGCGTCGGATACCAGTCGTCGGTGAGCATGATCCGCTTGCAACCGAACTCGTAGGTCGGGGTCACCTTGCGGCGCAGCTCCGGGTCGGAGATCGCGGCCTTGATCTGGCGCATGCCGAGCAGGCGAAAGAGCGGCAGCAACCAGCGGTGACGGGTGAAGGCGGCGGCGGCGATCTCCTGGAAGGCGTAGACCGACGCGCGGTCGAGGCGCCGCAACGCCGGCAGGCGGCGGAAGAGCGAGCGGAGCAGGCGCGAGTAGGCAAAGTCACCCTTCGCCAGCGTCCAGCCCGGCGAGCGCTGGTAGACGTCGAGCCGGGCGACTTCGGGCTGGATCGCCGGACCGACTTGGATCGCGCTGCAACCGGTGCCGATCAAGGCGACGCGCTTGCCGGCTAGATCGACGTCGTGGCGCCACTCGGCGGTATGGAAGGCCGGTCCCTCGAAGCTCTCGAGGCCGGTGATCGGCGGCACTTTCGGCACCGAGAGCTGGCCGCAGGCGGTGATCAGGACGTCCGCCTCGTGCGCGCCGGCACTGGTCTCGAGCAGCCACCTGCCGCGCTCCTCGTCCCAGCTGGCGCTGGTCACCTCGGTGCCTGTGCAGACCTTGTCGAAGACGCCAAAGCGCTTGGCGACACCCTCGATGTAGGCGCGGATCTCGGGCCCGGGCGAGAAGCGGCGCGACCAGCGGTTTGGCGCAAAGGAGTACTCGTAGAGGTGCGAGGGGATGTCGCAGGCGGCGCCGGGGTAGGTGTTGTGCTGCCAGACGCCGCCGACCCGCTCGCCCTTCTCGAAGACGATGACGTTCTCGTAGCCCTGGCGCCGCAGCATCACCGCAGTGCCGACGCCGCCGAAGCCGCCGCCGACGACCGCGATCGAGCGCTGCTTTGCGCTCATACGCCGAAGCCCTTCAGGCCGTAGTCGCCAAAGGGCTCATCGCGGTCTTTGACCGCCTCTTTGAAGCCACCTTCAGCGGCGCGGCGAACGAAGCCGTGTCCCTCCTCGGTGTGGCGGGCGACGCCGTCGAAGAAGGTGCCGAGAAGCTGCGTTTGGTGCAGGCCTTGGGCGTAGAGGCTCTGGTTTACCAGCATCTTCATCATCACCAGCTGGTTGATCGGCATGCGGGCGACGCGCTCCAGCAGCGCCTCGAAGCGCTGGTCGAGCTCGGCCACCGGCGCCGCCTCGGTCGCCAACCCCCACTCCTCCGCCTGCGCCCCGGTCAGCGAGTCACCGGTGAGCAGCAGTCGCTTGGCCCGCATCGGCCCAACTCGGGCCGCCCACATCGCCGTCGTCGGCGAGCCCCAGACGCGCGCCGGCGGGTAGCCGATCTTGGCATCCTCGGCGATCACCAGCAGGTCGGAGCAGAGCGCCATGTCGGTGCCACCGGCGACGCAGTAGCCGTGCACCTTGCAGAGCACCGGCTTTTCCGAGTGGAAGAGGCTCATGAAGCCGCGCACGTTGCGCCACATGAACTGGAAGTCGGTAACCGGATCCCAGTTCGACTCGGGCATGTGATTGGCGCCAATCGTCGCCGGGTCGAGCGGCGACCCCGCCGGCGCCTCCACCCCACCCAGCTCGCTCATGTCCCCCTCAGCCGATACAACGAGGTCATAGCCGCCGCAAAACCCCGTGCCGTTGCCCGCCAGGGCGATGACGTGAACCTTGGGGTCGAGATTGGCCCGCTCCACACAAGCGGCAAGCTCCGCCGGCATCCGCGGCGTGATCCCGTTGCCGCGCTCCGGCCGGTTCAGGGTTATACGAGCGACGCGGCCATCGACTTCGTAGGTGACCGTCTCAAAATCCATTTTTCGACCCTACTAACCGCAGACGGAGGGGTCGATTCGGGAATTTGGCGTGTGCGACTGGCGAGCGCCGGACCAAGCGAAGCAAGGACGCAGGGAGGGCGAATAGCAGCGCTATTCAACCGACCGAGGACGCCGCCTCGCGCAGCGTCCGCCGCCGCCAGACGTACACGGGAAATTCCCGGAGCGGGCCCTCAGTTCAAGCGTTCAACCACCATCGCCTTGCCCTGCCCGCCGGCGACGCACATCGTCTCGATTCCGACCTGGTGGTCATCGGTCTCCATTACGTTGAGCAGGGTGCCCATGATGCGGGCGCCAGTCATGCCGAAGGGGTGACCGAGGGCGATCGCGCCACCGTGGGTGTTGAGCTTGTCTTCGGCGATGCCGCATTCGTCCATGATCGGGATCACCTGGGCGGCGAAGGCCTCGTTGAGCTCGACCGTGTCGATGTCGTCGATCGTCATCCCGGCCCGGTCGAGCACCTTCTTGATCGCGCCGATCGGGGCGACGCCCATCAGCTCGGGCTCGTTGCCGTAGGTGGCGGCGGTGACGATGCGGGCGCGCGGCGTCAGGCCGAGCTCCTTTGCCTTGGTGTCGCTCATCAGCAGCACTGCGGCGGCGCCGTCGTTGAGCGGGCAGGAGTTACCGGCGGTGACGCCGCCGCCGCCGAAGGCCTCGGGCAGTTCGGAGAGCTTCTCCAGGGTCGAGGAAGCGCGCGGGCCGTCGTCTTTGGCGACCTCGGTGCCGTCGGGCAGCGTCACCGGGACGATTTCGCGATCGAAGAAGCCATCCTCCTGAGACTTGACCGCCAGTTCCTGCGAGCGCTGCGCGAACTTGTCCATGTCGGCGCGGCTGACCTCGTACTTTTCGGCGACGTTGACCGCGGTCAGGCCCATGTCGATGTAGGCGTTGGGCTGGCCGTTCTCGCCGATCAGGTTCGGGTTGCGGTCATCGGCGCCGGCGGGCTCGGTGCGCTCGTTGAAGCGGCTGACCCACTCGACCCCGGCGGCGATGTAGGCGTCGCCCTCGCCGGCCTTGATCGCGTTGCCTGCGTGGCGGATCGCGTCGAGGCTGGAGGAGCAGTAGCGCGAGACGGTGACCCCATTGACCTCCTGCGGCAGCTTCTCGGAGAGCAACGAGATGATCCGGCCGATGTTGAAGGCCTCCAGGCCCTGCGGCATGCCGACGCCGCAGAAGACGTCCTCGATCAGGGCCGGGTCGACGCCCGGGTTGCGCTCGAGCAGCTGGTCGACCACGAAGGCACCCGTCTCCTCGGGGCGCAGCTGGGCCAGCGAGCCCTTGAAAGCACGGCCGATCGGCGTGCGGATGGTGTCGACGATTACTGCCTCGGGCATGCGGGTCTCTCCTTCGGGCTGGGGTCGGGAAGTGCGGGCCGCAGGGTAGTGGATCGGGAGCGCAGGCCTCCGCGGCAGGCTCTAACTTAGTGGCGATGTCGCTGGACGGACTGCGGGCGTGGATCGGGCTGGTTGAGCGCAAGCTCACCATGCGCACCCGCGTCTTTCTCGTCCTCGTAGCGATCGCGATCGGTGGCGCAGGGGCCGGCATCGTGCTGGCGATCGACGCCCAGGACAGCGCGGTCAGCAAGGATGACCTGCAGAACGTGCGCGACGAACTCGCTGGCACCACTGCTCCGGCGGGAGCGCCGCAGGCGAGCGAGCTCGAAGCCGAACTGGAAACCCTGCAGGCGGAAGTCGCGGCGCTGCGAGCCGAAGCCGCGTCCGCGGCCCAGGGAAAAGACGGGGGCGGTGAGGTGCCGGAAACCGCCACCGGTGGCGAAGAAGACGACGGCGGCGGAGCTGAATGACGCCGAAGAAGTAGGACCCCGATCGTGCGTATTCGCACGACCTTTTCTCGCATCGTCCCCGAACTGCGTTACATTCGCCGCAATTCGACCTCGCGAGCACCCGCGAGCTCTGCCGCCCAGGCAGTGAAAGGAGTTGCCCTGATGCCAGAGGGTTACTGCGTCAAGGAGCGCAAGAAGGTCGAGATCAAAGACGCCAAGCAGGTGACGATGAAGAACGGTCGCCCCGCGATCCAGGGGACCTGCCCGGACTGCGGCACGAAAATCTTCAAGATCGGGAAACTCGAGTAGCGCGAGCTTGAACCAGCGTCAGCGGGCATTCGTATCCCGAACGAATGCCACCTGGCGCGCTGACAGACGAGCGGGACGTGCGTGAGGCCTACGCGGCGCACGCTTCTGAGCTCTACGGCTTCGCGGTCCGCTCACTCGGCGATTCCGGCCTCGCCGAGGAGGCCGTCCAGGAGACCTTCGTGCGGGCTTGGCGCGCCGGCGAGCGCTTCGACCCCCAGATCGGCTCGCTGCGGACCTGGCTGTTCGCAATCCTGCGCAACGTCGTAATCGACCTCGGGCGCGCTCGCGCCGTCCGGCCGACCGTCGCCGACGACGGCATCGAGGTGGCCGTCGAACCACTCGACGAGGCGTTGCTCTCCTGGCAGATCGAGGAGGCGATGCGCCGGATCGGCGAGCAGCATCGCCGCGTCCTGGTCGAGACCTACTACCGCGGCCGCCCCTACGCTGAGGTCGCCGCTGAACTCGGCGTACCGGAGGGAACGGTGAAGAGCCGCGTCTACTACGGGCTGCGGGCCCTGCGGATCGTGCTCGAGGAGATGGGCTATGAAGACTGACGGCTGCCGCCGGTGGAGGGAGGCGCTGGGCGCATACGCGCTCGGCCACCTCCCCGATGATGAGCGGGCCGGCATCGAGGCCCACCTCGAGGGCTGCGCTGCCTGCCGGGCCGAGGCCGACTCGCTGCTCGCGGTCTCGCGCTTGCTTCCCCACGCCGACCCGGCACGGTTCGGCCCGGCGCCGCAGCCACCACCCGAGCTGGGCAAGCGAATCGCTTCGACGATCGGTGCCGAGCGGCGGTCGAAGAGCCGGCGGCGGCGTCTGCATTTCGGCCTTGGCTTTGGCGGAGCGGCCGCCGCAGCCGCGGCGGCCGCTCTGGCGATCTTCGTCCTCTCCGGCAGCGGTGAGAGCAGCCCGGAGCGGCACATCGCCTTCAGTGCCCTGCCCGAGGGAGTCAAGATCGGGGCGACGCTCGAGCCGCAGGCCTACGGGACCGAGATCCACATGTACGTCAAGGGGATCAGCTCGGGCACGCTCTGCCGCGTCTACATGCGTGGCCCCGGCGGCGCCGACGTCTCGGCTGGCAGCTTCCGCTACCGCTGGGGTGGCGACGACGCCGCGACCCTCAGCGCCGCACTCGATCTCTCGCGCGCCGAGGCCCTGGTCGTGCACGCCGGCGAACGCACCTTCGTCGCCCCGCTCGAGCAGGGCGACGCCAGCGACCGCAACACACCCCAAGAGGAGGAATCCACGTGACCAAGTCCCTTCCCGCAATCGCCGCCCTGGCACTGATCGCGATGCTCGCGATCGCCGGCTGCGGCAGCAGTGACGACGGCTCCGGCTCGGGCGGTGGTGGCTACGGGTCCGGGGACGGATCGACCGCAACCGCCACCACCGCCTCGAGCGAACCCACGAGCAGCGCCACGGCGGCGATCGTCTCGGCGACGACGGTGCCCGAGCTGGGCAAGGTGATCGTCGACGCCGAGGGCTTCACCCTCTATGACTTCCACAAGGACAAGGGCGGCGAGTCGGCCTGTTACGGGGCCTGCGCCCAGGTCTGGCCGCCGCTGCTCAGCGCAGGCAAGCCGCAGGCCGGCGAAGGGGCGATGGCGTCAAAGCTCGGTACGACCAAACGCAAGGACGGCACCTTGCAGGTGACCTACGCAGGCTGGCCGCTCTACACCTACGAGGCCGACAAGAAGCCGGGCGACGCCAACGGCAATGACATCGACTCCTTCGGCGCCGAGTGGTACGCGCTGCTGCCGAACGGCGAAGAGGCCGAGGGTTAGGGATCAGGAGCGCTTGCGAGCGGAGATCGAGGGTGGGACGAGCTCGCGGATCTCGGCCAGCAGCCGCACCGCCAGCTCTCCCGCCTCCTCGCCCGGCTTGGCCTGGCCCTCGCGTGGCTCGAAGAAACGGATTCGCAGGCGGGGACGCCGCGGGAAGCCGGTCAGGTCCGAGGTCCCCTCGATCGCGACGCAGACGATCTTAGCCTCCGGCACCTCGAGCGCAAGGCGCCCGACGCCGCTGCGGGCTCGCAGGACCTTGCCGCGGGAACGCGTCCCTTCGGGGAAGACCCCGATGCACGAGCCGCGCCTCAGTTCCTCGACCGCCCGCGCCAAGGCACCGGCATCGCCCGCTTCGCGCTCGATCGGGATCTGGCCCATGCCGTTGAGCACCGGCGCCAGGCCACGCACCTTCCAGAGGTCCGATTTGGCCAGGGCCTTGATCTGGCGCCGCCGGATCGCCGAGATCCCGACCATGATCGGGTCCCAGTGGCTGTCGTGATTGCCGACGACCAGCGCCGGCCCGCTCTCCGGCAGCAACTCCACTCCCTCCGCCTGCAGCCGCCCCCAAAGCGCAACGGGACGGCAGACCGCCATCGCCGTTCGGTACATCGAGCTCGGCTCTCGCTTGGCCCCATCGGGTGTAGTCGAACCGCCTTGCGGGGTAGTGGCCTCCATTGCGAGCGGCACCGTACTCGATCGAACTAAAGCCGCCGCGGCTCAGGCAAGGAAACCATCAAAGTGATCAAAGTCACGTATTCACTAGGCCCGGCGGTCGAAGGTACTCGTCTCGCTTCTGCAGTGCCGCTCCGCACTTCGAATCCCGGCTGTATCAATCCCAACTATCTAAAGTGTCATCTGTGACGACGCAGAAGCCGCTCGAGCTGATCCTGGCTCGCAACCTGATGTCTGCGCTCTCGACCCCGGCCTTCCTGGTCGACGAGGGCGGCGTCCTCGTCTTCTACAACGAGGCCGCCGGCGCGCTGCTCGGCAAGCGCTTCGAGGAACTGGGGACGGTCGGCGCCGAAGAGTGGGGCTCGCTCTTCGGGCCCTTCGACAAAGCTGGCGAGCCGATCCCCTACGACGAGCTGCCCTTGGTCGTCGCGGTGCGCAACGGCCGTCCGGCTCACGCTGACCTCGAGATCAGCTCAGCCGACGGCACCCGCCACCAGGTCGAGGTCTCGGCCTTCCCGATTCTCACCGCCCACGGATCACAGGGCGCGATCGCGGTCTTCTGGCCAGCGGGCTCGAGCAGCAACGGCGCGGGCCACTGAGATGAAGGTCAAGCTCTGGGGCACGCGCGGTTCGATTCCCTCCCCGGGGCCGGAGACGATTCGCTACGGCGGTAACACCTCGTGCGTGGGGGTCACCCTCAGCGATGGCTCGATGCTGGCGCTCGACGCCGGCACCGGCATTCGCAGCCTCGGCCTTGCGCTTGCGGCCGAGCCGGCCCGCCTGCACATACTGCTCACCCACCTTCACCTCGACCACATCCAGGGGCTGGTCTTCTTCGCGCCCGCCTTTCGCCCCCAAACCGAGATCGTGATCTGGGGGCCGGCCTCGCCGGAGGCCTCGCTGCGCGATCGCATCGCCCGCTACATCTCGGCACCGCTCTCGCCGGTCGAGGTGCGCGAGCTGCCCTGCGACGTCTCCTTCCGCCACTGCCCGCAGACGGAGTGGGAGATCGGCTCGGCGCGGATCAGCGCCGCTTCCGTCTCCCATCGCGGACCCACGCTCGGCTACCGGATCGACGACGGCGACTCCTCGCTCGCCTACATCCCCGACCACGAGCCGGCCCTCGGCGCCGACCTCGACGCGCTCGAGGAGGACTGGATCTCCGGCCTGGGACTCGCCCGCGGTGCCTCGCTGCTGATCCACGACGGCCAGTACGCCGACGCCGAGTACCCCGACCACGTCGGCTGGGGTCACTCCTCGCTCTCCCACGCGCTTTCCTTCGCCCGCCGCGCCGAAGCCGAGCGTACCGTGCTCTTCCACCACGACCCGATGCACTCCGACGAGCGCCTCGACCAGCTGAGCGATGAAGCACGCCAGCGCTGGCAGGCGATGGGCGGCAGCGCCGAGACGATCGAGCTCGCCATCGAGCGCGCCGAATACGAGCTGCCGGCCCGAGCGGTCAGCGCGATTTCCGCAACTTAGAACCCGCGCAAATCGCGCGGTTCAAATGCCTCCTCCTGCCCGCTACGCTGGCGCGGGATGACGTCGACTCAGGGCATCGACGCCGCGGTCGAAAGATCTGATCTGGTCAAGGGTGCGCTGGCGACAGCGCAACGCGCGCATGCCGGTCAACTGCGCCGCGGCAGCGACGGGCGGCCCTTCATCGACCACCCGGTTGCGGTCGCCGAGCTGCTGGTCGACGAGCGTCAGGGCGACGAGGTGCTCGCCGCGGCGTTGCTGCACGACGTGGTCGAGAAGAGCGACACCGATCTCGCCGCTGTGCGCGAGCGCTTCGGCGACGTCGTCGCCGAGCTGGTCGGAACGATGACCGAAGATGAGTCGATCCCCTCCTACGAGGATCGCAAGGAGGAGCACCGGCGGCGCGTCGCCGAAGCCGGCCCGGCGGCGCTGGCGATCTTCGCCGCCGACAAACTGACCAACGTGACGATGCTGCGCGAGGCCTACGCGCTGATCGGCGAGGGCGTCAGCGATGAACTCGCGGTCCCGCTCGACCTGAAGATGTACATCTGGGAGGGCGACCTGGAAATGCTCTTCGAGGAGGCGCCGTCGCTGCGCCTGACCGATCAGCTCGCCAACCAGCTGGTAGCTCTCTGGGGCGACCGCTTCAGGAGCGTGCGCTCCCCGTCAGACTGAGCCGCCGTCGCAGCGGCAGCACGTACCAGAGGGAGACGAAGGCGGTGACGGTGCCGATCCCCACGACCAGGGTGACGACGCCGCCGAAGAGCACGTCTGTGATCAGCACGATCGCGCCGGTCATCGCCATCGCGAGAAAGGTGAGACCGGCAATCGTGAAGCGGTTGGCGAGGCGGATCAGCTCGCGCTTCTGCTGCAGGCGAAAGGTGACGCGGTGGTAGGAAGAGGGAGCGATGAAGAGAATCGCCGAGATCGCCGTGCAGAGCAGCGTGAAGAAGTAGACATCCTTCTCGAAGGCGTTGATTTTCGTGAAGTTCTGCTGAAAGGGGACCGCGAGCAGGAAAGCGAAGAGGACCTGGACTCCCGGCAGGGCGACGCGCAACTCCTGCAGCAGCTCGCCGAGATTGCGATCGAGGCGTTCGCTCTCGCTCTCGTCCCTTCCCGACGGGCGTTCCTCCATCCCTGCACCATAAGGGACGTGAGCACCGCCATCGTTCTCTTCAACCGCGACCTGCGAGTGCGGGACAACCCCGCTCTGGCAGCGGCGGCGCGGGCCGAGCGCACGGTGCCGCTCTTCGTCCTCGATGCGGCACTGCTCGAGTCCCGCTTTGCAGCGCCGAACCGGGTCGCCTTCCTGCTCGAGTCACTGCGCGACCTCGGCGAGTCGCTGCGCGCAGCCGGCGGGCGCCTCTACGTACGCCAGGGCGATCCAGTCAGCGAGGCCCTGACCCTGGCGCGCGAGTGCGGGGCCGACGAGCTGCACGTCAGCGCCGACTGGAGCGCCTACGCGCAGCGGCGCGAGCAGCGTTTGCGCCGTGCTTGCGCGGAGCAGCGAGTCGCTTTTCGCGCCCATCCCGGCACGACGATCGTTTCGCCGGGGACGGTGACGCCGGCTGGCGGTGATCACTTCAAGGTCTTCAGCCCCTTCCACCGGGCCTGGGCAGGGGTGCCGCTGCGACCGCAGGCGACAACGCCGCGGCAGCTGGCAACGCCCTCGCGTCTCGCCGCCGGTCGCCTGCCAGCGCTCGACTCGCTGCTGCGCGGAGAGCCGTCGCCACAGCGGGCGCACGGCGGCGAGAGCGCGGGCCGCAAGGCGATGCGGGCCTTCCTGCGCGACGGGCTCGCCGGCTACGCGGATCGCCACGACGACCTGCCTGGCGACGGCACCTCCGGACTGAGCCCCTACCTGCGCTTCGGCTGCGTCTCATCATTGGAGCTGCTGGGCGAGGCGCGGCCGGGCGGCGGCGCCTACGTGCGCCAGCTCTGCTGGCGCGACTTCCACCACCAGGTGCTGGCCGCCTACCCGGCGCTGCCGCGGCGCGATTACCGGCCCCGGGGCGACCGCTGGTCACGCTCGCACCGCGCCTTCGAGGCCTGGCGTGAGGGCCGCACGGGCTACCCGATCGTCGACGCGGCGATGCGCCAGCTGCAACGCGAGGGACGCATGCACAACCGGGCGCGGATGATCACCGCCTCCTTCCTGACCAAGGACCTCTACATCGACTGGCGCTGGGGCGCGCAGCACTTCTGGGACCTGCTCAGCGACGGCGAGATCGCCAACAACGCCGGCAACTGGCAGTGGGTCGCCGGCACCGGCAACGACACCCGCCCCAACCGGGTCTTCAACCCGCTGCGCCAGGCGCACCGCTTCGATCCGCAAGGCACCTATGTGCGCCGCTATCTGCCCGAGCTGGAGGCGCTCGAGGGCGCCGCAGTACACGAGCCCTGGCGGCTCGACTCGGCCCAGCGGCGCCGGCTCGACTACCCAGAGCCGATCGTCAACCATGACGACGCTGCCGCCGCCTTCCTCGCCCGGCGCACGTAGGATCGGACCGTGGGACGGCTTGCGGTGGTACTCGGCAGCAGTGCGCTCGGCCCAGGCGGCGAGTCGATCGCCGCCGCCGGAGCCGAGCACGGCGCCGCGATCGTGCAGCGCCACGGCGGTCCCGAGTACGTGCTGCCGCACGAGATCGACCATGTCGCCAACCTGCGGGCGCTGGTCGAGCAGGGCTGCGATCGGGTCTTGGCGATCGCCTCGGTCGGCTCGCTCGACGCCGAGCTGCCGGTCGGCTCGCTGCTCTGCCCCGATGACTTCATCGCCCTCCACCTCGGCCTCTCGGCCTTTGCCGACGAGCGCGCGCACCGGGCGCCGCGCTTCGACCCCGTCTGGCGTGAGGAAGTCCTTACTGCCTGGCGCGCCAGCGATGGCGAGCTGCGCGACGGCGGCGTCTACTGGCAGGCGGTCGGGCCGCGCTTCGAGACCCCGGCCGAGATCCGGCTGATGGCCGCCCACGCCGACGTCGTTGGGATGACGATCGCCTCGGAGTGCATCGTCGCCGCCGAGCTGGGCCTCGCCTACGCGGCGATCTGCGTTGTCGACAACCTCGCCAACGGCATCGGCCCCGGCGCGCTCGAGATCATCGAGCTGGAAGCGGCGCGGGCGGCCAACGCCCTGCAGCTGCACGACGGCCTCGCCACCGTCCTGCCGCAGCTCGGCGCCGTCGGGCCGTGAGTCCCGTCGCGCTCACCGTGGTCGGCGCCGTTCTCGACGGCGAGACGGTCGGCCTGCGCTGTCAGGACGGCAAGATCGCGGCGCTCGGCCCGGACGTGGCGCCCAAAGCCGGGGACACGACGATCGACGCCGGTGGAGCGACGCTGGTCGCTCCGCTCCTCAACGGCCACACCCACGCGGCGATGACCCTCTTCCGCGGCTACGGCGGTGACCTGCCCTTGTTGCGCTGGCTGCGTGAGGTCGTCTGGCCGATCGAGGCCAAGCTCGAGCCCGAGGACGTCTACTGGGGCGTGCGCCTGGCCTGCCTGGAGATGATCCGCACCGGCACCGCTCGCTTCTGGGACATGTACTGGCACCCCGAGGCGACGGCACGAGCGGTCACGGACGCCGGCCTGCGGGCGACGATCGGTGGGCCGCTCTTCGACGCCGAGGGGAGCACCGAGGCGATGCAGGAGACGGCTCTGGACAATCTCGAGCAGCTCGCCGAGTTCGGCCCGGAGATCGGCGCCGCCCTTGCCCCCCACTCGATCTACACGGTCAGCGAGGGCTTGCTGCGCTGGGCCGCGGAGCGAGCGGCTGAGCGCGAGCTGCCGATCCACATCCATCTCTCGGAGACCGAGCAGGAGGTCAGGGACTGCATCGAGCAGCACGGGGTGCGGCCGGCTGCCTACCTCGATCGCCTCGGCGTGCTGAACGAGCGCACGATCCTCGCCCACGGCGTCTGGCTCGATGCGGAGGAGCTGGCCCTGGTCGCCGAGCGCGGCTGCACCGTCGTCACCAACCCCGTCGCCAACATGAAGCTGGCGGTCGGCGGCGTCTTCCCTTATCCCGCCGCTCGCAAGGCGGGCGTCAGCGTCGGCCTCGGCACCGACGGTCCCGGCTCCAACGACTCGCTCGACCTGCTCGCCGACCTCAAGGTCTTCGCCCTCGCCCAGCGCCACGCCGCCGGCGACCCCACCGTCCTCCCCGCCGCGGAGGCGTGGCGAATCGCCACTCGCAGCGCCCGCCTTGCAGCCGGGCAGGCCGCCGACTTCCTGCTCCTGCGGACTGCCTCTCCGGAGCTCGGCCTCGGTGACCTCTACTCCGACCTGGTCTATGCGGCCAGCGGGTCGATCGTGGATACAACCGTGGTCGGCGGGCGGGTGCTGATGCACGCTGGTGAGATAACGGGTGGCGAGGAGATCGTCGCTCGCGCGGTCGAGCGCTCGCGCCGGCTCGGCATCCCGGCCTGAAACCACGCGCCGGCACCCCTTGCCGGCCCCGCGGAGGCTTAACGCCGGACGACGCGGGGTATAGGCTCGGCCCGAGTGCCCAGCGATGAGGTGACTGACCAAGTGTCGAAGACCGGGGCCTCCCCCGTCCGCTACGCAAGCGCGACCAAGCGTTATCCGGGCTCTGCCGAAGCGGCGGTCGAGGCGCTCACGCTGGAGGTCCCGGCGGGTGAGATCTGCGTCCTCGTCGGGCCCAGCGGCTGCGGCAAGACGACGGCGATGCGGATGGTCAACCGCACGGTCGAGATAACCGAGGGCGACATCTTCATCGGCGACCGATCGGTGCGCGACCGAAACCCGGCGCAATTGCGGCGTGAGATCGGCTACGTGATCCAGCAGATCGGCCTCTTCCCCCACCGCACGATCGCCGAGAACATCGCCGCCGTGCCCCAGCTGCTGGGCTGGAAGAAGGAGCGCGCCGCGGCGCGCGGCGCCGAGCTGCTGGCCCTGGTCGGGCTCGACCCCGACCTCGCCGGCCGCTACCCGGCGCAGCTCTCCGGCGGCCAGCAGCAGCGGGTCGGCGTCGCCCGGGCGCTCGCCGCAGACCCTCTGGTGATGCTGATGGACGAGCCCTTCGGCGCGATCGACCCGATCAACCGCGAGCGCCTTCAGAACGAGTTCCTGCGCCTGCAGGCGGAGATCGGCAAGACCGTCCTCTTCGTCACCCACGACATCGACGAGGCGATCAAGATGGGCGACCGGATCGCGATCATGCGCGAGGGCGGCAAACTCGCCCAGTACGCGACCCCGGCCGAGCTGCTGATGGACCCCGCCGACGAGTTCGTCGAGGACTTCGTCGGCGCCGACCGGGCGCTGAAGCGGCTGGCGCTGATGCGGGTATCCGACATCGACCTCTGGGAGGCGCCGCTGGCCCAGGCCGGCCAGGCGACCGCCGAGGTGCGGGCCAAGCTCGAGGGCGCCGAGGTCGCCTACCCGCTGCTGGTCGACGCCGACAGGCGCCCGCTCGGCTGGCTCTCCGAGCGCGACCTCGCCGGCGAGCAGGTGCCGGCTAGGCCCGACTCGCCGCTGGGGCCGCTGCTCGATCGTGACGACGTGATGCGCGACGCCCTCGCCGACATGCTCCAGGGCGGAACGCAGTACGCGGCGGTCGCCGACCACGAAGGCCGCATCGCCGGCGTGCTCTCGGTGGAGATCATCTCCGAGTTCCTCGGCTCGCCGCAGGCCAAGAGCGAGGAGCATCCGGCGACGGAGCGGCCCCATGGCTGACGGCCTCCTCCTTGCCGCCGTCGGCGAAGTCGGCAAGGGCTTCGTCCAGGAACGCAGCTCCGACACCCTGCCATGCCAGGCGACCGACAAGTTTTTCTGCTGGGACTGGGCCTCCGAACACATCGACCGCTACGGGACGCCGACCCTGCAGCACCTCGAGCTGGTTGCGATCTCGGTCCTGATCGGGTTCGTGCTCGCCTTTGCCCTGGCCCTGCTGGCCCACCGCCACCGCTGGCTGCAGCCGCCGCTGCTCGCCGGCACCGGCGTTCTCTACACGATCCCCAGCGTGGCCTTTTTCTTCCTGCTGCTGCCGCTGACCGGGCGCGGCGAGGACACCGCGATCATCGCCCTCAGCGCCTACACCCTGCAGATCATCTTCCGCAACACGATGGTCGGCTTCGCCAACGTGCCGAAAGCGGTGGTGGACGCCGCCCGGGGCATCGGCCAGACCGACCGTCAGATCCTCTGGCGGGTCGAGCTGCCACTGGCGACGCCGGAGATCTTCGCCGGCCTGCAGGTGGCCACTGTGAGCACCGTGGCGATCGCCACCCTGGCCGCCTTCGCCGGTGGCGGCGGCCTCGGTGAACCGATCCTCAAGGGCGGCATCAGCTTCAAGACGAACCTGATCATCGCCGGCGGAATCGCCTTCCTGATCGCGGTTTGCCTCGGCCTGATCCTCTTCGCGGTCCAGCGCATGCTGACGCCGTGGCGACGGGTGAGGCAGGCATGATCAGCGGGTCCCTGCTCAGCCCTCCCCTCGCCTCGATCCAGGGCGCGATCGAATTCATCTTCACCCCGCAGACCTCCAACGTGACCGGGGGCAAGACCGTCGGCGGGATCGACCAGGTGATCGAACTGACGCTCAGCCAACTCGAACTGACGGTTTTCGCCCTCGCCCTCTCATTGATCGTGGCAATGCCGATCGGGCTCTACCTCGGCCACCGGGGCACCGGCGAACTCTTTGCCACCGTGATCGGCAACGCCGGGCGAGCGATCCCCGAGCTGGCCCTGATCGCTTTCATGGCAGCCCTTATCGGCGTCGGCGTCGTCAACCTCACCATCGCCCTGGCGGTCCTCGGCATCCCACCCCTGCTCACCAACACCTTCGTCGGCATCCACCAGGTCGACCGCGCAGCCGTCGACGCGGCGCGCGGCATGGGCATGACCGAGTTCGAGATCCTTCGCAAGGTCGAGATCCCGCTCGCGATCCCAACCCTCTTCGCCGGTATCCGCTCGGCCACGATCGCGATCGTGGCCACCGCGACGATCGCCCCGATTGCCGGTGTGCTCACCCTCGGCGACTTCATCATCAACCCCAACGTCTACGGCGACAACGGTGTGCTGGCCGGGGCGATTCTGGTAGCCCTCCTCGCCCTCACACTCGAGTTTGGGCTCGCCGCGTTGCAACGTCGGCTCACTTCGAAAGGCTTGAAGCTGAGTCCAGCATGAATCTCGTCCGTTCAAACGACAAGAGAGGAATCAAATGAGGTCCCAGTTCACCCGTCTGCGTGCAGCCGCTGCCCTGCTGCTCGCCCTAGCCCTCAGCCTCGGCGTGGTCGCCTGCGGTAGCAGTGACGACGACAGCACGAGCAGCAGCGAAGAAGGGGATTCCGCCGGAGCGATCGTCGCCAATCCCGACAACGCAAAAGTCAGCCTGACGATCGGCTCGAAGAACTTCCCCGAACAGGAAATCCTCGGCGAAATCTACGCGCAGGCGCTGAAAGCCGCCGGCTACAAGGTGAAGAGCGACCTCAACCTCGGCTCCGAAACGGTCGCCCATCAGGCGGTCAAATCGGGAGCCATCTCCGGTTACCCGGAGTACGCCTCGACGGCGCTGACCTCGTTCTTCGGGGTCGAACCAGAAGAAGTGCCCGCCGGCGCCACGGCCGCCTACGAAAAGGCCAACGCCGAATTCGAAAAGGAAGGGCTCACCGCCTTCCCGCCGACCCCGTTCGCCAGCGCCAACGCGGTCGGCACGACGACGAAGTTCGCCGAAAAAGAAGGGCTTGAGACGGTCTCCGACCTCGAAGGCAAGTCGGAAAGCATGACCCTCTACGGCTCGCCCGAGTGCCGCCAGCGAATCGACTGCCTGGCCGGGCTCGAAAAGTATTACGGGCTCAAATTCAAGTCATTCCACCCAGTCGACATCGGCCTCCGCTACACCGTGCTCGAAAAGGGACAGGCCGATCTCTCGATCCTCTTCACCACCGACCCGCAGCTGGCGGCGGAGAAAGACAAGTTCGTCATCCTCGAAGACGACAAGGAAGTCTTCCCGGCCGGCAACGTGATCTTCGTCAGCAAGAAGTCGACGGTTGAAAAAGCGGGGCCGGATTACGAAAAGACGATTGTCGAAGTGCAGAAGGGGTTGACGCTGGAAGTGATGCAGGAGCTTGATGCGAGGGTTGAACTCGAAAAGCAGACGCCGAAGGAAGCGGCGGCGGCTTATCTGAAGTCGGCGGGGTACGTCGGCTAAGTATTAGGCCAGGGGAAGAGGGGTTCGTCGGACAAAAGCGGGGAGTGTCCGTCGAACCCCTCTTCCCCTGGCTCCAACACGTACCGGCGGGCTCCGGCGACGAGGGTTAGGCCGCTGCCGGTTCTCTTTGCGCTGAAGCTGACTTACTGCGGGCGCTAATTCGCGCGAAGCAGACGTGGGCGGCCCAGGCGGCGGAGAGGCCGGAGATGGCTGCCAGGAGGAGGGCGAAGCGGGGGTCGTAGGTTTGGGAGAGCCAGCCGGTTAGGGGGCCGCCGATGGGGGTTGAGCCGAGGAAGACGACTGAGTAGAGGGCCATTACTCGGCCGCGCATCTGGGGCTCGACGGCGAGCTGGAGGGTTGAGTTGATGGTCGCCGCGAAGGTGACCGCGGCGGCGCCGAGCAGGGTCAGCATCACCAGCTCGAGGGCCAGCGCGGGCATCGCCGCCGAGAGCAGGGCGAGCACGCCGAAGGCGAGGGCGCCACCGGCGATCAGGCGCGGGCCGGTGCGGCCGTGGGCACCGGTGACGAGGGCGCCGCCGATCGAGCCGACCGCCATCGCCGAGACCATCGCCGCGTAGGTGGTCGCGTTGCCGTCGAAGCTGAACTTGGCCAGCAGCGGCAGGACCACCTGGAAGTTGAAGCCGAGCGTGCCGACCAGCGCCATCAGCGCCAGAGGCACCGCCAGCTCGGGGGTGGCTCGCACGTAGCGCAGACCGGCGCGGATCGCCCTCGGCTCACGCGGGGCGGCGGGCTCGACGTGCAGGCCGCGCGGGTCCATCCCCCAGAGAGCGACGATCATCGCCACGAAGGTGAGGGCGTTGAGGGCGAAGCAGGGGACGACGCCGAAGCCGGCGATCAGCAGCCCGGCGAGCGCCGGGCCGACGATGCGCGCCATCTGCACGATGACGCTGTTGAGGCTGACCGCGTTGACGACCCGGTCCGGCCCGACCATCTCGAAGACGAAGCTCTGCCGGGCCGGGTTGTCGATTGCGTTGACGCTGCCCATCGCGAAGACGGCGAGGAAGACCATCCAGGGCGCGACGACGCCCGCCGCGGTCACGGCGAAGAGGCCGATCGCCGGGATCGCCATCAGCGCCTGCGTCGCGATCAGCAGCCGGCGCCGCGGGATGCGGTCGGCGAGCACGCCGCCCCAGGCGCCGAGCAGGAGCATCGGCAGGAACTGCAGGGCGGTGGTCAGGCCGACGGCGACGCCGCTGTCGGTGAGCGTGAGGATCAGCCAGATCGCCGCCACCGTCTGCATCCAGGTGCCCGAGAGGGAGATCAGCTGGCCGGCGAAGTAGCGCCGGTAGTTGGGAACAGCGAGGGAGTCGAAGCTGCGACGGAGCCCGGCGCTCACTGACCACCACCGCGCTTGCCACGCGGCTCCTCGAGCATCCCCTCGAGAATCTCGGCGGCGCGCTCGAGCGTGCCCACGTCCTCGGAGGAAAGATCGCGCATGCGCCGCGCCAGGTAGGCGTTCTTGCGGCCGCGCAGGCGGCGCAGCCGCTCGCGGCCGGCGGCGTTGACGCTGATCAAGGTGCTGCGGCCGTCGGCGGGGTCGGGCGTCCGCTCGACCAGGCCCTCCCGCTCGAGGCAGCCCAGCGTGCGGGTGACGGTGGGGCGCTTGACCCGCTCGAGCTCGGCGAGCTCGCTGGGCGTCAGCGGACCGTGCCGCTCGATCGTCGCCAGCGCCGCGGTGGAGGTCGGGGTGAGGCCACTCGCCTCGGCGGCGGCCTCCTGCCGCAATCGCCGCGCCGTGCGCACGATCCCCATCCGCAGCTGCGCGGCGGTGTCGGTGAGGGAGGTGTCCTTGGCCTTCGTAGTCATTTGGTTAGCGTTGGTAATTAGTTTAGCAAATTACATCGTGCGCAGTGAGGCGCCGGCTCCCCGTTTCCTTCAGAATCGGCACGATGCCCGAGTCGCCCCAGGACGCAATCGCAACACAGCTGCGGTGGCAGGCGGAGGCCTGCAGGATGATCGGCTCCGAGCTGTACGCGGGCCTGCTCGAGCGCGCCGCAGCCGATGTCGGCGAACGGGGGCCGACCTGGGACGTCCTGCGCGGCCATGAGCACGATCCGCGGTTCTCGGTCCTCGGGCTGCGCCTACTGGGTGGAGTCAACCGGCTGGTGCTGACCGGGCGGGAGCAGGCGCTGGCCGACGCCTATGCCAGTTCCGACGCGCCGCAAGCGTGGCAGCTGCTGCGCGAGGCGCTGCACCGCAACGCCGCCGAGTTGCGCGACTCACTCGATCGTCCCGTGCAGACGAACGAGGTCGGCCGCTGTGCCGCACTGCTCTTCGGATTCCTCGCTGTGTCGGCCGAGACGCGACTGCCCCTGCGGCTGCTCGAGGTCGGCGCCAGCGCGGGCCTCAACCTGCGCTGGGATCGCTACGCCTACGAAGCGAATCGATTCTCCTGGGGAGCAGACGACTCTCCCCTACGACTGCAATTCGAGCTCGAAGGGCAGCCGGCCGAGCCGCCGCCCAGCATCGAGATAGTCGACCGTCGCGGCTGCGACGCGGCCCCGATCGATCCCACCACCGACGAGGGCCGCCTCACGCTGCTCACCTTCATCTGGCCCGACCAGAGCGAGCGCATCGCCCGCATGCATGCCGCGCTCGAGATCGCCGCGACGGAGGACGTCGTCATCGACCACGAGCCCGCTGCCCCCTGGGCACGGCGGATGCTGGCCGAGCCGGCCCTGGGCCGGACCACCGTGATCTACCACTCGATCGTCAGCCAGTACCTCAGCGATGGAGAACGGGATGCGCTCTTCGGCGGAATTGCCGAGGCGGGAGAACGGGCGACTGCAGACGCGCCGCTGGCCTGGCTGCGGATGGAGCCGGCCGACGACCGCGCCAACCTCGACCTCACCATCTGGCCGGGGGGCGAGGAGCGGCGCCTGGCCCGCGTCGGCTATCACGGCACCCCGGTAGAGCTGCTCTAGCTCCTAGTAGCGGTAGTGATCCGGCTTGTAGGGGCCCTCAGCAGGGATGCCGAGGTAGGCGGCCTGCTCCGCCGTCAGCTCGGTCAGCTGCACGCCGAGCGAGGCGAGGTGGAGGCGGGCGACCTTCTCGTCGAGGTGCTTGGGCAGGACGTAGACCTGCTTGGCCTCGTATTGGACGCTCTTGCCGAAGAGCTCGATCTGGGCGATCACCTGGTTGGTGAAGGAGTTCGACATGACGAAGCTCGGGTGGCCGGTGGCGTTGCCGAGGTTGAGCAGGCGGCCCTCGGAGAGCAGCACGATCGAGTGACCGTCGGGGAAGCGCCACTCGTCGACCTGGGGCTTGACGTTGACCCGCTCAGCGTCGCCGCCTTCGAGGCCGGCGACGTCGATCTCGTTGTCGAAGTGGCCGATGTTGCCCACGATCGCGTTGTGCTTCATCCGCGCCATGTGGTCGTAGGTGATGATGTCCTTGTTGCCGGTCGCGGTGACGAAGATGTCGGCGGTCTCGACGACTTCGTCGAGCGTGCGCACCTCGTAGCCCTCCATCGCCGCCTGCAGGGCGCAGATCGGGTCGATCTCGGTGACGATCACGCGGGCGCCCTGGCCGCGCAGCGAGGAGGCGCAGCCCTTGCCGACGTCGCCGTAGCCGCAGATCACCGCGACCTTACCGCCGATCATCACGTCGGTGCCGCGGTTGATCCCGTCGACCAGCGAGTGGCGGCAGCCGTAGAGGTTGTCGAACTTCGACTTGGTGACCGAGTCGTTGACGTTGATCGCCGGGAAGAGCAGGTCGCCGGTCTCGGCCAGCTGGTAGAGCCGGTGCACACCGGTGGTCGTCTCCTCGGTCACGCCCTGGATGCCGGCGGCAACCTCGGTCCAGCGCTGCGGGTCCTCGCCGAGCGAGCGCTGCAGGGTCTCGAGGATGATGCGGAACTCCTCCGAGTCGGCCGAGGCCGGGTCGGGGACGACGCCCGCCTTCTCGAACTCGACGCCCTTGTGAACGAGCAGGGTGGCGTCGCCACCGTCGTCGAGGATCATGTTGGGACCGTTGCCCTCGGGCCAGAGCAGGGCCTGCTCGGTGCACCACCAGTACTCCTCCAGGGTCTCGCCCTTCCAGGCGTAGACCGGGATCCCCGCCGCGGCGATCGCGGCGGCGGCGTGGTCCTGGGTCGAGAAGATGTTGCAGCTGGCCCAACGCACCTCGGCACCGAGCGCGACCAGGGTCTCGATCAGCACCGCCGTCTGCACCGTCATGTGCAGCGAGCCGGTGATGCGAGCGCCCTTGAGCGGCTGCTCCGCGGCGAACTCCTCGCGGGTCTGCATCAGGCCCGGCATCTCGACCTCGGCGAGGGCGATCTCCTTGCGCCCGAAATCGGCGAGGTCGATGTCGGCGACCTTGTAGTCCTGCGTGGCGGTGCTGGTGGTCATCGAGTCAGCGTCTCCTGATTGGTTGATTGCCGAGTCATGGTACGCAAAGGGGGTGGTCCGGGCGGCGTCGAATCAGTCGCGGTGAGCGCCACGCAGGCAGAACCGCAGCCGCCCTACAAGCCGGGCATGGACGCACGCAGTACGCGCGTGGCGGAAGCGCTGAACACGCCGATGCTGATCGCGGCGGCGCTGACGCTGCCGATGGTGGCGATCAGCGAGTCGCACCCAGGCGGCCTGCTCGAGGACGTCGCCAGGGTCCTCAACTGGGTCACCTGGCTGGCCTTCCTGGTCGAGTTGGTGGTGATGCTGGCAGTGGTGCCGGACCGTCGAGCATGGCTGCGCCACCACCCACTTGACGCGATCATCGTTTTCCTCACGCCGCCCGTACTGCCCGCGGGCCTGCAGAGCCTGCGTGCCCTGCGCCTGCTGCGACTGCTGCGCTTGCTGCGCTTGGCCCAGCTCTCGCGCGAGGCCTTCTCCCTGGAGGGAGTGCGTTACGCGGCACTGCTGGCGGTCCTGACCGCGATCGGTGGCGCCGCTCTTTTCGGTGCGTTCGAGCCGCACAACGAAAACCTCAGTTTCTGGGACGACCTCTACTGGGCGATTACGACGATGACCACGCTTGGCTCCGACATACGACCCACCACGACCGGCGGCGAGATCGTTTCCACGGTCGTTCTCCTGGTCGGCATCGGCTTCGTCGCCCTGCTTACCGGCAGCTTCGCCCAGCGCTTCCTCAGTCCCGAAATCATCGAGGTAGAGAAAGAGCTCGCCGCCGAGCAGATCAGCGCCGAGGCCCTCGCCCTGCGCGAGCTGAAAAGCGTCCAGGAACAGCTGCAGTCGCTCGAGGTCGCCGTCCAGCGCCTGGTCGACGAACGCACGACCTGAGCGTTCCGGTGCGCTTTATGTTGCCCTCAGCCACATAAAGCGCACCGGAAGCATCAGCCTTCTGCGTCGCGGGCTTCGGCGATCTTGGCCTCCAGTTCGCCCATTACGTCGGGGTCGCGCAGGGTGGTCACGTCGCCCAGCGCCCGGCCCTCGGCGATATCGCGCAGGAGGCGGCGCATGATCTTGCCGGAGCGCGTCTTCGGCAGGTCGTCGGCCCAGATGATCCGCTTCGGGCGGGCGAACTTGCCGATCCGCTCGGCGACGGTGGCGCGGATGCCTTCGATCAGCTCGTCGCTGGGCTCGGTGTCGCCCTGCAAGGTGACGAAGGCGCAGATCGCCTGACCGGTGTCCTCATCGGACTGGCCGATCACCGCCGCCTCGGCGACCTTCTCGTGGGCGACGATCGCCGACTCGACCTCGGCGGTGGAGAGCCGGTGGCCGGAGACGTTGACGACGTCGTCGATGCGGCCGATCACCCAGAAGTAGCCGTCCTCGTCCTTACGGGCGGCGTCGCCGACCAGGTAGGTCTCCTTGCCGAAACGGGAGAAGTAGGTCTCGACGAAACGCTCTTCCTCCTTATAGAGGCTGCGCAGCATCGAGGGCCAGGGGCGCTTGAGGATCAGCAGGCCCTGGCCGCCGTCGACCGGCTCGCCCTCGTTCTCGTCGACCACCTCCGCCTCGACCCCGGGGAAGGGCGTCGTCGCCGAGCCCGGCTTGGTCGCGGTGATGCCCGGCAGCGGCGAGATCATGATCGCCCCCGTCTCGGTCTGCCACCAAGTGTCGACGATCGGGCAGCGGCCGCCGCCGATCACCTGCTGGTACCAGAGCCAGGCCTTGGGGTTGATCGGCTCGCCGACGGAGCCCAGCAGGCGCAGCGAGGAGAGATCCGATTCACCGGGGATATCGGCGCCCCACTTGATGAAAGTGCGGATCGCCGTCGGCGCCATATAGAGGATCGTCACCCCGTAGCGCTCGACCAGCTCCCACCAGATGCCCTTGCTCGGGTAATCCGGCGCGCCCTCCCACATAACGCTGGTGGCGCCGTTGAGCAGCGGTCCGTAGACGATGTAGGAGTGGCCGGTGACCCAGCCGACGTCGGCCGCGCACCAGTAGACGTCCTCCTCCGGCTTGAGGTCGAAGACGTAGCGGTGCGTCGCCGCGACGCCGGTCAGGTAACCGCCGGTGGTGTGCAGGATCCCCTTCGGCTTCGCCGTCGAGCCGGAGGTGTAGAGGATGTAGAGCGGCTGCTCGGCGTCGAATGGCTCGGCCGGGCACTCGGCCTCCGCCGCCTCCATCAGCTCGTCGTAGAAGCGGTCGCGACCCTCGCGCATCGGGCAATCAACGCCGGTGTGGCGGACGACGACGATCGTCTCCAGGGTCTCCAGGTCGTCCATGTGCTCATCGACCTGCTGCTTGATCGGGGCGGTCGTGCCCTTGCGGCGGGCGCCGTCGACGGTGACCAGCGTCTTCGCCTCGGAGAACTCCATGCGCTCGCGCACCGCTTCGGCCGAGAAGCCGCCGAAGACGACGTTGTGCGGGGCGCCGATGCGGGCGCAGGCGAGCATCGCGACGACTACCTCGGGGATCATCGGCAGGTAGATCCCGACGATGTCTCCCGGACCGACGCCGACGTCCTTGAGCGCGTTGGCGAAGCGCTGCGTGTCGGCGAGCAGCTCGGCGTAGGTGATGTCGCGCTCCTCGCCCTCCTCGCCGCGCCAGTGGAAGGCGACCCGCTCGCCGTTGCCGGCCTCGACGTGGCGATCGAGGCAGTTCGCCGAGGCGTTGAGCTTGCCGTCGGCGAACCATTTGTAGAAGGGCGGGTTGGACTCGTCGAGGCCCTGGCTCGGCTCCTGCGCCCAGTCAAGCAACTGCTTGGACTGCTCCAGCCACCAGGCCTCCGGATCACCAGCCGCCTGCTCGTAGACGGCCGGGTCATTGAGCAGAGCCTGCTCGCGAAACTCCTCGGAGGGCTCGAAGCGCTCCACCTCGAGCAGCTCGCTCAGCTCATGCTCCAAACCGGTGTCGGCATCGTTGGCCATCAGTCTCCCTTCCCTCGCCGCTACCCTGCGCCAAAGGTATCCATTCGGCTGCCCATTCGAAAGCCGCAAACCAATGCTCTTCCGCCAAATCATCCACGAGGACCTCGGCTGTGCCTCCTACCTGGTCGGTGACACCGCCTCGGGCGTCGCCGCGGTGATCGATCCGCAGTGGGACATCGATCCCTACCTGCACCTCGCCCGCCTGCACGGCGTGCGGATCGAGCACGTGCTGGAGACCCACAACCACGCCGACCACGTCTCCGGACACGGCCGCCTGGCGCGCGCGACCGGCGCCACGATCCACGTCCACCAGCTGGCCAAAGCGACCTACCCGCACGAGGGCTTCGGCGATGGCTGGACGCTGCCGCTTGGCGAGGGCTCGACCATCGAGGCGATCCACACACCCGGCCACCGCCCCGAGCACACCTCCTTCCTGCTGCGCGACGCCAGCCGCGGCGACGATCCTTGGGCGCTGCTGAGCGGCGACTGCCTCTTCGTCGGCGACGTCGCCCGACCCGACCTCGCGGTCGAGCCGCGCGAGGGCGCTGCCGACATCTTCCGCTCACTGCACGAGCGCCTGCTGGCCCTGCCCGAGGAGACCGAGGTCTGGCCCGGCCATCTCGGCGGCTCGCTCTGCGGCAGCTCCGGGATCGACCTCAAGACCTCCTCGACGATCGGCTTCGAGCGCCGCCACAACCGGGCGCTGCGCTTCGCGACCGAGAGCGACTTCGTCGAGGATGCGGTCGCCACGACGGGCAGCAAGCCGCCCAACGTCGAGCACATCGTCTCGCTCAATCGCGGCCCGCTGACCACCTCTATCAGCGCCCCGACGCGGCTCACCCCGCACGGCTTCGAGGCCGCGATCGCCGGCGGTGCGCTGGCGATCGACTCGCGCACCAACGAGCAGTTCGACGAGGCCCACATCCCCGGCGCGATCAGTGCCTCGGGCTATGACACCGGCTTCGCCACCAAGGTCGCCGAGATGGTCCCGGTCGACGCCGAGCTGCTCGTCGTCGCCGCCTCCGACGGCAATGAGCTCGAGGCCGCCGAGCTGCTGGCTGCGGTAGGCCTGCGCGTGCGCGGCTTCCTCGGCGGCGGCATGACCGCCTGGCGGGCCGAGGATCGACCTGTAGCCCGAATCGAGGCGATCGACCTGGCCGAGCTGGCGCGGCGGCTCGACGGCGAGGACGGTCCGCAGGTGCTCGACGTGCGCGGCGACGCCGAGTACGCCGAGGGCCACGTTCCCGGCTCGATCCACATCCCCTTCGCCGAGCTGCGCGACCGCCTCGACGATCTGCCCCGCGAGCGCCCGATCGCGACGATCTGCAAGGCCGGCAAGCGCAGCGGCCTCGCCGCCTCGATCCTGCAACGCGAAGGCTTCGAGGGCGTGATCCACGTCAGCCGCGGCAACGCCGCGACCTGGGCCCAGCAAGCGGGCGCGACCGCTTAGTACCCGGGCGGGTGCCGGGCGATGAAGCCTTCGGTCGAGCTGACCGGTTCGGGGTGCCAGCGCGGACCGGGGCCGCCGACGGTGTCGAAGGCGAGGCCGGCGATGACCATCCAGGCGTGGCCGGCGTTGGCGTAGACCGTGATCCACTGTCCCGGGCCGGCTTCGCCCCAGGTCTCAAGTCCGGTCGAGTCGAGTGGGCTGGAGAGGAAGCCACCCCCGTTGAGGGCGAAGCTGACCGCGCCGGAGCAGTCATAGCCGGAGGATTCGAAGGAACCGTGGCCGCCGCCCCAGACGTAGGGGGTGGTGGCGATCGAGTTGGCCGCTTCGATCGCAGCGGCAACCGCGGCGGGGGCCTCGCTCGGCACGCTGGCCTGGCTTTCGGAGATGTAGTCGGCGCTCTGCCCGGGAGTGAGCGGCGCCGGGGCGCCGGCGACCGGCGGCGGCGCACCGGTCGTGCTGGCGATCTGTTCGGAGATCGAGGCGAGGTTGTTGCCGAGCGCTTCTTCGCGCGATTCGAGCGATTCGAGCGCTGACTGGCGTTCCGCCTGGGCCGACTTGAGCTCGGCGAACCGCGCTGCCGCCTCCTGGCTGGCTGCCGCCGCTTCGCGCTCCTTGACGGCGATCGCGTCACGAGCGTGCTTAATCTGCAGGCGCACGGCGGTCATCCGCTTGACCGCGGCGCGAGCCTGGTCGCGCAGGGCCTTGACCCGGGAGGCGACCGAGTCGTCGTACTGCTGGATCTGGTCGAGGTAGTCGGCGCGGGTGTTCACTTCCGCCCAGCTGGCCGAGTCGAGCACGACGTTGAGCATGTCGGGGCTGCCCGACTCATAGATCGCCACCAGGCGGTCGCGCAGGACCTCGAGCGCCCGCTGCAGGCGGGCTCGCACCTGCGCCAGGTGGCGCTTGTCGGCCTCCAATTTGGCCGTCGCCGCGTCGAGTTCGTCCTGCTTGGCGGCGAGTTCGGCCTCGGCCGCGGCCTGCTTCTGCCGCAGCGCCGAGACTTCGCCCAGCATCGAGTCGATCGCCTTGTTCTGTTCGGCGATCGTCGCCGCCAGGGCGCTCTGGTTCTCGCGCACGTCGCTGAGCTTGCTCTGCGTGTCCTGGAGTTTCTCTTCCAGCGTCTCGGCAGGAGCCGAGGCGACCAGGCAGAGCAGAGCCAGGAGCAGCGCCGCGGGCAGCAGCAGCCGCAATGAGTTGCCGCGAAGGGAAACGCGCATCGGCGGCGCACGGTAGCGAAACGCCGCCGAGATTGTTAGGAGTTGCTAATAACTTGCAAGATCCCGTGCAGAAACACGCAATTTGGAGGATTTCGGCGAAGCGCCCCGACGCAACAGGCCCTTCGGGGATCCCTCCCCAGGCCGCTTCGCGGGAGTTCCTGAGGAGGGATCCCCGAAGGGCCTCACGCCGCCGGCGGTACTTCGCGCCTGAAGCTTGGGTGGCTCCGGAAGGGGCCGGTGCCCCCTCTCCAAAACACTCAAGCGCGGCTCCTGCCGCGCGTTTTGGAGAGGGGGCACCGGCCCCTTCGTCAGTCAGCTAAGCGAGCAGCTTCGCCTTCGCCTTGTCGAACTCCTCAGCCGACAGCGCACCCTTTTCCTTCAACTCATTCAGCTTGTGCAGTTCGTCGGCGGGCGTGGTGTGGGCCTGTTCGCGGACGTATGAGTCGAAATGCTGCTTGGCCTCGGCCTGCGCCTTGATCGTGCGGTCGCGCATGCCGCTGCCACGGGCGATCAGGTAGATCAGCGCCGTCAGGAAGGGGATGAAGACCAGGAACAGCACCCAGGCCGCCTTCGCCCATCCAGAAGTCTCATGGTCACGGAAGAGGTCGGTGAGGATGGTGATCAGGATCCAGATCCAGATCACGAAGAAGAAGACCTCGAAAGCGACGAGGAGGGCTTCTCCAAAGTTGATATCGGCAAGCGGCAAGGTGAATCCTTTCGCTGATGACTGGGACGCCAGCCAACCTACCTAGCCGACGACGATCTTGCCGTGCATGAAGGGGTGAATCTTGCAGTGGTAGGCAAATGTCCCCTGCCGCTGAAAGCGCACCGCCGCTGACTTGCCACCCTTGATGCGACCGGTGTCGAAGGCGCCTTTGCCCGTCGCCGTGTGGGCCGTGCCGGAGGAATTGGAGAAGACCACCCGCGTCCCCTTGTCGATCCGCAGGGTCTGGGGGGTGAACTCGAAGTTGTCGATCGTGACTGTCTTTGAGGCACTGGCCAGGGCCGGTCCGGGGCCGGCGGGTGCAGCCTGGCTGACGATCAGCGCCGCGGCGAAGGCGATACAGGCAACGATCGCGATGTTTCTCCTCATCGATCCTGTCTACGAAACTGCGGCCGCCGGAGTTCAAAGGCGCGAAGAGAAAAGCACCGCCGCAACCGCCGTCGCCAGGTTGAGGCTGGAGACCCCGTCGCGCATCGGGATCGCCAGGCGGGCGTCGGCTTGCGCCAGCAACTCCTCGCTGAGGCCGTAGCGCTCGGTGCCGAAGGCGAGGATCGCGCGGGGATCGAGCTCACCCTCCCCCAGCAGCTCGCCCTCGGGATCGATCGCGATCAGCGGCCTGTTCTTATCGAGCAAGACGTCGATCCGGGCGACGGGCAGCGCAAAGTGCAGCCCCGCGGCGCCACGCAGCGCCTCGGGGTGCCAAGGATCGTTGCTGCCGGTGGTCAATACCGCCGCCGCATCCGCGGCTGCCGCAACCCGAACGCAGGCGCCCATGTTGCCCATCGTGCGCGGGTCCTCGAGCAGCACCACCGGGGCGCGCCGCTCATCACCCAGGACTGCCGCAACGTCAGCCGTAGGTCGGCGAGCAATCGCGACGACCCCGGTGCGGGGAGCATGCGGCACGAGCTCGGCCAGCAGCGCCCCGTCAACCGTTGCGGTTCGCTGCGCCAGTGAGCCAGCCAGATCGGGCGCCAGATTCGCGGCCAGTCGATCGAGCTCAGCGGGATCCGTCGCGACCGCCTCAACCACGTCGGCACCGAAGCGAAGGGCGTGCTTGAGAGCGTGGAATCCCTCCAGTAGAGCGAGGTCGGGGTCACGGCGGGCGGCTCGGTAGCGCTGGACGACGGGGTCGCTCACCGCCCCATCATGCCCGGATTCAGCTCGCCCGCGGTGCCTCGGCGGTGCGGGCCGCACCCGCATGGGAGTTGCTGCCGGCGATCAGGGAGTCGGCGAGCGGTGTTAGATAGCGGGCTGTGATCCTGCCGTTGTGCAGGAGTTCCAGGTGGCGCTCGCTGGGACTGGACGTGCCATCGTCCCCATCCCCAGTCCTACCGCAGAGGTAACGCGGGCCCTGCCCGGTCCAGAGGACGGCGCGCATGATCCGGTCAAAGGGCTTGGGCTCGACCGCTGCGCCCGCCGCCGCGGCGATCGTTTCACCAACCGTGTCGGCCTGCTGGGTAGCGAAGGGGCCCTGCTTGAAGGGATGGGAGCTGACATCGCCGGCCGCGTAAACCCGCTGCAAGCCAACCACCCGGCCGTGGTCATCGACTGCGATGAAGCCGTCCTCGTCTTGGGGGATGCCGCCGAGCCGCCGGCCTTCCATGCGCGGCAGGCTGAGAACGGCGTCCACCTCGAGGTCATCTCCGGAGAGGACGCGCAGGCGTCCCGCTTTGAACTCGAGCGCACGCGTCCCGGCGATGACCTCGATCCGCCGCTCGGACAGCAGCCCGCTCGTCAGCCTGGAAACGCGACGACCGAAAATCTCCAGGGGCTCGCGTTCGGGCGTAACGACTGTGATCCGTGCCTGTCCGCTGCTGGCCGCAAGCAGCGCCAGCTCGTAAAGCGGCAGGACCCAGCCGTGCCCCGCGGGCATGGTGATCGCGACGTGCTGCAGCCGACCAGATCGCAACTCCGCGATCAGGTCAGCCGCCTGGCCCTCGTCGGTGATCCCCCAGTAGGTCACCGCCCCCGACACCGCCCAGAGCGCCCGTGCGCCGGTCGCAACGATCAGGTGGTCGTAGGGAAGTCGCTCACCTTCGCGCGTGACGACAAGCCTCTTCTCCGGCTCCACAGCCGCGATTGCGCTCTCGTGCAGGGAAGCGCCGCAGCGTTCGCTCAGGGCCCGCAGGTCATAGCGGAAGGAACGCGTGGTGCCGTAGGGCTCACCGATCGCAAAGGGCCGGTAGACGAACTCCCGACGCAGATCGTGGAGAGCGACCTCGACCCGCTCCCCGGCTAGATCCCGCAGGGCCAAGGCCGCCTCGAGGCCGGCGACGCCAGCACCGGCGATCAGGACCTTCTGCCTGTCACCACGCTGGTCGTCGTCCGCCATGCACGGACCGTAGGACGGATGCGATGCCGCTCCATCCGCAGGAATCCGCCGATTGCCTGCGGTTTTCCCCGGAGGTCTAACTCCCCGCTTTCGCTAGCGCGGCGAGCACTTCGGCGTCGGACACCTGGCTGAAGTCCGCGTACCACTGGCCCACTCCGTAGAGCTGCTGCGGTTCGATCAGGCAGACCAACTGATCGGCCTCGGCGCGCAGGCGGATCGCCGAGTCAGGCGCACAGACGGGAACCGCGAGGACAAGCCACCGCGGCCCGCGGCGACGGGCAGCGCGCAGCGCGGCGGTGTCGGTAACACCGGTGGCAACGCCATCGTCAACCACGATCACCGTCCGTCCCCGCAGCGACAGCGGCAGTCGGTCGCCGCGGTAGGCCTCGACCCGGCGGTCCAGCTCGGCGCTCTCGCGAGCGACGATCTCCTCCAAGGCGTCGCCGTCGATGCCGAGCACCGCCGCGGCCTCGCGATCGATCACGCGGGTGCCGTCCTCGGCGATTGCCCCGATTCCGTACTCGGGATTGTGGGGAGCGCCGATCTTGCGCACCGCCAGGACCTCGAGCTCGGCATCGCCGAGGGCAGTGGCGATCTCCGCGGCGACGGGAACCCCGCCCCGCGGCAGGCCGATCACCAGCGGCTGCTCGGCCGCCAGCGGCTGCAGCTGCGCGGCCAGTTGCCGGCCAGCGTCGCGGCGGTTGGAGAAGCGCCTCGGCGGGCGCTCGCTCATTTCGCTCGCTGGTTCTCAACACGCCGGTGGCGCCGAACCACGGGCGTGACGTAGCCGATCAGCGCACCGATCGCGACGGCCGCCAGCAGAATGACGATCAAAGGCGCATCGACCGTGACGAAGAGGACGTCGACCCGCACCTGCTGTGAGTTCTGCAGGGCGACGATGACGACGATCGCAACCAGGATGCCGACGATCCAGGCGCGCCAGTTGACCGGCTTTCGCTGCTCGGGCACGTGACTCATCCTAGAGCCGAGGATGCGCCCACCCCGTCTCCTAGTCGCCTCCGTTTCCCTGCAGCAGCTTCGCGGCGAAGGACTTCGTCTTCGCCGCCGCGGCGAGGCCGAGGGGGTCCAGGGCAAAGAATTCCTGACTGGAGCGCAGCAGCGAGTAGGGGTCGTATGCGGTGGGATCCGTACCGCCGGGAGTGACGAACGGGGAAAGCAACAGGGCGCCGGTGCGCAGGGGGTCCCCGGTCGGAGCCGGAGCATCCGCGGCGGGTGGGTTGACCGAGGAGAAGGTGACGATCAGGACGCCGTCGGCCTTGTAGGCGGGCGAGGCGAGGATCTTCGGCACCCAGGTGGAGAGGAAGGCATCGGCGCTGGCAGCGCCTTCCGTCGCACCCGCGGGGCACTGCCCGGCGGCGCCGGCGTTGCACGGCGTGGGTGCGATGAACGAGTAGCTCGGCGTCTTCTCGGCTTTGGCCAGGTCCTTACCCAGCTGGTCGAGCGGCAGGTCGTAGGCGGAGCAATCGCCGAGGTCGAGCAGCGAGTGGAAGTAGGCGAACGGGTTCTGGCTCGCCGCGTAGCCACCCGGCTGGGCAGACGTGCTGGGCTCACCGGGAGCAGGACTGACGCAGTTGGCCGGCTTGCCCGCTGCGTCGACCATCCCCTCCGCGTAGGCCCGCCAGGTGAGCTGCCCGCTGGTCAGCTGGTCGGCAAGGGTCAGCGTTTCGACCGGGTAGACACAGCCCGTCCCGGCGAGGACCCCGCTCGAGTTCGCTTTGACCGAGCTGAACGCTTCATAGCCCGGGCAGCCGCCGGCGGTCGCCGGGTTGGGCGGCTGGCCGCTGATCGCGGCGATGCCGTTGGGCAGCGCACCGTCGTCGAGCAAGGTGTAGTTGCTGAGCAATTCGCCTTGTGGGCGCAGGGTCGTGGAGAGATAGGGCATCTGCGATTGCGCCCCCAGTGACTGCTCGTAGCCGGGGCTGGTCAGGGAAATCACGAAGACGTGTTTGACCGGACCCGCTTCGGGCTCGGCTTCCGCCGGCGCCGGGGCGGGCTTCTTCGCCGCCGCTTCGCTGGCCGGTGCGGGCGCGGGAACAGGGCTCGCCGCATAGCTCGCTTCCGGTGCGGGTTCGGGCGCAGCGCCAGCGGACGCGGCGGCCGCGGCGCCCCTGCTCGCGCTCGATTTCGGAGCAGGTGCGCTCGCCACCGGCGTGCTTTCCGAGGCGAGGCTGCGGCCGACCAGAGCGGCGAGCGCGCCGCTCCCCCCCGTCCCAGTCATCGCGCTGGCGATGATCGCCGAGGTCGCCACAACGGAGGAGGCGACGAGCAGGCCGAAGCGCTTGCCCGTCAGCGTCGCCGCCGCGGCCATCGCCCGGCGGGCCTGAGCCTGCAGTGCGGCCTTCACGCCTCTACCGCCATCAGGGAGTGGCCGCACTGGGGGCAAAAACGATCCGCCGGCCCGTAGGGAGAGTCACAGCTGGGGCAAAGGCCGGCGGCGTCGGAGCGCTGCAGCTCGAGCATCCGCTCGACCGCGAGCAGGTCCGCATCGACCCGCTGCAGCTCGGCCGCCTTGCGGGTCAGCACGTCCATCCGCACGTGGTCGCGAATCGCCATCTCGTAGAAAGCCCCGCCGAGGTCGGCCTGCATCACCGTGAACTTCTCCAGCAGCCGGTCGCGCTGGGCCAGCAGCTCGGCGTCCTCCTCGGGCTTTGGCTCCACTTTCGTCGGCTGCGGGGGCGGCTCTGACTGCGGCAGCCGGGGCTTCACCCGAGCCGATTTCAGAGCAGTGGCCGGCCGTCGCAGCACATCGCTGATCGCGCTCATGGTTCCGCCGCTCCACCGGGCGCGGCCGGGGCCGAGCCGGGGTCGCCGCCGACGACGATCACGTCGGGCAGGTTCTGCTGAGCCTTGATGTAGTTGTCACCGGTCTGTTCGGGGTTTGCTTCGACCAGCCGCGTGTCTTCTTCGATCTTCTCCGCCGGCGGCTTGTAGCCCGTCACCTGGTGCACCTCGCCATTGCTCGTCTTGGCGACCACTTTGCCGCCGCCCTTGCTCGATTTGTCCGCGCCTTTGACCTTGCCGCCCTTGTCGGAGCCGGCGGCAGCTGCCGTACCGGCGGTGGTAGCGGCGGTGGCAGTGGGGCGGTTTCGCAGCGCCTCCAGCAGCGCCTCGTTTTCACCATCGTCACCTCCGCTGCGACCGACAACCACGCCGATCGCGACCGCAATCGGCAGCAGGGCAAAGAAACCGACGGCAGCGGCCCGGCTGCCCGACCCGCCTTTTGCGGGTGGGCGCGGCAGCGGCCGGTGGGCACGCTTGCTCATCGCCGCGAAGTAGCGGGAGGCGGGATTAGCGCCGTTGCCCCGCCGCGCCGCGCAGTTGATGCAGTAGCGCTGCTGCGGATCAAGCGGTGCGCCGCACTCCTCGCAGGGCTCGTACTTGCTCGAGCCGGCAAGGGGATGCTCGGGTGCCACGGTCATCGCTTCTCACTCCCTTTGTCGTGCGACTTGGCTTGCTGCTTGCGCTCGCGCTTTTCGAGGATCAGCTTCGATTCCGCCTGCCTTTCCGCCGCGGTGTCCTGCGTCGTCTGGCAACCAGTCGCGAGGACGGCGAGCAGCAGAACGCAGGCGGCCAGCAGGCTGGCGCGATACGGAGCGCGGCTAGCCGAAGGCACCACTGACGTACTCCTTGGTGCGCTGCTCGCGGGGCGAGCCGAAGAGGGCGGTGGCGCTGCTGTACTCGACCAGCTCGCCGAGGTACATGAAGGCGACGTGGTCGGCGATCCGGTAGGCCTGCTGCAGGTTGTGGGTGACGATCACCACGGCGACGTCGTCGCGCAGCTTGACGATCAGGTCCTCGATCACCTGGGTCGACTGCGGGTCGAGTGCCGAGCAGGGCTCGTCGAGCAGCAGCACCTCCGGTTCGGCCGCCAGCGCGCGGGCGATGCAGAGCCGCTGCTGCTGGCCGCCGGAGAGGCGCAGTGCCGGATGGTCGAGGTTGTCCTTGACCTCCTCGAAGAGGCCCGCCCGCTGCAGCGCGCTGTGGACTTTCGGCTCGAGTGCCTTCTTGCGCTGGCGCCGCGAGCCCTGCTCGCGCAGCACGTAGGCGATGTTGTCGAAGACGCTCATCGGGAACGGGTTGGGCTGCTGGAAGACCATCGTCACCCGGCGCCGCAGCGAGGTCGGCTCGATCAGGCGGATGTCGACGTCGTCGAGCAGGATGCGCCCGCGCAGCGTCGCCGTGCGGGTCAGCTCGGTGAGCCGGTTGAGCGAGCGCAGCAGCGTCGTCTTGCCGCAGCCGGACGGCCCGATCAGCGACAGCACCTCGCCCTGGCGCACCGGCAGCGACACGGATTTGACCGCTTCGCGATTGGCGTAGGAGACCGAGACGTCGTCGATCTCCATGCGGCGGATCGAGAACTGCGGAGCGCTGATCGAGCGGCGCGCCGCGGTGAAGCCGCCGGGCGCCGGCGACACCTCGGTGGCGACAGCGCCATCCTCCAGCGGAAGGCGCCTGATTGGGGGCGGGGTTACGAGCTCCACGTTCCTACCTTTCGGGCGCGGCGATGGACGACGTCGACGGCCGCGTTCAGGGCCAGCACCATCAGCAGCAGGACGAAGGCCGCCGCGTAGGCCTTCTGGGGCTGATTGAGGTTCCCGGTCGGGGACGCCTCGTAGACGAAGTTGGTCAGCGTTGTGCCCGCCCCGCGCAGGTAGTTGAGCGGGAAGGCGCCGCCGACCGGGGCGAAGTTCTGGGTGGCGCCGAGGAGGACGACGATGATCGCCGTGTCGCCGATGATCCGGCCGAGGCCGAGCATCGCCCCGGTCGCCACCTGCGGGCGCGCCGCCGGCAGCAGGATCCGCCGCGTCGTCGCGATCTTGGTCTTGCCGACCGCGTAGGAGGCCTCGCGCACGTGCTGGGGGATTGCGTTGAGACCCTCGCGGGTGCTGGCGACGACCAGCGGCAGGGCGACGATCGCCAGCATCGCCGAGGCGGCGAAGAAGGAGCGGCCGAAGACGACCCCTTCGGAAGTGCGGCTGAGAAAGCCGAGCGCGGTGCTGGAGAAGATCACCGTGCCGAAGAGGGCGAGGACGATCGAGGGGATGCCGGCGATCGCCTCGATCGTCGATTCGGTGATCCGCGCCAGGCCCGCCGGGCGGCCGTACTCGACCAGCCAGACCGCGACGCCGACACCAGCGGGCAGCGCGATCGCGATTCCCATCACGGCGACGATCAGGGTGCCGACGAAGGCGTCGGAGAAGCCGCCGGATTCGCTCTCGCTGAACCCGGCCGAGGCGGGAGTGACCAGCATCGAGGGCTTCAGGTACTTGATCCCCTGCAGGAATAGGTAGACGACGATCGCCACCGCGATCGCGCAGAAGAGCAGGCCCAACGCCCAGCAGATCGCCAACCCGATCCGGTCCGAGAGCTGCCAGGTGGCGCTGCCCTCGACCGCGTCCTTGCCCGGCTTCTGCGGCGCAGGCGCGGGCGGACGAGCGGGCGGCGGAGTGGCGACTGATGACTCCATCAGGCCGTGGCTCCGTATTTGCGCATCGCCCGCCGCGCCACCCAGCCGGCCAGGGAGAAGACCGCCGCCGAGAAGAGCAGCACCGCGGCGATCGCGAACAGGGTCGCGTTCGAGGGTGGCGAGCCGAGCGAGTCGATGTTCTTGACGATCGTCGGCGCCAGCGGCCGCGAGGGCTCGTAGATGAAGATCAGCCCGTCAGCCGGGTTGGGGGCGAAGGCGATCGAGCCGGAGACCATCGCCAGCATCACCGCCTCGCCGATCGCCCGCGCCACCGCCAGCACCGTGCCGGCGACGATCGCCGGCCGCGCCGTGCGCACGGCGATCTTCCAGGTCGTGCGCCAGCGGTTGACGCCGAGCGCCAGCGAGCCCTCGAGCCAGCCGGGACGAACCGAGCGCAGCCCGTCGGAGAAGATCGAGACCATCAGCGGCGCGATCATCACGGTCAAGATCAGCACCGCGGCGAGCAGGCTGTAGCCGCTCAGCGAGATCACCCCCGCGACCGAGGCCTTCTGCGACTCGGTGACCAAGTGGTTGCCGATGAACGGCACGATCACCAGCACCCCGAGCAGGCCGTAGATCACCGAGGGCACGCTGGCGAGGAAGCGGACCACCGGCTGCAGCACGTCGCGCATCCATTCCGGCGCGAACTCGACGATGAAGACGGAAACGAAGAGGGCGCTGAAGAGGGCGAGCAGCACCGCGCCGCCGGTGATCAGCAGCGTGCTCCAGATCAGCTGCCAGCCGTGGAAGGTGTAGACGTAGTCGGCGCCGCTGAGCCCGGAGAGGTAGATCTGGTTGAGCTGTTCTTCGACGCTGCCGCCGGAGCCGAACCAGGCGAGGCCGTTGTGGGCAAACGACGGCCAGGCCTTGATGAAGACGGTGACGATCAGCGCCAGCAGCAGGCCAACCACGGCACAGACCAGCGCGCCAAGCAACCGCCCGGCGCGCTGGTCCGACCACTTGGGGCCGTACTCGGAGGGGTACGACTCGTCCACTGGCTACTTCTTGGCCTTCTTGTTGAAGGCGGGGACGCCGCCGGCTTTGGCGATCACTTCACCGGCGAGCGGATCGCGGCGGGCCCAGTCGATGAACTTGGAGAGTGCCGGCGAGATGCCGCTGCCGTCTCCCGGCAGGACCAGGAAGAGGTAGCGCGAGAGCGGGTACTTGAGCGGCTCAACGCTGATCTTGTCGGCCTGGCAGGGAACCCCGTTGACCTTGAGCGCCTTCTGGCCCTTGCCCTGCCAGGCAAGCCCGTCGTAGCCGATCGCGTTGGGGTCCGTCTTGACGGCGTTGACGACGAGGCCGTCGGCGGTCAGCGCGTTGACGTTGGAGGCCGGCAGCTCGTTGCCCAGCACCGCCTGGAGGAAGAAGTTGTACGTCCCTCCGTTGGTGTCGCGGCCGACCGGATCGATCGTCGTCGCCAGCCCCGAACCGGGCAGCTGGCTCCAGTTGGTCAGCAGCCCGCGGTAGATGTCGTGGGTCTGCTGGATCGTGATGTTTTTGAGCTTGTTCTTCGGGTTGACGTCGATGCAGAGCCCGTCGAGGAACATCTTGATGTAGGTCGTGCCGGCATCGCTGGGCAGCGGCGTGCGGGCCTGCCCGGCGAACTGGCTGGTGCCGTTCTGGACGTCCTTGACCCCCGCGTTGCCGCCGTTGGCGGTGTAGACGAAGTGGACCTTGTGGTTGACCTCTTTCGTGTAGGTACTGAACAGCGCCTGCAGGACGGGCTGGGCTGCCACCGAGCCCGACCCGATCAGGGTCACGGCCGAGGCCGAGGCCGGGACGGCGAGGGCCACGAGGGCGACTGCCGAGATGACGAGGGTCCTGATTCTCATACGCGTTTTGCTTCCTTCCTTGCCGGGTACCGAAGTTTCTTGATTGCCTAACTCGACATCACCCTAACAGCTTCTGTACTTTATTGACCTCTTTACTAATAAAGGCTGCCCCGGCACGCCCTATAACGGAGGTTCAATTGCTCAGAAGAAGACTGTCCACGCCTCGCGCCGCGACCGCGGTCGCGCTGGCGGCTGCGCTCGCGGCGGCCGTAGCCGTGACGCCATCGTTCGCGGGATCCGCGATCAGCGGGGGCTTCATCACCAAGAAGGCGGCCGGCAAGATCTACGTCTCCAACAAGAAGGCCGCGACGCTGTACCTGAAAAAGAAAGCGGCCGGCAACATCTACGTGAAGAAGGCCGAGGCCCCCCTGACGCCAGTCGTCGGCATCGCAGCGGGAACGGCGGTCTTCGGCCCCTCGGGGGCGACGACCCCCGGGTTCATCCCGACCGCGTTCACCACGGTTGCCACTCCCGGCACCGCCTCGGCGGTGGTCACCTTCTCGGGCCAGGCAACCTGCGTGGCGCCGAAACCGACGATCGAACTCGCCTGCCCAGTGCAGATCCTGGTCGACGGCCAGGCCCTCGGCAAAGTCAACTTTGCCCCGGCGACAGCAGCCTCACCAGCGCCGGCGCCGTTGACCTACACGGTGGTGCAGACCACGGTGCTGCAGAAAGGCGGCCACGTCATCGCCGTTCAGTACGCCGGCGCCAAAAACGTGGTCTTCACGCTGAAAAGCTGGAACCTGGCGGTCCAGGCCTACCCCGAGCTGCCGGAAGCACCACCCACCGAAACAACCACCAAATAGGGCGAGGAGAAGCAAAAGGGCCGACCGCGCCGGAGCAATCCGGCGCGGTCGGCCCTCGAGGGACCCCAGGGGAAGGTCGGCCTCAGTGCCCGCGCAGTTGGAACCGCGCGGGACGGGGAAGCGGCTCACCGAGGATCAGGCGAGCCCGGTAGTAGAGAGCTTCAAAGGCCTGCGTATCCAGGTCATCGACACCATGCTGCTCGCGCCCCGGCTGGGTCGCAGGGAGGTCTGCCGGCCCCCCTCCTCCGGGGTGCTGGCGCAGGACGCCGTTCAGCCTGCCGCGCGAGACGAATTTCGTCTGCTCCGGTGCGTTGTCCATCGGCCCTCTCCTTTCTTGGTTTTATTGACCATCTAACTCAAGAATAGCAGCGCAAGAAAAGACGTGCTGGCAACGGCGCATAATCAACTGCGCAGTGGCGGGTTGGGGCGGGGCGCCACCCGGCAAAGCGCACCCCGCCCCATCGCCCCTTCAGGCGGCTGCAGATACCTCTGCGTCGTCGCCACCCTTTGGGTCACGGGGAGTCGAGGCCCCGTCACCGTCGGGCGGTGAGTCACCGCTGAAGCTCTTGGTCTTGCCCGGGCGCAGGTAGACGATCTGACCTTGGCGCAGCTCGAGCTTCTGCAGCTCGGCACGCGTCAGCTGAGCCCAGACGTCGGTCCCGTCGGCGAGCACGAACTCGACCCGGATCTCGAAGCCGAGGGCGACGATGCGCTGCACCATCGCCTCCTCGGTGTTCTCGTCGGCGTCGAGCACGACGTCCATGTCGTGCGGGCGCACGAAGCCGTCGCCGAGCCGGTTGACCTCGCCAACGAAGCTCATCACGAACTCGTTGGCCGGGTGGTCGTAGAGGTCGTCGGCGCTGCCCGACTGCTCCACCCTGCCCTCGTTCATCACCACCAGCTGGCCGGCGACGTCCATCGCCTCCTCCTGGTCGTGGGTGACGAAGATCGTCGTCACGTGCATCTCCTCGTGCAGGTTGCGCAGCCAGGTGCGCAGGTCCTTGCGCACCTTGGCGTCGAGCGCACCGAAGGGCTCGTCGAGCAGCAGCACCTGCGGCTCGACCGCCAGCGCCCGGGCCAATGCCATGCGCTGGCGCTGGCCGCCGGAGAGCTGTGAGGGGAAGCGGCCGGCGAGGCCGTCGAGCTGAACCAGCTGCAGCAGCTCGTGCACGCGGGCTGAGATCTTCGCCTTGTCCCACTTGCGGATCTTCAGGCCGAAGGCGACGTTGTCGTAGACCGTCATGTGCTTGAAGGCGGCGTAGTGCTGGAAGACGAAGCCGACACCGCGCTTCTGCGCCGGCTTCCCGGTTGCGTCCTCGCCGTTGATCGTCACCTGCCCCGAGTCCAGGTCCTCGAGCCCGGCGATCGCTCGCAGCAGGGTGGACTTGCCGCTGCCGCTGGGGCCCAGCAGAGCCGTCAGCGAGCCGTCGGGGACATCGATCGATACGTCATCGAGCGCCTGAAAGTCACCGAAGCGCTTGTTTGCTCCCTCGACTGAGATTCCCATCAGGCGTCCTCCTTTCGTTTGAGCAGGTTCATCGCGAACAGGGTGATCAGCGCCAGCAGCGCCAGCACCAGGGAGGCGCCGTAGGCGCCGGTGGAGTTGAAGTTGGCGTACTGCTTCTCGACGAACAGCGGCAGGGTCTGGGTCTGCCCGCTGATCGAGCCGGAGACGATCGTCACTGCGCCGAACTCGCCGAGCACCCGCGCGGTGGTGAGGACGACGCCATAGGCGACGCCCCAGCGGATCGACGGCAGGGTGATCTTCCAAAAGGTCTGCCAGCCGTTCGCACCGAGGGTCGAGGCGGCCATCTCCTGGTCGGTGCCGATCTCCTGCAACACCGGCACCGTCTCACGGACCACGAAGGGCAGCGAGACGAAGATGCTGGCGAGGACCATCCCCGGCACCGAGAAGAGGATCTCGATCCCGTTTTCGCCGAGGAACGCAAACCAGCCGCTGGCTCCGTAGAGGAGGAAGAGCGAGAGGCCGATGACGACCGGCGAGACCGCGAACGGGAGGTTGATGATCGCGTCGATCACCGGGTTCGCCTTCGACTTGCGACGAACCAGGAGCAGCGCGCAGCCGATCCCGAAGACCGTGTTGAGCGGCACCGCGATCACGACCATCAGCAGCGTCAGTTTCAGCGCGTGCAGGCCGTCGGGCGAGGTGATCGCGTCGAGCGGCGGCCCGATCCCGTCTTCGAAGGTCTTGTAGAAGATCATCACCAGCGGGATCAGCAGCAGCATCGTCAGGTAGCCGAGCCCGAGCACTCGCAACCCCCAGCGGCTGGCGGGATTTGCGCTCATCAGGCACCACCCCCCGAGACATCCTTGTTCTCGACGGCGACGATGAAGTCGGTCGAGCCGCGGTCATGGCGGATCGCCCAGCGCTGGATCAGCGAGACGAAGCCGAGCAGCAAGAGCGAGGCGACGAGCAGCACCACCGAGACGGCGGAGGCGCCGACCTCGTTGCCGGACTCGATCTGGTTGCGGATGAAGACCGAGGAGACGGTCGTGTCGGGCAACCCGCCCGCGAAGAGAAGGACGGAGCCGAACTCGCCCAGCGCGCGGGCGAAAGCGAGGGCGACGCCGGCGGCGAGGCCGGGAAGGAGGTTGGGGAAGATGATGCGGCGAAAGATCATGAAGTTGCCGGCCCCAAGCGAGGCGGCGGCGGCCTCCATCTCACGGTCCATCTCCAGCAGCAGCGGCTGCACGGCGCGGACGACGAAGGGAAGGGTGACGAACATCAGCGCGACGACGACGGCGGCCTGAGTCGCCGCCAGGTGAATCCCCAGCGGGCTGTCGTTGCCGTACAGCGTCAGCAGGGTGAGGCTGGCGACGATCGTCGGCAGGGCGAAGGGGAGGTCGATCACCGCGTTGACCGCACTCTTGCCGGGGAAATCGTCGCGGACCAGAAGCCAGGCGAGGATCGTGCCGAAGATCCCGTTGACCACGACGACGATCAGCGAGCAGACGACCGTCAGCTTCAGGCTCTTCAGCGCCAGCGGCGAGGTGACCTGGTCCCAGAAGGTGCCGAGGCCGCCGGTGAAGGCTTCGCTGACGACGGCCGCCAGCGGCAGCAGCACGATGATGCTCAGGTAGAGCATGACCGTGCCGCCGCCGACGCCGACGCCGAGCCCGGGCAGGCGGATGCCCGCCCGGGGTGCTGGAGCTGACGTTGCGCTTGCCGGGTGCGCGGACATCAGCCTGAGGTGGAGACCCCGAGTTCAGTCTCGATCTTGGCGACCGAACCCGTTTCGTCGTCGAAGAACTCGTCGTTGACCTTGCCCCAGCCACCGAACTGGCTGATCTTGAACAGCTCCTTCGGGGTCGGGAACTGTTTCGCGTCGACCAGCTTCGGGTTGACCGGGCGGTAGCCGTTTTCGGCCCAGATTTCCTGGCCTTCGTCAGACCAGATGAAATCGAGGAAATCCTGCGCCGCCGGCTCCGGGGCGTCTTTGGTCACCGCGATCGGAGTTTCGATCAGGATCGTCGAGGGCGGCACGACGTATTCGAGGTCTTCGCCTTCCTCTTCGGCCTTGATCGCCTCGTTCTCGTAGCCGAGCAGGACGTCGCCCTGGCCCTGGGTGAAGGCGGCGAGCGCGTCGCGGGCGCTGCCCGGCTGCGCGACCGTCTTTTCGAGCAGCGTCTTGACGCCGGCGAGAGCCTCGTCGGCGGACTTGCCCTCGTTGATCAGGGTGCCGTAGACGGCCATGATGTTCCAGCGCGCCGCGCCGGAGCTGAACGGGTTCGGGGTGACCACGTCGACGTCCTTGCTGAGCACGTCGTCGAGGGTCTTGATTCCCTCCGGGTTGCCCTTGCGGACGCTGATCACGACGACCGAGTCCTGGGCGATGCCGCCGTATTTCTGCTTGTCCCAGTCCTTGGCGACGAGGCCGCCTTCTTCGACCAGCCGTTCCATGTCACCGGCCTGGGCAAAGTGGACGACGGAGGCGGGCTGGCCCGCAACCACGGCGCGGCTCTGGTCACCGGAGGCACCGAAGGAGTTGCTGAAGCTGACACCGCTGCCCGCGGAGGTCTTCTCGAAGGCCGGCTCCAGATCTTCCTGGTAGACGGCTTCGGGGGTGGAGTAGCCGACCACGTCGAGCTTGCCGCCCCCCGAGGAGGAGCTGCTGTCGTCACTGCTACTTCCACATCCGGCAATCACAGCTGCCAGCGCAAATAGAGCGGCCAGGAGGGCCGCGTTGACGCTGCGCCGCCGGGTTACCTTGCGAGCGTTCCGCATAGAAAGGAATCCTTTCTTTCTCTACTGATTTAGTTTTTTGAGCGACTTACTTCTAAAAGGAAGTTCGGCAGGGTAGCACAATGTCGATCGGCAAAGTCGTAAATGCCGATCCGGATTAGGCGAATGCCGTTCCCGCGCGCCTTATGTGCCCTGGGAGGACAAGGCGCACCCGGAGCCGCGCTCGGATTAGGTTCGGCCTCTAGAGCCAGCCGTCGCGGCGAAAGCGGCGGTGGAGCAGGGCGCAGGCGATGAGGATGAGGACGATTACGGTGGGATAGCCGAAGCGCCAGTGCAGCTCCGGCATCGTGTCGAAGTTCATCCCGTAGATGCCGGCGACCATGGTGGGCACGGCGAGAATCGCCACCCAGGCGGTGATCTTGCGCATGTCCTCGTTTTGCTGCACCGAGATCTGAGTGAGATTGGCGTGCAAAGCGCTGCCGAGCAGCTCGCGGAAGCCGGCGATGCGTCCGCCCGCCCGGCGCAGGTGATCGTGGACGTCGCGGAAGTACTCGTGCAGCTCGTCGGGGATCGCCTCGAAGTGGCCGCGCGTGATCTCGTCGACGACGATCGCCAGCGGTGCGACCGCGGCGTTGAAGTCGAGCACCTCGCGCTCGAGCTTGTAGATCCGCTCGGCCGGGTTGTAGCGATCGGCGGAGAAGACCTGGCGCTCGACCTGCTGAATGTCGATGTCGACTCCGCCGGCGGCTTCCTCATAGCCGTCGACGACGTGGTCGAGGATCGCGTAGAGGACCATCGCCGAGCCGTGTCGCAGCAGATCGGGACGGCGCTCGATCCGTTCGCGCACTCCGTCCAGCCTGCCTTCGCCGTGGCGGACGACGATGATGAAATCGGCGTTGACGAAGATCAGCAGCTCGCCGATCTCGATCACCTCTTCGGAATCGACGTAGTGGGCGGTCTTGACGACGACCAGCAGCGTGTCGCCGTAGAGCTCGATCTTGGGACGTTGGTGGGCGTCGATCGCATCCTCGACCGCAAGCTCGTGCAGCCCGAACTTGCTGGCGATCTCCTCGAACTCGGCGGCTTCCGGCTCGAAAACGCCGAGCCAGACGAAGGCGCCGGACTCGTGACAGATCCGAGCAGCCTCAGCCAGGGAGAGGTCGCCGCCGACGCGACGGCCGTCCTCGTAGGCGGCGCAGTTGACAATCACCGCCGCAGTATCGCCAGGCGACCGGTCTTCAAAGCCGGCCGGCCTGGGGCGAGGGTCGCTCAGCCCGGGCTCAGGCCGCCGCCCGTGGAGGGAGGCGCGGCCGGCGCGGGGGCTGGTTCTGGGGTGGCTTCCGGCGCGGGTTCTGCTTCCGCTTCCGGCGCTGCGTCTTCCCCTCCGCCTTTGCCTTTGTCTTCCTCCAACGGTTCTTCCGTCGTTTCTTCTTCTTCGTATTCGTTGTATTCGTATTCGCCCGAAGAAGAGCTGGAGGTGTGGTCGCTGTCGAGTTCCGACAGTTCGGGCAGGGTCGCGGGTTCGGCGAATTCCGGGCAGTCGCCCGCCACCGCGGATTCCATGAAGGAACGCCAGATCGGCCCCGCTGTCGGCCCGCCGTAGCCGGTCGCTTCTCGCGACTGCGGGTGGCCGACCCAGACCGCGGTCGAGAAGAGCGGCGTGTAGCCGACGAACCAGGCGTCGGAGAGGTCCTCCGACGTTCCGGTCTTACCGGCCTCGGCCCCGCAGCCCATGTAGGTGTAGCCGGCGCCGGTGCCCTGCGTGATCACGCCCTCGAGCAACCTCGTCACTTCGTAGGCCTGCCCCTCGGTGAGTACGCGCTCCCCCGAGTCGGGGTCGGTTTCCTCGACCTTGCCGTTGGGGAACTCGACCCGGCTGATCGCGGTCGGCTCGTGGTGGATGCCGCCGCTGGCCAGGGTCGCGTAGCCATCCGCCTGTTCGAGCGGCGTGACGCCGACGGCGAGGCCGCCGATCGCCTCCGCCGGCACCGATTCAAGCGGCGCTTCGATGCCCATTTCTTCGGCGGTCTCGGTGACGTTCTCCGGCCCGACGTCGAGGTCGAGCTGGGCGAAGATGACGTTGACCGACTCCCAGGTGGCCGCGGCAAGCGACATCGTGCCGCCGCCGGGCTCGGCGTTGTTGACGGTCCAGGTGCCGCCGTAGGGCAGGTCGAGCGTCTTCGGCGAGGTGCCGTCGTAATAAGTGGTGTCGGGATCGATGCCCTGCTTGATCGCCGTCGCCAGCACGTAGGTCTTGAAGGACGAGCCGGGCTGGCGGTGCGCCTGCCAGGCGTAGTTGAATTCGCTTTCGCTCTCGGACCCTTCGGTCGAGGCGAGGGCGACGATCTCGCCGGTGGCGGGATCGACCGAGGCCAGCGCCGCCGCCGGACCACCGTCCGAGTAACAGACGCTGCAGGAGTCAACCGCTTCCTGCGCCCGTTCCTGCAGTTCCGGATCGATCGTCGTATAGGCCTTGAGCCCGCCGTTGCGCACGGTGTTGATCCCGTATTTGTCGATCAGCTCCTGCTGCACCAGGTCGAAGAGGAAGGGGTCGTGGATCACCCGGTACTTGTGGCCCGGGGTGAGGCCGAGCCCCCTGCTCAGCGCCTCGCGGTATTCGGCACCGTCGATGTAGCCCTCCTCGTGCATCGCATCGAGCACCTCGTTGCGGCGCCGGATCGCGGCATGCGGGTCGAGGAAGGGGTTGTATTCGGAGGGGGCCTGCGGCAACCCGGCGATCAAGGCCGATTCGATCAGCCCGAGATCCTTGGCCGGCTTGCCGTAGTAGGTCTGCGCGGCCGCCTCGACCCCGACGGCGGTCTCCCCTTCCACCGTGCCGTAGGGCGCCGTGTTGAGGTAGGCGGTGAGGATCCAGTTCTTCGAGTGAGCATCCTCCATCTCGTAGGCGAGGTGCGCTTCAATCAGCTTTCGCTTGATCGTCTCCTGGGGGTTCTGGATGTAGAGGTTGCGGACCAGCTGCTGGGTGATCGTCGAGGCACCCTGCACCGGCTTGCCGCCGGCGAGCAGGTCCTTCCAGGCGGCGCGGGCGATCCCGGCGGGGTCGAGGGCGCCGTGGTTGAAGTAGTTCTTGTCCTCGATCGCGACGGTCGCGTCGCGCAGCATCTGCGGCATCGCCCGTTCGGGCACGGGCTGGCGGATGTTTTCCGCCTGGATGAAACCGATCAGGCTGCCGTCGGCGGCGTAGATCGCCGAGGAGCGACCCTTCTGCACCGGTTTGAGGCTGGAAAGCGGCGGCGCCGACTCGTAGACGTTGACCGCCCAGCCGCCGGCGACCCCGCCGGCGACGATGCCAACGGCAAGCAGGACCCCCAGCGGGACCGTCACCCTTTTCCACTTCGAGGTATGCGACTTGCGCCTGCGCAGGCGCGTTCGGCGAGCCATTCGACTGCAAATTGTAGGGAGGGCGCTAGGCTGCGAAGTCGATGCCGAAGTTCCTGCACACTTGCTACCGAATCGGCGACATCAACCGCTCGGTCGCCTTCTACGAGAAGATCGGCTTCGAAGAGTCGGGCCGGATGCCGATCGGCGACGAGGCGATCAACGTCTTCATGAACCTGCCCGGTGAGGACCCGGTCCTCGAGCTGACCTACAACCACGGCGTCACCGACTATGAGCACGGCACCGGCTACAACCACATCGCGCTCATGGTCGACGACCTCAACGCCACTCTGGAGGCCCTCGCCGCCGACGGCATCGAGCCCGAAAAGCCCCCCTACCGCCCCGGCGGCCGCACCGACGGCCACTTCATCTGCTTCCTGCGCGACCCCGACGGCTACCGCATCGAGCTGATCGGCGGGTAGGGACCCAACGGTGGCTCTGCTCACGTAGAACCCATGAGTTCAGGTGGGTCCAGCTTTAGCTCTCGCCCCCCTGGTCGATAGGACGGCATGTCCTTCGTCTTCCTTCGCTTTCTCGACTTTCTGGCCGAGTGGGCATCGACCGGCAGATTTCCGCGAGATGAACTACGCGTCCGGTGGTGGATCGCCGTCCCGGGAATCGCGATCTTTGCGGCCCTCGCAGTTGCTCTGATCATCGCCAGCGTCTGAGCGGCGACCCCGCCGTGTACCTGCGAGCGGATCGGCCAATGCAGCATGCCGTAACCGCTGACAAGCCCTTGGTGTATCTCTCTCGTAACTATCCGCATTATCTCCTTAGGAGGATCGAGATGGAGATGGTCAAGCGGTTTGAGCCCGTCGCCCTGCTGCTGATGGTGATCGGCGCTCTCAACTGGGGGATGGTCGGGCTGTTCGACACGAACGTGATCTCGGACGTCTTCGGGGGCGGCACGCTCACCGACATCGTCTATGTCGTGGTCGGCGTCTGCGGCCTGCTCTACGTCCCGAGGCTGCTCGACAGCCTCCACATCGGTGACCACACGCCGCACGTGCGCGGCACCTGAGCGGCGCCGACAAGTCATCCGAACCGGGCCCCTCGTGGGCCCGGTTTCGTTTTAGCGAACGACCTCGAACTGGGCCATCAGGCCGTGGTCCTCGTGATCGAGCATGTGGCAGTGGATGACGAACTTGCCTAGGTAGTCGGCGAAGTAGCCGGCGACGAGGATGCGTTCGTGGGGGTAGAGCAGGAAGGAGTCCTTGAGGCAGTCTTCCCAGGGCGGCGGGCGGCGGCCATTGCGAGTGAGCAGGTACCAGTCGGTCAGGTGCATGTGCATCACGTGGGCGACGTTGGTGCGGTTGACGATCTCCCAGGTCTCGACCGAGTCCAGCTTCGGCCGGGCGTCGGCGCGGGCCGGGTTGAAGGTGCGGCCGTTGAGCAGCCAGGTGGTCTTGAAGATGCCGCCGACCGTGATCTCCCAGGTTCGGTCCGGCTTGCGCGCAGCGCGCTTGGTCCAGGCCGGCAGCGGCCGCAGCTTGCGCGGCACTCGCGTGCGGTCGGGCAAGCGTCCGCCGCTGACCCGGAACTGCATCAGCGCGCCGACGTAGGTGCGGGCGCCAAGTGGGTTCCTGGCTCCGTGACGGGGGCCGCTGCGCAGCTCGACCCTCTCCCCCGCCGCCGAGCCGAAGTCGACGACGAGCTCGACCCGCTCACCTGGCGAGACCATCACCTCGCTGCGCCGCACCGGCCGCGGCATCAGGCCGCTGTCGGTGCCGATCTGGACCAGTGGCGCGCCGTTGGAGAGGAAGAGGTTGTAGGAGCGGAACTGGGAAGCGTTGAGGATGCGCAGCCGGTAACGCCGGGCGCTGACCCGGTGGTGAGGCAGATGGGCGCCGTTGACCAAGACCACGTGGCCGTCGATCCCGTCAGCCGGCGGACGCCGGTTGGTGAAGGGGTTGGTCAGCTGGTTGTGACGATCGAAGGAGCGGTCGACGATCATCAGCGGCAGGTCGCGCTCGCCGCTCGGCAGGGGCAACCCCGCCTCGAACTCGTCCTCGACGATCCACATCCCGGCCAGCCCCCGCCAGACGTTGCGGGCGGTGTGGTCGAGGCGGTGGTCGTGGTACCACTGGAAGGCGGCGCGCTCGGGTCGACCGGCCTCGGTCAGGTCGTAGACGTAGGTCCGCCTCCCCCCGGGCTCGATCAGGACGTCGTTGCCCGACTGCCGTGGCGAGAGGCCACGGGGAATGTCGCAGTAGAACGAAGCCGCATGCGACGCCGTCAAGCCTCCGGGCTGCCCGTCGAACTGGGTGCGGTTGTGGCCGCCGTGCAGGTGCACCGTCAGCTCGCCCGCCGAGCCGGGGAGCTCGTGCAGGAAGGTGACCGCGGTGCGCTCGCCCGCCGGACGCCTGATCGTCGGCCCCGGGAAGCAGCCGTCGTAGGTCCACATCCGCGTCTTCTGCCCGGGCATGACTTGAACCTCGGCCTCGCGGATCGGGATCGTCAGCTCGGCGCCGCTGAGCTGACGCGGAGTCGGCAGCGGCAGGCGGAAAGGCGCGGCGCCGTGCGGGCGCGGCGCGGATTTCTCGCCGGCGGGGACGAGCGAACCCGGGCGCAGGCCGATCGGCAGCGCCGTGGCCAACGCCCCGCTGCCCAGGGCGCCGAGGAAAGCTCGGCGCCCCAGGCGCGGTGAATCTGAGTCGGACCCAGCCGTGCTGCTAGCTGGTCGGCGTTACGGGTGCGGGCAGGACTGAGATCGAACCCTGCATCCAAGGATGGATGGCGCACATGAAATAGATCGACGTGCCGGCGGCTGCACTCACCTTCTGCACGATCGAGGTGTTCGGCTTGGAGCCGGTGAACCAGGAGTCGCCCTTCTTGGTGATGCTGCCGAGGGTGTCCCAGCCTTCGAGGCCGACCTCGACCGGGTTCACTTTCACCGGGCCGTTGCCGGTGACGCCGTGCCAGTGGGCGATCGACATGCAGATGTGTTTCGGCGTGAAGCAGGTCTGGCGCGCTTTCGGCGTCTTCGGCAGCGAGCCTTTGGTGACCAGCGAGAAGGTGTGCGGGCCGACCTGTTTCGGGTTGGTCTGGTTCAGCACCTCGAGATCTTCACCGGCGATGATCGTCTTCGGCGCCTCGAAGCGCAGGCCGCCTTTGCCGTCCTTCATGTAGACGGTATTGGCGGGCCCGAGGTCGTCAGCGGCGCTGGCGAGGGCCGGGGCGAGTGCGAGGGTGGCGGTCAGGCCGACCGCGAGCGCGATGATCCCCTTGGTCGAGACACGGGAAAGTCGTTGCTTCAACTTGCTCTCCTTCTGGCGCCATCCCAGCGCCTCTGGACGAATGGACGAAGCAATCTAACTGGGAGATGCCCGGCAATCAAGCCGATCGGAGCAGCCAAATCAGCGAACATGCGGATGTGGGCGAGCGGGACGACCTGGCAGAGCTTCTGGCGCGGCGGGCGCTCACCGGGGACGCAGCGCGCGCCGACGCGATCGAGCGCCGCCACGCCAAGGGTGGCCGCAGCGCCCGCGAGAACATCGAGGACCTGGTCGATCCGGGGTCCTTCTTCGAGTACGGGCGCTTCGCGATCGCCGCCCAGCGCGGCCGCCGTGAGCTCGACGACCTGATCGCCAGCACCCCCGCCGACGGATTGCTCGCCGGCACCGCGCGGATCAACGGCGATAGCTTCGGCGAGCGGGCCGCCTGCGCGGTCCTCTCCTACGACTACACCGTGCTCGCCGGCACCCAGGGCGCCCTCGGCCACCGCAAGAAGGACCGCCTCTTCGAGCTGATCGAGCGGATGCGCCTGCCGACCGTCTTCTTCGCCGAGGGCGGCGGTGGCCGGCCGGGCGATACCGACTACCCCGTCGTCTCGGCGCTCGACACCCGCGCCTTCGCGCTCTGGGCCGGCCTCTCCGGCCTGGTGCCGCGGATCGCCGTCGTCGCCGGCCGCTGCTTTGCCGGCAACGCGGTGATTGCCGGCTGCGCCGACCTGATCGTCGCCACCGAGAACATCTCGCTCGGCATGGGTGGGCCGGCGATGATCGAGGGTGGCGGGCTGGGCAAGGTCGATCCGGACGAGGTGGGACCGATCGAGATGCAGGCCACAAACGGAGTCGTCGACCTGGTCGTCGCCGACGAGGCCGCGGCGACGGCGGCCACCAAGCGCCTGCTCGGCTACTTCCAGGGCTGCCTCCCCCCTGGCGAGGCAGCCGATCAGGAGGCCCTGCGCGACGCCGTCCCCGAGCGCCAGCGCCGCGCCTACTCGGTGCAGCCGATCATCGAGACGCTTGCCGATGCCGGCTCGGCGACCTTCCTGCGCGAGCGCTTCGCGCCCGAGATGGTGACCGCGCTGATCCGCATCGAGGGGCGGCCGCTGGGCGTGATCGCCAACGACACCCGGCACGTCGCCGGGGCGATCACCAGCGACGCGGCCGACAAGGCGTCCCGCTTCCTGCAGCTCTGCGACGCCTTCGACCTGCCGGTCCTCTCGCTGGTCGACACACCCGGGATGATGGTCGGGCCGCAAGCCGAGGCGACCGGCCTCGTCCGCCACGCCTCGCGTCTGCTGCTCGCCGGGGCGGCGCTGCGAACGCCGCTGATCGCCGTGGTCCTGCGCCGCGGCTACGGGCTCGGCGCCCAGGCGATGACCGGCGGGAGCATGCACGAGCCGCTCTTGACCGTGGCCTGGCCCTCCGCCCACCTCGGCCCGATGGGACTCGAGGGGGCGGTGCGACTCGCCCTGCGCAAGGAGCTGGATGCGATCGCCGACGAAGAGGAGCGCGAGCAGCGCGTCCGCGACCTCACCGCCGTCGCCGAAGACAACGCCAAAGCCATCAACGCGGCTGCGCTGTTTGAGATCGACGACGTGATCGACCCCGCCGAGACCCGCGCGCTGATCGCCTCGACGCTCGCCGCCGCCCAGCCACGCGAGGCCGGGCGGGGCGATCGCCGTCGTTTTATCGATGCCTGGTAGCGGTCAGGCAGCGAGGCGACTGCGCAGCAGCGCCTTGCCCTGTTCGGCGCCCTTGCGGCTCGTTTCCTGAGCGCGCCGGAAGAGTTCGGCCAGCTCGGTATCGCCCTCGCGATCGGCGTCCTCGATGTAGGTCTCGAGTCGCAGCACGTTGCTGAGGCACTGCTCGACGAACCAGATGACGTTGTACTCCTTGTCCATCGTGCCGGTGATCTCTCCGGCCTCCTGCAAGATCGCCATGACTCCTCCTTGAGGTGGGTTGATCCGTCCCCACGGCTACCCGCTGGGCAGCGGCCAAACCCGCTGGCCTCAGGCGAGCCCCTCGATCTCGTACTCGCGCAGGAAACCCTCGAAGAGGCGCCGGTGGGCCTGCTCGTCGTGGAGGATGTCGATCACCATGTCCTGAGTCACGGGGTCGATCTGGTCGGTCTCCTCGACGATCCGCGTGTAGTGCTCGATCGCACCGGTCTCGGCTTTGATCACGCCACGGATGATGTGGACGACGTCGGTCTGCTCATCGCCGGGCTGCAGGAACGATTGCTCGGCGGAAAAGCCCAGCGAGCCGGGGACGACCCCGTAGAGCTCCTTGATCCGCTTGGCGAAGAGCCGCGCATGGCCGAGCTCCTCTTCGACGTCCTCCTCGAGCGACTGCTTGATCTCCTGCGCCCGCACGCCGTCGAGGTTGGTCGAGGCGGCGAGGTAGCTCATCACCGTCTCGATCTCCATCCAGTAAGCCTTGCTCAGCAGCTCGACGACGTGCTGGCGCTTCTCCGCGTTGACGCCGTCGAAGATGCCCTTGCTGGGACTGGTGCTGGCCTCCATCGTTGCCTCGCTCCTCGTTCGATTGCAGGTGTGCTTTCGCTACCCTGAGCGGGGCAGCTGCAATCGCGCTTGGCGTAAGCTGACGAGGGGAAGTACGCTCCACCGGGAGGGACAGATGTCCAGCGAGCAACGCGAAATCGCCGATGGAACCCTGGTCGTTCGCAGTCAAGAGAACGGCGAGAGTCGCGTGATCGCCTTTGCCGGCGAGCTCGACCTGGCCAACGCCGGGACCGCCGAGAGCGCGCTGGAGAACTCGCTCGCGGACTCCACCCCGGTGATCGTCGACATGCGCGAGCTCGAGTTCATCGATTCGACCGGGATCGCCCTGCTCGTCTCGACCCTGAGCCGCAACAAAGGCGAGGCCAGAGTCAGCTTCATCCCCAGCGACTTCCCGGCCGTGACCCGGGTGCTCGAGCTGACCGGGCTCGCCGAGCGCCTGCCGCTGGCCGAGGCCTAGCTCGCCGCGCCGCGACAGATGAACGACTACATCCAGGTGCTGACCACAGTCGGCTCCGTGCAGGAGGCGGAGAAGATCTCCAGCGCCCTGCTCGAAAAGCGCCTCGCCGCCTGCGTTCAAATCGTCGGGCCTATTGCCAGCCGCTACCGCTGGCAAGGCGAGCTCGAGCAAGCGCAGGAGTGGCAGTGCCTGGCCAAGACCGAGGCGGCGCTCTACGAGCGGGTCGAGCGCGCAATCCGCTCCGCTCACCCCTATGAGGAGCCCGAGATCCTCGCGATCCCGGTCCTCGCCGGTAGCAAGAGCTACCTCGAGTGGATCAGCGCCAGCGTCGACAGTCGCTAACAGCGAACTGCATCAAATTTCCTGCTTGCCAGCCCGGAAATTTGATGCAGTTCGGTTAGTCGCGCAGGCGATAGCCCTGCGAGAAGAGGCGCAGGTTGAGCGCGAAGAGGGCGCCGGTGGCGGCGGTGAGCGCCAGCAGCGAGAGCGCGATGTTGACTTCGTGGAAGCCGACGAAGCCATAGCGGATCAGGTTGATCATGTAGTAGATCGGGTTGAAGTGGGTCAGCGTCTCGAACGGCTGCGGCAGCAGCGTCGCCGAGTAGAAGACGCCGCCGAGGAAGATCAGCGGGGTCAGGACGAAGGTCTGGACGAAGGCGACGTCGTCGAACTGCTCCGCCCGCACCCCAGTCAGCACCCCGAGCTGGGAGAAGAAGAAACCGACCAGGAACAGTGACGGGACCAACACCAAGATGTGGTCGACCGGCAGGTCGACCAGCAGCGAGGCGGCGATGAAGGTCAGGCCGGCGACGATCAGGCCGCGCATGAAGCCGCCGAAGCTGAAGGCGAGCAGCAGCTCCATCGGCGAGGCGGGCGAGGAGAGCTGGTCCTGGATCGCGCCCTGGAACTTCTGCTGCAGGATCGAGGAGGAGTTGTTGGCGAAGGCGTTGATCGCAAACGACATCATGATCAGGCCGGGGATGACGAAGACGATGTATTCGATCCCGTGCAGCTCTTTGATCCGCGAGCCGAGGGCGGCGCCGAAGACCGAGATGTAGAGGAAGGTTTCCAGCAGCGGCGCGCCCAGCGTCTGCTTCTTGATCTTCATGAAGCGGTTGACCTCGCGGCGCCAAAGGGTCGCGAAGCGGATCTGCGCGGCGCTCACGGGGCAGCCACCTCGGCGTGGGAGCGGGAGAGCTCTTTGCGGCCGACCAGGGCGAGGTAGGCGTCCTCGAGGCTGTCGACCTCGAAGCGGGCGGCGAGCTCCGAACTGGTCCCGCGGCCGACGATCTGGCCTTCGTTGATGAAGGCGATCCGGTCGCAGAGCTGTTCGGCCTCCTCGAGGTAGTGCGTGGTCAGCAGGATCGAGGTCCCCTCCTGGTTGATCCGCTGCACGTAGTGCCAGAGCTCGAGCCGCAGCTCGACGTCGACCCCGGCCGTCGGCTCGTCGAGGATCAGCAGCCGCGGCCGGTGCATCATCGCCCGCGCCAGGATCAGCCGCCGCTTCATCCCGCCGGAGAGCGTGCGGGTGCGTTCGTCGCGCTTCTCGGTCAGCGAGAAGGTCTCGAGCAGCTCCTGGGTGCGCTGGCGTCGCTCGCGCTTGGGCATGCCGAAGTAGCCGGCGTGGTAGTCGAGCGTCTCGGCGACGGTGAGGAACCAATCGAGGTTGGGCTCCTGCGGCGCCAGCCCGACCGCTTGGCGCGCCTCGCCGTAGTCACCGGTGGCGTCGTGGCCGAAGACGTGGATCGAGCCGCCCGTCGGCTGCGCCAGCCCGGTCGTGCAATGGATCAGCGTGGACTTGCCCGCTCCGTTGGGGCCGAGCAGGCCGAACAGCTCGCCCTGCTCGATCTGCAGCGAGACGCCGCGCAGCGCCTCCACCCCGGTCGGGTAGCGCTTGACCAAATCCTCGATCTTCAGGGCGGCCTCAGGCACGGCGACAAACCTAGAGGACGACCGGGCCCGGCTAGCGGGCGGCCCGGTCGAGTTCGCGGTTCATCACCCTCATCACCAGCGTGTAGGGGGGTGAGAACTTGCGCTGCAGCCAGTGCAGGAAACGGCCGTCGGGGGAGGTGAAGACCATGTAGCGGTTCTTCTCGATCGCCTCGATGATCTTCTCGGCGACGCTCTCGGGAGTGACGGCGCGGCGCTCGAAAAGGGCGATCAGCTTGCGCATCTTCGGGTTGTCGCGGTCGACCCCGACGATGTCAACGGTTCCGACCAGCGGCGTCTTCACCGCACCCGGGCAGACCAGGCTGACGCCGATGCGGTTCTTGCGCAGATCGAAGCGCAGCACCTCGGAGACGCCGCGCAGGCCGAACTTGGCGGCGCTGTAGGGAGCGTGCCAGGGCAGGCCGAAGAGCCCCGCGACCGAGGAGACGTTGACGACGTGACCGCCTTGGCGGGCCTCGATCATCGGCGGCACGAAGCACTCGAGCACGCTGATCGGTCCCATCAGGTCGATATCGATCGTGCGCCGCCAGTGCTCATGTTCGAGCTGCTCGATTTTGCCCCAGGTGGAGATGCCGGCGATGTTCATGACGACGTCCATGCTGGGAGCGATCGCGTGCACTTCCGCGGCGAAGGCGACCACCGCGTCGTGGTCGACGAGGTCAACTGCGGCAAAGTGAGAGACGGTTCCCCCCGCACCGCGAATCTCGGCGGCGACCTGCTCGAGCCCTCCGCCGTTGCGGTCGGTGAGGAAGAGCTCGGCGCCGCGGTCGGCGGCGGCTATCGCCGTCGAGCGGCCAATACCGCTGGCCGCGCCGGTGATCAGGCAGCGCTTGCCGCGCAGATCTCGGACGCCGACCTTCACAGCCTGGCCTCGAAGTCCGGTTCGACGTCGAGCGAGTTGAGGGTCATCGCCAACATCTCGTAGTGGCCGACCAGCATGCAGAGCTCGATCAGCCGCACCTCGTCGAGCCAGCGGCTCAGCTGCGCCCAGAGCTCGTCGCCGATCCTGTCGCCGGTGTGCAGCTCGTCGGCCGCCCGCAGCAGGAGGGCGCGGCGCTCGGACCAGCCGGCGGCATCGGGGCCCTGGCGAACGCGGGCGATCTCCTCGTCGCTGAGGCCGGCGCGGCGCGCCATGCGCTCGTGCTGGGCCCACTCGTAGGTGCTGCCGGTGTTGTGGGCAACCCGCAGGATCACCAGCTCGGTCTCCTCCCGGGGAAGCTTGCCGCCCGGCATCAGGGCGCCGGCGAACCAGAGCCAGCGACGGAAGAGACCACGGTGGCGGCCGAGGGTGGTGAAGACGTGCGGCGGCCGCCCGCGGGTGGCGATCCCCGCCAGCTTGGCGATGGCGAAGTTGACCAAGCCGAGCTGGCGCCTGTCGCCCGGCGGGATGCGAGGTCTGCCCGAGGCCGCCATTAGGTCCTGGACCGTACCCGAGACCGACCCACCATCCGCTCCGCCGTTCCGTCCCCTGCCATCTAGGCAGTGCACAGCGGAGCGATGCCTGACGGCATAGGCTGCGCTCGTGCCCGGCCCGCTGCTCGCAGTTGACACGCCCTCGCTGCTCTTCCGCGCGTTCTACGCTCTGCCGGACTCGATCAAGGGCGCCGACGGCAAGCCGGTCAACGCCCTGCTCGGCACCGCCAACTTGATCCTGCGCGAGGTCGAACTGCACGATCCGCGCGCCGTCGTCCTCTGCTTCGGGCCCGATGCCGCCTCCTACCGGACCGAGCTCTACCCGGCCTACCACGCCGAGCGCGAGGCGGCGATGCCCGATGACCTCTCGCCTCAGTTCGCCGCCGCACGCGATTTCTTCGTGGCCTTCGGCTGGACCGTCGCGACCAGCGACGACCTCGAGGCCGACGATCTGCTCGGCACCTACGCCCGCCGCGAGGCCGAGGCCGACGGCCACGCCCTGCTGATGACCGGCGACCGCGACATGTACCAGTGCGCCGAAGAGCGGGTCACGGTCCTCTACGTCAAGACCGGCGGCAAAGGCAAAGGGGCCGAAGCGGTCGGGCCGGCGGAGGTCGAACAGCGCTACGGAATCCCGCCCGAGCTCGTTCCCGACTTCATCGCCCTGCGCGGCGACCCCTCCGATGGCTTGCCCGGCGCCAAGGGGGTCGGCCCGAAGACCGCGGCCGAACTGCTGCGTCGCCACGGCTCGCTCGAGGGCGTGCTGGAAAGCGCGATCCGCGAGCACCGCCCCGCCCTGCGCGCCGCCCTGATCGATGCCGCCGACGACTTGCGCGCCTTCAAGGACATCGCCACCCTGCGCGACGCCGGCGTCGAGCCTCCGGCCGACCGCGAGACCGACTGGGTCAATGCCGCCAAGGCCGCCCACGATCGCGGCATGAACCGGCTCGCCGAAAGGCTCCTGGCCGAGGCCTGAGCGCGGCTCCGTGGTACTACTTCGATCACCTTGATCGAAGCGAGCGCGGACAAGATCGTCGACCTCTCGGTCACCCTCTCCGAGCACCTGCCGGCGACCTGGCCGGAGCACATGCCCTTCGCCCACAAGAACTGGAGCTGGTTCGAGGAGGAGGAGCTGCCGACCGGGGCCTGCAGTTGCTCACTCGGCCCCTACGTCACCCACTTCTTCATTCTCGACGAGCACGCCGGCACCCACGTCGACGCTCCGAGCCACTACTTCGCGCCGCCGAAATCGGGGCTTCCCAACGCGGAGCCGTTGGGCGAGCTCAGCGCCGAGGGACTCGACCTCTCAAAGCTGATCGGACCGGCGGCGGTGGTCGATCTCCGCCACCTCGACGGCCAGGCCGAGCCCGGCACCAGCCCGGCGATCACCGTCGCCCAGCTCGAAGCCTGGGAGGCCGAGCACGGTCGCTTCCAGCCCGGCGAGATCGCGCTGCTGCTGACCGGCTGGTCCAAGCACTACGTAAAGGGAGAGCCCGGCAAGGCCTTCCTGCACGAGCCGGTGGTCCTGCAGTCGCGCCCGGCCTGGCCCGCCCCGGAGGCAGCGGCCGCGATCTTCCTGCACGAGCGCGGCGTCGGCACGATCGGCATCGACGCCCCTAGCATGGGCTCCGCCGAGGAGGGCAACGAGGTCCACCGGGCCGGCCTCGGCCGCGAAATGGCCTTCGTCGAGGGCTTGGCCAACCTCGAGCGTCTGCCCGCCCGCGGCGCCTCTTTCCTCTTCCTGCCGCTGAAGATCGCAACCGCCAGCGGCGCCCCCGGCCGCGCGATCGCGGTGCTGCCATAGCGCAGGCAACATCGACCACACCAGGGTGGGGAAAATCCTGCTCGCGCTAAGCCCGGTGCTCGGGATTGGGGAAGTCGGTGCGGCAGCCGGCGTCCCAGGCGGTGCGCTGGTTGCCGTGGGCGGGGATGCCGCCGGCGTCCTTGAGCAGGCGCGCCAGGTGCAGCATGTTCCAGGCGGCAAAGGTGGTGTTGCGGTTGGTGAAGTCGTTCTCCGGCCCGCCCGAGCCCTCGTCGAGGTATGACGGCCCCGGGCCGGCCTCGCCGATCCAACCCGCATCGGCCTGCGGCGGGATCGTGTAGCCGAGGTGCTGCAGCGAGTAGAGGGTGTTCATCGCGCAGTGCTTGACCCCGTCCTCGTTGCCCGTCACCAGGCAGCCGCCGACGCGGCCGTAGTAGGCGTACTGGCCGGCGTCGTTGAGCAGGTGCGAGTTGCCGTAGAGCCGCTCGATGATCTGGGTCGCGACCGAGGACTTCTCCCCCAGCCAGATCGACATGCCGAGGACGAGGATGTCGGCGGCCATCACCCGCTCGAAGATCGCCGGCCACTCGTCGCGCTCCCAGCCGTGTTCGGTCATGTCGGGCCAGACGCCGACGGCGATCTCGTGGTCAACGGCGCGGATGCACTCGACCGCCACCCCGTTGCGGCGCATGATCTCCATCGAGATGTCGATCAACCCCTGCGTGTTCGATACCTCGGGACTGCGCTTCAGCGTGCAGTTGATGAAGAAGGCGCGCAAGTCCGAGTAGTCGGTCTCACTGCTCTCACACAGCTCGGCCTGCACCTTGGTCAGCTCGGTCATCCGCTCTCCTTCGCCCGTGGGAGTTTCCCCGCGCCAGTCTATGCGCGCTGTGGAGGCCGAGCCGCGCGGGGCGGAGTCCGCTAGCGCTCAGGCGGAGGCGAAACTGGGCTCGCTCTCGGCGCTGCGCGGCGCCGGGTTCGAGAACCGCATCGCGCCGTCGTCGAGGGGGCCGCGGCGGATCGTCCTGATGTCGAGGACGTAGTTCTGGCGCAGCTTCCAGGGCTCCTTCGAGCCCTGTTTGGGGAACTTGTCGAGCGAGCGCAAGACGTAGCCGGAGGTGAAGTCGAGCAGCGGCAGCTCCTCGACGCTCGAGTCGGAGAGCTCCGGGACGCTTTTGCGGTAGCCGTGGGCATCCATGTGGGCGAGCACCCGGCAGACGTATTCGGAGGTGAGGTCGGCCTTCAGGGTCCAGGAGGCGTTGGTGTAGCCGACCGTGAAGGCGCAGTTGGGCACGCCGCTCAGCATCATCCCCTTGTAGGCCATCTTCTCGGAGACGTCGACCGCCTCGCCGTCGACGACCAGCTCCATGCCGCCGAGGAAGAGCAGGTTGAGCCCGGTCGCGGTGACGATCACGTCGGCCTCCAGGTGCTCGCCGGAGTCGAGCTTGATCCCGTCCGCGGTGAAGGTCTCGATCGTATCGGTGACGACCGTCGCGTCGCCGTCGCGGATCGCCTTGAAGAGGTCGCCGTTGGGAACCAGGCACATCCGCTGGTCCCAGGGGTTGTACTTCGGCTTGAAGTGCTTGTCGATGTCGTACCCGGCCGGCAGCGCGCGTTCAACGCCGGCACGAATAAAGCGTTTGACCGCTCGCGGCCGGCGGCGGCTGAGCTGGTAGAAGAGCGACTGGATCAGCACGTTCTTCCAGCGCACGACCGGGTATACGACCCTGTCTGGGAGGAAGCGCCGCAGCCCGTTGGCAATCGGGTCTTCCGCCGGCAGCGAGGCGATGTAGGTCGGCGAGCGCTGCAGCATCGTCACGTGCGCGGCCTTCTCGGCCATCGCCGGCACCAGGGTCACTGCGGTCGCGCCACTGCCGATCACGACGACGCGCTTGCCGGCGTAGTCGAGGTCAGCGGGCCAGTGCTGGGGGTGGACGACCTCGCCTTGGAAGTCCTCGGCACCGGGGAACTCGGGAGTGAAGCCCTTGTCGTAGCGGTAATAGCCACTGCAGACCCAGAGGTAGCCGCAGGTCAAGCGCAGGCGCTGACCGCTGTCGACCCGCTCGGCCTCCACCGTCCAGAGCGCCTCCTCGCTCGACCACTCGGCCCGCAGCACGCGGTGCTGGAAGCGGATCTTGGTGTCGATGCGGGCATCGCGCGCAGTCTCTCGCACGTAGTCGAGGATCGACTCGCCGTCGCTGATCGACTTTGCCGCCGTCCAGGGCTTGAAGCGGTAACCGAGGGTGTGCATGTCCGAGTCGGAGCGAATGCCGGGGTAGCGAAACAGGTCCCAGGTCCCTCCCAGTTCCTCGCGCGCCTCGAGGATCGCGTAGTTGCGCCCGGGAAAGGCCTCCTGCAGGTGATGCGCCGCGCCGATGCCGGAAAGGCCGGCGCCGACGATCAGCACGTCGAGGTGCTCGATGGGTTCCCCGTTCACAGTCAAGCCAGCGGCATTCTCTCACGCTGGCTGGTCAGCCAAGCTGGGCGTGCGGATCTCACACAGCGGCGTGCCGAGCAAAGCAACCTGGGCTAGGGTGGCTCGCCGTGAACGTCCTGATCGCCGCCGACATGGAGGGCATCACCGGGATCGACGACTACCGTGATTGCCTGCCCTCGCACCCCGCGGCCTACGCCCGCGGCCGCCGGCTGATGACCGACGAGGTGCTGGTTGCGGTCGAGGCGCTGCGCAAAGCGGGCGCCGAGCGGATCTCCGTCGGTGACTGGCACATGGTCGGCACCAACATCGAACGCGACCGCATGCCGGCGGGAATCGAGGTGCTGCCGATTGCCGACCTCGCCCTCAACGAGACCGAGCCCTCGATGGCCAAGGCCCACGGCGGCCCGCTCGACGGCGTGGTCATGCTCGGCCACCACGCCAGCACGAAGAACCCTCGGGCCTTCTGCTCGCACACCTTCATCTGGGAGATGGAGGTCTCGCTCGATGACGTTCCTCTCAGCGAGACACGTGTCTACGCCCAGGCACTGGCGGCGGAGGGCGTGCCGGTCCTGGTCGCCAGCGGCGACCGCTGGATGCTCGAGGAGCTCGACCAGGGCGAGATGGGCGGCGCCGGCCTGGTCGAGACCAAGGTCGGAGACGGGCGGGCCCGAGCTCGCTCCCACGACATTGCAGACACGCACGCCAAGCTGGCTGAGGCGATCGGTGCTGCCTGCGCCGCACCCCCGCAACCTCCCCCGGCTCGCGCCTACCCCGCCGAGCTGCGGATCGCGGTCGAGGGTGAGGAGATCGCCAGGACGAGCGTGGCCGACCCCGCCGACCTGCTCACCGCGATCGCCGAGGTCTTCAGGACCAGCCGAGTCTCACGCGAGTACCGACAGCTGGCCAAGCTGCTGCCTGCCGGACATGACTCGCGCCTACGCGCCGCCCAGCGACGCGCGGGCAGCCTGCTCGCTACACCGGTGATGCGCTCGAAGGAGCGCCACTGGTTGGCTCGCTCCCCGGTCCAAGCAAGTTGAAGTAGATCGTCGAGGCGGCGAGGGCGGCGATCGGCGCGGTCAGGGTCGAGGCGATCACGTTGACCAGCACCCGCATCCCGAAGCTGTCGGAGATGCCTGCGCCGATCGCACCGAGGATCCCGCTGGCAATCGCCGTGATCAGGAAGACGACGAAGATGACGCCGAAGACCGGCCAGCCGTTGCCCTTGACCAGTGCGCGCGAGCGACCGAAGGCGTCGATCACGCCGCTGCGCTCGACCACGATCACCGGCGCGATCACCGACCAGATCGTCAGCAGGATCAGCCCGGGAATGATGAAGAGCAGAAAGCCGATGCCGATGCCAAGACCGGCGAGGATGCCGGCGCCGATCAACGGCAAGACCACGGGCCAGGTCGCCTCGATCAGTTCGCCGACCGAGGCGTCGCGGCGGCCGTCCTGAACGTCGCGCACCAGTCCCACGACCATGCCCTGGTAGAGCGTCGCGGCGACGACGCTGACCGCGAGCCCCAGCGGCAGCAGGATCAGGCTGCCGGCGATGATGCCGTTGATCACCGCGACGAGCAGGAAGAGCCCGAAGGCGACGGGCAGCAGCACACCTGCCTGGTCGCCATAGGTGGAGAAGATCTGACTGAGGGTGCCGCCTACGTCGAGCTTTCTTTTCATGCCCGCTGTTTCGACCCCGCCGCCTACGACCCTCCCCATGCGGCCAGCATCTCGCCCAGGTAGGCCGGGACCTCGACGTCGACCGCCAGCAGTGGGTCGGGCTCGGGATCGCTCGCGACCGTGCGCAGGCCGACCACCCCGGCCCAGACCGGCAGCTCGAGGTCGGGGGCGTCGTCGATCGGCGGTCCGGTGCGGATCTTGGCCGAGGCCTCCTCGAGCGGAATCCGCAGCAGTGCCGTCGCCCGCAGCTCCTTCTCGGTCGGGACGCGGGCATCGCCCCAGCGCCCCGGGACGAGCTTCTCGACCAGCGCCTCGAGCGCGGTCAGCTTCTCCGCTTCGTCCTCGATCCACTCGCCGGCGCCGAAGAGCATCGCCGAGCGGTAGTTGGCCGAGTGGTGCATCACCGACCGGGCCAGGACCAGGCCGTCGACCAGGGTCGCGGTCAGGCAGACCTCCGCCCCCCTCGACTCGCGCAGGGCGCGGCTGACGGCCGATCCGTGCAGGTAGACGAACGACCCGACCCGCACGTGCAGCGTCGGAATCACCACCGGCAGCCCGTCGTCGATTACCCCGAGGTGGGAGACGAGCGCCTGATCGAAGATCGCCTCGACCACGGCACGCTCGTGCGAGCCCCTGCTCGCCTTGCGGCGCAACTTCGTCCTCGCCGTTTTCATCTGTTACAGTACAGTTTAGTCATCTGATATGGCACAGTATCGAATAACGGGCAAGAGCGCAGATGAGATCGCGGCCGCGATCGAGCGCGCGATCGAGCAGGGTGGGCTCGCCCCCGGCGAGACCCTGCCCGCGGTCCGTGCCCTGGCCGGCGAGCTCGGCGTCAGCCCGACCACGGTCTCGGCCGCGCTCGCCGAGCTGCGCTCGCGCGGGCTGGTGGTCAGCCACCAACGCAGCCGCTCGCAGGTCAGCTGGCGCCCCCCGGTCGGCGGCGCCCTGCAGCGGCCGACGATTCCAGCCGGCGTTCGTGACCTCGCCAGTGGCAATCCGGACCCAACCGTGCTCCCCGACCCCACTCCGTTCCTGCGGCGCCTCGAGCGGCCCACGCAGCTCTACGGCGGCGATCCGGCTGTGCCCGAGCTGCTCGAGCTGGCGAAGGCCGAGTTTGCCGCGGTCGCGATCGAGAGCGACGCGGTCGCCGTCACCAGCGGCGCCCTCGACGGGATCGAGCGGGCTTTGCAGGCGCAGCTGAAGCCGGGGGACCTGGTCGCCGTCGAAGACCCCGGCTTCGCCGGCCTCTTCGATCTCCTGCGGGCGCTTGGCCTCGCCCTGCGACCGGTCGCAATCGACAGCAAGGGCATGCTGCCCGGGGAGCTCGCCGCGGCGCTCGCGGAGGGCGCGGCGGCGGTCGTGCTCAACCCGCGCGGCCAGAACCCCACCGGGGCCTCGCTTGACCGCCGCAGGGCAAGCGAACTGCGCGCGGTCCTGGATCGGGCGCCGACGGCGATGGTGGTGGAGGACGACCACCTCGGCCCGATCGCCGGGGTCGATCGGATCTCGCTGACCGCTGGCCGTGGGCGCTGGGCCGCCGCCCTCTCGCTGGCCAAGTCGCTCGGTCCGGACCTGCGCCTGGCGCTGCTGGCCGGCGATGCGCAGACGATCAGCCGCGTGCGTGGGCGCCAGAGCGTCGGGCCGCAGTGGGTCAGCCACCTGCTGCAGCACCTGGCAGCGGCGATGTGGGCTGACGAGGGCGTCGGCGCAGAACTCGAACGCGCAGCGGAGACCTACCGCAATCGTCGCGGGCGACTGTCGGCGGCGCTGGCGGAGCGCGGGATCGAGGTCTCCTCCGGCGCCGGGATCGCCACCTGGATACCGGTGCCCGAGGAAGCGCCCGTCGTCCAGTCCCTGCTGGCCCAGGGCTGGGCGGTGATGCCCGGCGCCCCCTTCCGGCTGCAGAGCGCCCGCGCGATCCGGGTGACCACGAGCACCCTTGCCGGCGACGAGGCGGACGAGCTCGCCGAGGCAATTCGGGTGGCGCTGCAACCCAGCCGCGCCACCCGCACCGCCTAAAGGCAGCTACTCGGAGTCGGGGTAGGGCGCGTAGCGGTTGTGCAGCATCAGGTCGTTGCCGTCTGGGTCGGTGAAGAGGGCCATGTGACAGACGCCGGTGTCGAAGGTCTCGCCGTTGAACTCGACCCCCTTGGCCTCGAGTTCTGCCCGCGCCGCGGCGACGTCATCGACGTGCAGCGCCGGGTGCGCGTTTTTCTGCGGTGCGAACTCCATCCCCTGTTTCGCCGGTTCCCAGATCCCGAAGCAGGTCTCCCCCACCCAGAACTCGTACTTGCCCTTCTCGTCCGGTCGCAGGCCCAGCGTCTCGACGTAGAAGCGCCGTGAGCGCTCGGCATCGGTGGACGGAATGCCAATGAAGTCGGTCTTGGTGATCACGGTTCCTCCTCGGTCGATTTCTTGACCCAAAACACTAGGGCCGCCCGAGGGCGGCCCTAGTCAGGTGCTTGGAGCGAACATGGAAACTGCGACCGGGTGGGACAACGCCCGGCATTCCCTGCTCGCCGGTGCCCGGGGTGGATTCCACCGGGCGCCCAAACCAGTGCGGCGCCTAGCGGCCCTGCACCTCCAGAGTCCCATTAAGCATGTGAATCAAGTTAGGACCACCTCCTTTCTCTGGTCCGACGATTGAAGCAAATGAAGCAGTCGGTCGCCGGAGGCACGATCGGGCAAACGACTCAGCAGACCGCGGCGACGCGGCGGCGGGCACGGCGCAAGACATCTGCCTTCGCGCGCCTGGCCGCGGCCAAACGGCGAGTCCCCTGGCCATCGGCGTGGCTCAACTTGAGCGCGACGATCCTGAGTCCCCGCAGAGCGGCATCGCGGGATGCGACCGCTGCCAGACACTTGGCCGAGGGGGGCTGCTGCCCTGCCGAAGGGGTGGTGGGGTTGGGGCCAGAGAGCGCGGGAGCCTGGGAGTCATTGGAACCCGGAGTCGAAGGTTCCAGTTTGGATTCCGATTCCGGTTTGCCTTCAATTTCGTCCCCAGCCGGCTCGATCGCGATCGTGCGCTGAGCGCTTGCCCGGTAGCCGAGCACCTCGGCGCCAGCAAGCACCACGTCGTATTTGCCCGGCTCTTCGTAGACGTGGCTCGCTTCGGTGTCGGCAACGCGTTCTCCGTCGCCGAATTCGAGCATCGGCGCAAAGAGCTCTTCGGTCGGCGTTGAGATCTCAACCGGTTCCCCGACCGTACCCTCCGCCGGAACTTCGAGCTCGACCTCGGGCAGGCCCTCCGGGTCGTAGCCGGCCGCCTGCACGACGCTACTCGGGCAGCTTCCGCCTTTCCCGTCCCCGCAGGAAGCTGGCGTCTCGCTCACCCAAACCGCGGTCGCGTTGCCGTCGGCCGCGGTCGAATCACCAGGGGCGTCGAGGACGACGACCGCGTCCATGCCCTGCTTGCCTTCTTCGGAGAGATCAACGGCGGGCTCCCATTCTTCTCCGGCGGGCCGGTAGGAAGCCTGCACGAGGTTGGTGGTCCCGTCCCAGCGCTGCCAGATGAGTGCGGAGTTACCGCTGGTGTCGAAAACGACGTCGGAGGGGAAGGCATTGCCGCCGTCGGTCGAAAGTGCGACGGGTGCTTCCCACGAGCCGCCGACCGGCTTGAAGGCAGCGTGAGCAATTCTGAATTCGCCCTCTTTGTCCAAGTCGCCGCTCCAGGCGACGATCGCGTTGCCGTCTGGATCGACGGCGCCGCGCAGCGCTTCGACGTGTTCACCGGGCGTCGAGACGTTGACGGGAGCGCTCCATGAACCACCCTGAGGCCGGTAGGAGGCGCGCACGAAATCACCGCCACCCTCGGATCCCCGCCAGACCACGAGGGCGTCCCCGTTGGCGTCGAGCGCCACGTGCGGGTTGCCCCCCTCTTCGCCGGGCTGCGAAACGAGGGTCGGCGCTTCCCACTCGCCACCTTCCGGGCGATAGGCGCTTTCGACGACGTAATGCGAGCCGTCGAAATGCATCCAGACCGCTGTGGTGTCGCCGCGGGCGTCCATCGCCGCCTCTGACGTAAAGCTTTTGTCACCGGAGAGCGACGTGGGCTCGCCCCAGCTGCCGGCGAACGGGCGGAAGGAGCTCCTGATCACCTCACCCTGCTTCCAAACCGCCGTCTCATTGCCTTCCCAATCGACGGCTATCCAGGGTTCGGGCGAGGCACCCTGGCTGAATTCCGCGATGTCCTCCGGGGCGGTCCAGATGCCTCCGGCGGGCTTGTCGACCGACTGCAGGATGGTCTGGGAGCCGGCGTAGCGTTCCCACAACACCGTTACGTTGCCGTTGCGATCCACCGCGATCTTGGCGCCGGAGGCATCGTTGGATCCGGGCACGACCTCGCCTTCGAGTTCGGGCTCGGAGAGGTTTTCCGGGGCGCCCCAGCTTTCCCCAGCTGGGCGATATGCGCTTTCGACGACGGTGTCGGTGCCGTCCCAGCGATCCCAGACCGCGGTTGCGTTCCCTTCCGAATCGAGCACGACGTGCGGGGATGCAGTGTGCTCGCTCGCTGCGGAGATGTCCACCGGAGGTAGCCAGTCGGCCGCGGCGGATGATGCTGATACAGCACACATCGCCAGGGCCAATCCCCAACACACCGCCAAGGACTTCGCTCTCCCCCTCATCGAGGATTGACTATATGAAAGGGATCGAGCAAATGTAGGGAGAAAAGTGCCGATAGAGCCGGCAGGAAGCTCAGCGGCCGGCGCGATGGTGCGGCGGCAGCACAGTGAAGGAGGCCTGCGTCGCTTTGCCGGTGAGGCTTCCAGCGCTCGGCACCGCGGTGACGCGGTAGGAACCGGGAGCGAGGGGAATTTCTTTACCGCGACTGCGCAGCCGGGCGCTGTAGGGGACCGCGCCCTGTCCCGCCGAAAGCTTCCGGTTGATCGTCTGCACCGCTTGGAAGCCGGGCTTGCAGCGCGCTTTTTTCCCTTTGCCTTTGCCCGCGCAGGTCTTCTTCGCTTCGATGCCGAAGGCGACCGTGGCTTCGCGCGAGAGGGTCAGCTTCAGCTTGGCGCTGGTGCCTTTGGCCTTGACCCGGAACTTCTTCGGCGCCACTTCGAGGCCGGTGATCTTCGGCGTCTCCGGCGGCGGGAAGACGTCGATCACGGGGCACTGGCCGTCATGCACCGTGGCGGTACTGGGGCAGCTGTCCTGGCTGAGGTCGCCGAAGCCGTCGTGGTCGGCGTCGGCCTCGATGTCGGCGTCGTAAGTCAGCTCCTGCGTGCTGACCGCGCCCGGTTCGTCGTAGACGGTGCCATCGGAACCGTCGTGGAGCTTGGCCAGACTCGACCCGGGCGATGGGAAGACGCTCTCGGGCTGCGACATGCTGGCCGTGGCGAGGCCGACGTAGCCGCCGGCGGGAATCGGCAGGCGAGTCTGGAAGGTGGTGATCCCGCCGATCGTCGGGCTGGGTGGAAAGGCCACGTGCTCAGTTGCGCTCGAACCCAGCACTTTGAAGCTCGACCCCGTCGTCGGGCCCACCACCCGAATGCCGTAGTCGCTGGTGTTCCGGGTCAGGACCCGCCAACGAACGACGACGCCGTCGAAGGGGGCCGCGGTCGACGCACCGCGCACCGCGCGCTGGATATAGAGCGCGTCGAAACCGCTGCCCCCTGCGCCTCCATGGTTGCCTTCAAAGTTGCTGCCGAAGAGAGCCCCGGAACAGGCGGTGTTGCCGAGTGGCGACCCCGGGCAGAGATCCTGCGAGACGTCGCCGTAACCGTCATGGTCTTCGTCGGGCTCGAGTACCGCCTCCACGTTGACCCGCCGTTTTGACGCGGTCGCGGAAACGGTGAACGCATCGCCGACTTCGGGAAAGCCCCCGGCTCCGGTCTGCACCGAGCCCTCCACGTCGGAAGCCAGCGTCGATTCGAAGAGAAACGGGGTGTAGTCGATGCCGCCGGCGCCCGTGTTGAAGCGCGCGCCGAGCACGTCGCCGGCGAAGGCGGGCTCGCGCTCGTAGAAGAAGTTGACGGTGCCGGCGGTGAGCCCGAAGGTCGGGTGTTTTTCACCTTGGCTGATCACCTTTGCGGTGTTGGCGTTCGTCGGTTCGAAGCTCCGGGCCTGCACCCAGTCGCCCACCTGGGTCAGCCCGATGCCAAAGCCGCTTTTCGTCAGCACGCCGTCGTAGGGCACTTCGTAAGTACCCGCGGCGAGATGGGCGTCCGTGAACTGGAGCGCCGAGCAGGTGCAAGGCGCGATGCCCGTCGGGCTCGGCTGCCCAAGGCGCTGCGGCGCCGGGGCTGCGTGAGCGCTGCAAACCCCCATTACGAACATCGCCGTGGCAACGACAAGGGCGATGACGGAGCGCTTCACTCGACCATTCAACACCACGCCACCAAACGCAGACGCCAAGCGGACGCATTGGCGCCGGTAGCCTGGGCGGCAGATGTCCGCCGGTAGCGAGCACACGACCGCACTGCTGATCGGCGGCGAGCTGGTCGCCGGCGGGGGCGATCCGATCGCGGTCGAGAACCCCTACACGACCGAGGCGATCGTCGAGTTGAGCGTCGCTTCGCCTGAGCAGGTCGACGCCGCTGTGGCGGCAGCGCGCGAGGCCTGGCCGGCCTGGGCGAAAACCACGGCCGGCGAGCGCTGCGAGCTGCTGCACGAGGTGGCGCGGAGGCTGCGCGCCGACGCCGAGGCGTTGGCGCAGACGATGACCGCCGAGGGCGGTAAGCCGCTGCTCGAGAACCGCGACGAGCTGGAGTGGACCGCGGCGGCCTTCGACTACTACGCCGAGATCGGCCGCGACCACGCCGGTCGCGTGATCCCGCCGATCGAGTCGAGCCAGCTGGCGATGGTGGTCAAGGACCCGCTCGGGGTCGTCGGTTGCATCGTCCCCTGGAACTACCCGCTGCTGTTGCTGGCCTGGAAGGTGGCGCCGGCGCTGGCCGCCGGCAACTGCGTCGTCTGCAAGCCCTCGGAGCTGACGCCGCTCTCGACCCTGATGCTTGCCGGCGTCTTCGAGCATCTGCCGGCCGGGGTGGTCGGCCTGCTCGCCGGTGCCGGCGACGTCGGCGCCGCGCTTGCCTCCCACCCCGACGTCGACTGCATCGCCTTCACCGGCTCGGTCGCCACCGGCAAGAAGGTCGCGGCGGCCTGCACGGAGCGGATGGCGCGGATGAACCTGGAGATGGGCGGCAAGGACGCCTTCATCGTCTGCGCCGACGTGGCACCACAGCTGGAGGTCGCCGCCCGCGGCGGGGCCTGGGCCGCCTTCCTCAACGCCGGCCAGGTCTGTACCTCGGCCGAGCGCTTCTACGTCGCCGCGGAGGTCTTCGACGAGTATGTGGACGCCTTGGTCGAGCACACCCGCAGCCTCGTCCTCGGCGACCCCTTCGAGTTCACCACCGACATCGGCCCGATGGTCTCCGCGCCGCAGCGCGCCAAGGTGGTCGCGCAGCTGGACGCGGCCCGAGCCGCCGGCGCCGAGGTCCTCATCGGCGGCGACAGCGGCGGCACCGAGCGCGGCCACTTCCTCTCCCCCGCCGTCGTCACGGGCGCCGCCCCCGACAGCGCCCTGCTGCGCGAGGAGACCTTCGGCCCGGTTGCCCCGATCGTCCCGGTCTCCTCACTCGACGAAGCGATCGAGCTCGCCAACGGCACCGAGTTCGGCCTCGGCGCCAACGTGTACACCGCCGACCTCGAGAACGCGATCCGCTGCATGCGCGAGCTGCGCGCCGGCACCGTCTGGATCAACGACCCGCTGACCGACAACGACGCCGGTCCCTTCGGCGGCTTCAAGCAGTCCGGCCTCGGCCGCGAGCTTGGGCGCGAGGGCCTCGAGGCCTTCCAGGAGACCAAGCACGTCCACATGGAGTCGAAGATAGAGCGCAAGGAGTGGTGGTACCCGTACGAGGAGTACGGGTCAGCCCGGCGGTAGAGCCGCCGGGCTGACCCCTTGCGAGAGGACCCGCTCAGGGCGTCGGAGCAGTCACGATCCAGGATCCCTCCAGAATCGCGATGCCTTTCGCGGTGAACTTCACCACCACACCGGCGTTGCCGGGACCCGGTATGTCGAATCCGGCTTGAGTGACTTCGCTGCCGGGAGCCACTTCTTCGGTTTCTGTATAGATGCACATGTTGCCGGGTTCGGCTTCCGGTTCCTCAACGCTGCCCGGACACACGCCTTCGCCGGTTTCTTCTTCTTTTTTGATGTAGTGGACGTCAGCTGGCGTCAGTGCACTGCCGAGCGGGAACGCAAACGAGATCGGCACCAACTGGACGGTCGAAACTGCTTCGCCCGCGGTCTGGAAGAAGTTGTTCGACCACACCCCGGAAAGGGATTCGCCTGGCGGCAGGACCTGCGTAAACCCGGTTTGACCGTTTTGGCCGTCGGTTCCGTTGCTGCCATTCGTGCCGTTGGCTCCGTTGGCCCCCGCTTTTCCGGCGGCTCCCGCCGGGCCAGCCGGGCCGGGTTTACCGGTGAGTTTTTTGAGCACCGATGGGCTGATCTGTTTGGTTGAGGTGATCAGGTATTTCTTCGCCGCCACAGCCCCACTAGTCATCGCGAATACGAGCGCCACGACAGCCAGCACGGTCGCCGGGGTGACGCTTTTCAGTGGTGATCCCAACATCTACTCTCCTCTCTGCTTGCGTTGTTTGCGAGCGTCCCGCTTGCAAGAGACCCGCAAGCTGGGATGCAGATTGATTCGCTTCCCGTTCTGTCCGGTGAAGGCTGCGTTTGCTTGGTGCGTACCGGCGCAGAGGTCAGTCGAGTTTTCGAGCAGGCTCCGTTTGCCTCCCCGCATCGCGAGGACGAATTTCCTCACCGGTGCGTCGGGAACCGCTTCAAAGGTGCTGCGGATTCCGCCCTTGATCGAGTCGATGCGGCCATCCACGACCACCTCGATCTGCCCCCGCAGGTCGGCAACCAGGTCCGGCAGGGTGTGGCTGGAAGAACGCAGGTATACGGGGCCGGCGAGGGGACGATCCAGCAACGGGGTCCAGGCCTTGGCTCGACCGTAGACGGACGCGGCGGGGCAGGCGTCTGCGGCGAACTGGACCCGCGTGCAGATGGTCTGAATGTGGCTCTGATCGAGGAACTCCGAACGCGGCAGCGCCACCTGCGCCCTGGCGATATTGGCGTCGCCGGGGCGGGCGGTCAGCGTCGCGGTGAGAGCCGGGTTGCCGCCCCGTCGCACGCTGCCTTTGAGCCTCAGCGCCAGTTTCGGCTTGAAACCGAGCTCGCCACAACCGAGCACCCGGTAGGGAGCGCTTGCCGTGGCCGTGGCGCCATGGACCGAGACGAGGTGCGCCTCCGTTTGCTTCTGGGAGCAGTTGGTCGGGTTGAGGGCAAAGCGGCGCCGATCGATGTCGACATAGACCATCCGGTAGGAGACCGGCACACCCTCGAGGAACTGCGGAAGCGGGCTGGACCTGACCGTCACCTGTGCGCTATCGGGGTCGACGTCAATGCCGGCCCTGACCACGACGGTGCCTAGGTCAAACGGTCCGGCCTGCGCCGGTACCTTGAAGACGAGGCCGTAGGGCGAGCCGCGGTAGGGCCCGGAGAGGTAGACGGCGGTCGGCGACTTACCTGGCTGGGGAATCCAGAGTGGGTTGGAGCCAGGTCCAGATGCGACCTTGATCGTCCCGATCCGTGAACCGACCGGGCAGTCACCGGCGTCGGCCGCGCTGCCCTCGCAGTGAGTCACTCCGGCGGGCTTCGCCGTCACGCCCCGGGGCAGCGTCACCGCGAGGTCCGCGATGTTCTGTTCGCCGGCACGCCGAGTCAGCGCGGTGACGAAGGGGGAGTAGGAACCGGCGGCGGGATCGGTCGAGCCGGCGCTGAGTGTCGGTCTGAAGTGCCCTGTGTCACAAGCCCCGTCGATGACCATCGGCGCGTCGCCGCTCGCGGGAGCAGTGCCCGACCAGGGCGAGAACTCGTAGTGGGTCTGGTAGATGCCACACGGAGATGGAGTCGCGAGGGGGGCGCGCGCCCCCGACTTGAAGTGGAGCTCGAAGTCGCGCACGGGCGCCCGCGGGGTTTCGAGGAAGAGCGAGGTGATCTGCCCGGTCTGGGGATCGAGCTCGATCTCACCGGGCAGCGCAACGTGGATGCCGAGTTCATCGGCAACGAGCCAGATCCGGAAGAGGTGACCAGGTTCGGGCGTGCGCTGGTAGACAGCGCCCAAGATCGGGTGGGCAAGCGCCGGGATGTCGATCTCGGCGGAGCCGATCTTCGCGGCGTCGGGACAGTTGGCCGGCCCGGTCGATCTATAGCCGGCCTGCTCCGCCGTGCAGGCCGCTAGGCCATCGGCGGCGCCGGCGGCGATCGTCATCCCGCGCGGCAGCACCACCTTCGCGTCGCGCAGCTGCGCGCTCGATCGGCCTTTCGCCGTTTCATCCTGCGGCAGGCTCAAATCGACGTCGAGACCGGTCGGCGAATCGGCTTGAGGGGAGGTGGGCGTCGCCGTGAAGCTGGGCGTGAAAGCGAGTTTCTCGCAGCCCGTCACCCCCGGCAGTTGCACGGTATGAGAAGCAGTCAAGCTCGGATCGGCGTAACTGACAGCGGTGAAGTCGAACCGCTGCGGCACCCCGCACTGGGTCGGGTTGCTGAGGAACGGAGCGGGGACGAGTCCGCTTTTCCGCGGTTCTTCGCCGGGGGCCGTGCAGGGCGTACCCCCGCAGTGCAGTGCCTCGAAAGGCGTGATCCGCAGCGAGTCATGGGCTTCGTCGGCGGGGACGCCCCAGATTGTCGTCGTCGCCGAGAGCAGTGGAATCAGCGAACCGACACCTTCCAACGAAGCGGTCAGGCCGTAGTCGCTCTCGGACCGCACACGGATGTTGACCAAGGTGGGGAAGAACTTGGCGTAGAAGCCGAGGCGCGCCGCAACGCCCCCGCCCCCCGGTGGCTCCATGTTGAAGATCGGCTCGATCAACGACTGGATGCCGCCTTCGCTGTTGAAGAGGATCACTTCGGTGACGCCGACTTGTGAATCCTGGGGGCAGGAGCCTTCGTTCCCCGGCGCTTCCACGTCGGTGCTCAACAGCTGCAGCATCGAGCATGAGGGCACCGCGTTAGGGTTGCCGGTCAGACCCGGCGGCATCGCGATCCGGAACTCGCCGGTGGCGGCGACGGGTTCGCCACTTTCTTCGCTGTTCATTTCAAAGTCAACGGTTAGATCGGGATGGGCCCCGGCCAGCTGGCTCGACTCCGAGACGGCGACGGAACCCGGCTTGAAGCCGTATTCGCCCGCGCCCGAAGCCGGCGCCGGCGAGAGCGCCGCGAGGGAGACGACCAGCGCAAGCAGGAAACGCCTCATCGGGCCTTCCCACCTTTGTGGTTGTGTCGGTGCTTGCTTCGACGATGCTTGTGGTGACGATTCTTCTTGTGCCGCTTCGCGCGCGGCAGCTTTTTCGTTTTCGCCGGCGAGCTCGTCGCCGGCGACGGCAGCGAGGGCGGCGCGGTAAGGAGACCCTGACAACCTTCGCCCTGACAGGGCTGGGGAGTCAAGGCCGGAGCGAACCCCCCTAGCTCCCGAGCGTCGTAAATGGACGGCGCGTTGCTGCTGTCCTGGGGGACCAGCTGGTCGCCGGTCCAAAAAAAGACGTCACGACCCCCTGCCCCGACCCCGTATAGATAGTTGGGACCGGCGCTGCGCCCGGAAGAGATCAGCTCGATGCAGCCGCTCGCCTCCGCGCAGCTGCCGACGCCGGCCGCCTCCCACTCATATACGTCGTTGGTGCCGTCGGTGTCCTCCGGCGCGAGCGCGTCTGCGGTTTCGAAGAAGACCCGGTCGCCGCCGGCGGTGACGTTTTCGATCAGGGAAACCGCGTTGAGCGGTGGGATCGAGTGCAGTCGAGCCGCGTAGCGAGACTCGAGGCGTGCCTCGGAAGTGGCGGGAGCGTCTGTCGGACTGCAGGAGATACAGGTCAGCAGTGCGCTCCCAGCGACGAAGCGATAAATCTCCGTATGCCCTTCGTTGTCGTAATCCGTCAGCCGGGCACGGGACTCGAAGACAAAGACCTCGCCGCTTGGATCCGTTCGCGAGGGATCGTTGGCGGGACCGACGAACTGGTCCTGCACCGGCGCGACCGCATTGCTGGTCCAAAGGCCAAGCCCGCCGATCGGATCGCCCGCTCCCCCGATCGGCGGCGGTTCGCCGACGACGTCTTCTTCCTCAACGGTGGCAACGAAACTCACCGCTTTGGAATCGGCGTCCCAGGCGTAGAGGTTTTCCTCCCCGGCGAGAGCTTTCGCTTCCTCACTGTTTTCCCCGCTGCTGAGGACGAGCGGCGAGACGAAATAGACGTGCGAGCCGTCGGGCGAGACGTTGACGACAGTGGATTCGCCGCCACTGCCGACCGCGTCGAGGGTTCCCGTCGCGACGTCGAAACGAAACACGTCTTTGGCCGAGAGGTAGGTGAGGTAACGCCCGTCGGTCGAGAGCCCAGCGAAGGTGCCGGCCGCGCTGGTCACCTGTCGCGTTTCCCCTCCGATGGGATGCACGTAAAGCGTGCCACCGACCTTGAAGGCGACGGACGTGCCATTCGCGGAGGAGCCCAGGTAGGCGGCGTCTTCACCGGCGCCGGGCGTGGCTCCTCCGGGCAGCAATGAAACCACCTCCGTCGATCCGCCTGGCCGGCGGTCGTAGATAGCAAGAGTGCCGTCTTCGGGGGCAGCAGTCTCGAGTCGCACGGCGGAGGAGAAGATCACGTGCCCCGCCCCGGATGAGATCCAGAGCCCTTTCGCCCGAGGGTCGGAACCGAGGCTACCGATGCCGACTCGCTCGATCGAGCCGCCCGGACCCCGCAGGTAGTTCATCCGCGCAGCGCCAATCGTCCCGGGTGGGTTGGCCAGGCTCCCCTTAGTCCCACCGACTGCCCAGAACGAGTAGCTGTGGTCGGGCGCGGTGCCGGTCGCGTACGGTTCCTGCGCCTGCGTCCCGTCGAGCCCGGTGAACTCAGTCCCCCAGCCCGATCGCCCGCGCCGCGAAACGTAGGCGTCGTGGAAACCGCCGCCACCGATTCCCGGCAGCGCTCCACCTTCGATGCCGAAGAGGAGGCTTTCACCATTGCTATTGACGAGCAACTCCGCGGACGAATACGCCCCTTCGCCAAACATCGTCGCGCCCGGAACCCGGCCGTTGGTGTCGGACGGGGTAACCAGCTCATACGCGCGGCAGTCGGGGAGCGCAGCCGACGAGCCGTCTCGAAATGCGGCGTTGGCGCAGTTCTGAGGTCGCGCCGCGGGGAACGTGGTGAAGGTCGCATCGGGACCTTCGGCGATACATTCTTCGGCTGGTTCGGTCGGGTTGCAGTGGCTCGTAGCCACCAAGCGGAAGTGATAGGTCGTGCCCGCTGCCAAACCGGTTACCGGGACTGAAAGCGGGGTGAACGCGCCTCCTGAGCCACCGTCGGCATCAGGGACCGGCGCGCTCTGGCAGGGCGTAGTCGCACAATCCGCCGTGCCGTACTCGAAGTGGTAGCCGGTTGGGGCGCCGTGCGGATTCAGTTCCGCAGCCAGTAGCGCTTCGCTGCGGCCAACCTCCACGGCGCGCTCGCCGTGGATCTCCGGCGCGTTCAGTTCCACCGGCGCGAAGGCGTAGAGGTGCGAGTTGCTCACCTGGAACCCGGAGGTCACGTAGACATAGCCCCGGTTCGGGCTGTGCTCGCCCTGATCGACGGCAACGTCCGCGAAAGGTTCTGAGTTTTTGAGGCCGTTGACACCGAGCTTGATCTGACCGATGAACTCGCCTGCCGCCGTGAACTGGTCGACGGCGTGATTCGTAACGACATCGGCGAGGTACAGGTCTCCATTCGCCTGGTCGATGGCGACGCCGGCCCGTCCGGCAGTGAAGCCAAAGCTTCCGTCCGGAGTGTTCGAGCCGTCGAGCGGAGGGTTATCCACTTCATGGCTGTTCCCGTCAATCAGGTAGGCACGGGCGACGCCGGGTTCACTTGGTGCTGATCCCGAAGCGAATATGTCCCCGTTTTGGCCCCAGACATCGATACTGGTCGCTTCCGGCACTTCGCCTTCGCCGAAATGAGTGCTGCCCCCACCGCCATGTTCGGCCGTCCAGTCTTCAACCCAGGAACCGAGACCTCCGCCCCGGGCCAGATAGAGGTGGTCATCGGACGGATCGATCGCCAGTCCGACTGCTCCCGAGGTGTCTTCAAGTGCCGTGGCGCCAGCGCCGTAGGCGATATTCCCGTCTTCCGGTTCATATGTGACGGGGTCGTATCGGACCACGTTTTTAGTCCAGAACTGTTCAACGAAGACGCGCCCAGTCGAATCAACCGCAAGCGAACAGGGCCAGTGTTCGTTGGCGATTTCCGCGAGGAATTCTCCGTTTGGGCCAAAGACGTCGATGCGGCCGTCGAAGCGCGATTCGCTTTCGACCTCATGGACGGTTGAGCCTGCCCCATTGGCGACGTAAATGTCCCCGTAAGCGTCGACCGCAACACCGCAGGGGTTGTTGAAGACGTTTGCAGGATGATCGGGGCCGGGGTCGGGAACCGGGTCTGTGCTGATCGTCCCTGGTCCGCCCGCCAGCGACAGAGAGGGATCCAAAACGTGGCTGTCGACCGCCCCGGCGGAAGGGACAAACCCGGCCACACCGAGGGCAACGAGGCCAAGCGCCAAGATCGACTTCAAGCCGCGCCCCGCCGGCGCATCACCAGGTCCGTGACTCATGCGGATCCTCCCATGTCCCTTGCAGCGACCCCTCCCTACGCCAAATTCCCAATCCGGTACCGATACGTGCTTTACCCGGAATCGTTCAGTATTTAAACAGATGACAGGGCCGGGCCGGACGGCCCGGCCCTGTCTTAGGTCGAGTTTGCCTATGCAAAACCCGAACCCATCCAGCGATTGCTACGGAGACGCGACCACGAACACGCTTCCGGAGCTGGAGCCGTTGACGCTGGTGACGACGTACGGCGTACCACCGCTGCCGCCCCCTGCGTTCCAGGTTCCGGCGCTGCCGCAGCCGAAGCCCGACAGCGTTACCGGGACGTTCGTCGCTTTGGCCGATGCGGTTCCACCGATCGTGCCGCCATTGAACGTGAGTTTCGGTTCAGTTGCCGTCGCTTTGCAGGTGGCGAAGCCGAGACAGCCTTTTAGTTCGACTTCGGTTTTACCCGCCGTGAGCGTGGTTCCTTGGAGCGAACCCGATGGCAACAGCGTGGTGGTTGCTGAGCTGCAGCCACCTTTACAACTCGTCCACGTGAGCGCCGTGATTTTGCCTAACAGGGGCGCACCGACGCCGTCATTGCTTTCAGATAACACCGTCACGTGAGAATGACACGTGACCGACAGAGAACCGCTGAGCACCGCTTCCGTGGATAACGCTAACACGGTGCTATGCACCGGATAGCGGCTGGCTTCCGGACACGGGCTGGTGTTGACTTTACACAGCGTGGTCGCCGAAGCCGAACCGGCACCGATAAAGGCCATCGCCGCGATTGCCGCAATGGCCGCGAGGCCGAGCATCTTGACGTACTTCATCTATTGCTCCCTTTCCGTTCGTTTGGCGCAGCGACGAAGCACACGCGCTGAGGCATGCTGCCGCCGCGCGAGGATTCACCCCTGCGTTCTGCCTGCATAAACCGAAAGCTCCGAGCGCACCAAAAGCGTTCCTACGTTTGCTCAGTAACTTTCATGTCATTCTCTAGCACGGCCAACAGACCTACTTCAACCCCGTTCACTGGAGTTTTACGGACCATCAGACGCTTTATTCCTGCAAACGATCGAAAGTCTCAAATTTGCCACGTAAAGATCGAGACTGCGACATCGGTCCATCCACTCCGTTAGTCCATGTAGTAATTGACACAAGTTTTCGACCGCTGCCTCAGCAGATCGCGCGTTGCAGACCCCGGATCAGCACGGCGATCAACTCGTGGTCGCCTTTGGTTTCGAGGGTCTCGGAAGTGCCGCTGACCAACGAGGCGAGCCATGCGTGCCCGGTTCCGCGCGCCTCGGCTTGAACCTCCTCCCCAGGTTCGGGCGATCGAGCAGAAAGCCGGCCACTTGAGATTTCCATCGAAACAACGGCGTGCTCGGAGATCAGCATCGAGCAAATGCCCTCGATCCCCACCGGTACGGTGGCCAACGGTGCAGCGAGGTAGAGCAACGTCTCGGCGGCCGGCGCTTCCCAGGCTGGATCCGCGTCGCAGACATGGCCGCGCTCCCAATGAATGGCCGCCGCAAGCGGAGCCGCGGCCTCGCGGCCACTGGGCGTCAAAGCGTAGGGATGACGGCGCCCGATGCGCCTCGGCACTCGCTCGGCCAGGCCCATTTTGCTGAGCGCGCCGAGGGCCCGCTTGACATCATGATGACTGGTCTGCGGGGGCGTGAGCGCCTCGAGCTCGGTGGCTGAGCGTGGGCTCTCGGCAAGCCAGCGAACGAGGGTCGAGCACCAACCGGAGGCGAGCGCCTTGGTCGCCCGTGCGCGCTCGAGCTCTCCGCCTCCGTCGTCCGACTGCCGCCGTTCGAACCAGGCCTCGAACCGCTCCGCAACCGCGAGCAAACCCCGACCGGCCTCGGAGAGGCGGCAGTAAGTCGGCGGCGGCCACCCGGAATGCTTCTCGCGGACGATCAAGCCCAGCTCTTCGAGCCGGCGCAGGCGCTTGAACCGAGTCGCCCGCGAAGCGCGCAACTCCTCCAGCAACTCCGATGCCGTCAGGGGACCGTTGCTGAGTTGCCGCAGCACGGCGAGATTGAGACTGTCGGAGAGCACGAGCAGCGCCACCGAGCCAGCGCGAAGACCGGCCCGCGCCCGCGGCGAATCAGTCGGTCTGGATTCCACCGTCACGGAACGGCGAGGCCGCTCCGCCTCCCCCCTGCCTTCTCGTTGTTCGTCGTCCACCGAACCGAGGTTTTACCCCGGTACGCGGATGAATACACCAACTTGTCCTGAGCAATTGCCCGGCGGGCTCGGGACCTTTTCCGCAACTCCTCGGCTGGGACGGGTCGATACTGAGATGACTAGGATCGCCGGGTGAGGGAGGCGGAATCTCGATGGGGAAGCGGGGCGCCGGCTGCGCTGGTGCTGGCGGTTGCCCTCGCCCTGCCGGCAGCGCAACCGGCGCTCGCCGACAAGGAGCCCAAGATCGGCTCGCAGCGGACGATCGCCCGCGCTGAGACCACGGTCGGCTTTTGGGCGGGCGAGGCGGTGCCGGGCACGGACTGGGGTTCGCCCGACACCTACTGGAGACGGCGCGACACGCACTTCTTCACGCCGCAGTTGTGGCGCGTCTTGCGCCGCAACCGGGTACCGCTGTACTTCAACCTCCGCTACCGGCGGGACTTCGGTCCCATTCCTCCCGGCAAGCCCCATCGCCACGACGCCCTGCGGATCGTCCGCACGGCCAACCGGCTCGGGGTGCCCGTCTGGGGTTGGGTCCTGATCCCCTACAGCGACGGCTACTGGGCCTGGGAGGGCGCGGCGACGGAGCAGTTCAAAGCGGTCAAAGCGCTCGTTCGCTGGGCCCACGAGAAGCACGTAAGCCTGAAGGGACTCGCTCTCGACCCCGAGCCGCGGCTGCGCACCCCGTTCGAGTCAACCGCAGCGATCATGGGTGGTAGCGGCGGCGGTGCCTTTTCCTCCATCTTCACGCCGACGATCGACCCCGCCGCCCAGTGCGCGGCCTGGCGCGGTTACGCGCGCATCCCACGTTGGGCAGCGCGCCACCGGGTAAGGATCTCGGCCGCACCGATGCCCTCTGCGCTCGACGACATCGGCGACGGCAGCCTGGCGCTCCAGGACGCCGTCAACTTCGTCTTGCCGAACGCGGGATGGGACGAGCTCTACTTCCAGGCCTACCGCAGCGTCTTCACCTACTACTCGGGCCACGACCCCGGTCCCGGCATCGTCTCCTCTTACTTCCGCTCGGCCCAGCGCGAGTACGGCAGCGTCGGCCAGGTAAGCCTCGGCTCCTCGGGGCGCGGTCCCTACCGGCGCTTCGCGAGCCTGCTCGGCGACGTCCGCCTGGCCGCGACCTTGGGCGCCCGCGAAGTGCCGATCTACTCGCTCGAGCGCACCCTGCGCGCCTACGGCGGCCCGCGCTCGGTGATCCGCCTGGTCCAGGCAGCAAAGCACCCGTTTGCGGGACCCGCCGCGACCAAGTCGACGGCGCCCACCTCCCGGGCAAATGACCTGCGCGCCGCAGTCCGTCGCGCCGACCGCGCGGCCACGACGAGCACCCAGGCGATCACCGCCACCCGCGGTGCCCCGCTGCCGCCCAACCGCTGGCCCGATGGCTGCGGCGACCGGTAAGACTCCCTCGCAATGACGAGCGAGGGAGCTTCCCGAGCTGAGCGCCGGCTACTGGTTCTGACCGTTCTCGGCTTCGTCGTCCCCAACGTCTTCGTCGGCGCCTACTTCGCCGGCGAGGGCATGGATATCGGCGGCTACTTCTCGCTCTGGACCACCAGCATCCCCTCGACCCAGTTGCTGGTCGACCTCGGCATCGCCGCGCTGGCCTTCTTCACCTGGGCCGCCGTCGACGGGCCGAGGACGGGGGTCAAGCGATGGTGGCTCTGCATCCCCGCCACCTTTCTCGTCGGCCTCTGCTTCGGCCTGCCGCTGTTTCTGCTGATGCGCGAGCGCGCCCTGCGGCAAGCCGGGTAGCGCTCACCCCGGCGGCAGCGGCACGAGGCCGAGGCGCCGGCAGACGGCGGGGCCGGGCGCGGGGAACACCTGGGCGATCGAGGAGCCCTCGTAGGCGCAGGCGACCAGGTGGGGAGAGTCGCGTTCGGGTCGCTCGTCGATCTTGCCTTCCCGTTCCAGTCGCCGCAGCCGGGTGTCGACGACGCCTTCGCGCCAGAGCTTCGCGCAGGTCGCGATCGGGTCGCTGCCGTGCACGATCGTCGTGTTGGCGTCGAGAGAGGCCCGGTCGTAGCAGCCGACGCTGGTGTCGACTCCCCCGGCTCCCGCCGGCGCTCCGGCGCCGACCGAGTCGACGACCTTCGATTCCAGGTAGGCGGCGGAGCCGATCGGCGTCCCCGGCGGCGCCTTGAAGCCGAACGCGCCCGACCTGACAATTGATTCCTGCTCCCCGAGCAGGGCCGAGGTCTCTGGGTCGAAGATCAGCTCGTGCCTGATCCCACGACGACGGTCGGTGTAGGCGATGCCGGTGCCGGGGCGGCCGAGCGGATCGTCGACCTCTCCGAGCAGCTCCACGCCGGGCAGTTCGGCGGTCAGCTGATAGATCGCCGCCCGCACCGCAGCGGGGAGATAGGACTGGCGCAGCATGTCGCCGATCAGGGTGAAGGTTTCGGCTTCACCGGGTGGGCCTTCGACTCCGTGAATCTCGCGCGCTTCGATCATCCGCCGCAGGGTCGCCGGATCGGTGGGCAATTCGGAGGCGTCGAGGATGCTCGCGCCCGAGAGCGTGCTGTCTTCGACCTGCCCTGCACGGGGAAGTGGTGGCGACCCGGCCGCGACCCAGCCCGCGCGCTGGTCAGCCGAGACGAATCGCGGCTTGCCCGACACCGTTCGCACCCGTCCGCGCCGGGTGCCGAAGGAGATCCAGGTCCGGCGCTCGCTGGGCACGAGCACGCTCCATTCGTCGGTGGCTTGCCAGGGGTGTTCGCGATCGCAGGCGTGAGTTCGGCAGTAGGGGGAGTAAGCCGTCGAGTGCAGGTAAGCGTCCCGCGAGCGGGTGAAGAGGAATTGCCCGGGCCCGGGCGCCACCGGTTCCTGGGCAGCTGCGACCACGGCGGCATCGCGCAGGACCTGACCGATTGCCGGTTGCACCCTGCCGCTGCCGCCGAAAATGCCGATCGGAAGGGCGACGAGGAGCGCCGCGACCGCCACGCCGGCAGCCATCAGCTGCAGCCGCGGACGTCGCCACCAGGGAAGCCCAGCGTCGGGGGCGTCGGCTCGCTGCGTCTGCCCGATCCTCGCCATCAGGCCGGCGCGGGCCGCGGCCCTGGTCTCGGGCTTGGCGGCGGGAAGTCCGGCGCGAAGCTCTCCGAGCAGCTCGATCTCGTTCATCGGTGACCTCCCTCGTGGCGAAGCGGTTGGACCAAGGCCGGCTCGATCTCAAGTGCAGTCTGCAGGCGAGCCCGGGCGCGCGAGAGCCGCGAGCGGACGGTGCCGACCGGGACCTCCAGCGCCTCGGCGATCTCGGCATAGGAGAAATCGGCCCAGGCGAAGAGCAGGAGGGCATCCAGCTCCTCGGCCGGGACCCCGGTGAGCGCATCGACCAGCTCGCGCCGAACGCTGGAAGCATCGACCCGCGCCTCGACTCCGTCGAACGCGTCGAGGAGCGGGTCCGCAGCGCTCCGCGCGTAAGCCCGCAGCTGGCGCAGCTCGTCGCGGTGATGGCGGCGGAGGAGATTGGTCGCGATGCCGAAGAGCCAGGGCCGCGCGTCGGGTCGCGAGGCGTCGTACCGCGCCCGCTTGTCGAAGGCGACCAGGAAGGTCTCGGCCGCCAGCTCGTCGGCGAGGTCTGGTCCGATCCGCCGCTGCAGGTAAGCGTGGACGGCATCGAAATGACGATCGAAGATCGTCGCAAAATCTGCCGGGGTCGCGGTCGACGCCGCGATCGCATCACTGTCGAAGGCTTGACGGTCCACTGAGAGTTATTGCCCGCCGGGATGAAATCGGTTCGCGGCGGGCTCGCCTTCCCACCCGCCGCACCGGCCGGCCGTTACTGGTTCTGCTCTGCCTGGGCGCGGAGGCGCTCCTCCTGCTCGCGCAGCTCCGGCGTCAGCTCCTCGCCGAAGTCCTCGACCTCGAAGACCTGGCGAATTTCGATCTCGCCCGCTTCGTCGTGCGGGTTGGGGCAACGCTTGATCCACTCCACGGCGTCCTCGAAGGAGTCCACCTGCATCAGCCAGAAGCCGGCGATCAGCTCCTTCGTCTCGGCGAACGGCCCATCGGTGACCACCCGCTCGCCATCGCCGCCGAAGCTGACCCGAGCGCCCTTGGAGCTCGGATGCAGGCCCTCCCCGGCAACCATCACCCCGGCCTTGACCATCTCCTCGTTGAACTCGCCCATCGCGGCAAGCATCTCCTCGCTCGGCATCGCGCCGGCCTCGGAGTCCTTGCTCGCCTTGACTATCGCCATCACTCTCATCTCGCAGTCCTTTCGGTCGTCGTCGCGGAAGTTCGGGCCCCCGATATTCCCGCCTTTACCCCTGCGACGAACGGGCGACGCCGAAATCGACACGGCGCGCGAATCTCTGCGAGCCTGCCGCGGTGACGCTGCTGGTGGCAAAGATCCTCCTCGCCCCGCTCTGCGTGGTTGCCGTCTCCCTGGCAGGACGGCGCTGGGGAGTGGCGGTCGCCGGCGTGCTCGGCGGGCTCCCGGTCGTCGCCGGTCCGATCCTGCTGGTGGTGACCCTCCTCCACGGCCGCGACTTCGGTGCCGAGGCCGCCGCCGGCACCCTGCTTGCCCTCGCCGCCCTGACCACCTTCGTGGTCGTCTACGGCCGGGTCGCGGCAACGGCCGGGCCGCTCGCGAGCGTGCTCTGTGGCTGGGCGGCCTTCCTGCTCGGTGTCGCCGTCCTCAGCCTGGCCGAACCGCCGCCGGCGCTGTCGCTGGTCTTCGTCGCCGCCTGCTTCGCCCTCGGCCTGCGACTGCTGCCGCCGTCGCCCTCCTCGCCGCCAGCGGCTGCCACGCCGCCCTGGTGGGACCTCCCCGCCCGTGCTCTCGCCGCACTAGGGCTCGTGCTCGCGTTGACCGCCGTCTCCGGCGCCCTCGGCCCCCACCTCAGCGGCCTGCTGGCGCCGTTCCCGATCATCACCAGCGTCCTCGCCGTCTTCACCCACACCCACGGCGGCTTCGCCCAAGTCAGCGTCCTGCTGCGCAACTTCCTCTTCGGCTTCCACGGCTTTGCCGCCTTCTGCTTCGTGCTCGCGATCTCCCTCCCCGAGCTGACGATCGCCGCCGCCTTTTGGCCTCGCAACCGCGGCAGCGCTGGCCGTGCAGGCAACGACCTTCCTACTGCGCTCCCGCCTTGACGTCGCGCCCTCGGCCTCGTAGACGCGCAGACACCGCGGAAGGCTATGCCCCCTGAGCTCGACCCGGAGCCGAATTGCGCCGGCTCATCGTCCAGGCGAAAGCGCCGCCGGTGAAGAGCATGAAGGAGCTGTAGACGGCAGCCGGAATCGCCAGGTCGTCGGCGAGCGAGGCGCCAACGGCAATAGCCAGCGCCGAGTTGTGGATTCCGAGCTCGAGCGCGATCGCCGTCGCTTGGCGGTCGTCGAGCCGAGCCAGCTTCGAGATCGCGAAGCTGAGCGCCATCGCCGCCAAGTTGAGGGCGAGGGCGGCGCCGGCGACGTCAGCGAGGTTTTCGGTGACCGTGTCGTGCTCGCTGGCGATCGCGCCGAGCACGACCAGGGCGAAAAGTCCCAGCGAGATCCGCCTCAGCCGCAGATAGACGGCATCGACCCGGTCGGGTCGATGCCTCCGCAGCTCCATCCCGATCGCGACCGGAACGATCGTGATCGCGAACACCCGCAAGACGATCCCGAGCATGCCGACATCACCGACCTCGTCGGCGCCGAAGTGGTCGCCGGCGAGGGCGAGGAAAAGCGGGACCGTGACCATCGCGCCAACGCTGCTGATCGCCGTCATCGTCACCGAGAGCGCCGTGTCGCCACGCGACAGGTGCGTCAGCATGTTGGCCATCATCCCGCCGGGCGAGGCCCCGAGCAGGACCAAGCCGACCGCGAGCTCCGGCGGCAGGTCGAACAGCTCCGCCATCGTCAGCGCCAGCAGCGGCGAGATTACGGCGAGGTTGAGCATCCCGATTGCGACCCCGCGCGGCGTGGCCAGAACACGTCGAAAGTCATCCAGGGTCAGCGCCAGCCCGAGGCTGAACATGATCACCCCGATCGCGGCCGGCAGCAGAATCGAGACGATCAGCGGGCTGTCCATAGGGCCGCGAGGGTAGCCGCTCTACCCTGCGACGTAGTCCGCTAGGTGCTCGCCGGTGAGGGTGGAGTGAGCGGCGACGAGGTCGGCGGGGGTGCCCTCGAAGACGACCCGGCCGCCGTCGTGGCCGGCGCCGGGGCCGAGGTCGACGATCCAGTCGGCGTGCGCCATCACCGCTTGGTGGTGCTCGATCACGATCACCGACTTGCCGGAGTCGACCAGTCGGTCAAGCAACCCGAGCAGCTGCTCGACGTCGGCGAGGTGGAGCCCGGTGGTCGGCTCGTCGAGGACGTAGACGCCGCCCTTCTCGGCCATCTGGGTTGCCAGCTTGAGTCGTTGGCGCTCGCCACCGGACAGCGTCGTGAGCGGCTGCCCGATACCGAGGTAACCGAGGCCGACGTCGGCGAGCCGCTCGAGGATCTTGTGCGCCGCCGGGATCTGCGCCTCGCCATCGCCGAAGAACTGCTCGGCCTCGACCACCGACATCGCCAGCACCTCGCTGATGTCCTTACCGCCGAACTCGTACTCGAGCACCTCCGCCTGGAACCGCTTCCCTTCGCACTCCTCGCAGGTGGTCGCGACGCCGGCCATCACCGCCAGGTCGGTGTAGATGACTCCGGCGCCGTTGCAGTTGGGACAGGCGCCTTCTGAGTTGGCGCTGAACAGCCCCGGCTTCACGCCGTTGGCTTTCGCAAACGCTTTGCGGATCGGGTCGAGCAGCTTGGTGTAGGTCGCCGGGTTGCTTCGCCGCGAGCCGCGGATCGCGGTCTGGTCGACCGTCACCACTCCGGCGCGCCCGGATACCGAGCCGTCGATCAGCGAGCTCTTACCCGAGCCCGCCACCCCAGTGACCACGACCAACACTCCGAGCGGGATATCGACGTCGACGTCCTGCAGGTTGTGCAGGCCGGCACCGCGGATCGCCAGGGCCTCCGAGGAGGCCCGCACCGTCCCCTTCAGCGAGGCGCGGTCGTCGAGGTGCCGCCCGGTCAGCGTGTCGCTGGAACGAAGGCCCTCGACGCTGCCCTCGAAGACCACCTCCCCGCCCTCGGCGCCGGCGCGGGGGCCGAGGTCGACGACGTGGTCGCCGATTGCGATCGCCTCGGGCTTGTGCTCGACGACCAGCACGGTGTTGCCCTTGTCGCGCAGTTGCAGCAACAACTCGTTCATCCGCGCGATGTCGTGCGGATGCAGGCCGATCGTCGGCTCGTCGAAGACGTAGGTGACGTCGGTCAGTGAGGAGCCGAGCTGGCGAATCATCTTGGTCCGCTGCGCCTCACCGCCCGAGAGCGTGCCGGAGGCCCGGTCGAGCGAGAGGTAGCCCAGCCCGATCTTCACAAAGGAGTCGAGGGTCTCTCCCAGCACCTCGAGCAGTGGCGCCACCGATGGCTCGCGAAGGCCATGGATCCACTCGGCCAGATCGCTGATCTGCATCGCGCAGAGGTCGGCGATGCTCTTCTTCTTGATCTTCGACGAGCGGGCCGCCTCGCTGAGCCGGGTGCCGTCGCACTCGGGGCAGGTGGTGAAGACGACCGCCTTGTCCACGAACGCCCGGATGTGCGGCTGCATCGCCTCCCGGTCCTTGGACAGGAACGACTTCTGGATCGTCGGGATCAGGCCCGCGTAGGTCAGGTTGATGCCCTCGACCTTGATTTTGGTCGGCTCCTTATAGAGGAGGTCCTCGAGCTCTTTCTTGGTGAACTTCTTGATCGGCTTGTCCGGATCGAAGAAGCCGCAGCCCCTGAGGATCCGCCCCTGCCAACCGGCCATGCTGTAGCCGGGAATCGCCAGGGCGCCCTCGTTGAGCGACTTGCCGTCGTCATAAAGTTGGGAGAGGTCGAAGTCGGTGACCTCGCCCCGGCCCTCGCAGTTGAGGCACATGCCGCCGGTGCGGCTGAAGTTCACCCGCTCGGACTTCCCGTCGCCTTTCTTGATCATCCCCGACGCCTGGACCGAGGCCACGTTGAAGGAGAACGCCTGGGGCGAGCCGACCTGCGGCTTGCCGAGGCGGCTGAAGAGGATGCGCAACATCGCGTTGGCATCGGTGGCGGTGCCGACCGTGGAACGGGGGTCGGAGCCCATCCGCTCCTGGTCGACGATGATCGCCGTCGTCAGCCCGTCGAGCACGTCGACCTCGGGCCGCGCCAGCGTCGGCATGAAGCCCTGCACGAAGGAGCTGTAGGTCTCGTTGATCAGGCGCTGCGACTCGGCGGCGATCGTGCCGAACACCAGTGAGCTCTTGCCCGACCCCGAGACGCCGGTGAACACCGTCAACCGCCGCTTCGGGATCTCGACGCTGACGTCCTTGAGGTTGTTCACGCGCGCGCCGTGCACGCGAATCAGATCGTGGCTGTCGGCGGCGTACGGCGCCTCCGCGTCCTTCCTCTCGCTCACTGGCTACGCGGCGGGCGGCTGGTCGATGCGAACCAGATTGCCGGACGGATCGCGCACGGCAAGATCCCGCGTCCCCCATGGCTGGTCGGTCGGCTCCTGCACGATCTCGGCGCCGGCGGCGCGCAGCTTCTCGAAGCTGGCATCGAGGTCGTCGCTGTGGAAGTGAACGCCGTTGAGGGCGCCCTTGGCGATCAGAGCGGCGAGCGCGTCCTGGTCAGCGGGGCTGCCGTTCAGATAGTTAGTGAGGACGACCGCGACGCCGGGCTGCGAGGCGGCGCCGACGGTGAGCCAGCGGAAGTCTCCTTTGGCGACGTCGTTGCGCAGCTCGAGGCCGAGCGCATCGCGGTAGAAGCCCAGGGCGAGGTCGGGGTCATGGACTAGAACGAAGCATTGGGAGAGTGTGTGGTTCATGCCCGCAAGGCTAGGGCGCCGGGGCCACCGGCGTTTCTCCATTCCTGCTCGGTTCACGGCTCGGGCGGGTGAGGTCTTTGGCGATGCAGCCCGGCACGCTCGCCAGCGCGTTGTGGTCACGGGCCCGGTAGGCCGTCGGCGTCTCCCCCACCAGCTGGGTGAAGCGAGCGCTGAACGAGCCGAGCGAGGTGCACCCGACCTCCATGCAGGCCTCGCTGACCGAGGTGTCGCCACGGCGCAGCAGCGCCTTTGCCCGCTCGATTCGCCGCGTCATCAGGTAGGCGTAGGGCGTCTCCCCGTAGGCCGCGCGGAACTGGCGCGAGAAGTGCGCGGTCGACATCAAGGCGGCACGCGCGAGCGCGGCGACGTCGAGTGGCTGCGCGTACTCGCGGTCGATCAGGTCGCGGGCGCGGCGCAGATGCGCGAGGTTGGCGAGCTCCTCCGGCGTCACGGCCCCTAGCGCGGCCCGTCGGTGTGCACGAACAGCACCGGCCCGTCGAGGCGGCCCGCCCCCCGCAGCGCCAGTAGGCCAGCCATCGCCTTCGCGGTGTAGACGGGATCGAGCGAGAACCCCTCCTCGGCGGCGAGGGCCGCGGCGTGTCCGGCAGCCTCAGTCGGATGGCCGTAGCCCGCGCCGAGCTGGTCGCGGGTGAGGTCGAGCATGTCCGGGCCGAGCCGGAGCTGGCCGAGCGATGCCCCGCGGCGCTCGAGCAACCTGGCAGTGCGCCGCGCGAGGCGGGCGAACACCGGAGCGTCAAGACGGAGCTGGTCGTTGACCACCACCCCGAAGACGCGGCTGCGCAGGCCGGCGAGCTGGAAGCCGAGCGCCAGGCCCGCCGCGGTGCCGCCGGTTCCGACGGGGACGACAACGTGCTCCGGCTCGGGCAGCGAGCCGTCCCCGACCTGGGCGGCGATCTCCAACGCCGCTTCGACGTAGCCGAGCGCTCCAACCGGCGAGGAACCACCGGCTGGCAGCAGGTACGGCGGTCGCCCTCCGCCAGCGTTGCGAGCGAGCAGCCAGGGCAGCATCACCATCGTGCGCGCCTTCGTGTGGGTGCGGTAGATGCGCGCACCCGAGGCCTCGAGCCGAACCAGCTGGGCGCGAACGTGGGCATCGATCGGCTGGTCGACGAGCGCGAGCGCGGTCGCGAGACCGTGTTCGCGGGCGTAGAGCGCTGTCGCCAGTCCCCAGTTCGTGCCGAGACCGCCGAAGGTGAGGATCGAGCGGCGACCACGGCGTCGGGCGTCTGGGATCAGCCACTCGAGCTTGCGCACCTTGTTGCCGCCCCAACCCCCCGAGCCGAAGCTGCCGTCTTCCTTCACCCAGACGTCGAGCCCCGCCAGCTCGCGGACCGGCGTTGGGCGCTCGGATAGCACGAGGTGGGGAAGCGTCTCGGCCAGGCCCGGGAACCGTGTGTGGAGATGGGGGGTCAAATCGCGATCAGCCTTTGCCGATTTCGCAGCCGGCCCAGTAGTATCCGGGACGGTGGCTGATCAGGGGGACGCGAAGGGGACGCGTAGTCTCGAGGACGAGTTGGTGCTCGAGCGCGAGCACTGGGCCGACGGTCCACCCCACGCCTTGTTCAAACGGATGCGCGAGGGCTGCCCGGTCCACTGGACCTCCGAAATCAGCGTGCTGCCGTGGGCCGCGGGTTTCTGGTCGGTGACGAAACCCGACGACCTCCACACGGTCAGCCGTGATTGGGAAACCTATTCCTCGGAACTGGGCGGCGTCGTCGCAATCGACGAGGTCTTCCCGATCGAGTTGGCGCGGGCGATGTTCATCGGCATGGACCCCCCCAAGCACGACCGCATCAAGGCCCTCTTCCAGGCCGGCTTCACGCCGAAGCGAATCGCCGCTCACGAGGAGTCGATCCGCAAGATCGTCACCAAAGTGCTTGACCGTCTCGAGGGCCGCGAAAGCTGCGACCTCGTCACCGACGTCGCCCAGCCCGCGGTGTCGCGGGTGATCGGCAGCTTCATGGGGATCCCAGAGGAGGACGACGCAGCTTGGGCGGAGCTGATGAATGCAACCCTGGGGGCAAGTGACCCTGAGTACAGCCCCTACGGCGCCGACAACATCGAAGCCGTGATCCAGAAGGCGGTCACCGAGATCTTTACCCGCTGCAGCAAGATGATCGCCGAACGACGTGAGAACCCGACCGACGACCTCACGACGGTCCTCGTCAATGCTGAGGTTGAAGGCCAAAAGCTCGAGGAGCACGAGATCGTGATGGGCTTTTTCCTCCTCGTCGCAGCCGGGAACGACAGCACCAAGGCGACCTACTGCAGCGGGATGCGCGCGCTTCTGGAAAACCCCGATCAGCGTCAGCTCGTCCTCGACGATCCATCCCTGATCCCCAGCGCGGTCGAGGAGTCACTCCGCATGTTCCCCGCCTTCGCCCATTTCCGCCGCACCGCAACCAAAGACACCGTTCTAAGCGGCAAGGAGATCAAGAAAGGTGAGAAGGTCGTGATGTGGTACGCGTCCTCGAATCGCGATGCCAGCCGCTACGAGGACCCCGATCGCTTTGACGTCCGCCGCAATCCGGAACACCAGGCCTTTGGCGCGGGCGGCCGCCACTTCTGCCTCGGCCCCGCGCTGGCCCGCCTCGAGTTGAAGGTCCTCCTGGAGGAGACCCTCGCCCGCTACCCGGACATGGCCCTGGACGGCAAGCCGACCTTCATCGAGTCGGCCTTCCTCAACCAGCTCAAAACACTCCCGGTCCGGCTCACGGCCTAGCTAGGGATTGCCGCAGTTGCCGCACCGAGGCGTGCCGACCCGGCGATCCTCGTGGCAACTAGAGCAGCTGGCGATCACCGCACGCCCGCAGCCCTCGCAGTGCGGCTTGTCGCGGTGGGGGAATCCGCAGAAGGGACACTCTCCGCGGCGAACCCGCCGCGCCGGGACTCGTTTCGCGAGGAAGCGCTGCAGGGCGACGAACGCGACCAGGGTCACCGCTATTCCGGCGATCGAGATCGCCAGCGGCCCGACCTCACCGAACTCGATGTAGTTGTCGGTGTAGTCCGCCGCCATGACGACGGCGAGGATCGCGGTCGCCCCGATCCAGGCAAGCGCGGCGGGCAGATAGCGGGAGTTCCGGGAGCGCAGGCGGATCAGCAGCCAGTAAGCGGTGGCGAGCATCAAGACCAGCAAGGCCAGGCGCAGGAGGAAGACGATCCGGTCGTGGTGGACGCGATCCTTGTCTTCCTGCTCCGCGGCGCGCTGCCGCAGCTCGCCCAGTCGCTGCTGAGCCACCAGCGCGCTCGGACGAGTCTGCGCCTCGATCCTGACCGCGCCTTCCAGCTCTCTCGAGGCAGACGCAAACTCGGCCTGAGCGGACTCGTACTCCGCCTGCAGCTCAGCCGACGGTTCATCGGCGTCGAGGGCCGTTCGGTAAGCCTCGCGGCGGAGCTCCAAGTTGCGAGTGACCGCCCGCCGGTCGCGCCGCGCCCTTTCGACCGAACGAATCGCCTGCTGGTGCTCCTTGATCGCCGAGAACTGCTCCGCACCGATCAGCTTCTGGGTCGGCACATAGGCGACCGAGTCGCTCTTTGCGACCTCGTCGAGCTTGAAGTAGCCCCAGATCGCGCCAATCGCGATGAAAACCGCGAGGACGAGGGCAAGGACCTTCTCGGCGGTGCTCGTCTCGATCTCGCCGTCCCCGACACGGCTGCCCGCGGGCCGAAATCTGCCTCTGCTCTCGCTCATCCTGTCCCTCCTCCTTTGCCGCCGTGAGGCGGATTCGTCCTGGGGCGAAGCTCGATGACCAGCTCGCAGTCGAGGGCCGTGGCAATGCGCGCCAGGGTGTCGATCCGGGGCGGCCGTGCGCCCCGCTCGATCCGGGCGATCGCGGACTGCGTCGTGCCACAGAGTTCAGCCAGTTCACGCTGGGAGACGCCCCAAGCTTTCCGCCTCTCGGCGACCCGCTCCGCGATCAGGCCAAACAGCTCTCGATCATCGGGATTTGCCATAGCAACCTTGCTATGTATAGCAGGATTGCTATGTGCGACTAAGGCCGGCCTCGGCGGCCGGCGCCGCATAGGCGGCGGCGAGCGTCGGGACCGTCTCGTGGGCATTGAGCCCGCTCGGGTTGGGGACCACCCAGAGCCCAGCGCCGGACCAACGAGCCGCACTGTCGAGCGTGTCCGGCTGCCGGCCCAAGGCCGCGCTGCGCTCGCCGAAGGCGTCGCGGTAGGCGGTGACACCGGCGATCGCAACGACCACGGGTCGGTGCTCGGCGACGAACTGCTGCAGGCGCGCGCCGCCCTCGCGCAGCTCCGCGGCCGAGAGCTCGGAGGCGCGCGCGGTGGCGCGTCGCACGAGGTTGGTGATCCCGACACCCCGCGCGACCAGATGCGCACGATCGGCGTCGGTCATCCCGGTGACCCGGTCAACCTCGTGGTCGGTGATGCCGGCAGCGGCCAGCGCCGGATAGAAGCGATTGGTGGGATGGGCGAAGTGGGTTTTGACCGCCGCCGTCCAGAGGCCGGGGTTGACGCCGACGAACAGCAGCCTCAGCCCCGGCCCGACGAGATCGTCGACCTCATGGCCGCGGAACTCCTCCAATTCCTCCCGCGTGAACCGCATTGACCGCGATCCTGCCCGAAAATGTCGAATCCGCGTGTCCCCGTTCGTCGCATGGGTAGAGGGGGGCGAGAGAAGCTCCCGCGACCGAAGGAGAACCGAGATGGGAAAGCTGATCGCGACAACACAGGCCACGATCGACGGCATTATCGACCCGGTCGGCGAGTGGGTGCAGCCGAACGGGGACCATGGCACTTACTCGTTCGAGCGTCAGTCGAGGTCCAGCGGCATGGTGCTGGGCCGCAAGACCTACGAGGGACTGGCGGGATATTGGCCGGACCAGTCGGGCGACTGGGCGGACATGGTCAACGCGATGTCGAAGTACGTCGGCTCCAACACCCTGTCCGGCGATCTCGAGTGGAACGCGACCCTGCTCGAGGGCGACCTCGAGGACTCGATCCCGAAGCTGAAGGACGAGGTCGACGGCGACCTCTTCATGCACGGCAGCGGCGAGTTCGCCTACGCCCTCGCCGAGAAGGGCCTGATCGACGAGTACGAGGTCTACCTCAACCCGCTCGTCTGGGGCAAGGGAAACCTCCACGTGCTGGGCGACCGGGGAACCGTCAGGATGCAGCTCGACGACGTCAAGCGCTTCGACTCCGGCGTGGTCCTCCTCACCTACCTGCCTACGTCTTGATCGGAGCCGGCGAAGGAACCCTCATTTAAGGCGTTCGCGCGTGGAGTCGACGATCCCAGACTGCAGGTAGGCGGTCTCGCGGTAGGGAGTGCCGGCCGGGACTCCGTACTCGTCTGCGGCATTCGGGCCGGAGATGATTTCGGCCTCAGCGAGGACCTTGCCGGTGCGGAGATCAAAGATGAACCTGCGGCCGAATCCGCGTTCCCTGACCCAGCTGATTGCGTCACCCCGACGTCCGGCGCCATCGGCCACGTTTCGTTCAAACCCGAGGTGCGGAATTTCAGCGAGAGCATTGAAGGCGGCCGCGCGCAGCGCCGGACTCGTGATCGGTTCGCTGAGGATTTCCAAGAGTCTTTCGACGGTCCCACCGCCCCTCGGCGAGTGGGCCGGAGACGGATCGAGCGGTGGACTCCCGCCGCGGCGATGTTCGATGGCCAAACGCAGGGCTTCGGGCTCGGTTGGAAGCTCCGAGAGCCTCGACAGGTAGGTGAATTCATGGCGACCTCGGAATGAGTTGGCCGCGAACTCCTTGACGAGACGTCCGGAGCCCTCGCCGCGCACGTCGTGTTCGCTGGGGTCGAAGGCCCAGGGTGGCGGCGAACCCGCGTCCTCCCAGCGCCTCTGGTCAGCGCCCGAGAAGAAGTTGACCTGACCGAGGCTTTCGCGAACCTGCGTCTTCCCGTCTGGGGCCGTCCAGACTTCTTTCAGCGTCGGCACCAGGGCGGGCATCGCGTTACCAGCGCCCAGCTGCCTATCCGTGAAGTACCTGGGTTTCGATTTCGAACCAGATGCCGGGCCATCCGGATCCCAGGCTTCGAGATGACCCACCTTTGTCCTCGTGTAGAGATACTGGCCGGGACCGGGCGAAGCCTCAACCTGGGTGCCGGATACTTCGGCGGAGTCGGCGGCCCGGCGCAGATCGGCGGCAATGGCGGTTTGGCTCAGGGCTTCGTCGCCAACCGGCGTGTAGGCGGGCCCGCCCCCCTCGCTGAACCCGAAGGCGCCAAAACCGCTGGGCAGCGCCGGGACCAGCTTGCAGGGTTCGACCGGGCCTTCGGCGACTCCCATCTTGGTGATGCTCCCCCCTTCGGGGTCACCGTTGTAGGGGGCGGGAGTTCCGGAGAGGACGACGCTCTGATCGGGGCGGAATGCCTTGGGGTCCAGATTGATGTTGGGAACCAAATCGCGCATTTCGTCTTGGGAGATTTCGCCACGCCTGTACTTCCCAAAGCTTTCGCGCGATGCCTTGGTGCTGCCGATCCCGATCGTGATCCCGCCGGGGCCCCCCATCGTCATGCCGCCGAAGGAGCCGCCGCCCGGGAGGTGCACGATCGTGGGCTTGTAGTGAGGTTCCCGGCAGACCTTCCCCGCTGGCAGCCATGTCACCTGGGATCGGATCCCGGCATCCTCCAGCGCCTCTTCCAGGCCGGAGGCATCTTCGAGGCTGTAGACCCTGATCGTGACGCCGCCGCCCTTCTGCGGTTCGACGGCGAAGGCCGTCGGGGTGTTGTCGCCGCCGGAATTGAAGATAAGCACCGCGGCAGCGGCGGCAAGTACGGCGATGGCGCCGAAGGCCAGTCGTGGAGCCCGTCGCCAGGCAGGGGTGGGCGTTGTGCCCTCACTCGCGGTCGCCTGCGCGGCACCGCGCTCGGCAACCACCGCCTTTAGCTCGTCAAGCAGTCTCTGCTCGAAATTGCCGTCGTTGTCTCGGTTCTTTTTCACGATTCATCCACCTCGTTCGCAGTCGATCCGGTTGAGGCTGCCTCGAGCTCGGCGCGCAGCTTGCGTCGCGCCCGGTGCAGGCGCACGCGGGCGGTGCCCGATCGCACGCCGACCGCAGCCGCCGCCTCGGCGACCGCCAGCTCGTCGAGCGCGACCAGCTCCAGCACCGCCCGCTCCGCATCGGGGAGGCGATCCATTGCTTCGTAGAGGTGGCGCGACTGGGCGGCGGCGTCGATCCGCGCGTCCATTCGCGCCGCATCCTCCTCGTCGAGCAGTGCACTGCCGCGAAACCGCTCCTCCCGGGCGCGCTCGCGCCCGCGCCGGCGGCGGTCGTTGGCGACGAGAGCGCGGGCGATCCCGTAGAGCCACGCCTTCGGCGTGCCGCTTCGTGGCCGGTAGCGGTGAGCCGAGTCGATCGCGGCGAGGAAGATCTCCGCGGTCAGGTCGGCGGCCCGCTCGCGGTCCCCGACCCGGCGGGCGACGAACCGCTGCAGGTCCTCGACCTGCTCGCGGTAAAACGCCTCGAACAGGTCGGGGTCGGTGCCGATCCAGCACAACTGCTCGGCGCCGACCCCGCGAGCGCGAGCAGCGACCACGCGCAGGCTGCGACTGAGCGAGCTCGGCGCCGCTGGCACCGCTTCCTCTGTCTCCATGCCCTTTATTGGTCGCGGAGGGGGAAAGCGTTACCGGCCGCGGGCCCTCAGCCGATCTTCTCCGCCAGCTCGACGATGATCCCCGCCGGGCCGCGGACGTAACAGAGCCAATAGATGTCCTCGTAGTTCACCAGGTCCCCGACCAGCTCGCCGCCGTGCGCTCGCAGGGCAGCGAGCGATGCCTCGACGTCGTCGACGAGGAAGAGGAGGTGGCGGATACCCGGGGCATTGGCCGGCGCCGGTGCCTCGTCGCCCTCGTACGGGGGCGTGCGGTACTTGGCCAGCTCGAGCTTGCTGCCGTCACCCGGGGTCCGCAGGATGACGATGTCCGAGCGCACTCCCTCGAGCCCGTTGATGCGGTCCACCAAGCTCCCCTCGACGGACGTTTCGCCTTCTATTTCGAGCCCGAGCGCGACGAAGAACGCGGTCGCCGCCTCGAGGTCCTCGACGACGACGCCGATGTGCTCCATGCGCTGGACCGCCATGCGCTCGACTGTAGCGACCGACGGCCCTGGGAAGACGTGATCAGACCGGCTGCCACAGCTCGATCCGGTTGCCCTCCGGATCGGTGACCCAGCTAAATCGACCGACGCCCTCCATGTCCTGCGTCTCCTCAGCCACGTCCGCTCCCTTGTCACGCAGCTGCGCGAGCATCGCATCCAGGTCACGGACCCGGAAGTTGATCATCGCCCGCTGGTCACCGGACCCGAAGTAGTCGGTCTCGGACTCGAACGTCGCAAACACCGTCGGCCCCTCTTCCTGCCGCCACAGTCCGTTCTCATCGGCCTCCAGTCCCAGGCAATCGCGATACCACGCACCCAGCGCCACCGGATCGGCCGCCCGCATGAAGTACCCACCGATCCCAAGCACGCGCTCCATGTCGCCATCTTGCCAGGGCGGCGATCGGCAACACCACACTCAATGCCCTCATGGCTAGTTGACCTCGGCGCCCGCAAGGAGCCCGTCGATCTGGCCGAGCGCTTCGGTCATGCCCTCCTCCATCCGCATCTCGATTGCCCGCTCCAAAGACTCGCGATCGGGGAAGCGAGACTCGATCGACATCGTCGTGGTGCCGTCGACCTCAGCGATCGTCACAGTCATCTCCGCCGGACCCCCGTCGTTCGGCTTTCCCTCGTCGTCGGTGTCGTCGTCCGCGAAGCGCAGCAGCTTGGGTGGCTCGATCTCCTCTATCCGCCACCGGCCATGGAACTTCTCGCCCTCCGGCCCGGCCATGAAGTAGGTGGTGCGCCCGCCGGGCGAGAGGTCGTGGTCGACGAAGGTCGCCGGATGGGATGGTGGCCCCCACCAGCGCTCCAGCTGCCGCGGGTCCGACCACAGCTCCCAGACGCGATCGGCGCCGGCGTGGAGCTCAGCGGTGATCGTCATGGTCAGGGCGTCGAAGTCTTTGTTCACTGCGGTGACGGGCATCGGCTGTCTCCTTTGTCGGTTTCGAGGATCTGGTCCATCCGCTCGACCCGGTCGCGCCAGACCGCCTCCAGGTGGTCGAGCGCAGCATGGGCGCGTACGAGGGCTTCGGTCTCGGCGCGGACGATCGACTCGCGACCAACCCGGTGCTTGCTCACCAGTTCGGCCCGCTCCAGCACGGCGACGTGCTTCTGCACCGCCGCCACGCTGATCGGGTACTCGCGGGCCAGAGCCGAGACCGAGAACCGGCCCCCGTGGGCGCGACGGAAAATGTCGCGGCGGGTCGGGTCGGCCAGCGCCCCGAACAGCAGGTCGGCGGCCTCCTCGTCGTCGCGCTTCGTTTCTCCACTTACAACCATCTGGTTGTAGATTAGCGCGACAGCGCGAGGGGAGCTAGTTGACCTCTGGTCGCCCCCGGCGGTAGTGCAAGTACGCGGTGGCGCCGAACGTGCGGGTCTCGACCAGCTCGAGGTCGATCTGCACGTCGGGCGGGAAGTACGGCGTGCCGCCACCGACCACGATCGGGATGACGAACAGCTCGAACTCGTCGATCAGCCCGCGCCGCATGCATTCCGCCGCAAGGCCGGCGCCGCCGACCGCGATCCTCCGGTCCCCGAGCGCAGCGATTTCCTCCTCAAGCGTTCCCGTGGCCAGGCGGTTGCTGCCTTCGACGCTGGTCAGCGTGGTCGAGAACACGATCTTCTCGAGCGGGCGCCAAATCTCGGCAAACTCCGCCATCGCGGGGTCGGAGAACTCCTCGGTGTCCCACACGAGCATCGTCTCGTAGAGGCGCCGGCCGAGCAACTGGGCGTCGATCGCGGCGACCCGCTCATTGTGGAATCGGTGCAACTCCTCGCTGGGCACCGCCCAGTCGAAGCTTCCGTCGGGGCCGGCGATGTAGCCGTCCGCCGACAGGCTCATGGAATAGAAGATCACGAGGACACAGTGAACCGCGTCGAGCCGACGGTCTTATCGCGGGGCAGATTCGAACCTGCGACCTTCGGGTTATGAGCCCGGCCCGCTGACTCGGCTGGGCTCATGGAGCGCGTCTAGAGCGGTCGTCGTAAGATCGAGCTACGTGGAGATCGGCTGGAATCTGTGGGCTTCTTGCCCCATTTCTTGCCCCAGAAGGGGTCATCGCTCTACCTCGCACATAGCCGCGCTGGCTGCGCCGAACCGTGTGCGATAGCTTCGAATCGCGTGGCCAACTGGGCCAAGGATTGCCATGACATCGGCGCACAAAAGCGATACGAAAATCCCGCCGGCACCGCGCGCGAGCTCCCAAGCCCGAAGCAACAACATGCGCGCGAACCGCCGCCGAGACACGGGCCCCGAGCGTCAGATCCGGTCTCTCTTGCATCGAGCGGGTCTTCGATTTCGCGTCGATCTCCCAATTAGCACCGACGGCCGCAAGACACGACCGGACATCGTTTTCACGGCCCGGCGCCTCGCCGTCTTTATTGACGGATGCTTCTGGCACGGCTGTCCCCAGCACGGCCACATCCCGAAAACCAACCCCGCCTATTGGAGGCCTAAGATCGAAGGGAATCAGCGACGGGATGAGAAGCAGCGGAAAGTACTTGAGGGCGCCGATTGGGATGTCGTCCGGATCTGGGAACACGTCGACCCAATAATCGCGGCCGACCAGATCATCGCGGCATACCGCTCGCCCAAACCTTAAGCCGCGGCCGTAACACTGGCGAGCCAATCCTCAAGCGAAATCAACCTCTTTTCAGCAACAAGAGCAGGGAGCCGGGCAGCCGATCGGCGCTCTCTCTCCCCCACCTCAGCTTCCCGTTCGCCCTCTCCGGGGGCTGGGGCTGGTGAAGCAAATCCATGTGCTGCAAGCAATGCTCCTGGCGAGACGTGAACAACGGCATCGAAGATTGGTCGATTCATCTCCATGCGATCGCAGGCAGCCACTAGGCGAGCTGCGTCGAACTCGTTAGTGACGAACACGTAGTCGAACGTGTCCGGCGAGTCGTTGCAATCTGCATAGATGCGGTAGTCATCGGCGAGCTGCTTCTCTCGATCCGCCCTCACTGACCACTTTGCAGTCACAAGAACCCGGCGGCCAGGCGGGGTCTTCAGCCACAGGTCAACTTTGGCTTTCTTCTCCCCCTTCCGTGGCTCGCGAAAGCCCTCAATTTGCTGAACTAGGCGCTGGGTCTCCACGACCGGCGGCGGCCCGTCTTCGAGGCGCTTGAGGATGGCCGCCAAAACATCCTCAAACCCCTCGCCGAGAAGATTCTTGCGCTTGTTTTCCGCCGCTACATTGCGGCGAATCTCCCGCGCGAGAGTCATCAGATCAAAGGGCAGCTCTTCCCCAGCCGCCCCCAACGATTGCTCGAGCAATAGCCGCAGCTCGGGATCCTCGTACGGATCAGGCATTTCTCCGTAGGCGGCACGCTGCTCACTAGCCTTCTGCAATTTCCGGTCCATGTGTCGGTGTTCCGAGAGGGAGAGGCGCTCCAGAACGTGGCGGAAGAGCCAATCGATATTTTCGCCGAGCTCGCGATACACAAATCCCATCTCGTTAGCAACCCAGGCATGGAAGGCAAGCGACCTTGGATACCAGTGGCGGCCCGGCTGGCTCTTGTCGCTCTCGTAGCAATGGGCGAGTCCGGTCGTCGGATCCACCCAGAGCAACAAGCGATAGATGTCCTGCCATGCGCGTGACGCGTCGACTAGGCGCTCAGCGAAGTAGTGGTTCAGCAACTCACCTCGGCTTACGGATCCAAAGGGGGCTCGTAGAGCCTCGCCGGAGGGCTGCGGAACAATTCCATCAAGGCCCGGAAGAGCTTCGTCGGTCACAGTTTAACCTTCAGCTCCTCAGGTAGCAATCCGAAGTCCGGGGCAACGGCAACCAGCTCGTTCGTCACAAGGACTCGCCTCTCGTCGGCGACCAATGCCTCTGGTCCGACATCGTCGGCGGCAAGTACTTGCACAACCTGGACAGCAGTTACACCCTCCTCTGCGATCAGTGCCTGTCCTCGCTGAGAATCGAGCGCGACCTCAATCTTGTCCAACGCAACTCCAGCCTGCTCCAGCCACACCGAGACGCTGTCGACAAAGCGCTTATGATCCACCGGCCGATCCTCCTCTGGCCATTTCTCAAGCCAACCAACGATTTGCCCAAATTCGGCGTCGGCATCATCTGCCTGACGCTCCAGGAGCTCAGCTGCGGCGGGCAGACCCGCGAGCACTCCATCAACTAGGTCGAGCGTTCCACGTGCTTGGCTGGCGACCCGCTCTAGCCGCCAGTCCTTGACATTCCCCTTGTAGAGGACGCCATGCGTCGCCCTCCACCACGAATACTGGAGTCCAGTCCGGATCTGGATCTCAAATGGGCGATGACGAATTGCGGGGTCAATCCCAGGCGCGGTGCAGCCGAGCGATGCATAGATATGCATGTCGTCGTACTGGAAGCTTCGAGGGTCTGCACGCCGTCGGATCTTGATCTTCGAATCCGGGTACTCCGCTTGAACGGCCTGTGCAGCTTCTTGAAGCTCACTCCGGGTGGGTACGACGACCGTCGTTGCGTAGACGTCATCCATATCCAGGATCGAAGCAAGCTCACCCATTTGCAGCTTCACAAAGACACTTTCTTCGCTCTTGATACGCCCGTCGAATAGCCAGTTCTGATCCGCGCAGAGCGCAGCAAGCCGGGACCCTGCGTACTCGACCAGCTTGTTCGCCGTCTCCTCTTCCCGAAGATAGAGGTATTCAAAGCTGGCGGGAAGCTTCACGGGCTAGGCAGCTAGGAGTTTCGTGAGGATCTCAACCCGATCGCGCCGGTTGGCCTCCTTCGTTCCGCCTTGCCTGACTGCTTCAAAGTACCGGCGGTCGCGCTCTTTCCCAGGGAGCGGTTCTTCGTTTCGGCTCGCCTCGAGAACTTCTTTCTGCATGTCGCTAAAGCGAGTCAAGCGCGCTTTCGCTTTTTTCGCCGTCGGAAGACTGCCCAGGTCGTGCAGAGAATCCAATGCACCCCAAAGCGAATAAAGGTCGGTGAGATTATGCCAGCGGGTTTTACGCCAGTCCATTTTTAGCGACCTCAGGAATTCGAGGATCGTGTCGAAAGCCGCGAGATTGTCTTCCTCGTCAGGAATTTCGGCCACGTAGTCCGCGTAGTAGCGATCGATAATCTCGGCTTTACCGTCGAGAACCCCGTGCATCGTCAGGAGGAATAGCTCGGAGACAAACTCAACGTCGCGCATCCGGCGTAGATCAGACTGGCTGAAGATCCGCTTTTCCGACCAGAACCGGTTCAAGGCGAGGTCTTCCATTCGGTCTAGAAATGCCCCTGGGTACTGCGCATGGCGCAGCTCCTGAGGTTTGAGCCGGGCCACATTGCGATTGAGGCGGTCGAAGGCATCGCGCAACTCTGCATCGCTTGCCTGCCGGATTTCCTCAACTGCGAAGTCATAGAGCACGAACTCGTCCTGCAGACCCTCCGGCAAGTCCTCCCAGAACGCATCTCCATGCCCCTCTGCCTCTTGATATCCGGCGAGGTGAAATTTGCCATCCATAAATTCGAGGACGGCCGAGATGCGCTGCTTTCCGTCTAGGACGTTGTACTTGGTCGGCTTCCCCGGCTTGATCTCGATCTCCAAAAAGATTGGAGGGGCCGGGTAACCCCGCAGAATGGTGTCGATGAAGTAACGCTGGTAATCGAGGCTCCACACGGACCTTCGCTGGAACGGCGGATCGAGATTCAACTCGCCGGCGGCGTTGCGATCGACGAACCACTGAAGCGACTGGGTGTTTGGTCGCCGTTTCACGGCACAAGCCTATTCCAGATACTCAGGCGACGCGAAGCAACGGGTCCTCAGCGGTCCTAGAGCCGGAGACCGCCAGTGCATTCCTAAGTTCTGCTCCGACGGCCGCGGCAAGGGGAGGAGGCACCGCATTGCCGATCTGCCGATAGCGACTATGCCGTGCCCCTCCATATAGCTGCCCTGGCGTCCCCTGTGAAGCAGTCGTCACGTGGAACGTATCCGGGAAACCCTGGATCCGGGCTACCTCACGGACCGACAATCCCCGTGGTTGGCGATAGTGGTAGGCGAAGTCGGCCTTCGTATTGGCAGTCCAAGCCAACCACCGGGGATGCAGACGGCGATAGGCGTAGAAGTGGCGGCGTGCCAAGCGCTTTCCATTCCCAGCAGGTCCCCATTTCTTCCCGGTGAGATACCTCTGGGCGAGTTCTGGCGGAAGATCATGAACGTTGCCGCCTGGCGGAATACCTTTCAATCGCAAGATGGTGTCCTCGCGGATCCTGCTCGGCAAATGATCCTGGGGTGCATCAGATCCAACGCGCATCGCTTCCTGAAACGCTGAGCGAGGATCGCTCGAATATCGGCCGCCCGGCCGGGAGAGATCACTGAGAGCCTGCTCTGCCGTAACCGCTGTGAGATCTGCAGGATCGAGCAGTCGCTCCATGAGCTCTTCAGGACCCTCGAGTACATAGCGCCCCCGTCCGCGTATCAATTTCCGCTGGAGCCGCACCTTGCTGGTCAGCCCAGACCCTGCCGGCCAACTTGGAAGCACCTCTCCGCGCCTTACACCAACAAAGACCAGCCGCGATCGCGATTGTGGCGTGCCGAAATCGCCAGCATCAAGAACCAGGGAGCTGACGTCGTAGACACCACCTAGCGAAAGGTCGATCTCGATCTGCTCGCGAACCTCGCCTCCATTGAACTGCAGCAACCCTGGGACATTCTCCAGCAGGAGAGCACGAGGTCTTAGCTCGTCGAGGACGTTGACAAACTCCCGATAGAGCCTGTTACGTGGGTCTTCAAGCAGCCGATCGTGATTGCGGACCTGAGAGAACGCCTGGCAGGGCGGTCCGCCGGCTAGGAGGTCGAGACCCCTGTCCATTGGCATGACCAGTTCCGCCAAGCGAGAATGATTTGCTTGATCGGTTAGATCCCCCTCAACCATGGTGACCTCCGGAAAGTTGAGACGATAGGTCTCGCAGGCGTCCGGATCGTGGTCCGACGCAGCAAGGATCTGAAAACCAGCTTGGCGCAAACCCTCGGAGAGCCCCCCCGCACCTGAAAAGAGATCAACTGCAGTTGGAGCGCTCACCAAGGCATTCATTGGCGTGAAAATACGGTCGCACTCGGACTGGTCGTAGCTTTCCGCATTCTCAAGCTAAACACGGCGTCTTCTAGCCAGTCTTTACTGGCTCCCACCCGACAGATTGAGCGCTATCCAGCGCCGATCTTACGTGGACGAGGGCTTCCCGAAAGGGCCAGGCGATGACTTCTCAGACCTCACCCTGCCCCCACGGCCCATTTTGCACCCTATTGTCTGTGCCCCAAGAAAGACGAAAGCCCCGCAAGTACGGGGCTTTCGTCCTATAGCGGGGGCGGGATTCGAACCCGCGACCTTCGGGTTATGAGCCCGACGAGCTACCTGGCTGCTCCACCCCGCGGCGTAGGGCCATGCTAGCAACGTATGGGCTGCGATCTCTAGAGTGCCGCCGGCATGGGTTCCGGCTCCCACAGAGTGGCGGTGATCGACATCGGCTCCAACTCGACGCGACTGCTGATCGCCGATGTCGCCGGGGGGCGGGTGACGGAGGTCGAGCGGCAGAGCCGGGTGACCCGGCTGGGCCGTGGCGTCGATCTCTCGGGCCAGCTCTCGGCCGAGGCGATCGAGGCGGCCTGCGCGGCGATCGCCGACTACGTCGCGATCTGCCGCGAGGACGGGGTCGAGAACATCGATGCGATCGCGACCAGCGCCGTCCGCGACGCCTCCAACGGCAGCGCCTTCGCGGCCGAGCTGCGCGAGCGCTTCGCTCTCTCGGCCCGCGTGCTCGACGGTGAGGAAGAGGCGCGCCTCACCTACCTCGGCGCCACCTGCGAGAACTCGCCCAGCGTGCCGACCCTGGTCGTCGACATCGGCGGCGGCTCGACCGAGCTGATCGTCGGCACCGGCGCGGAGATCGCCTTCCACACCTCACTGCAGGCCGGAGTCGTCCGTCACAGCGAGCGCCACGTCAGCAACGACCCCCCCAGCGCGCTCGAGCTCGAGGCGCTTGCCAGTGACGTGCGGGCACTGATCGAGAGCGCGATCACCGACCAGCCCGGGGCCAGCGCCGAGGCCGGCATCGCGGTCGCCGGCACGCCGACCACGCTGGCCTCGATCGAGATCGGCCTCGAGCCCTATGACCCCAAGCAAGTACACGGGCATACGCTGAACCTGACCTCGATACAGCGACTTCTCTCGCAATTGGCCTCTGTTCCACTGTCCAAACGGGCAGAGATCACCGGGATGCACCCCGACCGGGCACCAAACATAGTCGCCGGGGTGGTGATTTTGATCGAGACGATGCGCGCATTTGCCCTGGATGAGATCGAAGTCTCCGAGCACGACATCCTCTACGGCGCCTCGATTGCGGCTGTTTCGGCTCTGCACCGCGGATAACCCCGCATTCTCAATTGATAGTAATTCTGTGTTCCTATGTGGACAGCCGTGTTTCGGCGACCCTGACGTTTGGGTTAAGGAAGCGACCTTAGCCCCAAAACTTGGTAGGTCAGGGGTCATCGATTACGAGTAGCGTGCTGGCAGCCAGCTAGACGTATCGGACAGGCGAGCAGATAATCGCCACATCGGGATTGAGGTGGGGCAACCACCAAGAACCCGGTTATAGGACTCGGACGATTGCCGCATCATGGCGCCTCCCGCCGTCTGAGTCCACCAAATAAGAACTGGTCCCTGAAGACGTACCCCTGCCCGTCCTGAGGGACCAACTTGAAACGACCGCCAGCGATGGCGGTCGTTTCTTTTTGGCAAGAGCGACGCGGGTAAGCCGATGTCAGGCGAGGTTAGACTTGCGCGGGTAGACGACCTCGGGATCGGTGAGGACGTTGACCAGGGCCGGCTTGCCCGATTCGAAGGCGCGCTCCAGCGCCGGTCTCAGTTCCGCCGGTTCCCGCACCAAGACCCCTTCGCAGCCGAGCGCTTCGACCATCTGCTCGTAGCGCGTTTCGGGCCGCAGCTCAGCCGCAACCGAGTAGCCGTAGAGGAACTTCATCGGGTGGTGCTCGAGGGCCCAGATGCCGTTGTTGCCCATCACGCCGACGATCGGCAGGCCGTGACGGGCCATCGTGTCGAACTCCATCCCAGCGAAGCCGAAGGCGCCGTCGCCGAGCAGCAGGCAGACCTGGCGGTCGGGATGGGCCAGCTTGGCGCCGATCGCCTGCCCCGGACCGGCACCGAGACAGCCGAACGGACCGGGATCCATCCAACAGCCCGGCTGGTAGGTATCGACGAAGCGGCCGGCGTAGGAGACGAAGTCGCCGCCGTCACCGACGACGATCGCATCGCGATCGAGCACTTCGCCCAGCTCCTTGTAGATCCGCACCGGGTGCAGCGGCGAGCGGCCGTCGTTGAGCTCGGCCTGCTCGACCGCGCGCTTGTCCTCCTCGACCTTGCGCAGTTCGGCCAGCCAGGAGTCGGTGCGGCACTCGGCGCTCCCGATCGCCTCGCGGATCGCCGCCAAGCTGGCTGCGACGTCGCCGACCAGGTCGAGCTGCGGCGCCCGGTTGGCGGTCAGCTCGTCGGCGGCGACATCGAGCCGGATCAACTTCGCCTCCTCGGCGATGCTGGCGCCGAAACCGAGGCGAAAGTCAAGCGGCACGCCGATCACCAAGGCCACGTCGGCGCCGCCAAGACCGGCGCCGCGGGCGCGGCTGAAGGCGAGCTCGTGATCGGCCGGCAGGCAGCCCCGGCCAAGCCCGTTGAGGAAGACCGGGACGCCGAGCGCCTCTGCCAGGGCCCGCAGCTCCTCCTCCCCCCTGCCCCAGTAGAGCCCGGAGCCGGCCATGATCGCCGGCCGCTCGGCGCCGGCAAGCAGCGCCGCCGCCTCTTCAACGCCGGCCGCGGCCTGTGCCGCGGGCTCGGCCGGAGCCGGAATCCCGGCCTCCCCCTCGGTGAAGACGACGTCGAGCGGATAGTCGATGAAGGTCGGCCCGTTGGGCATCGCCAGCGCCAGGTCTAGCGCCGCCGCGGTGCGGGCACCGATATCGCCTGGCTCCTTGACCGTCTCCGCCGACTTGACCAGCGGCGAGACGAACGGCAGGTGATCGATCTCCTGTAGCGAGCCCGAGCCCCAGCGCAGCTCCGGCGCCCGGCCGCCGAGCACGCAGACCGGCGAGCAGTTGGCTTGCGCCCCGGCGATCGCGCTGAGGCCGTTGGTCACGCCGGGGCCCGCGGTCAGGGCGGCGACACCGACGTTCCGCGTCGCCTTGGCGAAGCCCTCGGCGGCGGAGGCCGCTGTCTGCTCGTGGCGAACGTCGACGATCTCGATGCCCTCGGCCTTGCAGCCGTCGTATATAGAGAACAGGTGTCCCCCAGAAAGCGTGAAGAGGTGCGTCACGCCGCGCGACTTCAGCGCTTTCGCGACGATCCTCCCGCCATGCTCCATTGTTTGAGCCTATAGGCAGCCCATGGCTACCATCAGGCTTGCCCGGGTGGCGAAATTGGCAAAAGCGGCGCCCTTAAAAGGCGCTGCCCCACTGGGGGGCTTGCGGGTTCGAATCCCGCCCCGGGCATTTTGTTGACTTTGGGTTTCTAAATCCGCACTAAAAACTGTCGAGGGACCGCAACTACCTCGCTGCTACGGTGTCCTTGAGCTAGAAGACAAACGCCTTCCCTGGTTCTACGGAGGATTCGCTTGGAGGCTTCAGCTCTCACACATGCCAGTCGCCGCGGACTCCTCGCCCGGCGATCGCCGCTGCTCAAGCTCCAGGGAGACGATCACCTGATCGCGATGGCGCGGGCCGGCAACCCCGGCGCCTTCGAGGCGATCGTCGACCGCTACCAGGGGCGCCTGCTTGGCTTCTGCCGCCAGATGCTCGGCTCCACCGAGGACGCCGAAGACGTCCTGCAGGAGGTCTTCGTCAACGCCTACAAAGCGATGCTGGCCGACGAGCGCGAGATCAACCTGCGCCCGTGGCTCTACCGGATCGCCCGCAACCGCTGCCTCAACCACCTGCGCAAACCGACTGCGGACGCGCAGGAATCGATGGACATGGTTCCCGCCGTCGAGGCCTCCTCCACGGCGGAGAAGGTCCACAACCGCGAGGAGTTCCGTCAGCTGCTCACCGACGTCGGCAAGCTGCCCGAGACGCAGCGTTCGGCGCTGCTGCTGCGCGAGATGGACGCGATGTCCTACGAGGAGATCGCCCAGGCCATGGAGACCAGCGTGCCCTCGGTCAAGTCGCTGCTGGTGCGGGCGCGGATCTCGCTCGCCGAGGCCAGCCAGGCAAGGCAGCTGACCTGCGGCGAGGTGCGGATCGACCTCGCCGAGGCGGCCGAGGGGCTGCGCAAGCTCTCCGGCCCGGTCCGCCGCCACGTTCGCGACTGCGAGGAGTGCAAGGACTTCCGCGCTCAGCTGCGCTCCAACGACAAGGTGCTCGCCGCGCTCGTGCCGGTTGCGCCGCTGGTCGCACTGAAGGGCTTCATCGCATCCAAGCTTGGCCTGGGAGGAAGTGCAGGCGCCGGCGGCGCAGCGACCGCAACGGGCGCCACCGGGGCCGGCGCGGTCGGCGGGGTCGGCGCGGCGCTCAGCACCGGCGGCGCGGCTGGCGGTCTCGGTGGCCTCGGCGCGGTCGGCGGTGCAATCGGCACCAAGGCGGTCGCCGGCGTCGTCACCGCCGCCGTAATCACCGCCGGCGCGGTCGAGGTCAAGCAGCAGACCGAACACCCACAGGGAACGTCGCCGGCACCCATCGCCCGCGCCTCTCAGGGCCCCCCGATTTCAGTCGCGGCGCATAGCGCCGTCGTGGCTCCCGCTCACCCCGCGACAACGGCAGTCGAACCTGCCCCCGTACCGGTTGAACCCGCCCCAGTGGAAGCCGAGGTTCCCGAGGAAGTCGTTGCCGAACCGCCCGTGGCGGATGAAGTCACCGGCTCCGGCGGCAGCGAAGCCCCGGAAGCGACCGCGGAGGAGCAAGCCGCAGCCGGCATCGACGGCGCCACGCCCTCGACCACGGCCGCCGGCGCGCCCGCGGGCACCGGCACGGTCGTCGTAACGGTTGGCAGCAGCGGCTCCGAGCCCGCAGCGGCAGCACCACCGGCCGAAACCGCTCCCCCGCCAGCGCCGCCAGCGGAAAACCCCGCTCCGGTTGAAGAATCGCCACCTGCCTCTCCGGGTAGCAGCGAAGCCCCCGCCGAAGGCTGAGCCCGCAGCACTGGATGACCCGCAACAGCGGGTCGTCTGGCCTACTGCAGGCCGATCACCTTGAGCCGGCGCATCAGGCAGGTGCCGGCGAATTTGCGCGTATCGGCCAGCGAGTAGCCGAAGACCTCGAAGTCCTCGTCCTCCGGTGCCCAGGGCGGTGAGAGGACGCCATCGGCCACCGGCAGTGACTCCTCCAGCGTGCGCTGGATCGCCTGCTTGTAGCGCTCGTCCTCGCGCGCCTTCTCGCGCAGGAAGACGGAGCCGAAGGCAACGTGGCGGTGCTCGTCACGGGCGACGTTCTGGAAGCCCTCGACGAAGGTCGGCAAAGTGCCTTCGCGTTCGTTGTAATCCATGATGAAGTGCTGGCCCGTGAGGGCGAGCATTCCCTCGATCACCATGTGGTAGAGCGTCACCGCCTCGACCAGGGCCTCGGTGTCCTCGGGTTCGGCCGAGAGGCGGTCGGTCCGCTGCTTCAGCATCTCGTCGAAGAGGCGGCCGAAGTTCTCGTTCAGGTGCTCGGAGGTCTGGGCAAGCATCTCCGAGAGCTGGTCGGACTCGAGCACCCCGACCTCGCGGTAGAAGCGCTCGAAGAAGCGCACGTGGCGCGCCTCGTCGGCGATCTGGGTGCAGAGGAAGATGCGCTGGTCCTCGCTTGGCGCGGCGCGCATGATCGGCCCCAGCTCCTCGGCGACCTTCTGCTCGCCGATGAAGAAGGAAGACAGCCCGTACATGCGCTGGAAGCGCTCCTCCTCGCTGAAGCGCTCGTTCCAGTCTTCGCGGTCGCGGCTGAAGTCAAGCTCCTGCGTCTGCCATTGCTGGCGCTCCCAGAGCAGGTAGAGCTCCTCGTAGGTGAGCAGCTTGATCTCACCGGTGCGGTCGGCCGCCTCATTGAGCGCCGGATCGGCGGTCGCCTGGAAGTCAGCGCGCTCGGTCCGCGTCTCGGTCCCGGATGCCTCAGTGGTTCCCATCGCTGCTCTCCTCGGCTCGGCTGCGGGGTCCGAGCGAGACTAGCAACGGACTGGCTGATCAGCCAGTCGTATGCGACTGGCCCGGCTCGAGCACGACCACGGTCGAAGAGGTCTTCGCCTCGACCTCTGCCTTGAACGCCGCCGTGTCCGTCTTGATCGGGGGGAAGGTGTCGAAGTGCATCGGGATCACGGTGCCGGCGCCGACGAACTCCGCCGCAACCGCGCCATCGTGTCGATCCATCGTGTAGTGGCCACCAATCGGCAGCAGGGCGACGTCGATCGGGTTGCGCTCGGCAATCAACTTCATGTCGCTGAAGAGACAGGTATCGCCGGCGTGGTAGACGGTGGCGTCGCCGAGGTTGACCAGCAGGCCGGCCGCGGTGCCGATCACCGTGCCCGAGGTCGGGCTGAAGGGCGCCTCGGCCGAGCCCGGGAGCGTGCTCGTGTGCCAGGCGGGTACCAGCTTCACCCAGCCCCAGTCAAAGCTCACGGTGCCGCCGAGATTCGGGTCGTAGACGTTCTCCACACCTTGCTCTTCGAGCCAGTTTGCGATCTCGACGATCGCCACGCACTCAGCGCCGGCGCGGGTCGCGACGCCGACCGCGTCAGCCATGTGGTCCGCGTGGCCGTGAGAGATGAAGACATGGGTCGGGTCGACTTCCTCGCCCGTCGTCACCGCCGCCGGATTGTTGGGCTTGAGAAACGGGTCGATCAGGACCCTGGTCTCACCGTCGATCAGTTCGAAGCACGAATGGCCGTGAAATTTGATCTCCATCTCAGCTTTCTCCTTCTGTCTCGATTTGGCTCAACTCCTGATGAAGCGCCCAGCCCACGGCGACCCCGACCATCATTCCCATCCGCGCCTCCTCGGCGAGCAGCGAACGCACCGCGGTGATGCGCTCCTCGGGATCGGGTGCGGTTGCCGCCTTCAGCGCCTCGGCATCGTGGGACTCGCCGAACCAGCCTCCCTCGGCCAGCGCCGCGGCGAGCACCTTCTGCAGCTGCGGCGCGGCGCGAGCAACGATCCGCTCAGCCTCGGCGAAGCGCTCGGCATCGGCCAGGCGCTCGATCGCGGCATCCAGTTGCTCGTCCGTCGGCACGAGCGGAGAGGCTAGTGCGAATCGCTCAAGGCAGAGGCGGCGAGGCCGGCCAAGCCGCCGACCGCGGCCCCGATCAGGCCGGCGAACGGGTCGGCGGCGGAATCGAAGATCGGCAGAGCGAGCAGGACGGCGGCGGCGACAATGACGCCGATCACGTCGTAATCGTCGTCGATCACGTGCTGCGCCTCGGCCCGCCTGATCGCGAACCAGGCGGCCACGGCACCGAGCGCCATGCCATTGCCACCGGCAATCACCTCGATGTCCCCCTGCCCGTGGGCAATGCCGCTGGCGACGAGCATCCCCAGCGCGCCGCAGGCGATCAGCAATAGCGCCGTCGGCGCCGTGCCGAGCCGGCGCTCGAGAGCGGTGCCGAAGATCGCCAGGCCGACGGCGACGACGAAGAGGTAGCCGACGTCGAGATAAGCGAAGGGAGCGGTGAGGTAGCGCCACCACTCGTCTTCGAGCGGGACGATCAAACCGCCGAACGTGCCGAGCGGGTCGCCGGTCGCCTTCTGCACAAGCAGCAGGGCCGCCGAGATGAGGATTACGGCCGCGGTCGCGTAGGGCCGGAAGGGAGCAGCGCTTTCGGCACTGCTGCGCCGGCGCACAACCCGCAGCCGTTTGCGGCGGCGCGGCTTTGCCTCGAGGCCGTCGCCGCGCCGTTCCAGCTTCGGCGCCCGCTTGCGCAAGCGGGCGCCGCAGTAGGGGCACTCGGTTACGTAGGGACTGACCTCCGAGCCACAGTTCTTGCAAATAACGCTGAGCTCAGTCTCGCTCATGGTCATCCGAGGATAACCGCCCATCGCTAAGCACTCGCGAGGAAGCGCCGATGACATACTGCCCAGACACCTATCTTCAAGGATTCGAGGAGGAAAACAGCGTGGAGTTGAAGAGCCTGACCGAGCAGAAATCACTGCTGGCGACCCTGGCCCCCGGCAAACGAGCCCGCCTGCGGCGCCTGCTCTTCGAGTTCGGCCCCGGCAACGGCACCCTGATGCTGCTGCCGATCGACCAGGGCATCGAGCACGGCCCCCGCGACTTCTTTCCCAACCCGGCGTCCAAGGACCCCGACTACCAGTTCCGCCTCGCCGCCGAGGCGGGCTACTCGGCCCTCGCCTGCCAGATCGGCATGGCGACCAAGTACTACCCCGACTACGCCGGCCAGGTACCGCTGATCCTCAAGGTCAACGGCAAGACCGACATTCCCTCCTCCGCCCACGCCTTCTCCTCCTGCAACGCCAGCGTCGAGGACGCGGTGCGGCTCGGCGCCGACGCCGTCGGCTACACGCTCTACGTCGGCTCGCCGCGCCAGGACGAGGACCTCGCCCAGCTGCGCCAGGTGCGCGAAGACTGCGACCGCTTCGGCATGCCGCTGATCGTCTGGTCCTACCCGCGCGGCGAAGCTGTCGACGCCAAGGGCAGCGCCAACTCCTTCTACGCGATCGATTACGCGGCGCGGATGGCGATGGAGATGGGCGCTGACGTGGTCAAGCTCAACATGCCGAAGATCAACGCGGACAAGGACAAGGACGCGCCGGCTCCCTACAACGAGATGCAGGTCGACCAGGCCGAGGCGATCCGCCAGTGCGTCGAGTCGGCCGGCCGCGCGCTGGTCGTGCTCTCCGGCGGCTCCAAGGTCGACGACGACGTCGTGCTGGGCCACACCCGCGAGGTCATGGAGGCGGGCGGATCGGGCGTGATCTTCGGTCGCAACGTCTGGCAGCGCGAGTGGAACGACGCGCTGGAGATCATCGCCCAGATCAAAGAGACGCTGCTCAGCAGCGTTCGCCGCATCCCCTAGCGATGCGGCGCGGCCAGCTCGGCAGCGTGGTGCTGCTGCTGGTCGTCACGCTGCTGATCCTGCGGCCGTGGGAGGGCGGGGCCGAGACCGGCCCCGCCACCGTGCGGGCCTCTGTCATCCGCGTCGTCGACGGCGACACGATCGAAGCGCAGATCGGCGATCAAGTCGAGGACGTCCGCTACATCGGCGTCGACACGCCGGAGACGGTCAAGCCCGACACGCCGGTGCAGTGCTTCGGACCGCAGGCCTCGGCCTTCAACCACCGCCTGGTCGAGCGACGGCAGGTGCGGCTGGTCTTCGGCGTCGAGCGCCGCGACGTCTACGGCAGGCTGCTGGCCTACGTCTACCTGGGGCAGCGCTTCGTCAACGCCGACCTGGTCCGCCGCGGCCTCGCCCGCTCGCTGACGATCCCGCCGAACGACCGCTTTGCACCGCTGTTTCGCCGCCTCGAGATGCGCGCGGCGCGGACCGGTCGTGGGCTCTGGGGTGCCTGCCCGCCCTGAGCACTCGTGACAGATCGCACGTTTCCTTCCCCTGCAAGCGCTCGTGCGCCTTTGCTACGGTCCCCCGCGGCCCCCGGGCCACCTGATCTATGCGAATGCGTCAAAGCATCTCCCAGTTCGAGTCGGCCTTCGAGCAGGAGACCAGTCTCGAGCGCCGTCGGCGCGAGCAGCTGCGCCGTCGCGCTGCCAATCGCTCGCGCGCGCGCCGGATCACCCGCAGTGAGCAGGCCAGCAAGGTGCGCTTCAGCGTCCTCGCGGTCTGCCTCACGGTGACCGTAGTCGTCGTCGTCGTCTCGATGTTCGAGGCGCTGGCCTTCCTGATGGCGTAGCGGCCGTGCCTACGACCGCCCCGGTTGAATAGACTCGCGCGCCGATGGCACGACGCTCACTGAAGCCACAGCTGAACCAGATCCGCGCCTGGGTGCGGCAGGGCCGCACCGACGCCTGGATCGCCCACCAGCTGGAAGTCAGCACCTCCGAGCTGCGCGAGTTCCGCAAACAGCACGGCTTCACCCCCGACGAGGAGGACTCCGGTGTCGGCGAGCTCGATCTCCGCGACGAGATCGAGGCCGAGATCGAGGCCGCGACCGCCGAGGAGGTTGAGGCCGAGGAGGACGAGGAGCCCGAATCCGACGAGGATGACGGCGAGAAGAAGCAGTCTTCAGGCGAGGGCGAGCGACCCAAACGACGTCGTCGTCGCGGACGCCGCGGTGGACGCGGGCGCCGCAAAGATCTCGAGGCTTCCTTTGACCACGGTGAGACCGATGGCTACGGCCTCTGGCTCGACCCTTCGGTCAAAGACAATCCCGTGTATGCCGAGCATTGGGCCGGCAAGCGCGAGGTCACGGTTCGCATCGACGCCGATCAGATCGTGATCCGGCGTGCGGGCGAGCCGGCCGAGTCCCCTGGGTCATCCGAAGACTCAGACGCATCAGACGACTAGAACCGCTCCAGCCGGATCTAAGCCGTGTCGGGGATCCGGCGCAGCGGCGCGTTCGCGGGACCACAGGTGGAGGCGTCGAGCTCGCCGGTGAGCTTCCAGATGGTCACGGAGCCGTCCCGATGGATTGGAGTCGCTGCCGGATCTCCCCGTAGCCAAGATGCCTCCGGTGAAGGCACCGGTTCGCTCGTGTGGAGGAAGTTGAGGAAGGGGGTGGTGACCAGGTAGTCGAGGTCGGCCGCGTTGACGGCGGTGCGGAAGGCTTGGCAAGTCGGTATCGCGTTGTAGGCGCCGTGGTGGCCCTTTTCGCCAAGGTAGAGGACGCGGTTGGAGAGGTCGGGGCCGAAGAAGCCATAGCCGAGGAAGCCGGCAGTGGTTCCGGCAAGACCGATACGGGCGTCGCTCTTGTCGCGAGCCCACTGGTAGGCGCTGTTGAGCTGCAGGCCGGGGACTTCTGAGGCGGGGTCGAAGCGTGCGTCCAAGTAGTGGCGCTGAAGCGGATAGCCGAGGGCAAGGACCAAGAGGATGAAGGCGACGAAACCGCTGAGCAGGAGAGACAAACGTCTCCGGCCGGCGGGTCCTGTCGCCGCAGGGGACCCCCCACCCCCTCCGGTCGCTAAAGCGTCCTCGGGGGCGGGCCCCCCTACGGCGCCACCCGCCGGAGGAGGCGCATTGGTAGCCGCTGACCGGGAGTAGGCCCAGATCAGAGCGGCCGGCAGGACCACGAGGACGATGGCCAGCGGAATAGCGAAGGTCCGAGCTGGATCGCGGAGCACGGCATCGGAGCGGTCGGTGATCACCAGGACGACGAGGAAGGCGCCGAGCCAAGTCAGCTCACGCCATCCGGCCAAGCGCTTGGGGGCCAGTGGCAGCAAAGTGAGGCCGAGCAGGAGCGGTGGGATCGCGTAGCGGATGTTGATTCCGAATCCCACTGGTTCTCCCTCCGCACCGGCGGCGCTGAGAGGAGTGAAGACGTAGGCCACCAGCCCAAGCAGAGCCACAGCGCCTGCCCAGCGCAGGATCGTGTCGCGACCGCGCAGCAGGGCCAGAAGCCCCCCTGCGATCGCAGCCGCGATCACCAGAGGCCAGAGGGCGCCAAAGGCCTGATGCAGCCCGGACTCGAAGTAGTCGCGCCAGATACCGGTGTCGGTGGCGTAGTGAACGATGCTGAAGTCGGGCCTCCCCTCCTGGAGGCGCTCCGGATGCGGCAGGGAGACGGGTCCGATGCTTGTCGCCTGCGGCAGCGGATTGCCGGCGACGATCAGATTGCGCACGTACCAGTAGCCCCCACCGAGCAGGGCGGGGATGAACCACCAGGCGGCAGCCGCCCGACGGCGACCCGCAGGAGCCAGGATAAGCACAGCTAGGGTCAGGCCTGCGGCCATTGCCACCGCGGTTGACTTCGTCCCCACAGCGAGGCCCACGGCCAGCCCAGCGACCGCCAGCGCCCATCCGACCGGCAGGGTGGCCCTCTCGCTGACCTTCGGGTGATGAGCCCGACGAGCTATCCAGACGTTGACGAGGATCGCCACGGCAGCCAGCAAGAGGGCGGCAGCCACGAGGTCGTTCTTGGCGGCGCCGGGCTCTCGTACGACGAGCGTGTGGCACTCGAGGACTATGGCCGCCGCTACGACCGTGAGGTGGCCACGCCCGTAGGGCCGGCCGATGCACCAGGCAGCCAGGAAGCTCAGGGCGAGGAAGCCGAAGTTCAGGAAGAGCGACAACGTGTCCCTGTGTGTCAGCAGGATCCCGGTCGCGTGGAGCAGCTCCGAGTTCTGGGGGTAGAACCAGTTGGTGAAGACCGTCTCGGTGTAGTGCAGCCCCGTCACGGAGTGGCTCTGGACCATGTCCGCCGCGAAGGGCATGTGGTACCAGAGCGAATCGAAGTTGAAGATCCCCCGGTCCAATGCGTCCTTGGTCGTCAGCCCCCAGTGGGCGAAGACGAGAGCAATGACGCCGAGGGTGACCAACCAGGCAAACGGACTCGGGCCGGCGGGTCCTGTCGCCGCAGGGGACTCCCCACCCCCTCCGGTCGCTGAAGCGTCCTCGGGGGCGGGCCCCCCTACGGCGCCACCCCCCGGCAGAAACGCCTTTGCCGAGACGGCCACGAGCACCGAGGCCGCGACCAGGACCCAGTCGTAGAAGGCCCCGAACGTTCCGAGAAGCTCTCCGAGCCAGATCAGCAGGGCAATCCCCACGACCGCCTCAACAAGCCGCGCAGGCGCTCCCAGCCAGTCTGGGAGCAGCCGCTGCCGCAACGTGTAGGCAGTGAACGCGATCGACCCCCCGACCACCACCAGCGCCAGCGCGCTGACCACGTAGGACCCGGCGCTAACCACTGCTCCTCCACGTTCCGGTGCGCTTTATGTGACCCCTGGCCACATAAAGCGCACCGGAAGCGGCTGCCATGCGCCTGGGCGCTAGAGGCCGCGTACTACGAGCGGCGTCTCTTCCGGTGCCACCATGCCCTGGGCCCGCGCCTTGGAGCTGAGCGTGATCGGGTCGTCGGCGTGCTGAATGCGCCAGTGCAAGCGGGTGTTTTCGCGCTGGGCCTCGTGCAGCTGGATCCTGGCCTCGGTCGTCGCGGTGTAAGTCTTGACGAAATCGATCACCGGGTTGAGGTAGGAGTAGAGGACGGCAAAGAGGACCAAGGTCAGCGCCACGCGGCCGACGCGATCCCAGTGAATTCGACTGGCACCGCGGCGCGCTGCCGGTTTGCGCCTTGCCGCGGGCTTGCGCCGCGAGGCCGTGTTGCGAACGGGCGTGGAACGTCGTTTGGCGCCACCAGCGGGGCGTGTCCGCGCCTGGGCACGTGCTGCCATGCCCGCTCCTACGCGGTCGGGCCCCGCATTCCTTCACTAAGCGGACCGTTGGTGGAACGCCTGCAAGCCGGGAAATCTCGCCCCGGAGCCCAATTCCTCCTCGATGCGCAGGAGGCGGTTGTACTTGGCGACCCGGTCCGAGCGCGAGGGGGCGCCGGTCTTGATTTGCCCCGCGCCGGTGGCGACGGCCAGATCGGCGATGGTCGTGTCCTCGGTCTCACCGGAGCGGTGCGAGATCACCGCTGTGTAGCCGGCGTCAGAGGCGATCCGGATCGCCTCCAGGGTCTCGCTCAGGGTGCCGATCTGGTTGACCTTGACCAGGATCGAGTTGCCGACGCCGAGCTCGATTCCGCGCCGCAAACGCTCGGGGTTGGTGACGAAGAGGTCGTCGCCGACCAACTGCACCCGCTCCCCCAGCTTCTTGGTCAGCAGCTTCCAGCCGTCCCAGTCCTCCTCGTCCATGCCGTCCTCAATCGAGAGGATCGGGTAGCGCGAGCAGGCGTCCTCCCAGTAACTCGCCATCTCCTCCGGCGAGAGCGAGCGGCCCTCGTGCTCGAGCACGTAAGCGCCGCCCTCGAAGACCTCGCTGGTCGCCGGGTCGAGGGCGATGAAGACATCCTTGCCCGGCTCATAGCCGGCCGCTTCGACGCCCGCCAGCACTGCCTGCAGCGCCGCCTCGTTGGACTCGAGGTTGGGCGCGAAGCCGCCCTCATCGCCCACTGCGGTTGCATGACCGTTGGCGGCGAGGCTCTTCTTCAGGGCGTGGAAGACCTCAGTGCCGACGCGCAGGCACTCCGAGAAGCTCGCCGCCCCGGCCGGCACCACCATGAACTCCTGGAAGTCGACCGAGTTGTCGGCATGAGCGCCGCCGTTGAGGACGTTCATCATCGGCACCGGCAGCAGGGTCGGCTCCCCGCCGCCGTAGAGCGCCGCCAGGTAGCGGAAGAGCGGCTCGCCGGCCAGCATCGAGCTCGCCTTGGCGGCAGCCAGGGAGACGCCGAGGATCGCGTTGGCGCCGAGGCGGCCCTTGTTCGGCGTACCGTCGAGCTCGATCATCCGGGAGTCGAGCCCGGCCTGGTCGGCGGCATCGACGCCCTTCAGCGCAGCGGCGATCTCGCCGTTGACGTTGGCGACGGCCCGCGAGACGCCCTTGCCGATCCAGGCGTCGCCGCCGTCGCGCAGCTCGACCGCCTCGAACTCACCGGTCGAGGCGCCGGAAGGGACCGCCGCAAGGCCCCTGGCTCCGGACTCGAGGCCAACTTCGACCTCAACGGTCGGGTTGCCCCTCGAGTCGAGGATCTGGCGGGCGTGAATGGAGGAGATGCCGCTCATTGAGAAGGGGGTTCACGCGCAAATCGCCCCGGATTCGAATATCCGGCGATGACCGTGTCGATTTGCGCGTTCACGGACGCGGCAGTCTAATCAGTGCGGCGGCGCTATTCGCCGGGGGCACCGGGCACGACTCCGCCCGGGATTTCGCCTTCGGGTGCTACCGCTTCTTCGAGTCCCGACGGACGCGGGCGCTGGGCCAGTTTCTGGCCTTCGAGATTGAGCGGGCTGACCGTCCCCGGTTGGGCGGGCTTGACCTGCGGGATCGGCGCCGGGCAAGCTTCAGCCGGTGTTTTGGGATTCGCTTCGAAGCAGGCTTCGTTGGCTTCCGGCGGCCGCCCGTCGCTCTTGAAGTTGGCGCAGCGTTGAATCAGGTAGTCCGAGGCGCAGAAGGTGCGTGAGGTCCACCTGCTGCCATACCCCCGCACGAAGGCAGCGAAAGTCTGCTGTTTTGCCTGTTCGGCGAGCTGGGCGCTGATCTGCGACTTGGCTTCGTCGAGCGACTGGACTTTCTCCGGGGTCACCTTCATCACCTCGAAGACGACGAAGTTCTGACCTTCCTTCAGCGGCCCTTCCAGCTCTCCCTGCGAGGCAGCGAAGACCGCTTTATCCAGAGGTTCGCCGAGCGTGCCTTCGGTGACGCCCGACTGCAGGCCGCCGTTGCCTTTGGTCGTGTCGGTGGAAAACTTTTTCGCGACCGTTTCCCAGTTTTTGGTCGAGTCGTCTTTTTCCAGCGCGGCCTTGGCTTCTTCGACCTTTGCCTGGTCTTTGTTCTTGACGAGGCGAATGTCGCGCGATTCCGGAGTCGTGTACTGGCTCGACTTCGCGGCTTCGTAGTAGTTCTCGATTTCGCTATTGCTCGGGATCGGCGCTTCTTCAGTGACCTGCGTCTGGATCTGTTCGCTCAGCATCTGAATCGTCACCCGCGTGGTGACGTCCGCCTGCGTGAATTTCGCTTCTTTGAGGAATTCTTCGTACTGCTTTTCAGTTTTGAAGGCTTTTTTCTTCAGTTTTTTGAGTTCTGCGGCGATTTCTTTCGGCGTCACCGAGATCCCCATTTCCTCCGCCTGGCCCTGGATCCAGATCGAATCGAAAACTTCACCCAGGGCGGTTTCCTTCAGTTCGTCGTATTTTTTGTCGCCCGGTTTGGGGACCGGCGTGACTTTCCCCTGGGCAGCAGCCTGCTCCAGCGCGTGCTGGAACTCCTCCTCGGTGACGGTGCCAAGATCGTCGGGGGCATCTTCGATCACCGCAACCGCGCCGGACGGCACGCTCGGATGGCCGATTCCCTGGGCGACCGCAAAAATCACGAAGAGCAGAATCAGGAGCGCCGCGAAGCCGAGCAGCGCAAGCCGCTGCAACCCGGCCGACTTCCCTCCCTTGGCGCTAGTAGATGCCACCGATCCGGCAGCATAATCAAATGCTCCGAAAGGGGGGCGGCGCTCAGCTCGTCAGGCTCGCCTCAGCCGCCTCGGCCTGTGCCTGCTTGGCGGTTCGAATCGCCTCGGCCATCGCCAGTACGGCGGCAAGCCTGGCCTCCGGCTGATCGGGAACGCGCACGGCCGCGGTCTGCTCACGCCACTCATATAGCGCCCCGTCGAGCTTCTCCCTGAGCACGCCAGCCGCCTCGGAGTCCAGCTCGACACCGGTGACGCTGAGCCGCCCGCCACGGAACTCAACGCTGCGCGCCCCGGCCAAGCCGAGCTCGATCCGGGCACGCTGCAGGGCGATCAGGTTCTCCGCTTGCGGCGGCGGTGGTCCAAAACGATCACTGATCTCATCGCGGATCGCGCGCAATTCGCCCGGCTCGCGGGCGGCGGCGATACGGCGATGCACGTCGATCTTCGCCGCCTCGAAGGGAATGAAGGAGGCGGGGAGATAGGCATCGACCGGAACGTCGAGGCGAACTGGCTCGGGCGCCCCCTCCTCCCCTCCATCGGCCTCCCGGGCCGCGCCGACCGCCTCGTCAATCATCTGGCAGTAGAGCTCGAAGCCGACCGCGGCTACGTGTCCCGACTGCTCCTCGCCGAGTAGGTCACCGGCGCCACGAATGTCGAGGTCACGCATCGCGATCTTGAAGCCGGAGCCGAGCTCGGTGTGATCGGCGAGGGTCGAGAGGCGCGCCGCCGCGTCCTCGGTCAGCGCCTCGGCCGAGGGGTAAAGCATGTAGGCGAAGGCACGCTCGCGAGAGCGCCCGACCCGGCCACGGATCTGGTAGGCCTGCGAGAGGCCGAGCTGGTCGGCGCGCTCGACGATCAGCGTGTTGGCGTTGGCGATGTCGAGTCCCGACTCGATGATCGTCGTCGTCACCAGGACATCCGCATCGCCGCGCAGGAAACTGAGCATCGTCTCCTCTAGCTGGGTCTCGTCCATCTGCCCGTGCGCTTCGAGGAAGCGTGCCTTGGGCACCAGGCCACGCAACCGCTCCGTCACCTCGGGCAGCGAATCGATCCGGTTGTGCAGAAAGAAGGCCTGCCCGTCGCGCTCGAGCTCGCGGTTGATCGCCTTGGCGACGAGGTCCTCGTCATAGGGGCCGACGTAGGTGCGGACGGGGCGGCGGCCCTCGGGCGGGGTCTCGATCGTCGAGATGTCGCGCAGGCCGGCCAGGCTCATCTGCAGGGTGCGCGGGATCGGCGTCGCCGAGAGGGCCAGCACGTCGACCTTGAGCTTCAACTGGCGCAGCAGTTCCTTCTGTTTGACGCCGAAGCGCTGCTCCTCGTCGACGATGACGAGGCCGAGATCCTTGGCGCGAACGTCGCGTGAGAGCAGCCGGTGGGTGCCGATCAGGATGTCGACCCTGCCCGCTTCGAAATCGGCCAGCACCGCTTTCACCTCGGCCGGCTTGCGCAGGCGCGAGACGCCCTCGACGACGAAGGGGAGGTCGGCGAGGCGCTCGCGGAAGGTGCCGAAGTGCTGCTGGGCGAGGATCGTCGTCGGCACCAGGATCATCACCTGTTTGCCGTCGGCGGCCGCCTTGACCGCGGCGCGCAGCGCCACCTCGGTCTTGCCGAAGCCGACGTCGCCGCAGACCAGGCGGTCCATCGGCTGCTCGGCCTCCATGTCGCCCTTGACCGACTCGATCGCTTCGATCTGGTCGGCCGTCTCGCGGTAGGGGAAGGCGGCCTCCATCGTCATCTGCCACTCGCCGTCGGCCTCGAAGGCGTGGCCCTTGCGAGTCCGCCGCTCGGCGTAGAGGTTGAGCAGCTCGCCCGCGAGGGCGCCGGCCGCTTTGCGCGCCCGCGCCTTCATGTTCTGCCAGCGTTTGCCGCCCAGCGCCGAGAGGCTCGGTTCGCCACCGGCACCGACGTAGCGACTCAGCTTGGCGAGCTGGTCGACGGGGACGAAGACCCGGTCCTCGCCCTTGTATTCGAGGTAGAGATAGTCGCGGGTGATACCGCCGACCTCGCGGGTCTCAAAGCCGGCGAAGCGGGCGACGCCGTGTTCCTCGTGGACGACGTAGTCGCCGACCCGCAGGTCGCTGAAGGCAAGCCGCCCGCGCCCGGCTCCGGGGGCCCGAGCTTCGGCTCGGCGGCGGCGATGGACTAGGCGACGGAAGGGGTAGACAGCGAGGCGCAGCTCGGGGCCGATGAAGCCCTCGCGCAGGCGTCCCTCGGCGAAAGTGAGGGCGGGGTTGGGCGAGAGGCGACCGCCTTCAAGCAGGGTCGCGTCCAGTCGGTCGAGGCCGTAGCGGGCGCGCTCGGCCTCGCCACGGTCGTCGAAGGCGACGACCGTGCGATAGCCAGAGCGGACCTGCTTTTCCAGCTCGGCCTCGGCCTCTTTGACGCTGCGCGCCGGCGACTCGGCGCGGGCGGCGCGAAAGGCACTCTCGTCCTCGTCGCTGGCCGTGCGAAAGGAGAGGCTGGCGCGGGCAGCGAGCGGCTCCGCCACGTCGACGTAGAGATGGCGGGCGTCATCGGCGTGCATCGCCGTGGTCGCGTCATCCCAATGGTCGCGCAGGGCGGGCTCGATCTCCTCGCTGGCCGCGAGGATCACCGCGGCAGCGTCGGGGACGAGCTGCAACGGTGGCCCGAACCGGTCGAGCGGCAGGACCTCGGCCAAGCTCGGTGGCTCCTTTTCCTCCTCGGCGGCCTCCATCGCCGCCAGCTCGGCGAGTTCGCGGTGCTCGGCATCGAGTTCGGCTGCCGGCGCCAGCTCGACCCGCTCCGCCTCACCCAGCGAGCGCTGGGTGAAGGTCGAAAACCAGCGCATCGACTCGACCTCGTCGCCGAAGAGCTCGATCCGCACGGCGCGCTCCTCGGTGGCGCCGTAGACGTCGAGGATGCCGCCGCGCACGGCAAACTGGCCGCGCTCCTCAACCTGCTCGACCCGTTCGTAACCGGCTCCGTCGAGGTCGCGGGTGACCGTGGCGAGGTCGATCTCCTCGCCGACCGAGACCGCAAAGCCCGCCGGCCGCAGGGCCGCATCCGGGACCGCCTCGGCCAGCGCGGTGGCGCTGGCGACGACCACCGCGTCCCCCTCGCGTCGGAGCGCGTCAAGCGCGTCGATGCGCAGGCCGATCAAGTGGGGCGGGGGGGTCACGTGGGAGGCAAAACCCGTTCCCCGCGAGGGATAGAGGCGGACGCGGCGCGGTGCCAGGTAGGCGCGCAGGTCGGCGGCGAGGTCGCGAGCCGAGCGGTCATCGGGGCTGACCAGCAGCGCCGGGCGGCCCGCCAGCCCGCGCTCGTCCTCGAGCAGAGACGCGAGCAACAGCGGCCGCAGCATCGAAGAGGCGGGCACGTCAACCGGCTCGCCGCCGGCAGCGGCTTCGCGCACGCGGCCGGTGAGCGCGTGGATGCGCTCGTTCTCGGCGGCAAGCTCGATTAGGGGACGGAGTGACATGGCAGGCGAAACGCCCGGACAGGCCGTCCGGGCGGTAACCCGATTCTACGAAGCCGGTTTGGCTGGGCAGCCAAGATCGAGGGCGTCGCCCTAGTATCTGCGCATGTCCGCGCTGGGAGACGTGGCGGCGGCGATCCTGCCGCCCGAGGCCGGGGGCCCGGATCCCGAGCGCGTGGCGAGCGTCGCCAGGCGGATGGTCTCGCGCATGCCGACCAGCTCGCAAGCCGGCCTCGGCGCTGGTCTGCTCGCCCTCGAGGCGTTCTCGCTGGCGCGCACCGGGCGCCGCCTTGGCAATGCCCCGGCGCAGCGTCGCGAAGAGCTGCTGCGCGAGGTCACCCACCTCGGCGGCGCGCCCCTGCTCGACGCGCTCAAGTCAGTCGTCATGCTCGCCCACGGCGCCGACACGTTCGCGGAGGAGATCGCGGCGGTCGGCTCACGCCACCAGCCCTCGCGTCCGGACCCCCAGATGGCGGTCGTAGCGGCGGCGGAGTGGCCGCGGGCCTGCAGCTGCGACGCGGTCGTGGTCGGCTCCGGTGCCGGTGGCGCCTTCGCCGCCCGGGCGCTGGCGCGGGCCGGGCTCGACACCGTGATCGTCGAGGAGGGCGAGCGTTGGACGGCGGACCGAATCCGCGGCTCCCACCCGCTCGACCGATTCGCCGGCATCTACCGTGACGGCGGCACGACGATGGCGCTGGGCAACCCGCCGATCGCGCTGCCGCTCGGACGCGCCGTGGGCGGCACGACCGTGATCAACTCGGGCACCTGCTTTCGCCCCCCGACCGCGGTGGCCACCTCCTGGCACAAGGAGCACGGCCTCGCTCACGCCGATCTCGAGCTGCTGGGGGCAAGGATCGCCGACGTCGAAACGACGATCGGCGTCGCTCCGGCGCCGATGGAGGTCCTGGGCCGCAACGGGGAACTTGCGCTCGAGGGAGCGGCGGCGCTGGACTGGCAGAGCGCCCCCCTGCGCCGCAACGCGCCGGGCTGCCGCGGCGCCTGCCAGTGCGCGATCGGCTGCCCCAACAACGCCAAGGGCGGCGTGCACCTGAACGCCCTGCCCCAGGCCTGCGAGGCCGGGGCGCGGATCGTCTCCGGCCTGCACGTGAAGCAGGTGCTGAGTGAGGCCGGCCGCGCGACCGGCGTCGTGGCGCGGCGAGGCGACGGCAGCGAGGTGCGGATCTCGGCCCCGCTCGTGGTCGTCGCTGCCGGCGCGGTCCCGACCCCGCCCCTACTGCGCCGCAGTGGGCTCGGTCGCCACCCCCGGCTGGGCCGCAACCTCTCAATCCACCCCGCGATCGGGATCACCGCGGGCTTCGAAGAAAGAGTCGTGCCCTGGAGCGGCGTGATGCAGAGCGTCGGGATCGAGGAGCTGCACGAGTCCGAGGGCGTCCTGATCGAGGCCACCGGCAGCCCACCGGGCATGGGCGCGATCTCGGCCCCCGGCTACGGCACCCACCTGCTGGGACGCCTCGACCGCGCCGCCGACAGGGCGATGATCGGCGCGATGATTGCCGACGAGCCCTCCGGCCGCGTCTTCGGCTCGCGCGCCCCGGTCGTCTCCTACCGCCTCGCCAAGGCCGACGAAGGCCGCCTCGCAACCGCGATCGAGGCGATGGCCCGGGTGATGCTGGCGGCGGGAGCCAGCGACGTCGAACTGGGCGGCGGCGCGCCCGCGGTCCGCTCCGAGGCTGAGCTCGACGCAGCGATGCAGCGACTCGACGTCCGCCGCCTCCGCCTCGCCGGCTTCCACCCCTCCGGCACCGCCGCCGCGGGCTCAGATCCCAGTCGTCACCCGGTCGACCCCGAGGGCCGCCTGCGCGGCGTCGACGGCGTCTGGGTCGCCGACGGCTCGATCCTGCCCAGCTGCCCCGGGGTCAACCCCCAGGTCTCGATCATGGCAATGGCGATTGGCGTAGGCGAGGCCGCCGCCCAGGGTCGCCAGAGCTAGTGCAACGCTTTACAGCCCTGAGAGAGCCGCAAAACGTTGCACCTGCGCGGAGGCGCTAGGCGCAGAAGGCGATCGTCCGCCTCGAAACCGCCTAGGTGCTGAACGGCAAACCCGGGCCCGAGCGCTGCCACTCGACCTGGCCCACGCCCTCGCTCGCCGAGCGGCCGACGACGTCGTCCCACTCGTGCAGCATCGCCTTCAGGCGGGCAACCGCCTCCGGCGGGTGGGCAGCGGCCTCAGCCGCCAGGGCCAAGGCCGACTCCTCGGTCGCGGCGGCCGGGGCGACGCGGTTGACGAGGCCGAGGCGCAGGGCCTCGTCGGCACCGATCGTGCGCGAGGAGAGCAGCAGGTACTTGGCCGTGGCGAGGCCGCAGAGGGTGACCAGGCGCGCCGGGCCGACCGGTACGCCGAGCGCCGCGCCGGGGAAGCGCATGCGCAGGTTGGCGCCGCCGACGCGCATGTCGCAGGCGACGGCGATCTCGGCGCCACCGCCGACGACGTCGCCGTGGCAGCTGGCAACGGTCGGCTTGGGGAAGGCGACGATCTGGTCGTAGACGTCGGCGAAGAGCTGCATGCGGCGGACCTTGCCCTCCTCGTCGAGCTCCTCCTTGACGTCGGCACCGGCCGAGAAGCCCATGTGATCGGCGGAGCTGAAGACCAGCACCCGCACGGCCTCGTCGCCGCGCGCCACGGCCAGGTGCTCGAGGATCTCCAGCAGCATCTGGGTGTCGATCGCGTTGCGCGACTTTGGCCGCTGCAACCGCAGCACCGCCACGCCCCGCTCGTCGACTTCGTAGCTCGTCACGGCGGTCTCGTCGCTCATCGGCGGCAATCTATTCATCCAGCTGCGCGACCAGGGTCTCGGTCTCGTCGGCGGCGCGCTCGATCAATGCCGCGACCTCCTCCCGCGGCTCGCGGAAGCGGCCGAGCACGTAGGAGGCGACGATCTCCGGGTCGGTGGAGTCGGGCCGGTCGACGCCGACCCGCACGCGCCAGAACTCGGCGTCGCCGAAGCCGCGCTTGAGGCTCTTGAGGCCGTTGTGGCCGGCCAGCCCGCCGCCGAGGCGGACGCGGACCTCGCCGAAGGGCAGGTCGATCTCATCGTGCAGTGCGATCACCCGCGCGAGCGGCACGTGCAGCGAGCCGCGGGCCGGGCCGGCGGAATCGCCGGAGACGTTCATCTGGGTCTGCGGCAGCAGGATCGCCACCCGCGGCCCACCCGGGCCGGCGCGACCTTCGCTGAGCAGGCCGCCGAACTTCGACTTCGCCCTGGGCAGGTCCCAGCGGCGCGAGAGCTCAGCGGCGACCTCGAAGCCGACGTTGTGGCGAGTCGCGGCGTAGCGCTCGCCCGGGTTGCCAAGGCCGACGATCAGGATGCGATCGCCGGACTGCTCGTCCTCGCCGCCCTCGGACCGACGGCGGCGGAAGATCGACAGGAGCTACTCCCCGCCGGAGTCGCCCGAATCGCCGTCGCCCGAATCGCCATCCTCGGCGGCGGCCTCGCCGTCCTCGCCGATCAGCTCGGTCTCCTCCTCGACGGCGGGCTCGGGCTCTTCCTCGACACGCGGCGGCGAAAGCGTGGCAATGGTCACCTCGTCGGGGTCGTCGGCGACGAGGGTGACGCCCTCGGGCACAGCCAGCGACGAGAGCTGCAAGGTGTCGTTGATCTCCATCGTCGAGACGTCGGCGACGATGCGGTCCGGAATCTCGGTCGGCAATGCTTCGACCGTGACCTCGCGGGTGACGTGCTCGAGCACGCCACCACCCTTGACACCAGGGGCGATGTCGGCTCCCTCGAGCTCGATCGCGACCTCGGCCTGAATTGCCTCGTCGAGGCGCACCTCCTGCAGGTCGATGTGCTGGAGGCTGCCGCGAACCGGGTGCAGCTGCTGCTCCTTGACCACGACCGGGACGGCTTTGCCGCCCTCGATCTCGAGATCGAAGAGAGCGGCGCCTTCGCCGAGCACGTTGCGGACGTCGCGTTCGGCCACCTGGAAGGCGCTTGCCTCCGAGCCACCGCTGTAGACGACGCCGGGCACCAGGCCCTCGCGCCGCAGGCGGCGGGAGGTGCGGGAGCCGAAATCGCTGCGCGGGGCAGCCTTGAGAGTTTCGCGTCCTTTGGCCATTGGGACGGGAGAGGATAGAGAAAGAGGCGAATTCGGAACCTGTGGCAACCTTGGCCGGGAGCGCAGCAGCGACCGAGCGTGCATATCTGACTCTTCGCGAGGGAGCGAAAGCGCGAGACTGTGTTCATGAGCGAGGACTCGAAGATCCCCAAGGGGCGCGTGCGGCGCTCGGCCAAGCTGGGCTCGATCGTAGGCGTCCAGGGGGCCCGTTACGCGGGCACGAAGGCGACCAACGTCGGCCGCTCGGAGGAGTCGAGCAAGGAGCGGCTCGAGCAGCGCCACCTCGAGACGGCGATGAAGATGGTCGGAGCGCTGGGCCAGATGAAGGGCGCGGCGATGAAGCTCGGCCAGTTCGCCTCCTTCATCGACACCGAGTTCATCCCCGACGAGTACCGCGAGATCTACCAGGAGCAGTTGGCCAAGCTGCGCACCGACGCGCCGGCGATGCCCTGGGAGAAGGTCGAGAAGGTGCTCGAAGAGGAGTACGACGGCGAACCGCTCTCCGAGTTCTTCACCGAGTTCGAGCAGGAGGCCTTCGCCGCCGCCTCGATCGGCCAGGTCCACCGCGCCGAGCTGCTCGACGGCAGGCAGGTGGCGGTGAAGATCCAGTACCCCGGCATCGCCGAGGCGCTCGACGCAGACCTGCGCAACGCCGGCACCGTCGTGCGCCTCGCCCGCGCCCTCGCCCCCGGCCTCGACGCCAAGGCGATCGCCAAAGAGCTGCGCGAACGGGTTATGGAGGAGCTCGACTACGAGTACGAGGCGCAGAACCAGCGCACCTTCTCGCGCGCCTACCGCGACCACCCCTTCATCTACGTGCCGGAAGTGATCACGCGGCTCTCGCGGCGCCGGGTGCTGGTCACCGAGCTGGTCGAGGGACTCGGCTTCGAGCAGGTCAAGGCGCTGCCGCACGAGGAGCGCAGCCGCTTCGGCGAGATCGTCTTCCGCGGCAGCTTCGGCTCGATCTATCACCTGCAGCATTTCAACGCCGACCCCCATCCCGGCAACTACATCCTGCTCGCCGACGGCCGCGTCGCCTTCCTCGACTTCGGCATGACCAAGAAGCTCGACCACGAGCAGATCGTGCTCGAGCAGCGCGCCTTCGATGCGGCCTCGCGCCAGGACCCCGAGGCGTTCCGCCAGGCCCTGCACGACCTCGGCTTCGTCAAGAACCCCTCCAAGCTCGACGCCGAGCGGCTGCTCGAGCACATGCGCGCGGTCGGCGGCTGGTACATAGAAGACCGCGAGATCGAGATCAGCGCCAAACGGGTGATGAAGATCATCGAGTCGACCAACGACCCGCGCTCGGAGTACTACGACCTGATGCGGCGGGAGGCGATGCCGGCCGACGAGCTGATGGGACGGCGGATGGAAATCGGCGTCGTCGCCGTGCTCGGCCAGCTGCAAGCGAAGCGCAACTGGCACCAGATCATGCGCGAGTGGATCTACGCTGATCCGCCTGCAACCCCACTCGGCGAGGAGGAGTGGGAGTACTTCGAGGGAAGAGGCGTGATGCAAATGCCGATCATCGAGCGGTCGCTGGAAGGAGAGCAGCAATGAGCAGGATTCGGCGGGGCTGGGATCTGACCAAGAAGAGCTGGGGCCTGCTGCGCGAGAATCCCGCGCTGCTGCGCTTTCCTCTCTACGGTGGCGCGGCCACGATCGTCTGCGCGATCATCGTCGTCGGCCCCGGCATCTACCTGATCGAGGACGACCAGACGATCTTCGGCGGCGCCCTGGCGGTGATCGGCTTCTACCTGCTCGCCCTGATCGGCACCTACTTCAGCGTCGGCCTCGCCGCCGCCGCCGACATGGTCTTCCGCGGCGAGCAGGCGAGCGTCGGCAACGGGCTGGCGGTCGCGCGCACGCGCTTCTCGGCAATCGCGGGCTGGGCCGCGGTCTCGACCACGATCGGCCTCGCGCTCAGCGCCCTGGAGAACCAGGGCATCCTCGGCGAGATCGCCGGCCGCCTGCTGGCGATCGGCTGGTCGCTGATCACCTTCCTCGCCGTGCCGGTGATCGCGATCGAGGGGACCGGGCCGCTCGAGACGCTGAAGCGCTCCTCGAGCCTCTTCAAGTCACGCTGGGGCGCCCAGGTGACCGGCAACATCGCGATCGGCGGCGCCGTCTTCCTCTTTGGCGTGCTGCCCTCGGCGCTGCTGATCTTCGCCGGCTTCCTGATCTGGGCCTCGGCCAGCTTCGCCGGCGCCCTGCTCCTGGTCCTCGGCGTGATCGGCCTGGCGATCTCGATGCTGATCTCCAGCGCACTCAGCAACATCTTCGGCGTCGCCCTCTACCGCTACGCCCTCGACGGCGAGGCGGTCGGCGGCTTCACCCCCGAAGAGCTCAACTCCGCAGTCAAGTCCAAAGGCGGCCGCAACGCGCCGCCGACGGCGACGCCCGGCACAGTCTGATTCCAGCGACTGGCTTCCCAAGGCAGGGCTAGGCGCGGCTGTCGAGCTCGGCGAAGAGGCGTGGGTCGTTGGAGACGAGGCCGTCGACGCCGGCGTCGACCAGGCGCTGCATGCGGGTCGCGTCGTCGACGGTCCAGGCGATCAGCTCAACCCCGGCGAGCTTGGTGATGCGGGCGAGGCGACGGCTGACCAGCGGGTGGTAGACCCACATCGACTCGACCCCGAGCTTGGGCAGCTTCTCCGCGGCGAGGCCCGGCAGACGCTGGCGCATCGCCATCAGCGCCATCAACATCGGCCCCTTGGCCCAGCGCTTCGAGGTCCAGTCCTTGGTCACCTTGGGGTAGGTCCAGCCGCGGCGCAGATTCGGTTCGAGCTCGAGGATGCGACCGAGCGAGTAGAGCTCCATCGTCGAGACCATCGCCCGGCTGACCAGGTCGCGCTCGCGCAGCGCCGCGACGATCTCCTCCTCGCGGCCGGGCAGCTTGACGTCGATGTCGATCTCTATCTGGTCGAGTGGCGGCTCGAGGAAGGCGTCAAGCGCCTCGGTCAGCGGCAATGGCGTGCGGCGCTCGGCGTCATGCCAGTCGTGGGCGACCACCAACGGGGCCCGCTGCTCCAGCGGCAGGTGCGAATCGCGCAACCAGAGCACGTCGAGCTCGATCGTGTCGACCCCGGCCCCGGCCGCGGCGTGGAAGCTCTCGATCGTGTTGCCCGGAGCAATCAGGTCGGCGCCCTTGTGGCCGACCAGCCGCAAACCGTCTGGCGGCACTAGAAGAGCTGGTTCTCGCCGGCGAAGATCTCGGAGACCGAGTCGTCGGTGAAGATGCGGCGGATCGAGTCGGCGAAGGTGCCGGCGGTCGAGAGCACTTTGATGTTGTCGGGAGCGCCGGGGCGCAGCGGGATCGTGTCGGAGACGACGATCTTCTCGATGCCGGAGTTCTCGTAGGCGAGCCGCTCGTAGGCGGGACCGGAGAAGACGCCGTGGGTGGCGCAGGCGATCACCCGCGCCGCGCCCTCGTCGAGCACGGTCTGGGCCGCGGCGCAGAGGGTGCCGGCGGTGTCGATCATGTCGTCGACCAGGACCGCGGTCTTGCCCTTGACGTCACCGACGACGTAGCCGATCTCGGCCACCTGCTGGGCAGGGCGCTCCTTCTCCATCACCGCCCAGTGGGTGCCGATGCGACGGGCGAAGTTGCGCGCGGTCTTGACCCGGCCGGCGTCGGGAGAGACGATCACCAACTCCCCGGCCGGGTGCTGATCGGCAAACCACTGGGTCAGCATCGGCATCGCCGTCATGTGGTCAACCGGCACGTGGAAGAAGCCCTGGACCTGGCCAGCGTGGAGATCCATCGTCAGCACGCGGTCGACGCCGACGCCCTCCAGGCACTTGGCGACGATGCGAGCGGAGATCGGCTCGCGCGGCGCCGACTTCTTGTCCTGGCGGGCGTAGCCGTACCAGGGCATGACGGCGATGATGCGGTGAGCGGAGGCGCCTTGCGCCGCATCGATCATCGTCAACAGCTCGATCAGCGAGTCGTTCGGGGTCATCTCGGACTGCTCGTTGGCGCAGGTCGACTGCACGATGAAGACGTCGGCGCCGCGGATCGACTCCTCGTAGCGGCAGTAGACCTCGCCGTTGGCGAAGGTCTTCAGGGTCACCTGGCCGAGGTCGACGTCGAGCTTGCCGGCGACCTTGGCGGCCAGCTCCATCGAGCTGCGCCCGCCGAAGACCATCATCCGCTTCGAGTAGTCGTGGGTGATGGCGCTTGACGGCACCGACTCGGGTCGCTCCTCGATCGTGCTCACGGGGTTTGGTCCTCCTGCATCTTGGCGGCCTTGCGGGCGGCGTAGCCCTCGATGTTTCGTTGCTCGTTCTCGCTGACGGCGAGTGCCCCCTCGGGCACGTCGCTCTTGATCACTGCTCCGGCGCCAGTGTAAGCACCGTCGCCGACTTCTACCGGTGCGATCAACATCGTGTCAACGCCGACCCGCACCTTCTCGCCGACCGTAGTCCGGTTCTTGCGGAAACCGTCGTAGTTGGCGGTGATCGTGCCGGCGCCGAGGTTGCTGCCCGCGCCCACATCGGCGTCGCCGACGTAGGCCAGGTGCGGCACCTTGGCGCCCTCGCCGATGCGCGAGTTCTTGATCTCGACGAAGGTGCCCGCCTTGGCGCCCTGCGCCAGCTCAGCCCCCGGCCGCAGGTAGGCGAACGGGCCGACGTTGGCGTTGTCGGCGACGGTGCAATCGACCAGGTAGGAGTGGGGCACCGAGACGTTGGCGCCAAGCTCGGCGTCGATCAGGGTGGTGAGCGGACCGACCGTCGTGCCGCCACCGACCTTGGTCGCCCCGCGCAGGCTGGTGCCGGGCTCGATGCGGGCGTCGGCAGCAATCTCGACCCCGACGTCGATCCAGGTCGAGCCCGGATCGACGACGCTGACGCCGGCCAGCATGTGCGCCTCGAGGATGCGCCGGCGAGCCTCGGCCTCGACCGCGGCGAGGTCAGCGCGGTTGTTGATGCCCATCGTCACGGCAAGATCGTCGGCCAGGTGCGCACCCACCGCCTGACCGGCCTCGCGCAGCGCCGGCAGGGCGTCGGGCAGGTAGTACTCGCCCTGAGCGTTGTCGTTGGAGAGGCCGGCAAGCGCCTCGGCTAGAGGGCCCGCCCGGAAGACGTAGGTGCCGGCGTTGATCTCGCGGATCGCCAGCTGCTCGGCCGTCGCGTCGCCGGCCGCCTTGGCCTCGACCACCCGCTCGACCCCGCCTTCGCCGTCGCGCACGACGCGCCCATAGGAGCCGGGCTCATCGAGCTCGATCGTCAGCATCGTCGCCGCCGCGCCTGAAGACTCATGCCCCGCCAGCAGCCCCGAGATCGTCTCAGCCGAGATCAACGGCACATCACCGGAGAGCACCAACACCGTCTCGGCCTCTTCGATCAGCGGCAGCGCCGCCCGCACCGCCCCACCGGTGCCATCGGCCTCGGGCTGAACGACCGTCTCCACGTCATCCGGCAGCCCAACGGAGAGATCCAAGTTCGGTGAGACGACCACAGCAACCTTCCCCGCTCCCGCCTCTCGCGCGGCGACGATCGGCCACGCGACCATCTCCCGCCCGCAGACGGGATGCAGCACCTTCGGCAGGCTGGAACGCATCCGCGTCCCTTGGCCAGCCGCCATCACGAGCACGAGCGGCGAACTCACCCCAAGATCGTAGTCGTGAAGCGGGCTATGTGCCCCTCCCGCAGAAGCTCTGCAACCACCAGTCGAATCTCCACCCACGATCCGCTGCGCAACGGTCTCTGCGGGAGGGGCACATAGCCCGCACTCGGCTCAAGCATTGCGGGCCAGGTCCTTACCCACCAGAGCCACCGAAGTGAGCGTCCAGCCGGCGAAGATCAGGTCGACCCCGACCAAGAGGCCGATCGCCCAGTCCGCGCTGCTGGGGAACTTGGCCAGCACGAGAATGCCGATCAGGAGCCCGGCGACGCCGCTGAGGCCGACGAGCCCAGCCCCTTCTTGGCCACGGCCGGCAAAAGCGACCGCGATTCGGGTCAGGCCCATGAAAAGGAAGTAGATGCCGAGTACCAGGGTCAGGGTGAGCGTGCCGTTGTGCGGTTCGACGATCAGCCAGAGGCCGACGACAACCGTCAGCAGAGCCCAGATCAAGCGCAGGATGACGCTGCCGATCGAGTGCGCCATGAAGGCACCGGCGACCAGGAACGCACCAGCGATGACGAGGATCCAACCAATGAAGATCGCGGTCCCGACCGAGGCGACCGCCGGTACGAGGATCGCGATACAGCCGATCACGATCGCCGTGACCCCAACCGCCATCAGCGCCTTCCAACTGCGCTGCAATCCCTCGCGAATCTCCGGGTCCATGGCCGGGGCTCCCATCTCCATGTCGCGGACCCTAGGCCGTCATCCGGACGCAATCACCCACTGCCGGCCGCTAGGCTCGGAAACGCATTCCGGGGTGGTGTAATCGGCCAGCACGCTTGGTTTTGGTCCAAGAAGAGAGGGTTCGAGTCCTTCCCCCGGAACTGCGGCTACTCCTCGCCCCCGCGCGGCACCTTGCCCGCTTCGGCGCCGGGCTCCATCGCCGGGCCACGGGGCGAGGCGATGCCCAGGACCCGCATAGTTTTGAGCCCGAGGCCGAGCTTCTCGCGACCCTCGGTGGCGGAAACGTCGTGGCCGCAGAGCTCCTTGACTCGCTCCAGGCGGTAGCGAATCGTGTGGCGGTGGGTGAAGAGCTGTTTGGCGGTGGCGGCGACGTTGCCGTCGTTGTCGAGGTAGGCCTCGACAGTGGTCACCAACTCGGTCTCGTACTGCTCGTCGTAGGCGGCCAGGGGCGCGATCGTCTCCGCGTAGAAGCGCTCGAGCTCGCGCCGGTCCTCGCTCATCGCCGGCAGCAAGAGGCGGTAGGAACCGGTGTCCTCGAAGGCAAGCACGGAGCGTCCCTCGGCTTCGCCGACGTTGACCGCTAGGCGCGCCTCGTTGCCGGCCCGGTAGAGGTCGACCGGGTCGGTGGCGTGGCGACTGCGGCCGATCGTCAGGTTGAAACCGGAGAGACTGTCTTCCAGCTCCCGCGCCAGACCGGCGGCGGCGCGCTCGATGCGGGCGTCGTCCTCGGCCGGCACGATGACGGCGATCTCAGCCGCCTCTTCACCATCCGGGCTGGCCAGAGACCCCGGCGCAAGCGAGCGCAGCGCCCGCTGAGTCAGCGTCAGCACGCGTGCCCGCCACTCGCCGGTCTGAGCGGCCCGGGGGGCGGCGTGCAGGATCAGCACCCCCGCACCTGACTCGAGCTTGGCGCCGAGCTCGGCGGCGCGGGCGAGGATGTCGCCGCGATCGGTCACCTCGCGAGCCAGCACCGCGGCGACGAAGACCCCCGCCACCTCCTCGCTCTCCCACTCCGGTGAGCGCGAGCGCTCCAGCTCCAACGCCAGCAGCGTCGTCACCATGCGGGCGATCATCGGATCGGGCGGCGCCGCGCCGCGATAGCGCAGCTCGCCAACGGCGGAATCCGCCACCCGCAGCTCCACCCGGGTCACCTCCTCACCACCGGCAAGCAGCTTGCGCTCCTGGTCGGGCGAGGCGCCGGCAACGGCCAGCACGGCGCTGGAGCGATCGATCAGGGCGACGCTGGCGTCGAGGACTTTCGCCGCCGCACGGGCGACGGCGGGCAGGCCAGCACCCGATTCGACCGCCTCGGCGAGCGCGTCGAGGGTCCCCTCTTCCCGCTTGCTTGCAGGAGTTTTCGTCCCTTTGGAGGCCGCTGGCATCGGTCAATTATCACCAGAGACCGGCCGCTCGGCGCTGGGGAATCCGTTTGGGAGGAGCTCGACCTAGCTGCCGTTGAGCAAATTTGCGATGTCGTTGTAGTAGTAGACGACCGCCAAGCCGATCACAACGCCGACCAGAACGAGGGCAGCGAGGACGAAGACCGAGAGCACCCCGGCGGCAGCCTTCTCCCAGATACGACCGTAGGAGCTGAGCGCCGGCACCAGGATCAAGCTGACGAACGCGGCAAGGGTTATCACCCCGGCGGCGGCGAACAGCAGGTACTCATTCTCGATCTTCTCCAGCGCCAGCGGCAAGGACACCGCGACCATTCTGCCTTAAGGCGCCGTCTGAAGACCGGCGTGTGCGGCTGGCGAGCGCCGAACCAAGCGGGGCAAGGACGCAGGGAGGCCGAATAGCAGGGCTATTTGGCCGACCGAGGACGCCGCACCGCGCCGTGTCCGCCGCCGCCAGGCGTGCGCGGCGGTCTTCTGACGGCGCCTATCGTCGTGATGGTCAGCGCTACGGCCGCGCAAAGGGAGAAGGACGCGGCGCCCAGCGCCCAGCCGGCGCTGACGTCGCTGAGGTAGTGAACGTTGAGGTAAACGCGCGAAAGGCCGACCAGGGCGGTGAGCGCGATGCCGGCGACGACGACCGCCGCGCCGCGCGCCATCCCAGGCCGCAGGCGCATCACGATCGTCACCGCGAGCCAGACGTAGAAGGTCGAGTAGGCGGCGTGGGCGCTGGGGAAGGAAGAGCCGGAGACGTCGATCAGGCCGCCGCCGGGCCGGGGCCGGTCGACCGCGTCCTTGAGCTCGTGGACGCCGACGAAGATCAGCAGCACGCCGCTGAGCAGGACACCGAACTCGGCCCAGCGCCGGCGGGCGACCAGCAGCACCGCCGCGGTAAAGGCGAGTAGCCCGGTGAGCGCCGAGGAACCGAGGTGGGTGACGGTCTTGGCCAGATCGGTGAGCCAACCGGCCTGCAGCTTTTCGGCGATTTCGATCGCGGTCGTGTCGCCGGGCGTCGGGCCCGGATCGCCGTTGACGATCACCGTGTAGGCGACGAGGACGAAGCTGGCGACGGCGAAGATCGCCATCAGCGAGGTGAACTCGAGGCCGAAGGTGCCACCCGGCGTGACCCGCTCCCAGAGGAACTGCAGCTGCGGGCGGAAGCGGCGAGTCAGCACGACGAGCCAGCGAGTCGCGGGTCGCTCCTCCATCCAAGCCACCGCTCGCCGTCGGTTCTCCTCGACCCGGAAGTGACGGACCAAGGTGACGACGACGACGACGACCACGATCGTCGTCGCCAACACGAAGGCGCCGCGGCCGGCGTACTCGGCGGCGCTCTCGATGCTGCGCGAGAAGAAGTAGCCGACGAGGATGTGGGCGCTGGCCCAGAGCCCGGTGCCGAGGATGCTGTAGGGGACGAAGGCGCGGTAACGCATGCCGGAGCTGCCGGCGATGAAGGGCGCGAAGGCGCGCACCAGGCTGATGAAGCGACCGACGAAGATCGTCTTGCCGCCGTGGCGGGAGAAGTAATCCTCGACCTTTTCGAAGCGCTCGTGGCCGATCCCGACCCGTGGCCCGTGCTTGATCACGAACTCGCGACCGAGCCGGCGGCCGATGAAGAAGCTGGTCGTGTCGCCGGCCCAGGCCGCAAACCAGGCGATCGCGATCAGCAGATAAATGTCAATCGCGCCCTGGCCGGCAACGGCCCCGCCGAGCAGCATCACGGTCTCGCCGGGGACGACGAGGCCGACGAAGGCGCCGGTCTCGGCGAAGGCGAAGGCGCCGACGAGCAGGTAGGTCCAGGCTCCCAGCGTGTTGGAGACGTCTTCGAGCAGGCCCTGCAGGTCGAGGTGGCCGAGCTGGCGGCTGATCAGGTAGTAGCCGAGGGCGACCGCGGCGGCGCCAAGCGCAACCAGCAGGCGTTTGCGGTTGCCACCGCCCCCTCCCTCCCCCGGCAGCTTCACGGCGCCGCTCCCGCCTCGCAGACGATCGCGTCGTCATGATCTAGCGCGCTCGCTGCCTCCTGCGCCGCGGCGAGCGTGTCGAAGAGTCCAAACGCAGTCGGGCCCGAGCCGGTGAGCAGCGCCTTTGGCGCACCTGCCTCGCGAAGGGCATCGAGAGCGTCGCCGATATCGGGCCGCAACGAACGCGCCGCCGGCTCGAGGTCGTTGACGAGCAGCTCAGGGTAGGCCAGCGGCGAGGCACCGGCACCAGCGACCGCGCGCAGGCGCTGCGCCAGCTCGTCGAGCTCTTCGTCGCCGCGACCGAGGCCGAGACGGTCTGCCTCGGCGAAGACATCGGCGGTGCTGAGCCCGCCACCGCCGGGCAGCAAAACCACCGCGTGCAGCTTCGGCTCCGGCAACCGTTCGATCCTCTCCCCCGCGCCGCGCACCAGGGCCAAAGCCGGCGTCAGCTGGGAGGGCACGTCGGCACCCAGTGCGGCCGCAATCTGCTCCAGGTCGGCGACCTCTCCGGCGGCAAGGCGCAGGACCGCGGCAGCATCGGCGCTGCCGCCGCCGAGCCCGGCCGCGACCGGGATGCGCTTCTCGATCTCAACCCGCAGCGGTGGCTGCTGCCAGCCATGCTCGCGCAGGGCGGCGAGCGCCCGCGCGACCAGATTCTCTCCCTCAACTCCCGCGCAGACGACTTCGTCGAGCTCCGCGCCGATCCGACCTTGACCCCCTCCCAGCGTGGTCAATGTCGGAAGCGTAATCAGGTCAGCCAGCGCCAGCGGCTCGAACAGCGAGCAGAGCTCGTGCAGACCGTCGTCGCGGCGAGCGCCGAGATAGAGGCAGAGGTTGAGCTTGGCGGGAGCGTGAATCTGCATCAGATTGTGATCGGGGACTCAGGTGCCAGGGCGCAGCTTCGCCGATAGGGCGGCGAAATCGTCGGGCGAGAGTGCCTCGGCACGGGCGTCGGCCGGGAGGCCCAGCTGCTCCAGCGCCGCCCGCACGCGCACGAGTTCTCCCGGTTGCCCATGCTCCAGGGACCGGGCCAGGGACTTGCGACGGTGGGCGAAGGCAGCGCGGACGAGTTCCCGCGTCGCGGGATCAGCACCGGCGCCGGTGCGGCGCAAACCGAGGATCGCCGAGTCGACCCGCGGCCGGGGGCGAAAGACGGCGGGGTCGACCTTGCGCACGAGGCGCACCTCGCAGGCAAGCTGGGTGAGCACGCTGGGTGAGCCGTAGGTGCGGCTGCCGGGCGCGGCGCGCAGCCGGTCGGCGATCTCGCGCTGGACCATCACGGTCCAGGAGCGCAGCGAAGGCAACTGCTCGATCGTGCGCAGGATCACCGGCGTCGCTACTGCATAAGGCAGGTTCGAGACGACGACGGTGGGCAGCGGCCGCAGGGCCGCGAAGTCGATCTGCATCGCGTCCGCCCAGTGCAGGCTCACGTTCGGCCGCGAGGACAGGGGCGCCAAGGCGTCCTCGAGCCGCCGATCGAGCTCGACCGAGTGCAGGTGTGCGACGACCTCGGCAAGGCGCTCGCTCAACACCCCTTCGCCGGCGCCGACCTCGAGCACGACGTCGTCCTGCCGCAGCTCCGCGTCGCGGACGATCGCGTCGAGCAGGTTTGGGTCGGACAGGAAGTTCTGCCCGAGCCTAATGGGCCCTCACCACCCGCTACCAGCCGAAGAGAGCCCGGGCGTTGGCCTCGACCGTCCGCTCGAGCTCGGCGTAGGAGACACCGCGCACTTCGGCAACGACCTCGGCGGTGGAGACGACGTAGGCCGGCTCGTTGGGCTTGCCGCGCACCGGCTGCGGGGCCAAGTAGGGCGCGTCGGTCTCGACCAGGACGAGCTCGTCGGGCAGCTTAGCCGCGGCCTCGCGCAGCTCCTCGGCGCTGGGAAAGGTGACGATTCCCGAGAAGGAGCAATACCAACCGCGCTCGATCGCGTCCTCCACCCGCCAGGGCGCGAGGAAGCAGTGGAGGATCACGGCGACGCCGTCACCGCGGCGGTCGAGGATCTCGAAGACGTCGTCCACAGCGCCGGTCTCGCCCTCGGGATCGCGGGCGTGGATCACCACCGGCAGGCGACGCTCGCGAGCGATCTCGATCTGGGCTTCGAAGGCCCGGTGCTGGTCCTCGCGGCTGGCCGACTCGCGGTAGTAGTCGATCCCGGTCTCGCCGATCGCCCGCACCTTCTCGTTCTCGGCGGCCAGTAGCGCGATCTGCTCGGCACGGGCGTCGTCGAACCCGGCCGCCTCGGTCGGGTGGCAACCGACCGTGGCGAAGACGCTGTCGTAGCGTTGGGTGGCGGCAACTGCGATGAGGTTCGTCTCGGCATCGAGCCCGACGTTGAGCATTCGCTCCACCCCCGCCTCGCGCGCCGCCGCCACCACCTCGCCCTCAGGGCGCTCGCATAGAAAGAGGTGGGTGTGGGAATCGATCACGTCCCCTCGCAGCCTATCCCTGCCCGGATAGCCTGCTTGACGCATGGCCGACTTCGCCGACTACTACCGCCAGATCTATGCCCTCGGCTTGGGCGGCGAGACCCCCACCGTCCCCGTTGCGGTCGCCGAGCTCGAGCGCCTCGCCGCCGAGACCATGGACGAGCGCGCCGCCAACTACGTCTTCGCCGGTGCCGGCAGCGAGGACACGATGGACGCCAACCGCGAGGCCTTTCGCCGCTGGCGGGTGGTGCCGCGTATGCTGCGGGACGTCGCCGAGCGCGACCTCTCCACCACGCTGCTGGGAACGGCAATGCCGGCACCCTTGCTGCTGGCGCCGATCGGCGTGCAGAAGGTGGTGCACCCCGATGGCGAGTTGGCGACCGCGCGCGCTGCGGCGAGCCTCGGCCTGCCGATGATCGCCAGCACCGCTTCCGCCTTCACCATGGAGGAAATTGCCGAGGCAGGCGGCGAGGCTCCCCGCTGGTTTCAGCTCTACTGGCCCAACGATCGCGAGCTTGCCGCCAGCTTCGTCGGCCGCGCCGAGGCCGCCGGCTACGGGGCGATCGTGCTCACCGTCGACACCTTCATCCCCGGCTGGAAGCCCCGCGACCTGCAGCAGGCCTGGCTGCCCTTCCTCAACGGCGTCGGCGTCGCCAACTACTTCCAGGACCCGGTCTTCCGCGCCGCCCTCGACGAGACCCCCGAGGAGAACGTCGGTGCCGCCACCGGCCATTTCCTCGGGGTCCAGGCCAACCCTTCGCTGAGCTGGGACGACCTCGGCTGGCTGCGCGAGCAGACCGAGCTGCCGATCGTGATCAAGGGAATCCAGCACGCCGACGACGCTCACGAAGCCGCCGCACGCGGCATCGACGGCATCATCGTCTCCAATCACGGCGGCCGCCAGGTCGACGGCGCGATCGGCTCCCTGGACGCGCTGCCGGCGATCGTCGAGGTCGCCGGTGACGACCTCGCCATCCTCTTCGACAGCGGCGTGCGCAGCGGCAGCGACGTGATCAAGGCGCTCGCCCTCGGCGCCGACGCGGTCTGCCTCGGCCGCCCCTACGTCTGGGGCCTCGCCCTGGAGGGCCAGCAGGGCGTCGAGACCGTGCTCAAGATGGTGCTCGCCGAGCTCGACCTGACGATGGCGCTCTGCGGGTATACCGCGCCGGGGCAACTCGGGCCGGACGCGCTCCGTGATTCGCCGGATCTATCCCGGTAGGGGTTTCACTTAACTTTTTCGGTGATGCGGGGGTGGGCTGGCGCCTCAAGCTCACGACGAAAAAGTGCAAGACGTTTCACCCCTACCGGGATAGATCCGGAGCGGTCAGAGGTCGCGTCGGGCGAAGACCGCGGCAGCGAGAGCGAGCACCAGCGCGGTGTAGATGAAGGCCCAGACGATCAGGGCGGGGCTTGCAGGTTCGGAGCCGCCGAAGGGGCCGAGCTGCAAGACGACGCCGGTGAGGCCGGAGGTGTCGGAGATCAGGGCATGCAGGGCGGCGGCGTAGAGGCCCTCGAAGGGGAGGATCCAGCTGGCGGTGTGGCCGATCGAGTGCAGGGTGTCGGACTGGATCGCGTGGCCGATCTGGGCCAGAAGGCCGGCGGTCAAACCGGCGCCGTAGACCATGAAGACGACGATTCCCTGCGCCGTCACCGAAAGAAAGGTCGAGACCAGCAGCGAGAGCGCGGCGACGATCGCGACGGCGAGCGCCAGGGCCAGGGCGGGGCCGAGCAGGTGGTCGGGCGCCCAGTGGCCGGCCTGCCAAGTGATCGCGAGGGCCGCGCCGTAAACGGCGAGCACATAGGACGCGGCGAGGCCGGCGGCGGCGAGGAAGCGCGAGAGCAGCAGCGTCGTGCGCCCGATCGGACGTACGACCAGCGGCTGCAGCAGGCCGCTCTCGGCATCGCCGCGCACGATCCCCAGGGTGAGGAAGACGGCGAGCACGGAGCCGAGGAAGAGCGTGGTGAACATCGCCATGCCGAAGATCGTCGCGCCGGTGAAGGCCTTGGGGTCGAGGATCTTCGCTTCGCCTTCCGCGAAGCCGCCGGCGTCACGGAAGGCGAAGTGGGCGCCGACCCCATAGAGCGCCAGGAAGCCGATCGAGAGCACCAGGACGGCGAGGAAGACGCGCCGGCGCAGCCCCTCCCGCAGGGCGTAGCCGATCACCGTGGAGACGGAGCGCGCCATCGACCGCCTCAGCCCGTCCGGCCCTGCACGGCATCGAGGTAGACGTCCTCCAGCGAGCTGCTGAGCACCTCGACGCGGTGGATGCGCTCCCCTTCACCGACCAGCCGCGCGACGATCTCGGGCGCCTCCGCTTGGCCGGCGCCCTCGAAGAGCCTCACCCCTTTCGCGGTCTCGACCTCGACCCCGCGCGGGCGCTCCAGGTCCGCCGGGCGCCCCTCCTGGACCAGCTTGCCGTCGGCGATGATCGCCACCCGGTCGCAGACCAACTCGACCTCGCTGAGCAGGTGCGAGTTGAGCAGGACGGCGACGTCGCGGCGGCGCAGCTCTTCGAGCAGGCCGCGGACGATCCGCCTGCCGACCGGATCGAGCGCGCTCGTCGGCTCGTCGAGGAGCAGCAGGCGCGGCGCGCCGACCAGCGCCTGGGCGATGCCGAGCCGCTGCTGCATCCCCTTCGACATCGTCTCCACCCGCGTGCCGGCGGCGTGGCTGAGCTCGACCAGCTCGAGCAGCTCGGCGCGCTCGCTGGCCCCACCCTCGGAGCCGCAGAGCCGCTGGTGCAGTTGCAACAGCTCGTCGGCCGAGCACCAGCCTGGAAAGCGGAAGAGCTCGGCGAGGTAGCCGATCGCGGCCCGCGCCGGGGCCGAGCCCGCCGGCCTGCCCAATACCTCGACGCTGCCGCCACTGGGCCTGACCAGGCCGCAGGCGATCTTGGTCAGGGTCGACTTGCCGGCGCCGTTGGGCCCGAGCAGGCCGAGCAGCTCGCCGGCGCCGACCTCGAGGTCGACACCAACCAGCGCTTCCTTACCGCGATAGGACTTACGCAGGGCGCGGGCGGCAAGGACCGCCGCCACTAGGCCGGCGTCTCGATCTTGGGGAAGAGCGGCGCCACCCGCTCGACACCCTGCCCTCCCGGGCGCGAGCCGAAGTCGGTGAGCTCGCGCCCGTCTTCGGCAAGCGCCGCCAGCAGGACCTCGCTCGTCTTCGGCAGGTAGGGCACGAGCAGCAGGGTCGTCACCCGCAGGCCCTCGACCAGGTTGTAGAGGACCTCGTCGAGGCGCTCGGGGTCGGCCTCATCCTTGGCCAGTACCCAGGGCTGGCTCTCCTCGACGTAGCGATTGAGCCTGCGCACCAGGACCCAGGCCACCTCCAGCGCCTGGGTCAGCTCGGCGCGGTCGAGCAACTCGGAGAAGCGCGGCACGATGCCTTCGAAGTCCTCAGCGAGCACCGCGTCGACCGCGGCCACCGGCACCGTGCCGGCCCGGTAGCGCTCGACCATCGCCAGCACGCGACTGGCCAGGTTGCCGTAGTCGTTGGCCAGCTCGGTCTCGTAGCGAGCCTCGAAACCGGCGGTCGAGATCGAGCCGTCCTGGCCGAAGCTGACCTCGCGGAAGAGGTAGAAGCGCAGCGCGTCGGAGCCGAAGCGGTCGATCACCTCGAACGGATCGAGCACGTTGCCGAGCGACTTCGACATCTTCTTCTCGCCCATCAGCAGGTAGCCGTGGATCGTCATCCGCTGCGGCGGCTCGAGGTCGGCGGCCATGCAGAGGGCGGGCCAGATCACCGCGTGGAACTTGAGGATGTCCTTGGCCAAAAGGTGAAGGGTGGCGGGCCAGTAACGCTCGGTCAGGTCCTCCCCCTCGCGGGCGAAGCTGAGCGCGGTGACGTAGTTGAGCAGGGCGTCGAACCAGACGTACATCCGCTGCTCGGGGTCCCAGGGCAAAGGGAGCCCCCATTTCAGCGTCGGCCGCGAGAGCGAGACGTCCTCGAGCCCGCCCTTGATAAAGGAGACCGCCTCGTTGCGGCGGAAGTCGGGCACGACGAAATCGGGCTGCTCCTCGTAGAGGGCTTCGAGCTGCAGCTGGAAGGCGGAGAGGCGGAAGAACCAGTTCTCCTCGTGGACCTTCTCCAGCGGGATCTCGTGGATCGGGCAGGTGTTGCCCGGGCCGAGCTCGCGCTCGGTCTTGAAGTCAGCGCAGCGCGGGCAGTACCAGCCCTCGTAGGTGCCCTTGCTGACCCAGCCGTTGTCGTAGACCCGCTGCATGATCTCGGCGACCTTCGCCTTGTGGCGCTCATCGGAGGTGCGGATGAAGAAGTCGTTGGTGGCGTCGATGATCGGCCCCAGCGCCTCGAACTTGGCGGCGTTGCGGTCGGCCAGCTCCTGCGGCGAGATTCCCTCGCGCTCGGCCGCCGTCTCGATCGGCTCGCCGTGCTCGTCGGTGCCGGTGAGGAAGAAGACGTCCTCCCCCCTCTGGCGCATGTGCCGAGCCAGCACGTCGGCAGCCATCGTCGAGTACGCGTGCCCGAGGTGCGGCTCCGCGTTGACGTAGTAGATCGGGGTGGTGACGTAGTAGCCCATGGGTTGTTTGAGGCTATCTACGCGGCTCGCGGCCGGTCAGCGCCCGGTAGAGATCATTTGCCCGGGTGCCGGTGAGGGCGGCGACGACACTGGCGGCGGCGCGCGGGCGGGCGCCCGACTGGACCAGGTGGCGCAGGGCATCGACGGCGAAGCCGACGTCGCGGTCGTGCTCCTCGGCGGCGGCCGGGGCGATCACGAGGACGATCTCGCCCTTGACGTCGCCGCGGAAGCGGCGCGCCAGTTCGGCCAGCGAGCCGCGGGCGACTTCCTCGTGCATCTTGGTCAGCTCGCGGCAGACCGCGGCGGGCCGGTCGGCGGCGATCGCCGCCAGCGCCGCCAGCGACTCGCCGACCCGGCGCGGCGACTCGAAGGCGATCACGGTCTCGGCCGAGCGCAGCACGCGCTCCATCTCGCCGGAGCGCTTGGGCAGGAAGCCCTCGAAGCGCCAGCGGTCGGTGGGCAGACCGGAGGCGACCAGCGCCACCGGCACCACCGAGGGACCGGGCAGCACGGTGATGTCGAGGTCGCGCTCGATGCAGCGGCGAATCAGCTTGTAGCCGGGGTCCGAGACAGCGGGCATGCCGGCATCGGAGACGAGGGCGACGATGTCACCGCGCTCGATCCGCTGGGCAAGCTCGGTCGCCCGCGGCCCTTCGTTGCCCTCGTGGTTGGAGACCAGCGGTGGCGCCGGGCGAATGCCGAGCTTGTCGAGCAGACCGCCGGTGCGGCGGGTGTCCTCGCAGGCGATCCAATCGGCGGCGACGAGGGCATCGCGGACGCGGACGGTGATGTCGCCGAGGTTTCCGATCGGGGTCGGGCAGACGATCAGCTCGCCCGGCATCAGCCCTCCCCCTGCTCCAGCTCGATCCGCGCCATCGCGGCGGCGCCGATCATGCCGGCGTCCGAACCGAGCTCGGCGGCTACCACCGGGATCTTCTTCATCGGCGGCAGTGCCCGCGCCTCGAGCTCGCGCCGGGCCGGCTCGAGCAGCAGGTCGCCGGCTGCGATCACGCCGCCGCCGATCACGAAGACCTCGGGCTGGAAGATGTTGGCGAAGCTGGTCAGGGCGACGCCGAGGCGCGAGCCGATCAAGTCAAAGACGCCGCGGGCGGTCGCGTCGCCGGCGAGCGCCGCCTCGGTTACGACCTTGCCGTCGATCGTCTCTCCATCGGCGAGCATCGCGCCGAGGGCGGAGCCAGGCTCGCGCTCGGCAGCAGCACGGCCCTCACGGCCGAGCGCCGTCCCCGAGGCCAGCGTCTCGACGCAGCCTCGCCCGGGGCAGTTGCCCTGGCAGGGCGGCCCGTCCGCCTCGATCACCGTGTGGCCCAGCTCGGCGCCAGCGCCGGTGGCACCGCGGTAGACCTCGCCATTGAGGATCAAGCCGCCGCCGATCCCGGTGCCGATCGTCAGCATCACCGCGTTTTCGGCGCCGCGCGCGGCCCCGTAGAGGTGCTCGGCCAGAGCGGCAACGGTGGCGTCATTGTCGACGAAGACCGGCAGCCCGGTGCGCCCGCCGACAATCTCGCGGATCGGCAGGTCGTCGAGCGGCAGGTTGACGGCCGAGATCGCGATGCCGCGCTCGTGGTCGATCGTGGCGGGAATACCGAGGCCGACTCCGGCGACCCCCGGGCACTTTTCGCGCGCCTCCTCGACCTCGCGGACCAGCAGCTCGACCAGCTCGTCCTCGGTCTGGCCCGTGGAAGCCTCGCGGCTCTCCCAGAGCACCTTCGAATCGGGGTCCAGTACGCCGAGCAGCATCTTCGTGCCACCCAGGTCAACGCCGACTATTTCCCCTGCACTCATTCGAGAAATCGGTTGGGCTGGAGGCGGGCGACCGCGGGCATCGGCATAGTTTCCGCAGTCTTTCATGCCCACTGACGGCGAGCAGAAGCCCTCCGGGCCGCCCGAGTACAAGGTCTACCGGTCCCGGAAGGGCCGCTTGTCCGGGTGGCGGTCCCCAGATCTCTCAGGACTCAGGGAGCGGACTCCGCGCGCGCCGAAGTGGTGGCGGCGCGACAAGGAGCCGCAGCCCAAGCGCGTCGGACCACCGCGGCGCTGGACCGGCAAGCGGGTGCTCAAGTGGGTCGGGATCGCGGCGCTGGGCTGGATCCTGCTCAGCTTCCTCGCCTTCGCCGTCTCCGCCCAGCTGCAGGCCTTCAAGCTCTCCGGCGAAGCGAAGGACGCCCTGCACGGCAACCCGCTGCTGCTGCCCAGCGCGCAGACGATCCTCGTGCTCGGCACCGACGCCCGGCCGCCCGACACCAAAGAGCCGGGGGCGGCGCCATCCGAGAAGTGCTTCGAACAGCAGGCCAACGGCGACGCGCCCCACGACGGCTGCGAACAGGGGCAGTTCCGTGCCGACACCCTGATGCTGCTCCGCGCCGGCGGCGGCGCCTTTCGCAAACTCTCGATCCCGCGCGACAGCTACGCCGAAATCCCCGGCCAGAGCCCGCAGAAGATCAACGGCGCCTACGCCTTCGGCGGCGCCAAGGCCCAGATCGAAGCGGTTGAAAACTTCCTCGACGTCGAGATCGACCACGTCGCGATCGTCAACTTCACCGGCTTCGAAGACCTGATCGACGCGGTCGGTGGGGTCAAGGTCGACGTCCCCCACAAGCTCTGCGCCGACATCTCCGGCGGCGCCGGCGGCGGCCAGGGTGGGGTGACGCTGCGGCTGAGCAAGGGCGAGAACACGCTCAACGGCGAAAAGGCGTTGGCCTACTCGCGGGTGCGCAAGCCGAGCGAATGCCCTGGCCCCGGCAAGAGCGCCTACTCGCTCGGCTACAACGACTTCGACCGCGAGCAGGCCCAGCAAGCGGTGATCAACGGCATCAAGGGCCGCCTCACCGACCCCCTCCGCCTCCCTTACAACTTCATCCACGGGCCGATCATCGGCTGGGACGCGCCCAAGGCCTTTGTCAGCGACATGGGGCTGCTGACCATGCCGCAGCTCGTCCTCTCCGCCGCGATCGGCGGCGCCGGCCCCACCGACGTCCTCTGCGCCGGCGCCAACTCGGGCTGCGACTCCGAAGGTCCTGGCGGCAGCGTCGTCGTACCGGAGGCGACCCGCCGCCGCGCCGTCGACCGCCTGCTCAACGGCTGAGGAGCTCGCGCAGCCGATATTGACCACCCCAGAGGTGGGTCAATATCGGCTACTCGCTGGTCGTCGAGGCCTTGGGCTTGGAGTCGCCGGAGGATTTCGAGTCGCTCGACTTGGACTCGCTCGAGCTCTCAGACGACCCCTTCGACTCGCCCGACCCCTCGGAGGAGCCGCCGTTGGCGGCGGCACCCTTCTTCTTCTTGCCGTAGTCGGTGTTGTAGAAGCCGGAGCCCTTGAAGTGGACCGCGACGGGGTGCAGAACGCGCACCGCGGGAGCGCCGCACTCCTGGCACTCGGTCAGGGCGTCGTCGCTCATCTTCTGGATCACGTCGAAGACGTGTCCGTTGTCGCACTTGTACTCGTAAATAGGCACGGGCTGCGGGATTATCGCAGCCGGTACGGTTCCCGCCATGGCAACCGCCGAGCAGGGAGCGCCGCAGACCGACGTCTCCATGGAGGAGATCGTCGCCCTCTGCAAGCGCCGCGGCTTCGTCTTCCCCTCCTCGGAGATCTACGGCGGGCTCGGCTCGACCTACGACTACGGCCACTACGGCGTGCTGCTGAAGAACAACGTCAAGGCCGAGTGGTGGCGGGCGATGCTGCAGGAGCGCGACGACGTCGTCGCGCTGGACTCGGCGATCCTCCAGCACCCACGGGTCTGGGAGGCCTCCGGCCACCTCGAAGGCTTCACCGACCCACTCGTCCAGTGCCTGGGCAAGTGCAAGAAGCGCTGGCGCGAAGACCACCTGCGCGAGGCGGTCGAAGCCGAAGGCGGTGACCCGAGCGCGGAGCTGCGCTGCCCGGAGTGCGGCGGCGAGCTCTCCGAGCCGCGCCAGTTCAACCTGATGTTCGAGACCCACATGGGACCCGTGGCCGGCGAGGGCTCCGAGGTCTACCTGCGGCCCGAGACAGCCCAGGGCATCTTCATCAACTTCAAGAACGTGATGGCCTTCGCCCGCAAGAAGCCGCCCTTCGGCATCGCCCAGATCGGCAAGTCCTTCCGCAACGAGATCACGCCCGGAAACTTCATCTTCCGCACCCGTGAGTTCGAGCAGATGGAGATGGAGTTCTTCGTCCCCCCGGCCGAGGCGCAGCGCTGGTATGAGACCTGGATCGGCGAGCGCGAGCGCTGGTACACCGAGCTCGGCATCCGCCCCGAGTTCCTCCGCGTCCGCCCCCACGACGCCGACGAGCTCTCCCACTACTCCTCAGGGACCAGCGACGTCGAGTACCTCTTCCCGATCGGCTGGTCGGAGCTGGAGGGGATCGCCAACCGCGGCGACTTCGACCTCACCCAGCACGCCAAGTTCAGCGGCGAGAAGCTCGAGTACTTCGACCAGCAGA
>Ga0070682_100000029_pt1 | contig 183516 bp, 160 predicted proteins | sample KBSC63LmetaG_FD_64668 | JGI IMG/M metagenome (GOLD analysis project Ga0070682, IMG submission 64668) | Corn rhizosphere microbial communities from Kellogg Biological Station, Michigan, USA - KBS C6-3L metaG | ecosystem: Host-associated > Plants > Roots > Rhizosphere | place: USA: Michigan...
GCGCCCTCGGCGATCCGCTCCGGCGGCACGCAGACGTCCTCGACGATCAGCGCCGTGCCGGGCAGGCGCAGGCGGCCGATCAGGCCGTGCAGGCCCTCGCGCACCCGCCAGGCCAGCTCGATGCCCTCGGCCTCACGAGTGAAGTCGATCGGCCGGATCGTCTCGTGGCCGGCGAGGATCCGCTCGGCCTTTGCCACCTGGGTGGCGAGCGCCGCCTCGTCCTCACCGCCGTACTCGACCAGCAGCACCGCCGACTCCGGCGGCAGCTCTTTCCACTCCTGCGGCGCGCCGACCATGTTCCAGGCGGCGGTGATCAGCGCCGGCGCGACCATCAACTCGACCGCGGTCGCGCCGCTGTCGACGAAGTCGCGCACGGTCGCGATCGCCTCCTCGATCCCGGGGAAGTGAATCCAGGCGGTAGTCGTGCGCGCCGGCTGCGGCACGGTCTCGAAGACCGCCTCGGCGACGAAGGCGAGCGTACCCTCGGAGCCGACGACGAGGCGCCGGAAGATCTCCAAGGGCTGGTCGGCGTCAAGGAAGGCGCAGAGCCGGTAACCGGTCGTGTTCTTGATCGCGAACTTGCGGCGGATGCGCTCGCTCAACTCGGCGTCGGCGCGGATCTCGTCGCGGATCGCTTCCAGGCCGGCGGCGAGCTCGGGCTCCTCAGCCGCGAAGCGCTCGCCGGCATCGGGAGCGGCGGTGTCGATCGTCGTGCCCGAGGCGAGGACCAGGGTCATCGAGCGCACGGTCGAGTAGGAGTCCTTGGTCGTCCCGCAGCGCATCCCGCCCGAGTTGTTGGCGATCACGCCGCCGACGCAGGCGATGTCGGTGCTGGCCGGGTCGGGGCCGAGCTTGCGACCGTGCGGAGCGAGCACGCGGTTGGCGTGCCCGAGCACGGTGCCCGGCTTGACCCGGGCGCGCTCGCCGCCATCCTCGACCGCGACGCCGCCGAAGTGGCGGCGCACGTCGACGAGGATGCCGTCGCTCTGACCCTGGCCGTTGAGGCTGGAGCCGCCGGCGCGGAAGGTGACTGGGATGCCGCTGCGCTTGCCGAAGGCGAGCACCTTGGCGACGTCCTCGGCGTCATGGGCCATCACCACCGCCCGCGGCAGCAGCCGGTAGGGGCTGGCGTCGGAGGCGTAGCGGACGATGTCGCTGGCGCGGGCGAGCACGCGGTCGGCGCCGAGCAGCTGCTCCAGCTCGCCACGCAGCGGTTGGGCGACGCCCCCGGCAAGGCTGTCGGGGGCGCGATCGGGGGCCGGCTCCGAAGGGGGCGGCGCCAGCTTCCTCTCCAGCAGCGCCATGGTCAGTCCAGCCTAGAAGAGGGACATTCCCGGCGTCACCGGGACTTCGACAAGCTCCGGGCTCGAGGAGGCAAACGCCTTCTCCAGGGCACCCCGCACCTCGTCGCGGTCCTTGACCCGGGTCGCGTTGACGCCGTAACCCTCGGCCACCGCGGCGACGTCGAGCTTGGGCAGGTCGAGGCCGGGTGCTCCCGCAACCTGCTCGACCTCGGCGAACCACTTGAGGATCGCGTACTCCTCGTTGCGCACGACCAGGAAGGTGACCGGGACCTTGTAGGCGACGGCGCTCCAGAAGGCGCTGACCGCGTACTGGACCGAGCCCTCGCCGATCACGCAGACGACCGGGCGGTCGGGCTGCGCGAGCTGCACGCCGAGCGAGGCGGCGAGGCCGAAGCCGAGGCCGCCGCCGGCGGCGAAGTAGTAGCTGCCTGGCCGCGAGAGGCGCAGCTGGTTGCGCAGGGCCAGCGTGCTGGAGGGGGACTCGAGCACGACGATGCCGTCCTCGGGGAAGACCTCGCCGAGAGCGGTGTGCACGGTCGAGGGGTTGAGCGGATCGGTCGGCGGGATTTCCTGCGGGCCCTGGTTGGGCACGGGCACGGGCCGGCTCGACTCGGGCACCTCGGCGAGCAGCGCTTGCACGGTCAGCTTGACGTCAGCGACGAGCGCGTCGCCCATCGGCGCCCGGGCGGCCTCGTCGGGGTCACTGGTGATCGCGACCAGCTTCGCCCCCTCCGGCAGCAGCGGGCCGGGGATGTAGGGGTAGTAGGGGAAGACCGAGCTGCCGACGACGAGGATCAGGTCGTGGCCCTCGAGCGTCTGCGCCACCGGGCCGATCGCCGGCGGCAGTACGCCGCGGTAGTTGGCGTGGTTCTCGGGGAAGCCGATACGGCCGCCGCCGGGGGCGGGAGTCGCCCAGACCGGCAGGTGCTGGCGCTCGGCGAGAGCGATCGCGTCGTCCCAGGCGCCGGAGGCGTCGATGTCGGGGCCGGCGACCATCACCGGGTTGGTGGCGGCGTCGAGGCGGTCCGCGAGGGCGCGAACCGCGGCTGGATCGGCGGCGGCGCGGCCGCTGACCTTGCGGACGATCGCCTCGCGCGCATCGGCCGGGTCGACCTCGGCGTACCAGTCGTCCATCGGCAGTGAGACGAAGGTGGGGCCCTTGGGCGGCAGGCCGGCGAGGTGGGCGCCGTGGGCGAGGGCGAGCGGCACGTCCTCGGCCCGGGCCGGCTCGAAGGACCACTTGACCAGGGGATGGGGCATGCGGATCGCGTCGCGGTTGGTCAGGTTGGCCTGCAGGGTGATCTGCGCCCGCGCCTGCTGGCCGGCGGTGATCAGCAGCGGCGAGTGGTTGGCCTGGGCGTTGAAGATCGCCCCCATCGCGTTGCCGACGCCGGGCGCGGTGTGCAGGTTGGCCATCGTCGTGCGGCCGCTGGCCTGGGCGTAGCCGTCGGCCATGCCGACCACCACCGCCTCCTGCAGGCCGAGCACGTAGCGGAAGTCGGAGGGGAAGTCGGCCAGCATCGGCAGCTCGGTCGAGCCGGGGTTGCCGAACATCGTCGTCATCCCCAACTCCCGGAAGAGATCGAAACTGGCCTCGCGAACCGTTGGCATACCGAGCGGAACCCTACCGGTGAGTTGCTGTTCTCAAGAGAACGCCCACCGGTGTCGATAACCGCACCCGTGGCCCGGCCTACCGACACGATGTCGCACTTCCCTCCCCGCAACGGACAGAATGACGAGCGCGCCGACCTCGCGCTCCGCGTAGGAAGGGGATTGCTCGCCGCAGCGGCTGTGCTCGCGCTCTCCCTGCTGATGGTGTCCTCCGCCGGCGCCGGTCCGGCGACGACCAGGCTCGCCTACGCGACCGGCGAAATCGTCCCCCTGCCCGCCTCGATCCCGCACGAAGAAGGCGACATGGTCGACAAGCGCATCGTCGGCGACCTGCGCTGGATCGCCGCCCGCTACCCGATCTACGTCACCGACGGCTACTCGGGCCCGCTGCCCAACGGCGAACACGCCGGCTGCAACCAGTGCCACGTGCGCAACTCCGACCACTACAACGGCCTCGCCGTCGACATCGTGCCGCTGACCCCAAGCAGCAAATGCGACGCCAACTGGGCGCCGATCACCCGCCTCGCCGAATGGGCTGAGCCATTGCAGAACCAGCCGGCTCCACCCTTCCGCTGGGTCGGCTACGACGGCGACGCCGGGCACGGCTGCGGCCACCACCTCCACCTCTCCTGGCAGCACTCGCCGGTGGCTCAGTTCCAGCTCGCCGAATGGGTCGAAGTCTTCCCGGTGGGCCCGGCCAGCGGCCGCAAGCCGCGCCATCCCCGGCCCAAAGCGCCACAAAAACTCCCCACCGGTCCTCCCGGCGGCTTCGGCACGATCCACTCCGGCGGCGTCTCGCCCCGCGGCGACTGACAGCCACCACTCGGTGTAACGCTTAGTCCGTGAATCGCCCGGACAAGACGCTGCACCCGATCAGCTCGCGGCGGGTGTAACGCGCAGTCCGGGCATTGGATGGAAAAAGCGTTACACCAGCTTAGGATGGCGAGGATGCGCTGCTCGTTGCTGGTGATCGTGATCTCACTTGCCGCTCTTTTGAGCGGGTGCGGATCGCCCGATGACTCGACACCCGTTGCCTGCCTGGAAGGGTCGGGGACATACTTGAGTGCGTTGCGCGCTGCCCCAGAGACGGTGACCCTCGACGACGAGACCGCGATCAGCGACTGCCTCGCCGACAACCAGAAGGCAGGCGATTTGGGCGCGGTCGGCACCGCGATGCTGGCGGCGGCGACGAAGCTCAACGCGGAGGCTCGGGCCGAGCCGGGAGGCGAGGCCAACCTGCAGCTCGGCTACCTGCTCGGCGCCGCCGAGCGCGGTGCCGAGAGCACCAGCGGCATCCACACCGATCTGATCCGCCGCCTCTCGGCCGCCGCCCGCTACAGCCCCGGCAACCGGCCGCTCCCCCCCGTCTTCCTGCGCACCTACCGCGAGGGCTTCGACGCCGGCGAAACGGGCGGCTGAGCAGCCCGTTTCGAATCCTGCTCAGCACTCCCGTGTTAGGGTGGCGCCGACTCACGGCGCGGGGAACTCCGGTGCGAATCCGGGGCTGACGCGCAGCGGTATGGGTGACGACTGACCGGTAGTCCCACTGGGCCGACAAAAAGGTCCGGGAAGGGTGGTCAGGAGGACGATCCCGAGCCCGAATATCCGGCCGAGAGTCGTAAGGAGGTTCGCCTCGCGACTAGGCGGCCGGCTCACTCGACACAGTTGTGCGCGTGCGTCGCCGCCCTTGAAAAAGGAGATGGCGATGAACACGCCACAGAGCATTTCCCCCCGATGGTCCCTGCGCGCACTGGCTGCGCTGGGCCTCGCCCTCGCGGCCCTGGCCGCTGCCACCGGCAGTGCGGACGCATACGTGACCCCGGCCCAGGCCGAGCACGCCGCCGACCGCGGCGCCAACTGGTTCCAGGCCAACCAAGAAGAGAGCGGCAGCATCGGCAGCGACTGGGGCATGACCGCCCTGGCCGCGGCCGGGGTCAACGCCGCCGACGTCAGCACCTCGCTGGCCGACCCCAGCGCCCAGGACTTCTATCTGGACGAATGGCAAACGATGGGAGCGGGTGGCGCCGGCACCGACGCCGAGCGTGGGATCCTCGCCGGCGTCGCCGGTGGGATCCAGCCCTCGCGCCTCTCGGCCTCGACGGCGGACACGACGACGAGCAATCTCGTCGCCCGCATCGCCGAACTGTTCGACGGCACCCAGATCGGCGAAACCGGCCTGCTCAACGACGACATCTTCGGCGTGCTGGCACTGCACCAGGCCGGCGCTCCGCAGCCGATCCTGCGCGAGATCGTCGACTTCTTGCGCCCGCAGCAACACACCGACGGTGGCTGGACCTGGAACACCTCGCTGAGCGCTCCCTCCGACACCGACATGACCGGGTCGGTGGTGGCGGCCTTCTGCGCCGCCGGCGTCGCGCCCGGCGATCCCGACCTGCAGCAGGCCTTCGCCTCGCTGCACTCGCTGCAGGACCCGGCGACGGGCGGCTTCATCAACCCGCCGGAGTCGTTCGGGATCGGCCTCAACACCGACACCACCGCCTGGGTGACCAGCGGACTGATCCAGTGCGGGATCGACCCCCAGGGACCCGAGTGGACCACCGCCCAGGGCAAGACGCCGCTCGACTACCTGGTCTCCATGCAGCGGCCCGACGGTCACTTCGACTGGACCGAGGAATTCGGCGGCGGCGCCTTTGAGACCTACAGCTCGGTGCGACCGCTGGGCGGAGTCGCCTTCTCGGCTGCTGCGCCGGCGCGATTCGACGCGACCAATCCGGCGGTGCGGCCGGTGGCGCCGGTTGCCGAGGGCACGACTGTGCCGATCACCCTGGTGATCGACCACGGGCCGGGTTCGGGTGACGTGCGCATGTGCAGGGTCGATGTCGTGACCGGCGCCGATCTGGTGCAGGTGCTCGCCGAGGCGCAGGCATCGTCCAACCCCGCCGGGTGCGTCGCCGGGTTCGACGCCAGCACCGATGCTGCCGGCGTGCAGGTCGAGTCGCTCAACGGCGTGACCCAGACGAGCGACTACGGGTGGCGGGCCAGCCTCGATGGCGGCGCCGTGCAGAGCGAGGCCGAGGAGACGGCCGGGCTTGGCGATCTCGTCTTCCTCCAGTTCGCCGCCAAGGTTGCGAACCCGGACCCGGCGCCGAAGGTCGACGTGCCGGCGCTGAAGAAGACGAAGAAGCAGCGGGTGCGCGGGGCGCGCGTCTCCGTTCGCGGCAAGGCCCACCTGCAAGGCGACGGCGTCGCCGTCCGCCTGCGCTGCCCGCGGGGCAACGGCGCCGGTGGCTGTCGCGGCACGCTGACGGTCCAGTACCGGCAGGGCGATGGCCTGCGCATGCTCGGCAGCGCCGGCTTCGCGGTCGAGTCGGGCACGGCGCGGTCGGTCGCGGTCAGCGGCGGCGACGCGCTGACCACGGCGCTGGCGGCACGGGCGCGGCTGCGGCTGCGTTTCACCGCAGCCACCCGCTCCGAAGACGGCTCCGTCCGCCTCACCCACGCCCGGCGGATCGTCTCCGGGTGAGGATCGCGGCAACAGCGGCTCTCGCCACCACGGTCGCCTGCGCGGCCGTGGTGGCGCTTGCCGCGCCTGCCAGCGCCGCGATGGTGGCGCTCAGCGTCACTGCCGCCGGCGCTCCGGCTCCACTCTTCGAAGGCTCGGTCAACACCGAGCCGCACGCCGTCGACGGCAGGGACGGCAGCGGCGCCCACTCCTGCTCCGGCCCGCCCGGCTCGGCTGCGGCGGCAACGGCGACCGGCGCGCTCGACGACGCCCTGCGCGATGCCGGCATCCCCTGGCGCGGTAACTGGGACCCCAGCTTTCGCGACTTCTTCATCGACAGCATCGGCCCCTACGCCTCGGCCGCGCCGGACCGCTACTGGTCGCTGACGGTCAACGGCCACTTCTCGTCGGGTGGCTGCCTGCGGCAGGTCATCGACGGGGACTCAGTGCACTTCTTCTACGGGCCCCTCTACGAAGCGGGCTCGCCAGGCATTCCCCCGGACAGCCCAGGGGGGCCGGGGGCCGGGCCGGGCTCAAGCGGCAAGACAACCGCAGCGGGACCGCAGCCGCGAAAGCTGCGCCGCGTCGTTGCCGCCGCGGTCCGCTTCCTGCGCCGCCAGCGCGGCGAAGCCTGGGCGCGGCTCGCCCTGGCCCTGCGCGGCGAAGGGGACCCAGCCGCAGCCGCGGCGGCGCTGGTCGGCCAGCGGCGGCTCGCGTCCCAGAACGCCGACGGCTCCTTTGCCGGCGACGTCAACGCAACCGCCCTCGCCGTACTCGCGCTCGACCGGACTCACCCCCGCGCTGCGGCTCGCGCCGTGGCGTGGCTGGCCGCCGCCCAAGCTCCGAGCGGCGGCTTCGGCTACCGGCGCGGCGCAGCGGCCGATGTCGACACCACCGGCCTGGCCAGCTGGGCACTGGCGCTGCGGGGACGGCGCGCGGCGGTCTCGCGAGCGGCGGTCTTCGTCCGCTCGGCCCAGACTGACGACGGTGGCTTTGCGGCGCTGCCCGGGGGCGAGTCCAACGCGCAGAGCACCGGGCTGGCGACGATCGCGCTGCGGCTAGCCGGCGACGGGCCGCGGTGCTCGCTGGCCGGGTCCGGTCGCGGCCCGCTCGACTACCTGGTTGCGCTTGCCCGCCGCGACGGCTCGATCGCCTACAGCCCGGGCAGCTCGCCGACGCCGGCCTGGACCACGGCACAGGCCCTGCTCGGCCTCACCGCCAGGGCCAGACTGCTCGACTGGAACGCCGACGGGGCTGCCGGCTCAATACGCTGAAGCGACCACGACTTCGATGGAGGCACAGACCTTGACTGAGCAGCTCTGGGGTGGCGAGACCACCAAGGCCGTCGACAACTTTCCGGTCTCCGGCGAGACCGTTCCCGTACCCGTCGTCCGCTGGCTGGGCCGGCTCAAGGCCGCAGCAGCCTTGGTCAACGGCGAGCTCGGCGAGCTCGACCAGGCGCTGGCGGAGCGCATCGCCGCCGCGGGCGACGCGGTCGCCGCGGGCGAACACGACGACCAGTTCCCGGTCGACGTCTTCCAGACCGGCTCCGGCACCTCCTCCAACATGAACGCCAACGAGGTGCTCGCCAACCTCGCCGGCGAGGGGACCCACGCCAACGACCACGTCAACATGGGCCAGTCCTCCAACGACGTCTTCCCCTCCGCCGTACACCTCGCGGCGCTGGGCGAGGTCACGCACGACCTGCTGCCGGCCATGGGCGCCCTGGAGGCCTCGCTCGAGGCCAAGGCGGAGAAGTTCGCCGACGTGGTCAAGGCCGGCCGCACCCACCTGATGGACGCGGTCCCGGTCACGCTCGGCCAGGAGTTCGGCGGCTACGCGGCGCAGGTGCGGCTCGGCATCCAGCGGGTCGAGGCGACGCTGCGCCGGGTCGGCCAGATCCCGCTCGGCGGCACCGCCACCGGTACCGGGCTCAACACCCACCCCGAGTTCGCCGCCAAGGTGCGCGAGCGGCTCGCGGTCGAAACCGGCCTCGACATCTCCGAGCCGCTCGATCGCTTCGAGGCGCAGGGCAACCGCGACTCGCTGGTCGAGCTCTCCGGCGCGCTCAAGGTCTACGCCGTCTCGCTCAACAAGATCGCCAACGACCTGGCGCTGATGGGCTCGGGCCCGCGCGCCGGGCTCGCCGAGCTGCGCCTGCCGGAGCTGCAGAAGGGCTCCTCGATCATGCCCGGCAAGGTCAACCCGGTGATCCCCGAGGTCGTGATCCAGGTCGCCGCCCAGGTGATCGGCAACGACGCCGCGATCACCGTCGCCGGCAGCCAGGGCCAGTTCGAGCTCAACGTGCGGGTGCCGCTGATCGCCCGCAACCTGCTCGACTCGATCAAGCTGCTCGCCTCCGCCTCGCGCCTACTCGACGAGAAGTGCGTCAGCGGCCTCGAGGCCAACGAGGAGATGACGACCCGCCACGCCGAGGCCACCCTGGCCACGGCCACCGCGCTCAACCCCCACATCGGCTACGACCGCGCCGCCGACATCGTCAAGACGGCGGCGGAGTCAGGCCGCTCGCTGCGCGAGGTCGCATTGGAGCAGGGCGTCGAGCCCTCCGTCCTCGAGGAGGCGCTGGACCACCGGCGGATGGCTCGGCCGCACGAGTAGGGAGAGGGTGGGAGCCCCTCCCTGCTTCCTACGGTCTAGCGCGGGTCGGGGAGCAGCAGCTCGACGTTGCGATCTTTTGCTTCCCCTTCTCCCAAGGGAGCGCCGGACTGCAAGTCGTTGAAGCTCATCGTCCTGCCTACCGACGCGAGGTCGTTGAGGTCCATGCCCCCCGCCGCGGTGCCTGCAGCAGGGGCCGCCGCTTGGCCGACGTGGTCGAGGATCGTGCCGAAGATCGAGAGCGTGCCGTCGTGGTTGTCGAAGACCTCTAGGAGGCGGCTCTGCTGCGGCCAGTCGGCCTCGGCGGCGACCCGGATGCTCCAGAAGCCGCCGGGGCCGCTCGGGTTGGGGAAGGGGTTGACGAGGTTGTCGTGCGAGTGCCCCGCCACCCAGGCGATCGCGTTGGGGAATTCGTGCAGCAGTTTGACCGCGTCGGCCTCGAGGTGGATCGGCGACGAGCTGCGCGGGTCGAGGTCGCAACCGGGGTTGACGTCGTGCCCGTGCGCATCGTTGAGCAGGCAGGGCGGCGCCAGCTCGTCGGCGGCGTCGGCGGTGAGGCTCTCCGGCGCGTGGTGGCTGAAGAGCACGACGAGTTCGTCGGCCGCGGTCGCCGCTTCGAGCTGACCGCGCAGCCATTTGAACTGGGGGTCGTCGATGTTGCCGTCGGCGGTGGTGTTGCCGGTCGGGGTGACGATCGTGCCCGCCTCGGCGACGGTGTCGAGGGCGATGAAGCGCATCCCCGGCGTCGGGCTCCAGGAGTAGTAGCCGGCGGCCCCTTTGGAGGCCGCTTCCTGCGCCGGATCGATCAGGTCGAAGCCGTGCCCGTCAGCCTGGCTGCCGGCCTTGAAGACGTCCTTGTACTGCTTCTTGGAGACGAAGCGGCGCTTCGGGTCGCCCGGCACGAAGATCAGGTTCTGGGGTTTGGTCAGCAGGGTGCTGAGCAGGTTCGTCGGGTTGAGCAGCGAGGTCAGCAGCGCCGCCGCGTTTTCGGGATTGGGGACCGGGCCGATCGGCTTCAGGCAGCCGGTGGCGACCGCCTCGAAGGCGGAGTTGGCCGCCGCGTTGCCCTGCACCAGGGCGTCGTGGTTGCCGAAGGCGACGTAGGAGGGAACGTCGAGCCCGGCGGCGGTGAAGGATTTCTGCGCCTGGTCCATCAGGCCCGGGTATTTGGGCCAGGCGGCGTGCGGGCCGGCCGGGCTGTTGGGGTCGTAGAACTCGGGGAAGGTGCCCTCGAAGTAGTCGTTGTAGTCCTGCACGCCGGTGTAGCGGGCGGCCTCAGCGGCGCCGGGGACGAAGAGGTTCGGGCAGAGCAGGTTCGAGTATTTGCTCTTGTCGACGCCGCTGTTGGGATTGAGCGGGCCGCCCTCGAGCAAGGTCCGCACCCATTCCGTCTCGTTGAGCTGCTGGCTGTCGGCGGAGTCGCCGGTGTCGATCGTGAAATCCATCGGGCGGTGGGCGCCGCTGCCGTCGGCGATCGGGGCGGCCGCGGTGAACTGGTCCATCTGGCGGATCATCGCGTCGTCGATCTGGGGCTCGAGCGCCTCCCAGGGCCGCCAGGCGGCGCCGAAGGGGAGGTTGAGCGGGGTCGAGAGCGGGTCGATCACCTCGAGCCGGGCCGGCGACTCCTCGTCGGCGAGCTGGAAGTCGGAGAGCTGGCCGAAGTAGGCGAGCGAGGTGCGGGTTTCGGCGCGGTTGGCGCCGGCGCTGGCCAGTTCCTGGCGCAGCGTGTACGGCTCGCCTTCGCCGAGTTGGAGGAAGCGGAAGGCACCGGCTCCGGTCGGGACGACCCGCTGTTCGAGCGTGCTCTGCCCTTCGGTGTCGGAGACAGCGGCGGAACCCGCAGCCGCCATCGTCAGTGCCACGGCCAGGACCGCAAACGCGACCCCGATCCGGATCGATGCTCCTCGCAGCTTCATCAGTTCTCTCCCCTTCGCTCGATGGACCTGGAGAGAGGGTACCCAATTTTTACTACGGAACTACCTGAGCTATTGCAGGGTGACGAAGCGCTCCTCGGTCAGCTCCTGCACGGCGAAGGCGGGACCCTCGCGGGTGTTGCCGGAGTCCTTGACGCCGCCGTAGGGCATCTGGTCGGCGCGGAAGGTCGGCACCTCGTTGATCAGCACCCCGCCGAACTCGAGCGTCCGGCCGGCCTCGAGGCCGCGGCCGATGTCGCGGGTGAAGATGCCGGCCTGCAGGCCGAACTTGGAGTCGTTGGCCAGCTCCAGCGCCTCACCAAACTCGCCGTAGGTATCGATCGTGGCGACCGGGCCGAAGATCTCCTCGCACCAGACCTTGGCCTCGCGGGGCGACGAGCCGAGCAGGGTCGGGCCGAGGCAGCGGCCCTCGTCGACAAGCTCGCCGCCGGCGAGCAGCGTCGCCCCGGCGGCGACTGCCTCATCAACCCATCCCTTGACCCGGTCGCGATCCTCGGGCGTGATCAGCGGCCCGACGTCGGTCTCAGAGTCGAGCGGGTCACCGACGCTGAGCTTCTCGACATTGGCGACGAGGCGCTGGGTGAAGGCCTCGGCGACGTCCTCCTGGACGAGGATGCGCTGGATCGAGATGCAGCTCTGGCCGGCGTGGGAGAAGGCGTGGACCTGAGCCTTGTCGGCAGCCGTTTCCCAGTCGCCGTCGGAGTGGACGATCAGCGGCGCGTTGGAACCGAGCTCGAGGTTGACCTTCTTGTGCGGAACGCGGCTGCGGATGTCCCAGCCCACCCCGGCCGAGCCGGTGAAGGTGATCGCCTTGGTCAGCTGGTGCTCGACGATCGCGTTGCCGACCTCAGAACCGGGGCCGGGGATGACGCTGAGCCAGCCGTCGGGGAGCCCGGCCTCGCCCAGGATCGCGGCCAGCTTCAGGGCCGAGATCGGCGTCTGCCCGGCCGGCTTGAGCACAATCGCGTTGCCGGCCGCGATCGCCGGCCCGAGCTTGTGGGCAACCAGGTTGAGTGGGAAGTTGAAGGGGCTGATCGCGCCGACGACCCCGTAGGGGACGCGCAGCATCACCCCGAGCTTGCCGATCCCGGCCGAGGAGGCCTCCATCGGCACCGTGCCACCGGTCAGCTTGCGCGCCTCGGTGGCGGAGAAGGTCAGGGTGTCGACGCAGCGTTCGGCCTCGACCGTCGCCGTCTTCAGCGGCTTGCCCGCCTCGGCGGCGATCGTCAATGCCAGATCGTCGCGACGCTCGCGCACCAGCGCGGCGGCGCGGTCGAGTAGGGCAGCCCGCTCGTGCTGGGGGAAATCGGCGCCCTCGAACGCCTTCTGGGCCGCCGTGGCGGCCCGATCGACCAGCGCGGCGTCGCCTTCAGCGACCCTGCCAACAACGGTCCCGTCGTAGGGACTTTTCACCTCGCCCCACTCGCCGGTCTCCATCCACTCCCCCGCCGCGAGGAGCTCGTGGTCCGCTGCTTGCACCGTCTGCGTCGCCATTTTGTCTCCTTTCCCGTTCCGGTGCGCTTTATGTGGCTATGAGCGACATAAAGCGCACCGCAAGGCCAGGGTAATGCAGGCCGCTACTCGGACAGGGCGAATCTGTTGTGCGATAGATGCGCTCTGATCGATACAGCCGGCTGGGGATCCTTCTCACCGTCGCGGCACTGGTGCTGCTCGTTGCCACTTCGAGCGCACGCGCCAGCGTCAGCTGGGTGGTTCGCGGCCACGGCTTCGGCCACGGGGTCGGGGTCAGCCAGTACGGCGCCTACGGCTACGCCCTGCATGGCAAGGACTACCGCTTCATCCTCGCCCACTACTACCAGGGCAGCACGATCAGCCAGATCGAGGGGGTGAAGATCGTCCGCGTCCTGCTCGACGTCTCGCCGGGGGACATCGGCTTCAGCGGCGCCACCAGCGCCTGTGGCCTGGCACTCGACCCCGCCCGCAGCTACGAGGCGCACCGCAGTGGCTCGCGGGTGAAGCTGCGCAGCTCCGACGGCAAGCCGATGGCCGACTGCGGGAAGAAACTGCGCGCCGCCGGCAAAGGCAAGGTCGCGATCACCGGCGTCGGCACCTATCGCGGCGTGCTCGAGGTGGTGCCGACCGAAAGCGACGTCGGCTCGCTCAACGTGATCAACGCGCTGCCGGTCGAGCAGTACGTCAAGGGCGTGATCCCGAACGAGTCACCGCCCTCCTGGCCTGCAGAGGAGCTGCGCGCCCAGGCGGTCGAGTCGCGTTCCTTCGCCCTCACCGGCGGCGTCGGCGGCAACGGCTTCGACCTCTACGACGACACCCGCAGCCAGGTATACGACGGGCTCTCCAGCGAGACCGCGACGACAAACGCCGCGACCGACGCGACCAGGGGCGAGGTCGTCACCTACGGCGGCAAGATCGTCGTCACCTACTTCTCCGCCTGCTCGGGCGGCTACACCGAGAGCATCCAGAACGTCTTCTTCGGACCGGCGGTTCCCTACCTCACCGCCGTCCCCGATCCCTACGACTACTACTGCCCGCTGCACGACTGGACCCTGCGCTTCAGCGGCCCCGAGATCAGCGCCAAGCTCGGCGCCTACCTCGACGGCAAGCTGAAGAAGGTCACGATCGTCAAACGCGGCGTCTCGCCCCGGATCGTCTCGGCGAAGCTCTTCGGCACCGGCGGCGTCACCACCGTCACCGGCGAACAGCTCCAGGTCGCCCTCGGCGGCTACAGCACCTGGATGAGCTTCCAGAAGCTCATCGGCCCTTAACCGCGCCACAGTCGACCCGGGTTCGGTTGTCATAGGAAACACGGGAATCCCGCCGCGGAAGAGTCTCCTCATCAGCGGCGATTAGGTGGCGGGAAAACCCCAGCGCCGCATCAATAACTTAAAAAACATTGACAAGTATTTCTTGACTAAAGCAGTTCCTTCGGGTAATCCTCTTATAAATAGCTCCTAAACCTCCACATCCCGCTACTCGGCGGCCCCAGAGAGGAACCAGATGCCCGTCAGGCGCAGAGCAATAACTCTTTCCCTGTCAGCAGTGGCGGCTTTTAGCCTGACCGTTCTCACCGCCGACGCCGTTCAGGCTGAAGCCTTATCGGAAGGCGGTAAAGCCGCCTTATTTTTAGTCGGTAAAAGTGGCGGCCCGGCAACCTTAAGCACCACTTTCGGGGCCACCCAGGAAGGAACAGCAACCCTCTTAGTACCGAATAGGGTCGACATTTTATGCACTAAAGGAACCGCTAGCGGAGAATTCGAGAATGATACGAAGGCATTTGTGAGTGCCGAATTCTCCAGCTGCACGACCTGGCAGCCAGTTGCCTTAGAAAAAACGCACGCAACGTCCGTACCCTGCACCGTAAAAGAACCGATCAAAGTCACGACAAGCCAAGCATTACCCAAGGAACACGAAGGCGAACCTTACGTCCTGATCGAGGAAAACGGCGAAATATTCACCACCGTCCTCCTCGAAGGCGCCGAATGTCCGATAACAAAAACGAATAAAGTTACCGGAAGCACTCATCTTTTGATTGACAGCAACGACACTACTGAACCTACGCTGTTATTCAGCGAGGAAATCGCCAAATTATTTCAGCCGACAGCGTCGACGGGTAACCATTTGAAGTTTGGAGCATTCGAGGCACATATCGATGCAAATCTAAAAATCAAACTGACTGACGCGGCCCACACAGGCAAAACGCTAGGAATCTCGGAACCAAAAGAAGCCGTATCTTTATCTGACGGTGGCCAAGATGGCTTATTTTTGGGGATCAACGGCGGTGGAGTACCGGAATTAGGTAGTAGCTATGGAGCCAGCCTGACAGAAACCGCCACCCTTTTAGTACCAGGCAGGGTCGACATCTTATGTACCGAAGGCTTTGCCAACGGCAACGTCGAGGACGATACAAAGGCATTCGTGAGCGCTGAATTCTACGACTGCACGACCTGGCAACCAGTTGCGTTAGGCAAACCCCATACGACGGCCGTACCTTGCACGGTAAAAGAACCGATTGAAGTCATCAAAAGCCAAGCGTTACCAAAGGAACATGAATCTGTGCCGTACGTTTTGATTGAGGAAGAAGGCGAATTCTTCACTACTATCTTCCTCGAAGGAGCGGAATGTCCGCTAACGAAAGAAAACAAAGTTACTGGCGCAGTTCATGCGTTGATCGACCATGGTGGGACGGCCAAACCTACGCTGTTATTCAGCGAGGAAATCGCGAAATTATTTCAGCCGACAGCGTCGACGGGCACTCGGTTGAAATTCGGAGCGTTCAATGCCTATATTGATGCAAATGTGGCGATTAATCGTTTCGATCCTGGTAATTTCTTAATTGGCAAAAAAACCTCATTAGCGACATTAGGTGTGGCCTTTCAAGCGAGCCAGGTGGGCACAGCGACCATGTTAATACCTGGCCGGTATGACATGTTATGCACAAAAGCCACCGCTCTGGGTGAATTTGATAACCAAACCGATGCCTTAGTGACGGCCACGATTTCGGGTTGCACGGTTTGGCAGCCGGTGAGCTTAGGCATTGCACATAAAACGCCCATACCCTGCACGGTAAAAGAACCGATTGTGGCAACAGCATTAGCTATACCAAAGCTGCATGAAGACAAGCCGTACGTCTTGGTACAGCCGCAGGGCGAATTTTTTACAACCTTCTTCCTCGAAGGAGGTATATGTCCGCTGTTTAAAGAAAACAAACTGACGGGATCTTTTGATCTCTTGGTCGACAACAGCGATACGACCGAACCCTTACTGTTATTCAGCGAGGAAATCGCTAAATTATTTCAGCCGACAGCCTCGACGGGCGACCATTTGAAATTTGGGGCGTTCGAGGTTTACTTCGACGCACACGCAGGAGTCAAACTGAGCGATGCGGCACATCTCGGTAACACACTCGGAATTTGCTGAACGAAGATCGGGCGCTGAACTCGTTGTTGTCGGCCTGGCGCTGAGTGCTCGGGCCGGCGGCGGCAAGAGAAGCCGGATAGCGGACGGGAAGTTCAGGCCCGCTCAACCGTCCGCGTAGGGCTGGATCGGGATGCCGTGGTCGGTCTCTCGCAGGCCGAACTCGTAGGCGGCGCCAGCGCTGAGGGTGAGCCGGCGGGGCGGCAGCGCCGGGCGTTCGACGGTCAGCTCGAGGTCGGAGACCGAGCAGTTGAGCGTGTTGTGCTCGGGGCCCTTCGGGTCAGCGTAGACCCAGCCGACGAAGTCCTTCTTCGGGGCAGAGACGCGGCCGCGGACCACGATGTCCTTGCCCGGCAAGACGAACTCGCAGGCGGTCGGCTCGGGCGCGATCGAGGCGGAGCGGATCTGGCCGAAGCCGCCGAGCCGGTGCTCCTCGCCGTCGAGCACGAGCATCCCCGAGGGCAGCCAGGGCGTCAGCCAGGGGCCGGCCTGGACCCGGGCGGCGCCGGCGTCGAAGTAGATCGAGGAGTCCTCGGCGAAGCCGGTGCCCTCGAGCCAGACCCAGCGCTCGGCGTGCTCGCTGCCCCAGTTGTGGCCGATCATCCCGGGCCAACTGTCGAGCGCGATCTGCTCGTCGTCGATCTCGAGCCGGCCGCTGAAGCCGGCGTTGGGGAAGGGGGCGACGAACTTGGTCCGCGGCAGTGGCGCCTCGTACAGCCAGTCGGCCGGCAGGTACTTGCAGGGTGGGGCGTCGCCCTCGAAGCTGAAATCCCAGTTGGCACTCAGCGCCTCGGTCTCGATCGAGCCGCTGGCGCGCCCGGGTCCGATCTCGGCCCCATCGACCCTGATCCAGGCCCCAGCGGGCACCGACAGCTGCGCCGCCGGCACGGTGACCTTCGTCGCCCGCGGGCCCTCGGCCTCGCGGTCGAAGAGGCAGAACCAGATCGAGGCGTTGGGCTCGGCACCCGGCCGCTTGTGGACCGTGTGGCGAATCCAGATCCCCTGCCCCCCACCGGGCCGGCAGGCCTTGATGTAGAAGCTCTCGTAGTGGCCGGCCTTCTCCGCCACCTTCGGGAAGCGCGCCCCTTCGTCCATGGGCTAACCCTAGAGGCCGAAAACCAAGCAGGGTCGGTGGACGCAGGGAGGGCGGTGAAGCGAGCGCACCTTTTGGTGCGTGAGCGAGCCGCCCGACCGAGGACGCCGAGATGCGCCGGTTTGCAGGGCTCTAGACCTTGATCGTGATTACGTCGCCGTCTTTGACGACATAGTCACGGCCCTCGATCCGCAGCAGGCCCTTGTCGCGAGCGGGCGCGTAGCCGCCGCACTCGACCAGCTCCCCCCAGCCGATCGCTTCCGCCTTGATGAAGGCGTCCTGGATCTCGGTGTGGATCGTGCCGGCCGCCTCCCAGGCGGTCGAGCCGCGCGGGATCGGGCGGGCGACCGCCTCCTTGCCCTCGCCGGCGGTGAAGAAGGTGAGCAGGTCGAGCAGGTCGTAGGCGGCGCGGATGAGGCGGGCGAGGCCGGAGCCCCCGACCCCGTAGGACTCGCGCATCTCCGCCGCTTCGGCCGGGTCGAGCTCGGCCAGCTCGCCCTCGATCCGGGCGCTGACCGCGACCACGCCGGCACCGACCGCCGCGGCGTGATCGGCGACCGCCTGCGGCGGCTCGGCATCGCCCTCGTCGACGTTGGCGACATAGAGGATCGGCTTCGAGGTCAGCGCCTGCAGGTTGCGCGGGCCGTGCGCCGCCGCGTCGGGAACCGGCACCGAGCGCGCCGGCTTGCCCTCGGCCAGCGCCGCGACCACCTGCTCCAGCCAATCGCGCTCGGCGATCGCCTCGGCGTCGCCCGACTTGGCTCCCTTGCCGACCCGGTGCAGGCGGCGCTCGGCCTGCTCGTAGTCGGAGAGGATCAGCTCGGTCTCGATCGTCTCGATGTCGGCCAGCGGGTCGACGCGGCCGTCGGGGTGCGGCACGCCGGAGTCGGCGTGGCAACGGACGACGTGGCAGATCGCGTCGGTCTCGCGGATCGAGGCGAGGAACTGGTTGCCCAGGCCCTCCCCCTCGGAGGCGCCCTTGACCAGGCCGGCGATGTCGTGGAAGGCGATCGTCGCCGGTTCGAGCTTGGAGGACTTGAGCGTCGTGGCGACGCTTTCGAGCCGCTCGTCGGGCACCTCGGCGATCGCCACGTTGGGCTCGATCGTCGTGAACGGGTAGTCGCCGGTCTGGGCGCCGCCCTGGGTCAGCGCGTTGAAGAGGGTCGACTTGCCCGCGTTGGGCAGCCCGACGATCCCGACCTTCATATAGCGCCGCCTCCTCTGCTCTCGTGGTGGGCCAAAGAATCAGAGATGGATGGCCCCCCACTTCCGCGTCCGGGGGCGGCTCTCTCCATGTTCATATGGAAAGGGGTACAAGCATTCCCAGGGCGATGCCGAGCAGGGCACCGGCGAGGACGTCGGACGGGTAGTGCATGCCGAGGTAGGGGCGGCCGAGCGAGAGGGCGAGAGCGACGACGAGGGCGCCCGCCGTTGCGGGGTCGACCCGGACCATCGCGGTCGCCACCGCGAACGAGGAGAGCGCGTGGGCGGAGGGGAAGCTGAGCGAGCTGGGTGCGCCGCCCAACGGCGGCAGGCCCTCGAGCACCGGCCGCGGGCGCTTGACCAGGAGCTTGATCCCGTAGTTGAGCCCGATCGCGATCGGGCCGAGCGCGGCGCAGATCAGCCACGATTCGCGGCGGTCGGGATCGAGCAGCGCCAGCGCCAGCCCGAGCACGACCCAGACGGCGCCGTTGTTACCCGCCTTGCCCAGGGCCACCGCGGCTTTCTCCAAGCCGGGTGTGTGCCAGCGGGTCCGCATCGCGTGGAGAAGCCTGAGATCGATTTCGTGCATGGGGCGGGAGCAGAATAGGTCTCTCGGGCGGGTCGCGTGGACCCGCCCGCCGGAAACCCTGCGTCAATATCCGTTCATGCCCTCAGTCCCCGGCTACGTCCACACGCCCGGTCACCACTGCGGATCGACCGCCCTGCGCAACCTGCTCGGCTTCCACGGGGTCGAAATCAGCGAGGAGATGGCCTTCGGGCTCGGCGCCGGCGCCTGCTTCTACTACGTCGCCCTCGAGGACGCCTCGCCGACCCGCTGGTTCAACGGCCGCACCGCGCGGCTGGAGGAGAACTTCGACCAGCTGACCGGGGCGGCGCTGCAGCTGCGGACCTTCGACGAGGGTGACGACGGGGCCTGGGACGCCGCCCGCGCCGAGGTCGACGCCGGCAAGCCGGTGCTCCTGCTCACCGACCTCTATTACCTGGACCACTACGGCAACTCGGCCCACTTCCCCGGCCACGCCGTCGTCCTCGCCGGCTACGACGAGCAGCACGCCCACCTCTCCGACACCGGCTTCGAGCAGCTGCAGATGACGACGCGGCTGGCAGACCTCGACAAGGCCCGCCACAGCAGCCACCCCGCCTACCCCCTCGCCGGCCACATGTTCACCGCCTCCGGCGGGGTGACGCAGGAGCAACTGCGGGCAGCGATCCCGGCGGCGATCGATCGCGCCGCCCAGGCGATGGTCGCCTCGGAGTTCGGCGAGTTCTCCGGCCTCGGCGCGGTCGAGCGCCTGGCCGAGGAGGCGGGCAGCTGGCCCGAGGTAGCCGAAGACTGGCAGTGGTGCGCCCGCTTCGGCTACCAGGTGATCGAGCGCCGCGGCACCGGCGGCGGCGCCTTCCGCCTCATGTACTCGCGCTTCCTCGAAGAGGCGGGGCGACCCGAGGCGCCCCTCGCCGCCGAGGCCGCCGCGCGCTGGACCAAGCTGGCAGGCGCCTTCCACGCCGCCAGCGAGCGCGACGATCCCGAGCCGGGCCTCTGGCGTGAGATCGACGCCGCCGCGCACCGCGTCGGCGAAGCCGAGCAGCGGCTCTGGACCGCCCTGGCCTGAGCGTGGCCGAGGGCGACACGATCCTGCGAGCGGCACGGCGGATCGAGGCGGCGCTGGAGGGCGGCGCGGTGGAGGCCAGCGCGCCGAACCCGCGCGGCCGCGCGGCGCGGGTCGAGCGCCTCGACGGCCACACCTTCGAGCGCGCCAGCGCCCACGGCAAGCACCTGCTGCTCCACTTCGGCGAGCTGGTCCTGCACAGCCATCTCGGCATGAGCGGCTCCTGGCACACCTACCGCCGCGGCGAACCCTGGCGCAAGCCGCCCGGCGCCGCCTGGGTCGTGCTCTCGACCGGGCGGGCCGAAGCGGTCCAGTTCGGTGGGCCGACGCTGCGCTTGCTGCGCGCCTCCTCGCTGCGCCGCGACCCGGTCCTCGCCCGCCTCGGCCCCGACGTCCTCGGCCCGCAGTTCGACGCCGAGCTGATCGCTCGCTCGCTCGCCAGCACCCCCGACCGCGGCCTCGGCGACGCCCTGCTCGACCAGCACCTGGTCGCCGGCATCGGCAACATCTTCAAGAGCGAGGCCTGCTTCGCCGCCCACCTCGACCCCTGGCAAGCAGTCGGCGACGTGCCCGACGAGCAACTGCGCCACGTCGCCCAGGCCGCCCACGATCTGATGCAGGAAGCGGTCGACGACGGTCGTCAAGACCGGGCTGTCTACAAGCGCGCCGGCCGCCCCTGCCCCAGGTGCGGCACCCCGATCCGCTCCCGCGGCCAGGGCGACGCCAACCGCACCACCTACTGGTGTCCCAGCTGTCAGGTGGCAGGCCGCTGACTTCCCTTTAGGCGTCCAATGGGCCTCTAAAAGGCGAAGTCAGTCGTTTTGCCAGGTCGCGACCGGGTAGGAAGGCTCCATGACTATTGGTGGAGGGATATTCCTGATCGCTGTTGGCGCGATTCTCAAGTTCGCGACCAACGTCCATGTTCAAGGCGTCAGCCTCGACACCGTCGGCGTGATCCTCATGATCGCCGGTGCCGCCGGCCTCATCCTCGGACTCTTCCAGGAGATGATCTGGTCCAGACGCGCCCCCCGCGGCGCCGTCGTCGCACCGGAAGAACGGGTCGAAAGGGTCCCCGAGGAACGCCGCGACCTGCCGCCGCGGTACTAGCTGGACCGGCTGCGGCTCAAGCGGGCAAAAGGCGCGCGAAGTAGGCGAACCAGCTGCCGGAGTGCGACTCCCAAGCGAGCCCGGCTTCGCCGGCCTGGCGCTTGAGCGCTGCCTGGGTGGTGAAGTGCGGATCGCCGAAGAGCTCGCCGACGATTAGGCGGCCGCCCGGCTTGAGTACCCGCTGGATCTGCCGTAGGGCTGCGGCCTGGTCGGGGATCTCGCCGAGCACGGCGGTGAGGACGACGGCGTCCACTGAGTCGTCCTCGTAGGGGAGCGCCGTGGCGTCCCCCTGGGTGGGGTTGACGTTGGTGAGGCCACGCTCGGCGGATCGCTCGCCGACGTGGTCGAGGAACTCCTGCTGCAGGTCGAAGATCTCGATCTCGCCCTCGGGGCCCACCCACTCGGCCATGTCGAGGGTGTAGTAGCCGACGCCAGGCCCGATCTCGAGCACGCGCTCGCCGGGCTCGGGGCGCAACACCGAGCGCAGGCGGTCGCGGGTGATGATCGGGTGCGGGGCTTCGACCCAGAAGCGCTGGCCGTAGGGACAGGCCGACGGGTTCTTGCGCCACCAGAGCGCCGCGCCCAGCGTCGCTAGGGCGGCGGCGCCAAGCAGCTTGCGGGCGGACATCAGCCCGAGTTCTTGAGCGAGAAGCCGACCCGGTGCTCACCGGAGTCGATGCGCAAGAAGGCGACTTTGCCGACGTAGAGGGCGAGCACGCCGTCCTCGGTCTTGACGTCGTGCCAGCCACCCTTCTCGAGCTGCTTGCGCAGGTCCTTCAGCTCCTCGTCGTTGAGGCGAACCGAGATGACCTGACCGCCCTCGAAGCCAATCTCCACCTTCTGTGCGTCCGCCATCAGTGCCCTCCTTCAGGGGGTTCGACGATCTCAGTGAGTACGCGCCCGGTCGAGCGCGGCTGCAGGAAGCCGACGCGGCTGCCGCCGATGCCGAGCCGCGCCTTGGCGTCGATCAGCTCGATCCCGCTGGCAGCCAGCTGCTCCAGGACAGAGTCGATGTCATCGACCGCGTAGGCGACGTGGTGCAGACCGGCTCCGCGCTTGGCGATGAACTTGCCCACCGGCGTGTCGGGCCCGGTCGCGGCCATCAGCTCGACGTGGCCGTCGCCGACGTTGAGCAGCGCCGCCTCGACGCCTTGCTCCTCGACGGTTTCGCGCAGCGCCAGCTCCATCCCGAAGCCCTGTTCGTAGAGCTCGATGGCCGCGTCGAGATCCTCGACGGCGACGCCTATGTGGTCGATCCTTCCGAACACGAAGGCGGCAGTCTACGCGCCGTTCTCGGCTCGCAGGATCTCGGCCAGAGCGGCGACGCCGACCTCGAGCTGCTGGGGGCTCGGCTCCTTGGTTGCGATCAAGCGCTGGATTTCGCGGCCAGGCGTGTGGAAGGCCTCGGCGAGCGGGTCGCCATGGTGACGATCGCTCCAGGCAAACATCTCGACCGCGATCGAGGCGCCGGCCAGTCCCACTACCGCGCGAGCGGCCGGGGTCGGTTTCTCGACCAAGCGCTCGAGCATCAAAGTGCCTCCCACCGAGAGCAGCATCATCGGCGTGATCAGGTTGGAGCCACAGCGATCGTGCTCCTTCGGCACCCCGGTCGGGTCCTCGATCCCCTGCTCGTAAGCGGCGATCGCCTTGTGCTCGACCCCGTGGTAGGCGGCGAGGTCGCGGTCGAGCAGGGCGACGATCGCGGGTGCCGCGCCGACGACCTGGACCACGCCCTCGCGCAGTGCCGAGCTGCCAAAGCGCTTGCGCACTGCGGCGGTTGTGGCCAAGGTGGCGCCGGCCGCCGCCAGCACGCGCAGGTTCTCGAACGGAAGCCGCGCCGCCGACATCCGCAGCCGCACCAACGGCAATACCGCCAGCGCCTCGGCCAACTTCAGCGGACCGCGCAGCCCCGGAATTTTGGCCGCAAGCCCCGGCGCCAACTCCGGCTTGCGCTCCGAAGCAACTTCAATGCTCCCATCCGAATCCCGCACGGCCGCAGCCCAATGCGTCGGCCCGTGAATCAGAAGCCCGTTACGAAGCGCCATTCCCCCGAGTCGCAGCCGCTCCATCTCCTCAGTGGCCATGACCTGACGATAGAGCAGCCGGGAAGTCGCCCCGCCACCTGTCCCTGGACGCGGTGACTGCGCCCGTGGAGCAGGCGCTGTCACCGTTCCCCCTGTGTGTCCCTTAAGTACCGACCGGAGGCCCCCAGTCCAGGCCTCCGGCCGGTGTGTCGGCTCTCCCTGGCTCTAGCTTGGAAAGCCGCCCTTTAAAACACAGCTTTCGAAAGAAGTTGCGGTTGCCTCAATCACCGCGCATCTTCTTTTGCAGAGCGGCCAAGCGGCGCCCCAGCTCGGCCTCGAAACCGCGATCTGTCGGTGTGTAGAAGCGAAGGCCCTCGAGCCCCTCCGGCATCAGCTGCTGGTCGCTGACTCCGCCCGGCTCGTCATGCGCGTAGCGGTAGCCCGCGCCGCGCCCGAGCGTCTTGGCACCAGGGTAATGGGCGTCGCGCAGGTAATCCGGTGGCGTCTTCGCCCCGTTCCCGCGCACCTCGGCGCGGGCGGCGCCCAGTGCCTTGTAGGAGGCATTCGACTTCGGCGCCAGGGCGAGGTAGACGGCGGCCTGGGCGAGGTTGAGCGTGCACTCGGGCAGGCCCACCCGATCGACCGCCCGCGCCGCCGCATCGGCGACCAGCAGCGCCTGCGGATCGGCGTTGCCAACGTCCTCGGAGGCGAGGATGACCATGCGGCGAGCGATGAAGCGCGGGTCCTCCCCACCCTCCAGCATCACCGCCAGGTAGTAGAGCGAGGCATCGACGTCGGAGCCGCGGGTCGCCTTGATCCAGGCCGAGACGAAGTCGTAGTGGCGGTCGCCCTGGCGGTCGTAGTCGAGCGCCTTGCGCTGCAGCGCGTCCTCGATCGCGGCGACGTCGATCGCTTCCGACTTCGACCCCCCTCCACCGTGGTCAAAGTCGGAAGCGCGCTCGACCGCCCGCTCCAGCGCCGAGAGCGCCACCCGCGCGTCGCCGCCGCTGCGCTCGGCCAGCATCGCCAGCGCCGCGTCCTCGACCGGCGGCGGATCGACCAGCCCCCGCTCCGGATCGCCCAGCGCCCGCCGCAACAGCTCTTCCACCTGCCCCACCTCCAATGGCTGCAGCTCGTAGATCTGGCTGCGCGACAACAGTGCCGAGTTGACCTCGAAGTAGGGGTTCTCCGTAGTGGCCCCGATCAGGGTCAACAACCCTTCCTCGACCGCCGGCAGCAGCGCGTCCTGCTGCGCCTTGTTGAAGCGATGGATCTCGTCGAGAAAGAGCACCGTCGGCCTACCGCTAGACCGCCGCCGCTCCCGAGCCCGCTCAATCACCGCCCGAATCTCAGCCCGCCCCGCATTGACCGCCGACTCCTCCTCGAACGCCCCCTCGGCCCCCGCGGCCGCGATCCGCGCGAGGGTCGTCTTTCCGGAACCGGGGGGCCCATACAAGATCGCGCTATGCGGATGCCCACTTTCGATCGCCGCCCGCAGCGCCGACCCCTCCCCCACGACGTGCTCCTGCCCGACAAGCTCATCCAAAGTCCGCGGCCGCATTCGCACTGCCAGAGGCGCGTCGGAAGCAGGCACCTCGGGCTTGGCGGGTCCACCTGTGTCGAAGAGCTGATCAGCCACTGCAGCTGAGTATGACCATGGCCGAGGCCGCCTCCGCGCTGTTCCAGCAGCGAGGGTAGGCCCGTCGTTGGGAGCGTGGATAGGTCTCGGGGGTGCCTCGCGAAGCGGCCCCCGGCAAGGTGACAATCAGCCGCGAAGCGGCTCCAACTTGGTGAGCGCAGCGCCAGCGAAGCGAACATAGGCACCCCCGAGGCCTATCCACGCTCCCCCACACCGGCTTACAATCGACGAATGGCTACCACCGCAGGAGCGCCCCCCGCCCAGTCCACCCTCGAGAGCTTCAACCCAGCCACCGGCGAGCTGGTCGGCTCCGTAGCCACGATCACCCCTGCCCAAGTTCAGGGAGTAGTGGATGACGTGGCCCGCATCCAGCCCGCTTGGGCCGAGCTCTCCCTGCAGGACCGCGCTCGTTACATGAAGCGGGCCGCCGACGCGCTGCTCGACGAGATCGACGAGATCGCCGAACTGCTGGTCTCCGAGCAAGGCAAGCCCCGCGCCGAGGCCTACACGATGGAGCTCTTGCCGACGGTCGACGCCCTGCACTGGTGCGCCAAGGCCGGCCCCAAGATCCTCGCCGACGAGAAGGTCCGCATGACCCAGTCCTTCCTGTTGAGCAAGAAAAGCCATTTCTCCTACGAGCCGATCGGCGTCGTCGGCGTGATCGCGCCCTGGAACTACCCCTGGTCGATCCCCTTCGGCGAGGTCGCGATCGCACTGATGGCCGGCAACGGCGTCGTCCTCAAGCCGGCCAGCCTGACGCCGCTGCTGGGCGAGGCGATCCGCCGCGTCTTCGAGAAGGGCGGCCTGCCCGAGGGCCTGATCCGCGTCGTCCACGGGGGCGGCGCCGTCGGCGACGCGCTCGCCCGCTCCAGCGCCGGCAAGATCTTCTTCACCGGCTCGGTCGAGGTCGGCCGCAAGGTCGGCGCCGTCTGTGCCGAGAGCCTCAAGGGCTCGGTGCTCGAGCTCGGCGGCAAGGACCCGATGATTGTCTGCGCCGACGCCGACCTGCCCAACGCGATCTCCGGCGCCGTCTGGGGAGGCTTCGCCAACGCCGGCCAGACCTGCTCGGGGATCGAGCGCGTCTACGTGGTCGAGGAGGTCGCCGATCGCTTCGTCGCCGGCGTCGCCCGCGAGGCAGAGAAGCTGCGCCTCGGCGACCCTCTGCAGTGGGAGACCGAGATCGGCCCGATGACCTCCGACGGCCAGTACGAGATCGTCGTCGAGCTGATCGAGGACGCGGTCGCCTCCGGCGCGACCAAGCTCTGCGGCGGCCCGGTCGACGTCGCCGGCCTACCCGGCAAGTTCGTCGCCCCCACCGTTCTCACCGGGGTCACCCACGAGACGCGGATCATGCGCGAGGAGATCTTCGGCCCGGTGCTGCCGATCGTCGTCGTCAAATCCGAGCAGGAAGCGATCGAGCTCGCCAACGACTCCGAGTTCGGCCTCGGCGCCTCGGTCTGGACCAAGGACCGCCAGAAGGGCGAGCGGATCGCGCGGCGGATCGAGTCGGGCATGGTCTGGATCAACGACCACTCCTTCAGTCACGGCGCCTGCCAGTGCGCCTGGGGCGGCGTCAAGGACTCCGGCGTCGGCCGCTCGCACTCCAAATTCGGCTTCTACGAGTGCGTCAACGTCAAGATGAACTCCTGGGAGCCCGGCCTGACCCGCGACTTCTGGTGGCACCCTTACGACCGCACGCTCGGCGAAGCGGTGCAGGCCTCGGCCAGGCTGCTCTACGGCAAGGGCGCGGTGCGGACGAAAGCGCTGCGCGAGGGGATCGGCCCGCTGCTGCAGGTAGGCCGCCGCACCCTGCGCAAGCGCGGCGGCTGACCCGGGTCCCCTGCCAAGCTTCAGGAGGCGACGAGCTGCTCGAGCTCGAAGACGGCGCCTGAGGCGTCGAGCTCGCGGATACGGTCGTAGTCGGCTTTGAGCCGATCGCGGTTGGGGTCGACCAGGTAGATGATCCCCGGACAGGAGAAGAGATCGACGGTCTTTTTGAGCTGGTCGCCAGGGCCCAGCATCGAGATCGTGCCGGCGAAGGAAGGCAGCGCCTCGATCTCGCGCATCCCGGCGTCGTCGATGATCCGCCCTTCATGCTGGGAGATCAGCATCACGCAGTAGGCGCCCGCCGCCAGCTCGTAGGGTTGCTGGGCACGGCGGGTGACTGATTTGGGGTCGAGGTAGGCCTCGGCGGTTAGCGTCTGGTGGCTGGGCGTGCAGCGGTCGACGATCTCGTCGGGGACCGAACCGTGCATGCGGGCGCCGGACTCGACCAGGACCGGGCCGGTCGCGGTCAGCATCACCTCGGTGTGGGCGGGGCCGAAGCGGATGCCGAGGGCATCGAGCACGGCTTCGACGTAGGGCACGACCTGGTCCTGCTGCTCACCGTGGCGCGGCAGCAGCTCCTCGTAGTCGTAGATGAAGTTGGCACCGGCGCGCAGCTTGTTGTCGCGCCAGACCTCGGAGACGTGGTGGACGCCACCCCAGCTGATCGAGTTGACGAAGAGCTGAGTCCCCTCCAGCAGCTCCTGGACCAACAGCTCCTCGTTGGCGCCGTGCAGGGCGTTGGGCCGGCCGAGGATCGCGGCGAAGGCGGCCTCGATCGCGGCCGCGTCATGGCAGATGCTGACCCCGTCGGTGCCGGCGCTGTCGAGCGGTTTGACCACCACAGGGGCGCCGCCGCGCTGCGCCGCCCAGGCGACGGCCTCGCCAGCGTCAGCCGTCTTCAGCGCTTCCGCCGTGCGCAGGCCCGCATCCCGCAGTGCCTCCGACATCGCGTTCTTGTCGCGCCGAGCGGTGCTCTGGGCGCTGCCGTTGCTGGGCAGTCCGAGCCGCTCGCTGAGCGCGTCGGCCAGCGGCACGCCGGGCTCGGCGCCGACGACGACGAAGGCCGGGTCATGCGCCGCCAGCCGCGCCGTCGTCGCCTCCAGGTCCCCTTCGTGGACGACGTTCTCGACGAAGTCGCCGGCGCGGAAAGCGCGCAAGTAGAAGTCAGGCAGCTGCGGACTGCTCTGCACGTGGACGACCGGCAGGCCGGCGGCGGCGAAGCGCGGTGCCAGTCGCGCCCCGGTCGAGTAGGCGTCGACGACGACCGCCGCCCGGTCAGTGCAACGCTTTTCGGGGCCCTCAGCGCCCATACACGTTGCACCCGCAAAGGCCCCATTTCGGCGTAACGCGTTGTGGTGCCCTAGGAGCCACTACGCGTTGCACCTCATGTCCCGCTTGCACCTCATGCCGTCGCGACGAGGACCAGCCGGTCCTCGGGACGCTTCGGTCCGCCGGCGAAGTTGCCGTAGTGCTCGACCTCGTGGAAGCCGGCCTCGATCGCCATCCGCTCGAGGTCCTCTGCCTCGTACATGCGGATCCGCGAGTCGACCACGTCGTCACCGTAGACGTAGTGCACGTGCAGCATCCCGGTGGAGAAGTCGACATCGAGGGTTTCCTGGACGCCGTTGGTCTCACGCTCGACCACGCCCTCGTCGGTTTTGAGCCGGTAGCGAGAGCGCTCGAGGTCGGAGAGCTCCATCGCCATCTTGCCGCCGGGACGCAGCATCTCGTGGTAGGCGCGCATCATCGCTTCATCCTCGGCGACCGTCTCGCCAAAACCGAAGCTCGAGGAGAGGCTGACCAGGCCGTCGAAGCCCTTCAGCTCCGGCGGCAACGGCTGCATCAGGTCGGCGACGTAGTAGGTCGGGCCCGGGTACTCGCGCTTGGCGGCCTCGATCGCGATCTCGGAGATGTCCACCCCGACCGCGTCGACGCCGTTGTCGGCGAGGGCGGCGACGAAACGGCCGAGGCCACAGCCGGCGTCGACCACGCGGTCGCCCGGCTTGATGCCGAGCAGCTCCATCGCCAGCGGCGCCTCCTCCTCGTTGCCCTCGTAGCGCCCGAGCTGGTTCGCGACCCGCATGTAGGCGGGCCCGTAGGTATCGACCTCGTTGAGAATCGGCGGTTGATCGCTCACGGATTCCAAAGCGTACCGCGAGCGATCAACCTCCGTACCGGTTGTCGGCGTGACCGCCTACCGGTGTCCCCGATGCTCAGCCGCCGGCGATTTCCACCGTCTTCGAGATCGCCGCCTGGCACTTGTAAATCGGGCCGGCGGTGGCCTGGGTCGAGGGCTTCACTTCCGCGTAGACCTCGGCCGGGATCTTGAGGTTTGCGTTGAGTTCGTCGAGGTCGGCCTTCCAGTTGCCGTTGGCCTTCGACTTGACCCGGCTGAGCACGCCGTTGCCCTTCTGCTTGAGGACGACGGTCCGTTCGCCGACGCAGTTCGAGTTGGCGGCCTTGACCTTGCCCTGGTAGCCGCTGGCGCCGAGCGTCACTTCGGACTTGACGTTGACGGTCTGGCCCGGTCCGGCGGCGCCGGCCGGAATCGCCACCAGTGCGACGGTGGCGAGAGCCAGCGCCACAAATGCCCCTGCCCTACTGGTCCTGCTCATTCGTTCCTCCTTGGGAGATGTGCCGCGGCAGCCTAGACGTTCACAATCCCAGCAGTGGAGCCCGGTCAGGCGACAGACGAGCCGGCGCTGAGCCTCGCCGGGCTGCGCCGCGATTACGGCGAACGGACGGCGCTCGATGGAATCGGGCTGCGGCTCGGCCATGGTGAGACGCTGCTCGTGCTGGGGCCGAACGGCGCCGGCAAGACGACGCTGCTGCGCATCCTCGCCACCCTGCTGCGCCCCAGCGGCGGCGAGGTGCGAGCGCTCGGCTGCTCGCTGCCGGACGAGGCCTGGAAGCTGCGCGGCCGGATCGGTTTCCTCGGCCACGAGCCGCTGCTCTACCGCGACCTCAGCGGCCGCGAGAACCTGCGCTTCCACGCCCGCCTGCACCGGATGAAGGGGGAGGCCGGCGAGGCGCGAATCGAGTGGCTGCTCGCCGCGGTCGGGATGGAGCGGCGGGGTGAGCAGCGCGTCGCCGAGCTCTCCGCCGGGATGCGCCAGCGGCTGGCGATCGCCCGCTGCGTCCTGCACGAGCCCGAGCTGCTGCTGCTCGACGAGCCCGACTCCAACCTCGACGGCGAGGGGCGCGAGTTGGCGCGGGCGCTGATCGGTCCGGGCGGCGAGCGCACCCGCGTCATCGTCAGCCACGACCCCGAGCGCTTCGAAGCCGAGGCCGACCAGGTCCTGCGGCTCGAGGCGGGCGGGCGGGCGGTGGCCGCATGACGCCGTCGCGAACCGCCTTCGCCACGATCCTCGCCAAGGATCTGCGGGCCGAGCTGCGCACGCTGCAATCGCTGCCGGCGATGGCGCTCTTCGCCACCACCACCTTCGTCATCTTCCGCTTCGGCCTCGACCGCACCACGCTCTCCGGCAGCCTCGCCGCCGGCGTGCTCTGGGCGACCCTGCTCTTCGCCGCCCTGCTCGGCGTCAACCGCCTCTTCGTCAGCGAGCGCGAGGAGGGCGGCTTCGACGCGATCCGGCTCGCCCCGATCGACCGCAGCGCCCTCTTCGCCGCCAAGGCGACGGCGCTCTTCACTTACCTGCTCGTGCTCGAGCTGGTCGTCGTGCCGATCTTCGCCCTCTTCTTCCTCGGCTCGGCGGCGGCGCTCGGACCGCTGCTCGCCGTGCTGCTGCTTGCCGACCTCGGCATTGCCGCCACCGGCACCCTGATCTCCTCGATGGCGGTTCAATCGCGCGCCCGCGATTTGCTTGGCCCGTTGGTTCTACTACCGCTCGTCGTGCCGCTGATGATCGCCGCCACGGGCGCCAGCGAGCCACTGCTGGCGCTGGGCGGACCCGGTTACCACCGCTTCGGCACTTGGCTGGCGGTGCTCTCCCTATACGATCTGATCTTCCTCCTGCTCGGCTGGGCCGTTTTCGATTTCCTCCTGGAGGACTAGCGGGCAGGCCCCTCCCACCGCCCAAACTCGGCATGTACGGCAAAGGACTCAGACCCCTCTCGATCGCGACCGTCGTCGCGATCCTCACCTCCTTCTCGCTGGTCTTCTTCTACGCCCCGCTCGACGCCGACCAGGGCTTCATCCAGAAGATCTTCTACCTGCACGTGCCGCTGGCGATCGTGGCGCTGATCGGCTTCATCGTCGGCGGGGTCTTCGCGATCTTCCACTTGCGCAGCGGCAACCGGCGCTGGGACGCTTACTCCTACGTCTCGATCCACATGTCGGTGATCTTCGGCGTCGCCGTGCTGATCACCGGCGCGATCTGGGCCAAGGCCTCCTGGGGGCACTGGTGGGTCTGGGACGAGCCAACGCTGGTCAGTTTCCTGATCGTCTTCCTGATGTACGCCACCTACTACCCCTTCCGCTACGCGATCGAGGATCCCGAGCGCCAGGCGCGCTACGCCTCGGTCTTCGCCGTCACCGCCGGCGCCTTCGTGCCGCTCAACTTCATGGCCGTGCGGATGGCGCAGAGCCTCGTCCACCCGCGCACCTTCGGCACCGCCAACGGCGGCCTGCCCGGCGAGATGATGTTCACCTTCCTCGTCTGCTTCGTTGCCGTGGCGCTGCTCTGGGTGACGCTGGTCAAGCTCGAGCTGACGGCGAAGAGCACCTCGGGCCAGCTGAAGCGCCTGCGCCGCGCCCTCGATGCGCCGGCGCAGGGCGGCGCATCGCGGATCGCCCCGGAGGTGAGCTAGGTGATCGGCCTGCTGCTGGCCGCGACCCCGGCGCTGCCGCTCGACGAGGCCGGCAAGTACGTCGCCGGCGCTTACATCGTCTTCCTGGTCCTGATCGTCATCTACGTCGCGATCATGGCGAGCAAACTGCAGCGCATGGAGAAGGAGCTGCGCGATTTGGCTAGCTTCGCCGAGCAGGGTCGGGCCGGCACGCCCGGACGCGAAGCGGAGGACGTGCCGATTGATGTCGAAGCTCAGCCCGCGGCCGTCTCCGATCGCAATCTGACTCCTTCGGAGGCGGCCGCGGGCCGGCCTGACCACGCTCGAGGTTCTGCCGATGAGTGAGCTGCTGGCGCTCGGCGTCTCCCATAAGACCGCGCCGCTCGACCTGCGCGAGCGCCTCTCGCTGACGGAGGGACGCGCCGCGGGCGCCCTGCGCGAGCTGACCGACGTCGCCGGGATCCACGAGGCGGCGGCGATCTCGACCTGCAACCGCACCGAGCTCTACCTCGTCGTCTCCGACCCGGTCGAGGCCGAGTCGACGGCGCTCGGCGTGCTCACCCGCCAGGCTGACATCCGCCCGACCGAGCTGCTCGGTCACCTCTACTCGCTGCGCTCCGGCGAGGCAGTGCGCCACCTCTTCCGCGTCACCGCCGGGCTCGACTCGATGATCCTCGGCGAGGCCGAGATCCAGGGCCAGGTCAAGCGCGCCTACGAGCTGGCCCTGGTCGAGGGCGGCACCGGGCCGATCCTCAACCGCCTCTTCCGCGGCGCCCTCGCCGCCGGCGGTCGCGCCCGCGACGAGACCGGGATCAGCGAGAAGAACGTCTCGATCCCCTCGGTCGCGGTCGAGCTGGCGCGGCGCGCGCTCGGCGACCTCGCCGAGAAGCGGGTGCTGGTGATCGGCGCCGGCGAGACCGCCGAGCTGCTCGCCCGCGCCCTGGTCAGCCGCGGCGTCGCCACCGTCTTCGTCGCCAACCGCCACTACGACCGCGCGATCGGCCTCGCCCAGCGCTTCGACGGCAACGCCGTCCGCTTCGAGGAGCTGCCCGAGCAGCTCGAGCAGGCCGACATCGTCGTCTCGGCCACCAACTCCCCGCACCACATCGTCGAGCGCGACGACCTCGAGCAGGTGATGGCCACCCGCGGCGGCCGGCCGCTGCTGCTGGTCGACATCGCCGTGCCGCGCGACATCGAGCCGGCCTGCCGAGAGATCGCCGGGGTCAGCCTGCACGACATCGACGATGTCCAGCAGATCGTCGCCCGCAACGCCGGCGGCCGCGAGGCCGAGGCGCGGCGGGCCGAGCGCCTGATCGACGTCGAGCAGGACCGCTTCGAGCGCTGGCTTGCCTCGCTGGAGGTGGTGCCGACGATCAGCGCCCTGCGCGAGCGCGCCGACGAGGTCGTGCGCCGGGTCCTGGCGGAGAACGAGGGTCGCTGGGAGGACCTCAGCGAGGCCGACCGCGAACGGCTCAACGTGATGGCGAAGGCGATCGCCTCTCGCCTCCTGCACGAGCCGACCCTGCGGATGAAGCGCTCGGCCGGCAGCGACGAGGCCTATCTCTACGTCAGCGCGTTGCGGGAGCTGTTCGGGCTCGATGTCGAGACTGAGCCAGAGGCCGAAACAGGGTCGAACGTAACCGAGCTGCGCAGGAGCGATCCCGGTAGGGGTTCCGCTTAACTTTTTCGAGTCGCGCTTGCGGCTATTGACGATGGCCTCTCGCGAAAAAGTGCAAGACGCTTCACCCCTACCGGGATCGCTCCTTAGTCACACAGGGTTCCTTCGATGATTCGGATTGCCACTCGCGGCAGCGCACTCGCCTTAGCTCAAGCAGGGCAAGTTGCCGAGCTGATCGGGGGAGCTGAGTTGGTCGAGGTCGGTGCGGACGGCGGCGCCGAGGACAAGGCTCGCTTCGTGCGCGGCGTCGAGCAAGCCTTGCTGGATGGCAATGCCGAGATCGGGGTTCACTCGGCCAAGGACTTGCCGGCGGAGCTGACCGAGGGGCTGATGCTGGCCGCGGTGCCGAAGCGCGAGGACCCGCGCGATGCTTGGATCGGGGTCGGCTCCTCGCTCGATCAGGTTCCGGAGGGGGCAAAGGTCGGCACCGCCAGTCTGCGGAGGCAGGCTCAGCTGCTCGCCGCCCGACCCGACCTCGTGGTGAGCGAGCTGCACGGCAACGTCGACACCCGCCTGCGCAAGCTCGCCGAGGGTGAGCTTGATGCGATCGTGCTTGCCGTCGCCGGCCTGCGCCGGCTCGGGCGCGCCGATGAGATCGCCTTCCCCATCCCGGAGGACGAGATGACGCCAGCTGCAGGCCAGGGCTCGCTGCTGCTGCAGACCCGCGCCGGGGACGAGGAGGCGCTGGCGCTGGTCGACCCAATCGTCGACGAACCCGCCCTGCGCGAGCTGACCGCCGAGCGCACCGTCGTCGCTCTGCTGGGGGCGACCTGCGCCAGCCCGATCGGCGTCCACGCCAAGGTCGATGCCCAGAACGACCGAATGAGAATGGACGCCTTCGTCGGCCTGCCGGACGGCAGCGAGTGGGTCCGCGACCAAGTCGAGGGCGACTCAACCGAGCCAACAGCCATCGGTGCCGAACTGGCCAAGCGCCTGTTCGACAGCGGCGCCCGCGATCTGCTCGACCGGGCGGAGGCAATGGCGTGAGCGCCAGGCCCGGAGTCGTCTACCTCGTTGGCGCTGGACCGGGCGACCCCGGCTTGATGACGTCGCGATCGCTGGAGCTGATCGCCGCGGCCGACGCGATCTACTACGACCGGCTGATCCCGCCGGGAGCGCTGGACGGGGCGCGCGAGGACGCCGAGCTCGTCTACGTCGGCAAGGCCCCAGGCAAGCCCTCGCTGTCGCAGGAGGAGATCGGCGAGCGGCTGATCGAGGCGGCCCGGACGGGCGAGAGCGTTGTACGGCTGAAGGGCGGTGACCCGTTCGTCTTCGGGCGAGGCGGCGAGGAGGGTGAGGCACTGCGCGCGGCGGGGATCGAGTTCGAGCTGGTGCCCGGGATTACGGCCGGCGTCGCCGCCAGCGCCTACGCCGGCATCCCCGTCACCCACCGCGACGATGCCTCCGCCGTCGCCTTCATCACCGGCCACGAGGATCCGGAGAAGCCGGAGAGCGCGCTTGACTGGGAGGCGCTGGCCCGCTTCCCCGGCACCCTTGTCTTCTACATGGGGGTAAAGCGGCTGGCCGACAATGCGACGGCCCTGATCGCCGCCGGTCGCGATGCCGGCGAGCCCGCCGCCGCGGTCGAACGCGGCACGATGGAGGGCCAGCGCACCGTGGTCGCCACCCTCGGCACCCTGGCCGAGGTGGTCGAGCGCGAGGGCATCGGCGCCCCCGCCCTGATCGTCGTCGGGCCGGTCGTCGGGCGGCGCGAGTCGCTGGCCTGGCTCGAGCGCCGCCCGCTCTCCGGCAAGCGCGTCGTCGTCACCCGCGCCCGCACCCAGGCCAGCGGCCTGGCCAAGCGACTGCACGGCCTCGGCGCCGAGGTGGTCGAGCTGCCCGCGATCCGGATCGAGCCGAGGATCGAGAGCGATGAGGTGAAGCGCGCTGTCGAGCAGATCGGCAAGTACGCCCTGATCATCCTCACCAGTCCCAACGGCGTGGGACTGCTCTTCGAGGCGCTGCGAAACGCAGGGCTCGATGCGCGGGCGCTCGCCACTCCGGAAAATCAGCAGGTAGGAGAGGCGGGATCAGGCGCCGACGCGAATACCGGCACGACGGTCGCTGCGATCGGCCCCGGCACGGCCCGGGCTCTCGCTCGCTGCGGCATCACGGCCGACATCGTCCCCGAGCGCTTCGTTGCCGAGTCCCTGGTCGAGTCGCTCGCCGAGGTCGAGATCACCGGCAAACGCGTCCTCGTCGCCCGCGCCGCCGCGGCCCGCGACGTCATCCCCGAGTACCTGGACGAGCGGGGTGCCGAGGTCGATGTCGTCACCCTTTACGAGACCGTGCGCGAGGAGCCCGACGCCGAGGCGATCGAGGCCGCCCAGAGCGCCGACTACGTCACCTTCACCTCATCCTCAACCGTTCGCAACCTGACCGACGCCCTTGGCGACCGCTTCCCCAGCGCCGCCCGCATCGTCTCGATTGGCCCCGTAACCACCGAGGCCGTCCACGAGACGGGCCTGACCCTCGACGTCGAGGCCGAGCGTCACGACATCGACGGCCTGGTTGCGGCCCTGCTCGCGGACGCAGCCCGCGGATGAGCGTTGCGGTGCGACTTATGCCGGCTATAGGCACATAAATCGCACCAGAATGGGCTTCGGGAACCCGCACCGGCATTTCAGGGTCACCGACTCGACCAACAGTCGTGCCCGCGAGCTGGTCGAAGCGGGCGCACCGGGCGGCACGGTGGTCACCGCTCGCGAACAGACCGCGGGGCGCGGTCGCCAGGGCCGGGTCTGGACCGCCCCCGAAGGCAAGGCGCTGCTCTACTCGGCGATCCTGCGCCCGCTCGACGAGCGCCACCTGCTGCTGCCGCTCTCCGTGCCGCTCGCCGTCTGCGCCGCCGCCGAGGCGCTCCGTCCCGAAGTCGAGTGCCAGGTCAAGTGGCCCAACGACGTCTGGCTCGACGGCCGCAAGCTGGCCGGGATCCTGATCGAGGCGAAGCCCCAGGACGGCTGGGCCGTGATCGGCGTCGGCCTGAACCTCTCCATAGCTCCAGAGGAGTTCCCACCGGACCTCCGCCAGCCCGCGGTTTCGCTCTTCGGCGCGACCGAGGGGGGTCCCTCCACTGCCGCGGTAGAGCTAAGCCGCCACCTAGACCACTGGGTCTGGGCGGACGACGAAGAGATCCTCGATGAGTGGCGCCGCCGCGACGGACTGCGCGGCCGCGAGGTCAGCTGGGAGGACGGCTCAGGAGTCGCCGACGGCATCGACGACCGCGGCAACCTCGTCGTCGCCGTTGCCGGCGGCGGCAGCGTCAGCCTCGGAGCCGGCGAGGTCCAGCTGCGCCTCTGAGTCTTTCGCGGGCCTTTTGGCCCTTTTCCTGCGCCGTTTCGGTTTGGCGGCTTTCTTGGCGGCATCGCCGTTGTCCTGGGCATCGGTCGCCTCCGCGGTCGCCTCGTTGGCCGCGGCCTCACCGTTCGCGGGCCTCCCGTCCTTCTTCGGCGGCCGCTTCTTGCCGCGCTTGTTGCGCCGCTTGCCGCCCTTGGGGAAGTTGCGCAGCAGCTCGCGGGCGATCGCCGAGGGCTTGCGGGCCATCCGCATGCGCGCCCCGCGCAGCACCTCTTCGCCCTCGGGCGTGTGCGAAACCGCTCCGGCAAGCAGCGCCACCGCGAGGCGGCGGTCCTGTTTGCGGGCGGAGTGAACCAGGCGGCGCGCATTGCGCCCGTGCGCCCGGCCCGAGGAGTTGACCAGCAGGCCGAGCAGCCGCTTCGTCTCCGGCCAGCGCTGCACCGCATACTCTTCGTGCAGCTCCGGCGTGTAGGAGGCGAGGCGCCAGACCCAGGCCTGCGCCTGGTCACGGCGGCCGATTCGCTTGTCGACCAGCGCCTGCAGCAGGGTCTTCGTCCCCGCCCGCTTGTCGTCGCGGCTCCAGGTGCCGACGATGTCGATCGCGTCGTCGAAGGCATCGGCGTCGCCGAGGTCGGCGATCTCGCTCAGCGCTTTCAGTTTCAGCTGCGAATTGCGGTTGCGCTGCACGCAGGTGAGCAGGAAGCGGCGCTTCAGCTCCTGCGAGCCGGAGCCCTGCAGGATCGCCCGCGCCCGGCGCCAGCCCTGCGGGTTGACCCGCGCCCCGGCCAGCGCCGCCCAGGCGTGCTGCTCGGCGTGGTCGAGGTTCTCGACCGCGATCCGCCAGAGCTCGCGTTCGAGCACCTGCATGCGGCGCTCCTCCTCGCCGGAGACGGGGATGATCCGTCGCTCGACCCGGATTCGCCGCCCGCGCGAGCGCCGCACCGGGCCGATCACGATCGCGCCGCCGCGGTAGACGTCGCGGTCGAGCAGGCTGTGCAGGGTGATGATCGTCTCGTCGTGCGTGGTCGCCGGGTGGACGAAGTCGATCACGAGGCCGGCCTCCTTGCCCGGCGCGCGCCGGGTGACGCGGCCGACACGCTGCTGGTAGATCCGTCGCGAGGCGGTCGGGGCCAGGTGCATGCAGAGCGTCGCCCGCGGAGAGTTCCAGCCCTCGGCCAGCAGCATCGCGTTGCAGAGCACGTCGACCTCGCCGCGCTCGAAGCCGGCGAGGATCTCCGCCAGTTCGCGCTTCGGCGTCTCGCCGGAGACGGCGCGCGCGGTCACGCCCGCCGCCTGCAGCGCCCGCGCCACGTTCTTGGCGTGCTGCACGCCGGCCGTGTAGAGGACGCCCGGCATGCCGTCGAAGCGCGTCTTGTAGAGATCGGCGATGGCGACGTTGAAGGGCTCCTGGTCGAGCAGCGCGGCCAGCTCCTCCTGGTCGAAGTCCTGGTCGACCTCGCCCTTGCGCAGCGGCACCTTGGCGATCGTCCGCACCCCCGGGCCGGGCGGGATGCGCATGCAGCGCAGCGGCGAGATCACGCCGCGGCGCGCCGCCTGGATCAGGTCGAAGCGTGAGGTCTGGGTCGGGAAGAGGTCGGCGACGTGGCGGGCGATCAGCGCCCCGGTCGCGGTCATGCCGATGAAGACGGGGCCGGTCCAGGCGCGGATGCAGGCGCTGGTCTTCTCGCCCAGGGCGGTGTGCGCCTCGTCGCAGATCACGATCGAGTAGGCGTCGGAGATTTTCTTGTGGTTGCGGACGAACCACTGGTAGGTCTCGACCGTGACCGGGCCGTCGGGATCGTCGCGGTCACCCAGCAGCGGCGGTCGCAGCCGCTCCTTGTAGCCGCGGTCGGAGATCTCGCCGATGAACTGGTCGACCAGGTTGCGACGGTGGGTGAGGATCAACACGCCGCCGGTGCGGGTGGCGTCGATGAAGCCGACCGCGGCGACGGTCTTGCCGGCGCCGGTCGCGTGCTCGAACCAGAAGCGCCGCTCGGCGCCGGGATCGTCGGGCGCCTCCTCGATCGTCTCCTCGTCCTCCTCGGCGGACAGCTCCCAGTCCTGAGGCTCCTCGTCGGGCGCCAGCTCCTCGTCCTCCACCTCGAGCTCGCCGTCGCCGTTGGCTGCGGCGTCCCCGTCATCGCTCCTCGCTTCGCCTTTGGCCGGCGCGGCCTTCTCCGCCGCGGCGGCCGAGCCGTTGCCACTCGCCTTGCCATTCGCTTCGTCGCCGATCGCGACCTGTTGCTCGGCCATCAGCTCGGTCAGCGTGCCCGAGAGGGCATCGACCTGGTGCGGGTTCAGTTCGGCGCCGTCGCGCAGCTTCGGCGGCTCGTCGGCGAGCAAGCGCTCCAGGCCCAGCAGCAGCGAGAAGTCGCGGCGCCACTGGATCGAGGGGTCCTCGGCCCCCCCGTCGAGCTCGGCCAGGGCAGCGTCAAGGGCCCGACGGCGAGCGGTGCCGGGCGCAAGCGCCTCCGGCCCCTCACCGTCAAGCAGGAAGGGCTCGCGGGCGAACTTAGCTGCCCGATCGATATCGGCGCTAGATGGAACTGCCGCCGGCGCGGCAACTTCGCTGGTCTTGGCCATGAAGGCTTTCGGATTCCGTCCCCGCCGCGATGGATGACGGGCGGGGGCATTAGACGAGGAATGCCGGGCGTCAGTCTTCTACTTCCCCCCGGCGCTCTCACTGGCGGTTTGCAATACAGCAAACCGAACATACGTATTGTAATCAGAGAATTGACGAAAAAGGGACGACAGTTCGGGATCGGCCTGATCTCGATCGCGGCAGCGGGTTTGCTGGCAGTCGGCTGCGGGGCCGATAGCGGCGGTGACTACGGCGGTCAGCACCCCGATTACGCCAAGGCGCTTGCCGGCGCCCCGGCGCCCCTCGCCGCTCTCTATAAGGAAGGGAACGAGCTCCTGCCGGGCGGTACCGATGCCTTCGAGAAGCGCCTGGCGGGCCTCAAGGGGTTCCCGATCGTCGTCAACGTCTGGGCTTCCTGGTGCGGCCCCTGCCGCTTCGAGTTCCCCACCCTGCAGAAGCTCTCGGCCAAGTACGGCAAGCGCGTGGCCTTCCTCGGCGTCGACAGCCAGGACTCCGACGACGCGGCGGAAACCTTCCTGGCGGAGGCGCCGGTTCCCTACCCGAGCTACAGCGACGGCGACCAGCAGATCACCGAGTCGATCGGCGCCGGCCGCGGCCTCCCCAACACCGCCTTCTATAGCCGCAGCGGCGAACTCTGTTACCTCAAGCAGGGTCCCTACAGCGAGCACAGCGAACTGACCGCGGACATCCAGCGCTTCGCCCTGCGCGAAGAATGCGAAAGCGGATAATCGCCGTATGGACTTCTTCGTCGTCGTCGCGCTGATCGGTATCGCCCTGCTCCTCGCCGAGTTGCTGCTGCCAACCGGCGGCGTGCTGGCGGTGATCGGCGCGCTCGGCCTGATGGCCGCCGGCGTGCTGGCGCTCGAATCCGACGCCGGCGAGCGCGACGTGATCGGCCCCGCCCTGATCGCGCTCGGCGTGCTCTCCCTCGTCTGCTTCTACTTCATCGCCCGCAAGGTGGTCGCGGCCCACCGCGATCAGCCCGTGCGCACCGGCAGCGAGGAGCTGATCGGCTCACTCGCCGAGGTGCGCAGCGTGCTCGACCCGGAGGGACAGGTCTGGGTGGAGGGCGCCCTCTGGCGCGCTCGCCTGGCCAACGACGGAGGGCCGGCGCAGCTGGGGGATAGAGTCAGGATCGACGCGGTCGAGGGGCTGACGCTGGTCGTGCATCCCGAGACCCCCACCACCGGCTCGGCCGGGGAAGGAGCAAGCTGATGGATGTCGCGCTTGGAGTATTGATCGTTCTGCTGTTCTTCGGTGCGATCGCCCTCGGCACCTCGGTGCGGGTGCTGCGCGAGTACGAGCGCGGCGTGATCTTCCGCCTCGGCCGCCTGATCGCCCAGAAGGGCCCGGGCTTGATCCTGCTGATCCCGTTCATCGACCGCATGGTCAAGGTCGACCTGCGCACGGTGACGCTGAACATCCCGCCGCAGGAGGTGATCACACGCGACAACGTGCCGGCCGGCGTCAACGCCGTCGCCTACTTCCGCGTGGTCGACTCGCGCAAGGCGATCGTCGAGGTCGAGAACTTCCTCCTCGCCACCTCGCAGATCTCGCAGACGGCGCTGCGCTCGATCCTCGGCAAGGCCGAGTTCGACCAACTGCTCTCCGAGCGCGAGCGGCTCAACGAAGAGCTGCAGAAGATCATCGACGAGTCGACCGAGCCCTGGGGAGTGAAGGTGACCGCGGTCGAGATCAAGGACGTCGAAATCCCCGAACAGATGCAACGCGCGATCGCCCGCCAGGCCGAGGCCGAGCGCGAGCGGCGGGCCAAGATCATCAATTCCGAGGGCGAGTTCCAGGCGGCGCAGAAGCTCACCGACGCCGCCGACATCATCAGCACCAATCCCGCCTCGCTGCAGCTGCGCTACCTGCAGACGCTGCTGGAAATCGGCAGCAACCAGAACACCACCGTGGTCTTCCCGCTGCCGATGGACGTGCTCAAACCGTTCCTCGAGGGGATAACACCGAAGGAGGACCGGCCCAAACCGCCGCCTCCGCCGGACGTCCCACCGGTGCCCACGCCCGACCCGGACCTGCCACCCTCCCGCTCCTGAGTTCCCCCGAACTACGCATCGACCAGCTCTCGGGGCTGCCGGCGATCCTCGCGCCGGGGCGGGCCGATCGGCCCGAAAGCTTCAGCCTGCCGAAGAGCGAGCCGAAAGGCGGCGACAACTGTCCCTTCTGCGAGGGGCGCGAGGATCGCACGCCGCCGGAGGTCTACGCGACGCGGATGGAAGGCGGTGAGGCCGACAGCCCCGGTTGGACGACGCGGGTGGTGCCGAACCTCTACCCCGCCCTGGCCAGTGCGGCGGACCTGGAGCCCGGTGGGGCCGCGGCGAGCCCGGCGGCGCGGTCGGGTGAGGCCAGCGCCTTCGCCAGCGCCGGCGACCCGCTGCTCGAGTCGCGCCGCTCCGGCGAACCCAACCTCTTCTCCTCGCGCCCCGCGACCGGCATCCACGAGGTGCTGATCAACGCGCCCGCGCACGTCACCGCGATGCACGAACTGAGCGAGGAGCAGTTCGCTGCCGCGGTCGCCACCTGGCGCGAGCGGATGCGCACCCACGCCGACGCCTCCTACGTGCAGCTGATCGTCAACGAGGGCGGCGGCGCCGGTGCCTCGCTCGAGCACAGCCACGCCCAGCTCTACGCGCTCGACTTCGTCCCCGCCGCGATTGCCCGCGAGCGCGAGCGGGTCGGCGCCTACGCCGAACGCACCGCGGGGGGCGGGCTGCTGAGCGAGATCCTGGTCGAGGAGCTGCGCCGCAAGGAGCGCCTGGTCGCGATCGACGAGGAGGCGGCGCTGATCTGCCCCTGGGCCTCGCGCTCACCCTTCGAGCTGCGCGTGATCCCGCGCTCCGGAGCGGCGAGCTTTGCCGATGACGAGGCTGGCGCTGCGATGATCCACACCGCCCTGCGTCTGCTCGCCAAGCGCTTCGACGGCTCCCCCGAGCTCAACCTCTGGGTCCGCACCACGCCGCGCGGCGCCGAGCACTTCAACTGGCACGTCGACATCGCGCCGCGGCTCAGCATCAAGGCCTCCTTCGAGTTCGCGACGGGAGTCGACATCAACACCTACCCTCCCGAGCGCGCCGCCGCCGACCTGCGCGAGACGCTCGAGTCTGGGGTGTAACGCTTTGTGGTCCCATCGAAGCCGCTATGCGTTGCACCGTCTATAGGGTGCGCTCATGCCGCCCAACCCCCGCCCCATCCCCCGCTTCATTGCCGACTCGACCCAGGAGGGAATCCCGCACGGTCGCTTTGCCGAGCGGCTCGGCAAAGCCTTCCACGAGGCCTGCGGTGAGATCGAGGACCTGCCGGACGGCGTCGAGTTGCCCACCGAGTTCGACTGGTACCCGGAGCGCGCCTGGGGCGGCCGGGTCTGGGTCCCCTGCACCGCGCGAACCGAGGGGCCCGACGGTGCACTGGAGCTGTTCGGCCACGTCTCCTACGTACAGCCGGAGCAGGGCGAGCCCTCCGAGCTGCGCGGCGCTGCCGACTTCACCGACGTCCTCGCCGAGGACAACGCCGGATGGAAAATCGACCTCAACGACGAGGTGATCGGCCGCTGGCGTGGCGAGAACGGCCGCGCCGGAGCGGTCACCCTCGTCTGGGGCCGCCCCCTCGTCCAGGGGGCCGTCGCCGCCACCGCCGAGCTCGACGAGGAGACCGTCGACCAGGAGGAGATCTCCAACGGCCGCTTCACCCTGCTCGCCCTCGACGCCCTCGAGGCCTACGGCGACGATGTCTTCATGCAAGTCAAGCTCTGGAGCCGGCGGGCGCAGGAGCTGGCCTCAGAGAGCCTTTATGCCTAGGCTCGGCTGGCGCGAGAGCGAACCGCAGATCATGCGATGTGACATCGCCTCCAAGCGCGGGCTTCAGGTCCCCTGACTCACAGATCACCCTGTGGGTCAGGGGTTCCCGCGCCCTGGCTTTGCGATTCGCATTCTCTCTCTGCCTGGGTTTGCCCCACCAGTATGTGGTTACCGTGAACATTGGCTCGCTGAGTACCCCAGCTAATAAAGCGGCGGGTCACAGGTCGTCGAGGACCTCTATATGCAGCCTGCCTAATGTCTTCTTCATGGTCGGCCTTTTCACAGGCGGTTGGTGGGCCCTTGGTCGGACATTCCCCAGACTGAGCGTGGGTCTTTCCACCACCATTACATGCCTTGGGATGGTGGTTGTGGATGCATCCGTGCTTTGGGCAATGGCCCGGCGCGCCTTCCGGATTGCAACCTTCCTTGTGGTAGTGCGGATGTTCGGAGCACCACTGTGGTCCACGAACATGGAACGGGTGTCGCAAAGCAGCGGGGCGGGCTCGGGCCCTGAGGCGCTGGGCTCGGACTCTGGGTGGACGTTTTGTCGCTTTGCGGCGCGCGCGTTCCCCCGTCAAGTCGAGCTGGTTGACCGGATCCTGGTTGGCGTAGTCATAGGCATTTGCCGAGCCGCCCGGGACCGGGTCGACCGACAGGAACCGGCCCATCGCCGGCACGTAGGAGCGCACACCCATCTGGATCACGCCGGAGGCCAGCTGAGTCCGCCTCGACTTGGAGCCGAGCCAGCCGTATTCGGCGTTGCCGCCGGTGAGAAAGCCCGACTGCATGGGGTTGCCGAACTCATCGAAGCGCTGGGTGTCGAGCAGCTGGCTCGCTTCGGGGCTGTCGTCGGCGGTGGCGATCGTGTCGCCGTGCATGTCGGCGATCTGGAAGGTGACTTCGCCGTTGCTCCTCTGCAGGGCGCCGAGGCCGCCGCCGAGGCCGCTGACCGCGCGGGTCCAGGCCGTACCTTCCTGGGTCCAGGAGGGAGAGTCCGAGTCTACGTAGTGGTAGACGGCGGTGCCGGCTTCGGTGGCGCCAACCCTTGTGCGCCGGCGCTGCCTGAGCGCGGCGTCCAGTTCATAGATGTTGGCTTTCCCGTCCTGGCTTTGGACGCGGGTCAGGTCGTTGACGAAGTAGCTCGTGCTGAGCGTGCCCCCGCCGGAGTATTTGGCGGGCAGGCTGGTGATCCGGCCGAAGTTGTCGTAGGTGACGCCTTCGCCGATCAGGCGGTCCGCGGTGTCATAGCCGTAGCTGGTTTTGGTGCCGGCCGATTCGGTGTCGCAGACGCCGCCGAATTTGGGGCCCCTGACCGTCCTTGAGAGACGGTTGGTGTCTTTGTCGAAGGTGTAGGAGCGGGTGGTGCAGCCTTCCCCGATCGGCGTTTCCTTGGCCAGGGTCAGTCGGCCCGCTTTGTCATAGCTGTATTCGTCGGTGCCGAGGGTGCCTGTTTCCTTCAGCACTTGGCCGCCGATCGAGTCTTCGCGGGAGAACTGCAGCCAGGTGCAGGTAGTAGAGCAGTTGGTCGCCTTGACGTATTTGAGGCCGACCGCGGTTCCCGTTGGGTCGTATTCGATCTCTTGGTCGAGCCCGTTGGGCAGCAGCTGTTCGGTCAGCCGCCCGTCGGCGTCATAGGTGGCTTTGAAGGTGCCGGCCCCGGAGTCGAGCATTTCGGTGAGGACGCTGGAGTCTTCGTCGTAGGCGAGGATCTGGGAGCCCTTGGGGTCGGTCATGTAATAGGGGCGTCCGGAGAAGTCGTAGTAGACGTGGGACTTGCTGCCGTCGGCATCTTCGTAGGCCTTGGGCCGTCCCAGTTCGTCGTATTCGGTCGAGACCGCCTGGCTGTCGAACGTCGGATAGACCAGCCACTTCTGGGCGCGGCTGTTTTCGGCATCGCCAACGAAGACGGAGTTGCCCGAGAGGGCAATCCCGCGGGGAGCCGCGAACTGTTTTTCGCCGCTTCCCGCCGTGCCGAAGGCGGTGATGTAGGTGCCGGCAGTGCTTACCTCCTCGACCCGGCTGTTGCCGCGGTCCACGACGAAGAGGTCGCCCGCTTCTGAGACGGCGATCCCCTTGGGGGAGCTGAACTGGCCGTTGCCGGACCCAGAGGAGCCGATCGCTTTGATAAAGGCGCCTTCGGGGCTGTATTGGAGCAGCTTGTTGGCCGATTCATCGGCGACCCAGACGTCTCCGGCCGCATCCATGGCCACGCCCGAGGGCTTGAGGAGCCCGCCCCCGCTGGCATTGCGGATGAAGCGTTCGGATTCGCTCGAGACGTTTTCCTTGAACTGGGCGAGGCGGCTTTCCACCGGATCGCTGATCCACAAAGTGCCGCCCGGGCCCACTGCAATTCCTTCCGGTTCGACGAATTCGGCGTTCTGAGCGTGTTCTCCGACAACTTTGGTGCCGAACTTCTGGATGAATTCCCCTTTTTCGTTGAACTCCTGGACGCGCGCGTTCCCCTGATCGGTGACCCAGACGTTTCCAGCCGGGGTCACAGCGACGCCCCAGGGGTTGTTGAACTGACCGTTGCCCGAGCCGCCCGAGCCGAACTGACGGATGAAGGTCCCCAATTCGTCGTACTCGACCACCCGGTCGTTGTCGCGATCGACGACCCAAACGTGTCCCTTGCCGTCGGCGGCGACGCCGCGAGGGCTGCTGAGTTTCCCGGGTTCGGAAGTGCCGAGCACCCCGGAGTAGGTGTTGCCGCCGCATTCGGCGCCCTGGCAGACAAACTGCTGGCTGGTGGGGGCGCCGGTGTTTTTGTCGTAGGTGGTTTCGGCCGTCGGCAGCGGCGTGCCTTCGCCGGTCACATGGGTCGTGACGGGTCGCCCGGCGGCGTCATAGCCGATCGTCGTCGTTCGCTTGAGCACCCCGTTGACCTTGAGCTGGGATTCTTCGGGCTGATCGGTACTGGAGTATTTCGTGTACCAGGTCCAGGGCAGCTTGGGGTTGGCTTCCGCGGGGCTCGGTTCGGCAGCGGGACGAATCACACAGGGAAGACCGGCCCAAGCCCGGTTGTCTTCGCACGGACCTATGTTGGGCGGATTCTTCGCCGCCACGTAGTATTCGGTTACGGTCGTGCCCGCCCCTTTGCCTTCGGTGTCGGCGGGCTGACTTTCGCTGATCACCTGACCGGCCGAGTTGTAGGCGGTCTTGGAGATCAGGTTGAGGCCTCCGGGATCGGTGATCGATTCCGTCGGCAGGCGCTTGCTCCAGTCGAACCTGGTTTCGGTGACGCTCACGTCGGCGTCTTTTTCCTGTCCCGGAATCGCCGCGCCGGACGTTTCTTTCGTCGGCTGGTTGGGCCAGTTGGTGACTTTTTCTTCTTTTTCTTTGGCCGAGGGTTCGAAGCCTTTGTCATATTCGGTAACGGTGTGGGCGCGCGCCTCCCGCACTTCGCCGTTTTCCAGGCGCACCTCGTGCAGTGGCCCCCAGGACTCGAGTTCCCTGGTGCCATCGCTGTTGTAGGTCGAGTGGGAGTCAAGCTCCTTGGCGCGGGTGAGGGGATCTTCATCGGCGAGGGCCAGCAGGCGGTTCGCGGCGCTGAGGTTGCGGATGACGTTTCCGTGCACGTCGGTTTCGGAGGTGGAAATTGCATCGCCTTCGACGCCGGGGGGCGGCGGCGAGGCGGTGTTCACCTCGTGGCCGGCGGGATCCAGGTAGTGGACGGTGGCCTGGGAATAGTCGCTGAGCGGCAGCGTGGTCGAGTTCCACTGCTCGACTCGGTCGTTGGCGGAATCGGTGACCCAGAGGTTCCCGGTGCCGTCGACCATGGCGATGCCGGCTGGATCATTGAGCTGGCCTGCGCCGCTGCCCGCGGAGCCGAAGGCATCCACAAATGCGCCTTTGGTCGTGAACTCATCGAGGCGGTCGTTGCCGGTGTCGGCGACCCAGTAGTGGCCCATGCCGTCCGAACCGATGCCTTCGGGGCTCTCCATCTGCCCGTCGCCGGAGCCTGAACTGCCAAAGGAGCCCGTCGGCGTGGAGGAGCCGGGGGTTATGTTGGCGATCCGGTCGTTGCCGGTGTCGGCGACGAGCAGGACGAAGCCACGGCGCGAGATTCCGGTCGGGCCGCTCAGCCCGGTGACGCTGCTCACGTAGGCCCCGGCCGAGGAGAAGCGCTGGACGCGATTGTTGCCGGTGTCAGCGACCCAGATCGAGTCATCGGAGAGAAGCGCGATGCCCTTGGGTTCTTTGAACTGCCCCGAGCCCGAGCCGGTGGAGCCGACCTTGGCCAGGTAGACCCCTTCGGGGCTGAACTTCTCGATGCGATTGTTGCCGGTGTCGGCGACCCAGATGTTCCCTGAGGAGTCGAACGCCAGCGCGCACGGATGGCTCAGCTGACCGTTGCCCGAACCAAGGGTTCCGAACTTCGAGAGGTATTCGCCCGAGGAGTTGAACTTGACGATCCGGCTGTTTTCGGTATCGGCGACCCAGATGTTTCCTTCGGCGTCGATAGCCGCGCCGCGCGGCCCGTCGAGCTGGCCGTTGCCAGTGCCCGAGGAGCCAAATGAGGAGCGGTACCCGAACTGATCTATTTCCGGAACCTGGGTCGGCGGGAAGACCGCGGTCGCATCCACCGGAATATCCGTCTGGCCCCATTTTCCAACGGCACTGGGACTCATGTCATAGGGGGCGTTTTCGCCACTGATCGGAACTTCGTAGGCGATCGTCGTGGTTGCCTTATCGGGTTCTGAGAGGGTTGCGCGGCTGACGCCCTTCAGCGGCGCCCCGGGACGGTTGACGTAGTAGGAGAATTCCCACGGCCTCTCCGCCGGGGGGGTCAGCGTCTTCATCCTGCTGGTCTCAAAGCCGCCGGTGTCGATTTCATAGCTGTATTTCTCCACCAAGGGCGAGGAAAGTCGCGGGTCCCACTCTTCGATCAGGTGCCCGTTGGGGTTGTAGTTGTATTGGGCGACGACCTGGGAGCTGCCCGGAATGCCCGAGCTGTTGTAGTAGCGGATCGAGGCCAGGTTCACGACCCACGGGGACCACACCCCGCTCGTCCAGTAGTTGCGTTCTTTGTATTCGAATTTGAGAGTGCGACAGCCGGATGTTTCCTGCGCTTTCGTCGGTTCGCAGATGACGTTCGCCGGGGCCGGGCCGATCATTTCCTTCAGCCGAAGTTCTTTGCCGAACTGGCCGGCGAATTCATAGACCATCTGCGCAGAGGTTGGCGTCGCCTGAAAGGAGATGATTTTTGGCACGTACTTGTTGCCGGTTTCCTTTTCGAAGGTCGTCTGTGTGCCGCTCGGTTCGCGCAGGACGAATTTGCTTTCACTCGGGTGCGTCAGCACCAGTTCCTTGTCTTCTTCGGGAGCGACATACGCCGAGCCGTTGATCTCAAAGGGAATCGTCACGCCTTCGGTGCCGATGACTTCGATCCACTTCTGTTCGGGCTGGGCTTCTTCGACTTCCCATTGTTCGCAGTTGTGCGCTTCATCGCACGGGTTGTTCGCCGCGCCGCAGCCAACCGTTTCGCCTTCTGCGTTCCAGCATTCCTTTTCGAAGACCGCCGGGATTTCTTCGATCCTGCTTTCTTCCACCGCGATCCACGATTCGCCGGGGTTTTCGGCTTCGGTCGGCGTGCTCGTCTGCCAGGTGCCGCCCAACACTCCGGTGTAGCCGGCGAGGTCGCCACCGATCGTGGAGTCATAAAAGCGCGAGAATTCGAGGCTTGCTTCGGTGCCGGGCACCGGAATCGAGACATCGGTGCGGCTGATCGTCGACGCGCCGGTCAGCAGGTCGACGGTGGCCGGGCCGATCGCTTCCGTCGCGTCGCCGGGAACCCGCCCGGCGTTGTTCTTGCGGGCAAATTCGGTCGAAACCGGATCGGTGACTCCAGCTTTTTCTTTTTCGCCATCAAAGCGCGCGCGGAACTGAATTTCCTGTCCTTGCATGTTGGCGACGATCGGGCAGTTGCGCACATGGAAGAAGACAGGTTCGGTGTGTCCTTCGGTGGAGCTGTTCACCGCGAGCGGCCAGCTCAACGAGGCGCCTTTGCCGTCGATCATGCATTCGGCGGGCACGTCTTTGAAGAATTCCCAGCCCGACAACTCCATTTGGAAGGTGACGGCGCTAACTCCGGCTCCGGCGTTCCAGGAGGCCTCGAGCGTGTAGTAGCTGCCGGTCTTTTGACCCGCTTCGGGATAAACGACCTCCGCGGCGGTTCCAATGTTTGGATAGTTGTCCGTATTGAAGGTGTAGGTGGCCGGCGTGGGATCTGTCACGCCCCCAGCGGCGGCGGCCACGCGCACCGTGTGCCAGCCCGTGCCGAGTTTTTCGTTTTCGGGCAGGCTGTAGGGGCTGCTGCAGGGCGTAGTGGGCGGATTGGCGCCGTCGAACGAGCACTTGAACGTGGCCGTCGGGTCGTTGGAAGAGAAGGTGACCGGCGGGGGCACTTCATGGGTGGTGTAAGTCGGCATCGGCGAGGTGATCGTCGTCTGCGGCGGCTGAACAACCGTGAAGCTGCGTTCGGCCGGCGTCGCGTCTCGATTTCCCGCCAGGTCGGTGGCGCGGACCTTGAAGCTGTGGCTGCCGACAGTGATCGAGTTGGCGTAGTCCGTCGGCGATCCGCAGGCCACGTAGGCGCCGGCGTCCAGGGAGCATTCGAATGTCGCTTCCTGCTCGGCCCTGTATTTGAAGATCACGGCTTCGGGGAAGACCGTGCCGCTGGGGCCGCTGGTGATCGTCGTTTCCGGTGCTTCTTTGTCGATCTGACCGGCGCGGAAGTTGTACTCGGTGCCGGCGCCGCCGTTTACGTCCAATCCTGCGTAGCCGCTGGCGTAGGTCGTATCGGTCACCGATAGCAGCGGCGTGAAGCTGCTCGTCCCCGTCCAGAGCACGATGCTGCCACGCACGTCTGTCAGCACCATGGTCGTGCCGAGGGCGAGCGAGAAGCCTTCTTTGGTCGCCAGCACCGTCCGGGTGCTCCCCACCCACTTGGAGATCGTCACCTTGTAGTTGCTCGCTGACCCGTTGACGCCTTCGAACCTCGATTCATAGCCCGAGCGTTCGCTGCCGGGTTTGGGCATGTTGAGCCGCTGCGCCAGGTATTCGCCCGACGAGGCGGATCCGCTGCCGACCGTGGCCGCGACGAGGGCTCCTTCGCCGCCGGTGCTGAAGGTCGAGGGATTCCAGTAGGCGGCGGAGAGGCCCGAGCCTCCATAGCCCCGGTAGGGGCTGCAGCACCAAGCCCCGCCGAAGGAGCCGGGCCAGCTGGGTTTGCTCCATTTCCCGGTGTTGATCGGGACTTCCTGGCGTTCGAGATTGTCCAGCACCGAGACGCCGGTGATCGCTGCGCCGGTGAGGGCGCCGGCCTTGAAGTTGGTTAGGCGGCTGGCGGTGTCGGCCGAGGCCTCGATCCCCGTGTAGCCGCTGGCGAAGGTGGAGTCGCTCGCGCTCAGCAGCGAGGTCAGGGTGCCCCCGGTGCCCTTCCAGGCGGTAACCGTGCCGCCGGTGTCCGATATCGCGAACGTGGTGCCGGCGCTGATCGAGATATTGCCGGTCGAGGCGAGTTCGGTTTCTTTGCCCGCCGCCCACTTCGCGAGTTTGACGGTGAAGGTATTCGGGCTGGTGCGCACCCAACGCAGCTGGTAGCCGCTCTTTGTCGATTCGGGGGCCGACATGTCCAGCCATACAGCTTGGTACGTGCCCGTACCCACCGGAAGGGTCGCCGCCGTGATCGCCGCCGCGTCGCCTGTTTTGTCTTTGAAGGAAGTTGGATTCCAGTAGGCCCCGTTGACGACTGTGTAGGCACTCGTCGGACCCCAGCCAGTGGTCGTGTCCTGCCCCGCGCCTGAAGCCCAGGACAGCCCGGACCATTTACCGCTGTTGGAGAGCGGGTTTTCGGTGCGGTTGAGACCGTCAAGCGTGGGCAGGACGCTGACTTCTTCGGCGATTCCCGCCAAAGCCGGCGCGGCGGTAAGGCCCAGAAGCAAAACGGCCAAGCACGCTCCTAGACCAGCGATGCGACCGACAGCGGCGACCCTCATGACTTCCCTCCACGTGGCTTTGCTGATCCCAACTGAGTGGCGAGCCTGCCATCTGGGTCGCAGCCGCGCTAGAGCAATGTGCGCGATATGGGGAAGCCGATGTCGCACCTTGTGGCATGCTCATGAGAGCAGTTCGCCTAGACGCAGGGCGATCTCAAAATCGGCGGCGCACTCCAAGAGCGAGCAACCGAGGCACTGCTCGATGGTGCGAAGGCGCCGCGACACGGTATTTCTATCCACTCCCAGTATCGCCGCCGCCGATGAAACGTTGTGGCCTGAGCGAAAGTAAGCCCCGGCCGTGTCCCTTGCGCTTGCGATGCCTCCGGGGCCTTGCTCTAGAGGCTCGATGTAGAGCGCGCGCAACGAGTCGACCAGCACGTCGTCTTGAAGCGCAGAGGCGAGGATCGCGACGTCCGCGTAGCGGACCACGGAGCTTTGTCCGCGGCGCCGCGCTACCAGTGCGGCGGTGGAGGCCTGCCTGTGGCTCAGGCGCCAGCCCGAGAGACCTCGCCCTGGCTCGCCCAGGGCAAAATCGACCTCCGGTGAGCACCTTTCGCGCAGGGCCTGTCCAAGGGCAGCCACCTGGTCGCGCTCAAATGCCCGCTGCCCGCCCAGCCAAGCCCAATCGACCTCGCGGTCCGCGCTGACGAGCAAAAGGCCACGATCGAGGGAGGAGGCAAGCTCACGGACGACGTCGCCAGCGCCCGCGCCCATGGCCACCAGGGCCAGATGATGCCCCTCGAGGTCATAGTCGAGACCCGCTGCCTGGTGCCGCTCTCCGGCTAGAAGAGCGCGCACTCTCTCAACCCTGATCGCCTCTGAAGTGTGGATCTGTCGCTTCGCACAGCACTCGAACTCGGCGCCGACGGAAGCAACGAGGCGCTCGAAGGCAATCGAGAGACTGTGGATAACGCGCCTGAGCTCATCGCGGTCGAGGAACTCGGCCTCCTCCATGAGGGCATCGCCGAGGATTCGGTAGCCGGCTCCGTAACGGCGCAGGACCACCTCCAAAGGGATTTCGTTGAGCTCAGCAAACCTCGCTTGGGCGAGCAACGGCGGTGGCGGCGCGAGGGGGCGCCCTCCTCCCTCGATCGTGGCCAACCCGTATTCGAGCGCGATCGAGATTGCGTCCCGCAAGCTGCGGCCGTAAGAGGGATCCCGCGCCTCCCGGGGGTTGGCAATTGCGTGCGACATCGCCAACACCGCCTCTTCGATCTCAGGTAGGCGGTTGCGCAGACCCTCCACGAGGCGAGAGCGATCGCTGTCGTCCCATTGCCCGTCTTGAAAGGGAACTGGCATTAAATGCAGTCTCAGCAATCGCCCAAACCCCGGAAACCCGCTCTAGAATAGCTTGCCACGCGGGCAGGCATCCTGGATTACCCGGAGCGCCTCGATCTGGGCAAGAGCCCGCGATCTCGCAGATCTAGAGGACGATGCCGCAGGCAGTAGGTCTACGATTCGGCAACGCCCCGATAGCTCAGCTGGATAGAGCGACTCCCTCCTAAGCGAGGCGGAGGGGCGCGGGTTTTCAGCTTTACATGGCCGATTCGCTTGCCTCACTCTAGGCCGGTGATTGCTCTCGGTTGGCGGCAATTGATGCGGGTTTGGGCAGCGTAAGACGTCGGCTGCCCAATCGGGAAAGAACCATTCCGCTCCGCTACCGTGTCTTTCATGACATCGATCGAGCAGGCGGGCGAAACCTCGAAGGGCCCTGCGGCGGCAGCCGAGGCGATTCGCGTGCAGCGACTGCGCGAAGACGCACAGCGTCCCATGAGCGTGAACTTGGCCGAGACGATCGCGCTGAGTCATGCGCTGCTGAAGATGGCCGCGTCCGCCCGGCGGCAATGACGACAGCCGCCTTCGACGAGATCCTACGGAGGCTTGTAGCCGCGGGCGCGGAGTTCGTGGTGATCGGTGGGCTTGCCTTGGGTGCAAGAGGCGTCGTTCGTGCCACCAAGGACATCGACATCGTCATCTCGCCCGATGTCGAGAACCTAAAGGTGGTTGCAGAGGTGGCGGTAGAGGCCGGTGGGCACGTGCAGCGAGGTGAGGCCCTGCTCGGAACTCCTTTCTCGATCGCGGCGGAGCTCGCCAGTGGGGAACAGATGGCAATCGACACAGAGCTTGGACGCCTCGACATCGTGCAGGGACTCGAGGGCGTTCCGAGCTTCGACGTGCTCCGATCGCGTGCAACCGAGACCGAAGTACTCGGAGTCAACGTGGCAGTCTGCTCAGTGGAGGATCTGCGTGCGATGAAGCTAGCCGCCGGGCGCGGCCAAGATCTCGTGGACTTGGAGAACCTCGACGCGGCCGAAGGTTGACCCGGCGGGAGACCGTGGCCACGTTCTACCCTTATCGTAGCCCGCCCCGATAGCTCAGCTGGATAGAGCGACTCCCTCCTAAGGAGTAGGCCGCTGGTTCGAATCCAGCTCGGGGCACTGCGGCAATGGATGAGTACCCGCCCTACTCCAACGGCACGCCCGCCAGCGAGGCGAGCTTCCAGCCATTCCCTTCGTGCACCATCGACATCGCGTTGACCACCCCTTCGGAGTCGCGATAGACGATGTAGGCGCGGTTCTCTTCGGAGCGCAAGCTGATCACCTCTATTTGCGCTGCTTCCTCGAGGGTCGGCTGGAGAACATTCGCGCTCAGCCCCTCGAGCACGCGGGCGCAATCGGCTCCCTCCAGGGTGGGGACGCGTTCGCCCAGTTTCACGATCATGTCGCGAGCCCCTTCGGCTAGATAGGAACAGGCCACTTCCCATTCACCTGTGGCACGGGCGTCGAGGAAGGCCTGCAGAGAGACGGCGGCTTCGACGCGATCCTCGGCCGGGGCCTCGGTGCCGAAGCCCTGCACGCTGTTGTCGCCGTCGGGGTTGGTGGGGACACCGGGGGCTGGGCGCTTGGTGCCCTCGTTGGGGAGAGGATCGGTCGTGGTCGGGGCGGAGGTGCCGGGGTCGCGGCCTCCTTCGCCTGCGTCCTTCGCGCTAGAGGTCTCACCGCCCTGCCCAGCTGCGTCGTGCTTTGGCTCCGCGAGTGGGCCCTCTTGCGTGGGGGCCTTGGTCTCGGCTCGGGTCTCTGGCGCTTCGGAGGAGCTTTGATCGGTATCCCCACCACCGCCGCAACCAGTGAGGGCGATGGTGCCCAGGAGTACCAAGGCGAGGAGCTGGTGCTTTGCCTTGCTCACCCCCGCACCGTGCAGGTGTCGTTCAGCACCGAGCTCATGCCCGCTGCGCCCTCGAAGTCAAAGGAGGCACGCGCCAGGGGAAAGGCGGCTTTGTTGATGCCCCTGGGGGCGGCGCAGGAAGCGGTGACGAAGCTGCGGCTCTGCCCCTTGTAGTGGTAGCGGCGCTGCAGGGTCATTTCAAGGGCGGTCAGATTGCCCCAGTTGCGAAGCGTGCGTGGCAAGGTGGCGCTCATGATCGTGCCGTAGGTGCCTTTGGCTTTCTTGGTCAGGTTGAAGACGATGACGAAGGAGATCGCAAAGGGCCTTGCTGAGTAGATGTGGCCGTAGAGGACAGGCTTTCCCTTCTGTATTCCGTTGAAGATCGTCAGCTTGCCGGTGGCGGGATAGGTTTCCTGACCTTCGAGGGCGACGTTTGCCTGCACCGAGCCCTTGCCCACGACAGAGCTGCGGCAGCCTGAGAGGGCGCGGGAGGTGCTCGCCGGCTGGATCTTCGGATAGGCACAGACCGGCAGCCCGGTCGCATCGAAGCGCCCGTTGCGGTTGATCTCGATCTGCAGGTCCTTCAGCTTGGGCACCTCTGAGCCGTCGGTGCTGGCGAGGTTCCAGTCGACCGAGACCGCGATCGGGGCTCCCCCGGTGCGCGGCAGGCGCTGGGGGGAGACCCTGCCGTTGACGGAGAGGCGCAAATTGTCTTGCTGGGTCACCACAGAGGCGGAAGCGGTGGGCTCAGCGCTTGGGGCCTTTGCCTCGCCTTGGCTCTGACTGAGGCTGCTGAGCGCTCCTCCTATCGTGCTGCTCTGAGCCGGTGGGGCGATTTTCGGCGTCAAAGGCGCGGTTTTCAGCGCCGAACCCGGAGGGTAGGCATAGATTCCGCCTTTGTCAGTGTTGCCCGAGGTGACGTAGACGCGGCTTTGGGTCGCAGTGCCGCTGTTGTCGACCGCAAGACCCGAGGGCATGCCGTCGGTGACTTTGTATTTGAGGTTGCCTTTCCAAGCCCCGGTGGAGTCGAAGACCTGGACGATCGCCTGCGGGGCTTCGGTGAAGAGGGGCTGGGTGTTGTCGATCACGTAGATCTCGCCGGTGACGTCATCCACCGCGATCGCTGCGTCGCGCAGAGAGGTGAAGTGACCGGCTGGGATGTCGGTACCGTCGATCTCTTCGATCGGGGTGTCTTTGTCGGTCGACGGGTCATAGACCTTGATCGTGTTGGAGGCCGTGTCTGGCACGTAGAGGTAGCCGGCGGTTGCGGGGAAGGAGGAGATGGCGATGCCGTAGCCATCTTCGAGCGATCCTTCGCCGATCAAGTCGACCTGGTTGCCGCTCGAGCCATAGACCGCGACGTGGTCTCTGTTGTCCACGTAGGTGTTGCCCGAGGCGCGGTCGACCGCGACCCCGGTTGGGTGCTCTTCGTCGACGCCGTGCCCGGCGATCGAGGTGCCCGTACCGAAGGCGGGCTGGGCGCCATACTTGATCACCGACCGGTGGTAGTCGTTGACGTAGAGGTTGTTGGAGGCGTCGAGGGCCAGGCCGCAGGGGCCGTCCTCTGCATCGACGCCTTTGAGCTGGGTGATGTAGCCGGCGCCGGTTTCGGAGGGATTGGTGTAATCGGGGTGATTGGCGGCGAAGACGTCGACGACGTCGTGGTAGTAGTCGGAAACGTAGAAGCGCCCAGCCGTGTCGACCGCTACCCCGCAGGGGCCGTAGAACCTGGCCGTAGGGGGTGGCAGCCGCGGGGCGAGGGGACCTTTCGGTGGCGCCGGCACGTATTCAAAGATCGGGTCACCTGGCGCCCCATGGGCAATGCTTGCACCGAGGAACGGCACCGCAATCGCCGTTACGCAGGCCAAAACTGACAGCAAGCGCCGCATCGAAAGCCTCCGACTCACCAGATCCTCCTCACTTTGCCTTTGACTTCTTCTTCGCCTTCGCCCCGCACCCCTGACCCCTCAACTTGGTCGTGAAGACCGCACCGATGTTGTTCTGGGCGATGGCTTTGACGTTTGAGACAGGCGGCTGTCTGCAGATGTCAGCCGAGTTCTGCAGCAAGCCTCGTTTGCCGCCGAAGAGCGTCATCCGGAAGTAGTCGACCGGCTCATCTGGGAGGTCGGTGAAAAAGGCGCGGATGCCGCCCTGTTTCGATGGGCCGATCCTGCCCTCCAAGACGATCCGAACCGCACCGCTATAGAGGTCGGCGACCAGTTCTGGGACCAGGGCGTTTGAGGAGCGCAGATAGACGTTGCCTCTGAGCGGCTCATCGAAGAGCGGCGTGCGGGCGACGGCGCTGCCGTAGATCGAGTCAGCGGGGCAGCGTTGGTTTTGAAACTGCACGCGGGTGCAGACGCCGCGGATGTGGTTTTGGGCCAGGAACTCCTGGCGGGGAATGATCACCGCGATCTCCTTCAGGTTTGAGTCGCGGTTGCCGCGGGCGGCAAAGGTGGCGCGAAGCTGAGGGTAGCCGCCTCGCCTCGAGGATCCGCGCAGGCGCACCCCGAGGCTCGGCTTGAAGCCGAGGATGCGGCAGTTCAGCAGCTGGAAGTGAACCGATGATTTGGAGACCGAATCGTCGCTTGAGTCCTGGAAGGAAGGACCGGAGCCCTCTGTGGTCGAGATCAGCTCAGAAGGAGCGCAGCTGGAGGGGTTGTGGGTGAACTCGGGGCGATCCATGTGGATGCGGACCTCGCGGAGATGGAGAACGAGGCCGTCGAGGATGTGGGGGATCGGATCCGAGGCCGAGGAGTCGAGCTCGAGCTGGGCGGTGCGCTCGTCGACGGTGAAGGCCGAGCGGATCACGATCGTGCCGAGATCGAAGGGCCCGACCGTGGCCGGGTTGATCGTCACGATCGAGAGCGGTGCTCCGTTGTGGGGGCCAGCGAGGTAGATGCGACCGGGGGTGTAGGTGAGGGCAGAGCCGACCCCGTAGCCGGTGTAGGTGCGGCCGATCTGGCTCGCGGTTGGGCAGGAGGGGTTGGCCGCCTCGGCAAAGCCGCGGCGCCGCTTTGCCGCGGCGATCGCCGCGTCGGAGCAGAAGGGGATACCGGCGAGCTTGCCGGTGACGCCCTCGGGCAAACTCAGCGAGTAGGAGGTGATCTCCTGCTCCGTGTCATCGCGGGAGATGCGCACGAAGTAGGGGGTGTACGAGTTGACGTTTGAGTTGACTCCGCCCGCAGCGACCTTGGGGTTGAAGGGAGGGGTGCCCTGCGGGCAGGGACCGCCGCGGATTCCCGTTTTGAAGAGGGTGTAGGAGAGCGCGTCCAGCTCTGCTGCCCTGCCCCAGGGGACCATGTGCACGGCGGTGGGCAGGTAGCCGCAGGCCGACGGGGAGATCATGAAGGAGCGCTGACCCGATCTGAAGGCGATTTCCAGGTCGTTGTAGGGGAGCTGGGGCAGGCCGTCGAAGACCGCGGTCAGGGTGCCGTTGACTGGGTCTGGCCGCAGCTCTCCCGCCAGCTTGATCATCACCCCGCGCTGGGGGGACTTGGCGAGCATGTAGACGGCTAGGAGGGAGTCAAAGGGGTTCTCTGCTCCATGGCTCTGGGAAGCGGGGTCGTCTGGCTGGGCCAGGTAGACCGCTCCTTCCAAGACGTCGGCGAAGAGCGGCGTGCGTGAGCGCAGGGTGCCGATCTTCGAGTTGTTGGGGCAGCCTGCTCCCTCTGGGGAGTAGACGGTCTCTGCGGCGAACTGGCTCGGCTTGCAAACGCCAAGTCCTGCTCCCACCGAGGGGTTTATCGTCGTCCCCTCGGGCAAGGTGACCGTCGCGGTGCGCGGTGAGGTCCAGTTCTGTCGCTCCGGTTCGGTCAGGTTGTGCTGGTCGACGTCCAAGCGAAAGACGAAGCCAGAGGCCGAGGATGCTTCGGTGGTGTCCAGGTGGCCGACCACTTCCGGTTCGAAGGGGACGAAGCCCGAGCAGTTCATCGGCGCGGGATTGCCGGGGGAGCTTTCGTTCACCGCAGTTGCCTTGACCTGACCCGGCTGCTGCCAAGCACTGGCGCTCACATCGAAGGACAATGGCCCTTCGCAGATCGGGGGCAGGCTGAGGTAGGCGAAGCGGGGCGAGCTTTCGAGCTCCCCGATCGGGCATTTGGCCCAAAGGAAGGAGGGCTCCGCCTCGTTCAGACAGTTGCCGCGCTGCCCGTCGTGAGAGATACCCCAAGGCACCCCCCAGAAGCTCAGTTCGAGGCCGCTCACATCGAGGGCCTGGGGAATGTCACGCGCTTTCAGCGAGAGGGTGTAGGTGCCGCTCGGGTTGGGAGCGAGGCCGACGTCGAGCACGATCGGCGCGCCGAAGGGGGCGAAGCCCAGCTGCGCGGGCACCCCGGGGGAGGCGGTCAGGTTGAACAGGCCGAAGCTGCGCTCGCCCTGGCTCGTTGTCACCTTCACTGTGCCGACCTGGGTGTCCTCCGGACAGCTCTCCCCGGAGAGGCTCTGCTCAAAGGGCGAGAGGCGCGGGGTGTGAAAGCGCTGGCGGTTGCAAGCCGGGGTGACCGAGGGGTTCAAGATCAACCCATCTGGCATCTCGATCTCGAGGTTGCGGATGTCCCCGTCGGGGAAGGTGGCGCCCGGCTGGTCCTCAAACTGTCCACCACTTCTCATCTCAATCGCGAAGGAGAGCTGATTGGGGTGCGAGCTCGGCTTGGTCGCGGCAGCGCCGCCGTCGGCACGGGCGGAGGCCGAGAAATCAGCGAAGCCGAAGCCCTGGGTGGTGGTAAAGCTGGCCGCCGTGCCCGAGCCTGCTGTGCCGGTGGTGGTTCCCGAGGGGCTTTTCGCGACCAGGCGGTAGTAATAGGTCGTGCTGGGGGAAATGCCCGCGATAGCCGCTCGCGCCGCTTCGGCCGACGAGCCGGAGCCGACCGGGGTGGAGCCAGTTTTGGCCGCGCTGGCGAAACTCGGCGAGGTGCCGTATTCGAACCAGTAGCTCGTCGCCTCGCCTTGGGGGTTTACGGTTCCCTTGAGCAGGGCCGACACGCCCTGGATGTCGGTCACCGAAACCGGGCCCATGGTCGGTGCCGCCTGGGCGCTCGCGCTGAGCAGTGCGGACGCGGCAAGCAAAGACACCAGGACCGTGCCGAGCCTCTTCATCGCCTCCCTCCCCCGCCATGGCTCCTCTTTTTTGCCTTGGAGCCCCGCTTGGTCTTGGCTTTCTTCTTCTTCTTCACGCAAGCCCCCTTGCGCTTGAAGTAGCCCGCGCGGCAGTACTTCTTGTAGGTGACGGGAGGGTTGCCGACGCCGGGCAGGGTCGTGGTCAGGGTTGGATCGAAAGGGGCCGTGGGAATCTGCTGACAGGCGTCCCCGACGCAGGGGATCTGCGGCTGGGGCTCTGGGAAGCCGCCGCCGATCCTGGCGTCATAGAGATCGAGCGAGCCCGGATCGGCGCCGACCAAGGAGGCGGCGGTGAGGAAGTAGACGTCCGAGCCATCGGCGGAGGCATCGGCAAAGGAGGCACCCTGAGGGGCGGGGCCGCTCGAGATGATCTCGATGCAGCCCGTGGCTTTGGTGCAGCTGCCTTCGCCGGAAGCCTCCCATTGGTAGACGTCACCAATGCCTTCGAAGCTGACCGGATCGGCGTTTGAGTCGACGGTGACCAGGGCGTCGGCGGAGTCGAAGAAGACACGTTTGCCGTTGGCAGAGAGGGCGCGCGGCTTGTAGGTGAAGATCGAGCCCGGCGTCGTTCCGTTCCTCCTCGCCCCGGGGATGGTGGCGGAGCCAATCGGTCTTTTACCGCTCGGCTTGCAGGAAACGCAGGTCAGCTTCGCAGCGGTGGCGTCATAGAGGAAGACCTCTGAGTCGGGGACGGCTTTGTGCAGGTCGGTGTTGTCATAGCCGGTCAGTTTCTCCTCCGAGACGAAAAGCAGCTTGGTTCCGTCGACAGAGACGCGGGCGGCGCCGGTCGCTGGTGGGTAGGTGCTGGGGTCGGCGGCGTTTACCCCCGGTGCGACCTGGGAGGTAGAGCCACTCAGCCACTGCTTGAGACCCACCGCGTCTTGGAAGTAGACGCGATCGCCGCTGGCAGAGGCGCCCAGGACCCCGACCACTCCGGTGGCAATCTGGGTGGCTGTGCCCGAGGCATAGCGCCAGAGGGCGCCTGCCTTGCTGAAGTAGGCGACCGAGCCGTCGCTGGAGGCGACCTCGAAGGTCCCCCCTCCTCCCGCGGCGGTGTCGATCGCGATGCTGAAGCCACCCTGGCGCTGCAAGAGCTCACCCGTGTCGAGGCTCTTCCAGTAGATCCGGGTGCCGTCGTCGGAGACGGCGCCGCCCGAGGCGGCGATCGACGCGCCGGGCCCTGCGTCGTTGATCGGGGTGAGGGCACCCGTGGCCTTGCTCCAGGCATAGAGGTTCTGCTCAGCGGCGGAGCAGCCGTCGGTGGCGGCAGCCGTGAGCGCCGAGCAGCTGGAGAGCACGATCGTCCTCAGATCGGGAGAGGCGCCGACCATCTGCATTTCGAAGTCGGCCGGGTCGAGGCCGCGCCCAGCGATATCGGAGGCACCGAGCAACGCCTCGAAGGAGCCGCCTTCGCGCAGGTAGTAGTTCTGGTAGCCGGCCGGGGCGTCTGTGCCCGCAAGCGGTGGGTTGGCGACCGGGCATTCGCCCTCCTCAGAGCGGCAGGGCTCGCCATTCAACATCACGCTCCGAGCGAGGTCCCCTGAGAAGAGCTGGTAGGGAGCTCCCCCTTTGGAGATGTCATAGGTGCCCGAGAAGATCGGGGTGGTGATGTTCTGTGTCGACCAACCGCCGGAGCCACGGCTTGAGACGTATTGGGAGGCGGGTGGGGCGCCCTGCCCGCCGGCGAAAGAGGCGGCGGAGCTGTAGGTGACGGCGCCACCCTGTGCTGCGGCCTGCAAGGTGCCGCCGCCGGCGATCGTCCCGGGTGGGTCGACCTGACCGCCGCCTTTGTCCGACGGGGAGACGAGCTCCCAACCGCGGCCATCGGGTAGGGCCGACACCGAGCCGGCGAGGCAGAGGGACCCCAGCAGAGTCGCCGCGATGGCGCCACCGCTCTTCAGGAAGCGGTGGCGCTTGGAGCTGTCTCTCATTTCAGCCGTGAGCGCCTCTTGCTGCTAGCCGCGGGAGCGGCTCTGGCGCTTAGCCTTCTTGCCCTTGGGACCTTTGCAGGATGTCTGCAGGGGCACCTGGGTCTGCAGTGCACGGCCGTTATGGGCTGTAAAGGAGACTTTCGCCGCGTACTTGTGGGCGCAGAGGTTGGTGCTGTTTTGCAGAAGGCCCTTCTTACCACCGCGCATCCTCAGGACGACCTTCGAGATCGGCGCGTCGGGAACGAATTCGAATGAGTTCCGCAGTCCCCGGTTGACGCTGTCGTTGCGACCTGCCGCCTCGAAGCGGATCGGCTGGCTTGCCGGTCCCCTCAAATCAGTGACCAGGTCGGGCAGCTTGTGGTCAGAGGAGCGCAGGTAGACGTTGCCGGTCAGCGGGTTGTCGAGCAGCGGCGAGGTTGCCGTCACCGTTCCGTAGACAGAGGCCGCCGGGCACTGGTCGGCCGCCCATTGCACCCTGGTGCAGACGGTGCCGATATGGGACTGGTCGAGGAACTCGGCATGCGGGAAGGCAACCGAGACGCTCGAGATGTTGGCATCGCCAGTTCGTGGCCTGAGGACTGCGGTAAGAGCCGGGTGCTTGCCTCTCGTGGTGCCGCCTTTCAGCTTCAAGCCCAGTTTCGGTTTGAAGCCGAGCGCCGCGCACTCGCCGACTTGGTAGCGATCGGTGACGTTGGCGGAGGCACCGCCGCTGCCGGTAATCGTCCCCTTCGCCGCCTTCCGCTCGCAGCTGGTCGGGTTGATCGCGAAGTCTTGGCGGTCGACCAAGACGCGCACGTCGCGCAGGTCCAGTGGGATCCCGTGCAGGATCGTCGGCAGGCCGTCAGAAGTGGCCCGCAGCTGGGCGGTCACCGGGTCGATGTTGAGGGCGGTGCGAACGACCACGTTGCCGAGATCGAACGGGCCGGCCACCGCCGGGGTGACGATCGCGAGGCTGAGCGGGGCGCCCTTATAAGGACCAGCCAGGTAGACCTTTCCGGTGTTCACGTAGAAGGGGTTGCCTGAGCCCGCTCCAGCGATCACCGTGCCCACTTGACTGGCTGTCGGGCAGGAGGGTGAGGAGAGCTGCGCGGCACCGGTGCCGATCTCTCCGGAGATGCCGGCCAGAGCGGCGTCGGGGCAATAGGGGATGCCGGCCAGCTTGCCGGTCAGCCCCTGGGGCGGTTCGACCGTTATCCCGGTCAGCTGCGGGGTACCGGGGTCGCGGGTGATCTGGGTGACGAAGGTGCTGAATGCACCCGCGAGGGCGTTGGCCGAACCGGCGTGGAAGCCCGGGGCGAAGCGGCCCGAGGCGTCGCAGTTCTGGTCGATCGTGAAGCTCGTGCTGTCGCGCACCGGTTCGTTGCCCGACCATGGAGTCAGTTCGTAGTCCACGGCGTAGGTGCCGCACCGGCTCGGCGTGGTGATCACGCCGCGGTTACCGCTCTTGAAATGCAGCGCCAGCGAGCTGAAGGGCTGCTCTGGGTTGCCGTCGAAGGTGGCGACGATCCGGCCGGTGCTCGGGTCCAAATCGAAGCTGCCTCCGACCTTGACGATCACGCCGCTGCCTTTTGCCACCAGGTAACCGGCCAGCAGCGAGTCGAAGGGGTTGTCGTCTTGCTTCGCCAGGTAGAGGTTCGCTTTCAGCGGCTCGGCCAAAAGCGGCGTGACGATCTCCCCGTCGCCGACCTTGGAGGACTGGGGACAGGTCGGGTCTGCCTTGTTGAAGCGCAGCGGGCTCACCGACGTGACACCCATCTGCGCTTGCGAGCAGGAGCCAAGACCGTCCGCGGCCGATGCGTTCAGGCTGACGCCCTGGGGCAGGGTGATGACGGCCTTTTTCAGGTGTGCGGAGCCGAGGCCGTTCGGGTCGAGCAAGCCGTCCTGGGGGACGGTCATCTCGAAGTCGATCCCCGCCGCAGAGGCGGCGCTCGTGGTCGTCGGTGCCATCGTCAAATCCGGTTCGAAGGGCACGTTTTCGCAGCCGTCGATATCGGGCAGCGGCGCGGTATCGGTGAAGTGCTGGCCGGGCAGCTGGTAGGCGGTGACGTCGTAACCGAACACCTTGCCTGGCAGGCAGGAGGTCGGGTTGGTCATGAAGGGAGTCGGGGGGAGCGGAGAGGGCTGGGGGCCGCTGCAGGGCCCGAAGCACTGAATCACTTCGATGGGAGTAAACCGCTGCGCGTCATGACTTGAATCGGCCGGCACGCCCCAAGCAATCGTTTCAACGGCGTTCACCGGCGCCAGTCCGAGCGCGCCGCTTGTGGCCGCCGTCAATCCATAGTCCTCGTCGGAACGGACTTCGATGTCGATCACAACCGGGGCAAACGCCGCTACGAACCCAAGCCGCCCCGGCTCGTCAGCGGTTGGCGTGAGGTTGAACAACGGCTCGGGGAATGTGAGAGGAGTGCCGAAGAGGTCAATCGAGACGTTGACCAGGCCCACTTGAGTATCTAGTTGGCACTGTTCGGCACTCGGATTGACGAGCGCAAAACCGCTTTCAACGAATGTGGCGGTCGGGCAAGTGGGGAACTGCTGGGCATTTCCGAGAACGCCGGCTGGCAATTCGACAGCGATGTCTTCAACATCCGTATAGCTGTTGCCGGTGGCAGGGTCGCGCTTCAAGTCGAAGAAGGTCGTCACGTCCGGGTGCGCCCCCGCCTGAGTCGTCGTTACCCCTCCACCGACCGAACCGAGACCGAAGTCCTCAGGCGCCCCCTGTACAGGCGAGGCGCCGACGCCAAGCGCGGCAACCACTGCAAAGGCGAGAAGCGCACCGAGGCGATAACGAGCACGGGGTGACTTGACGGCGAACTTCATCTCTTGCGTCTCCTTCTTCGAATGTCCCCTGTTCATCGACTCGCCCTCCGGCTGGCGTTCCTACAGCGCTTGGCGCTCTTGTGAAGCTTCTTTTCCTTTTCGAGCAGCGCAGCCGCCTGGTGGCGAAGCTGCTGGGCCCGCCGACCACTGGCCTTGGCGGACTGCGCTTGCAGGCGCTTGGCCCGGGCGCTCAGCTTCTTGGCCTGAGCCGAAGCGCTCGAGCAGTCGCCGCCCGCTTTCAAGTTGCCCTGCCCATTCAGCTCGGCGCTGGCAGCGCCGGGCGTGGCTGGGCTGGCGCTCGGAGTGCCCTGGCAAGCGTCGCCCACGCAGGGCTCGGTGACGAGGCTCTCGTTGGGCGGGAAACCGCCATCGACGCGCGCCGCGAAGATCACCGGTACGCCGGGATCAGTCTCGCCCTGGACAAGCGGATCGCGACTGCGCACGAAGACGGTGCTCGCATCCGGTGTGACCCCTACGAGCTCCTCGTCGCCACTGCTATTACCACTGCCGATCAGAGATAGCGTGCCGTTTTGCCACTCGTAGACGTCGCGACGCCCGTCGAAGTCCGAGTCGAGCAGTCCGTCCCGCGTCTCGAAGAAGACCGTTTCGCCGTCTTCGGAGACGTTCTCGATGACCCCCCAGGGACCGACGCCGACTTCTGGGACGACAGTTACGAGCTGCGCGCCATTCACAGGCGGATCGCCGCTGGGGTCGCAGGAGACGCAGGTGAGCGTGTCGCTCGCGACCTCATAGCGGTAGACCTCGGGCTTGCCGTTGTTGTCGTAGGACGTAACCTGCGCGGCGGTCTCGAAGACGAACACCGAGCCGTCCGGAGTCACGCGATGCATATTGACCCGAGATGCCTGAACGCCTTGATTCGACCACCCGTCCCCTTCCGTCGACGGGCTCGGAGTCCAGAGGTTGAAACCCAGCAAGACGGCGATGCCGTTACTGGGCCTGAATTCGCTTTCGGCGATCGTCGCGATGTATTGAATCCCGGTCGCCTGACTCCAGACGTAGACATTCGGCTCCCCGGGCGTCCCCGCAGCGCCATCGAGCTGCGAGCGAGAGAGGAAGAAGATGGTCGAGCGATCATCGGAGACGTTGACCACTTCGGCATCGCCGCTATCGATCAGAAGCGTCCTCTCGCCGGTCACGGTATCGACCGCGAAGACGTTGCCCTGCTCGGCGTAAAGCACTTCGGATCCATCTTCGTTGACGCCGATCGGAGCAACCACGCTGTTCGTGGGAGGTGCTGTCGTCGGAAAGAAGGTCTTTGCGGTTGCTACCGGCGCGCTCGGGCTCGGTTCCGGCGAGGTCGGGAGGTTGGCCGAGACACCTGTGCTGCCGCCAACCGCGCTGGTGCCGGTGACGGCACACTGGAACACCGCCGGCGTGGCCAGATCGGATTCCTGCACATCGTAGGTGTCGGTATCTGCACCGCTGCCAGAGAGGGCGACACCGTTGCGGTACCACTGGTAGGTAACGCTGGAGGCACTAGACCATCCATCTGGGATGCAAGTCAGTTTCTGTCCTCCCGGACCGCCAACCGTGAGATCCGCGTCGGCGCTGGCGCTGCCGGAACCTCGTGGCAGCGCTGCTTGGGCGCTGGCAACAAAGGTTCCGCCGGCGTTCGTCTGAGTCGAGCCGGCGTTGGCATCGAGCGCGAAGACCTGACACTGCAGGAGCTTGCCTTCGTCGGCGACCTGCGTCTTGTAGGTGGAGTTGGTGGCGCCGGGGATAGGGGCGCCGTTGCGCAGCCACTGGAAGGTGGTAGTCGTGGTGGAAGCTGGACCAGCGGTGCAGCTCAGCCTGCCGCCGGTGGGCAGGGCTTCTTCGTCGCCGATTTCGAGGGTGTATTTGTTGTTGACCCTCGCATACAGCTTTCGTTCGTTGCTGAACAACACGGTCGACCCGTCGGCGGAAACTCCGTTGAAGATGACGATGCCGGTTGGTGTGTCCCCCTCCGGCAAGAGAGAGATCAGCTTCAGGCCCTCTGGCGTCCGGTCGTATATGGCGCGTTCTGAGGCCGGGGCGTCGGGCAGGAGCTGAACCGGAGATTCACCAGAGATGAAAATGATGTGTTTTCCGTCAGGACTGATGTACTTCCCTTGGGCAGAGATGTCGTCGGCAGTGCCGTTTTCGACACCGTCGAGATCAGGCGAAGCAGGCAGCGTGCCCTTTCCAAGGACACCGAGACTTCCATCCGGGTAACGCACGTAGCTGATGTCCTTCTGGGGAACTCCGAGCGTGCCGACATATCCGTCGGTGCCAGCGCTCGGGACTCGCATAAAGGCATAGTTCTCGTCCGGGGTGTGACCACCCGTCCACATGTTGCGTGCCTGCTCGCCGGTGGGGCCGACAAGGCTGGTCCGCCATCCACTCGCGGTGCGCTGCGAGCGATACTCGTTGATGAATGGCGTTCCATCGAAGCCGGGCAGGGGGCTCTGCGTTGCAAACAAGTAGCTATTGCCGTCGACGCTATTCGGAGAGCTCGCGAACTGATCAGCCGAGAGGGCCGCGTTCCCATACATCGGCGATGGAGAGAGATTTCTGCCGCCGGTTTTCCTCGGTGTAACGACCTCGAAAGCGCGGCAATCCGGGAGTTTGGCGGAAAAGCCCGTGCGGAAGACTTCGTTCGGACAGCCGTCAGCGGCGATCGCGGACGTACCACTCCCGACGAAGGTCACGAGGCCGAGGACGCAGAGGCACGCTAGTCCGAAGAGGCCGCGGCGCATGCCGAGGCCCAAGCCGAAGCGGACGGGACCGGTGCGGTCGGGGGCGGTCGGTGCGGTCGGCCCCTTGGCGCTCGACTGAGCGTTCCCCACAGACGGTCGCTTCACGTGGATTCTCACGTAGCTCTCTCCTTGTCCCGTGAGCCCCTCTGCCGGCCGCTTCCCTTGGCGGCCCCCGTGGGCTCCGTTGTCCCTGTAGTCTCGGAAACGCAGACATCTGCGTCTCTAGATCTAGCTGGGAATTAAGACATACGTGTGTCTGGATGTCAAGGTAGCCTGAGTTTTGCCTGCAAATCAGGTCTTTTTAGATAAACAGTCGAGGGCTTCTAAGCCCGAGGAGAGTTCAGCCGCCGAGCTCGGCGCGCAGCGCGGCAAGCTCGCTACGCAGCTCACCCAGCTCCCGCTCCAGGCGCGTGAGCCGATCCTCGGCCGGGACGAGGACCTCCGCCTCCGAATCCGACGGAGGCTCAGCGAAGGCTGTTCCCGCCGCAGCGACTTCTTCCCCCGCCGTCACTCCGCCAAGCAGTTGCTCGTAGCGGTCCTCCTTCTGCCCCGGGCGGCGCTCGTGACGAGCCACCAGGCCGCGCTCGACCAGGTGATCCAGCGCCTCTTGGACGGCGTTGAGGGCAGGGAAGTCGTGCAGGCGCGCTGCACGTTGCTTCAGCTCGCCTGGGGTCTGGGCCCCGCGCAGCATCAGCACTGCCAATAGTGAGATCTCCGCTTCGTCGAGGCCGAAGGCTTCATCGAGCAGGTGGCGGTACTTGCGGGCGCGGCTGCCGGCTCCGCTGGCGAGACGGGTCCAGCCTCTTAAGGCGAGACGTCTCAGCGCCTCGACGACGGTCTGCTCGTCGAAATCGACTACCGGCTCCCGATTCGTCGACTGGTTGCAGGCGAGGCGCAGAGCATTGAGCGACAGCGGGTAGACGTCAGGCGTAGTGCGCTGCTTCTCGATCAAGCAACCCACCACGCGGATCTCAACGGCGTCGGGCTCCACCTCAATCGCGGTCGGGGCGGTCGGGATAGATCTCGTCAATCGTTACCAGGGCGCGGTAGGGGGCACCGGCCGCGGCTTCGATCCTTTCCGCTCCGCCGGCGAGGCGGTCGACCACCGCGATCACGCCGGCGACCTCCAGGCCCTGCTCCGCAATCCGCCCGATCGCCTCCGCGGTCGAGCCGCCAGTCGTCACCGTGTCCTCGACCACGAGGCAGCGGGCGCCGAGCTCGGCCGCGCCCTCGACCCAGCGCTGCAGCCCATGCTGCTTGCGCTCGCCGCGGACGAAGAAGCCGAGCAGGTCCTTGCCGGCCGGAACCGCGAGGGCGGCGCAGGAGGGCGGAATCGCCGCAGTCGCCGGACCGCCGACTGCGGTCGCCCCCACTTCGGCGGCGGCAGCTGCGATCAGCTCGCCCGCGGCGAGGAATCCGGAGGGTCGCAGCAGCGCTCGCCGCGCATCGACGTAGTACTGAGCGACCGTGCCGCTGGCGAGCGTCACCTCACCGATCACCAACGAGTGCTCGCGCAGCTCGGCGAGCAGCGTCTCCTTGGCAGCAGCAAGATCGGCCACGGCGGGCATCCTATGAGTCGGGGGGTGAGGTCACTACCCGCGCGCCGCCGGATCGGCGAACCCCTCTCGCCAGCTCGGATAGCTCGGCTGCCAGCCAAGCTCGCGCTTGGCCTTGGCGTTGGAGGCGCCGCGCAGCTGGGTCGCCGAGCCAACGGCTGCAGCGCCGGCGATCAGCCGCGCCAGCCAAACGGGCACCCGCAACGGCTTTTTCGCGCCCACCGCCGCGCAGAAGACCGGAACCCACTCGCGCATCGGTGCCGGCTCGTCGTCGACGACGTTGTAGGTGCCGGGGGCACCGCGTTCGACCGCCGCCACCGTCGCTGCGGCCGCGTCCTCGACCTGGACGAAGGAGAAGGTGCCGTCGCCTTTGCCGACGATAGGCAGGCGCCGCTTCAGCGCGTCGTCGGTCTGCGAGCCGACGCGGTCGAAGAAGGTACCGGGCCCGTAGAGCCAGCCGTAGCGGAGGACGACTCCCTCGATGCCCTCGGCCTCGCTCACCTGGCGCTCGAGATCGGTAAGCGCAGCCGCCGCACCACCGAAATAGCCCGGGGCCTCGAGGTTGAGCGGCGCCTCCTCGTCCTTCACCCACTCACCTTCGGGTCGGTAGAAGAAGGCGACGCTCTCGGCGATGAGCCGCCGGGCGCCTGCGGCCTTCGCAGCCGCGATCAGGTTGCGGGTACCCTCGGTGCGCACACGGTTGGTCGGCGCCAGCGGATCCTGCTTGGCTTTGTAGTCGAGCCGCGCCGGCAACGCGGTCAACTCGTGGACGACGACCTCGGGCGCGGCCCGGCGGACCGCTGCCGCCAGCGCCGCCGCGTCGAAGACGTCGCAGACGACCGCGTCCGCCCCCGCCTCGCGGATCTCCGCCGCCCGGTCCTCGCTGCGGGTCATCCCGGTTACGTCGTGTCCCGCCGCCACCAGCTGCCGCACCAGCGGTCGCCCGATCGCACCGCTTGCACCCGCTACGAAAACCTTCATCTCAACCTTTCCGATACCCGCGCCAGCCAGCCGGAAGCAACCGCGCCGAAGGCAATCGCCAACGTGTCGCCCCAGCCGCGCCCCTCACTCTTTGCCTCGCCTGTATCGAAGGCGTGATTGATCGCGTGAAAGCCGTACCAGAGCGCCCCCAGCCAGAGGATCGGCGCTCGCCAGGAGGGCCGCACGACGGCGATCCCCACCGCCACCCCGAAGGCCAGCATGAACGCACCGACGTCACCGACGTAGTGCGAGTTCTCGATCCCGTAGTGCCCGATCTGCTCGAAGAAGGTGTGGGGCGCCACCAGTGCCAGCAGGCCGGTGACAGCGTGGTAGGCGGCGATCACGACGAGAACCGCTTTCAGGGCTCTCTCGCTGATCACCATCGCCCCTAGAAGACGAAGATCTCCTCACCGAAATTAATTCGGTCATAGATCTCCGGCTGGTCGGCGATGAAGGTGCGGATGCAGCCGTGGCTGGCCGGGTAGTCGGGCACCGATTCATAGCCGTGGACCGCGTAGCCGCCGTAGAAGTAGAACGAGTAGTACATGCCGTGCGAGTTGTAGCCGGGTTCCTGGCGGATGAAGCTGAAGTGACCGGTGACCGTCGGGGTCGAGCTCTTGCCCGAGGAGATCGGGTAGACGGCGAACGGCTTGTCGCCCTTGGCGAAGACGAGAACCTGCTTTGAAAGCGGCGCCTCGAGGTGTTCTCCGGCGGCCGGATGCACCACATGGTATTCGCCCTTGCCGGAGAAGACGCTCTTGACCAGGCCCTTGCCGGCGCGGTAGCTGCGGCTCATCCCGTTGACTTTGCGGTAGGCGAGCACGCCGCGGGCGGTCTTGCCGCCGAAGCAGCGGCCGCTGTTGGCGATGTAGCCCATCTTCCGCATCGCCTTCTTGAAGCCAACGACGACGTTGCCGCACTGGCCTTGATGCAGGGCCGGGTAGCTGACGGTCCAGCTCTTGCGCACCGTGCTGTCGCCGCCGAGCTCCGGCGTGGCCACGTGAGTGGCCGAGGCCGCGTACTTCCCGCCTTCGCGAACAAGGATCGCGGCACGGAATTTGCCGCTGCCCGCCTTGCCTTTCTGCAGGGCCACCTTGCGGGTCAGCAACTTGCGACCGTTGAGATAGAAGGTGACCGCGACAGTCTGGCCGGGCGCATAGGGAGTCACGGTCCCCACCACCGGCGCCTTGCTGTAGATCCGGGCCTTGCCCCCCCGCAGGTCAGGCTTGATCTTCACGGTCGCATCCGGCGGGCCGATTTCCTTGGGCGCACTCGGCGCAGCTCCCAGCGCGGTTGCCGGGAGAGCGAGTGCGCAGAGGAGAACGAGGAAAAGGACGAAACGGCGAATCACGGACCGGGATTCTTACGGATCGCACGGTCGAGTGACGAAACCGTCAAGCCTTTGTCAAAAGAGACGCACACCTCTTGAGTTACAGGGTGCAGTCAATACGTTGCAGCGCAGCGGAGGGCGAAGCCGCGAGGTCGTGGCGAACGAATGACATCCGTGAGTTCGGGCGTACGCCCGAATGGGGTTCGAGTCCCCCGCCCTCCGCTGTTAGGCTTCGTGGCCTCGTGGGTGTCAATCGTTCGGGGGTTTCGGCCCCCTTCGCCCGAAACGGCCCGCTCAGGCGGGCCGTTTCTCTGCTCGGATCTACTGCCCCAACAGCGCCACCGAGTTGTTCAGCATGTGCAGCAGGATTCCGGGCCAGATCGAGCCGGTCTTCTCGTAGAGCAGGGCGAGGATGAAGCCGAAGGCGACCAGCACCGGCACCGCGCTGAGGCCGGTGATCGCGTGCAGGCCGCCGAAGATCAGACCGCTGAGCAGGGCCGCGGCGATGCGCGGCCAGCGCTCGCGCAGGCCGCCGAAGAGCATGCCGCGGAAGCAGACCTCCTCGCTGATCGGCGCCGCGATCGCGATCAGCAGGATCTGCACCGGCAGCGTGCCGAAATCTTCGGCGATGTCCTTCTGCTCGGGCTGGCCGAAGACAGCCGTATAGGCGATCGCGAAGAGCAGGTAGGCACCGATCGCGGCGAACATCCACTTGATCGCCCCCCGACGGAAGCTCCGCAGCCCCAGCTGCGCGGCCGCCTGGCGCACCGTCGCCCCCCGCCCCGCCGCGATCGCGAATGGCACCAGCAGGAAGCCAAGCGCCGTCGCCAGCTGCACCAGCGCGTTGGCGAGGTCGCTGAGGTCGCCGCCCTCGGGCGGATTGTCGATGATCGCCACCGGGACCGAGAGCACGATCCCGGTCCCGAGCGCCAGCAACACGCCGAGCACTGCGGCGAGCGGGCCCCAGTTCGCGTAGGGGAAACCAGCGGGCTTTGCGGATACCGTGGCATCCATGACGCCGGCAGTCTCACAGGTCTCGCGCTCGACCAAGACGCGGCTGCGCTTCCTGCGCCGCCTGCTGATCCTGGTCGTCTTCCTCGTCCTGGTCGCGATCGCGCTCAGCCAGTTCACCGAGCTGAAGCGGCTGGCCACCGGGATCCTCGCCTCGACCGCGGTGCTGGCGGCGATCATCGGCTTTGCCGCCCAGCACACGATCGCCAACATGATCGCCGGCGTTCAGCTCGCCGTCTCGCAGCCGATCAAGATCGGCGACCGCATCTCCTTCGAGGAAGTCGAGGGCCGGGTCACCGACATGACCCTCTCCTACACCTACGTCAGCCCCGGCGATGGCACCACGGTGGCGATCCCCAATCAGATGCTGGTCGACGGGATCATCCACAACCTCTCAACCGAAGACACCCAGGCCTGAGCGGCCCGGGCCGAAGTACCCTCCCCCTATGGCGCAGCGCAATCGGCGACGTCAGCGGCGGCGCGGTGGGATCGGAGGCAAGCTGGCCCTGCTCGGCGGCACCTTCTTCGTCGTCATCGTGCTCGGTGTGTTCGCGGTCGCCTCCTGGGTGCTCGACGTCGCCGCCGAGGCTCCCTCGCTGGCATCCTGCAAGAAGGTCGACCGCACCGGCAACTCGGTGATCTACGCCGGCGACGGCAGCAAGCTGGGGCTGATCTCCTCAGAGGAGGCGCGGGCGCCGGTCTCGCTCGAGCACGTCCCCAAGCGACTGCAGCTGGCCACGGTCGCGATCGAGGATCAGCGCTTCTACGAGCACGGCGGCATCGACCCAGAGGGGATCGCCCGCGCCGCGCTGAAGAACCTCGAAGCGGGCAAGGCGGTCGAGGGCGGCTCGACGATCACCCAGCAGCTGGTTCGCGCCCTCTGCCTGCGCAACCCCGAGCGCGACATCGAACGCAAGATCATCGAGGCCAAGCTGGCGATCGAGTACTCCGAGCACCACTCGCGCAAGCAGATCCTCGACCAGTACCTCAACACCGCCTCCTACGGGACGATCGAAGGGGCGACGGCGATCGGCGTCGGGGCGGCCTCGAGGATCTACTTCTCCAAGCCGGTCTCCAAGTTGACCCTGGAGCAGGCGGCACTGCTGGCCGGCCTGCCGCAGGCACCCTCGGAGTACAACCCGATCCTCCACCCCACCGAAGCGCTGCGACGGCGCAACGCCGTACTCGCCAAGATGGCCAGCCTCGGCTACCTCTCCCCCGCCCGCGCGAGGCAGGCCGAAGAGCGCGGGCTCGGACTCAACGTCTCCGGCTCCTACTTCGCCCACCGCGAGCCCTTTTTCTTCGACTACGTCGAACACGAGCTGATCGAGCGCTACGGCGCCAAGATGGTCCGCGACGGCGGGATCGAGGTCCACACCACCCTGCAGCCGCGCCTGCAGGAAGTCGGCCTGGAAGCGATGCGCTCGGCCCTGCCCTACTCGACCGACCCCTCCTCGGCGCTGGTCTCGATCGACCCCGCCAACGGCGAGATCGAGTCGATGGTCTCCAGCTCGGGCTATGACTCGAGTCAGTTCAACCTCGCCGCGCAGGGCCACCGCCAGCCCGGCTCAACCTTCAAGACCTTCGTGCTGACGACAGCGCTGAAGCAGGGCATCGACCCCTACTCGACTTACTACACCTCGAAACCGCTCAGCCTCGATCTGCCCGAGTGGGGACACTGGGACGTCCACACGGCCGACGAAGGCTACCTCGGCAAGGTCAACCTGCAGCAGGCGACGGTCGCCTCCGACAACACCGTCTTCGCCCAGCTCGACCTCGACGTCGGGCCGGAGCGCGTCGCCGAAACGGCCCACTCGCTGGGCATCACCAGCCCGCTCGACGGCATCCCGGCCGAGGGCATCGGCGGCCTGCGCATCGGCGTCTCACCGCTGGAAATGGCGAGTGCCTACGCAACCCTGGCCAACGGCGGCATCCGCCACGACCCGGTCGCGATCAAGCGAGTCGATTTTCCCGGCGGCAAGACCGAGCGGCCCAACCGCCTGCCGCCGCGGCGGGTCGTCTCCGAAGCGGTCGCATACGAGGTGACCCGGCTGCTGCACGACAACATCACCGAAGGCACCGGCACCGCCGCCTACACCGGCTGCCCCGGACAGGCCGGCAAGACCGGCACGACCGACCGCGAGACGGACGCCTGGTTTGCCGGCTACCAGCCCAACCTGGCGACCGTGGTCTGGGTCGGCTACCCGCAGTCCAACGCGATCGAAATGACCAGCGTGCACGGGATCACCGTCTTCGGCGGCACCTTCCCGGCCGAGATCTGGCACGCGCTCTACTCCGGTGCGGAAGTGCCCTGCGAGGAATTCGAGCAACCCGAGCACCCGATCACCTGGGCGCCGTTCTTCGGCAAGTTCACCGCTTCTGCGCCGCGCGGCAAAGGGAGCGACGATCTGAGCGCGACGGCGGAAGCCGAAGCCGACCGCGCTCGTGAAATCGGCGAAGAAGTCACCGGCGGCTACAACCCCGACGCCTACGCCCCGGGCGCCGGGCAGGAGCCGACGCCGGTTCCACCGCCGCCGCCCGCCGCTGGTGTCGGCGGCGGCGAGGGTGCAAGCGAAGCCGGGAGCGAATAGCTGACCCTCGCGCCGGGGGTCGCCTACGGCCTGATCTGGGCCGGCTTCGCCGCCTACCTCGGCGCGCTCGTCTGGGCACCCCGCCTGGGACGGCGCCTGGTCTGGACGGCGATCGTCGTCCTCGTCGTCCTCTTCGCCTGCCTGCCGCCGCTGCTATCACACGACGTCTACAGCTACGTCGATTTCGCCCGGCTCGGCGTCGTGCACGGTCTCGACCCCTACGTTGACCCTCCGACAAGCGTTCCCTCGGACCCCGCCTTCACCCAGGTCACCTGGGCCGAAACCACCAGCGCCTACGGGCCGCTGTTCACCCTGGTGACCTACCCGCTCGCCTGGCTCCCCGTCGATGCCGCCGTCTACTCGATCAAGGCCGCATCTGCCGCCGCTCTGCTTGCCACGACCTACCTGGTCGCCCGGCTCGCCGCCGCCCGCGGCATCGACCCGACCACGGCAGCAGCCTTCGTCGCCCTCAACCCGCTCGTCCTCGTCCACGTCGTCGGCGGTCCCCACAACGACGGACTTGCCGTGCTGCTGATGACGCTCGGTATCGCCGCCGTGCTCAGCGCCCGCGAGGGCCTCGGCGCCGGCGCTTTCGCGATGGCCTGCGCGACGAAGTCGACTGCGGCAATTGCCGTCCCCTTCGCGCTGCTCGCCTCTGGGCGCCGAGCACGGTTTCTGCTCGGCGCCGCGACAACCCTGGCGTTGCTCGCGCTGGCGGCTAACTTCGCCTTCGGCTGGAACTGGCTGCACGCCTTCGCCCTCGCCGGCGAGAACCAGGACCGCACCAGCCACATGAGCCTCCCGATCACCACCGCCCGCCTCACCGGCCTCGACCCCACCCTGGTCCGCACCGCCGCCCTAGGCCTCTACGCCGCCCTGGTCACCTACCTCCTCGCCTGGACCCGCCGAACCGGCGACTGGCTCCGCGCCACCGCCTGGGCCACAACGGGACTGCTGCTCGCCACCTCCTGGCTGCTGCCTTGGTATTTGCTCTGGCCCCTACCAGCAGCTGCCCTCTCCCGGGATCGCCCCCTTCAGCTCCTGCTGCTAGCCCTAACGGCCTACCAACTCGGAGCTCGCATTCCCCTGTGAGGTGACGGGGTCGAGGAGGAGGGAGCATCCCTCGAACGGGCGGATACTCAAAGTCGTCGCCCTAATTAGGGCGACGACTTGGACGGGCGAGGGATGCTCCCTCCTCCTCGACCGCCTCTTCCTCCTCAGGTGATGCGTGAATCACCCCGGTATGTATGGACCAACCCTCCCTGCGCCCAAGCGCGGTCACGATCCCGACATAGAGGATCTCGACCACCGTCTGCACCCCTCGCACCACGATCGCGATCAGCGAGGCAACCGCGAAGCTGTCACCGGGCGCCGCCACCTTGAAGGCCCAGGCGAAAGCCGCGTCGCGAATGCCGAGCCCGGCGGGCGCAACCAAGGTGGCCAGCGCGGCGACGTAACCGAAGGCCTGGGCCGCCCCGGCGACCATCAGCTGACTGGGAGAGATCGAGCTGACCGAGCGTGCGACGCAGTAGATGCCGACGGCGATCACGCCCCAGTTGACCGCGTAGAAAGCCATCACCACGATCACCCCGCGCAGGGGCATTACCTCCGGCAGGGGCTCGCGGCCGAAGGCGCGGAGGACGCGATTTGCCAGAGGCCCGAAGACACGCGGGTGCAAGACGGCGATCAAAAGCGGAATCAGCAGCAGGATCGCCCAGCGCAGTGGCTGCCCCTGCAGGTCGGGGTGGACGATCAAGAAGTAGGCGGCGACGACGATCGCCGAGGTCGCCTGCAGCGCCTGTTCATAGACGATGCTGGCGACCGTCAAGCGACGCGGCACCCCGGCGCGCTCGGAGAGCAACACCCGGCCCAACACGTAGAGGACGCTGCCGGGAACGTAGCGGGCCAGCAGCGGCTGCCCCCAGGCAACCTGGGCGCGCGCCCAGCCGAGCCGATGGCCGAGGAAGCGCAGGATCAGGTCCCAGCCGATCGCGTTGAGCGCGTAGAAGGCCGGGAGGACGACGAAGGCCGGGATCAACCAGAGGACGTGGAAGTGCACGCCCTTGTCCTTGATCTCGGCCCACTGCTCGACCACGGTGAGGACGAGAAAGCCGAAGACCAGGACGGCGATGCCGAGCTGGATCGCCAGCCGCACCCGTTTGCTGCGCGGGGGCTTGGTTCCGAATTTCGCGCCGGCCTCGCCGATGCGGTGTAGAAGGGGCTGACGGCGCTCCACTAGCGCCGGACCTTAGTGACGGGGGAGGCTAGGAGGACAATGCGGCCTATGGGCGAGTTCGAGCTCTTGGCGCGGATACGGGAGCGGCTACCCGCTGACGGGCCGCGCATCCACCTCGGCAGCGGCGACGATGCTGCGGTCAGCGTGCCCGCTGGCGCCACCGCCACCTCGGTCGATGCACTCGTCGACGGCGTGCACTTCCGCCGCGATCTCGCCAGCCCGGCGCAGATTGGGCACAAGGCGCTTGCCACCGCTCTCTCTGACCTGGCGGCGATGGGCGCCGAAGCCGGCGAGGCCTACGTCGTGCTCGGCCTGCCGCCGGATTTCAGCGAGGACGAGTGCATCGAGATGCTCGACGGGATGACCGCACTCGCCAGCGCAACGGGCACCGAGCTCGTTGGCGGCGACCTCAGTCGTGCCGGCGAGCTCTTCCTCGCCATCACGGTGATCGGACACGCGCCGACCGCGGACGCTTTCGTCACCCGCGGCGGCGCTCACCCCGGAGACGTCCTCGTCCTCACCGGCGAGATCGGCGGGGCGGCAGGCGGCCTCGTCCTGCTCGATGACGACGAGCGCAGGATCGACCACACCTTAGGGGGGGAAAAGCTGCGCGCGTCGCTGATCGGGCGCCAATTGGAGCCGACACCGCGGCTCGCAGCCGGCAGTGCTCTGGCAAGCGCGGGGGCGACAGCGATGATCGACCTCAGCGACGGGCTCGGCGCCGATGCCGGCCACATGGCGAAAGCCAGTGGCGTCAAGCTCGCGATCGAGGCCGACGCGGTGCCGCTGTCAGCGGCCGCGAGGACCCTGAGCGAAGCGACCGGCCGTGACCCCTGGCGCCTGCTCAACGGCGGCGAGGACTACGAGCTGCTGGCCAGCATTCCGCCCGAGCGTGTCGACGCGGCGCGGCGCCGCGTCGAAGAGGCGGAAAAAGACGTCGCACTGACCGAGATCGGCGCGGTGATCGCCGGGTCTGGGGTCGAGATCAGGCTGCCCGGGTGCCGGCTTCTGGAGCCGGGGGGATTCGACCAGCTCGCATGAAGCTCTCGCTGGTCAGCAGTTCGCGCACGCCGCGGCGCTGCAGCATTGCCGCAGCAACGAGGGAGGGCTCGGGCTTGTAGTGCCCGGTCTCGACGAGGCTCTTCAACTGTCGTGGTTGCATCCTGCGCTTCATATCGGCTCTCTACCCAGCAACCTTAGTAGTTGGTACTCGCACATCTGTCCAACAGCTGATCTACTCGATTTACCCATCTCCGCAATATGCGGCCGTGGCGGGGCAATATCCTCTATTTCATGCCCAACGGATCGACCCGCATTCTCCTCGTCGACGATGAGCAGTCGATCCAAACGCTGCTCAGCTACCCGCTGCGCAAAGACGGCTACCACGTCACCTCCGCCCAGGATGGCCGCGAAGCGCTGCAGCGCTTCGACGAGGCGCGCTTCGATCTGGTCATCCTCGACCTGATGCTGCCCAAGCTCGACGGGGTCGAAGTCTGCCGCGAGCTGCGCTCGCGCAGCCAGGTGCCGATCATCATGCTCACCGCCAAGGGCTCGGAGACGGACAAGGTGGCCGGCCTCGAGGTCGGCGCCGACGACTACATAACCAAGCCCTTTTCGATGCGGGAGTTCCGCAGCCGGGTCAAGGCGGCGCTGCGCCGCTCGCGCATGGCCGGCGAACCGACCGAGGAGGAGACGATTGACCACGGCGAGCTGAAGATCGACTTCGGCCGGCGCATGGTCACCCTGCGCGAGGAGGAGGTGCGCGTCACCTACGTCGAGTTCGAGATCCTCGGCGCCCTGGCCCGCTCACCCGGGCGCGTGCTCAGCCGCGAGACCCTGCTCGAGCACGTCTGGGGCGACTCCGAGTACCGCGACCCGCGCACCGTCGACGTCCACATTCGCCATCTGCGCGAGAAGCTCGAGAGCGACCCCAAGGCTCCCGAGTTCCTCTTCACCGTGCGCGGCGTCGGCTACCGCTTCCGGGAGTAGCGCCTGAATGCAGCGATTCAGGCCCCCCAACCTGGGCAACCGGATCACCTTGATCTCGGTCGGCATCGCGGCGGGCACGGCGCTCCTCATCTACGTCTACACCGTCGCCATCGGCGGCTCGGCCAGCGGCCTCTCCGACGTCAAAGGGCAGATCGTGATCGGCGGCCTGCTCGCGATCGTGATCGCCGCTGGGATCGGCCTCTATTACGCCCGTCTCGCCGGGGCCAACATCCGCCAGCTCGAGGCCGCCGCCCGCAAAGTCGCCGACGGCAACTTCGAGACGCCGATCCCGATCTCCTCCGCCGGACAGCTCGGCCAGCTCGCCCGCACCTTCAACGAGATGCAGCGCCGCCTTGCCGAGCTCGACAGCGCCCGCAAGCAGTTCATCGCCAACGCCTCGCACGAGCTGCGCACGCCGATCTTCAGCCTCGGCGGCTTCGTCGAACTGCTCGAGGAGGAGGACCCGAGCCCCGAGGAGCGGGCCGAGTTCGTGCACACGATGCGCGAACAGATCGTCCGCCTGACCAAGCTCACCGCCGACCTGCTCGACCTCTCCCAGCTCGATGCCGGTGCGGTGGCGATGAAGAGCAACAACGTCGACCTCGGATCGCTGGCGCGCGAAGTGGCGCGCGAGTTCGGCCCGCGGGCCGATCGGCGCGGCTCGCGCTTGGAGTTGCGCACCCCCGACCTGCCGGTGATCGCCTCGGCCGACCCCGACCGCGTGCGCCAGGTCATCCGTATCCTGCTCGACAACGCCCTTACCCATACGCCCGAGGGCACCAAGGTGACCGTGACCACCTACTCCGTCAATCGCCGCGCCGAGCTGACCGTCTCCGATGACGGTCCCGGTATCCCGCGCCGTGTTCACAGCCGCATCTTCGAGCGCTTCTACACCGCCGATTCAGCCGGTGGCTCCGGGCTCGGGCTGGCGATCGCTCGCGAGCTCGCTCAGCGCATGGAAGGTCGGGTCGCGATCGCCTCCAGCAAGCGCTTCACCGCCTTCACGCTCGATCTGCCACCCTCACGCACGGGCGCGGCCACGCCGACCGCAGCGGCCGCTTCCAAGGCAACGGCATGACCGCAACGCGCAGTCCGCGGTATGGCTGGACAAAGCGTTACGCCGCGGGGGTGCTGACGTTGGTCGCTCTCTCGTTGGTGGGTTGCGGTGGGGATAGCAACGATGGCAACTCGGCTACTCGGACGACGACCGTCACCGAGGCGGCGCCCCGGGTCGTCGTGCAGACCGCCACCCACGGCTTCGACCCGGCCAAGGTCTTCCGCGAGGCCTCCCCGGGAGTGGTCACGATCCGCTCAGTCTTCCGCGGCGGCGGCGGTGCTGCCGAGGGCTCGGGCTTCGTCCTCGACTCGCAGGGTCAAATCGTCACCAACGCCCACGTCGTCACCGATGAATCCAGCGGCTCCCGCAAATCCGCCAAGGAAGTCTTTGTCGAGTTCCTCGACCGCAACATCGTCCCGGCCACGATCGTCGGTTTTGACCCCTTCGCCGACGTCGCTCTGCTCAAGGTCGAGCCGGACGGCTTTGACCTGCACCCGCTGCAGCTCGGCGACGACAGCGAGCTGGTCGTCGGTCAGCCGGTCGCGGCAATCGGCAGCCCCTTCGGCGAGCAGCAGTCGCTCTCGGTCGGGGTCGTCTCGGCGACCGACCGCTCGGTCGAATCGCTGACCAAGTTCCAGATCGAGGGAGCGATCCAGACCGATGCCTCGATCAACCCCGGCAACTCCGGCGGGCCGCTGCTCGACGCCGGCGCCCGCGTGCTCGGCATCAACGAGCAGATCGAGACCAGCTCCGGCTCCAACTCCGGCGTCGGCTTCGCCGTTCCGGTCTCGGCGATCAAGCGCTCCGTAGCCCAGCTGGAAGCGAATGGCGAGGCCGAATACGCCTACATCGGCGTCTCCACCCAGGCGGTCTATCCACAGCTCGCCGACAAGCTCGGCCTCGACACCGACCACGGCGGCATGCTCTCCGAAGTCATCCCGGGCGGCCCGGCCGACAAGGCGGGTCTCGAAGGCGGCGACAAACGCCTGACCTTCCAGGCGATCCCCTACGAAACCGGCGGTGACGTGATCGTCTCAGTCGACGGTCATCCAGTCGTTGCCCCTGACGATCTCGGCCGCTACATCTCGGCGCGCCAGCCCGGCCAGACGGTCCAGCTCGAGATTCTGCGCGATGGAAAGCGCAAGCAAGTGGACGTGACTTTGGGGAAGCGTCCGCAGGGCTAAAGAACAGGCGACCGCCGGGCGATGTAGAACTCCCCGATGCTTCAGGAAGTCTCACTAGGCCAGAAGTCCCTCGCCGACTACACCCATATCGCCGGCAAGGAGACGATCGAACGGATTCGCGAGCTGGCGGAGCCGATGAAGGGCCACCGCGTTCTGCACGTCAGCGCCACCGCTTTCGGCGGCGGCGTCTCGGAGATCCTCTACACGATCGTGCCGCTGATGCGGGACATCGGCCTCGATGCCCACTGGCACGTGATCTTCGGCAAAGAGGAGTTCTACAACGCGACCAAGCTGCTCCATAACTCGCTGCAGGGCGCCCCAGAGACGCTCAGCGATGAGGAATGGGCGCTGTTTGACGAGATCAACGCGATCAACGCCGACGGCCTGCAGGGCGAGTGGGACACGGTGATCGTCCACGACCCGCAGCCGATCGGCCTGCGACGCGGCGCCGAGGAGAAGGGCCGCAACTGGATCTGGCGCTGCCACATCGACCTCTCCGAGCCCAATCCTGAGCCGATCGCCCGGCTGCTGCCGATGATCGAGGAGTACGACGCCACCGTCTGGCACCTGCCGACCTACGTGCCCGAGGGCGTCAACGGCCACAACGGGGTCAAGATCATCCCGCCGGCGATCGACCCGCTCTCGCCGAAGAACATGGCTTTCTCGCCTGATGACGCCGCCTTCGTCGCCCGCCAGTTCGGCATCGACGTCGACCGGCCACTGCTGACCCAGGTCTCGCGCTTCGATCCCTGGAAGGACCCGATGGGCGTGATCGACGCCTACCGGATCGTCCACGAGCAGGTACCCGACGTGCAGCTGGCCCTGGTCGGCTCGATGGCGACCGACGACCCCGAGGGCTGGGAGTTCTTCCAGCAGACCTTCGAGTACGCCGAGGGCGACGAGGACATCAAGATCCTCAACAACCTCAACAACGTCGGCGCGATCGAGGTCAACGCCTTCCAGTCGCAGTCCGATGTCTGCTTGCAGAAGTCGATCCGCGAGGGCTTCGGCCTGACCGTTACCGAGGCACTCTGGAAGGGGCGCCCGACGATCGGTGGCAACGTCGGCGGCATTCCGCTGCAGATCAGCGACGGCGAGACCGGCTTCCTGGTCGACTCGCCCGAGCAGTGCGCTCAGCGCTGCCTCGAGATCCTCGCCGACCCGGAGCTGGGCAAGCGCCTCGGGCGGGCCGGCAAGGAACACGCCCGCAAGGAGTTCCTCTCGCCGCGCCTGCTGCGCGACTGGGTCGAGCTTCTAGCCGAGCTCGATACCTGAGCGCAGCTCGTCGATGTCCTTCAGCTGATCGTCGACCCAGTCGCCCGGGTTGCGCGAGAAGACCAGCTCCTTGAGGTGCTGGGCGCGCAGACGCCGCTCCTCCGGCTCCATCGTCAGCGCCCGGTAGATCGCGTCGGCCTGCTCCTGGATGTCGAATGGGTTGACCGTGAGCGTGCAGTCGGAGAGCTCCTCGTGCGAGCCGGTGTTCTCCGAGAGCATCAGCACACCGTCGCGGGTGTTGACCGCGGGGGCCTCCTTGGCGACCAGGTTCATGCCGTCGAAGAGCGAGTTGACCATCAGCAGGTCGAAGTGCTTGTAGCGGGCAACCGCGTCGTAGAAGTTCTCGTAGATCTTGAGGTCGATCGGCATCCAGTCAGTGGTGCCATGGCGATGGTTGACGACCGCGACCAGTGCCTCGATCCGCTCCAGGTACTCGGCGTACTCCGGCACGTCCTGGCGCGAGGGCTGCAGGTGGGCGATGAACGTGACCTGTTCGCGGAACTCAGGATGCTGGGTGAGGAAGGTGTCGAAGGCAGTGAAGCCGCGCAGGACGTTCTTGGAGAGATCGGCGCGGTCGACGCGGATGATCAGGTGCTTGCGGCGTCGCTCGAGCACCTCGCGCTCGGCGGCGGCCACCTCGGGGGTCTCGGCCGCGCGGCGCAGCCGCTCGGCGTCGATCGAGAGCGGGTAGGCACGGGCGCGGGTCTCGCCGCCGGCGTGGCGGACGATGCCGGCCTCGTAATCGACGTCGACCTCGAGCAGTTCGTCGCAGCAGCGGATGAAGTTGATGCAGTAGGCGTGGGTGTGAAAGCCGATGATGTCGTTGGCGAGCATGCCGCGGAAGAGCGCCTCGCGGATCCGGCCCGGCAGGATGCGCCAGCTGTCGGGCTGCGACCACGGGATGTGGACGAAGTGGTGTAGGAAGACGTCGGGGCGGGCCTCGCGGATCATTCCGGGCGCGGTATAGAGGTGATAGTCGTGCAGCATCACCAGCGGTCGGTCGCGGCCATCGATCTGGCCCAGGACCGCGTTGGCGATATCCCGGTTGACCGCCTGGTAGCCGAGGTCCCAGGCGTCGAGCTCCTCCTGGCGGATGTCCGGCGCGTTGGAGAGGTCCCAGAGGTAGTGCTGGATGAACCAGAGGATCGGGTTGGCGATCACGTTGTAGAAGCGGTCGTAGGCCTCGGCATCGGAGCCGACCAGCAGCACCCGGTAGTCGATGCCGTCGATCGAGAGCTCGACCGGCCCGCCGCGCTCCTCGGAGACGGCGACGTCCTCGTCGGTCATCGCCGAGGCGATCCAGAGCGCGTCGCGGTGGGAGACCAGCCCCGAGAGCGCAGTGACCAAGCCACCACCACCGCGCCGCACAGTGCGCTCCCCGTTCTCGTCGAGCTCGAACTGGGCAGGGCCCCGGTTCGAGACAATGATCAGTGGGTCGGAGGCTGACACGCGCGTGCTCAGACTACCCAGAGCGGGTGGCTTCCCAACGCGGACGGGGGTGGTGGGACAGGATGGGCACCCCGTTGGGGAAGACATCCCAGAGTTGGGGGCTTAGTCGGGGCATGCGTGTCCGGGTCCGTTGGTCTCAAGCTGGACTAGCGCTCCTTGGAGTCGCCGTGATTCTCCTGTCGCTTCGAATCGGCCCCGGCCTAGAGCCGCCGGCGCCAGCTCCACTTCCTGCTGACGTCGGGCTGCCGCGTGTGGAAGCTCGTTCTGATCCGGTGGTCTCGCGGCCGCTTGGTGGCCCCACCTCTGGCGGAGGCTCGGAGTCAGGGACCAAGCGGAACCTCGGGCGGGTGGTGTCGAGGGGAGGTGGTCGGCGCCGTGCGGAGTCTTCTGAGGGCAAGACCTCGAGGCGGAAACCGCTCCGACCCGGTGCCCGAAGAAGAGCGCAGCACAAGCCGATCACCCCCACCCGGCGACTGGCCCCGCCCGCCGACCGGCCGGTCCCTGAACCAGTCCCTCCTCCCGAATACGTCCCTCCCCCGCCCCCGGAACCCCCGCCTGAACCCACTCCCACCCCGCCCCCGCCCAATGACGGCTCGATGGAGTTTGCCCCGCACTAGCTATAGTCCCTCGCCGTTTTGGCAGCCCCACGTGAATACGAGCTCGTCCTGATGTTGGACCCCGGCCCCGATGAGGCCGGGCGCGATGCGCTGGCGCAAGATGTGCGCGGGCGGATCGAAGGCAAAGGGACGCTCAAGCACGAGAACAAATGGGGCCTGCGCAAGATGGCCTACGAAATCGGTGGGCGAAATGAGGCCGACTACCGCTGGCTTCGCTTCGAGGCTCCGACCGAGCTGCTCGACGAGCTCAACCACAATTTGAAGATCGCCGATGGCGTGCTGCGCTTCCGGATCTTCAAAGTCGACGCCGATGCGCCGGTGCTGGTGCCGCCCACGGTTGCCGCCCCGGCGCCGGGCGCCTCACGCGATCGTGGTGACCGCGACCGCGGTCCACAGGGCGCTCCCCGTGCTGCTGTCACCGCCGAGCCGACTGATGAGTCGGTTGAGCCGGCCGCTGAGCCAGCTGAGAGCGCTCCCGAGAGCGCCGACGCGCCTGCTGCCCCAGCCGAGTAGTCGATTTTACTGCGGAGATTGCGGCTCCAAGGCGGAGGGTCGCGCCGCCGACGCTCTTAGACTGGGATCCAGACAACGATTCAGAGGAGCTGAGAGCCGTGGCAGCGTCGAATGTGAACGTAGTGGTCATCACCGGAAACCTGACCCGCGATCCGGAGCTGCGCCATACCGGCGGCGGCACCGCGGTCTGCGAGCTGCGCGTCGCCGTTAACTCGCGCCGCAAGAGCCAGAGCGGCGAGTGGGAAGACAAGCCCAACTACTTCGACGTCAAGGTCTGGGGCGCGCAGGGTGAGAACTGCTCCACCTACCTCTCCAAGGGGCGCCCGGTTGCGATCGAAGGCCGCCTGGATTGGCGCGAGTGGGAGGCCAAAGACGGCGGCGGCAAACGACAGAAGGTCGAGATCATCGCCAACTCGGTCCAGTTCCTCGGCTCGCGCGACGGCTCCGGTGGGGGTGGCGGCAACAGCGAAGGCGGCGGCTTCAGTCCCAGCAGCGACGTGCCCGCCGACTCCTCTGATTTCGCCGGCACAGCGGCCGGTGGCGGCGGAGACGACGACATCCCCTTCTAGCCCCCGCGCCCCGGGGGGTCCAGGCCTGGGCCGGGATATCTGTAGGATTCCCGGCCCAGCATGGCCCGAACGAACGACTCAACTTCATCAACGCCCCGCCGCGGTCGTCGCGACGACCGCACGCGGCCGCGCAAATACACCCGCATCAACTCCGAGGCGGTCGACTACAAGGACCTCAACCTCCTGCGCCGCTTCCTCTCCGACAAGGGGAAGACGCGCGGCCGCCGCGTCACCGGCCTCTCGCGCAAGCACCAGCGTCAGCTTTCAGTGGCGGTGAAGCGCGCCCGCGAGATCGCCCTCCTGCCTTACGTCGGAGAGCGCTGATGACGCAGGCGATCCTGCTCGAGGATGTTGAGCAGCTCGGCCAGCGTGGCGAACCGATCGACGTCTCGCCTGGCTACTTGCGCAACTACCTGATCCCGCGCAAACTGGCTGCCCCGGCAACGCCGGGCGCGCTGGAGGAAGCTCAGCGACGCCAGGCCGCGACCGAAAAGGCCGAGAAAGCCCGTGCCGAGCGCGAAGAGCAGGCAGCCTCGCTGCTCTCGAAGACCGTCTTGACGATCTACCAGCGCGCCGGCGAGGACGGCAAGCTCTTCGGCTCAGTCGGAGCCAAGGAGATCGCCGACGCGATTCAGGATGCTCGTGATCTGCGCATCGACCGGCGCAAGATCTTGCTCGAGCAGCCGATCCGCGAGATCGGCACCCACATGGTCGAGATCGAGCTCGCCGACGGCGCCATCGCCACGGTGAAGACGATCGTCACCGAGGAACGCTGAGTCCACCGCTAGGCTGCGCCGCATGGGTTCGCCGCGCTTGCCGACTCGTCTGACCCGGCGGGCCCAGGCCAGGACCAGGCTCGGCTGGGGCCGCGCTGAGCACGCCACCGTCGTGCTCGCCACTGTCGCCCTGGGCGGCGCGGGAGTCGTCCTCGCCGGGCAGTTCGGCCGCATGCTGCGACGCCGCGCCCACGAGGAGAGCGACGGCGAGGGACTGGTCGAAGCGGCGCCGGCCGCCGCAATCGACACCGTCAGCGTCGCCGTGGGCGGTTACGACGAGGCGCCGCGCTCCGAAACAGTCCTCTTCAACTTGCTCGCCGGGTTTCTGGGCTCCTTCGCGCTGGTACGCATCTCGACCCTGGGCATCCGCGACGAATGGTGGCCCTTTCGCAACGTCAGCGTCGGCGGTCGCCACATCCACCACTTCGTACCCGGCATCCTGCTCGCCTTCGCTTCCGGCACCACTGCCCTGCTGACCGACGACGAGGTGCTCGAAGAGCGGCTCGCGATCACGACTGGAGTCGGCATGGGGTTGACCTTTGACGAGGCGGCCTTGCTGCTCGACCTGCGCGACGTCTACTGGACTCGCCAAGGCCTGCTCAGCATTCAGCTCAGTCTCGGCGCGACGGCGATCCTCAGCATCGCGATCCTCACCCTGAGGATGCTCCGACGTGGCGAGCGACGGCGCGAAGCGGAGGGCTTGATCCCGCCCGCGCCAACCGACCTGATCGACCCCCGGGACTAGGGCAAAAGAAAGGGCGGCCAGTGGCCGCCCTTTCTCCCCTTTTCGTCCTGAGTTAAAGCGCTGTTCAGCCCTTCGGGGTGCAGGAGCGAACGAAGCTTCCGGTCAGCTTCGTACCGTCGGAGAAGACCGAGGTGGCCTTCGCGTTCAGGTGGCCGTCCGGGCAGTTGGCGAAGAGGAACGGGGTGTTTTTGTAGCCCCGGTCGAAGGTCAGTGCAAATTCCTTGACCGAGCCGTAGCCGCCGGCGATCTTCGGGATCGTCGCGATCGACTTGGTGCCGAAGCGGCCGTTGTGGATCTTCGAGATTTTGACCGTGGTGACGACCGCCGCCGAGACCGGAGAGGTCAGGTAGGCGTGGATGAAGATCGTCGTCTTGCCACCGGAGACGCCGCCGTTGAAGGCGACCAATTTACTTTTCGCGATGAAGGGCGCCTGTTCGGGGAATTCGACCTCGACGTTGGTGATGCCGCTGCCGATGATCGCCTTCTTGCAGGCTGCTTCCGCGTGAGAGGTGTCCTGCGCCTGCAGTTTGCCCGAGGTGCAGACGGGCAGGCCCTTGACGTCGATCGAGCCGTTCTTGTCGGTTTCGACGATGGCTTCTTTTAGAGCAGGGGCATGGGTGCCGTCGGTGGTCTCGATCTTACCGCTGATGTTCAGGGTGATCGGAGCCGGCTTGCCCTTCTTCGGCAGCGCCTTCGGAGTGAAACCGCCGTTCAGGGTCAGCTTCAAGTTGCCCGCCTGGACGATGGTCGGTTTCTCTGCCGTAGCGATGCCCGCCACCGTGACGGCAATTGCCGCCCCGAGGGCCAGTGTCGTGATCAAACGCTTGCGCATGTGCTGTATCTCTCTCCTTTTGCGGCCCGGCCTTCAGCAGCCCCGGCCATTGAAAGCCTTGGTCTATCCCTCCAATTCCCAAACTACCAGTCTCGCAATCTAGATAAACCCCGGGATTCACGGAAAGGAGCGGCCTTGCAAAGCTGCCGCTCAGCTCTCCAGCATCGAAAGCCGGGTGCGCTCGCGCTCCTCGGCCGCCCCATCGGGACCGAGGAAGGGCAGGGTGATCCAAAACATCAGGTCCGGCAGGCGGCTCGGCAGGCGCGCCGCGGCGCCGTGCAGGATCTCGCTGTAGAGCAGCTCGTTGATGCCACCGGCCAGCGAGAGCGAGGTGATCCCGGGCAGCTCAACCGAGGTCTCGGCGCGGCCGGCATCGAGGAAGCCGGTGAACTGGCGCAGGGCCGCGTCGCGCCGGGCCAGTGCCTTGGGCCCGGCGGCAAGCACCTCGACGATCGCGAAACGGGCCTCGTCGGGATGCTCGGCAAGATGTTTGAGCAGCTCGCCGAGGCCGGCCGCGACGCGCTCGGCCCAGGGCAGGCCCGGCTTGGACTCGAAACCACGGGCGGTGTCGCCGAGCAGATTGCCGAGCAGCACGTCGTAGGTGGCGAGGAAGCAATCCTCCTTGCTGGAGAAGAGTTCGTAGAAGGTCTTGCGCGAGACGCCGGCGACGCCGATCACGTCGACCACCCGCGTCTCCGGGTAGCCGCGCTCGGAGACGACCTCGATCATCGCCTGCAGGATGCGGGTGCGTTGGGACTCCGTCACGGCCTCCCTTGGCAACCCGTGCCGGCCCCTTGGCAGCCGCTCGCTCAGCCTAGCCGTGCGTCTACCTGAAGCCACTCCCAGACTGTAGAGGACGGGGCGCGGTCGCGCGAGCTTTCTGTACCCCGGCGTCTCCCGCTGGCGGCGCGCCAATACAATCTCCGCCGATGCGCAGGAGCGAGCGAGCAAGGCTGCTTGTGGTCATCGTTGTCGCAGTGCTGGCAGCTGCTCTTCTCGGCGCCTGCGGCGACTCCGGCTCGAGTAGCGGCTCGGATCAGTTCCGTGACCAAACCAAGAGCCCCCTGCTCGATTTCGGCGAAGAGGGCAGCGAGTCCGAGCTCGAGCAAGTCGACACGACGGTGAGTGACTTCCTCGCTGCCCATTCTCAGGAAGACTGGGAGGCAGTCTGTGACCTGCTCTCGAAACAGATGCTCGACAAACTCGAGCACCTGGCGACTACTTCGACCGGGCTCGAGGACCCGTCCTGCCCCGCCTTCCTCGAAGCCTTTGTCGTCCTCGAACCAGAGGAAAAGAAGGAGGCTGCGGAGATCGAGGGGGGCAGCCTGCGCCAGCAGGGCGCGAAGGGCTACCTGATCTACTTCGGGTCAGAGGACGTCGTCTACGCGATGTCGCTGGACAAGCAGGGCAGTGAATGGCGGGTTGCGGCGCTCTCCCCTCAGCGCTTGGGCTGAGGGGCAAAGACGATCGAATACAATCGCGGGCGGTGATCAGGGAGGGGACACGGCCATTTGCGGCGCTCGCCGTTGCCGTAATCGCGGCCGCGCTCCTAGTCGCTTGCGGCAGCTCTGATTCGGATTCGACCGGGTCAACGGAGTCCGGATCGACGACCGCCACGTCGACGAGTGACTCCGGCGCGCAGGACGGCAATGGAGGCAGCTCGCAAGACGGCTCATCCCAGGGGCAGGGCGAGGATGAGCAGACGCCGAGCCAGCCCAACGACAGCAGCTCGGGGGCGAAGGACGTCGCCACTCCGCTCCAGGTCTCGGGCGGTGGCTCCGAGCAGTTCCGCAGCAAGGGCGGCGACAACAGCATCCAGGACTACGGCGACGAGGGCGACGAATCGGAACTGCGGGAAGTGGCGGAAATCGTCCACAGCTTCTACGTCGCCCGAGCCGAAGAGAAGTGGGACAGCGCCTGCTCCTACCTGTCAAAGGGAAACATCGAACAGCTCGAACAACTTGCCGCGCAATCACCCGAGTACAAAGACGCTGGCTGCGCTCCGATCCTCAAGGCCTTTACCCGCCCCCTCCCCGCCGCCGTACAGCGGGAAATAACCACCGTTGACGCCGGCAGCTTCCGCAGCGAAGACGAACAGGGCTTCTTGATCTACCGCGGCGCCGATCAGACCGTTTACGCGATGCCGCTGAGCAATGAAGACGGCAGCTGGAAGGTCGCGGCGCTCTCAGGCTCCGCGATCGGCTGAGCCGAGCCAGACGACCTGGTCACGGCCCGGCCCCACCCCGACCAGGCGGATCGGCACGTTGACGAAGTCGGCGATGTACTGGAGGTAGGAGCGCGCCTCGGCCGGCAGGTCGCCCTCGTCGCGGCATTGCTCCAGATCGGCGGAGAATCCGGGGAGGTCCTCGTACTCCGGCGTCGCCGAGTGCAGAATCGACTGGTGATACGGGAAGCTGTCGAGCAGGGCGCCCTCGCGGGAGCGATAGCGGACCGCCACGCGCAGGGTCTCGAGACCGCTGAGCACGTCCAGCTTGGTGATCGCCAGCGACGTCATCCGGTTGAGCCGCACCGCGTAGCGCAGCGCCACCAAGTCCATCCAGCCACAGCGGCGCTCGCGCCCAGTAGTGGTGCCATACTCGTGGCCCTTCTCGATCATGTGGCGCCCAGTTGCGTCCCCGAGCTCGGTCGGGAAGGGGCCGGCGCCGACGCGGGTCGCGTAGGCCTTGGCGACGCCCCAGACCTCGCTGATATCGGTGGGGCCGATGCCGGCGCCCACCGTCGCCGCGCCGGCGATCGGGTTGGAGGAGGTGACGAAGGGATAGGTGCCGTGGTCGAGGTCGAGCAGGGTCGCCTGAGCGCCCTCGAAGATCACCGTCTTGCCGGCGTCGAGCTCCTCCCAGCAGAGCCGCGAGGTATCGGCGATGTGCGGCTCGAGGCGATGGCCGTAGTTGACGTGTTCCTCGGTCATCGTGTGCAGGTCGAGGCGGGGGTCCGGCGCGTCCTCGATCGCACCCTCAGCGACGCTGCCCTCACCGGCCTCCTTGCGCAGCTTGCGGCGCTGCACCGAGAGCTCGCGCAGCGCCTGCTGCTTGGGCGCCATCGCGGTGCGGATCTTGGCGCGGAGGATCTTCTCGTCGAGCAGGTCCTGGACCCGGATGCCGAGCCGCAACGCCTTGTCGGCGTAGCAGGGACCGATGCCGCGGCGGGTGGTGCCGAGCGAGAGCTTGCCCAGCTTCACCTCCCCGGCCGTGTCGAGCAGCACGTGGTAGGGCATGATCAGGTGAGCGTTGGCGGAGATCTTGAGGTTGTTCATGTCGACCCCGCGGCGGCGCAGGCCGTCGATCTCGCCGAGCAGGATGCGTGGGTCGAGGACGACTCCGTTGCCGATCACGCAGGCCTTGTCGGGGTAGAGGATCCCCGAGGGGATCAGGTGGAACTTGAACTCCTCGCCGTCGCGGACGATCGTGTGGCCGGCGTTGTTGCCGCCCTGGAAGCGCACGATCGCGCTGGCGCGCTCGGCGAGCAGGTCGGTGACCTTGCCCTTGCCCTCATCGCCCCACTGGGCGCCGACTATTACAAGCCCTGGCATCGCCGCAGCATTGTGCCGGACAGGGCATGATCCGCGCATATCGGCGTCCTCGGTCGCTTGCGTGCAGAGCACGCGGCGCTCCCTGCGTCCTTGATCTGCTTGAACATGCCCTGTCCGACTGGCTTATGCGACCTTGCCGTAGCGGCGATCGTCGCCGAAGAGCGGCACCTCGTCGCAGATCTGGCTCAAACGCGAGACGGTGCGGCTGCCGATCTGCTCCTCCAGCTCCTCGTGCGGAAGGTTGGTCGTAACCAGGACCGAGCGTTGTGCCTCGTAGCGCTCGTTGATCAGCGCGTAGAGCTGCTCGAGCACCCAGTCACTGCGTTTCTCGGCGCCGAGGTCGTCGATGTGGAGCAAGTCGACGGAGGTGAGCCGCTCGAAGAAGGCGAGATAGGAGTCGCCGCCAGGCTCGGAGTCGTAGGTGCGCCGGATGCGAGCGAGCAGCTTCGGCAGCGAGTAAATCGCGACCGAGTGGCCGGCCTCCAGGGCCATCTTCGAGACCAGCATCGCCAGCGTCGTCTTGCCGGTGCCGGTGTCGCCGAAGAGCCACAGCCCCCGTCCCGCCTCGAGCCGCTGCTCGAGCTCGTCGACGAAGCCGCGCACCTCGGCCACAGCAGCCTTCGTCTGCAGGTCGCGGGCCATGTCGGATACCGGTGGGCGGTCGAAGGAGACGCCGCGGTAGCGGGGTGGGATCACCGAGGCGACCCCGCGGACACGACCGCGTTTGAGCCGCGGCGCGCGACACTCGCATTCGCGCGCCACGTCCTCGGGGCCGAGGATCCAGCCGGAGCCGTCGCAGACCCCGAGCGGGCAGGCGACTTCGCGGAAGGGCTCGCTGCGAGGAATCGCCATCTAGAACTCCGGCCCGACGACGGCAGCGTCATCGAGCGGCGGGCGCTCGCCGGCGGGTTGCTCGATCGGCTGGTCCTGGCCGGCGTAGTCGGCGAACTTGGGGAAGCGGTCGAGGAAGACCAGCTTCGGCGAGGCGATCGGCCCGTTCCTATGCTTGGCGATGATCAGGTCGGCGAGGCCGTCGGGCTCGTCTTCGGGATCGCGGTAGTAATCCTCGCGGAAGAGGAAGGCGACGACGTCGGCGTCCTGCTCGAGGTTCCCCGATTCGCGCAGGTCGGAGAGCATCGGCTTCGGTGGGTGGCGCTGCTCGGGCGCGCGCGAGAGCTGCGAGATCGCCAGTACGGGCACCTCGAGCTCGCGGGCGAGGATCTTCAACCCCCGGCTAATCTGGCCGACCTGCTCGACGCGGTTGGCGCGCGGGTCGTCGGTACGCATCAGCTGCAGGTAGTCGACGATGATCAGCCCCAGCCCGCCCTTGTCCTGTTCCTGGGCGTGCAGGCGACGCGCCTTTGCCCGCAGGTCGAGTACGCCGAGGTCTGAGGAGTCGTCGAACCAGAGTGGCGCCTGCTCGAGCTCGTTGCAGGCCCGCACCACCTTCGGCCAGTCCTTCTGGGAGACCTGGCCCTTGCGCAGCTTGTCGCCGGAGATTCGCGCCCGGCAGGCGATGAAGCGCTGAGCAAGCTCGACCTCGGACATCTCGAGCGAGAAGAAGGCAACCGGCTGATTGTGTTTGACGGCGACGTTTTCGGCGATGTTGGCGACGATCGCGCTCTTGCCCATCGCCGGGCGAGCGGCGACGATGATCAGGTTGCCGGGCTGAAAGCCGCCGGTGATCGCGTCGATGTCGCGGAAGCCGGAGGGCGTGCCGGTCAGTTCCGCCTCGCCGGTCGAGAGCTTCTCGAGCCGGTCGACCTCGCCGTGGAGGATCTCGGAGAGCAATTTGAAGTCGCTTGCCTGCTCTTTGTGGGCGACGTCGAAGAGCAGCTTCTCGGCCCGCTCGGAGAGCTCGCGCGGTTCGCCGTCGCGCTCGTGGACCCAGCCCTGGATCTGCTGGCCGGCGCCGAGCAGGCGGCGCAGCAGCGAGTTCTGCTGGACGATCTCGGCGTAGTGCTTGGCGTTGCCGGCGGCGGGGACCTTGGCGGCGAGCTCGGAGACGTAGTGCTTGCCACCGGCCTCCTCGATCTGGTTGCGCTGCACCAGCGCCTCAGTGACGCTGAGCTCGTCGACCGGCTTGGAGGCCGCGTAGAGGTCGTGGACGCAGGTGAAGATCGCCGCGTGCTTCTCGAGGTAGAAATCGGCGGCGTTCAGCTTCACCTCGTCGATCACCCGGGTCAGGGTCGGCTCGGCGACCAGCATCGCTCCCAGCACCGATTCCTCCGCCTCGATGTTCTGCGGCGGAACGTGGGCTGTGGGAGCGGAGGCCATCGACTTAGTTAAGGGCCGGAGCCGGCGGAAGCGCTCCGAGCCTCAAGCAAACCAAAGGCGACTGCTCACCATGGCCGCCCTCCCTGCAAAGTCCGGGCGAAAGAATCCGCCGGGACTATTCGCTCTGTTCGAACGTGTGCTGGTAGGTCGTTGCGGCGCCGCTGCGGCCGATCGGGTTGAAGGGCGCCTGCGAGTAGCAGCTGGGGGCCGGGATCGAGGTCGAGTCGGTCTGTTCGGCAAAGGCGTATTTCTTCAGGCCTTTGAAGAATTTTTCGGCCAGCACCTTGTTCTCGGCTTCCGTCTTTTTGGGCTGCTGGGTCCGCCCGGTGAAGGCTTCTTTTTCAAGGATTGCTTTTTCGTTGATCGTCACCGTGCTCCCGGTGGGGGAGGTGCAGGCGCGCGTATCGAAGCTGGGCAAGCCGGTGGCAAGGCTCTTGGAGGCAAGCGGCTGCGGGTAGGCGTTGATCCGGTTGGTCGTGGTCAGTTTCGGATACGTCGCCAGGGAGTTGGGGCTGAAGGGGCCGATCGCCCGCAGGTAGTGGACGTGTTCGCCGTCGGCGTTTTCGGTCGTCAGCCTGGCGTTGGAGATCGCGGCGATGTTGGCCATCGTCGCGGTCAGCTCGTGCTTGTAGAGGCCGAGGCCGGTGATCACCGGGTTGAGGTTGCGCAGGAACGGATCGACGGCGCGCAGCAGCGGTGGGAACTCGTCGCGGAAAAGCTTGCGGGCGGCGGGGAAGCCGGTCGGGGCGCGATCGATCACCGGTTCGAGGCCTTCGAAGAAGCCCTTTGCCTGCGGCGCCAGATTGGAGAAGGCGATCAGGGTCGGTGAGAGCTTTTCGGCGACCGGGACGAGCTGCTTCATCACCGGGTCGGCGTTGATCGAGAAGCCTTTGAGGCGATTGAGGGTGAGGCGGGACTCGTCCTGGAAGGTGGGGAAGGCGCGGAAGAGCGCTTCGATGTCGCGGTCACGGGCCGCCGTGGTGCTGAAGACCGCGTTGGAGTTGCGGATCAGGTTCGCCAGCTCACCCTGGCGGCCGCGCAGGGCACGCAGTGAGGTAGCGCCGTTGCGGAAGAGCGTCTTGACCGCGAGCCGCTGGCTGTCGAGCACGCGGAAGAGGCGATCGAAGCTGGTGAAGGCCGGTTCGAGCTCGCCGAAGGCGTAGGAGAGGCTGGCGCCCTGGCCCTCGATCGAGAGCGCTGCTTCCTGCTGCCAGGTCTGGAAGGCGGCGCGGGTTTTGGCGTCGAAGGTGCGGAAGATCTCGTCGAGCTGCACCGATTCGGCGATCTGGGCGCTGGGCAGGGTGCCGCCGTCGGCGAGCTTGGGGCCGTCGCGGTCACCCGGGGTGAGTTCGACGTAGGTCTCGCCGAGCAGCGTCTTGGTCCGCAGCACCGCTCGGGTGTTGAGCGGCAGCGGCCCGTACTTGTCGTTGATGTCGACCTTGGCCATCGCCTGTTCGCCGTTGGGGGCGAGGACGATGTCCTGCACCTTGCCGACCGAGACGCCGGAGATGCGCACGTCGGACTGCTGGGCGAGCTGGGTCGCCTCCTTGAAGGGAATGTTGACCTCGTACGGCTTTGCCTTGAACGGGGTCGGACCGCCGAAGGTGATCCAGAGGAAGAGCAGGATGCCGAAGCAGGAGAGCGCGAAGCCGGCGATCACCAGGAGCTGGGTTGTGCTGGGGGCGCGCTTGCTCATTCTGTTCCCGGTCCGCAGCCGGTCGCTGCCGGGTTTTCCTTGGAGGGCGGGATCGGCGGCAGTTCGCCCTTGCGAGGCACGTTGGAGCCGCGCAGCGCGGTCTGGATGTAGTCAAGCCCCGCGGCGGCGCCGGCGGCGAGTTCGGAGCCGTTGCAGGAGATCAGGATCAGGCCGCGGCCGATCGGCCCGGCGGGATCGTTGAGGTTGAAGGTCGCGTTGGTGTTGTGGTTGAGCCAGGGCAGGTAGAAGAGGTAGCTCTGCCGCGAGCCCTTCGGCTTGAAGGCGAGCTCGTTGAAGAAGCTGTTGAGGCCACCCAGCGCGTTGCCGAAGCTGCGCACGCTCTTGCTGAAGTCATCGGAGCCTTCCTTGGCGTGGGTCAGCACGGGGCGAATTTCACGTGTGAAGGGGCGGATCTGGGTGCGGATCGGCTCCTCGGTCTGTTCGAAGAGCCGCTGGTTGGCCTTCAGCGCCGGCTTCAGTGCCTGCGCCTGCGGGATCAGGCCGAGCAGGGCGGGACGGGCGACCGTGGAGAAGCGGTCGGCGCTGGCGAAGGCCGATTCGGCCGCGCTCAGGGTGGCGGGGAATTCGGTGAGGATCTCCTGGATCGAGCGCTGCTGGTTGGCGAAGTTGCCGAGCGCACCCTTGGAGGAGGAGACCCAGCGTTCGATCTGGACATCGTGGCGGCCCAACTCGGTGGTCAGCAGGCCGAAGTCGTGGATCACGTTGGCCAGCGCATCGCGGCGTTGCGCCACCGCCCGGTTGAGGTCGGCGATGTAGTGGGCGAACGGCTGCAGGCGCCGGAAGGCGTTGCCGAGCTGGCGGCCGCGGCCGCCGATGCCCTGGGCGCCGCCCGCGACCAGCAGCTGGATGTACTGGCGGGTATCGGCGTCGAGGGTGGCGAGGAAGGCGTCGAGGTTGACGTTGGGTTCGGTCTGCGAGAGCGGGAAGTTGTGGCCGTCCTCGACGTGGTCCTTGTCGCTGCCGGGATCGATCTCGACCACCATGTCGTTGAGGTTGGTCTTCGGCCGCAGCAGCAGGTTGGAATCGGCGGTGATCAGCTCCATGTACTTGGGCTCGATGTCCATGCCGACGACCGCGTGGCCGTCTTCGAGGTCTACCGAGGTGACCTTGCCTACCTGGATGCCGGCGATGTCGACCGCCTGGCCCTGGCCCGGAGTTACCGCCTGGGCGGTGGTGAACTCGCCCGTGATGTGGTCGAATTCTTCACCGACGACGGGGACCCAAGCGGGCAGCGAGGCCTTCTGCTGGGTGAAGATCCAGAGCGTCATCACGATCCCCACCGCGGCGAGGGCGAAGATCGCGATCGTGTCCTTGCTGCGCCCGCGCGACTGGCGCGAGAGCGAGGAGCGGAAGTGCGTCCAGCGGCTCATTGACCTGCCACCCTGGATGGGCTTGCGGCGCCGACCTGGCCGAGGGCGCCGTTGACGTCGGGGACCGGGTTGCTGTCGCAGCGCACTTCCGGTTTCTTCGGCGGGCGGCCGCCGAGCTGAGGCTGGGTGCCGAGCGGTTCGGCGATCGTGTGCGCGTAGTCCCGCTTGTCCGAGCTGAGGTTGCCGTTCGGGTTCTTCTGTTCGACCAGGATGTCGCCGCCGCCCGGCTGCAGGCGCAGGAAGGGCCCGTTGCCGTCGAAGTTCTGGCCCCAGCCGGAGAAGTCGGCGAGCGTGTAGAGGAACTCGCGGTAGTTGGGTTGGCCGGTGCTGAACCTGTCGTTGATCACCTGGTTGCCGGTCGGCACCAAGACCCGACTGGCGCAGAGGCTGATCCGGTTGAGCTGTGGCAGGGCCACCGCCTTACCCGCCTGGGCGGCCCCAGCGAGGCCCGGCGTCGCTTCGCGCAGCAGCCTCGCCGTGCCGCCGGCCTCCCTACCTGAGAGCAGCGGGCGGGCCTGGGCCAGCCAGGGCTTACCGGCCTCGATCAGAGCGGGCAGCTCGGCGACGGCCGGAGTCATCTCGATCGCCCAGGCACGCAGCGGCGGCAGTGCCTGATTGAGGCTGACCAGCGAGCTGTGGAAGTTCTGCAGGGTCGGCGCCAAGCGATGGACCGTGGTGGTGAGGTTGGCCGACTGCTCCGCGAGGGCGCCGGTGAAGACGTCGAAGTTGACGATCAGGCCCTTGAGGTCCTCCTCGTTCTGAGCCAGGGCGGCAAAGGTGCGGCTGGTGCCGGCGACCAGGCGGGAGAGGTCGCCCGGCTCGGTGCCGAGCAGGGCGTTGGTGACCTGGGCGCTGTAGCGGCCGGCGTCGCCGCCGTAGCGGAAGCCGCCATTGAGTCCTTCGGCGCCGCTCTTGCCGTGCACCTCGGGCAACTGGCCGACGTCTTCGGCCGCGGTCGGTTTGTGAGTCAGCGCCGTGCCGTAGCTCTGCAGCAGGTGGCTGAGGTCGGCGCGCACCGGCGCCTGCAAGGCGGTGAGGACTTCGTCGATCTGGACCCAGGTCGAGGTGCGGCTGACCGGGATCGTGTCGTCGCTGCCCAACTCGGGCGCGCTGGGGCTGCCGGGCGAGAGGTCGATGAAGAAGTTGCCCTCGAGGAAGATCCGCGGCCGGATCGCGGCAAAGGCGTCGTCGTGGACGGGGCGGCCTTTGCCTTCAACCGTGAAGGTCACGGTCGTGGCATCGCCGTCGCGTTCGGTCGAGATCACGCGGCCGACGTCGACCCCAGCGATTCGCACCGGCGAGTTGGTGGCGATGTTGACCCCATTGCTGAAGGTCGCCTTGAGCTGGTAGCCGTAGCTGGTGAAGGGTACGTGACCGGTGAAGGCCAGGTAAGGCCCGATCGTGAAGATGAGGATGAAGATGACCGCGATCATCGCGTTGCTGGGCCGCCACTTGAAGCGGCTGTTGGTTGCCCCCGCCCGCGTGTCTCGCTCCGGAAGTCGGCCCATTATTCGCCCGTCTTCCCGAGCTGTTTGTCCGACTGTTCGGCGGTGACGAAGCCGTCGTCGCGCGCCGTGTTGCCGATCGTGGTCACGCCGAGAGTGCTTTCGTAGCGCTCATTGCCGGCCTCGCACTCTTTCGGCTGGCCGGGGGAAGCGGTGTTCGGGTAGGGGTTTGAATGCAGGTGGTTGAGCGGGACCCCCTTGTTGGCGCCTTTCGGTTCGCCGCCGTTTGCGGGGGCGGAGGCGGGGGCACCCTCCGTATTGGTTCCTTCCGGCGGCTGGAAGGTCGTTGCGTTGATCCAGCCGCCCAGCCCGTTGTCTTCACCCGAGGCATTGGAGAGGTTGCGGAAGGCGAGGCTGAGGTAGTTGCAGGTGGTCTGCGCCGGCGCGATGAACCTGATCGCCGGCCTGAGCAGTTCGTTGGTGTCGATCAGCAGGTCGAGCCCGTTGAAGACACCGGTCGACTGCTGGAAGGCAAGCAGCGCGTCGGCGGTCGGCGGCAACTGCGCATTGAGGCTGGGTGAGCGGTTGAGCGCGGGGATGCCGGCACGCAGGGCGGCCGCGATCGTCGGCGAGGTCCTTCCCAGCACCCTGGCGCCGGGCTCCAATGCGGCGAAGAAGCGTTCGGAATCGTGCAGGAACGGCCGCAGGGCCGGCAGGTCGGCGGTGACCGAGTCAAGCGTTTCCGGGCCCTTGGAGATCGTTTCCTGGATGTAGGGGCGGGAGACGCGGGCGAAGGCGGCGAAGGTGCGATCGAGCGCGGCGAACATGCTCGCCTGCTCCTCCGCCACCGGGACGACGGTCGCCGAGAGCGCCTCCAGCGCTTCCCAGAGTTCACCGAAGCCGGTGCTCGGGGCGACCAGGGTGGCGAGGGTCGGCTCGCTGCTTTCAGCCAGCATCCGCAGGGCGACGAAGGCGTTGTTGAGCTGTGGTCCGCGCCCAGCGAGGGCGTTGCCGAAGCCCGCCAGGCCGCGCTGAATCGATTTCCTCGTCTGCTCGTCGAACATGTCGAAGAACTGGTCGATGTCGACCGGTTCAGGATGTGCCGCGCCGACTGGGATCGTGTCGCCGGCGGCGAAGCCCTGCCGCGAGTCGCCCGGCACGATCTGCAGGTACTTGAGGCCGAGAGGGGATTTGGGCCGGATGATCATCGTCGAGTTGTCGGGCAGCGGCTCGACGTTCTTGTCGAGGCTGAGGCTGAGTTCGGCGGCAACCTGGCCGTTACCCGTCTGCACCGGCACGACCGACTTGACGACGCCGACGCGGGCGCCGCCGATCCGCACCTCGTTGCCTTTGACCAGGGCGTTGGCGTTGGGCACGCGGGCCTTGAGGTTGTAGGTCGAGACGAAGGGCAGGCCGTTGTTGGCGTTGTAGGCGAGGAAGACGGCGACGATGATGACCAGCACGGTCACCGCGCCGACGATCACCGGGCTGCTCGCCACTCCCTGTATGCCCGATCGATTTCTCATGGACCGAGGAGGTAGTCGAGGAGGGCCCGCTGTCGCGGCGCCGGCAAGGTCGCCTTCGCGCCCAGTTGCCGCCCCTGGGCGATTTCGGGCGAGCCGGGGGTGAGCGGAGCGGACGGCGCCACCGTGGCGGAGGGAGCTCCCGGCCGCGCCAGGGTGCCACCGACTTCGCCGGCTTCTTCTTCTTCCTGTTCTTCGAGCAGGCTGTACAGCTGCGAGCCGGTGAGCGACGAGGTGGTGGCGTTCGGCCCGGTGAACTTGGCCGAGCAGCCGCTGGCTTCGGTTTCGTATTCGAGGCAGTTGGTCAGGGTCACTAGCAGGCGAGTGAAGTGACCGTATTCGTCGAAGCCGTTGTTGGCCGCGGTGAAGTTGTAGATCAGGTCGACGAGCGCGTCGAAGCCCTTGGTTTCCCTGGTGCTGGCGAAGAATTCCGCCAGCTTCGTCGTCGGGGTGACGCCGCTCTGAGCCAGTTGGGTCGTCTTGCGCACGACCGGGTCAGCCGCACGCAGGGTCGGCCCGGCTTCTTCGCCGGTGGCGCCGAGTGACTTCAGCGAGACCGTTGAGGCGGCGGAGAACGGCGTCAGCAAGCGGGTTGCTTCGGTGAACGAGGGAGCCGCCTTGCCGAGCGCGGCGAAGGTGGGCGTGGCCGCGTCGGAGAAGCCCTGCAGGCTGCGCATGGTGAGGCGGAACTCACGCAGGAAGGCGGGGAACTTCTGCAGCGAGGCTTCCAGGTCAGAGCCGCGTTCGGTCGTCGCCTGGGCGGCGGCGCCGGAGTTGGTGAAGAAGCCGGCGACGCTGGCGCGTTCGCGCGAGAGCGGCCCGAGAATCTGCTCGGAGTCGGCGGCGAGTTGGGTCAGCTGGTCGCGCTGGTCGTTGAGGATGCCGATCAGCTTGTCGGCGTCGCGCAGGGCGGGGTTGGCACGCTTGACTGCCTCCTCGATATCGGTACCGCGACCGGCCAGGCCGGCACCGAGTTCGTTGAAGATCAAGCGGAAGCGCTGGGCGTAGGGCAGTTTGTTGATGTCGTTGATCAGGTCCGGGTCGACGCTGGTGCTGTTGTTCTCCAGTGGCAACAGCAGCTGTCCGGCGCCCGGCTGGCCGTCTGGGATCTCCTTCAGCGGCGGCGCTGGATCAGCGCCCGGCGCCCGCGGCAGGGTCGGCCGGCAATCGACGAACTTCTCACCGATCAGCGACTGCGGGCGGATCTGGCAGCCAGCGTCGCTGCGGAAGTCCTGGAAGCCGGGGTCGGTGATGTTCATCACGATCACCGCCTTGCCGGGGACGGCCCGCTCCTTGCCGCCTTCGTAACTGTCGACCTCGCCCGGCATGGTGACGCCGACCGACTCGATCTCACCGACGTTGGCGCCGGCGACGCGCACCTGCTCGCCTTTGACCATGAAGCCGCCGCTGTCGAAGATCGCCCGAACGATGTAGCCGTCACCGCTGCCGCCACCAGAAGAGACCAGCACGATCGCAACGATCACCGCCGCCACCAGCCCGCCTATGACGATTGCCCTCCTCATGGGCCGGGTGGCGCATCGGCCGGGTTGCAGTCGGACGTGGTCACGCCGGAGCCGCTGAAGGGCGGTTCGACGAAGGGGCTGGAGCCGTCCGCGGCGGGTTGGCTGGCACCGCCGGGACAGCGGCTCTTGGCGGTCCCCGGTGCACCGAACGCTTCGTACTGTTCGGAGGGCGCGATCGGTTCCAGTTCGCGGTTGGAGCTGTTGTATTTGAAGAGGTTGAGGCCGCTGAAGCTGCTGCGCACGTAGTGGCCATTGCCGTCGTAGGGCGCGCTGACCTGGCCCAGGCGAGCAAAGCCGTTGAAGAGATCGGGCGTGTAGGCGCGGAAGAAGTTGAGGTTGGGTTGGAAGGCCGTGATCGCCTCTTCGGAGTGCGGGAACGCCCGCGAGGCTCGCTGCTGCACCGCCGGCAGGGCACCGAGCAGTTCGGCGGTGTCGTTGGCGAAGCCTTTACGGCGCACGGTGAGGCGCAGGTTCTTGAACACCGGAACCGCCTTGGAGAGAACCGGGCCCAGTTCGCCGAGGAAGGGCGCAAGATCCTTGGTCGCCGTCTTCGAGGTGTTGATCAGCGGTTCGACGTCGTCGAGGGCGGCGCGCAGGTTGACGAAGGTCGTGTTGGCCTGGCGGAAGGTCGGCGGCAGCAGTTTCAGGCTGTTGCCGAGGGCAACGTTCTGACTGGCAATCGCACCGAAGGCCGCACTGGCATTGGAGATTGCACTGGAGAGCTCGGCATCGCGTTCGGAGACCGTCGTGCCGAGCCGGTTGGAGCTGACCAGGAAGCGGGAGAAGATCTTTTCGTCGGCGTTGAGCTCGCGGGCGAAAGCACCGGCGCGGTTGAAGCCGACCCCGATGTATTTGAAGGTGTCGTTGGCGCTGCCGTCCTTGCCGCGACCGGCATACCACTGCGCGTTGCCTTCGATGAACTGCTCGAGGCCGCGGCGGACGGGCGCAGGGAAGGTGTTGAAGAGCTGGTCGATGTCGATTGGCGTCGTTGTCGAGGCAAGCCCCAGCGTCGCGTCGCTGCCCAGGGGCGGATTGCTGTTCGGCCCCGGGCTGATCGAGACGTAGTGATTGGCAACGCCGGAGAGCGAGGTGGCGCGAATCGTTGCGGTGGTGCCCTCGTGCAGCTCCTGTTCGACGCTGACCACGACCTTGGCCAGGTTGTCGTCGGTCAGCTCGATGCTTTCGACCGAACCCACCGGTTGCCCACCGATCAGGACCTGGTTGTCGGGAACCAACTGGCTGGCGTTCTGGAAGAGGAGGTTGTACTTGTGCTCGCCGTTGCCGCTGAAGATCACGTAACCGAGCGCAATGACCACCACCGCTAGGACCGCGATCGCCGCGATTCGGGCGGGGGCGACCCCCCGGCTTTTCGCCGAGCTATTGTCCTCGCCTGAGGGGTTAGCAGCCACGGATCGTCGCTTGTAATTCCCCGGCCTCCGATCCGGGGGAAAGGCTGGCGAATCGTATCCGAGCGACCCGCCGCTAAGCGTGCGCGGGGCTGGGACTTAACTGGAATTCAACGCGCTCCATTTGCGGCGAATTGGCCGCTCGGCGGACCGCTCAGACGTTGAGGCGCGGCATTACCCGCTCCAGCGAGCGGGGCAGCCACCAGACCTTGTCGCCGATCAGCAGCATCAAGGCCGGCAAGAGGACGATCCGCACGACGGTTGCGTCGAGGATCACAGCGACGGTGAGGCCGATACCGATTTGGCTCACGGTGGCGATCGGCGCTCCCGCGAAGGCGATGAAGACGGCCATCATGATCACCGCCGCCCCGGTGATCACCCGCGCCGTCTTCTCCAGGCCGAACTCGATCGCGGCAGCGTTGTCGCGGTGCTCGTCGTAGTGCTCGCGCATGCGCACGAGCAGGAAGACCGCGTAGTCGATCGAGAGGCCGAAGACGATGCCGAAGATCATCACCGTGCTGACCGCGTCGATGTAGGTCCGGCCGCCGAGCGGCCAGCCGTCCGGCACGTTGGTCAGCAGCATCAACACGCCGAAGGCGACGCCGACCGAGGCCATGTTGAGCCCGATCGCGATCGCGGCCAGGGGAATCGAGCGCAGGACGATGACGAGGACGAGGAAGGTGGCGAGGATGATCGCGGCGATCACGATCGGAATCCGGTCTTTTGTCACTTGACTGAAGGTGTTGAGCGTCGCCGGGCCGCCGGTGACACCAGTCTTCAACCCGACTTCCCGGCCGAGGGCGGAGGCCTCGTCGTCGAGCTTCTTGTTCAGCGCGATCGAACCCGGCGAGTTCAGCGGATATTTGGGGATCACCGTCAGGATCGCCGCCTGGCCCCCGTGTTCGAGATCGACCCCTTCGGCAGCGCGTTCGTGCAGCTCGCCAGTGGTGCCGTCCAGGGCCGAGAGGACGAAATAGCCCGAGTCGAAGATGCCCGGAGTGGTGTCGCGTATGCGACTGATCCGTCGGTTGATCACTTTGGTCTGCGATTGCACCCGCACCGCGATCCGCCGGGCGCCGCTCTGTACCGGAAAGGAGCGGGAATAAAATTCGCCTAGCCGCTGTTCGAGCTCAGTCGTGCCGCCGGTGAGGCGAGCCAGACCGGAGACCAATTCGTCAGCGCCGGTCTGAAAGGTGCTGAGCTGACCGAGTTCCTTGTTGGCTTCGCGGTCGAGTTCCGCCGTGCCGGCAGCGAGTTTCCTGCTGCCCGTTTCGATCGTCTTCAGCCCTTCGTAGAGCCGTTTCGATGCCGCCGCCAGTTCCCTCATCTGGCCCAACGTGCTCTGGATCCAGAGCTTGACTTCGCGCGCTTCGTGGATGTCCTCGTCGAGGCTTTCCTGCAACAAGCCCAGTTCTCCGGGCAGCGCTGTGGTCGTGCTTGAAGCCTGACGGAGGGCGTCGAGAGCGGCGGCGTAGTTCGGGTCGGTCTTGCCGACGGTCATGCCTTCGACCTGCTGCAGGGCGGCTTTCAGCTTTTCGTCACTGCTCTGGGCGTTTGCCTGAGTCTGTTGAACCGAGTCCTTCGAGCTTTCCAACGAGCGCTGCAGCCGCTTCGCGCGCGGCAGGCCGTTGGTGTTGAAGTTGGGAACCAGGTCGTGGCTGCCGAACTTGACCTGCAGAGCCCCGAGCGCCGCCCTTTCGTTCGCGGCCGCAAGTTGCTTGTTGCCTTTTGCCACTTCGCCGATCGCGTCGAGCGCTTCCTGGCTGCCGGCGGCCGCCTGGCCGACGCCGGTGGCAATCTGGATCGCTCCCTCTTCGGCCTGACCGCTGCCGGCGGCGAGGATCGACGCGCCGTATGTCGCCCGCGAGAGGCCGCCGCGAATTGCAGCGACGCCGTTCGCGACGCGCTCCATGCCGTCGCCGAGCCGCGCCAGGTTCGACAGCGGGCCGACTTCGTCGTTTGAGGCAAGCAGGCCCGAGAGGCCTTTCTGCAGGGGTTTGACCGCCCTCACCAGCTGGCTTGGCCCAATCACGCTCTGCACGCCGGGAGTGTTCGCAAGGCGCCTTTGCCAGCGGCTCAGGGCATCGAGCGTGTCTTCTTCGGTAATCGGCCTCTGCGGTGAGACCGCAACCATCACATAGGGCGCTTCCAGGCCACCGCCAGCGGATTGTTCGATCAGTTCCGCGTCCTGGCGGGCGGGATCGTCCTTCGGCAGCTGGCCGATGCTGAAGGGGCCGGTCTTGAGTGCGAGCGCCGGTGCTGCCAGCAACAGGACCACGACGCCGATCGCGGCCGCCACCGGCGCCGGCCTGCGCAGGGCGGCGGCGACGATCGTCATCAGGCGAGAGCGCTCGCCGTTGGGCGCGGCGCCGATCCGCCAGCGGTCGATGTTGGTACCGATCAGAACCAGGACCGAGGGGCCGAGCACGGTGGCGATCAGCGCCGTCAGCGTAACCACCATGGCCAGCGTTCCGGCAAGCGAGGCAAGCAGGGCTCCGGGCACGACGAAGAGGGCGACGACCATTGAGAGGACGAGGGTGGCGGCGGCGAAGACGACGGTGCGGGCGGCCGTGCGGCGCGTCGTCCAGGCGGCGGTGACCGGGTCCGCCCCTTCCGCCAGCTCTTCACGGAAACGCGAGACCATCAGCAGCGCGTAGTCGACCCCCAGCGCCAGGCCGAGCATCGAACAGACCGTGAGGGCGAGGGCACTGACGTCGAAGAAGTTGGTCAGGATCGCCAACAGCCCGCGTGATGAAAGGACCGAGAGCGCGCCGAACGCGAGCGGAACAGCCGCCGCGATCGGCGAGCGGAAGACGAGCAGCAGCACGACCAAAAGCACCGGCAGTGCGATCAGCTCCGCCCTCTCGGTGGCGGCGATCGATTCGTCCTCGATCGCACGCGAGAGGGTGGCCACTCCCGTTTGCGTGCCGCTAACAGGAGCGTGGATCGTTTTTTCGAGCACCTCGTTGAGCAGTGGCACCTTGTCGTCGACCGCTTCTTCATTTCCGGCGTGGAAGTCGAGCAAGATGAAGGCGTGCCGAGGGTTTGGGCGCAATCGGCCCACCGCACCCCGGTCCCACGGAGAGAGGGTCGTGACCTGCGGATCGCTGCGCAACTCCCGGATCAGCTCCGGGCCCTGTTCGTCAAGCGCCTTCGGCGGCCCCTCGAGGAAGACGACGAACGGCGCCGAGTCGCCGAAGTATTCGTTCAGCATCGCGGTGGCACGACTCGTCTTCGTGCCGCTGATTTCAATCGTGCTCGGATTGAGCCTTTCCTCGAGGCTGAAGCCGAAGATCGAGAGCAGCGCGACCACGATTACGCCGACGAGCAACGACCGCTTCGGGTGGCGCAACATCAGCGGCGGGCGCTTCTCATCCTCCCGCTCAGCGCGCGCGTCATCGTTCTGCCCCCTGCTCCTCCTCACAGGCACGGCTCGTAGTTTGGCGGTCGGAGCGGCTGAGCGGGGGCGCGGTTGCAGAAGACTGTGTTAAGGATCGATCCGGGCCGCCGGCTTGAACCGGGCGCTAGCCTGGTTGTGGAGGAGAACTTGAAGCGGCTTATGGCAGTCGGGGCATTGATCTGCTGCGTCTTCTTTGCGGGCGCGGCCAACGCCGCCCTGGTCAAGGTCGGCAACCTGGTGCTGACGGCCGATGGTGGCTTCACCCCCCGCATTCTGCCTCGCAGCACCTACGCGCCGATCAATTTCGAGGGCAGCGCCAACCTGAAAGCGGTCGATGGCAGCGTGCCGCCGCCGTTGCAGCAGCTGGTTCTCGACTTTGATCGCGATGGCCGGCTTGATACGGCTGGCATCCCCGTCTGCCAACCCTCCCAGCTGGAGGAAGTCCCGCCGCAGGAGGCGCGGCGCCGATGCCCGGGCGCGATCGTCGGCAGCGGTCACGCCGAGGCCTTGATCAACGTCGGTGGCCAGCCGCTCCCCGCCTCCTCGCCGATCACCCTCTTCAACGGACCGCGCCTGGGCGGCAAGCCGACGGTGCTCCTGCACGCTCGTACGACCGTTCCCGCCGTTCAGAACTTCGTCATCACGATTCCGATCGAAAAGCGAGGCGGAGAGTTTCGCTACCGGGCGACGATCGACCTGCCGCCGATCGCGGCAGGAGCGGGCTCGCTGGTCCATCTCGATGCCTCGGTGGGCAAGCGCTACCGCCTCGGCGGCAAGCAGCGCAGCTACGTCGCCGCGCGCTGCGGCGACGGGGTCCTCCGCACCCGCGGCCGCTTTACATTCAGCGACGGCACGATCATCGAAGGCAGCGTCGAAAAGGGCTGCACCGTCCGGTAGGCCCTCCGAGTACCGCCGCTTCCTATACTTGCCGACCGCGGGCCGTTAGCTCAGTTGGTAGAGCAGGAGACTCTTAATCTCAAGGTCGCTGGTTCGAGCCCAGCACGGCCCACTTCCCCGACGCGCTTATTCGCCCAACGTCCCGGTGCCGCCCGATAGGCCGCCCAGCGGGTTCTGCAGGCGTTCTTTGCCGAATTTCGCTTCTTCTTCGGCCGCCTTCTTCTTCTGCGCTTCAAAGGCCTTGCCGCGCTTGCGGTATTCCGCCATCTGTTTGCCGATTTCTTTGGCTTCGGCCTTGCTCGGGGCCTTGGCTTCCGCTTCCTTGACTGCCTCGTCGCCGGCGGCGAAGTTGCCGGCGTAGTAGTCGTAAATCGCGAGCGTGGTCAACGAGTTGATCGTCGGCTGGGCTTCGGCTGCGATGCGCTGGGTCTTGGCTGCGCCGGCGACGTTTTCGGAGGCTTCTTCAAGTGACACAGATGATTCGGCGAGGCCGAAGTAGGCGCGCGATGCGAGCAGGGCAACCGAGGTCCTCGGTTCTTCGGCCTGTTTCAGGTAGCTGTTCCAGGCTTCGATTCCGAGTTCCAATTCCTGCCGCCCTTCCGGGGTGAAGAAGGTGGTGCCGGTTTCGGAATTGACTTCGGTGAGACTGTTGGCGGCGTTGAACCGGGCCCTCGCAAGCGCAGCCATCAAGTCCTCGTTTTCGGGGTCCCGACGCAGCTTCTGTTCAGTCCGTTCGGCCTGTTCGCGGAGGACCTTGCTCGCATCAGTGGTGCCGCCGCCGCCAACCAGGCTGCCAATGCTGAAGGGCCCGACGACGAGAAAGAGGCTGGCGCCCATCAGCAGCGCGAGGATCGCGTAGACGACTCGGACGACGTGCTTCCGCCGACCGCGGATGTCGAACAGCATCCGTCGCTCCCCGCTCTCCGCCAACTCGAATCACCGCTCCTGGGTTGAGGGCTTTGTCAATCCTCCCGCCTCCTTTGGCGTACCAAAGGCGCGAGCGATCAAGATACTCAACTCGAACAGAAGAAGCAGAGGAACCATCTCAATCAACATTGAAACCGGGTCGACGCCGGGCAGCGCCGCGGCGACGACCGCGATGATCAGGTAGGCGTAGCGACGGTTTTCGGTGAGCTGCTCAACGCTGACGATGCCGAGCCGGACGACGGCCAGGATCGCAAGCGGGAGCTGGAAGACGACGCCGCCGGCAAGCATCGTGGTCGAGAAGAAGCTGTAGTAGTCGCGAGCGCGGACCTGGACGTTGAATTGGCTGTCGTTGAAGTTGAGCAGGAACTTAGTTGCCGCCGGCATCACCACGAAGTAGGCGAAGGCGACGCCGGCGAGAAAGAGGATCGGAGCGAAGATCAGGATCGGCAAGACGACGCGCCGCTCGCGGTCGCTGAAGGCGGGCAGCACGTAGGCGTAGGCCTGGTAGAGCAGGATCGGCATCGCGAGAATCAGCGCCCCGTAGATCGAGACGGTGAGGGTGACCGTGAAGGGCTCGGTGATGCCGAAGGTGAGCAGCTTCTTATGGTCGCTCGGCAGCGGCCCGGAGGCGATTTCCAGCAGCAGATGGTTCTGCCAGAAGCAAAGCGCGAGAGCAACGCCGAGGACAACCAGGCAGACGACTATGCGCGTGCGCAGCTCGTCGAGGTGCTCGACGAGGCTGAGTTGATCTTCGTGTGAGACCGGCCTCATCCGGGCCATGGTGAGGCCTCAGTGGCGATCGTGGGCGACTGTCTCGCCCTCCGGGCCCGGCTTGGCGGGGGACTTCGGCGCCTCGATCGCGTCGCGCTGCTCGGCCTCGTCGTGACTATCGCCGCTGACCGAGCCGCGAAACTCGCGAATCCCTTTGCCGAGCGAGCGGCCCAGCTCAGGCAAGCGTTTCGGGCCGAAGACGACCAGGGCAATGATCAGGACGATCGCGAGCTCTAGGGGTCCGATGTTTGGCATAGCTCCATGGTACTGGCCGCCGCAGGGGATCGGATCAGATTTCGCCTCACATGTAATTGGGGTCTGCGCCTACCCGGTAATCGGGTTTTGTGACTTTCTCACCCGAAAGTGCGGATGGAGTGATCGTTTCGCGGGTTCGATATTGCAGGTATGAGAGATGCGCACAACAGTCAGACAAAGACCGCTCCCGGTCTGCACGTCTGCCCGCACTGCGCCTCCTCCCTCGTTCAGCCGACCTGTTGGGAGCAGGCCGGCGATCGTGGCCACTGGCGGCTCTGGCGCCGCTGCCCCGAGTGCGAATGGCACAGCGACGAGGTCTACGCTGAAGCCGAGATCGACGCTTTCGACGAGGAGCTCGACCTGGGCACGCGGGCGCTGAGCGATGTACTGAAGACGCTCGAGCACGAGAACATGGAGTTCGTGGTCGAGACCTTTACGCGAGCGCTCGATGCTGACCTGATCAGCGCCGACGACTTCCGCTGAGCTCCGCCCAGGGCGTCAGCTGTAGCGCTGCACGACGCCGTCGGCAACGAGCTCGAGCAAGTGCCGCTGCTCGGCGTCAAAGGCGTCGGTGGCGAGGCTGGACTTTGCCGTTGTGACCATTTCCAGGGCCCGCCCGCGCACCCGCTGGAGTGCGCCGGTCGCAGCGATGCGTTCGCAAAGCTGCTCTGCGGAGGTGGCGTCCAGGGCGTGCAGGTCAACCGCGCGGATCGAGGGATCGGCCTCGGCGGCGGCGATCAGCGGCAGGGTGACGGTGCCGTCGAGCAGGTCGGTGCCGCGAGCCTTGCCGGTGCGCTCGACCGGGCCGGCGACGTCGAGCACGTCGTCGAGCAGCTGAAAGGCGAGCCCGATCTGGGTGCCGAAGGCGCCGAGGGCCTCGAGGTCGCGGCCCATGCGACAGGCGCACTCGAACAGGGTTGCCGTCTTCAGGCGGCAACGTTCGAGATAGCGCTGCTCGGATATCCCACTGTCGAAAGCATCCCGACGCTGGGCCAGCTCTCCCTCTGCCAAAGCGACCGAAGCCTTGGCGAGCAGGGCGACGGCGCGTCCATCGTCGTGCTCGCCGAGTAGGGCGAAGGCGCGCGAAAAGAGCAGATCCCCCGTGGCGGTCGCCCGCTCGCGGCCGGCGGTGGCAGCGATCGTCGGTAGGCCGCGACGCAACGGGGCCTGGTCGAGAACGTCGTCGTGAACCAGCGTCGCCATATGGACCAGCTCGATCGCGGCGGCGGCGCGGACCGCCTCCTCTCCCCCGTCTGACCCGGCGCAAAGCAGGACGAGCAGCGGTCGCAATCGCTTGCCCCCCGCGGCCAGGGTCGCCGCCGCGTCGGCGCCGAGCAGCTCCCCGTGACCAGCGCTCTGGGCGCGCAGCAGGTCCTCTACCGCACCCAGCCTGGAGGGCAACCAACGACTGGAGGCATCGAGGACGGCAGTGACCGGCGGCGGTACCGCGGAGGGACGGGTCACCCGCGAACGCCGCTGTGGATCGCGATGATCCCCCCGGCGAGAACGGTCCAGCGGATCCGCGCGAAGCCGGCGCCGTCCATCAGCTCCGCCAGGCGGTCGGGGCCGGGGAAACTGCGCACCGACTCGGGCAGGTAGCTGTAAGCCTCGGCGTCGCCCGAGAAGCTGCCGAGCAAGGGCACGATGCGGTCGAACCAGAGCGAGTAGAAGGTCGAAAGCGGCGGCCGTGTCGGTTGGGTGATCTCGAGCACGACCAGGCGCCCACCGGGGCGCAGGACGCGGGCCATCTCCCCCAGCCCCCGCTCCAGGTTGGCGAGGTTGCGGACGCCGAAACCGACCGTGACCGCGTCGAAGCGGCCGGCGTCGTAGGGGAGGCTGAGCGCGTCGGCCCACTCGAAGCGGACGCCGCCCGCGCCGCGCGCGCTCGCCTTCTCGCGGGCGAGGTCGAGCATCGGCTCGGAGAAGTCGCAGCCGACGACGTGGCCGTCCGGCGCCACCCTGCCGGCCAGCTCGAGCGCGAGGTCGCCGGTACCGCAGCAGACGTCAAGCGCGGAATCGCCGGCGCTCAGTTCGGCCCGATCGGCAGCGCGCTCGCGCCAGCGGTGGTGAAGACCAGCGGTCATCACCGAGTTGAGCGCGTCGTAGCGCCCGGCGACACGGTCGAACATGCGGTTGACCTGCCCCGCGAACTGGGCGGAATCCCGCGACGGCTTAGTCGAGCGAGGAGAGGAAATCAGCGAGCTCGTTGAGCTTTTTCGGCGGCAGGTCGCGGAAGGAGGGCATGATGCCCGGCCCGATCTCCACCGAGCGGATGATCGCTGCGCGCGGAATCCGCGCGGCGATGTGGGTCAGTTCGGGCCCGGGGCCGTTGTTGCCGTTCTCGCCGATCTTGTGGCAGGCGAGGCAGCCGGCGCCGGCGACGACCTCCTTGCCGGCCTCGTAGCGCGGCGCGACTTCCATCTCGATCTCCGTCGGCGAACCGCCGGTCGCACCGAGGAAGGTGAGATAGGCCATCGCGATGATGGTCATGATGCCGGCGGTGGTTGCAATCGGGCGCCGGATCGGGTTGCGCTCCGGGCCGCGATCGTAGAACGGCAGCAGCAGCAGCAGCACCATGCAGATCGTCGGGATGCCGATCGTCGCGATCGGCACCAGCTCCGGCGGCTTGATCACGCGCAGGAGCTCGAAGAGGAAGAAGAAGTACCACTCGGGACGCGGCACGTAGGTGGTGGTTGTCGGGTCTGCCTTCGGCCCTTGCTCAGCGCCGAGGATGATCGACATCAGGATGATCACGCCGACGACGGCGAGCATCATCGCCGAGTCCTTCAGCACCGCGTAAGGGAAGAAGGGCTTGCCCTTCTTCTTCAGCAGCTCGTACTCCTCCAGGTATGCCTGCTTATCGGCCGGCTTCATGCGTTCGCTGACGCTCCGTTGCCGGGGGCGGCTCCGTTGCCCTCAACCCCGGCGTCGAGCTGGGAGACGGGTGCGGCGACCTTCGGCTTTTCCGCTTTCAACCATGGTGGGGCGGTGGTGCCGAGCTTGACCACCAGGTACATGTGGGCGCCGATCATGGCGATGATCGCGCCGGGAACGAGCAGCATGTGGATCGCGTAGAAGCGCGAGAGAGTGGTCGCCCCGAGCTCGGGGCCGGCACGCAGGAAGTCGCTCAGGTAGGGGCCGACGACGGGGCCGGTGCCGTTGATGTTGATGCCGACTACCGAGGCCCAGAAGGAACGCTGATCGAAGGGCAGTAGGTAGCCGGTGAAGGCCATGGTCATGGTCAGGATCAGCAGCACGACGCCGATCACCCAGTTGAGCTCGCGCGGGTACTTGTAGGCGCCGAAGAAGAAGGTGCGGCCCATGTGGAGGAAGATCAGGATCACCATCACGCTCGAGCCCCACTTGTGCATGCCGTGCACGAGCTGGCCGAGAAAGACGTCGTTGTTGATGTGGGCGATCGAGGCGTAGGCCTGGGTGGTCGACGGCGTGTAGAACATCGCCAGGAAGACGCCGGTCAGCGCCTGGGCGATGAAGGCGATCAACGTTGCCGAGCCAAGCGTGTAGAACCAGTTGGTCCCCTTCGGCACCTTGCGATAGAGCATCCCGGTGAGGAAGCCGGTCGCCGCGGTGCGCTGGTCGACCCAGGCGAGGACGTCGGCGGGCGCGTCCTTGGCGCGGTCGCCGAGACGCTGCGCGTCGGAGGGGCGCTCCGGCGGTGACGTCTTCAGGTCGGCCGGAGCCGGGCCCTTGCTGCCGTTGCTCGCACCGGGCTTGGCCGGTTTGCGGAGCGGGGCTGGGATCAGGGAGTCGAGCTTCATCTGCGCCTAGCCGATCACGGGGGTGGGAAGGTGGACGGACGGGGCGGATACAGATATTCCCAGACTCCGCCGGTGAACTCGCCGGGGTCGCGGGCGCGGACCGGCTCGAGCTGCGAGGTGACGCTGTAGCGCGGCCCGACCTCAACCTGGCCCTGGCGCACCCGGGTCTGGAACTGGTCGAGCGGGCGCACCGGCGGACCACCGATCCGTTTGCCCTGGAAGTCATAGACGCCGCCGTGGCAAGGGCAGATGAAGTTGCCGGCCGCCTCGACGAAGCGCACCGGGCAGCCGAGATGGGCGCAGCGGTTGGAGACGGCGACGAACTTGCCCGGTTCCTCTTCGAGCTGCTCGGAGCTGCGGCGGATGTAGGCGGTGGTCTTGCCGGCGTCGCCGATTCCCTCGGTTTCGGTGAAGACGACCTGACGGTAGGTGTCCTCGACGAAATCGCCGACCGGGCCGACCGCCTCCCAGCGCTCCTTGCCACGGTGGAAGATCGGGGCCACGGCGAAGCCGACCGCGGGCAGCACGATGGCGGCCCCGGCGAGACCGCCGATGCCCTGTACCGCAACGGTAAAGGCCTTGCGGCGAGTCATCGACTCGCCCTCGAAGTAGCCAGGCGGCTCGGGCGCTGGGCGCTCCGGCCGACCGCTTGCCTCGGCCCCGTTCTGCTTGTCCGATTCGTCGCTCAACAGCTCAACCTCAGGAAAACGGAGTCTATTGACTCACGCCCCTTCGCGGCTGCGATCGTCGCGGCCGCCGACCGCAAAGGCGGCGGAACGCCATAGTTGAGCGGTCTCGTCGACCCGGTCCTCGGCGTGCAACTGGGCGCAACGGCCGATCAACTCGCCGAGCACGGCGACCGCGTCGGCGTCGCCGAGGGCGGCGAGGCGCTCGATGCCGAGCGCGTAGAGATAGTCGCCGGCGAGCAGGGCGAGGTCTTCGTCACAGCCGCTGAGCAGGCGTGGCTCGCCGTAGTGCAGCAGGTAGCCCTCGCGCACGGCCTCGACCACGAAGGCGTACTCGCCGGGAGCGGCGGCGGAGCGGGGCCCGAGGGCGGCGAGCAAGCCGAAGACCGGTCGCTCGCTTGAACTGACCACGCGGGCTGAGAGCTCCTCGGCACCGCGCAGTCGCTCGGCGAGCCGCTCGAGCGTGCCGGCAAGCTCAGTCATCGAGCGTCTCATCGAGCGCTTCGGCCACCGCTTCCAGGGTCCGGTCGGTTGTCGCCTCGTCGTGGGCGAGGGAGACGAACCAGGCCTCGAACTGCGAGGGGGGCAGGTACACGCCGCGCGCCAGCATCGCCCGGCAGAAGCGAGCGTGAGCATCGAGGTCGCAGGCTGCCGCCCCGGTGAAGTCGCCGACCGGGTCGGGACTGAAGAAGAGAGTCAGCAGACCGGGGACCGAAGCCAGCTGCAGCGGCCGGCCCTCCGCCAAGATGGCGAGGCCGGCGCGGAGGCGCTCGGTCAGCTCCCCGAGGCGCTCGTAAGCGGGAGCGTCGAGCTGGCGCAAGGTGGCGAGGCCGGCGGCGGTTGCCAGCGGGTTGCCGGAGAGGGTGCCCGCTTGGTAGACGTCGCCGGCCGGGGCGATCCGCTCCATCAGCTGTCGCGGTCCGGCGAAGGCGGCGGCGGGGAGACCGCCGCCGAGAACCTTGCCCAGCACGGTCAGGTCAGGTTCGACGCCGTAGAGCTGCTGCGCGCCGCCGGCAGCAACCCGGAAGCCGGTGATCACCTCGTCGAAGATCAGCAGGGCGCCAGCGGCGCGAACTGCCGAAGCGGCATGCTCGAGAAATCCGTCCTGCGGCGGGACGACCCCCATGTTGGCGGCAATCGGCTCGAGGATCACAGCGGCGACCGGGTGCTCGGCGAGGGCCTGGTCGAGCGCCGCTTGGTCGTTCCACGGCACAACCACGGTGCCGGCGGTCTGCGCCGCGGTGACCCCTGGGGTCGCCGGCAGCGCCAGCGTCGCGACTCCGGAACCGGCCTCGGCGAGCAGGCCGTCGGAGTGGCCGTGGTAAGCGCCCGCGAACTTGACGATGACCTCGCGGCCGGTGGTGGCGCGGGCGAGCCGGATCGCGCTCATCGCCGCCTCGGTGCCGGAGCTGGTCATGCGAATCATCTCGGCGCTGGCGACGCGACCGACCACCTCTTCAGCCAACTCGACCTCGGCAGCAGTGGCGGCGCCGAAGCTGGTGCCGCGCTCGGCGGCCGACTCGACCGCCGCCAGCACGGCAGGGTTGGCGTGGCCGAGGATCAGCGGGCCCCAGGAACCGACCCAGTCGAGGTAGCGGTTGCCGTCGACGTCGACCAGCTCACAGCCCTCGCCGCGCTCGATGAAGATCGGCTCCCGCCCGATCTGCCGCATATCCCGCACGGGGCTGTTAACTCCCCCGGGAAGCACCTTCACCGCCCTCTCGTACAGCTCGGAAGACCGAGACACGCTAGATGCCAGGTCCGGCAGGGGTGGAGCGTCTTGCACTTTTTCGTCGTGAGCTAGAGGCGCCAGCCCGGTCCTCTCCACCGAAAAAGTTAAGCGGAACCCCTGCCGGGCCTGGCATCTACGAGTGCTCCTCTTCCCAGCGCCGATAGTCGTCGGTGAAGTAGTGAAGCCGGATCTTCTTGTACTCGGTCGAGGAGTAGAGGGTGGCCCGATCGTCGGGGCCCATGCCGCAGTCCTCGGCGATCGAGTCGAGGACTGCGTCGCACTCCTCCTTGGAGCGACCGTGCGCCATCGTGAAGACGCTGTAGGGCCAGTCCTCGTAGGTGGGGCGCTGGTAACAGTGGGAGATGCCGCGGAAGGAGGCCATGCGGCTGCCGGTCGCCATGATCTCCGCCTCGGGCACCTTCCAGACGCCCATGCCGTTGGCTGAGAAGCCCGCGCGGCGATGGAAGAGAATCGCGGCGACTCGGCGAAGCAGCTTGCGGTCGACCATGCCACCGAGCTGCACGAGCAGCTCCTCGGTCGTCATTCCCAACTCGGCCGCGGCCGCGTCGTAGGGGCGCTCGACCGCCTCCATCGGCCCTTGCAGGGCCCGGATCACGGCGATGTCGCGCTCGTCGTAGGGCTGCGCCTCGAGCTCGCGCGGCGGGGCGGCGTCGACCGCCGCTGCGGCGAGAGCGTCGGTGCCCTTCTCCATCTCCAAGTTCATGTTGATCTTGAACAGGGTCAGGGTGGGGAGCTCGCGCATCGACTCGGCGCCGGTCTCACGCATCAGCGCCTCCAGCGTCCCCGCCAGGCCGAGCTCGGAGTCAGGCGGAGTTGCAATCGTGAACCAGAGGTTGAAGTCGTGAGTGCGCAGGTAGTTGTGCGAAACGCCTGGGTGGGAGTTGACGATCTGGGCGGCGCGATGAGGATGCTCGCTGTCTACCTTGGCGGCAACCAGCATCGAGTCGTAGCCGAGCGCGCGGGTGTCGAAGATCGGCGTGATCTCGCGGATGATCCGCTCGTCGAGCAGCCGTCGGGTGCGGGCGAGGACGTCGTCGAGCTCGAGCTCCGCCTCGGAGGCAACGAGGGCGAAGGGCTCGGGATCGAGCGGGAAGCTCGACTGCAGCAGGTTCATCAGCCGCTTGTCGGTCTCGTCGAGCGGAATCGCGGCGCCGTCCTTACGCGAGCGCGCCTTCGATTGCGGGACCTTTACCGAAGCCACGCGGCGGCCTCCTTGGCGTAATAGGTGACGATCGCGTCGGCGCCGGCGCGGCGGATCGAGGTCAGGGTCTCGAGCACGGCGGCACGCTCGTCGATCCAGCCTTGCTCAGCCGCGGCCTTCAGCATCGAGTACTCGCCGGAGACGTGGTAAGCGGCCAGCGGGGCCCCAGTCGCGTCCTTGACCCGGCGCACGACGTCGAGGTAAGGGGTGGCCGGCTTGACCATCAACATGTCGGCGCCCTCCTCGAGATCCAGTTCGGCCTCCCGCACCGCTTCCGCCGCGTTGGCCGGGTCCATCTGGTAGCCACGGCGGTCACCGAACTCGGGAGTCGAGTCGGCCGCGTCGCGGAAGGGGCCGTAGAAGGCGGAAGCGTACTTGGCGCTGTAGGCAACGATCGGCACACCGGCATGGCCCTCTTCGTCGAGCTGGTGGCGGATCGTGCCGACCCGGCCATCCATCATGTCGCTGGGGGCGACCGCGTCGGCGCCGGCCTCGGCGTGGGAGATCGCGATTTTCGCCAGCAGCTCGACCGTGATGTCGTTGTCGACCTCGCCGTCGCGGACGAAGCCGCAGTGGCCGTGCGAGGTGTACTCGCAGAGGCAGACGTCGGTGATCACAGTGAGGTCGGGATGGGCCTCCTTGAGGGCACGAACCGCCATCTGCACCACGCCCTCGTCGTCGTATGCGCCCGAGCCGGACTCGTCCTTGGCGGCGGGGACGCCGAAGAGCAGAACGGTGCCGACGCCGGCGGTCGCGATCTCGGTCGCCTCCGCAACCAGCTCGGAGATCGAGAAGCGCTCGATGCCGGGCATCGAGTCGACGTCTTCGCGGACGTTCTCGCCGGCAACTACGAAGAGGGGCTGGATCAGGTTGCGCGGCGAGAGCTCGGTCTCGCGGATCAGGCCGCGCAGAGACTCGGTGCGCCGGAGGCGGCGCATGCGGGTGGCGGGGAACGGCATTGAGAGCGAGTTTAAGGGAGGGAGGCGGGTGCCCCTGTCCCAGACGCCGGCTGCGCCGGCTTGAGTGTCTGGGACAGGGGCACCCGCCTCCCTTGCTCAAGCGCGGTCTAACAATCCGATTCCCGGCTACGGATAGCTTTCGGCGGCAATGGATGCGGGGACAGGGACTGCTGCAGCCGTGATTGAGGCCCGTGGGCTGGTCAAGCGGTTCGGCGAGCGCGAAGCGCTGCGGGGGGTCAGCTTCGAGGCCGCTGCGGGTGAGCTGGTGGCAGTCATCGGGCCGAACGGGGCCGGCAAGACCACGCTGCTTTCGATCCTGGCGGGGATCTCCAAGCCCGATGGTGGCGAAGTCCACGTGCCCGAGGGTGAGGTGGGTTGGGTGCCCCAGCAGGCCGCCCTCTACCGGCAGCTCACGGTGGAGGAGAACCTCCTGTTGTTTGCGCGGCTGGAGAAGCACGCGGACCCACAGGCTTCGGTCGCGGAGATGTTGGAGCTGACCGGGCTTGGGGAGCGGCGGGGAGACGTCGTGGCGCGGTTGTCTGGCGGCAACCAGCAGCGGATCAACATTGCGATCGGGCTGCTGGCGCGGCCTTCGGTGTTGCTGCTCGACGAGCCGAGCGTGGGGCTCGATCCGCGGCAGCGGGCGCGGTTGTGGGAGTTCGTCTCGGCGCTGGTGGCGGAGCGCGGGACGACGGTGATCTTCTCTACCCACGACATCCAGGAGGCCGAGCGCTACGGCAAGCGGTTGCTGGTGCTCGCCGACGGCGAGGCGCTCTTCGACGGATCCGCCGACGGGCTGCGGGGGGCGGTGCGCGAAGAGGCGCCCGAGGCCGCCTCGCAGGATTTCGAGACCGCCTTCGTCGCCTACCTTCACCACCGCGGGCACTGATGCGCTGGCTGCTGCTCAAGGACCTGCAGATCCTCCGGCGCTCGCCTCTGCAGGCGTTCCTGCTCGTCGCCTACCCGGTGCTGATCGCCGTCCTCGTCGGCTTCGCGATCTCGCGCTCGCCGGACAAACCGCGTGTCGCCCTGCTCAACGAGGTACCGGCCGAATCGCGCGTTGCCGTGGGCACCACCGAGCTTCCTGACATCGGCGTCAACGACCGGATCTGCGCCCGGGTCGAGTGCGTCAAGGTGAACAGCCACGCTGAGGCCGTCGACGCGGTCAGCTCCGGCGACGTGCTCGCGGCACTGATCCTGCCCGCCGACCTGGTCGACCGGATCAACTCGCTCTCGACGCCCTCGCCGAGCACGCCGGAAGTCGAAGTGATCCTCAATGAGGAGGACCCGGTCAAGGCGCGGCTCGTCAATGACCGGATCAACGCGCTGCTGACCCAGGCCAACCTGGTGATCGCTCGCCGGATCGCCCACGAAGGCGGCAAATTCGTCGGCCTCGTCGTCAACGGCGGTCAGTTCACGGTGCTCGGACAGGCGATCCAGATCCTCGGCCTCGGCAATACGGCCCGCATCCTCCACGCCGTGCGGGCTGCCCTACCGCCGGGTGAGTTGCGCAAGTCGCTCGACGAAGTGCTTCGCTTCACCACGCTCACCCGCAGCAACCTCGGCACCGCCGGCACTCTGCTGACCAGGCTGACCCAGCCGATCGCGGTGGACAAGCAGGTGGTCAACGCCTCGACCCCGCCGCTCGAAATCTTCGCGATCGCCGTCGCCGCGACCTTCACGCTCGCCTTCGTCACGGTGCTGCTGGTCGCCGGCTCGCTGGCGTTGGAGCGGGAGGAGAACGCCTTCCCGCGTCTGACCCGGGGCCTGGTCTCACCCGCGGCGCTGCTGACCGAGAAGGTTGCGCTCGGGGTCGCGGTCGGCCTGCTCGTGACCCTCTTGATGCTGGCCGGCCTCGCCTTCTTCGTCCCCCTGCACTGGAGCCGCTTCGGGCTCTGGCTGCTGGCGATCCTCGCCGGTGGTGCCGGGCTGGGGGCCGCCGGGGCGGCGCTTGGTGCCGCTGCCCGGGAAGTGCGGGCGGTCTCCCTGCTCGCCTTCATGGTCACCCTGCCGGTGGCCTTCCTTTCGCTGATCCCCTCCGGCACGGTGGGGCCGGCCTTGAACGACGCGATCGAGGTGATCGCCGCGCTCTTCCCCTTCAAGCCGGCGCTGCAAGCGATCACCGGCGCGCTCGACCCTGCCGGTCCGAGCATCGCCGGGGCGCTGCTTCACCTCGGCATCCTGATCCTTGCCTACGGTCTGCTCGCTCGCCTCGCCCTGCGTCGCTTCAGCACCGTCTGAATGCTCCCAGTGGCGCCGGGCTAGGCCGGCGAGAGGGGTCGAGCCGGAAGCTGGGCCGAACGGGCTTGGGACAGGTCGGGGTCGGTGACGTTGGCGAGGACGAAAGTCGCGAGGCTGTCTTCAGGGCAGAGCGAGGACCTGACCCACTCGATCGCCTCCGGCTCACTGATCGCAGTCAGCGTTCTACCGCTCGCCGCAACTGCCGCGAGTGAGACCTCGGTGCCGTCGATGAGGAGGCAGCCGTGGCGGCTGATGTAGGCCGATACCTCGCTCAGCTCCTCACCGTCTTCAAGCCGGCACTCGATGCCCTCCAGCAGCTGCGGTTCGTAGTTCGGCTCGGTCGCCGAGATGACGCCGATCTGGGCGCTGGTCATGTAGATGACGTGGACCCTGACCTCGGTCCCAGGGCTGCGCTGAAGGGTCGCGGGCAATGCTCCGTAGGGAGATAGGTGAGAGGAGTAGACGACGTCGAACTCGCTGAGCCGGGCGGGGACGACGAGCACCGGCTGGTCGCTGAGCGCGAGCTTTCGCGAAAGCACCCGGGGGGCGGCGTTCGAGCCGTAGGCCAGCACCGGCGTGCGCGCGTCGCGATCGATCTCGATCTCGGTCGGGTCGAGAGTCTGGTGCCCGAGCTGGACGAAGGGCTCCGACGGCGCGCCGTAGGGATAGCCCAGGGCGCGCTCGACCACGTCGTTTCGCTCGTTCACCCTGCACACCCTTTCGCAATTGCGCGGATAGGGTCAACGCCATGAAGGTGCTCTTCATCGGCGACGTGGTCGGCGGACCCGGGCGGCGCGGTCTCGCCGCGGCGATGCCAGAGCTGCACGAGCGCTTTGCGCCGGAGATGGTGATCGTCAACGGCGAGAACTCCGCCGGCGGCATGGGGATCACGGAGAAGACCGCCAAGGCGCTCTTCGAGGCCGGCGCCGACGTGATCACGAGCGGCAACCACGTCTACCGGCATCGTGAGGTCTACGGATTCCTCAACCGCAGCGACCGCCTGATTCGCCCCGCCAACTACCCCTATGCCAACCCCGGCCGCGGCTACACGGTGGTCGAGCTGGGTGGGCGTCGCTGTGGCGTGATCAACCTCAGTGGCGCCATCGGCCTGCGGGTGGCGCGCTCGCCCTTTCACGAGGTCGACAACATCCTCGAGAAGATCGAGGCTGACTTCGTCATCGTCGATTTCCACGCTGAGGTGACCAGCGAGAAGGTGGCGATGGGGTGGCACCTCGACGGGCGCGTCGCGGGCGTGCTCGGTACGCACACTCATGTGCCGACGGCGGACGCCAGGGTGCTGCCGCAAGGGACGGCGTTCATCTCCGACGTCGGCATGACCGGCTCGCGAACGAGCGTGCTCGGAGTGAAACCGGAGCTGATCCTCGAGTCGATGATCACCCAGATGCCGGTCAAGTTCGAGACGGCCGAAGAGGACGTTTGGGTGATGGGGGCGGTGGTCGACGTCAACGAGCGAGGGCTGGCTGATTCGATCACTCCAGTGATGGTTCCGGCTCCTGCATCTTGAGCGTGGGGGCAGTTCGGTCACCCATCGCCGGACGCGCAGCCGGAGGCTGCGCTGAGTGTCCGTCGACGGGCGACCGAACTGCCATTCCGACCAAAAGCAGGGGGTAGAACCAGACGATGTAGAGGTAGAACCAATGCTGCATGGTTAGCTGGACGCCGATTAGGAGCGCCGCGCCCAGCGCCGCTACTTGGAAGAGCTTCTTGTCCTTGGGCCACCAGGCAAATGCGATGGCTAGGGCGGCGACTGCGATCTGGATGGTGAGGCGGAGGGGCTCCAGGGAGGGGACTTGGCCCCAGATGCTGAAGGGGGAGTCGCGGCCGGATTGGTAGGCGATGGTGCGGTCGTAGACGGTGTGGAGGCCGGGGTCGATTGCAGGCCAGAGCAGCAGCAGTGCGGTGATCCCGATGAAGGCCACAACGAACGCTCCCAGCCCGCGGGTCCTGTCATAGGGCAGGGGGGCCTGCGGGCGAGGTGTTCGTCCTCGACCCCCCTGCCCTATGCCACCCGCGGGAGGGACGTAAGTGGCAAGCATCGGGATCAGGACGACTGGAGCAACCTTCGCCAAAGTCGCCAGCGCTGCCATCACTCCCCGTGCGGCTGGTCGAGCGAGGACGAGGAGAGTGGCGACCAGGAGCATTGCCACCAGGGAGTCGTTGGAGTTGGAGAGCAGGGTGAAGGCCGTGTAGGGGTAGGCGGCCCAGCCGAAGGCGAGGGTGGCGCCGAGCTCGTTGCCAGCGGGCCCGGGACGGATACGGCGTCCGAGGAAGATCAGCAGGGCGAAGGTGGCGAGGTCGAAGAAGACGGCGGCGGCATGGGCGGCCGGCAGGTCGTTCCAGCTTCCCGACCAGGGCCAGATTCGCTCGAACGGCACGTAGGCGAGGTAGTTGACCGGCCCGTAAGTGTCGCCCTGGGAGACGTCTTCCGGGAAATTGTCGTAGAGCGGTTCGCCGTGGACGATGCGGCTGGCGCCGACCTCGCTGGCGTAGCCGACGTCGATCACCCCCGAGTCGGTCATGTTGAGCCCGACCCGGAAGCCGATCAGGAAGAGGGCGGCGATCAGCAGCCAAGCCGCCGGCCAGCGCGGCCGGATCCCCCCTCCCCTGCCCCGCATTCCGATCCAGAGGGCGCGGGCGAAGAGGTAGGTGAGCGGGAGGTACTGGAGCGGGACCGAGAGGCCGATCTCGGCGCGGTTGAAGAAGAAGTTGGAGGCACCGAAGCCGAGCAGGACGAGCAGATCGAGGTTGGCCATGCGCCCGAGGCGGCGCCAGTCGAGCAGGCCGAGCAGGAAGATCGCGCAGAGGGGGAGAAAGACGTAAGGCGCGTTGAGCTTGTGGCCGAAGGCGCCGGAGTAGCCGCGTGCCATCTTCCAGGCGACCTGGTAACCGGTCCAGGACTCGCGCACCAGCCCGGTAGTGGGGTCAACGATGACCAGCGCCACCTCCTTATCGTCAGCGAAGTAACCGACCTCCCAATTGCCATCGACCTTGTTGGTGGTGTGGGTCAGCTCGCCGTTGGCCCGTCGCTCCTCGATCACCTTCGAATCTCGATTGGCGCTTCGGACCGCCTCCGAAGCTTCCAACTCCGCATGCGCCGTGGCCGGAACGAAGAGCAGGAGGAGTAGGACAGACAGCGTTACTCCGGCGGGCCGGCGACTCACGTCAGTCCAAAGTGCTCGCGCACCACGGGGGCGACGTCGCTGAGCGTCCACTGCTCGCGCTCGCTCGCCTCGCTGGGGCCGCAGCCGACGAAGAGCAGCGGGCCGAGCGAGTCGCCGGCGTGGAGCGAGCCGTGGCTGCCGCCACCGGCGTGGGTGACACCGCCCCAGTCGACCGCCTCGAATCCCGGTGCCAGCGAGAGCAGGAAGTCGCCGGCGTGGGGAGCGCTCAGCGCCGACCAAACACGGGCGAGCGGATCGGGGTAAGCCTCGCTGCGGAGCTGGGCGCCTTCGACCAATGCCTCGATCGCCTCCAGGTCGCCCTCGACCTGCCAGCCAGCGCCGCGCAGGTCGGTGATCGGCCCATCGGGGCAGAAACTGAGTCGCTTCTCCCCCCTTTCGATCACGGCACGGCATCCCGCGCCCGGCGCGCCCGGCTCGGTTCTCACCAGCGGCTGGCCCTCGGCATCCTCGAGACGACAGACGAGGTCGACGCCCTCGATCACGGTGAGCGCCCGGCGCAGCTCCTCCGGGTCAGCGCGGCCGGCTTTCCCTGGCAGCAGATAGACGTAGGCGGCGCGGCCGGTTGGGCTGACCGCGATCTGGGCCGGCTCGGGATCCGACTCGGACGGCTGCAGCACCGTCCACTCGCGGGAGAGCAGTTCGGCCAGCGGCAGCCCCCGGTGTACCGGGGTCTGCGCATGGTCGGCGAGCAGGATCACGGCGTAGCGAGCGAGGAACTGGTCGAGCCCACCCGCAGCCTCGACCAGTTTGCCGAAGCAGTGATCGGCCTTGGCGATCGACTCGGTGCTCGCCTCCGGACCGTGGCGGTGCGAGTAGTTGTCGTTGTCGGGCAACGAGAAAAGCAGGAAGTCGAAGTCGTCGGACTTGATCAGCTCGGCCGAGCAGCAAGCCGAGTAACCGTCGCGGTTGCCGGGGATCGAGGTCGACTTGCAGGGAACCTCGCGGCTGGCGTAGAGGTCACCGTAGAAGAGCTCGCCCGGCCCCCAGGTGTGGTGGCGGAACTTGAGCCTGGTCGCGTCGACCGCGCGTCGCAACAGCCCCTCGAGTGAGACCTGGTGACGGTGGCGACCCCGGTAGATCAGGAAGGGCGTGCAGGCGGTGCGCAGGCCAGCGTCGTCGAGCTGCTCGAAGAGCGTCTCGACCCCCGGGTTCAGGTGAGCGAGGTTCATGTTGTAGACGAGGTCATAGAGCGAGCGGAAAACGCCGAAGGCTCGGGTCGCCTCCAGCGAAGAGCCGTACTCGACGTAGCGCCGCTCGAGTCGGTGGTACCAGTTCATGCCGCTGATCCAATGGCCATCGGCACCGCGGCCGGTGACCATCTCGGCGCTGGCCACCGGCGTTACGGAGGGGAAACTGGAGACGCAGTCGGGGACGAGGACGCCGCGCTCGATCAGAGCGCCGAAGGTCGGGGCGCGGCCCTCGGCAACCGTGCGTTCCAGCATGTCGGTGCGCAGCGAATCCACATAAGTGAGGATCAGCTTCTTGGTGGGCATCGATGGCAATGATGCCGGGCTTTTCTGCTTTGGCGACAAGGGCTTGGCTTAGGACCTACCCCGGTGGGGGTGGAACGTTTTAGCCTTTTCGTCGTGAGCTAGAGCCAGCCCGGCGCTCCTTCACCGGAAAGGCGAAGTGGAACCCCCACCGGGGTAGGTCTAACGCAATACCCGCAGGCCGGCGTGTTTGCGCTGGGCCCGCCTGCGTCTCGAGATTCCCAGCCAGGCGAGCGCGGCGACCACGAGCAGCGTGGCGGGGGAAATCAGGATCGCTACCGCCACGACGATCAGGGCGGCCAGTGAGACGAGGAAGGCGAGGGCACCTCCGCCGCTGCCCTCGCGGCGGCCGGCGGAGCTGACCACGTCGCTGACCACGAGACAGGCGAAGACGGCGCCGACCAGGCAGAAGAAGGCCCCGGCGACCGAGCGGACGTCAGCGGTTCCGGCGAGCAGAAAGCCGACGACGATCGCGATCACGCCGGCGAGGATCGTCATCCGGCCGCGGGCGGAGCCGTGCGTGCCGGTGGTGCCGGCGAGCATCCCGATTGCGATGCCGATGCCGAGCTCGAGGCAGATGCCGGAGAAAGATCCCACGCCGAAAACCTAACTCCCCGGGCGCCGCGGCGCGGATTCGGCACACTGTCCCAATGCCCGAACCGCCCCACCGGCGCCGTGCGCACGCCAGCAGCAGCGACCTGGAGCGCTACGCGGGCCTCTTCGCCGAGCGCACGCGGGTGATGCGTTCCTCGGCGATGCGCGATTTGATGGCGGTGACGGCGCGGCCCGAGGTGATCTCGCTGGCCGGTGGATTGCCCGACACCTCGACCTTCCCGCCCCAGACCTTCGCGGCCCAGATGACCCGCATCGCGCAGGAGTCGGCGGCCGAGGCGCTGCAGTACGGGCCGACCGAGGGCTTCAGCGAGACGGTCGACTGCATTGTCGAAGTGATGGGGGCCGAGGGAATGCTTCCCGACCCCGATGACGTGATCGTCACCACCGGCGGCCAGCAGGCAATCGATCTGATCAGCAAGGCGCTGGTCGATCCGGGTGACGTGGTGATCTGCGAGGCCCCGACCTACCCCGGTGCGATCCCGGTCTTCTGCAGCTACCAGGCCGAGACGATCCAGATCGAGTGCGACGGCGAGGGGATGAAGATCTCCGAACTCGAGGACACCCTGGAGCGGCTCGATCTCGAAGGTCGCCGGCCCAAGTTCATCTACTCGGTCCCGACCTTCCAGAACCCGGCGGGGGTGACGATGTCGCTGGAGCGCCGGCGGCGCCTGGTCGAGCTCGCCCGCTCGCGCGAGCTACTTGTGGTCGAGGACAACCCCTACGGACTGCTGCGCTTCGGCGGCGAGGCGCTGCCACCGCTCTACCAGCTCGACGGCGGCGACTTCGTCCTCTACATCGGAACCTTCTCGAAGATCCTCTCCCCCGGGATCCGCCTCGGCTGGGCGGTGGCGCCGCCGCCGGTGATGGAGAAGGTCGTGCTGGGCAAGCAGGCCTCGGACCTCTGCACCTCGACCCTGACCCAGTACTTCGTCCGCGAGTACTTCAGCGGTGGGCGCTGGCGCGAGTACGTCGCCAGCCTGGCCGAGCTCTATCGCGGCCGGCGCGACACGATGATCGAGGCGCTCGATCGCTACTTCCCGCCCCAGGCGAGCTGGACCGAGCCCGACGGCGGCCTCTTCATCTGGGCCACCCTCCCCCCCTTCATCGACACCAGCGACCTGCTCGCCAAGGCGCTGCGCGAGGACGTCGCTTTCGTGCCCGGGCAAGCCGCCTATGTCGACGGTCGCGGCCGCAACTCGATGCGGCTCAACTTCTCCGGCAGCGACGACGACGAGATCCGCGAGGGCATCCGGCGGATCGGCAAGGTGATCGAGGCCCAGGTCGAGCTCTACGGAGCGCTGACCGGGAGACCGCATATGCCCGCAGGCGCAGCCGAGGACACGGGCGGAATTGATTCACCGTCGAATCCGGCGCCGTCCATATCTGATTCCTCGGAGACGGATTCGACGGTCGTCCCCTTCAGGAAGGCCGAGGGCGCTTGAAGGTTGCCGTGCTCAAAGGCGGCCGTTCGCTGGAGCGCGGCATCTCGCTGCGCTCCGGGGCGCGGGTCGAAGACGCGCTGGAGCGGCTCGGGCACGAGGTGCTGCCGCTGGAGGCAGATGGGAACCTGGTCAAGCGGCTGGCGGCGGAGCGGCCCGAGATCGCCTTCGTCGCCATGCACGGTCCCGGCGGTGAGGACGGCACCGCGCAGGAGCTGCTCGAACTCCTGGGGATTCCCTTCACTGGCCCCGGCGTTGCGGCCTGCGCTCGCTGCATCGACAAGGTTCTCGCCAAGCACGAGCTGCGCTCGGCGGGGATCCCGACGCCCGACTGGTTCGCCTTCAACGAGACCGCTTTTCGCGAGCTCGGTGCCGCCGACGCGCTCGGCGGACTCGAGGAACGGCTCGGCTTCCCGCTCGTGGTCAAGCCCAGTCGTGGCGGCTCGGCCCTCGGGATCAAGTTCGCCGAGAACTGGTTCGACGTTCCCGAGGCACTGGTCTCGGCCTTCAGCTACGACGACCGGGTCCTGCTCGAGCGTTTCGTCGACGGTCGCGAGCTGGCGGTCAGCGTGCTCGGTGGCGAGGCGCTGCCCGTGGTCGAGGCGATCCCCCAGAGTGGTGACAGTTATGACTTCGAGGCTCGCTATGAGATCGGCCGCACCTCGTTCGTCTGTCCCGCTGAGCTGACGCCGGAGGAGACGGTGGCAGTGACCGAGGCCGCGCTCGGCGCCTATCGGGCGCTGGGCTGCGCGGGCTTCTCGCGGGTTGACTTGATCCTCAACGAGGCGGGCCCGCAGGTGCTCGAGGTCAACGCAATTCCAGGCCTCACCGACACCAGCCTGCTCCCCCAGGCGGCCGAGGCGGCGGGTATGTCGTTCGAGGATCTCGTTGAAAAGATCCTCGAATTGGCCGTAGACGGCGACCGGTCAAGTAGGTCGGGGGATGCAGGGAGGCTGACGAGGGGAGCGCACACTGGTGCGTGACCCGAGGAAGCCGACTGAAGACCCCGAGATACGCAGGCTGGGCGCCGTCTACTAGGAGTCTTCGCCTTTGGCGAAGTCGTCGGGCGTGACCTCGTCGAGGAACTCTTTGAATTTGTCGACGACCTCCTCGGTGTCCTCGACGTCGTGCTCGAACTCGATCGCCGACTCCTCGATCACGTCCTCGTCAGCGAAGATCGGCGCCGAGACGCGTACGGCGAGGGCGAGGGCATCGGACGGGCGCGAGTCGATCTCCATCTCGGTGCCGTTGATCGAGACCGTGATCGAGGCGTAGAAGGTGTTGTCGCGCAGCTCCGTCACCGAAACGCGCTCGCATTTGGCATCGAGCTGCTCGAGCACGTCAGAGAGCAGATCGTGCGTCATCGGCCGTGGCGTCGAAGCACCCTGCAGCTTCATCAGGATCGCCGCCGCCTCCGGGTGCCCGATCCAGATCGGCAGGAACTTGTTGCTGTCAACGGTCTTCAGCAAGACGATCGGCTGCTTGCCGACCATGTCAAAGCTGACGCCGTAGATCTGCATCTGTTGCACGAGTGGGCGATCCTGGATTCGAACCAGGGACCTCGTCCTTATCAGAGACGCGCTCTAACCAACTGAGCTAATCGCCCGGAGCCAAGCGGAAAGGATAGCGGGGGAATCGTGCCCGGCCGGGGCTCAGGTTCAGCGCCGGCGGCGGTTGAGGCTGCGGGCCAGGGCGTGCGCCTCATCGAGGTCGTTGAGGCGGATCTCGAGCGCGATCTCCCCTCCCCTCGGGCGCAGCTTGACCTCGTGGCCGATTGCCGACTCGAGTTTGTCGGCGGCGGCGCGCAGCGCCTCTGTCTCCTCGGGCGCCAGCTGCGCCCTGGAACCACTCGGCCTTTTTGGCTGGCCAGCCAGCTTAGCCCTGTTCTCGGTCTCGCGAACCGACCAACCGGCGCGAACCGCGTCGCGGGCGAGGCGGCGACGCACGTCGTTGCCTTCGGCCGCCAAGAGGGCGCGGCCGTGACCCTCGCTCAGATCCCCGGACTCGAGCAGCTCCAGCGCCTCGTCGGGGAGGTCGAGCAAGCGGATCAAGTTGGAGACGGCGGGGCGGCTGCGGCCGACTCGACGGGCCAGCTCCTCCTTGGAGAGACCCAGTTCGTCGACCAGGGCTGCGCAAGCCCGGGCCTCGTCGACCGGGTTGAGGTCCTCGCGGACCATGTTCTCGATCAGCGCCACCTGTAGCCGCTCGGCGAGCTCTTGGTCGCGGACGACGGCGGGGACCTTGGCCAAGCCCGCCGCCTGGGCCGCTCGCCAGCGGCGCTCGCCGGCGATCAGCTCGTAGCTGCCGTCGGGGAGGGGGCGGACCAGCAACGGCTGCACGATTCCGTTGGCCTCGATCGAAGAGGCCAGGGCGGCCAGCGACTCGGGGTCGATTTTGGTGCGCGGCTGGTTGGGGTTTGGCTTGATCAGCTCGGTGGGCAGCTCGCGCAGCTCACCGGCCTGCTCGGGGCTGGCTTCGGGCAAGATCGCCGCGAGGCCGCTGCCGAGGCCGCGCTTTTTGGCGCGCTTGGTTGCGCTAGCCACGCTCGGCCAGCTCCTCGGCAAGGGCTCGGTAAGCATCGGAACCGCGCGAGTGGGGCGAGTGGTCGATCACGGGCAGGCCGTAGCTTGGCGCCTCAGCGACCCGGACGCTGCGCGGTATGACGGTCTCGAAAACCATCTCGGGAAAGTGCTGGCGCAGTTCACGCTCGACGTCGCGCGCCAAGCGCGTGCGCTCATCGTGCATGGTGACCAGGAGACCCGACACCTCCAGCGCCGGGTTGAGCTCGCGGCGGATCATCGCCAGCGTGTCGAGGAACTGGACCAGGCCCTCGAGGGCCAGGTACTCCGCCTGGACCGGCACGACGACGCGGTCGGCGGCGGTGAGGGCGTTGACGCTGACCGGTCCGAGCGAGGGCGGGCAGTCGAGCAAGGTGTAGGCGAAGCGCTCGCGGACCGGTCCGAGGCGATCGCGCAGGCGCGTCTCGGACCCCTCGATCCGCGGCAGCTCGACCGCGGCGCCAGCCAGGTCGCGGTTCGCCGGGACGAGCCAAAGGTTGTCCGGTCCAGCCGGACGGGCGGCCTCCGCAACCGAGACCTCGCCGATCAGGCAGTCGTAGGAGGAGGGGTGCATGTCGCGCTCGCCACCCAGGGCGACGGTCGCGTTGCACTGCGGATCGAGGTCGACCAGGAGCGTTTGGGCGCCGGTAGCCGCCACGCAGGCGGCTACGTTGACCGCGGTCGTCGTCTTGCCGACACCGCCCTTTTGGTTCGAGATCGCGTAGACGACGCCCATTCAGCGCAGACTAGTCGCAGAGACCGGGAACTGCCCCAGCGGAGCCTATGTTCGCTTCGCTCACCAAAATAGAGCCGCTTCGCGGCTCGTAACTACCTTGCCGGGGGCCGCTTCGCGAGGCTCCGCTGGGGCAGTTCCCGGTCTCTAGCCATAGGGGCGCTTCTTGGCGATGCCGGGGCGACGCGGGAGATTCTCGGGGGTCGGGGCGAACTTGCGGATCAAGTGTAGGTGGCGATGCTCGCTGCCGGCGTAGGGCCCGACGTGGCGGATCTCCTCGGGGCGCATAGCCAACTTCTCGGCGGCCCGGGAGAGCTGGGACTCCTCATCGGGGTCGCGCTTGCCCTTCCAGGCGACGAGAGTGCCGCCATCTTCCAGCAGCGGCGAAGCGAGCTCGGCAAGGGTGGAGAGGCGGCCGACGGCGCGGGCGGTCACCGCGGCATAAGCCTCGCGTCCCTCGCCGGCGGCGAGCTCCTCGGAGCGGGCGTTGACGACGCGTGCGTTGGCGATTCCAGCGGCATCGATCGTGCGCTGGATGAAGTCGCACTTACGCCCCACCGACTCGATCAAATCAACCCGCGCGTCGGGCAGGGCGACAGCCAGCACAAGCCCCGGAAACCCAGCCCCAGAGCCAATATCCGCAATCCGTCCCACCGACGCCAGCTGCTCGAACTCAAGCCCAGTAAGGCTGTCAGCAACATGCACCCGCCAAGCTCTCTGCGGATCGGTAACAGAGCTAACCGACGCCCGCTCAGCATCCAGAAGCTCCAGGACACAAGTGATCGTCGCCCGTTGCGCTTCGTCGAGAAAGCGGTCCAGTAGGGGTGAAGCGTCTTGCACTTTTTCGCGAGGGGCCATGGTCCATAGCCGCAAGCGCGGCTCGAAAAAAGTTAAGCGGAACCCCTACTGGACCGCTTTCCTACTCGGAGACGAGGGGCGCGACGACCACGCAGCGCCTGGGCTCGTCCCCTTCGCTGTACGTCTCGACGCCGGAGCGCTCCTTCAAGTGCTCGTGTACGACGCGCCGCTCCTGAGCGCTCATCGGGTCCATCTCGATCGACTCGTTGCCACTGAGCGCCTGCTCTGCCGCGCGATCGGCCCGCACCGTCAGCGTCTCCTTGCGTCGCTCCCGATAACCCGCCGCGTCAACGATCACCCGCTTGCGCTCGCGCATGCCGCGGAATGCCGCCTGATAGGCAATCAGCTGCAGCGCGTCGATCGTCTGACCCCGCTTGCCGATCAGCAGCCCGTAATCCTCGTCACCCTCAACCGAAGCCGTGATCCGATCGTCGTCCTCGACGATCTCGACCTCCCCCTCGAGGTCCAGCTCGTCAAGCACCTCCTCAACGAGCTCCCGAACCCGCTCAGCGGGCTCCAGCGGCCAGTCGTCAGCTCCGGTCACGCCGCCAGTCTATGCGCGAAAGGCCGGCGGGTGAAAGCTTCTGTCTTTCCGGACCCGCAAACCCGGGCCAGGCTTGGAACAAGGGGGCTACTCAGCGCCGCTTCTTCTTCTTTTTGGGTGGTGGGGGCGGCGGCTTCGCGGCTGCCGCAGCGGCGATCGCCTCCGGCGTGGCCGTGACTGGTGCCGGAATCACGCGCTGGATCACGTATTGCTGGCCGATCGTCCAGAAGTTGGTGGTGATCCAGTAGAGGACGAGGCCGGCAGGGAAGCTGATCACGAAGGGGACGAAGATGAAGGGCAGGACCATCATCATCATCCGCTGGCTTTTGTCGGCGGTGACCGACATCACCAGGCCGGAAACCAGCTGGGTGCCCACGTAGAGCACGAGCAGGGCGATCAGTTCGCCGCCGGCGGCCTTTGCGGTCAGGTCATTGATGAAGAGGAAGGAGGCTTCCGAGCCACAGTGACCGGCTTCGCAGCCGATGTCGGCCGGAAGCTCGTGACGGAGGACGTAGAAGAGGGTGATGAAGACCGGCAGCTGGGCCAGCAGCGGGATGCAGGAGGCAAAGGGATTGACTTTGTTCTCCTGGTAGAAGCGCATCATCTCCTGCTGCATGCGCTGCCGATCGTTTTTGTATTTCGCCTGGATCTCTTTGATTTGCGGCTGCAGGGCCTGCAGCGCGCGCATCCCCTTCAACTGGCGATAGGTGAGCGGAATCAGCAGGGCGCGCGTGACGATCGTCAGGGCGATGATCGACATTCCCCAGCTCAGGCCGGCGCTGTCGTGGAAGAACTGCAGAACCGAGTTGGCGACGTCGATCAGCGGCTGCAGGATGTTCGCTGTCGGGATCACGTATGGACCTCACCGTGATGGACGGCGGGGTCAACCGGGCCTACTTTGAGCGTGAAGCGCCCTGGAACGGGATCGAAGCCGCCGTGGCTGAAGGGATTGCAGCGCAGCAGGCGCCAAGTCGCAAGAAGTGTCCCGCGGCCAGCCCCAAAGCGCCGGATCGACTCTGCTGCGTAAGACGAGCAGGTGGGCTCATAGCGACAGCGACGGGGAAAGGCCGGTGAAATCCGGCGCTGATAGGCATTGATCAGCACCAGCAGGGCGCGTTTCACGTGGAACGCTTCTTTCCCGGCGCGCCCGCAAGCGCCTCCTCAATGCTCGCCCTGACGCCAGACGATCCGTCGCGCTCGATCAGGTCGCCGATATCCGGACGGGCAACAAGAACGAAGTCGTGGCTCTCGGGAAGCTGGTCAGAAAGGCCCCAAAAGGTCTCGCGCAGGACGCGCTTGACCCGATTGCGGTCGACAGCACCGCCGACCTTGCGGCTGACCGAAACTCCCAGCCTCACCTCGCCGTCCTCCTCATCCCTGCGAGGAAAGCTGTAGAGAACGAGGTAGCGGGTGGCATGTGAGGATCCGTCGCGATAGACGCGGTCGAACTCGCCGCTGCGCGAGAGGCGGCGTCGTTTTGCCGCCATCTAGGGAGTGAGGCGCTTCCGGCCTTTGCGGCGACGGCGCTTGAGGATCGCTCGACCCCCACGCGTGCTCATTCGGGCCCGGAATCCGTGCGTCTTCGCCCGCTTCCGCTTCTTCGGCTGATAAGTCCGCTTCATCGGGCGTCGCAGTATACGGACGCGCCGCCAAGCGAGGGCGCTCGCCGCAAAAATGATTTCGGCGGCATTTGCGGGGGGGCCGATTTCGGCCCATCCGGGCGTCGCTATGGTCGGCCGCCGGTGCAGAATGACGCGGCCAGACAAGACCTCGACTCCCTGTGGAAGGACGTGCAGGCCCGGCTGCGGGCCTCCGTCCCGCCATCGACGTTCCAGCTTTGGCTGGAACCACTGAAGGTCGCCGGCAGTCACGCCGAGACGCTCCTCCTCTCTGCCCCCGAGGGGATTCGAGCTTGGACCGAGCGGCGCTACTCGGGCCTGATCCGCGAGGCGCTTGCTGGGGCTGGCTCGCAGCTGCGCAACGTCACCCTGATCACAGAAGGAGAGGAGGGTCAGGCCCAGGGAGGCTCTGCTCCCGGACTCGACCTCAACGCCAACTACAGCTTCGATCGCTTCGTCATCGGCGCCGGCAACCGCGCCGCTCATGCCGCCGCGTTGGCGGTGGCCGAGGCACCCTCGGAGGCCTACAACCCGCTCTTCCTCCACGGTCCCCCCGGACTCGGCAAGACGCACCTCCTGGTCGCGATAGCCAACTACCTGGCGACCTCTGCCCCTGCTCTCAACGTCCGCTACACGACGGCCGAGTGCTTCACCAACGAGTTCGTCACCGCGCTGCGCACGGCTGGTGCGGAAGAGTTCAAGCGACGCTATCGCGACCTCGACGTCCTGCTCGTTGACGACGTTCAATTCCTCGAGGGCAAGCGCCACACCGAGGACGAGTTTTTCCATACCTTCAACGCGCTTTACGAAGGCGGCAGCCAGCTCGTGCTCTCCGCCGATCGCATTCCCAGCGAGCTCTCGACCCTCGAGTCGAGACTGCGGGATCGTTTCGAGTGGGGCTTGACTGTGGCCGTGGAGCCGCCGAACCTGGCCACGCGCCTCACCGTTCTACGCCGCCTCGTTCGCGAGGCGGGCGTCGATGCCGAAGGTGACGTGCTCAACCAGCTGGCCCACCGGATCGACGTCAACGTTCGCCAGCTGCACGGTGCCCTCACCCGCCTGATTGCCCACGCCTCGCTGACAGCCAAGCCACTCAGCCCCGAACTGGTCGACGCCGTAATCCCCAAAACTGCGCCGGCGCCCGAAAAGGTTCCGGTCGACGAGATCCAGCACCAGGTCTCAGCCGCGTTCGGTATCTCGCGGGCGGAGCTCGTCGGCTCGACCCGGGCCGCCACCCCGCTCAGGGCTCGCCAGGTCGCGATCCTCCTCACTCGCGAGCTGACCGACCTCTCGCTGCCGCAAATCGGCCGTCTCTACGGCGGTCGCGATCACTCCACCGTGCTCAACTCAATCCGTCGTGCCGAAGCCCGCTGTGGCGAGGATGCTGTCCTCGCCACCCAGGTCAACGAGCTGCGGGTCGCGATCCACAGCAGCTCCACAGGCCGGCGCTGACGGCCGACGACACTGTAAGAATCAACGCTTTCCCACAAAGCCCTCCACACCCGGCTAACCGCTGGCCAATGCGGATTCACGGCGCTTTCCCAGCTTTTCCACAGGTACTAACTCAACTCGAGAAGGCATTGATCACTTGAAGCTGACAACCAAACGAGACGAGCTTGTCGCCAAGCTCTCAGTCGTCTCCAGAGCCGTATCGACACGCGCCGCCACTCAATCGCTCTCCGGAATCCTGCTCAGCGCCTCCGGGGATGGAGTCAGCCTCAGCGCTACCGACCTGGAGATGGGCTTGAAGACGGAGCTCGCCGCTGAGGTCGAGGGCGAAGGCTCAGTTCTCCTCCCCGGCCGCCTACTTGCCGAGGTCAGCCGCTCGCTCGGCGATTCAACTGTGGAGATCGAGCTGCGCGAGTCAGAGCGCGACGTCGAGATTCGCAGTGGCGGCTCCAGCTTTCACCTGCGCGTCCTGCCCAGCGAGGACTTTCCCGCCTTCCCTGAGGAGGAGGGCGAGCCGCTCTCGATTCCCGCCGCGGCCCTTGCTGCAACCGTGGATCTGGTTGCTCGGGCGGCCTCTCGTGACGACATGAGGCCGGTACTGACCGGCGTCCTCGTCAGCGCCAGCGGCGCGGAGATGACGATGGTCGCGACCGACTCCTACCGACTCGCGGTTAAGCGCACCGAGCTCGACAGCGCGATCGGCGGCGAGCTCGAGGCCAACATCCCGGCCAAGGCCCTGCGCGAGTTGGGCCGCATCGTCTCGGCCGATGGCGTTGAGACCGTTTCTGTGGCCCTGCAGCGCAACCAGGCCATTTTCAAGGCAGGGGCGATTGTCCTCAACACGAGGCTGATCGAGGGGCAATTCCCCAACTTTCGACAGCTCCTGCCGGAGTCCTACGAGCACGACGTGCGCTTGCCGCGGCCGGAGCTGCTCGACGTAGTCCGCCGTATCAGCCAGCTGGCGCAACGCAACGCGCCGCTGCGCCTGTCCTTCTCACCGGGCGAGCTCAAGATCGCCGCCTCCACACCCGACGTCGGCGACGCCGAGGAGACGATGCCGGCCGCCTTTGAGGGCGAGCCGCTGGAGATCGGCTTCAACCCCGAGTTCCTGCGCGAGGGCATCGAAAGTGTCGAGGGCGACGAGGTGATGCTGCGCTTGATCTCGCCGCTGCGGCCGGGTTTGCTGCAGCCGGTCGACAACGAAGACTTCCGCTACCTGGTGATGCCGATCCGCCTCAACGTCTGAGCGCGTCCGGTGCTGGTCACCGTCGTCGAAGCGCGTCCGTTGCGGAGTCTGGTCCAGGCGCGGATCGAGCTCGGCACGGGGATCCTCAGCCTGGTCGGCCCCAACGGCGCCGGCAAGACGAACCTGCTCGAGGCGCTCTACTTCGCCCTCACCGGGCGTTCTTTTCGAACCTCCGATCGCCGCGACCTGATCCCCTTCGGCGGCGCTTTCGCCCGGGCCGAAGCGACGATCCGCGACGCCGACGGGATCGAGCGCCACCTACTCGCCTCGGTCAGCCGGGCTGAGGGGCGCCGGCACTTGCTCGACGGCAGCGCGGCCGATCCGGCGACCCTGGCCCGCAGTCGTCCGGCGGTCGCGGTTTTTTCACCGGACCGGCTCTCGCTGATCAAGGGTGCGCCCGCCGAGAGGCGCGCCCACCTCGACGGCTTCATCGCCGCCCGTTGGCCGCATCGCGCGGAGCTGCGCCAGCGCTTTGGCCAGGCGCTGGCGCAACGCAACGCACTGGTTGCGCGCATAGCCGCCGGCCACGGCACCCCCAACCAGCTCGACACCTGGGACGCGACGCTGGCCGACTCTGCCGCCGCCGTAGTCGCCGCCCGCAGCGAGGCCGTGTCTGAGCTCACCGCCCCCTTCGCCACTGCCGCCGCCGAGCTGGGCTTGGAGGGTGGGGGGGAGATCGAGTACGCGCCACGGGCGCCGGGGTCGGCGGAGGAGATTCGCATCGGGCTGGGAGAGCGTCGCGAGGCCGACCTGCGCCTGGGGCGAACCTCGTGGGGCCCCCACCTCGACGAGGTCAAGTTCAACGCCGCTGGGCGCTCGCTGCGGCGCTATGGATCGCAGGGGCAACAGCGCGCCGCCCTCCTCGCCCTCCTCTTTGCCGAGCGCGACGTCTTGCTCGCGGCCCGTGGCGTCGCGCCGCTGCTCTTGCTCGACGACGTGATGAGTGAGCTCGACCCCGACCGCCGCACCCGTTTGATCGAGCGCCTGGCAAGTGGTGGTCAGGCGGTGATCAGCGCCGCAGCAGAAGACTCGCTGCCGCAGCGGGCGAGAGACGGCGTGGTGCAGATGCCGCTGCCGATTGAAGGGTCGGCCGCGGCATGAGCCGTCGCCGAGCTCCCCGGCCCGCGGGCTCAGCCCTGCGCAACGCGCTCGAACGAGCAGCCCCGAAGACGCCCCTGGCAGCCCTGCAGTCGGTCTGGCCGGAGCTCGTCGGCGAGCGCATAGCGGCGGTTGCCCGGCCGGTTTCAGAACGCGACGGCGTGGTCACGATCGATTGCTCAGATTCCGTCTGGGCGCAGGAGTTGGATTTGATGCAGGCGCAGCTGCTCGAGCGTCTGCGAGGGAGACTCAGCGAGCGCCCGCCGCAGAGTTTGCGCTTCCGCGTGAAAGATGACTGAAAGTAATTTCAAATACGTCGATTTGCAGGGCTTTTATTTGCTTCGGACCAGCTTTCGAGGGGTCCGAACTGGTATCCTTATGTCAACTTGTGTTTCTGCCCCGACCCAGGGCGGCCAAAGCCCGAAAGGTCGGGGTTTTCTATGAGAGCGGGAAGGGATTAATTGCCTGAGAAGACGAATACGGGCGCGCAGAAAAAAGGCGGGTCGGAGTCATACGGCGCCAAGGACATCACCGTCCTCGAGGGCCTGGAAGCGGTTCGCAAGCGCCCGGGCATGTACATCGGCTCCACCGGACCGAGGGGCCTTCACCACCTGGTCTACGAGGTGCTCGACAACTCCGTCGACGAGGCGATCGCCGGCTACTGCGACGACGTCCGCGTCGTTCTGCACCCTGACAACAGCTGCACCGTCACCGACAACGGGCGCGGCATCCCGGTCGGCGAAATGGAGAAAGAGAAGCGCCCAGCGGCCGAGGTGGTGCTGACGACACTCCATGCCGGCGGCAAGTTCGGGGGCGACGGATACAAGGTCTCGGGCGGGCTGCACGGCGTCGGCATCTCGGTCGTCAACGCGCTCTCGGAGAGGCTCCATCTCGAAATCAACAGCGAGGGAGCGGTCTGGACCCAGGACTACGAGCGCGGCAAGCCGCAGGCTGACCTTCACCGCGGCGAGGCAAGTGACTCGCATGGCACCGCGATCACCTTCCTGCCCGACGGCGAAATCTTCGACGAGCTCGAGTTCGATTACGCGACCCTCACCGAGCGCCTGCGCGAGACCGCCTTCCTCACCCGCGGCCTCAAGATCGAGCTGGTCGATGAGCGCGCGGCAGGCCAGAAGGACACCTTCCACTACGAGGGCGGCATCGTCGACTTCGTCGCCCATCTCAACGAGAACAAGGACCCCCTGCACCGCAAGACGGTCTTCTTCGAGAACGAGACCGAGGACGGCCAGGTCGAGGTGGCGATGCAGTGGAACTCCTCCTACCAGGAATCGATCTTCAGCTTCGCCAACAACATCAACACGCATGAGGGCGGCTCCCACCTCTCCGGCTTCCGCTCGGCGCTGACCCGCACGCTCAACGCCTATGCCCGCGGCAAAGGCCTGCTCAAAGAGAAAGACGAGAACCTCACGGGCGACGACGTGCGCGAGGGGCTGACCGCGGTGATCTCGGTCAAGCTCGCCGACCCGCAGTTCGAGGGCCAGACCAAGACCAAGCTCGGCAACCCGCCGATCGAGGGCCTGGTCAAGGAGTCGGTCAACCGCAAGCTCGGCGAGTTCTTCGAGGAGAACCCGGGCGAGGCGAAACGGATCATCGGCAAGGCGGTCGACGCCGCCCGCGCCCGCCAGGCCGCCCGCAAGGCGCGCGACCTGACCCGCCGCAAGTCGGCGCTGGAGAACTCGACCCTGCCCGGCAAGCTCGCCGACTGCACGGTGCGCGACCCAGCGCTCGCCGAGCTGTTCATAGTCGAGGGTGATTCCGCCGGCGGTTCCGCGAAGCAAGGTCGCGATCGCAACACCCAGGCCGTGCTGCCGCTGCGCGGCAAGATCATCAACGTCGAGAAGGCGCGGATCGACAAGGTCCTCTCCAACAACGAGATCCAGGCGCTGATCACCGCGGTCGGCACCGGCATCCGCGAGGAGTTCGACGTCAAAGACGCGCGCTACCACAAGGTCGTGCTGATGACGGACGCCGACGTCGACGGTGCCCACATCCGCACCCTGGTGCTCACCTTCCTCTACCGCGAGATGCCGGAGCTGATCGAGGCCGGCTACGTCTACATCGCCAAGCCGCCGCTCTACAAGCTGAAAAACGGCAAGCAGGAAACCTACGTCGAGAAGGAGTCCGAGCTCGAGGAGCTGCTGTTGCGCGACAAGCTCGAGCAGATGGAGGTGACCGACGCAACCGCCGAGACACACAAGCTGACCACCACCCGCTGGCAGCGCTTCAACCGGCGACTGAAGGAGCACGAGGGTTGGGCCGACTCCCTGCAGGCCGACTTCGGCCACGAGCTGATCCGCTTCCTCGGCGAGTCGGAAATCCTCGACCGCGGCGTGACTTCGCTTGCCGAGGTGAAGGACGTGCTCAACGGCGACGCCGGTGAGGTCGAGCCGTTCGACACCGAGATCGTCTCCGAATCCGGCGACGAAATCCTCGTCCGCGCGGTCCACCGTCGCGATGGGCTGGCCAAGGCCTTCGAGCTCTCCGCCGACCTCTTCGAATCACACGACTACCGTCGCTTGGTCGAGTCTCACCGTGAGTTGCTCAGCCAGGTGGGCCGACCGCCGTTCAAGATCTCGCTCGAGCAGAAAGAGAAGGAGGCCGAGTCGTTTGCCGAGCTGCGACGGATGGTGATGGACCTGGCCCGTCACGGCGTCACCATGCAGCGCTTCAAGGGCCTGGGCGAGATGAACGCCGAACAGCTGCGCGAGACGACGATGGACCCCGCCAGCCGCACTTTGGAGCGGGTCCAGATCGACGATGCGGCGATGGCCGAGAAGATCTTCACCGATCTGATGGGCGACAAGGTGGAGCCGCGCAAGGCATTCATCGAACGCCACGCCAAGGAGGTGAGGTTTCTCGATGTCTGAGCGCGACGCCTGCAAACCGGCGCATCTCGGGGTCCTCGGTCGCGGGTCTCGCTCACGCACTGAAGTGCGCTCGCTTCGCCCCACTCCCTGCGTCCCCCGACCTGCTTGGTTTTCGGCGTCGTTTGTGGGACGGGTGATCTAGGTGGAGGGCGCCGAAGCACTCACCGGAGGGCGGATCGAGGAACGCGAGCTGACGACCGAGATGCGCTCGTCGTATCTCGACTACGCGATGAGCGTGATCGTCGGGCGAGCCCTGCCCGACGTCCGCGACGGCCTCAAGCCGGTGCACCGCCGCGTGCTCTACGCGATGCACGACCTCGCCCTGCAACCGAATCGGCCCTACCGCAAGTCCGCCTTCATCGTCGGCGAGGTGATGGGCAAGTACCACCCGCACGGGGACTCGGCGATCTACGACACGCTGGCCCGCATGGCGCAGCCCTTCTCGCTGCGCTACATGCTCGTCGACGGCCAGGGCAACTTCGGCTCGATCGACGACGATCCGCCCGCCGCGATGCGGTACACCGAGGCGCGCCTGGCGCGCCTCTCGACGGAGCTGCTGCGCGACATCGACGCCGACACCGTCGAGTGGGGACCGAACTACGACGAGTCCCAGCAGGAGCCGCTCGTCCTGCCGGCGCGCTTTCCCAACCTCCTGGTCAACGGCTCGTCCGGCATCGCGGTCGGGATGGCGACCAACATCCCGCCGCACAACCTGAGCGAGTCGATCGGGGCGGTCAAGGCCTACGTCGCCAATCCCGGGATCGACCTGGCCGGCCTGATGGAGCACGTCAAGGGCCCCGACTTCCCCGGTGGCGGCATCATGAGCGCCGAAGGGGTCGCCGACGCCTACGCCTCCGGCCGCGCCTCGGTGCGGATCCGCGCCCGCGCTCACGTCGAGCCGCTGAAGGGGGGACGCGACGCGATCATCGTCACCGAGCTCCCCTTCATGGTCAAGAAGGGCGGCGAGGGCGGTCTGATTACGAAGATCGCCGACCTCGTTCGCGACAAGAAGATCACCGGCATCTCCGACCTGCGCGACGAGTCCGACCGCAACGGCATGCGCCTGGTGATCGAGACCAAGCGCGGCGGCGACCCGCCCGAGGTCGTGCTCAACCAGCTCTACAAGCGCACCGCGATGCAGAGCACCTTCGGGATCAACATGGTCGCCCTCGTCGACGGAGTGCCGAAGACGCTCGGCCTCAAGGAGCTGATCGAGCACTACGTCAACCATCAGCGCGAGGTCGTGATCCGCCGCACCCAGTTCGAGCTGCGCCGGGCCGAGGCCCGCGCTCACATCCTCGAGGGGTTGCTGATCGCGCTCGAGAACCTCGATGCCGTGATCGAGCTGATTCGTGGTTCGGCTGACACCGATGCCGCCAAGGCAGGCCTGATCGAGCGTTTCGAGCTCTCCGAAGAGCAGGCTCAGGCAATCCTCGACATGCGCCTCGCCCGGCTCACCGCACTGGAGTCCGACAAGCTGCGCGAGGAGCACGAGGAACTGGCCAAGCGGATCGCCGAGCTGCGCGCGATCCTCGGCGACCCGGCCCGGATCGACGCGGTGATCGTCGAGGAGCTCGACGAGGTCGACCAGCGCTACGGCGACGAGCGCCGCACCGAAGTCACCCACTTCGAGGGCGACATGAACATCGAGGACATGATCGCCGACCAGCAGATGGTGATCTCGATTACCCACTCGGGCTACGCCAAGCGACTTCCTCTCGCGACCTACAGGCAGCAGCACCGCGGAGGGCGCGGCGTGATGGGGATGGACCTGAAGGAGGACGACTACATCGAGCACCTGCACATCTGCTCGACCCATGACTTCCTGCTCTTCTTCACCAACCGCGGCAAGGTCTACCGGCTCAAGGTCTACGAGCTGCCCGAGGGAGCACGGACGGCGAAAGGACGCGCGCTTGTCAACGTGTTGCCTCTACGCGACGGTGAGAAGGTCACGGCGGTGATTCCCACCCGCGACTTCAGCGAGAACAAGTACCTCGTCTTCGCCACCGCCGAGGGTCTGGTCAAGAAGACCGAGTTCACGGCCTACAACACGCCGATCCGCGCCGACGGGATCATCGCGATCAAGATCCGCGACTCCGATGAGCTGGTTCAGGTTCGCCTCACCTCGGGCGACGATGACATCCTGCTCGTCTCCAAATCCGGCCACGCCTCCCGCTTCTCCGAGGAGAAAGTGCGACCGATGGGCCGTGACACCAGCGGCGTCAAAGGCATGAACGTCTCGGCCAAGGTCAACGGGGAGCCGAACCGGGTGCTGGCGATGGACATCGCCCGCGACGACTCCGAGCTCTTCGTCGTAACCGAGAACGGCTATGGCAAGCGCACCTCGGTCTCCGAGTACCCGATCAAGGGTCGCGGCACCAAGGGTGTATTGACGGCGAAGCTGACCGAAAAGAAGGGCGGCCTCGCCGGCGCTCTGATCGTCCGCGAGCACCAGGACCTGCTCTTCATCTCCCAGAACGGCATGGTCCAGCGGACTCGCGCCGGCGGCATCTCCCAGATGGGGCGGCCGACGCAGGGCGTCCGGGTGATGAACATGAAGGACGACGACAGCGTTTCAGCGGTCGCCCTCGTGGTTGACGACGACTCGCCCGCCGAGGAGCCGGACGCGCAAGAGCCTCTGGCCGAGCAGTCCGAGCCCGCGCAGCCGGAGTAGGCCCTCGGCCGACTTACGCGGCAGCAGGCAGGTACTGCTGCCAGTTGCTCGGGATGCTCGGGCTGGCCACCTGGATGAACACCGTGGGCCCCGGTGCCTTGGGGGTGTTCTTGGGGTGCATGTGAATCTCGCGGGGGAGACGGTTGCCCTTGCGACGGTTGCAGCTTGCGCAGGCGGCGACGATGTTCTCCCAGACGGACTTGCCACCGCGGCTGCGGGGGATCACGTGGTCGACGGTGAGGCCGGATTTGCGCGAGCCGCAGTACTGGCAGGTCCAGGAGTCCCGGGCGAGGACGGCGCGACGGGTGATCTTGCGGCGGTGCGCTTCGCGGGGAATCCGCACGTAGTTGACGAGGCGGATCACGTCAGGGCGCTCCATCGTCATGTGCTCGGAGTGAATTGCCCCCTGACGGCGCTCCAGAAGCTCCGCCTTTTCCTTGAGCAGCAGTACAGCAGCCCTCCTCAACGTGCACACGTTGATCGGCTCATACGTCGCATTGAGAACAAGGACGCGTGCCATATTGCTCGGGAATTCTACGCAGTCGGGTACGAGCCCAAGATTCGAACCGACTCCGCCTTGCCCCGCAGTGCCTCGACGGCCTCCCGGACGGGTGCCTCGGAGAGCGCTCCGTCGAGGTCGCAGAAGAACATGTAACGGCCCAATTCCAGCCGCAGCGGCCGCGACTCGATGCGGGTCAGGTTGATCTCGCGCGAGGAGAACTCCCGTAGCGCCTCGACCAGCGCACCGGGGTGATCTTCGCCGAGCTCAGAGAAGACAAGCGAGGTCTTCCAAGCCCCGCCGCCGGAGCCCTCGCCGGCTTTCTCCGTCTCCTGTGCGATCCAGACGAAGCGGGTGACGTTGTTCGCCTCGTCCTCGATTCCCTCGCGCAGGACCGTGCAGCCGTACAGCTCGGCCGCCGTAAGCGCGCCGATCGCCGCCCAGCGCTCGCTCGATTCGCCGACCAACCGCGCCGCCTCCGCCGTGCTGCTCAGCGGACGCAACTCCGCTGCCGGCAGGTTCTCGCGCAGGAAGCGGGCGCATTGCGAGAGCGGTTGGGGGTGGGAGAGGACGGCGCTGACCTGTTCCAGCTCGATCCCCTCGCGCGCCATCAGCACCGGGTGAACGGTGAAGTCGTGCTCGCCGACGATCGCCACCGATTTGGTCTCGAAGGCGAGGGTGTCGAGGGTGTTGCGCACCGAGCCCTCGATCGAGTTCTCGATTGGCACGAAGGCTCGTTCCGCCTCGCCCTCCTCGACGGCCAGGATCGCGTCATGGATCGAAGGCTTGCGCAGGCGCTCGATGTCCTCGCCGGCGTGCTCGATCTCACCGAGGGCGTCCTCGGTGAAGGTCCCGGCCGGCCCCAAATAGGCGATCCGCACGCCCGAACCGCCTATTCGAAGGCGACTGTGTAGCTGGCTTCGTTGTTTTCGGAGACTTGCTCGCCGGGCACCGTGTCGACCTCCACTTCCAGCGTCACTTCGCCGCTCGGCGCCGGGGTCAGCGGGATCAAGACCGTCGACGATTCTCCCGCGCCGATGCTGTCGATCGTCCCCGAGAGGGTGGTGCCGTCGCTGACGCTGACCGAGACGTTGATCCCGTTCTCGGTCGATTCGCCCTGGTTCGCCACTTCGACTTCGACTTCGGGGGTACCTTCGCTGCCGACCGAGGTGGTCACTTCCGCGCTCAGTTCGGTGCCGTTGATGTTGGTGCCGACGAGGCCGAGACCGTGCACGCCCGCCGTCGCCGCGCCGCTGCTGGAGCCGCTGACCGCGCCAAGCGCAGCGCTCACTTCGCTTTCGTCCAGCCAGCGGGTTTCGTCGGCGAGGAAGATGCTTTTCGGCACGTCGGAGCCGCCGATCCCGTTGGCGGCGAGGACGCCGTTGATCTCCGGCCGCGCCACCGCGGCGTAGAGGGCGTCGGAGCCGAGCAGCTTGCGCATCTGCACGGCGATGCTTTTCGTCGCTTGCTCAGAGCCGACGTCGCCGAGCGCCGTGCTCATCTTTTCGGCGATTTCGTTCATCGCGCTGGATCGCAGCTCATAGACCAGCTCGAGCGCGTTCTGGGCGTGGCTCATGTCGCCCGGGGTGTCGAGGCCGTCGATGCGGCTGGCGTAGTTGTCCATCGCGCTGCGGTCGGCGCTGACCTGGTTGATGAATTCGGTCACCGAGAGGCTGCCGGGATCGTCGAGCTTGTCGAAGAAGGTTTTGCTCGTCTGGTCGGTCTCTTCGACGATCTGGGTGACGTTGCGGGCGTAATCGCTCAGCGCCCTGTTCTTGCGCGCGTCGAGGCAGCCCTTGACGCCGAGCACGAGCACGATCAGCAGCAACAGGCCACCGCCGAGGGCAAGCCCACGGCGCAGCAGGATCTGTTGACGCTCGGGGCGACGACGAGGCCGTGGCCGTCGACCGGGCCGGGTGGGGGCAGAATCCTCCAAGAAGCAGGGAGTATGTCGCAGGAGGAAGCGGATTCGCGGCGAAGCCCGAGAGTGCATTGGTCGGTTCGCTCGTCCTCAACCGCTTCTTGATCGAGCGCCGCATCGGCAGCGGCGGCTTCGGCACGGTCTATGAGGCCTGGGATGGGCGCCTCGAGCGCCCGGTTGCGGTCAAGGCAATCGAAGCGACTGGCGCGCCGGGATCCGAGCGCGTCCTGCGTGAGGCGCAGGCTGCCGCCCGGCTGAATCACCCGGGCATCGTGACGCTCTATGAGATGGGCGAGGAGGACGGCAACGCTCTGCTTGTCACCGAGCTGGTCGACGGCTCGACCCTGGCCCAGCTCAACCGCGACGGCACCCTCAGCGACCGCGAGATCGGCGAGATCGGCGCCGACATCTGCGAGGCGCTCGACCACGCGCACGAGCGCGCCGTGGTTCACCGCGACATCAAGCCGCAGAACGTCCTCGTCACCGAAGGCGGCGAGCCGAGCGCCAAGCTGATGGACTTCGGCGTCGCCCGCCTCGCCGACGCCGCCTCCCTGACCGCGCCCGGCGACGTCGTCGGCACGCTCGCCTACATGGCCCCGGAGCAGGCCGAGGGCCGGACTGCCGGGCCCGAGGCTGACGTCTACGCCCTGGGGCTGATGCTCTACGAGAGCTGGAGTGGCGAAAACCCGACCCGCCGCGCAACGCCGGCGGCTACGGCGCGGGCGATCGGCACCCGTATGCGCCCGCTGCGCAGGTTGCGCCCCGACCTGCCGCGCGAGCTCTGCGAGACGGTCGACGCCTGCCTGCAGACCCGGCCAGATCGCCGACCGTCCCTCGAGGAATTGGGCGGCGAGATCGAGAGATCGCTCGACCGCCTTGCCGAGGATGCTCCGCGCAGCGAGCGCGCAGTACCCCTGCGCCTCGCCGCGGTCGCCCTCGCCGCTGCCCTGGGTGCTTGGCTCGCCGTCGGCCACGGCGTCCTGCTCCCTTGAGATGGTGCGGGCGCGGCGACCGCACGGACGGATGAAGCGCGCGACACGGCGCATCTCTGCGTCCTCAGTCGGCCAAATGGAAACCACCATTTGGCCTCCCTGCGTCCTTGACCTGCTTGGTCACACACTTCCCCGCCCGCACGTTCCCCCCGCCCGCACCATCTAGGATTTCAGCGGCCTTCCCCCGCCAACCGGCGGGATGGCCCGCTCGCGAAAAGGAGCCAACGATCAGCGTTCTACGTAACCTCGAGAGTCGGATCGAAGGCCTTGTCGAGGGGGTCTTCAGCCGCGCCTTCAGCTCCGAGGTGCAGCCGGTCGAGCTCGCCCGCAAGCTGGCCAAGGAGATGGACGCCCACAAGACCGCCGGCGTGGCCCGGATTTACGTGCCCAACGAGTACACCGTTTTTCTCTCCAGCAAGGACCGGGCCAAGCTCGAGGGCTACGAGCGCTCACTCGAGCAGGAGCTTTCCGGCTACCTGCTCGAGCATGCCCGCCGCCGCGACTACGATCTGCTCACCCGGCCGGCAGTTGAGTTCAAGACCGACGAGCGCTTGCGCCTCGGCGAGTTCGGCATCCAGACCAGACTGGTCAAGCCACCGGCGCACGAGGGCGAGGCGCCGGTGCAGGGCGAAGAGGGCCACACGATGGTCTACTCGGCGGTCAAGGAGCGCCCCGCCACGGCGGCCAGTCCCGAGCAGCGGGCGGAAGCGATGGTCGCCACCCGCGCCGTCGTCTCCCTCGATGACCGTCGTTACGTGCTCGATGGCCCCCGGGCGACGATCGGTCGCTCCAAGGGCGCCGAGTGCGTGCTCAGCGACCCCAACGTTTCCCGCCGCCACGCCGAGCTGCGCCGCTCGCAGACCGGCGACTGGACGATCGCCGACCTCGGCTCGACCAACGGCATCAAGGTGAACGGTCGGCGCGTCTCCTCCTCGCGGCTCAGCCCCGGGGACCAGGTGACGGTCGGCACCACGACCTTCCTGTTCGAGATCGAGCAGTGAGCGCAGCGCGCTAGTGGATTACGAGCCCATCTCCGTCTTCCTCAAGTTCGGCTTCCTCGCCGTCCTCTACCTCTTCCTGCTCTGGATCGCCCGCAGCGCGCTCAAGGACCTGCGCCGCACCGTCTCGCCGGCACCCGACGCGACCGGCTTCCACCAGGTCCCCGGCCTCTCGCCGCAGTCCAGCGCCACCGACGCCTGGCTGATTGCCGAACGCGGCGGCGGCCTCGACCCCGGCGAGCGCTTCGACCTGATCGGCGGGCTCTCGATCGGCCGCTCCGCCGAAGCCGACGTGCGGATCGAGGACCGTTATGCCTCCGGCGTGCACGCCAGGATCTTCACTCGCGACCGGCGCACTTACGTAGAGGACATGAACTCCACCAACGGCACCCTGCTCAATGACGCGACCCTGAACGGGGAGGCGGAGCTGATCGACGGCGACGTGGTGCGGATCGGCGACACCGAGTTCCGCTACGAGGCCGGGGACGCGCGTGCGTAGCGGCGGTGCATATCTGACTCTTCCGCCGCAGAGCACGCGCGAGACCAGGTGCGCGGGATAGGCGGGCGGATGCTGCGGATCGAGGACCAGGCCTTTCGCTCCGACACGGGGCGCCAGCGCAACGCCAACGAGGACTCCTTCTTCGTGCGGGCGCCGATCTTCGTCGTCGCTGACGGCATGGGCGGCGCCCAGGCCGGCGAGGTGGCCTCCAAGGCCGCTGCCGACGCCTTCGACGTCGATCTGCCCGAGGGACCGCCTGAGCAGGTCCTGCGCGAGACGATTCTTGCCGCCAACCGCACGATCCACGAGCTCGCCCGAGCCGATCCCTCGCGGGCGGGCATGGGCACGACGCTGACCGCGGCGATCGTCGATGCGGCGGGGGAAGAGGTGGCGATCGGCCACGTCGGTGACAGCCGCGCCTACCGGTTGCGCGCCGGCAAGCTCGAGCAGCTCACCCGCGATCACTCGCTGGTCGAGGAGATGCGGCGCAAGGGCCAGATCACCGACGCCCAGGCCCAGGACCACCCGCAGCGCTCGATCATCACCCGCGCCCTCGGCCCTGAGCCCGAGGTCGAGCCGGACGTGCAGACCGTTCCCGCGGCTCCCGGCGACGTCTTCCTGATCTGCTCCGACGGCCTGACCACGATGCTTGGCGAGGAGCAGATCGCCAAGCTGCTCAGCGGCGCCAGCTCGATGAGCGCCGCGGTCCGCGCTCTCATCGACGAAGCCAACCGCGCTGGCGGCCGCGACAACATCACCGCGCTCGCCTTCCGCCTTGAAGACGCCGCCGCTCCGCAGCAGAGCCACGAGGACGCGACGCTGATCGGCAGCACCGCAGCGGCGCAGGGGCTGACCGCGACCGAGGTCCGCCGCCGCGCGGCGGCGGATGCTGCGCGCCAAAGACGCGAGCAGCTCAGCGCCGAGCAACCTCGCCGCGGCTTGCGGCGGGCGCTCGAGCTGCTGGCGGCGTTGGCAGTGGTCGCTGCCCTCGCCTTCGCTGCTTGGTACGGCAACCGCCAAGTCTGGTTCCTCGGTACCGACGACAATGGCCGCGTCGCGCTTTACCGCGGCCTGCCCTACGAACTGCCCTTCGGCATCGAGCTCTACGAAGAGCGCTACGCGAGCCCGATCCAGACCTCCTCGCTACCGGCCCGGCGCCAGGACGCGGTCAGCGGTCACGACCTGCGCTCGCGCGACGACGCCGTCTCCCTGGTCGAAGACGTAGAACAGGCTGCTGAAAACCCGGCCGCGGCGGACGCGGAAACACGGACGCGAGGCAGCCGGGGTCGATGAGCGCGTCCGTGTGTGAGCAGAGCACGCGGGCGGCACTTTGATGTCTGCCAGGAACCGGGAGCTGATGGCTCTGGTCCCGGTCGCCTTGCTCCTCACCGCCGGCTTCGCCGCCGTCTTTGCCCAGGAGCGCTCGCAGCTCGACGACGCCAGCTTGATCTACGGCGCCTACTTCTTCGCCGTCTGCCTCGCAACCCACTTCTTCCTCCGCGTCCGCCTGCCCGACGCTGACCCCTACCTCTTCCCGCTGGTGGCGCTGTTGATGGCCTTCGGCCTGGTCATGGTTTACCGGATCGATGCCGACCTGGCTCGCGACCAGGCCAACTGGTTCGTCCTCGGGCTGGTGCTCTTCGCCCTGACGATCCAGTTCCTACGCGACTACGACGTGCTCGAGCGCTACCGCTACACAATCGCCGGCACCGGCCTGCTCTTGCTGCTGGCACCGCGGCTGCCCGGGATCGGCCAGCAGGTCAACGGTGCCTATTTGGGGGTGAAGATCGGACCGCTGGCCTTTCAGCCGGCCGAGTTCTCGAAGATCTGCCTGGTCGTCTTCCTCGCCAGCTATCTGCGTGAGCATCGCGAGGTGCTGATCGTCGGTGCTCGGCGAGTGCTCGGCGTCACCCTGCCGCCGCTCAAGCACTTCGGCCCGATGCTGGTCGTCTGGGGCGCCTCGATGTTCATGCTCGTCTTCATCCGCGACCTCGGCAGCTCGTTGATGTTCTTCGCCGCCTTCCTCGCCCTGCTCTACGTCGCCACCGGCCGCTTCTCTTTTGTCGCGATCGGCATGGCGATGTTCCTGCTCGGTGCCTGGTTCTTTGCCGCCACGGTGCCCCACGTGCACGATCGGGTCGAGATCTGGCTCGATCCCTACGCCCACCCGCAGGCGAGCGGCTACCAGATCCTGCAATCGATCTTTGCCCAGGCCGACGGCGGCCTCTTCGGCAAGGGCTTCGGCCAGGCGCTGATCACGATCCCCGGCACCAACTCGGCGCTCTTGCCGGCGGCGCAGACCGACACGATTTACTCGCTGATCGTCAACGAGGTCGGCCTCTTCGGTGCCTGCGCGGTGATCCTGACCTACCTGTTGATCGCCGCCCGCGGTTTCAAGATCGCCCTGCTCGCCGACGACGGCTTCTCGAAGCTGCTCGCCACCGGGCTCACCGCCGTCTTCGCGATCCAGGCCTTCGTGATCATCGGCGGCGTGACCAGGGTGATCCCGCTGACTGGCGTCACCCTGCCCTTCGTCAGTTACGGCGGCAGCTCGATCGTCGCCAACTTCGTCTTGCTCGCTCTGCTGCTGCTGATCTCTGACCGCGCGCGTCGCGAGTCGGGCGCAGCTGGGCGGGGTAGCGGCATCCTGTTGGAGGGGGCGGGGTGAACCGCCAGATCACCAAGCTCTTCGGCCTCGTCGTCGTCCTCTTTGCCGTCCTGATCGGCTTCACCTCCTACTGGTCGGTCTTCGACGCCGAGGCGCTCAAGGAGAAGACCGCGAACAAGCGGCCGCTGCTCGAGCAGCAGCAGATCCGCCGCGGCCGCATTCTCGCCGCCGACGGCACCGTGATCGCCCGCTCGGTGGCGAAGGGGCGCGGCGACGCACTGCGCTATGTGCGCCGTTACCCAGAGGGGTCGCTTTACGGACACCCGATCGGTTACAGCTTCGTCGAAGAGGGCGACAGCGAGTTCGAGCGGTTTCACAATGACGAGCTGGTCGGTAACGACTCGGAGTTCACCTCGATCCTCGACGAGTTGCGCGGCCGCCGGCAGGAAGGCAACGACATCGTCACCAACCTCGACCCCGCGGCGCAGGCGACCGCGCTGGCCGACCTCGAAGCCGCCGGCTTCGGCGCAGTGGTTGCGATCGAGCCGCAGAGCGGCCGCATCCGGGTGCTGGCCTCGAACCCGCCGTACGACCCCAACCGCGTGCCCTACGAACTGTCGAAGCTGAACACGAGCGAAATCGAAAGGCCGCTCGTCGACCGGGCCACCCAGGGCCAGTACCCGCCGGGCTCGACCTTCAAGGTCGTCACCGCCGCCGCCGGCTTGGAAAGCGGGGCGATCACCCCCGACACGCCGATCGACGCTCCGGGCAGCCTGGAAGTGGAAGGGACGCCGCTTGAAAACGATTTCGGTGAGGACTTCTTCGGCGCCACCCTGGACACGGCACTGACCAACTCGGTCAACACTTGGTTCGGCCAGCTCGGCCAGCAGCTCGGCAACGACACCCTGTTCGAGTACATGGAACGGTTCGGTTTCAACTCCACCCCGGCGATCGACCTTCCCGCCGATGAGGTGTCGAAGAGCGGCGTCTACAACGAAGAGGAAGAACTGCTCGGCGCCGAGGATCCAGTCGACCTGGCGCGGTTGGCGATCGGCCAGGAGCGCCTGGTGGTCACGCCGCTGCAGATGGCGGAGGTCGCCGCTGCGGTTGCCAACGGGGGCAAGCTGATGAAGCCGCAGATCTGGAGCCGCGTGATCGACCCCGACGGCCGCGTGACAAAACGCCTCGACCCCGCCGAGTACAGTCAGCCGATCAGCGCCGAGACCGCCGCAGAGCTGACCACCGCGATGGAAGGTGTGGTCAGCGAAGGAACAGGTACGAACGCGGAGATCCCCGGCGTCGCGGTCGCGGGCAAGACAGGCACGGCGGAAACTCCCGGCAACGAAGCTTGTGGTGGCGGCGAAGAAGAGAACCAGGCTTGGTTCATAGGCTTTGCTCCCGCCGATGACCCGAAGATCGCGATCGCGGCCACGGTCGAGTGCACAGAAGAATTCGGCAACGACGTCGCGGCGCCGATCTTCCGCGACGTCGCGGAAACGATCCTGAACGGTGAATAGGTGAATAACGAGAAAGGTGTGAAGCGTGGCTGAGGTGAGTCAGGGCAGTGTCATCGACGGCCGCTACCAGGTGCTGCAGAAGATCGGCTCCGGCGGGATGGCGGACGTGTGGCTAGCCGACGACACACACCTGCAACGGCGGGTCGCGCTCAAGGTCCTGCACACGCGCTTTGCCCAGGACGGCGAGTTCGTCGAGCGCTTTCGCCGCGAGGCCGAGGCAGCGGCCGGCCTGCAGCACCCCAACGTCGTCGCCGTCTTCGATCGCGGCGAGATTGACGGCACCTACTACATCGCCATGCAGTACCTCGAGGGGCGCACGCTGAAGCAGGTGATCGATGCCGGGCTCGCTCCGGAGCAGGCCGCCGCGCTGATTCGCCAGGTGCTCGAGGGCGCTCGCTTCGCCCACCGCCACGGCATCGTTCACCGCGACCTCAAGCCGCAGAACGTGATCGTCGACCCCGAGGGCAAGGCGACGGTGACCGATTTCGGCATCGCCCAGGCCGGCGTCTCGGAGATCACCCAGGCCGGCTCGGTGTTGGGCACGCCGCACTACCTCTCGCCTGAGCAGGCCCAGGGCTTTGAAGTGACCGCCGTCTCCGACCTCTACTCGATCGGGGTGATGCTCTACGAGGCGCTGACCAGGCGGGTGCCCTTCGAGGCCGACTCGGCTGTGGCGGTGGCGATGAAACAGGTCTCGCAGCCGCCGCAGCGGCCGAGCTCGATCAACCCCCAGGTCTCACCCGCCCTCGACGCGGTCGTGATGCGGGCACTGGAGAAGGAGCCCGGCCAGCGCTTCCAGAACGCCGACGCCTTCATCGCCGCGATCGACGCGGCGCTCAAGGATCCGGGCGGCGGCGCTGAAAACACCGCTGCCTTTGCGCCGCTGCCCCCGGTGGTTGCGGTGCCGGAGGAGCCGGTGGCCGAGGGCATCGATCCCGAGGACGAGGAGCGCAAGCGCCGCCGCCGCATCTGGGCGCTCGTCGCTGCGGCCGTACTGATCGGGCTATTGGTGGGCTTCATCCTCACTCGTGACACCACTACCGATGTGCCCAACGTGACCGGTAACGAGCTCAACGTGGCGATCGCCTTGCTGCAGCAGAACGGCTTCCAGGTGGGTGACGTCAAGCGGGTCGAGCGCGAAGCGCCGGCAAACGAAGTTCTCGAGCAGGACCCGGCCGCTTCCCCGCCGGGCGACGAAGCATCGCTCGACTGCACGTTCCTGACTCTCTTTTGCTCGAAGCCGAAGGTGACGCTTACGGTCAGCGCCGGCCCGGGCAGCGCCAAGGTCCCCTCCACCGCCGGTCTCGCCAGTGGGGAGGCGGAAGCAAAGCTCGAAGAAGCCGGCTTCGACCCGCGGCTGGAATCGGTCAACTCGAAAGACGTCGAAGAGGGGCTTGTAATCAAGTCCGAACCGCCCGGCGGGCAAACCACGACCAAGGGGAGCGAGGTCGTGCTCAAGGTCTCCAGCGGGCCGAAACTGGCGAAGGTTCCGGTCCTGGTCGGCTCGCAACGCTCGCTCGCGGTGCAGCAGATCCGCGGCCGTGGCTTCGTGCCCAGCGTCGAAGAAGTCGAGGACAGCGCCCCCGCCGGGCAGGTGATCCGCCAAGCGCCAAGCGCCGGCTCGCAGCTGCCGCCGGGCTCGACGGTTTCGATCGTGGTCTCCAAGGGCGAAGAAAAGGCGGCGGCGCCGAACGTGATCGGCAAGGAGCGGGCCGAGGCGGTGGAAGCGGTGCGCGAAGCCGGCCTCGAGCCGGTCGTGCAGGAACAGGAAACCGAAGTGCCTTCGCAGGTCGGCCGCGTCACCGACCAGTTCCCTCCGCCCGGCTCAGAAGTGAAGCCGGGAAGCACGGTGACGCTGGTGGTCGGCAAGGCCGCCCCCGCCAGCGCTGAAACGGAACCGGAAGAAACTGAATGAGAATCGCCGTACTCAGCGGCGGTCGCTCCTCCGAGCACGATGTCTCCCTGCGCTCCGGTGAGGCGGTTGCGCGGGGCTTGGAAGAGGCCGGCCACGAACCGCTGCGGGTGACGATCTCCCGGGCCGGCGAGTGGAACCACGACGGCGATGGTGTTGAGCTGACGCCCGGTGGCGGCCTGCTCGACGCCGACGTCGCCTTCCCCGCCCTGCACGGCCCCTTCGGGGAGGACGGCAGCGTGCAGGGCCTGCTCGAGTGGTTGGACCTGCCCTACGTCGGCTCCGACGTCTTGGCATCGGCGGCCTGCATGGACAAGCTGACGCTGAAGCGACTCTTCGCCCAAGCCGGCCTGCCCCAAGTCGATTTTGTCGACGCGAGCGAGGCGGGCTGGCGCGAGCGCTGCGAGCAGTTGGGCTCGCCACTCTGGGTCAAGCCGTCGCGGCTCGGCTCCAGCGTTGGGATCAGCAAGGTCACCGGAGTCGGCCCTGGCCTCGACGAGGCGGTTGAACTGGCGCGTCGCCACGACCCGCGGGTGATCGTCGAGGCCTCGGCCAGCGGGCGCGAGGTCGAGTGCTCGCTGCTCGGCAACGAGCAGGTCGATGCCTCGCAGCCCGGCGAGGTCGTCGCCGAAGGCGACTGGTACGACTACGAGAACAAGTACCGCGAGGGGGGCATGGAACTCGTCGTGCCCGCCCCGATCTCAACCGACCAGGTCGCCCAGGTACGCGAGCTGGCGGTGCAGGCCTTCCGGCTCGGCGGCTGCAGCGGCCTCGCCCGCTGCGACTTCTTCGTCGAGCCCGACGGCGCCGTGCTCGTCAACGAGATCAACACCATGCCCGGATTTACCCAGACCAGCGTCTACGCCAAACTCTGGCAGGCCTCCGGCCTCGAGTACCCGGACCTCTGCGACCGCCTCATCGCCCTCGCGGTCGAGCGCCACCAACAGGCTCGCTCCTACGAGTTCTGAGTCAGCCGGCTAGCGCAGCAGCTCGACGTCGCTGATCTCGACTTGGTAGCCGCCGTACTGGTCGTTGGCTTCGGAGGCCTTGTTGAACCAGATCAGGAAGTAGCGGGAAGGGGAGGGCACGGTGAGGTCGATCTCCTCGTTCGGGCTCGCGTCGACGACGATCCCGACCGGTTCACCCCATTCGGAAAGGTCTTCCGGAGGTCCGGAGTCGGTGGCGAAGATCTGAGCGTCCCAACCCGGGGTCGGCGTGCGCACGATCATCTTCGACGGCTTGGCGGGTGCACTCGTAGTGACGTAGATGCCGACGCCGGGGTCGGGGCCGGTCTTGGTGCCGGCGAAGGTGTCGGATTCGTAGTGCTCCGTTTCCCAGGCCGTGCCGCCGGGGTCGCCGTCGACCGCGAGCCCCACCTTGCTGCCGACCTCCTGTCCGTCGCCCTGGGGGTCGTAATCGGTCGCGGAAGTGATCGAGACCGGGCTGCCCTTGCCCTTGTTGGCACCGCCGCCACCCAGGTCGCCCCCCGAGATCAGCTCCACCACAAGCAGCGCAGCGCCGGCGACCAACACCAGACCGACGATCGCTGCCCAGCTCCGCCGCCCGGGTCCGGAGAGCTTGCGCTTGGGCGGTGGCACCGCATCGAGCACGCTGGTTGCCTCGCCGGTGGTCGAGCCGGCGCGAGCCGCCTCGACCTCGAGCGCGGTCGAGAGGTCGTCGATCATCTCGCCGACCCGCTGGTAGCGCTCGCTTGGGTCCTTGGCGGTGGAGCGCTCGACTACCAGCGCCACGGCAGCGGAGACCTCGGGCCGGCGCCGCTGCACGTCGGGCAGCTCCTCGTTGACGTGCTTCATCGCCACCCCGACCTGGCTGTCGGCGGCGAAGGGGACCTGGCCGATCAACATCTCGTAGAGGACAACGCCGAGCGAGTAAATGTCGGTACGCGGGTCGACTTTTCGCCCCATCGCCTGCTCGGGGGCGACGTAGTCGGTGGTGCCGAGCACCCGCCCGGTGGCGGTCATCCCGTCCTGCTCGAGCTGGCGCGAGATGCCGAAGTCGGTCAGCTTCGCCCGCCCCTCGGCGTCGATCAGGATGTTCTGCGGCTTGATGTCGCGATGGACCATGTTGCGGGCATGGGCCATCGAGAGGCCGCGGGCGATCTCGATCGCGTAGGCGATCGCCTCCTGCGGCGGCAGCGCCCCGTCGCGGTTGATCCGCTGCTTCAGCGTTTCCCCCTCGACGTACTCGAAGACGATGTAGGGGTGGCCGCCGTCCTCGCCGGCGTCGATCACCGAGACCACGTTGGGGTGGGAGAGCTTGGCGACCGAGCGCGCCTCCTGGCGGAAGCGCTCGAGCTGGTCGGCCTGCTCGGACATCTCGCGGTGCATCACCTTCACCGCCACCTGCCGGTCGAGCGTTTGGTCGCGGGCGAGGTAGACCGTCGACATGCCGCCGCTGCCGAGCTTCGCCTCCAGCCGGTAGCGGCCGGAGAGCACTGTTCCGATCATCGCGCTGCTGGGGCGGGCTTCCATTCAGTGGCGGCGGATCTCGCGCGGCCCTTGCGCCGCTGAGCCGATCCGCTGCGCCCCAGGGTAGTGGGGGCGGAGGAGATCAAGCGCCCGCTCCTCATCACCGGCAGCGACTGTGCAGCAGAAGCCGCAACCCATGTTGAAGACCTCGTGCATCTCCTCGTCGGAGGTGGCGGAGCGCTCCTGGATCAGGGCGAAGATCGGCAGCACCGGCAGCGGCTGCTCGATCTCGTAGGCGACCTCGGCCGCGAGCCGGGTCAGGTTGCCGAGCCCGCCCGAGGTGATGTGGGCGAGACCGCGCACCTCGACCGCGGAGCGCAGAAGCTCCAGCACCGGCTTGACGTAGATCTCGGTCGGTTCGAGCAGCTCGTCGCCGAGCGAGCGGCCCAGGCGACCTTCCGGGTCCTCGCCGAGCGAGAGTCCCTCCAGGGCGGAGCGGGCGAGGGTGTAGCCGTTGGAGTGCAGGCCGGAGGAGGGGAGGCCGATGATCGCGTCGCCGGGCCGCACGGCGGAGCCATCGACGATCTCCTCCAGACTGACGGTGCCGAAGCAGGCACCGGAGACGTCGACTCCGCGGACCATCTCGCCGAGCTGGGCGAGCTCGCCACCGGGGATCTCGACCCCGGCCAGTTCCGCACCGCGAGCGAGTCCGACGCCGACTTCAGCGCAGACCGCCGGGTCGGCGCGATCGATCGCGATGTAGTCGAGCATCGCCAGCGGCTCAGCGCCGACGCAGATCACGTCGTTGACGTTCATCGCCACGCAGTCGATCCCGATCGAGTCGAAGCGCCCCAGCTCCTCGGCGACCATCAGCTTGGTCCCGACCCCATCGGTCGAGAGCGCGATGCCCGTGCGCTCATCGAGCTTGATCACGCTGGCGTAGTGGCCCGGCAGCGGTACCTGCCGCGAGGGGCGCCCGAGCTGAATCGCCCCAAGCGCCTTGACCAGTCCGGAGACAGCCGAGTCGGCGGCCCTCTGGTCCACTCCGGCTTCGGCGTAGGCGTCGCTGCTCATACTCGGACTTGTTTCTCTCGGTTTTGCAGGGAAATCCAAATCAATTCCAAGTTTCTCCAAAATTTGGAATCAGCAGCGTCTCAGTTTGACTAGGACCGCGGCGGCCAGGCCTGCGCGGTAGGCCGCATATGGCCAGAGCGCCCGGTCGCGCTCGACCAGGCCGATCAGGCGCTGCGAGGAGAGGGTCGAGGCGAAGGATGCCGCAACCCCGATCGCCATCGAGCGGCGCAGCTGTGGGGAGGAGCCGCGGCGGGCGAGGCGGGTGCCCTTGAGCGCCGTCGCGCCGACGATGATCGGCAGCGCGATCGTGCGCGAGAGCAGGTTGGCTTGATCCCGCGAGAAATGCCGCCAGCGAGCGGCGGCCAGGGTGATGCCGTTGCGGGAGACGCCGGGGGCGAGGGCCGCGGCTTGGGCGACTCCCAGGGCGAGCCCGTCGGCGGCTCCTGCCTCACCGCGTCCACGTAGCTGCGGTCGGGTGTCGGCCGCGAGCATCGCCGCCGCGCCGGCAAGCAGGCCGTAGGCGGTTGCCCGCGGGCCACCCAGGTGTCGCTCGATCGGGCGCTCGAGCTTGTAGCCGACGACCGCCGCCGGCAGGAACGAGAGCGCCAGCACCAGCGCTCCACGCAGGTCGAAGGCGCGCAGCTCTTCGGCGATCAGGCGGCGCTGGCCGACCAGCAGAGCGGCTGCGGCGCCGGTGTGCAACGCGACCTCGAAGCTCTTGCGCAGCTCGGGGTCGATCGCCTCCCAGTCCCAGCCGGCGAGCCAGGGGACGAGGACGATGTGGGCCGAGCTCGAAACCGGCAGCAGCTCGGCTGGGCCTTGGACGATGCCGAGCGCGACCGCTCGCCCAGCTGGAATCCGCTCGTCGGCCGCGGCGCTCAAGCGCCCGGCGAGCCGACCGTCTCGGCCGTGGGCGCCGGATCCCCATCCGCCGGCCCGTCACCACCGCCACGGCGGCGCTTGACGATCAGGTAGATCACTCCGCCGACGATCGCCGCCGCCACCACGTAGTCGAAGTAGCCGAGCTTGTGGCGCCAGTCCTCCCAGTTGTCGCCGACGCTCTGCCCGATCAATGCCAGCATCAGCACCCAGGGAATGCAGCCGGCAAGGGTGTAAATCGTGAAGCGCCAGAACGGCATCTTCGCCACCCCGGCGGGGAGCGAGATGAAGGTGCGGACGATCGGCAGCATGCGCGAGAAGAAGACGGTGGCGGCGCCGTAGCGCTCGAACCAGTCGTCTGCCCATTTCAGGTGCTTGGGGCTGACGTGGATCAGCTTGTTCTTTTCCAGCAGATCGAGTCGGCCGTAGTAGCCGACCGCATAGGCGACCCAGGAGCCGACCAGGTTGCCGAGCACGCCGGCGGTGACGACCCCGAACATCGTCAATTCCCCTTCGGCGACGCTGAAGCCGGCGAAGAGCATGATCGCCTCGCTCGGCACCGGGATGCAGGCCGACTCGAGCGCCATCAACAGGAAGACGGCGCCGACGCCGGCGGAGCCGATGAAGTCGGTGGCGACGTTGACGATCGGGTCGACGACCGTGTCGGTCACGCTGGCGAAGAGGAGGAGGCCCAGCATCAAGCGCCACATCGTAGGGATAGAGCCGGGTATAGGTGCCCAGAGGCCCAGAAAAATGCGACGACGTGCCTGCCAGCAACTAAACTCACCCGGCTCTCTATGCGCCGGTTGAACCATCCCGTCTACCGCAACCGGGTCCTCCAGGTCTGTGCTGACGCCGTCCTCGTCGCGCTCTCCTTCTACCTGGCGTTCCGGCTGCGCTTCCTCGACCAAAGCGGCCTGCCGCACCGCTACTGGATCCTCTTCGCCCAGTCGGTCGGCTTCGTCGTCGTCGGCAAGCTGGTCGTCTTCGCCGCTTTCGGGCTCTACCAAAAGTGGTGGCGCTACGTCAGCGGTCGTGACTTCCTGCTGATCGTCCGCGCCGTCACCGTCGCCAGCGCGATCCTCGTCGTCGCCTTCACCGTGCTGCGGCCCTTCGCCCACAACCTGCCGCGCTCGGTCGCGGTGATGGACTTCCTGCTCACCCTGATGCTGATCACCGGCGCCCGCCTGGCGGTGCGCCTAATCGTCGAGCGGCCCTCGCGCTCGGCCCGCGTGCCCAAGCACGAGGTGCTGGTGATCGGGGCCGGCTCGGGCGGCCAGATGGTGGTCCGCGAGCTGCAGCTCAACCCCGACCTCGGCGCCACCGCGATCGGCTTCATCGACGATGACCCGCGCAAGCGCGGCATGCGCATGCTCGGCCTCAAGGTGCTCGGCTCGACCAAGCGGATCGAGGCGATCCTCGACGAGACCCGGCCCGACGAGGTGGTGATCGCGATCCCCTCGGCGCCGGGGACGCTGCGCGCCAAAGTCGTCGCCGCCTGCCGCGAGCGCGAGATCCCCGTCCGCACCCTGCCCACCGTCTTCGAGCTGCTGCGCGGCGGCGTCCAGCTCAACAAGCAGCTGCGCGAGGTGCGGGTCGAGGACGTGCTCGGCCGCGACCCGATCGTGCGCGAGCTCGACCGCGTCGGCGCCTACCTGCGCGACCGCATCGTCCTCGTCACCGGCGCCGGCGGCTCGATCGGCTCCGAGCTCTGCCGCCAGATCGCCCAGGTCAAACCGCGGCTGCTGGTGATGCTCGATCACGCCGAGGACAACCTCTTCCAGATCGACCGCGAGATGGTCGAGGAGCGCCACTTCACCAACGCCGAGGCGGTGCTCGCCGACTGCAAGGAGCCGGGCCGGATGCTGGAGGTGATGCAGCGCTTCAAGCCCAGCGTCGTCTTCCACGCCGCCGCCTACAAGCACGTGCCGCTGATGGAGGCCAACCCGCTCGAGGCGGTGCGCAACAACGCGATCGCGACCAGGATCACGGCCGAGACCGCCGCCGCCTCCGACGTCGAGCGCTTCGTCCTGATCTCGACCGACAAGGCGGTCAACCCGAAAACCGTGATGGGCGCCTCGAAGGCGATGGCCGAGTGGATCGTCGAGTCGGCCGGGAGCAAACACCCCGGCACCCGCTTCGCCAGCGTCCGCTTCGGCAACGTGCTCGCCTCTTCGGGCAGCGTCGTGCCGATCTTCCGCAGCCAGATCGAGCGCGGCGGGCCGGTCACCGTCACCCACCCGGAGATGACCCGCTACTTCATGACCATCCCCGAGGCGGTGCAGATGGTGATCCGTGCCGGGGACATCGGTGCCGGCAAGGGCGAGGTCTTCGTCCTCGACATGGGCGAGCCGGTGCGGATCGTCGACCTCGCCCGCAATATGATCCGCCTCGCCGGCTACGAGCCGGAAACCGACATCGCGATCGAGTTCACCAAGCCGCGGCCGGGAGAGAAGCTGCACGAGGAACTGCTCGGCTTCGCCGAGAGCGGCCAGCCGACGGCGGCGCGGCGGATCCAGCGAGCCGTGCGTGAGACGCCACTTGATCCCGAGTGGATCGAGGCGACGCTGAACTCACTCGAGCACCTTGTGCTGGCCGGTGACGAGGCTAACCTTGCCCAGCGCGTCGTCGAGATGATCACCGCTCCTGGCGGTGACGCGGCGGCAGTCGCCTACGACGAGTAGCCTCTCGCAGCCACTAGTTCCCCCGTCCCGTGGAGTTGATCAAGGAAATCGGCGCCTTCGCAGGCCTCGCTGCGTTTCTGGGCCTGGCCGTCCTCGCCATGCTCGCCTTCTCCCAAGGGCGCGACGTGCGGCGCCTGCGCGAGTGGGCCGGCTCGGCGCCCGAGCGCGACTCCGAGCGCAAGGATTCCACCTCTGCCGCCGCCGCCAAGCGGGCCGAGGAGCTGCGGGCGCTGGAGGAATCGCGCACCGCCGAACGCGCCTCGCTCGACCAGCGCGAGGAGCGCCGCCGCCGCCGCGAGGCGGGCCTGCCCGAACTGACCCGGGGCGAGCGCCTCCGTGCCGGGCTCTCCGGCTTCGGCTCGCGGATCGCCCAGCCGCGCTACCTGGTCGCCCTCTTCGTGGTCGTCGTCCTGGTCGCCGGTGGCGTCGCCTACCTGGTCACCCAGGGGTCGGATTCCGCCGACGGCAAGGGCGGCAAGACCAAGTCGGCGAAGACGACGAAGCCCGCTGAAATCGAAGTCACGGTCCTGAACGGCACCGCGGTACCCGGCCTCGCCGCTGAATTCGGCGACAAAGTCGAGGGCAAGGGCTTCCAGCTCGGCGCCGTCACCAACAGCAGCACCAGCTTCACCGACAGCGTCGTCATGTTCGAACGCGGCCACGCGCCGGAAGCGCGCAAGGTCGCCAAGGCGCTCGGCATCTCGGAAGTGCGGCTGATGACGTCCGACATCGAAACGGTCTCCGGCGGCGCATCGGTCTCGGTGATCGTCGGCGAAGACAATGCCGCGACCGAAGGCTGAGGCCTGGGCCGGCCTGGTCTTCGCCCTCCTCGTCCTCGCCACACTCGCCGCCTTCGCCTGGTCACAGCGGCTGAAGCGCGACCCGCTCGTCCTCGACCGCGTCACCATCGTCGGCGCGCCCGTCCTGCACCCGAAGAACCCGGTGCACAGCTTCACCCCCAACGGCGACTGCCGCTACGACGAGGTCCGCATCCGCTTCCGCACCACCCAGTCCGACCGCGGCACGGTCCAGGTGGTCAAGCCCGGCGGCAAGCTCGTCGTCACCCTCACCCGCGACACCTACCTCAAGCGCTACCGCTTCCACACCTACTACTGGGACGGCCGCAGTCGCAACGACGGCATCGCCCCACCGGGGCGCTACAAGCTGCGGGTGAAACTGCTGGGCCAAGACCGTGTGCTGGTCCCGCCCGGCACGATCAAGCTGCACCGGGCGAAGCGGAACCCGACCGCAGGCTGCGAGCGTCCTGACACCGGGGGCAAGCCGTGAGCGACCTGCTGGCAGGCATCGGGCTTCTCATCGCGGCAGCGGCGGCAGCATTGGCGATCCTGCTGCCTTCGGGACGCTTGCGCTCGCTGGCAATGCTGACCGCGCTCGCCCTCTTCCCAGTCCTGATCCTCGGCGACCAGTGGCACTCCCACCAAATCGCCGACCTCCGCGACAGCCCAAGCCGCCTGATCGCCCTCGGAGTGCTGGCGGTAACCGTATCTGCGGCGCTTGCCTATGTCTTCAAGCGTTGGCCCATTCTGTTGCCGCTGGCGATCGTGGCCGCACTGCCGTTCCGAGTGCCCCTCGAGGCAGGAGGAGATACAGCCAACCTCCTAGTCCCCCTCTACCTCGTCATCTCAGGCGGTGTCCTGACAGCGCTTCTGCCGGGGGGTGGCGCCGTAGGGGGACCCGCCCCTGAGGACGCTTTAGCGACCGGAAGGGGTGGGGGGTCCCCTGCGGCGACAGGACCCGCCGGCCCAACCGCCTGGCTGCCCCGCCTGTTGGGAGCAGTCGTGGTCTTGTACGCGATCCAGGTCCTCTACTCGGAGGACTTCTCAAAGGGGCTCCAAAACGCCTGCTTCTTCTTCGTCCCCTTCAGCCTCGTCTACGGCCTGCTGCGCGACGTCACCTGGGACCGCAAGCTCCTGACCCTGGTCCTCTGGGTGATCGGGATCGAGGCGCTCTGCTTCGTCCTCGTCGGCACGGTCGAGTGGGCGACCCGCAGCCTGTTCTGGAACGACCAGGTGATCCGCTCGAATGAATTCCACACCTACTTCCGGGTCAACTCGGTCTTCTGGGACCCGAACGTCTACGGCAGGTACCTCTCGCTGGTCGCAGTCGTCGCGATGAGCGCCCTGCTCTGGGCTCGCGAGCGGCGCCCCCTCGCGCTGCTCACCGCCCTGATTGCGGTGCTCTGGATCGGCCTCGTGCCGACCTTCTCGCAGTCGAGCTTCGCTGCCCTGCTCGCCGGCCTCGTCATCCTCGCCGCCCTGCGCTGGAGCGTGAAATGGACCGCGATCGCCGCAGTTGCCGGGGTAGCCGCGACGATGCTGATCGTCACCCTTGCCGGCAGCTTCAGCTTCGACCGGATCAACATCGACACCAGCGGCCGCGCCAATCTCGTCTCCGGCGGCATTCACCTCTTCGCCCAGCGCCCCGGCTACGGCTACGGCTCCGGCAGCTTCCCCAGGGCCTACCGCCAGCACGTCGAGACGAGGAAAGCGCCGGTCTCGGTTTCGCACACAGAGCCGATCACGATCGCCGCCGAGCAGGGCCTGGTCGGGCTCGCGCTCTACCTGGCGCTCGTGCTGGTGGCGCTGTGGACGATGGCGACCGGTTTGCTCCGCCGACCTTCCGTCGCGCGGACGGCGGCTCTTGCCACCTTCGTGGCGCTGCTCGTCCACACCATGGCCTACGCCGGCTTCTTCGAGGACCCGATCACCTGGGTTCTCCTTGTTGTCGGTGTCTCCCTGGCGACCGCATATCAGGCGCCGCCTCCTCTGCTCTCGGGCGCACGCGCTGACGACCACCGGCGATCCCGCGTCCGCCCTTCCGCGTCCGGGGGCGGCTAAGGTCAGCGCGTGTCGGGATACCTCCGCCGCCTAGCGACGACAGGGGCCGCCTACACCGCGGCCAGCATCGTCTCGAAGCTGATCGCGGTGGCGTTGCTGCCGCTCTACACGCGCTACCTCACGCCCGCCGACTACGGCGCCGCCGAGGTGATGTTCGCCGCGATCGTCTCGGTCAGCATCGTCGTCCGCCTCGGCCTGATCGAGTCCCTGCTGCGCTTCTACTACAAGGACGGCGAGGACCCGGCTCGGGTTGTCGCCACCTCTTTTGCGGCGCTGTTCTGGCTTGCCACCGCGGCGGCGCTGATCGCCCTGCCCTTCGCCGAGCCGATCTCCGAATTGCTGCTCGACCAGCCGGCGGCGGACCTGGGCCGGATCGCGATCGGCGGCCTCTGGGTCTCGACGATGTTCGAGTACCTGCTCACGCTCTTCCGGCTCGAGGAGCGCGCCCGCGCCTTCTTCGTCACCACGATGCTCAGCGTGCTCTCGGCAATCGGGCTGACGGTGATCCTCGTCGTCGGCGCCGGCGAGGGCGCTCGCGGCCTGCTGCTGGGCAGCTACATCAGCGGTGCGGCCTTCGTCCTCGGTCTGATCTGGGTCCATCGCAGGCGGCTCTCGCTGCGCTTCGAACGGCCGCTGCTGCGCCGCCTGATGCGCTTCGGCCTGCCGACGATGCCGGCCGAGCTCTCGCTCTACGGGCTCAACTTCGTCGACCGGATCATCATCGTTCACGCCGCCAGCCTGCGCGAGGCCGGCCTCTACTCGCTCGGGGTCAAGTTCGCCCAAGCGGTCAACGTCCTCGTCCGCGGCTTCCAGCTCGCCTGGCCGCCGCTCGCCTACTCGATTCGCGATGACGACGAGGCGCGCCGCGTCTACGCCGCCGTGGTCACCCTGTTCACCGCCGGCTGCGCCTTCGTCGTCACCGGCATGTGGCTGCTCTCGCGCCAGATAGTCACCGCTCTCGCCGCCCCCCGGTTCTTCGACTCCTACGAAGTGATCGGCCTGATCGCCACCGGCGTCACCCTCTACGCGCTCTACATGGTCCTCGTCGTCATCCTCGGCAGGACCGGCCGCACCGAGTTCAACTTTCCAGCCACCGGTGCCGCTCTCGCCGCCAACATCGCGCTCAACCTGATCCTCGTGCCGCCGCTTGGCATCGTCGGCGCCGGCATCGCCCTGGTCGCCTCCTACATCGTCGTGCTGGCGCTGATGTACGGCTTCACTCAGCGGCTCTTCCCGGTGCCCTATGAATGGGCCCGGCTGCTGCGGGTCGTCGCGGTCTCAACGACGTTGGTCCTGGTCGGCGAGCTGCTGTTGCCCACCGACGGCTTCGCCGGCTTGCTCGCGCGGGCGGCACTCTGGCTGCTCTACCCACTCGCCCTTCTCGCCACCGGCTTCTTCACCTCCGGCGAGCGCGCCTGGCTCGCCCGACTCCGCCACCCGGGAGAGCTCGCCCGCCGCCTTCGGGCTCTGCGCCCTGCTCCTGCCGGCGTCGACAGATCTGTTCCCGAGACCTACGAGGTGGAGCAGTTGGACGAGGACAGCCGCCTCTAGCCGCGCCGCGCCGCGTCGGCGATGCTCGTCCCCCGTTTGGGGAACAGCGCCTGGCGAGCGTGAGCCCAGTAGACGTTCGCCGGCTGATTGGGCATGACGGCGGCAGCGAGCGCACGCAGGGCGTAGGACCAGGCGGTGAGAGCACGCACGGCGAGCGCCGCCGGGGGCCCATGGTGCTTGCGCATGTAGAGGTCGCGGTTGCGGTGGAATTCGACGATGCGCGGCAGGCCCTTGGCCAGGTCGGTGGAGAGCTGGTCGTGGTGGATCGCCTCGGCGGCGGGAACGAAGAGGCTGTGCCAGCCGGCGCCGGCGAGGCGCTTGGCGAAGTCGCACTCGTCGTAGTAGACGAAGAAGGCCGGATCCATGTAGTCGACCTGGGCGGCGGCTTCGCGGCGGACGAGCAGGGCGCTCGATTGGCCCCAGTCGACCCGGCGGGTCGAGCTGCCCTTGCTCTGCACTGTCAGCCGGCGATGAAGGAAGAGGGCGCCGGCGAGAGCTGTGCCGACGCCGGGGAAGCGCCAGGCGCAGGGGACCGCCGCGCCCTCGGAGTTGAGCAGCTGCCCCGTCGCGGCTGCCGCCGCCGGGTCCGCATCGAGCGCGGCAACCAGCGCCCCCGCGGCACCCGGCAGCAGCTCGGAGTCCTCATTGAGCAGCAGGCAGTACTTGCCTTTCGCCTCGCGCATTAGGGTCGAATCGTTCTCGGCCTTGCCGGTCCGCTGCGCGAGCGCGATCAGGCGAATTTCTTCGCCCAGCCCTTGCACCGCCTCGACCGAGCCGTCGCCGGAGGCGTTGTCCAGGACCAGGATCTCGTGCTCGACCCCCTGCGGGTGCGTGCGTTCGATCGCCGCGAGGCAGGCGAGCAGGTAATCGCGGCCGTTCGTGTTCACGATGCAGTAGGAGAGCGTGGGCGCCACCGCCGCCACGATAATCGTCGGCCTGATGCGGGCACAGCTCGTCGACCCTTCGGCTTTCACGCCACCGTATGACCGCGCCCTCGCCGGGGCGCTGGCTCGGCGTGGGGCGGAGGTCGAGTTGCTGACCAGTCGCTTCCTCTATGGGCCGGTACCGGAGGCGGAGGGCTACCGCGTGCGCGAGTGCTTCTACCGGCGCAGCGCCGAGCGTGGCCTGGAGGCACCCGGTCGGCGCCTCTTCAAGGCGGTCGAGCACCTGCGCGACATGCGCCGCCTGCGCAGTGCGCTCGACGCCGACGTCGTCCATTACCAGTGGCTGACGATGCCGGCCCTCGACGCGCACCTGCTGCCGCCGAGGCGCCCGCGGCTGCTCACCGCCCACTACATCCTTCCGCCCGATCCCACTCGCCGGCAGGTAGCTGCTGCCCGCCGGGTCTTCAGCAGCATGGACGCGGTCATCGCCCACTCCGAACACGGCGCGGCGCGGCTGCGCGAGGAGGTCGGGCTCGAACCGGATCGCGTCCGCGTCATCCCCCACGGTGCCTTCGACTACCTCACCCGCTTGCCCGAGGAGAAGCCGCTGCCGTCCGAGCTCGCCGGGGCCGAGGGGCCGGTGATCCTCTTCTTCGGCCTGCTCCGCCCTTACAAGGGCCTCGACACGCTGCTCGAGGCCTTTCGCCAAGTTGAGGACGCGGAGCTTTGGGTCGTCGGCAACCCGCGCCTGGACCTCGCGCCGCTGCAAGCGGCAGCAACCAGGGCGAAGGGTCGCGTCCGCTTCGTCACCCGCTTCATCGACGACGCCGAGATCCCGGCGATCTTCCGCCGCGCCGACCTCGTCGTCCTGCCCTACCGCCACGCCGAGCACTCCGGCGTCCTCTACACCGGCCTCGCCTTCGGCAAGCCGCTCGTGCTCAGCGCCGTCGGTGGCTTTCCCGAGGTGGCGGCCAGCGGAGCGGCGCGGATCGTCCCGCCCGAGGACCCCGACGCCCTCGCAGCCGCCCTGACCGAGCTGACCGCCGACCCCGCCGCCCGCGAGCGTCTTGCCGCCGCCGCCAGCGAGGCCGCCGCCGGCCCCTACTCCTGGGAAGCCGTAGCCACCCGGACCCTCTCGCTGTACGAAGAGCTGGTCGGCTGACTGGCTTCCGGTGCGACTTTTGCTCCCCAGGGGCACATAAAGCGCACCGGAAGCAGATAATCGCTTGGTGCTCGCCGCGATCTTCTGGGTCTCCGCCGCTCTCATCGCCTACACCCACCTGGGCTACCCGCTGCTTCTCCGTCTCCTGGTCGCGCTGCGGCGCCCGCCGCCGCCTCCGGCCGCGCCCGCCGGCGACGACTTGCCCCGCGTCTCCTTGATCGTCGCCGCCTACGACGAGGAGGAGGTGATCGCGGCGAAGGTCGCCAACGCGCTCGCCCTCGACTACCCGCGCGAGCGGCTCGAGCTGATCGTCGCCTCCGACGGCTCGGCGGATGCCACCGCCGAGCGCGCCCGGGCGGCCGGCGCCGACCTCGTACTCGAGCTGCCCCGGGGCGGCAAGCTGGCGGCGCAGAATGCGGCGGCCGAGCGCGCCTCGGGCGAGGTTCTCGCCTTCTCCGACGCCAACAGCGCCTGGCGCCCCGACGCCCTGCACCAGCTCGTCGGCCCCTTCGGCGACCCGAAGGTCGCCTACGCTTGCGGCCAGGTGCGCTTCCTTAATGCCGCCGGCGACAACCTCGAGGGGGCTTACTGGCGCTACGAGATGGCGGTGCGCGAGATGGAGTCCTCCCTGGCCGGCATCACCGCCGGCAACGGCGCGATCTACGCCGTGCGCGCCGAGGCCTACCTGCCGCTCGACCGCTCGGGAAGCCATGACCTCTCCTTTCCCTTCGCCTTCGCCAAGCGCGGCAAGCGCTCGCTCTACGTGCCCGCGGCCCGCGCCGAGGAGAAGATGGTGCCGACGCTGGAGGGCGAGTTCGCCCGCAAACGGCGGATGATGATCGGGCTCTGGGACATCGTCGTCGGCGAGGGAATGATCCGGCCGCGCGGATACTCGGCCCTCTACGCCTTCGAGCTCTTCTCGCATCGCCTGCTGCGCTACCTGACTCCGTTCCTCCACCTCGTTGCCTTCTTCAGCAACCTCGCCCTGCTTGGCAGCGGCAGCGTCTACGTCGTCACTTACGCGATCCAGGTCGCTCTGATCGCTGCCGCCCTTTTCGGCGGCAGCTTCCCGGTTGGCCCGCTGCGCATCGCCCGCTACTACGCGATGACCACGCTCTCGATCGCCGTTGGCCTCTGGGACCGCTTCCGCCAGGGGCGCCCCGCTGGCGCTTGGGAGAAGGCACCCGGAACCCGATGATGACGGATCCTGACCGGCGCATATCGGCGTCCTCGGTCGCTTGCGTGCAGGAGCACGCCGCGCTCCCTGCGTCCTTGATCTGCTTGGTCAGGACCCGTCATCGGTAGCTGGAATGCCCAGAATTTTGGACATAGTCATTGCTCTGCTGGCCCTGGTTGTCCTATTGCCCGTCCTGTTGATCGCGGCCGTCGCGATAAAGCTGGGCAGTCGCGGACCCGTCCTCTACCGCCAGCGTCGCGTTGGGCTGGACGGCGAGGAGTTCGAGATGCTGAAGCTGCGCACGATGGTCGTCGGGTCCGATCCAGTTGGGGTGGGCACCGTCGTCACCCGCGACGACCCGCGGGTCACCGGCGCCGGCCGCGTCCTGCGCCGCACCTCGCTCGACGAGATCCCCAACCTGTTCAACGTCCTGCGCGGCGAGATGGCGATCGTCGGGCCGCGCCCCACCATCCCCGCCCAGGTCATCGATTACACGCCGCAGCAGCGCCGCCGCCACGAGGTCCGCCCGGGCATCACCGGCTGGGCCCAGGTCCAGGGCCGCGCCGGGATTCCCTGGGAGCAGCGGATCGAGCTCGACGTCTACTACGTCGACCACCGCAACGCCCTGCTCGACGCCCGCATCCTGCTCAAGACCCTCTGGCTCCTCGTCACCGGCCACGGCCTCGCCCCCGATTAACCGGGTGCAACGCTTTACGGCGCAGTGGGAGCTGTAAAGCGTTACCCCGGCTGAAGGGCGGACGGCATAAGGTTTCGCCGTGGCCGACCGTCCGCACGTGAGCCTTCGTCGATTCGAGCCAGGCGACGCTTCCGCGGTGCACCGCTGGTTCAACAATCCGGCGGCGACGGCGTCGTTGATGGAGCAGCGGAACGGGTTCTCGGAGGGCGAAGCCGAAGCTTGGGTCGGGCGGGCGATGGACGACACGGGCGAGGACCGCAAGTACGCGATCGTGGTCGAGGGCTACGACGAGCCGGTCGGCTTCACTGCGCTCTACGGCCTCTTCCGCCAGACCGCGCCCGAGCTCGGCGCGTTGATCGGTGACGACGTGCGGGGCAAGGGGGTGGGTCGCCGCGCCGAGGCGCTGACCCTGGCCAAGGCCTTTGACGAGTTCGACGCCCACCGCGTTTACGGCCGCATCCCGGCCCGCAACGAGGTGGCGAAGAAGACCGTCGCCGGACTCGGCTGGAAACACGAGGGCACGATGCGCGCCCACCTGCGCCGCGAGGGCGGCCCGGCGGACGATTGCGAGATCTGGGGCGTGCTCCCCGACGAGTTCCGCGCGGCCGCGGCCGACCTGCTCCCGTGAGCGCGGCGAAGGCCCGCGCCGAACTAGTCGAAGACGGTGGGAGGGCGGCAGCCGGTGAAGAGTTCTTCCGCTCGTTCCCCTTCCTCGACGCCGAAGGAGTCACCCACACGCTGCGGGTCGTGAGCGAGGTCGGCGAGCTTCTCGCTCCGCTGATCGTGCGCGAGATCGAGGGCACCGACGAGCGCGACGCGATCTCCCCTTACGGATATCCGGGGCTGGTCGAGGGGAGTGGGGGTATCCGCCGCAGCAATAGCGGGGAGGCTGCGGCGGATACCCCCGCGACTCCCCCTGCCCTGGACCCCGAATCCATCGACTTCTCCGCCACCGGCCTGGTCACGATCTTCCTCCGCCACACGCTCGCCGACCCGCCGCTGGCCGGCGCCAGCGAGCGCAACGTCGTCCAGATCGCCGACCCCGCCCTGCCGGCGAAGAGCCGTGGCAGCGACCGCAACCAGATCAACAAGAACCTGCGCAACGGCTATGCGCTGAGCCTCGTTCCCGGCCCTGAGACCAGCCCCTCCCAGCGCGCCGGCTTCCTCGCAGCCTACGAGCAGACGATGCACCGCGCCGGCGCCGCACAGCGTTACTTCTTCGCCGCGGCCTATTTCGACCGCATCCTCGAGTTCCCGCACAGCTGGTTGGCGCTCGCCCACGCCCCCGACGGGACGATCGCCGCCGCCTCGATCGCCGCCGCCAGCGACGGTTACCTCCACTATTACCTCAGCGGCAGCGCCAACTCACGCCTGCGCGACTCGCCGATGAAGAACGTCGTCGCCTCTCTGCTCGAGCTTTCCGCCGAACTGAGGCTGCCGCTCAACCTCGGTGGCGGCATCAGCCGCGGCGACCGGCTCGAGGAGTTCAAGCGCGGCTTCGCCAACCGCGAGCTGCCCTGGCGCAGCTCCGAGATCGTCGCCGATCCCAGCGCGTACGCGCGTCTCTCCGCCGGCCGCAACGCCGGCGACTTCTTCCCCGCCTACCGCGCTAGTTAACGGTCGGTTCGACCGGGGTCGGGCCGGTGAAAGGGAAGCCTTCGGCGGGCTCGGGGCCCCTGCCCCAGGTCTGTTTGCCGAAGTCCCGGATCGCGTCGAGGGTGATCGCACCCTTGTATTCGTTGCAGCCGATCAGGTTGCGCCAGGAAGTCGCCGCCACTTCGTAGGGCATGTTCTCGTTCGGGAAGAGCAGGGTCGCGCCGTACATCGAGTCGTAGATTCCGATCAGTTCCAGCTGCGCGCTCTCGGGCAGGTCCGGCGAGTACTGGATCTCCAACCGGCCGTGCTCGAGCGAGTGCACGATGTCGAGTTCGCGTGGCATTTCGTTATAGGCGCCGTCGGCCTGCTGGTATGGCGGTTCGACGTGATCGCCCGAGGTCGGCGGGTTGGTTTTGTATTCGGGCGTCGGCGCCGTCACGGGGAGGTGGTTGCTCCCCTCGTCGGGGAGGTTCAAGCGCAGGTCGCAGCCGGCCTTTTTCGCTGCCTCCTTGAGGTTGGTGACCTTGACGGGCGCTACCTCGGACCCGCTGCGCGTATCCGGCTGGATGCCGTTGGTCGAGCCCGACTGCTGGCTGATGTGGGCGTTGCCACTGTCGTTCTTATTGGCAGCGGAGACGATCACCGCGATGATCCCGGCGAGAACCGCGAGCCCGACCAGTCCCGCGAGGCCGTAGCCGATCATCAAGCGGCGTTTCTCCGAGCCAGCCTGACCCTTTTCGCGTTCTTCCCGAGCCTGGCGAAGACGCTCCCTCTCTTCCTCCCTGCGATTAGCCATGAGGACGAAGCAGTTTACTCAGAGCGACTCGGCCAAGTCGCCGCTGCCCCTGCGGCTGCGCACCCAGGGCCGCGCCGCCTGCAGCGAGCCGAGCACTGCACGCGTCGCCGGGGCGCGGTTGAGGGCGTAGAAATGGATGCCCGGCGCCCCGGCGAGGAGCAGCTCCGAGCACTGCTGGGCAGCGTAGGCGACGCCAAGCTCGAACTCGGCTTTCTCATCACCGCCGGCCGCACTGAAAGCGGCTTCGAGGCGCGGCGGGATCGAGGCGTCGCAGAGGGCACAGATGCGCTTGGTCTGCTCGAAGCTGGCCACCGGAATCACGCCGGCGATGATCGGCACTGTGATGCCGGCCGCGCGCGCCGCGGCGACGAAATCGAAGTAGACCTGGTTGTCGAAGAAGAGCTGGGTGATCAGGAAGGAGGCGCCGGAATCGACCTTGGTCTTCAGGTAGGCCAGGTCCGTCTCCAGGTCGGGCGCCTCAGGGTGGACCTCGGGAAAGCAGGCGCCGCCGACGGTAAACGACCAGCGCGAGGCGATGAAGGCGGTCAGCTCGGCAGCGCTTCCCAGCCCCCCCTCGGGCTGGACGAAGTCCTCCTGGCCACGAGGCGGGTCTCCGCGCAGGGCAAAGACGTTCTCAATCCCGGCGGCGCTGATCTGGTCCAGCGTCTCCGCCAGGCCGTCGGCGGTCTCGCCGACGCAGCTGAGGTGGGCCATCGTCTCGAAGCCGAGCTCGTCCTTCAGCTCGCGGGTGATTTCGACCGTGCCGTCACGAGTGCCGCCGCCGGCGCCGTAGGTGACGGAGACGAAGTCTGGCTCCAGCTCACGCAGCGAGCGGGCGGTCGCAAACAGCGCTTCACGCGCCTCCTCGGTCTTGGGCGGGAAGAACTCGACCGAGAAGGTCGGCGCTTTGGCGGCGATGATCTCGTCTATACGCACGGACGCAGGGTAGCTACGCGCGCGCCCCGCGGTGGTCTACGCGGCCCTGGAAGTACCCCTGGATGTCCTCGAGCGGTTTGCCCTTGGTCTCGGGGACGAACTTCCAGCAGAAGGCGAGGGTGAGTAGGCCGATCGCGCCGTAGAACCAGAAGGCGCCGCTGCGCCCGAGCGCTTCGATCAGCAGCAGGAAGGTGAGCGAGACGATGAAATTGAAGGTCCAGTTCGCCATCGTGCCCACCCCGGCCGCCTTGCTGCGCACGCTGAGCGGGTAGATCTCGGCGTTGAGCAGCCAGAAGATCGGCCCGAGGCTGATTGCGAAGGAGGCGACGTAGGCCATCAGGCTGCCGATCGCGATCACCGAGGCGACCGTGCTGTCGCCGCCGGAGACCTTGAAGGCGGCGCCGAGGGCGACGAGCGAGATCGTCATTCCGCTGACGCCGATGAAGAGCAGGGTGCGCCGCCCGGCGCGGTCGAGCAAGCGCAGGGCGAGCAGGGTCATGCCGACGTTGATTACACCGACGCCGACGGCGGCGAGGATCGAGCCGGCCGAGGAGTTGATGCCGGTGAATTCGACGATCGTCGGCGCGTAGTAGATGACCGTGTTGATGCCGGTGACCTGCTGCAGGATCGCCAGCCCGACGCCGACTACGAGCGCCGCTTTGACCACCGGCTGCAGCAGCTCGCTCCAAGCGCCCGGCTTCTCGTCGAGGCTGCCCTTGATCTCCTCCAGCTCGCGGTCGATCGTGTCCGGATCGTCGACCCGGATCTTCGCCAGCGTCGCTCGCGCGGCGAAGTCGTCTCCGCTCATCACCAGCCAGCGCGGGCTCTGCGGCATCCGCAGCATGCCGAAGCCGAGCGCCAGCGCCGGCACGCAGCCGAGCCCCAGCATCCAGCGCCAGCCTTCGATGTGGTCGAAGGCGAGGCCGACCAGGTAGGCGACGAGGATGCCGATCGTCACCGCCAGCTGGAAGAAGCTGACCAGGCGGCCGCGGCTCTCCGGTGGCGCTACCTCGGAGATGTAGACGGGAGCGGCCGCCGAGGCAAGCCCGATCGCGACCCCGATCACGATGCGGGCGATGACAAGCACCTCGACCCCGGGCGCAGCGGCGCTGGCCAGGGCGCCGACGATGAAGACGGTGGCGGCGAGCAGGATCATCGAGCGCCGTCCGTAGGTGTCGGCCGCCGGCCCGGCGATCGCGGCGCCGGCGACAGCGCCGATCGGCACCGCGGCGACGACCAGGCCCTGGGCGAAGCTGCCGAGGTCGAAGTCGGTCTTGATGAAGAGCAGGGCACCGGCGATGACGCCCGTGTCGTAGCCGAAGAGCAGCCCGCCGAGCCCGGCGATCGCAGCCGTCAGCACAACGTTGCGGTGCGCCCTCCTCCGGGACGCCTCGAGTCCATCGCTCATCCCGCGATGACGGTATACCGCTCCACCGGACGGCCAATTGCCGGAGTTTGCGGGAACGTATTCGTCGCCCCCCTAGACCTGTTCGGGGGGTCGCGCTAAATTTGCTTTGCGACTGGGAGGGACGGGGTCCGCGGAAGCCCACCGGACACCGCCCCGAAGGTGGCGCGACGAGCTTCAGTGTGCGAAGGCTACGCGCACGGCAGGCAACCGAGCGTCATCGCCAGTCGCATTTTTTGTGCTTTGTGCGTTGGCTTCGGTCGGTTGGGCACGTGCCTGACGGCGGCGAACCGGCGCCATGCGGCGTCCTCACCGGCTTGCGTGGCGCTGCCACGCGGCGCCGGCTGCGTCCTTGCCTGGCTTGGTTCGGCGCTCGTCAGTCACGCACCCAACCTCCCTCAGACAACGCAGATGGGGTTCTGTCTGAGGGGATGCCTAGCTTGCGACTTGGTCGATGAGCTCCTGCCCTCGTTGACTGGCGTGCCGGGACGCAGTGCCGGGAGTCGGGCGTTGTTGGTTCCCCGTGAGTGAGTCCAACAACTAGCCCGCCCACTCCCATAGCCTTTGCGCGATGGGTGGCGAGCTTCGTTACGAGCGCGTGGGGGCGGCTGCGGTGCTGACGATCGATCGGCCCGAGCGGCGCAACGCGGTCGACGGAGCGACGGCGGAGGCCTTTCGCGAGGGGCTGAAGGACTTCGAGGCTGATGACGGCGCCCGGGTCTTGGTCCTCACCGGGGCGGGTGGCCAAGCGTTCTGCGCTGGCGCCGACCTGAAGGCGATGGATCTGAACGTCGACCATCCGGATGGGCCGATGGGGCCGACGCGGCTGACGCCAGCCAAGCCTGCGATCGCTGCCGTCGACGGTTGGTGCCTGGCCGGTGGGGTGGAGCTGGCGCTCTGGTGCGACATGCGGATCGCCACGCCGCAGTCCACCTTTGGTCTCTTCGAGCGTCGCTGGGGCGTGCCCCTGGTCGACGGCGGTACCCAGCGCCTGCCCCGTGTGGTGGGATTGGGAAGGGCCCTGGAGCTGATCCTCACCGGCCGTCCGGTCGGGGCAGAGGAGGCGTTGGGGATCGGCCTGGTCAACGAGCTGGTCGAGCCGGGCAAGCATCTCGACCGCGCCCTCGAGTTGGCCGAGCGGATCGCCGGTTTCCCGCAGGAGACGATGCTGGCCGATCGCCGTGCCGCGATTGAAGGCTTTGGCTTGCCGCTGGACGAGGGGATCGCCCTCGAGCACCGGCTCGGTCGCGAGGTGCTCGAGGTTGCCGCTCGCGGCGCGATGCGCTTCGCCTCCGGCGAGGGCCGCCACGGCGAGGGCGTCTAGCTGCAAGCCGGCCCGGACGCGGAAGCGCGGGCGCAAGATCGCCGGTGGCCATTAGTGCGGCGCGCGAGAGCAGAGGAGGTGGCGCCTGACTACCGGTGCTCGCGGATCACGCGGCGCATCTCATCTTCGGCGGCTTCGGGACCGAGGTAGGGCATCAGCACCGCGAAGACCAGGTCGGGGAGGATTCGGTTCAGCTCCGGCCCTCGTCCCGCCCGGATCTCGTCGAAGATCATTGAGGCAGCGCCACCGATCGCGAAGCGGGCAGTGTCGGCGGGTAGTTCCTCACCTTGGTTGGCGTACTCACGACCCTCCTCGAGAAAGGGCGTGAAGCGCGCCAGCGCCGAGCGGTAGCGAGCGCGAGCATCGTCCCCGGCCGCGGTCACCTCGACCATCGAGAGCCGCGCAATTCCGGCCTCGATCGAGAGCAGGCCGACCAGGGCGCCGAGCGCGGCTGAGATCCGCTCTGGCCAGGGCTGCCCCGCCGCGGCCTCGAAGGCACTGGTCATATGGGCGAGGAGAACGTCAAAGACCGCTTCGTAGGCCTCGAGGAAGCAGGCCTCCTTGTCGGCGAACATCTCTTCGAAGGCTTGCTCGGAGACTCCGGCTACCTCGATCACGTCTTTTATCGTGGTCGCTTCGTAGCCTTTTGCCGCCGCCACACGCAACATCGCCTCCAAAAGACGCTCTCTTTCGGAGCGCACCAGGTAAGCGCGGGGCAGGCTTTGCGTACCACCCTGTGTTTTCTCTGGACTCGAAGTCGGGGGCGAATCCATGCATTCAGAGTAGGGCAGTGTTCTCAGGCTGTCCACCGCCCCGCGCGCCTCTAGAGGCGCGCGGCCTTCATCTCGGCGCCGGCAATCTCGGCGCCGAAGTAGGGCAGGACTGCGAAGTACATGAAGTCGGGCAGCAGCTCCCGAAAGCCGCTTCCATCGCCAGCAGCCAGCTTTGCGTGGACGACCGCATGCATGCCGGCGACGATTCCCTCGGCGGCGATCGGCGGCGGCGACTCGGTGCCGGCTGAGGCATACCGCGCCGAATCGATGAAATCGGTGACCTGTTTCATCGCTTCGGCACGAATTTTCAGCGCTTCAGGGCCCGCTGCGTGTACCTCGACGATCAGGGCTCGTCCCGCCGCCGGGTCGGCGTCGAGGGCATCGAGGACCGCGGCGATGCCGGCCCGCAATTGGCTTCGCCAACCGCTCTCAGGGCCTCCCGCGGCACGGGCGATCGCCGCGAATTTGGCGACTCCGTACCGGAGCGCCTCTAGATAGCAGTCGTCCTTGTCGGCGAACTCGTCATAGAAGGCCTGCCGGTAGAGGCCGGTCTGATCGAGCACCGTGCGCACGGACGCGGCGTCATAGCCGGCATCGCCGACAGCCTCGAGCATTCCCTCGAGAATCCGCTGACGCTTGGGGGAACTCACCAGTCTGAGTGTGGGAGCTTCGGGGAGAACCTCCCCCGTTGCGCCGGGCCCCTCAGCCCCTGCCTGGACCTTGGTTGCGGCCTGCTTGCCCATCCGACCTTCCTCTTAATCGATCAAGGGAACGGGTTGTCTGGAATCAGGAACAGTAGCGGTATCTGGTCGATCCGTCCAGCTTGGAATCGGATTCCTATAGGGGTACTCTGGCGTTCGTGCCTGATCGTGCTCCGCAAGCGACAAGAATGCCACCGGGCAGGCATCAACTACCGCGAGAGTTCATCGCTCAGCACCAGCGGGCGCGCATAATCGCCGGCCTCGCCGAGGAGACGGTCGAGAAGGGATACCGGGCGGTGACGGTCGCTGACATCGTCCGCCGCGCCGGCATCGCTCGCAACACTTTCTACGAGAACTTCTCCTCCAAGGAGGACTGCTTCCTCGCCGCTTCGGAGTTCGCGGTCAAGGAGGCGCTGCGCCGCGTCGTCGACGCCGCCAGCAAGGTCGACACCTGGCCCGCCCGGGTCAACGCCGGCCTCGCCGCCTTCCTCCATTACGTCGCCAGCGAGCCCGCCCTCGCCCGCACCTGCATCGTCGAGGCGCTCTCCGCCGGCCCCGCCGCGGTCGACCGCTACGAGCGCTCGATCCAGGCTTTCGTTCCGCTCTTCCGCATGGGCCGCAAGGTCTCCGCCAAGGGCGAGGAGCTGCCGGGGACGCTGGAGGAGACGATCGTCGGCGGAATCTTCTGGATCCTCTACCAGCGCATCATCATGGGGCAGGCGGAGCAGATCGAGGAGCTGCTGCCGGAGCTGGTCGAGTTCTCCCTCACGCCGTACCTCGGCGCCGAGTCCGCCAAGCGGATCGCCGGCGAAGAAGCACCGACATCCACTGCGGGTTGAGCCAGGGGCAGGGATCGGAGGTCCCATGACCTAGTGCTTGACCTGGAGACCCGCGAGCGCGCCGCCAGTCCCGAGCGCGAGCGCATCGTCGAGGCCCTGATCGAGATCGCCGCCGAGCGCGGCTATGCCGAGACCACGATCGAGATGATCATCGAGCGAGCCGAACTCGACCGGCCCGCATTCGACCGCCACTTCCGCAGCAAGTACGACTGCTTCCTCTCCGCCTGGCAGGAGATGAACGAGGGCTGCATGCAGGAGATGCTGGAGGCCTACAACAGTCAGGAGAGCTGGTCCGACCGCCTGCGCGCGGTCGCCTGCGAGATCGTCGAGAACCTGCGCAGCTCTCCCAGCCGCGCCTCCTTTGCGGTCGAGGTTCTGGCGGCCGGCGACGCGGCCCGGGCCCGGCGCGACATGACGATGCGGGTGATCGCCTCGCTGATCGACGCCGGTCGCAACGAGATGGAGGATCCGGAGTCGGTCCCGCACACCACGGCCGAGGCCCTGGCCGGCTCGGCCTACGGCCAGGTTTACGCGAAAGTGGTACGCGGCGATGCCGACCAGCTGCCCCAGCTCGTCCCGCAGCTGATGTCGGCGGCAGTAATGCCATATCTGGGCATCGAGGCAGGCCTGGCCGAGTTGTCCAGGGGCTTTGACCCGCCAGCGCGATATCGTCGGGGTGTGGCCAAAAAGAAGTTGTCCTCCCAGGAAAAGGGTGAGCCGGGAGCGTCAGCGGAGGATTACCCCCCCGAGCTTGCCCGTTTGCCTCCCGGTCGTCACGGCCTGCCGCGCGAGTTCGTCATCCACAATCAGCGCGAGCGGCTGATCGCGGGCCTCGCCGAGGCGATCGCCGAAAACGGTTACTCCGGCACCACGATCGCCCACATCACTCGCCACGCCGCCGTCTCCCGCCGCACCTTCTACGAGCACTTCTCCAGCAAGGACGAGTGCTTCGTCGCCGCCTACGACACGGTGATGGAGGAGCTGCGCGGTCGCGTCTCTACTGCCTTCGACGCCGAGGATGACTGGCCACACGCTGTCAAAGCCGGGATCGGGGCGATGCTCGAGTTCCTCGCCGCCGAGCCCCACCTCGCTCGCCTCTGCATGGTCGAGGCCCTGGTCGCCGGCCCGGTCGTGGTCGAGCGCTACGACGCCGCGATCCAGAGCTTCGTGCCCTACTTCCAGACTGGCCGCGAGGGTCGCCCGCCTGAGGTCCTCTCCCGCCTCTCGCCGACTACCGAGGAGGCCCTGGTCGGCGGCATGGTCTCGCTGATCTCCCGCCGCATCATCGCCGGCAAAGCCGAGGAGCTGGAGGAGCTGCTGCCCGACCTGGTCGAGTTCACCCTCACCCCTTATGTAGGGAGTGCCGACGCAGCAGAGCTGGCGCAGGAGTCCAGCTGACCCCTACTCGACGGGCGGCTCGACCGGGCTCAGCTCCGGTGATCGCAGTTCCAGCCAGGCCTCGTCCTCGCCGAAGTAGTTGAGCACGGCGAGGTGGGCGAGATCGGGGAGCAGGCGCTCGACCTTCGCCGCGCGGCCGGCGCCGATCTCGGTGGCGATCGCTTCCTCGACCGCGCCGACGACGAACTGGGCGGTGAGGGCCGTCGCCGTCGCCCGCGCCCCGGGTAGGTGACGGGCGGAGTCGACGGCGTGGGCGAAGCGCTCGACCAGCTGCTGGTGCTTGGCCCAGGCCTGGCCACGGGCGGCGCGCACCTCGATCAGCAGCGCCTTCGCCAGCAGCGGCTGCTCGGCGACGGTGCGCAGCAGCCTGGCGAGGGCGGCGCGGAAGCCCGCCCGCCAGCTCGGGGCCTCACGGCCCGCCTCGAGCACTTCCGCGCAGAGTCTGTCCGCCGCCATCTCGTAGGCCTGCGCGAAGCAGGCCTCCTTGCCGCCGAAGTGGCGCTGGAAGCGATCGCGGGAGATGCCGCTGCGTTCCAGCACCTCCTGCACCGTGGCTTTGTCGTAGCCCTTGGCCCCGACGCTGAGCAGCATCGCTTCCAGCGCCCCCTCGTCCGACGCGCGCTCCGGAACGGTCTCATCCCATGACCTCACGGCGCGCAGTGTGGGTGGAGCGTCCACTCGGGGTACCTTAGCCCATCTTTGGGAACTTGTAACACTTCATATACTGACTTCGTACCAATGGGAACGCGCGCTATCCTGACCCGATGCGCGCATTGCCTGGAAAGGCCTCCCGGCAGCCGCCCGGCCCCGAGCCGGTAAGCCGCGCCGCGTCCGCCGAGGACCAGCGACGGCGGATCCTCGAGGCGACGGCGGGCCTCGTCGCCGAGCAGGGCTACGCCGAGACGACGATCGAGCAGATCGTGCGCCGCGCCCGGGTCGGCTACGCGACCTTCTACAAGCACTACGAGGACAAGCAGGAGGCCTTCCTGGCGCTCATGGATGCGGCGGTCGAGCGCACGGCTTATGTAGTCGAGGAAGCCTATGACCGCGAAGACGGGCCCTGGGCGGACAAGGTGGGAGCGGGGCTCGGGGCGCTGCTGAAGGTCGCCGCCGAGCACCCCGGGGTTGCGCGGGCCTGCCTGGTCGAGGCGCCGACCGCCGGCCCCGAGGCCGCGGCGCGTCACGAGGCCGCGCTGAAGCGCTTCGCACCGTTGTTGCAGCCGGGTCGCGAGCTAAACCCCCGCGCCGACAAGCTGCCCGAGAGCCTCGAGGAGACGCTGGCCGGGGGAGTGCTCTGGGTGATCAACCAGCGCCTGATCGCCGGCGAAGCCGAGAAGCTGCGAGCGCTGCTGCCCGAGGCGCTGGAGTTCCTGCTGCGCCCCTACGTCGGCGAGGACGCTGCGGCGCGTGAGGCCGGTGGAGCCGGCGCGGCCTCCGCCTGAGGCGCGATCGCGGTATGGCGGACGAGGAAACGCTTGGCCCCCTTCCCGCGGGCCGCCACGGCTTCAGCCGCGAGCAGGTCGCCCACAACCAGCGCGAGCGCCTGATCGCCGCGCTCGCCACGGCGGTCGCCGAGAAGGGCTATCGCGCGGTGACGATCACCGACATCACCCAGCAGGCCCGGGTCTCCCGCCGCGTCTTCTACGAGAACTTCGAGAGCAAGGAGGAGTGCTTTCTCGCCGCCTTCGAAGTGGTGGTGGGGCACATTCGGGAGCTCGCCGCCGAGGCCGCGTTGCCGGCCGACGACTGGTCGCACAGAGCTCTGGCAGCTGCCGCTGCGGTGCTCCGCTTCTTCGCCGAAGAGCCCGACCTCGCCAAGCTCTGCCTGGTCGAGTCACAGGCCGCCGGCCCGGCGGTAGCGGCGCGCTTCCACGAGACGGTGGGCGCCGCCGCGCCCTACTTGGAGCAGGGTCGGGCCGAGCGCCCGGAGGGGCGTGACCTGCCGCCCACCACTGAGGACTCGACCCTCGGCGCCCTCGTTCTCCTCGCCAGCCGCAAGGTCGCCGCCGGCGAAGCCGAGCAACTGGAAGAAGTCCTCCCCGACTTCGCCGAATTCATCCTCGCCCCGTACCTCGGCGTCGAGGCCGCGGCCGGCATCGCCCGTTCCCAAGCCGCCTAATTCGGTACCCGCATATCCGCCCAGGGAACGCCTCTGGGAACGACTCTTTTCTTTTGGGAACTTTTCCTTGACAACCCCGCAACCGGGTGCTTCACTGGCGCCACTGAGCGGTACAGAGAACACCTTCTAGGAACTCTCTCCATCCACTCAGTAGCTCGGGACACCCGAGCGGTACAGGGACAAATACCGAGCCTCGCGGAAGTCGCTAAGGGAAGCGGCGGGCAGAGGGGCTCACGGGACAAGGAGAGATTCAAACATGTTCTCGACGCTACGCACGCGATTCGGGATCCCGGGAGTCATCTCGGTGATAGCCCTAGTCTTCGCAATGATTGGCGGCGCTTACGCCGCCAACAACTCGGCTTCCGACGGCAAGGCGACCGCAAGCGCTAAGGCCAAGAAAGGTCCCCGTGGCCCGAAGGGTCCGAAGGGCGATACGGGACCGGCCGGACCGGCAGGCCCTCAGGGCGCGAAGGGAGACACCGGCGCGACAGGGTCGAACGGCACTAACGGCCAGTCGGTAGCGGGCGAACCGATCGCGGCGGGCGGGGCCTGCGGCGCAGGCGTGACCGGCGTCAAATACACACTTGCCGCGACTTCGAGCAACGTCTGCAACGGCAAAAACGGGACCAACGGCAACAGCGTTGTTGTGGCGTCAGAGTCAGCAGGTACTAACTGCGAAGCGGGTGGCGTCAAAGTCACCGTTCAAAACACCGCCGGGCAGAACTACGTCTGCAACGGCAAAGACGGATCGGCTGCGGAAACGCTGCCGAGCGGCGAGAGCATGGCCGGTACTTGGGCATCGACAGGTTCGCCGGTGACGATAGCCGACGTCTCGTTCCCGCAGCCCCTTGAGTTGGCACCCACCCTTGCCTATGTAGAAAGCCCCGGAGACGAAGCAGCGAATTGCCCGGGGAACATGGAAGAACCGAAAGCCAACGAAGGCTTTTTCTGCCTGTACGCCAGCCCAGAAGGTGCGCCCTCCATCATACAAACGGAAGCGTACCCGTTCGGAATAAACCTCATTCTCGAAACTACGGCCTACGGCACCTGGGCAGTCACCGCTGAATAGGACGCTGCGGAGACTCCTCGATCCGATTCTACGGCACAACCGCCAACCATCCACATGAGTGAGGGTCAGATGATGAAGAGGGCGATCAACACATTCACCATGGTGCTCTGCATCGTTGGCCTCACGGCGGCTCCCGCGCGGGCGGCCGAAGAAACCCAAACGCACCTCTTCAACGCAGCGCTAACGCTGACCGGGGACTGCAGCACGAACCAGTCCGATCCCGTGCCGGACCCAGGCCTCTGCCCGATGCCACCGGGTGTCGCCGGCGTCGATCACCCCAACGCGCCATTTAGGACCCCGGCCGCCATTGCCGTCGACGCATACGGCAACCGATACGTGGGGAGCAAGGGGGGTGGACTGAATAAAGGGCATGTCGACGTGTTCTCCTCTCTGGGAGAGTTCATCACTGAGATCAATACCGCCACTCCCGCCGCAGGCTCGACCGCCACGACGCTCGGTCCCCGGCAGATTGCCGTGGACTCACAGGGGAACCTCTACGTAACCTTGTTGGAAGATGGTGCAGGAGTAATGCGGCGCTATCCACCGACGGACTACGACCCTGAGGCCGGCAACATCCTCTACGAAGAGGAACCTGTGACGCTAACGAAAGTCCCCGGCGCAGAGACCGACAGCACCCCTGCGATCAATCCCCTCAACGATCACCTCTTCCTCGGCGGGGAACCTCTCCCAAACGGCTACATCCAGGAGTACAGCTCGGCGGCGGAAGGCAACGAACCGCTGAACAAATTCGGACAAGGCAGCTTGGTTGCGCCGCGCAGCATTGCAATCGACGTAGCCGCCGGTCGCATATACGCCACCACCTATATCCCCGTGGGCGACCAAAACATACCAGCCGTAAAGGTCTTGGAACTCGACCCGCCACACGCACTGCTGGGGACGATCGACGGTGCGGAAACGCCTCCGGGTCGCTTCACCGCCGATTCCGTCAGAGGAATAGGCCTTGCCGCCGAAGAAGCCACCGGGCACCTCTTCGTATCCGATCTCGGCGTGGCCACCCCACGGGTCTTTGAGTTCGGCGCGGACTTCGGCTACCTCGGCCAGGTGAAAGGCCCGTCGGCGTTCAAATTTATCGACTCAGCTGAGATCGAGGTCGACAACGGCCCCAACAGCCCGACCAAGGGCTACCTCTTCGTCCCCTCGTCCGAAAACCCACCCGCCCGCTCGATGGCCTTCGAACCGATTCCAATCCCGACGCCGCCGGCGGTGGATTCGCTCTCGGTCACCGGTATCACCGAAGAAGAGGCGGTGCTCCACGCTGATGTGAACCCCAGCGGGGAAGCGGGTAGCTACCGGTTCGAGTTGACGAGCCAGCAGGCCTTCGACGAAGAAGGCGGCTTCGCCGGCGCCACGATCCTCGAGGAAGGCAGCCTCACCGCCGCAAACGAAGCGGTCGCGGTGAGCACCGCCGCCCTCGGCCTTGAGCCCGGAACTGCCTATCGCTTCCGCGTAGTCGCCAAAAACGAGTCGGGCGAAGCCGAAGCCGAAAGTTTCTTCTCGACCTTCGCGCCCGGTGACGGCTCCAGTGGCTGCGCCAACGAAGCACTGCGCACCGGGGCATCGGCCGCGCTGCCCGATTGCCGAGCCTATGAGCTCGTCACTCCCGCCGATACCGGTGGCCGCTCCCCGCACGGACACGGCCTCTGGAGCGGCCTCTATTTTCCGACCCTGGAGGCATCGCCGCAGGGCGACAAGGTCTCCTTTGTCATCGAAGGCGGCATCGTCCCCGGCCTCGGTGGGACCGGCGGCAAGAACGGCGATCCCTATCTTTCCACCCGGGGAGCGACGGGCTGGAGCGGCGCCAGCACCGGTCCAGACGGAGTGGAAAGCCCAACACCCATCCTGGGCAGTGTCTCTCCTGACCAGGGCTTTTCATTCTGGGGCACGGACGGCAACGTTGGCTCGGCTGCAATCGAAGAAAAATTCACATTCTACGTTCGTTACCCCGATGGCCACTCAGAGTTGATCGGGCGCGGTGCTCTGGGCAACGATCCCGGAGCCGAAGGGAGGCTGATCACCGAAGACGGTGGTCACATCGTCTTCGATACCAAGGATGCCTTTCGCGCATCGACCCCCCAACAGCTGGAGCCGAACGCACCGCCCAACGGCACGGTCGCGATCTACGATCGCACCGCCGACGAAGCCACGCACGTGGTCTCGCTGCTACCCGGTGAGGTAACGCCCGCGCCGGGCCAGGACGCCGGATACAAGGGCGCCTCGCCCGACGGCGAGGGAATCGCCTTCTCGATTGGCGACATCCTCTACCTGCGGGTCGGCAACGAAGAGACTTACGAAATCGGCACGGGCGTCGAATTTGCCGGCGTCGCCGAAGGTGGTAAGCGCATCTTCTACGTGGAGGGGGGCGATCTGCTCGCCTTCGATGCCACCACCGAAGAAACGATCGAATTCAGCACCACGGGCGACGTCATCCCGGTGAACGTCGCGAAGGAAGGAACCCGTGCCTACTTCGTCTCGCCGAGCGTCCTCGGCGGCGTCAATTCCGAGGGCGCTGCGGCGCAGGCCGGCAAACAGAACCTCTACCTCTCAACGGAAGGGACGGTCGAGTTCGTCGCCACGGTGACTGAGGCTGATGTGGGAACCGAAGAAGGCGTGGGAGGACGCAATGGTCTAGGCGGCTGGACCTACGCCCTCAGAGAGATCTTTCCCGCAATTGACCCGTCGCGCAGCACCCCCGACGGGAAGGTGCTGCTGTTCGAGTCGAGCGCATCGTTGACCGGCGAGGGGACTGGCGGGCACCACCAGATCTACCGCTACGACGCCACGGCAGGCGAGCTGGAGTGTCTCTCCTGCAGCCCGACCGGGACAACGCCGAGTGCGGATGCTGTTTTGCAGTCGACCTCACTGGCGGTCGGCGACTCGGAGTCACGGCTGGCCGGAGTTGGGTTCTTGGAGAACGTCAGAGACGACGGTCACCGAGCGTTCTTCCAGTCCCCCGAGCCGCTCGTGCTCGCAGACACCGATGGCCTGCTCGACGTCTATGAGTGGGAGGAAGACGGTGTGGGCAGTTGCCACACGGTGGGGGGGTGTGTCTACCTGATCTCCTCCCCCAACAGCGCCCGCAACGAGTACCTCTACGCGGTCAGCCGCGGCGGGGATGACGTCTTCTTCAGTAGCTCTGATTTGCTG